>CDZV01058205.1_pt1 | contig 438963 bp, 379 predicted proteins | sample 554851 | NCBI WGS metagenome assembly CDZV01 (sample SAMEA3182090, study PRJEB8094) | gut metagenome | biome: human; feature: gut; material: Stool; isolation source: human stools | place: Canada | collected 2013-03-12
GGCGTTGCTGGGTCAGGCTTGCGCCCATTGCCCAATATTCCCCACTGCTGCCTCCCGTAGGAGTCTGGGCCGTATCTCAGTCCCAATGTGGCCGGTCAACCTCTCAGTCCGGCTACTGATCGTCGCCTTGGTGGGCCGTTACCTCACCAACTAGCTAATCAGACGCGAGGCCATCTTTCAGCGATAAATCTTTGGCATTTCGACCATGCGATCAAAATGCGTCATGCGGTATTAGCAGTCGTTTCCAACTGTTGTCCCCCTCTGAAAGGCAGGTTCCTCACGCGTTACTCACCAGTCCGCCACTAAGCATTCCTATCATTTGGCCGAAACCTCAGTCAAGGGTGCTCCGTTCGACTTGCATGTGTTAAGCACGCCGCCAGCGTTCGTCCTGAGCCAGGATCAAACTCTCTATAATATGGTATCTAAACGACCGTAGCCGCTTAAATCAATCATAGAGTCATTTATCATGACTTCATTTATTTCTCTTTTATAGTTGCTGCTTTCGACCGAATTGACTACGGCCTATTCACCCACAACTTCGTCGCGAGCCTCGTGAAAAGCTCGCTCCGCTGGTGCTTTCTTTTCTCACGTTGTTTAATTTACAAGGTGCACGTCCCTCAAGCGGAACAGTCACTATTATATCAGGCTCAGTTTCATTTGTCAAGTACTTTTTCAAATCTTTTTCAGATTTTTCTTTCCGATCTTTTAAGATCTTCAAGCACCCGACTCATTCACTTCATCGCCGTCAAACAGCTTAGTTAGAATACCAGATACTTCCCCGTTTGTCAACGGTTTTTTCCAAGTTTTTTTGATTTTAATTATTAGTATTTCTTATCCTTTACTATCGCCTTAACAGTGCCGAAAATAATCTGTGCAAAACAGCCCCGATATGCTATACTGACACCATATTATATATGCTCTGCGGAGGTATCACTGTGCTGATTCAACGTATGTCCGCCGTCTTCGGACGGCTGCGGAATGAGACCTTGCAGCTCCAGGATGGTCTTAATATCATAGAAGCCCCCAACGAAACCGGAAAATCCACTTGGTGTGCCTTTCTGACCGCCATGCTCTACGGCATCAACAGCCGCGAACGGGACAAGGCCGGTTTCATCGCCGACAAAAACCGCTACGCCCCGTGGGACGGCGGCTCCATGTCCGGACGGCTGGAATGTCACGCTGACGGCGCCGACCTCACCATCACCCGGACCACCCGGCGGCAGACCGCCCCTATGACGGACTTCCAGGCTGTCTACACCGGCACCGCCTCCCCGGTAGAGGGATTGACCGGGGCGAATTGCGGCGAGACTCTGCTGGACGTCAGTCGGGAGGTCTTTGAGCGCAGCGCCTTCATCCGCCAAAGCGGACTGGCCATCACGCAGGACGCCGGCCTGGAGCGCCGCGTAGCGTCCCTCATTTCCTCCGGCGACGAGGATACCTCTTATACAGAGGCCTATGACGCTTTGAAAAAGCAGTTGAACCGTCGCCGTTTCAATAAGAGCGGCCAGCTCCCGGCCTTGGAGGCGGAGCTCGCGGAGGTCCAGCAGCAGTTGGACTCCTCCGTTCAGCTTCAGCAGCAGCTCGCAGACGCTCTGGAACGTTCTCAGGCGTTGGAGTCCGATGTGCAGGCCCTCTCCGATGAATTGGCCCAGTATGACCGGTGGGAAGCGGCTCAAAAGCGCCGCCAATTAGCCGCCTTGACCACCGATGCCGACACCGCCGCCCAGCGGGTCCATAGTTTGACCCAGCAGTTGGAGAAAGACCGGGTCCCGGACATGGAGGCCATCGGACGGCTGCGGGGCGCCATCGTCAATCTGGAAACTGTCCGTAAGAACGTAGAGAAAGCCCGCACTGATCGGGACGAGGCCATGAAAGCCCTCCTCCGGGCGGAAAAGAACGTCAATGACAGCCCCTTTGCCGGTCAGACGGCGGAGAGCGCCCGGAAGGAAGCCCAAGGCACTTCATCCGACCGGGTCCCCGGCCCTATCGCTTTTCGAGAGCTGGCGATTTTCTTTTTGTTTCTTGCGGCGGCAGGCGGCATCTTTGCCCTGCTGTACTCGCAGTTGTCCGTCCTCTCTCTGCCCCTCTTTCAGTTGGTGCCCTGGGCCCTTCCCGCACTGGCGGCAGCCGTTGTGGCAGCAGCCGGCACCTATATTTCCCGCCAGTACCGACAGCACACTTTAAAAAAGCTGTGCAATATCGCCCTCATGAAGCGGTTCGGCACCACGGATACCAACGAGATTACTGCCTTTGCGGATGTCTATACCGCCGCCGTGGAGGTCCGGGACGCCGCGCAGGCGGACCTGAACACCAAATCCGCCACCGCCGACGCTTACTACAATACCCTGACCACCAACGAACAGGCAATTTTGTTGGAGGTCCGGCGCTTTGCCCCCGCCGCCTTTGACATCCCCACCGCCGATCAGGTCCTGCGGAAGGCCGCCCAGCGCCGTAAGGCACTGTCCGAGGCCCAGACCGCCGCCAGAGAAGCTCAGGTCCGTCTGGATCTTCTGGTTCAGCAAGGCATCCCGGACAGCTGTGATATGGAATCAACTCCTCCTCTTCGCAGTCGGGAAACCGTCGCGGATGCGCTGGCACAGGCGCAGGTCCAGTTGGCCGCTGCCCGTTCCGCCACCGACCGCCTAACCGGTCAGCTTCACGCTATGGGGGATCCTGACGGGCTGCGGGCTTCCGCCGAATCTCTGCAAAGCCAGACCGGTCAGCTTCAGGAGGAATATGACGCCCTGCGTCTGGCCATGGACACTCTGACCGGTGCCAACACCGTCCTGCAAAACCGATTTTCCCCCCAGCTCAGCCGCCGGACGGCGGAGATCTTCCATGAGCTGACAGAGGGACGCTACACCGCCGCCGCTCTGGACCGGAGCTTTCACCTCACTGCCCGCCCCGCCGGGGACCCCATTGACCGGGACATCCAGCTTTTGTCCGCCGGGGCTGCGGATCAGCTCTACCTCTCCGCTCGGCTGGCCATCTGCGAGCTGGTGCTGCCACCGGAAAAGTCCATCCCCATCATTCTGGATGACGCTCTCACCAATTTCGACGACGAGCGCTGCGCCGCCGCCCTCCGGTGGCTGAAGCAGGCAGCAGCCCATCGGCAGATCCTCCTGTTCACCTGCCACAGCCGGGAGGCCGATTTCTTTGCCGGAGACCCGGAAGTGGCCGTTCAGCGTCTGTGATGACCGGTTATTTATTCAGCGTGTCGAAAAAGTCTTTTCGCCTCACTGAACAAGCTTTCAGAGCTTTATAAAAGTTTTGAAAACTTGGGATTTCAATGGCGCAGGACACCCTTCTTGGGTTTCCCGCACACACCCTTCCTTACCGTTGCAGTGAATTTACCGCTTTATCGACGGTCTCATTTATGATCAAGGTGTTGACGAACTGACCGGAATGGGTATAAGATAGTTCTGATCATCCCGGTCATACTATTATTTATAGTGAGATTTGAAATAGAAAAAGGAGATTCAAGCTTATGAGTGAATGTACGCACGACTGCTCCAGCTGCGGGGAGAGCTGTGCTTCCCGGGAGCCTCAGTCCCTGCTGAAGGCCCACCATGCCGACGCCCATGTGGGCAAGGTCTATGGTATCGTATCCGGTAAGGGCGGTGTAGGCAAGTCCATGGTCACCAGCCAGTTGGCTGTTACCATGCGCCGCCGTGGCTATCAGGTCGGTATTCTGGACGCTGATATCACCGGCCCCTCCATCCCCAAGGCCTTCGGCATCCATGACCGGGCCATGGGCACAGAAAACGCCCTGATTCCCTCGGAATCCAAGACCGGTATTCAGGTCATGTCCATCAACCTCCTACTGGAGAACGAGACCGACCCCGTGATCTGGCGCGGTCCCGTCATTTCCGGCGTGGTCCAGCAGTTCTGGACGGATGTCCTGTGGAACTGCGACTATCTGTTCGTGGATATGCCTCCCGGAACCGGCGACGTGTCCCTGTCCGTGTTCCAGTCCATCCCTCTGGACGGCATCATCATCGTGGCCTCCCCCCAAGATTTGGTGGGCATGGTGGTAGAAAAGGCTGTCAAGATGGCGGAGATGATGAATGTCCCCATCGTGGGTCTGGTGGAAAACATGAGCTATGTGGCCTGCCCGGACTGCGGCAAGAAGATCTACCTCTTCGGCGAGGGCAAAACGGCTCAAGCCGCTGCCGCGCACAACCTGCCTCTTCTGGCGGAAATGCCCATCGATCCCGCTCTGGCATCCCTGACGGACGCCGGCAGTATCGAGGATTTTCAGGGTGATTGGCTCAAGACCGTCGCTGACCGTCTGGCTGAAAAATAAGGGAAGCCGCGCCGTGTTTTTCCACGGTGCGGCTTTTCACGGCTTTTTGTCCGTTTACGGCACGCATTTTCACAAAGTCACCAACTTCCCGGCAATAGTTTTTGTGGGGAAAAGCAGTTGCAAAAGCAGTAGAAATCCGGGATAATAAAGGCAGTCTCTACTTAAAAAAACGATTATATAAATAGAAAGCACAAAGGGGGAGCACCAAATGCAGGAGCTGAAGGAGCGGATCGTAAAAGAGGGCAAGGTTCTGCCCGGCAATATCATCAAGGTGGACGGTTTCCTGAACCACCGTATCGACACCGGACTGCTGACCCGGATCGCTGAGGAATTCGGCAAGTATTTTAATATGGACGAGGTCACCATGGTCCTCACGGCAGAAGCCAGCGGTATCGCTCTGGCCACCGCTGTGGCCACCTATTTCCATAAGCCCATGATTTTTGCCAAGAAGGCCAAGAGCGACAACATCGAGGGCGGCCTCTATCAGAGCGACATCTACTCTTATACCTACAAGAAGAAGGTCACCCTGCTGGTAAGCAAGGAGTGGCTCTCCTCTGACGATAAGGTCCTCATCATTGATGACTTCATGGCTAACGGTGAAGCTATGCGCGGCCTGTGTGACATCGTGACCGCCGCCGGCGCCACCCTGATGGGTATCGGCTGCGCCGTGGAAAAGGGCTTTCAGGGCGGCGGTGACCGTCTGCGCGCTGCCGGCGTCAACCTGAAGTCTCTGGCCATTATTGAATCCGCTGAGCCCGGCAACATTGTGTTCCGGGACGACGACTGATCGTCCTCACCATTCCGCGGGAGGCGGCGCATCATGACGCTGCCTCCCCTTTTTCAACAGAATCTATTCAATTCAAAATACAAGGAGGAACCTACCATGTCAAGCAACGTTCGTCCCGCAACCATGGAGCGCATCACCACCCCCGCTCTGGCAGAGAGCTTTATCGACCAGCAGCTCGCAGAACTGCGTCAGCAGATCGGTGACAAGAAAGTCCTGCTGGCCCTCTCCGGCGGTGTGGACAGCTCCGTAGTCGCCGCTCTGCTCATCAAAGCCATCGGCAAGCAGCTCATCTGCGTTCACGTGAACCATGGTCTGCTCCGCAAGGGCGAGCCCGAGCAGGTCATCGAGGTGTTCCAGAACCAGATGGACGCCAACCTCATCTATGTGGACGCTGTGGATCGCTTTCTGGACAAGCTGGCCGGCATTTCCGACCCGGAGCAGAAGCGCAAGATCATCGGCAAGGAGTTCATCGACGTTTTCGCTGAGGAAGCTCAGAAGCTGGAGGGCATCTCCTTCCTGGCTCAGGGCACCATTTACCCCGACATTCTGGAATCCGACGGCATCAAGTCCCACCACAACGTAGGCGGCCTGCCCGAGGATCTGCAGTTTGAGCTGGTGGAGCCGGTGAAGCTGCTCTACAAGGACGAGGTCCGCGTGGTAGGCAAGGCGCTGGGTCTGCCCGACAACATGGTCTACCGTCAGCCCTTCCCCGGCCCCGGTCTGGGCGTCCGCTGCATCGGTGCCATCACCCGTGACCGTCTGGAGGCCGTTCGGGAATCCGACGCCATCCTCCGCGAGGAATTTGCCAAGAACGGCCTGGAGGGCAAGGTCTGGCAGTACTTCACCGTAGTGCCCGACATCAAGTCCACCGGCATCATCGACGGCAAGCGTTCCTTCGACTGGCCTGTTATCATCCGGGCCGTCAACACCGTGGATGCCGTCACCGCCGAGGTGGCCCAGCTGGACTTCGGCATGATGCAGCACATCGTGGACCGCATCACTCACGAGGTCTCCGGCGTCAACCGTGTTCTGTGGGATCTGACTCCCAAGCCCACCGGCACCATCGAATGGGAATAAGCCGCCCCCCAAAAAGCTGAATCATTAAGAATCAAGAGCTATCTGATCTCAGGTGAGATCAGATAGCTCTTTTTTGTTCACTATTTCTTTTGGGCAACCGCGCCACCCGGTACAACAGGACTTTACGCTTTCTCCAGCGCCTGTGTTGCCAGTTTCAGATCCTCCACCAGCTCCAGCGCCGTTTCCAGCACATCTGCGCCGGGCTTCAGCTTCAGCGTCAGCATAGGCGTCTCCCCGGCAGAGAGGGTCAGGCGGAATTTGTACTTTGTCAATCCGCACACCTGCACCAGCGCCTCCGGACGGAACACCGCCAAGGTAAAACGCAGCGCATCCTTCTTCTGGGTGATGTCAGACACCCCCGCTTTGGCGGCAGCGGCGCGCAGCAGTGCCACATCCAGCAGTGCCAACACTGGCTTCGGCGGCTCGCCGTACCGGTCGATCATCTCGTCCATCAGGTCGGAGGCGTCATCGTTGGTGCGGATAGCCGCAATGCGGCGGTAGAGATCCATCCGCTGCTCTGGGGAGGTCACATACCGTTCCGGGATATTGGCATTCAGGGTCAGGTCGGCGGCACATTCCGTCTCGATCTTCTTTTCCTCGCCCCGTTCCTCCAAAACCGCCTCCTCCAGCAGCTTGAGATACAGGTCATAGCCCACGCTCATCAGGTAGCCGGACTGCTCCGGTCCCAGCAGATTGCCCGCGCCCCGGATCTCCAGATCCCGCATGGCGATCTTAAAGCCGGAGCCGAATTCCACGTACTCCCGGATGGCCGCCAGCCGCTTCGCGGCGGTCTCCTGCAAGATCTTCCCCTGCCGGTAGGTGAGGTAGGCGTAAGCCCGGCGGGTGCTGCGTCCGATCCGTCCCCGGATCTGGTGGAGCTGGGCAAGGCCCAGCCGGTCGGCATCCTCCATGATGAGGGTATTGACGTTGGGAATGTCGATGCCCGTCTCAATAATGGTGGTGCACACCAGCACATCCGCCTCGCCATCCACCATGGCCTGCATAACGGCGGACAGTTCCTGCTCGCCCATCTTGCCGTGGCCCACCACCACCCGGACCTCCGGCCCCAGCAGCTTCTGGATGCGGGAGGCAGTGAGGTCAATGGTCTCCACCCGGTTGTGTAGGTAGTAGATCTGACCGCCCCGGGCCAATTCCTTCCGCATGGCATCCTCCAGGATCCCCCAATCATGCTCCAGCACATAAGTCTGCACCGGCTGACGGTCGGCTGGCGGCTCCTCAATGGTAGACATATCCCGCAGACCGGAGAGGGCCATGTTCAGCGTCCGGGGGATGGGGGTAGCAGACAGGGTCAGCACGTCCACCTGACGGCTCATCTCCTTGAGCCGCTCCTTGTGGGTCACGCCGAAGCGCTGCTCCTCGTCGATGACCAGCAGCCCCAGATCCTTGAACTCCATATTTTTCTGCAAGAGCTTGTGGGTGCCGATCAGCAGGTCCAGACCGCCGGTGCGGGCAGCCTCCAAAATGCGTTTCTGCTCCTTGGCGGTGGTGAATCGGGAAAGGACCTCGATCTTCACCGGGAAGTCCTTGAACCGGCCGCAGGCGGTGGCGTAGTGCTGCTGGGCCAGAACGGTGGTGGGCACCAAAATTGCCGCCTGCTTGCCGTCCAGGACGCATTTCATAATGGCCCGGAGCGCCACCTCCGTCTTGCCGTAGCCCACATCGCCGCAAAGGAGGCGATCCATGGGCCGGGACTGCTCCATATCCTTTTTGATGTCCGCGATGGCCTGTAACTGGTCGCCGGTCTCCGCGTAGGGAAACGCCTCTTCAAACTCCGTCTGCCACGGGGAATCCGGCGAGAAGGCAAAGCCGGGGCGGCGCTGCCGCTCGGCGTACAGCTTGGTCAACCCCGCTGCCAGATCCTTGGCGGCTTTCCGGGCCTTGGTTTTCTGCTTGGCCCACTCCGTTCCGCCCAGCTTATTGAGCCGGGTCCGCTCCTGATCCTCACCGCCGCCGATATACTTGCTCACCAGATCCAGTTGGGTCACAGGCACATACAGGCAGTCGCCCCCGGCGTAGTCGATCTTGATATAGTCCTTTTCCACGCCGTCCACCGGCATCCGCTGGATGCCCGCGAAGCGGCCGATGCCATGGTGCACATGCACCACCAGGTCGCCGGGGGACAGATCCGTGTAGGATTGGAGTTTTTGGCGGTTGGAATCCTTTTTCAGCTTCAGCTTTTTCTGGGTGGGGGCCGTTAGCTGTCCCTCTGTCAGCACCGCCAGCTTCAGCGCCGGCCACTCACAGCCCGCGGACAGTGCTCCCACGGTGATCCGCAGCTCGCCGGGCTTCGGCATAGCGGTCCCCTTCAGATCCAGCACAGCAGGGATTCCCCGCTCCTCCAGGAGCCGCAGCAGGTTCTTCGCCCGGACCTCACCGCCGCAGAGCACCAGCACAGCACTGCCGGTGTTCCGGTAGTGCTCCAAGTCCGTGACAGCAGTCTCCAAGCTGCCGCCGTAAGAGCTGAGCTGCCGGGCGTTGATGGCCAGCAGGCCGTGGGGCTTTAGCGGGTGCCGGGAGGTGGGCAGCGCGTCCAGCATCACCACCGGAAAATCCGCCAACCGCGCGAACAGCGCCTCCCCGGAAAGACAGACCTCCGCCGCGTCCCCCACCATCAGACCGGCCTCCATAAGGGCCTCCGTGTCCTGATGGAGCTGAAGCAGCACGGTTTTCACCCGCTGTTCAACGCGCCCTCCTTCGCAGAGGAACACCACGGCGTCCGGCGGCAGGTAGTCCGCGCCTCCGGCGGCGTCCGGGTAGATCAGGCTCAGATAGCGGTCCAGGCCGTTGACCTCCGCGCCGCTGCGGAAACGCTCCGCGTCTCCCCGGAGGGTCTGGGCGATCTTCTCTCCGTTTTCTTTCTTAGCGTACTTGACGGCCAGCTTTTCGATCTGCTCCGCCAGATGGGTAAGCCCGCCGGGGGCCAGCCCCGGCAGCACCTCCGCCGCCGGCAGCAGCAGTGCGGCGGATACATTTTCCGTCCGCCGCTGGGTACCGGGGTCGAACAGTCCCAGAGAATCGATCTCATCGTCGAAAAACTCGCACCGCACCGGCTGCTCCATCAGGGGGGAGAACACATCCAGAATACCGCCCCGCAGAGCGAACTGGCCCACGCCCTCCACCTGATCGCAGCGGCTATACCCCGCCTGTAACAAGCGGTCCGTCAGCTCCTTCAGATCCGCCCGGCCGCCTGTCTCCAGCGTCACGGACAGCTCTGCCAACCGATGGGGCGGCATGGTCCGGGCCAAGAGGGCGTCCACCGTGGCGACCACTATCGGCGCATTGCCCGCCGCCATCTGGTGCAGCGCTGCCAAGCGGCTCCGCTCCCACTCCCGGGAGGAAACGGCGTTGGGCCGGAACTGCCATTCTCTCGCCAGCAGCGTCACCGGCGTCTCGCCGGTCAGGCTTTGCAGGTCTCCCGCCAGTTGACGGGCCTCCCGCTCGTCGGCACAGAGAAACACCATGGGCCGTCCGGCTCCGGCGGCCACCGCCGCGCCGACGCAGGCCCGCTGTACCGGCTGGGTGCCGGTAAGGACAGCGGGGCATCCGCCGTTTTCCACCCGGCTCACCAGCTCAGCCACCTCCGGCAGCGTTTGTAGAGTTTTCAGAAATGCGTCCATCCGACACCTCCTGACAAAAGTCATGCTTTACGCGCAAACGGGCGCACTCCGGCCTTGGTAGCCAGGGTGTGCCGCTGTTTTCTATATTATATGCCCGTCAGGCCGGTCAGTTATAATCGTTCATGGCCTTTTGACAGCCGTTTTCGATGATATCCTCCGCTGCCTTGACGGCATTTTCAAAGCTCTCCACCAGGATCTTCCGCTCCGCCTGAGAGGGCACGCCGATGACCCAATCGATCATCTCGGCACCGCCCCCTGCCGGGGCGCCGGTGCCGATCTTAATGCGGGGAAACTCCTGAGTCCCCAGATGGGCGATGATATTCTTGATACCGTTGTGACCGCCGGCGGAGCCGGTGGGCCGCACCCGCAGCTTACCCACGGGGAGGGACACATCATCGTAGATCACCAGCACATGATCGGCGGGAATCTTATAGAACTGCGCCGCCTCATGGACAGCCTCGCCGGAAAGGTTCATATAAGTCTGCGGCTTCATCACCAGACACTTCTGCCCGCCGAAGCGGACGATGTTGTAGGCAGACTTGAATTTCACTTTATTAAGCTTCACGTTCAGCTGCTCCGCCAACAGGTCTACCGTCAGAAAGCCCATGTTGTGACGGGTATGCTCATACTTCTGGCCGGGGTTGCCCAGGCCCACGATGAGCCAGTCCACCGCCCCGCCGGATTTTTCAAAGATCATAGGGAATTCCTCCTTGTTTGCTTGTATCATATACCAAAGGAAACGGGGAAGCAAGTCTGCTTCCCCGTTTTTTTATATTACACTCAATGCGCTGGTTTTGGGCCGGATCGTTACCGGAACAGCTTGGAGATGGAGACCTCCTGATAGGTACGCTCGATGGCCTCAGAGAACATGGAAGCCACGGACAGATACTTGATCCGTGCCCGGACCGCTTCGGGATGGGCGGGAATGGTATCCAGCAGAGCCAGCTCCTCAATGTTGCTGGACTCCAGACGGTCAATGGCAGGACCGGAGAGGACGCCGTGGCTGGCGCAGGCGTAGACCTTGTTGGCGCCGCCCACTTCCACGATGGCCTTGGCAGCGTTGCACAGAGAGCCTGCGGTATCCACCATGTCATCAAAGAGGATGCAGTCCTTGCCCTTCACGTCGCCAATGACATTCATAACCTCGCACTGGTTGGCCTTCTGGCGGCGCTTATCCACGATGGCCAGCTGCATATGCAGCTTCTGCGCGAAGGCGCGGGCGCGGGCCACGGAGCCAACGTCGGGAGAAACGACCATCATATCCTCGCACTTGTCGCCGAACTTCTTGGCATAATAATCCACAAAGATGGGGTTGCCCAGCAGGTTATCCACGGGGATGTCGAAGAAGCCCTGAATCTGGGAGGCGTGGAGGTCCATGGTCAGCACACGGTCAGCGCCGGCAGCGGTGATCATGTTGGCCACCAGCTTGGCAGAGATGGGATCGCGGGCCTTGGCCTTGCGGTCCTGACGGGCATAGCCGAAATAGGGGATGACGGCGGTGATACGGCCGGCAGAAGCGCGGCGCAGCGCGTCGATCATCACCAGCAGCTCCATCAGGTTGTCATTGACAGGCTTGCAGGTGGACTGGACTACGAACACGTCGCTGCCGCGGACGGTCTCGTACAGGGAGACGGAGACCTCGCCGTCAGCGAAGCTCTTGACCTCAGATTCACCCAGCTTGGTGCCCATCATCTGGCAGATCTCAGCCGCCAGAGGCTGGTTTGCGTTACCGCAGAAAACTTTGATGTCCTTCCCGTGAGAAATCATAGGAATTTTCCTCTCTTTTCTGTATATTTAATATGTTCAAAATTTCAAAATTACGATTCTTGTTCCATCTTCGCCAAAACCGGTTCCAGCTCAGCGATGGTCTCCGGTCCGAAGATCGGCAGCCAGCCGGACACCAGCGAAGCGCCGGATACAGCGTTGGTCATCTTGTTCTTCCAGACCTCCCGCAGTTCCCGTCCGGGTGCGGAATAGGCAAAGCCGGGGCCGGCCTGAGCCATAGGCAGAGCCGCGCGGCAGAGGACCAGGGTGTCCTCGTCATTGTCCAGGAAATCCAGAAGCTCGGCATGCTGCTCAGAGATCACAACATCCGTTCCCTCCGGGAAGCAGGTAGCCGCTTCCTCAGCAAAGCGGGGCGAGCAGACAACAAAAAACCGCTGAACGCCATCCGCCAAACATTGCACAACGGCCCGCTCCATGATTGGGCGGTGCAATATGGCTTCCAGCATCAGCGGTTTGTGACCTGCAGGAATAGAGCGATCCTCTTCCAGAATAAACACAGCACGACACGTGTGATCCATGGTAAGTCCCTCCTGTCCGTCAGGCCGCATGGCGACCGGAATCTTATCACTGTCATTATACCAAACTTTTTAGGGAAATCCACCCCTTCCCGGAAAAAGTTCAAGGTAATTTCCTCCAAATCTTTCGTCCTTTTCTGTTTGAATTTATCAAAGACACCGGAAATCCAGCAAATTAACTAAAAAACCTCAATTTTTTGAGAATACATACCCACTCCCCCCGCGCAAACCATTCAACCGCCCAAAGAATCGCAAAATTCATCACAAAACAGTTGAATTTCTATCGGTAAAGGATTACAATAGTATCCATTCGAGCCAAAAGGAGGGAATATCTGTGCTGAATATCGTATTGGTGGAGCCTGAGATCCCTCAGAATTGCGGCAATATCGCCCGCACCTGCGCCGCCACCGGCAGCCGTCTGCATCTGATCCGACCGCTGGGCTTTGATATCTCTGAGCGGGCTGTCAGGCGGGCGGGACTGGACTACTGGCATCTGGTGGAGGTCTTTGACTACGAAAATCTGGATGACTTTTTTGAAAAGCATCCGGAGGCCGCGCAGGACTGCTGGCTGACCACCACAAAAGCCCCCCGGTCCTATCAGGAAGCCCGGTTCTCCCCGAATAGCTGGATCTTCTTCGGCAAAGAGACCGCCGGACTTCCCTTGGATCTCCGAGAGCGTTTCCGGGACCGCTGCATCCGTCTGCCCATGATCGATGAGGCCCGGAGTCTGAACCTCAGCAACACCGTGGCCGTATGCGTGTACGAGGCGTTGCGGCAAAATGATTTCCCCGGCCTGCTGGGTGTGGGGGAAATGGCGAAAACCCCTTAATCACTGCAAATCAATGATCGTATAGGAGTTTGCTTATGAATTACCAGAAAAAGACCGTCCGTGACATCAATGTGAAGGGCAAGAAGGTCCTTCTCCGCTGCGATTTCAATGTCCCTCAGGACAAAAAGACCGGTGCCATCACCAGTGACAAGCGCATCGTGGCTGCTCTGCCCACCATTCGGTATCTGCTGGATCAGGGCGCGGCGGTGATCGCCTGCTCTCACCTTGGAAAGCCCCAGCCAGATTTTGACAAATGGGTCAAAAAGCAGACAGAAAAGGGCAAAGACCCCGCTACGCTCACTGAGGACGCCTGGAGCAAGGAGCAGAAGAAGCTGACTCTGGCTCCCGTAGCCGCCCGTCTGGCAGAGCTGCTGGGACAGGAGGTCATCTTCGCCAGCGACGTTGTGGGCGAGGATGCTCAGGCTAAGGCCGCGGCCCTGCAGCCCGGTCAGGTCCTGCTGCTGGAAAACACCCGCTTTGAAAAGGGCGAGACCAAGAACGATCCCGCCTTCGCACAAAAGCTGGCTTCCATGGCCGAGGTCTACGTGTCCGACGCTTTCGGCGCCGTCCACCGGGCTCACGCCTCCACCGCCGGTGTGGCGGCTTATCTCCCCGCCGTCTCCGGCTTCCTGATCGAGAAGGAGCTGGAAGTCATCGGCGGCGCGCTGGCTAACCCCAAGCGGCCTCTGGTAGCTATCCTTGGCGGCAGCAAGGTCTCCTCCAAGATTGGCGTCATCAACAATCTGCTGGAGATCGCCGACACCATCATCATCGGCGGCGGCATGGCCTACACCTTCTCTGCCGCTCAGGGCGGTCAGGTGGGCGACAGCCTGCTGGAATCCGACTGGGAAGCCTATTCTCTGGAAATGCTGGAAAAGGCCAAGGCCAAGGGCGTAAAGCTGCTGCTGCCGGTGGACACCGTGATCGCAGACGCCTTCTCTCCCGACGCCAACAGCAAGGTAGTCAAGTCCGGTGAGATCCCCGCCGGCTGGCAGGGTCTGGACATTGGCCCCGAAACCGTGAAGCTGTACTGCGACGCTGTAGCTGACGCCGGTACCGTTATCTGGAACGGCCCCATGGGCGTGTTTGAGTTCCCCGCCTTTGCTGTGGGCACCAAGGCTGTGGCCGAGGCTCTCAGCAAGACCTCCGCCATCACCATCATCGGCGGCGGCGACTCTGCTGCGGCTGTGGAGCAGCTGGGCTATGCTGACAAGATGACCCACATCTCCACCGGTGGCGGTGCTTCCCTGGAATTCATGGAGGGCAAGGAGCTTCCCGGCGTGGCCTGCCTGCTGGATAAGTAATTGCAGCGCAGCGGGCTTTGCCCGCTATCGCTGTCCGGCAAAATCAGGATCTCCACATAGTTCGATCCCACAAAGCGGCAGAGCATTCTGCCGCTTTCCATACGATTTTTTCGCAAAAACAGTCGAATTTTTCAAAAATACTTGACAAATCCCCTTGTTTTCGCTATAAAATAATAAGTTTTGTTGTTGAGCCTTTTTCGGACCGCCATGACGGCCTTCCGAAATGTTCAGATATTGTTATCACAGATATGAAGGAGAAAAAAGAGTTATGAACCGCAGATACCGTAAGACTGTCATCGCCGGCAACTGGAAGATGAACATGACCGCCACCGAGACCAAGAAATTCGCCGAGGACCTGAAGAAGATCATGCCCCGCGCCAAGTGGTGCGACACCCTGATCTGTGTCCCCGCCTGCAATATTTCCACCGCTATGAAGGCTTTCAAGGATCTGCGGATCTCCGTGGGTGCTGAGAACGTCTACTTTGAGGAGAAGGGCGCTTACACCGGCGAGGTTTCCGCCGATATGCTGAAGGACCTGGGCGTGAAGTACGTCATCGTGGGTCACAGCGAGCGCCGTCAGTATTTCTGCGAGACTGACCAGACTGTCAACAAGAAGGTCCACGCTGTGCTGAACGCCGGCATGAACCCCATCATCTGCGTGGGCGAGAGCCTGGAGCAGCGCGAAACCGGCATCACCAACGAGTGGATCGCTCTGCAGGTCAAGAGCGCTCTGAACGGTGTCCCTGCTGAGAAACTGCGCCGCTGCATCATCGCCTATGAGCCCATCTGGGCCATCGGCACCGGCAAGACCGCCACTGCCGAGCAGGCCGGCGAGGTCTGCTCCAACATCCGTGCTGCCATCCGTGGCCTGTACGGTGCCCGCGTGGCCCGCAGCGTCACCATTCAGTATGGCGGCAGCATGAACCCCAAGAACGCTGCTGAGCTGCTGGCCCAGCCCGATATCGACGGCGGCCTCATCGGCGGTGCTGCTCTGAAGCCCGAGCAGTTCGTGGACATCATCAACGCGGCCAATCAGGAATAATGCGGAAAAGCGGGGGGACACAGTCCCCCCCTTTATGCGAAATGAGGTTTCTATGAACAAAACACCGACCACACTCATCATTATGGACGGATTCGGTCTCCGGACCGAGACGGAAGGCAACGCCGTTGCTGCCGCCAACACTCCTCGTCTGGATCAGTTCTTCCAGGAGTATGCCCATACAGAGCTGTCCGCCTCCGGTCTGGATGTAGGTCTGCCTGCAGGCCAGATGGGCAACAGTGAGGTGGGCCACACCAACATCGGCGCAGGCCGGGTGGTGTTTCAGGACCTGCCCCGGATCAGCAAATCCATTGATGACGGGGACTTCTTCCAGAATCCCGCCTATGTTCACGCCATGGACGCCTGCAAGGAAAAGCGCTCTGCCCTTCACCTCATGGGTCTGCTCAGCGACGGCGGCGTCCACTCCCACATCGACCACCTCTTCGCCCTGATGCAGATGGCAAAGGACCGTGGCCTTGAGCGGGTCTACATCCACGCATTTCTGGATGGACGGGACGTTTCCCCCACCTCCGGCGCGGACTATGTGACCCGGACGGTGGAGAAGTGCCGGGAGCTGGGCGTGGGTAAGATCGCAACCCTCATGGGCCGTTACTACGCCATGGACCGCGACAAGCGCTGGGACCGTGTGGAAGCCGCCTATGACGCCATGGTCTACGGTGAGAGCGCCCACGTCAATCCCCTGCCCGTGGCAGCGGTGAAGGATGCCTACGCCGCCGGCGTCACCGACGAGTTCATCGAGCCGGTGATCTGTGATGGGGACGGCACCATCTCCGATAATGACAGTGTGATCTTCTTCAACTACCGCCCTGACCGGGCCCGTGAGATCACCCGGACCCTTGTGGACCCGAAGTTCGACGGCTTCACCCGCCAGTATTTCCCCGTGACCTTCGTTTGCACCACGGAGTATGACGCTACCATGCCCAATGTGGAGGTGGCCTACCCCCGTCAGGCCGTCCGCAACGGTCTGGGGGAGTATCTCAGCAATCTGGGACTGACCCAGCTCCGCATCGCGGAAACGGAGAAGTATGCCCATGTGACCTTCTTCTTCAACGGCGGCGTGGAGACCCAGTTCCCCGGCGAGGACCGGGTGCTGGTGCCCTCTCCCAAGGTGGCGACCTACGATCTCCAGCCGGAGATGAGCGCCTACGAGGTGTGCGACAAGTGCGTGGAGCGGATCGAATCCGGTGCGTATGATGTCATCATCCTGAACTTCGCCAACTGCGACATGGTGGGTCACACCGGCGTCTTTGACGCGGCGGTGAAGGCCGTGGAGACCGTGGATGAGTGCGTGGGCAAGGTGGTGGACGCCACCATGAAAATGGGCGGCATCGCCATGATCACCGCCGACCACGGCAACGCCGAGACCATGACCCAGGAGGACGGCTCCCCCATGACCGCCCACACCACCGATTTGGTGCCCTTCATCCTCTGCGGCGCCGGTTCGGAGTTGCGTCAGGGCCGTCTGGCGGACATCGCTCCCACCATTCTGGATGTGATGGGCCTTGCCGTACCGGAGGAGATGGACGGCCAGACCCTGATTGTGAAATGATCCGGTAAAACATTTCTGCCATAGGACGGCCGGCTTCCCTCGCAAGGGCTGAACGTAAGCCGTACCTAAATACAGCCTCAACCGCGTACGATCCGGAGAAGCCCCATTCCATGGGGCTTCTCTTTTTTACTTTGCCCTCGTGTGAAAATGCCAAATTCCGAGGCTGTCTCCACAACGCAAACGTTATCGTCATTTTTGTCTTTTATTTGCGAAATTATCTTTTTAATTTCCTTATGTACGCATAAACAGTGATATAATGTAATATAAAGATTTTATAAATATTGCAAACGTTTGCATTGATTTTATAAAAATCAAGGTGTATACTGATGCAATCAAATGCAGGAGAGAAGGATTCATTCACATGTCTACACTCTTATCTGTTTCCATTGCGGTTCTGGCAGGACTTCTGATGACGCGCGTATTCAATCTGTGGCGATTGCCGGACGTAACTGCGTATCTGGTGGCCGGTGTACTGATCGGTCCCTATGTTCTGGGGAGCATGCATATTACCGGTCTGGGGCTGGTCTCGGCTGAAGCGGTAAGCAGTCTGCATCTGGTCTCTGAGGTGGCGCTGGGCTTCATCGCCTTTTCCATCGGAAATGAGTTCCGTCTGGAGGACCTGAAGTCCACGGGTAACCAGGCTGCCATCATCGGCGTTGTTCAGGCCTTGACCGCCACTCTGCTGGTGGATACCGCACTGCTGACGGTCCACATGCTGCTGCCGGAAAAGCTGTCTGCGGCTCAGGCGATTACCTTGGGCGCCATTGCGACGGCTACTGCGCCGGCCGCCACGCTGATGGTAGTACGCCAGTATAAAGCAAAGGGTCCGGTGACCAATCTTCTTCTGCCCATCGTCGCACTGGATGACGCAGTGGGCCTGATCGTGTTTGCGGTCAGCTTCGGCATTTCCAAAGCGCTGGTCAGCGGCGAGTTGGATCTGATCTCCATTCTGCTCAACCCCCTGCTGGAGATCGTTGCGTCTCTGGCATTGGGTGCCGCCGCAGGCTGGCTGCTGACCAAGCTGGAGGTCCTCTTTCATTCCAATACAAACCGCCTGAACATGACCATTTCCCTCGTTTTTCTGACGGTGGCCCTGTCCATGTCGCACATTACCCTTGGGCCGGTGACTATTAGTTTTTCCTCTCTTCTGGTATGTATGATGCTGGGAACGGTGTTCTGCAATCTCTGCCCCCAGTCTGCCGATTTGATGAAAGCCGCAGACAAATGGACCTCTCCCCTTTTTGCGCTGTTCTTCGTCATCAGCGGCGCGGAGTTGGAGTTGGGCGTCTTTACGGATTGGGCCATCGTGTGCATTGGTCTGGTCTACATCCTGTTCCGCTCTGCCGGCAAATATATCGGTGCCTTTGCCAGCTCCAAATATATGAAATGCGGACCGGAGATCTGTAAATATCTGGGGATCACCCTGCTGCCTCAGGCAGGTGTAGCGCTGGGAATGTGCACAACCGCTATGCAGCTTGGAGAGCAGGGCGGATTGATCCGCAACATCACCCTCTTCTCTGTGCTGATCTATGAAATGGTCGGTCCTCTTCTGACACGGCAGGCCCTGATGGCCGCCGGGGACATCCAGCCTCTGTCCGCCAAGGTCTGCCAGCGCCGTCCGGCTCGGGTACGCTCCGCCAAGCGGAGCCGGGCGTAAAGTATCTGTCCAAAAAAACAACACCATCCGGATGGATGGTGTTGTTCAGCGTGTCGAAAAAATTTTTTCGCCCCGCTGAGCAAGTTTCCAGAACTTTATAAAAGTTCTGGAAACTTAGGATTTTAATGGCGCGAGACACCCTTCTTGGGTTTCCCGCGCACACCCTTCCTTACCGTTGCGGAGGATTTACCACTTTATTGACAGTCTCAACAACACCATCCATTCGGATGGTGTTGTTTTCCTATCTGTTCTGTTGTCTGTGCTTACCGGCGGGTTTTCCTGCGCTGAATGGACCGCAGCAATCCTCTGCACTGCCACAGGCTCAGCAGAGCAAATACCGCCGCCGGAACGCCTAACAGTCGCAGTCCCCAAGCATCCTGCACCAGACTGCCCGCAAAGGAGCCTGCGGCGATGCCAAAGTTATAGGACACCGGCTGCACCGACGCGCAGAGGCTGGCTGCCGCCGGGTATTCCGCCTCTGCCAATCCCAGAGAATGGACCTGCACCGGCGTATTCAGCAGATACATCAGCAGGCCCATGGCAAACAGCCCTGTCAATCCCAGCCACCGGTTCACCAGCAGCAGAGGCAGCACGGCAAACAGCAGAACCTGCGCGGCAAAGAACACCGGCAGGGGCTTCAGACCGCCTTTTTCCGCAAGGCATCCGGAAAACAAATTGCTGGCGGCACTGCAAAGCCCCATCACCAGCAGGACCGGACTGACCGCCGTCTCCGGCAGACCCAGCGTACCGGTCAGCGTCGGTGTCAGATAGGTGTAGACCGTATAGGTAGCGGAAGCGCTGAACAGCACCATCAAAACGCAGTGCCAGCAGCGACTGTCCCGCAGCACCGCGAACTGGTTCAGCAGGCCGCCCTCTGCCGGAGGGACATCAATCTCCCGCGGCAGCAGCCGGGCCAGCACCGGCAGCAGCACCAGTCCCATTGCCAGGATCACGCCAAAGGTGGCCCGCCAGCCAAGAGCGTGGCACACCGCTGTACCGATGGGCACCCCCGCCACCGCCGCCACGGAAAAGCCCGCGTACACGGCGGAAATGGCCCGGGCCGTCTGCTCCGGGGAAGAAACCTCCTTCGCATACAGCATAGCCACTGCGGTGAGGGTCCCGGACACCAGCGCCGCCACTACACGGGATGCATACAGCACCGTCACGCCTGGAGCCAGCATACTCAGGACATTCACACCCAGAAACAGAAGCATCAGCCCTATCAGCAGGCGGAAGCGGTCCATCCGTCCGGTCAGGGCCGTGAGCAGCGGCGTTCCTACCGCATAGCAGGCGGCAAATACGCTGACCAACCGCCCCACGGCGGCCAGAGATACGTTCAGCCCCGCCGCAATATCCGGCAGGATACCCACGATCACAAATTCACAGGTGCCCAGGGTAAAGCCCAAAGCGGCCAGTGCCAGCACAGCCGCCGGTAAACGATGCTTTTTCATCATGCGCTCCTTACTATGTGTTTATATGTGTGCGTACACAGTTTTGCCCGGAAACAGCGGAGGACCGCAGTCCCCCGTTTCTTTCCATATTTACCGTCAAATACTCTCCGAATTGAGAATGGGGCAAGCGGTCACATAGGTATCCCGGTCAGGCCGCTGTCCCATCAGGGCCTCAAAAAGCACAGACAGCGCCTGATAAGGCTGATACGCCAGATCCTGCCCGATAGTAAAATCCACCTCGCCGCTTTTCAGCAGCTCCTGGATCTCCGGGCCGCAGTCGTGGGAAAGGATGTGGACCTTTTCTGCCAGGCCCCGGCTCCGGAGAACTTCCGCGCAGGCCGGGACGCTGGGGTTCGCCATATACACCATCCGCAAATTTGGATGCGCCGCCAATGCACTTTCCACCGTTTCCGCCGTTTTCCGGTAATCTCGGTGGGTGGCGGCGATCACACCGTTTTCCTCCGGGATCCCCCGCTCCGCCAGCCGCTCCAGAAACCCGTCCACACGGGCCTTATGCGCCGTATATTTCGGATCGGCATAGATGACCAGAAACGCATCGCCACGGCTCAGGAAGCAGGATGCGATCTCACCGGCCACCCGTCCGGCCCGATGGCCGTCCTCGCCCACATAGCAGATTCGCCGTCCGCCGGGCACGTCGGAGTTGAAGGTCGCCACCGGGACCCCCCGCTCTGACAGCCGTTCCAGCGCCCGCCGGATCTCCTCAGTGCCGGAAGCGCACAGCGCGACGGCCTGTGCGCCGTTTTCCACTGCCTCATTCAGCAAACGCAGACATTCCGCCTCGTCCCCCGACGGGTAGTTCCGGATGTCCAGCGACACATTGTAATCTCTGTATTCCTCCAGAAAGCGGGCTGTACCGGCATCCATCTCATCCCGCACAAAGCCCTCTTCCCATTCCGGCTGCACCAGCGCCAGCTTCCGGGGCGTACCGCTGGTGGCCAGGGCGCTGGCCATCCGGTTGGGATGATAATCCAGCTCCTCCATCACGCGCAGGACCCGCTCCCGGACTTCCACCTTTACATAAGGCCGGTCATGGAGCACCCGGTCTACTGTGCCGATGGATACACCGGCCCGCTCCGCAATCATTTTAATGGTGGTCCGCATGGTTGGTTCCTCCGTCCTATGTCAACGCGCATACAGTAGCAGATTTTCAGGAATTGTCAATAGGTGCCGAGAAATTCTTTCTCCCGGCAACAATTTTCTTTATATTGTCCGTGTTGCAGCGCATTTCCGTCTCATTCAAAATTTTATGTATACAAATACTCTTTTCTGTGCTATACTATATCAAATCTGGCACCTGGGAGCAAGGCTTCCCTGCCGTTTTCTTGCATTTTATTTATTTCACCTGTATTTTTCCGCGGCCCGAGAGCCTGTGGTTGAATAAATAGAGCTTTTCATACGAGATCGGACAGACGTGACCGAACCTCCGCCGGCGAAACGGGGCCGTGCGGACAACGGACGTCTTTATTTGCCGTGCCTCTTTAGGCGCCTGCGTCCACTTTACGTCATCCGCATTCTCTGAAAAGCTCCTACATATTTCCGCCCCTTTGAGGGCGTTCAGCAAAGGAGTTTCTATATCTATGGCAGAAAAACTGAAAATTATCCCCCTTGGCGGTCTCAACGAGATCGGCAAGAACATGACCGCCTATGAATACGGCGGCGAGATCATCGTAGTGGACTGCGGTATGGCCTTCCCCGGTGATGACATGTACGGCATCGACTGCGTGATCCCCGATGTGTCTTATCTCATCAAGAACAAATCCCGGATCCGGGGCCTGTTCATCACCCACGGCCACGAGGACCACATCGGCGCCATTCCCTACGTCCTCAAGCAGATCAACATGCCCATCTACTGCACCCGCTTCACCGCCGGCCTCATCAAGCTGAAGCTGGAGGAGCACCAGCTGGTGAAGTCCACCAAGCTCATCACTGTGGAGGCAGGCAAGAGCGTCCGGGCGGGCAAGTTCACCGTGGAGTTCATCCATGTGAACCACTCTATCGCCGACTCCGTGGCTTTCGCCATCCACACCAAGATGGGCACCATCGTCCATACCGGTGACTTCAAGATCGACTCCACCCCCATCGACGGGGAGGTCATCGACCTGGCCCGCCTGGGCGAGTTGGGCAAGGAGGGCGTTCTTTGCCTGTGCGCCGACTCTACCAACGTAGAGCGCCCCGGCTTCACCCCCTCCGAAAAGGTGGTGGGCGCCACCTTCATGCGCCAGTTCCAGAATTGCGACGAGCGTATTATCGTCACCACCTTCGCCTCCAACGTCCACCGTGTCCAGCAGGTGCTGGATGCCGCCGCCCAGTGCGGCCGGAAGGTGGCCGTTACCGGCCGCAGCATGGAGAACATGATGAAGGTCTCTACGGAGCTGGGCTATATGAAGGTCCCCAAAAACACACTGGTGGACATCAACAAACTCAAGGGCCTGCCCAAAAACAAGCAGGTCATCGTCACCACCGGCTCTCAGGGCGAGGAAATGAGCGCCCTGTACCGCATGGCCTTCTCCACCCACAAGCAGGTGGAGATCGGCGCCGGTGACAAGGTGATCCTCTCCGCCTCCGCCGTTCCCGGCAACGAGGTCACGGTGGGCCGTGTCATCAACGAGCTGTTCCGCAAGGGTGCTACCGTGGTCTATGACCGGGCGGATATGCTTCACGTCTCCGGCCACGCCTGCCAGGAGGAGCTGAAGATCATCCACGCCCTGACGAAGCCCCGTTTCTTCGTCCCGCTCCACGGTGAGCAGCGGATGCTGCAGATCCACTGCCAGCTGGCTCAGCAGATGGGCATGGACCGCAATCACATCGCCATCGCCGATAACGGCGGCGTCATTGAAATCACCGGCAAGTCCATGAAGCTGTCCGCCAACTCCGTCCCCGCCGGCGAGGTGTATGTGGACGGCTCCGGCGTGGGCGACGTGGGCGCCGTAGTCATGCGGGACCGCAAGCGTCTGGCAGAGGACGGCATGGTGGTGGTGGTCCTTCCCATCGCCACGCAGGACGGCGCGCTGCTGTCCCCGCCTGAGATCATCACCCGTGGATTCATTTATGTGAAGGAATCCGGCGATCTGATGAAGGAGCTGCAAAACGTTGCCATGAACGCCGCTGACAGCGTCACCGGCAGCCGCAAGCGCGGCCGGGATGACGGTGAGCTCCGCGGCGCGGTCAAGTCCGCTGTCAGCAGCTACCTGTTCAAAAACACCAAGCGCAGCCCCATGGTCATTCCTGTGGTGACCCGGCTGTAACATCACGGGAAAACCCACACACATTCCCGGTTTGCCCTGTCTTGCTTTTGTAAAAACAGCCAAAATTGGCGCGGTATGATTGACAGAGCCGACAAACCGTGTATAATGCCCCCATCAAGGCAAAGGCGTCTTAGAGTGCATGCTCTAAGACGCTTTCTCTCTTCCCCCGATCTTTTCTGCATATAACTGCCGGACGGTGGAAGCGAACCCGCTCCTGTCTCCCGGCAAAACGCAAGGCAATGGAGTCTTACCGTTCGGAAGGCTCCATTGCCTTCTTATATGCAGAACCGTTCACTGGAAGAAAACGACAAAAATGGGAGGAAACAACTATGGAATTCAGTTCTGTCAACACCATTTGGGTCCTGTTGGGCGCAGCGCTGGTCTTTTTCATGCAGGCGGGCTTCTCCATGTGCGAGGCCGGCTTCACCCGGGCCAAAAACACCGGCAATATCCTGATGAAAAACCTGATGGACTTCTGCATCGGCACCCCTTGCTTCTGGCTTGTCGGCTTCGGCATCATGTTCGGCGCGGGCACCGGCCTCTTCGGCTGGTTTGACCCCATGATCATGAAGGATTACAGCAGCATCCTTCCCTCCGGCGTCCCCCTGTGGGCCTACGCCATTTTCCAGACCGTCTTCTGCGCCACCTCCGCCACCATCGTCTCCGGCGCTATGGCGGAGCGCACCAAGTTCAGCGCCTACTGCATCTACTCCGCCGCTATCTCCCTTTTGATCTACCCCATTTCCGGCCACTGGATCTGGGGCGGCGGCTGGCTCAGTGAGCTGGGCTTCCATGACTTCGCCGGATCTACCTGTGTCCACATGGTAGGCGGCGTCTGCGCCCTGATCGGTGCCAAGATGCTGGGCCCCCGCATCGGCAAGTATGGTAAGGACGGCAAGCCCCGTGCTATCTTAGGCCACAACCTGACCTTTGCCGCTCTGGGCGTGTTCATTCTCTGGTTCTGCTGGTTCGGCTTCAACGGTGCCTCCACCGTAGGCATGGACACCGACGAGCTGATCGTCAGCGCCGGTCTAGTGTTCTTCAACACCAACCTCTGCACTGCCGTGGCCTGCTGCACCACCTTGATCTTCACCTGGCTGCGCTACGGCAAGCCAGATGTCTCCATGACCTACAACGCCGCTCTGGCGGGCCTGGTGGGCATCACCGCCGGGTGTGACGCTGTATCCCCTCTGGGTGCCGCCGTTATGGGCATCGTCTTCGGTCTGGTCATCGTGCTGGCCGTGGAGTTTTTCGACAAGGTTGCCAAGATTGACGACCCTGTGGGCGCCATCTCGGTCCATGGCGTCTGCGGTGCCCTGGGCACTATCCTCACCGGCCTCTTCGCCACCGGCGTGTCCACGGAAAAGGGGGTCTTTTACGGCGGTGGCTTCCACTTCTTTGGCGTCCAGTGCCTGGGCGTTGCTTCCGTAATCCTCTATGTGGCTGTGGTCATCACCATCGTCTTCGCCATCCTGAAGCACACCATCGGCCTGCGGGTCACGCCGGAGGAAGAAATCACCGGTCTGGATGTCTCCGAGCACGGCCTGCTCACCGCCTATGCTGGCTTCGCTATGCTGCCGGATACCGCCGCCGTGGAGACCGACGCCCCCGTGGCCGTCACTGGCAGTGTGCCCGCCGCCGAGGCCATTCCCGTCAAGCGTGTCCCCTCCTTCGACACTGCCGACGGCACCTCCCCCAAGTTCACCAAGGTGGAGATCATCTGCAAGGAATCCAAGTTTGAGGCCCTGAAAACAGCTATGCTGGAGCTGGGCATCACCGGCATGACCATGAGCCACGTTCTTGGCTGCGGCATCCAGAAGGGCAAGCCGGAGTATTACCGTGGCGTGGAGGTGGAGCCCACCCTGCTGCCCAAGATCCAGCTGGACATTGTGGTCAGCAAGGTGCCTGTCCGCAGCGTCATTGAAACCGCTAAGAAGGTGCTCTACACCGGCCATATCGGCGACGGCAAGATCTTCGTCTACGATGTGGAAAACGTGGTGAAGGTCCGCACCGGCGAGGAGGGCTATGACGCCCTGCAGGATGTAGAATAAATCCATATTTGCAAAAACCCTCCCGGAAGCTGAGGCTTCCGGGAGGGTTTTTGTTATTTTTCTTTTACAGATGATGCTCCCGCAGCAGCTTTTTCGCCTGCTCCCACAGCTCATCGCTGACGGTCTGGACCACTACCGCCTTTTCCACCAGATCCGGCAGGGCCGCCTTCAGCTCCGCCTCCACGATGGTCTCATTGGTCAGGTCTGCCGAGGGGCATCCCGCGCACTGGCCCAGCAGCTTTACATACACAGTTTTCCCCTCCACATGGTCGATGGAAATGTCACCGCCATGGGAACGGAGAGCAGGCCGCACCTTTTCCTCCATCGCCGCTTCGATCCGCTCCAAATCGCTCATATTCGTTCCTCCCGCGTACTTCTTTTCGCTCAGTATACCACGCTTCCCCGGAAGCGTCCACGGAAAATTTTGAAAATCCCTCTTGACATCTCGCGCCAACTGTATATACTGTGTATGTACAGTACGAACGGAGGACTTCCATGGAACTCATTATCCGAAACAACAGCGGCCAGCCTATCTACGATCAGATCAGCGGGCAGATCAAGGCCCAGATCCTCTCCGGCGCTCTGTCGCCGGGGGACGCGCTGCCCTCCATCCGTGGGCTGGCCAAGGACCTGAAAATATCCGTCATCACCACCAAGCGGGCCTATGACGAACTGGAGGCCCAAGGGCTGATCAACACCGTGGCCGGCAAGGGCTGCTTTGTGGCGGAGCCGGATCTGGCTCTGTTCCGGGAGCAATCGCTCCACCTACTCGAGGACCATCTGGCCGCCGCCGCAGAGCTGGCGCGGACCTGCGGCCTTTCAGAGTCGGAATTGGCGGAGCTGCTGCGCCGCAAGTGGGAGGAATCTCTATGACAAATGCTATCGAATTGAACCATATCAGCAAATCCTTCGGAGAATTTTCTCTGAAGAACGTGACTCTCGCCATTCCCGCCGGGACCATCTGCGGTCTGGTGGGCGAGAACGGTGCGGGCAAATCCACCCTCATCCGCATTCTCATGGGCGCGCTGCGGCCGGACAGCGGCACCGCCGCCGCGCTGGGCGTGGACGTCTCCGCCCCGGAGTTTCTGAACGCCAAGGAGGACATCGGCGTGGTGCTGGACGAGGGGTGCTTTCCTGAGACCCTCACCGCCCCGCAGGTGGGCCGCGTGATGGCTGCCACCTACCGCCGCTGGGAGCAGAATACCTTCGACGCCTATTGCCGCCGTTTCGCTCTGCCGGAGAAAACCGCCTTCAAGGACTATTCCCGGGGTATGAAAATGAAGCTCACCATCGCCGTCGCCCTCAGCCATCAGGCACAACTTCTGGTGTTGGACGAGGCCACCGCCGGACTGGACCCCATTGTCCGAGACGAGATCTTGGAGCTTTTCAATGAGTTTACCCGGGACGAGACCCACTCCGTCCTGATCTCCTCCCACATTCTCAGCGATTTGGAAAAGCTCTGCGACTACATCGCCTTTCTCCATCAGGGGCGGCTGCTGTTCTGTGAGGAAAAGGACGCCCTTCTGGAGCAATACGGCATCTTCAACGACACGGCGGAGCAAGCGGAGGCCCTCATGCCGGAAGCCATCGTGTCCATGGAAACCACGCCCTACGGCGGCGTCCGGGCGCTGGTGCGGCGGGACCTAGCCCCGGTGGGCTTCCAACTGGAAAAGCCCACCATTGAGGACATCATCCTCGCTCTGGTGAAAGGAGAAAAGCAATGAAAGCACTGCTGCTGAAAGACTGGTATGTTCTGCGGAAGCAGGCCTGGGCCTATCTCATCATCGTTCTGGTCTGGGGCGCTATCCCCAGCGAAGTACTGAATCTTCTGGCTGTGGTCTACGGGGCCATGATCCCCTATACCGCCATGGCCTATGACCAGCGGAGCCACTGGGACAGGTTTGCCCGGATGCTCCCCTATTCGGACCGGACTGTGGTGCTTAGCCGGTATGCGCTTGGCTGGGTCTCCCTTTTGATTGGTACCGCCGCTGTAACGCTCTGTCAGGGGATTGTTTCCTGCCTGCCTGTTCGGACAGAAGCCGCAGCCGGCCTCTCCCCCGCTCTGATCTACACGGCGCTGTGTGTGGGAACGATCCTGCTGAGCATCAACGTCCCCCTCACGCTGCGCTTCGGCTCCGAAAAGGCCCGGATGGTCTCCGTCCTCATCACATTCCTTGTCTTTGCTTCCGTGGGTTTTCTCAAAGGTCTGGACGCCGGAAGTCCTGCCGGGGCGGCAGCTTTCCCGGCGCTACTGCTTCCGGCGGCGCTGACCATCATCGCCACCGCCGTCTCCATCCCGCTGTCCCTGAAATTCTATCGGGAAAACCGATGAAAATACGCCAAAAAAGCCGTCCGGCTCCGCCAGACGGCTTTTTCTTATCCATTTTATTCGCTGGCATCCCCGGCGTGGCACAGCCGCCATTTCAAGCCAGAGTACCGCTTCTGCTGCCGGTCGTTGGCCGCCATGGAGCGGATGGCGGCGTCATCACCCACGATGACCAGCAGCTCTCTGGCCCGGGTCAGCGCCGTATACAGCACCCCCCGCACCATGAGACTGGGTGCCGAGGGCAGGGCCGCCAGCACCACGCAGCGGTACTCGCTGCCCTGAGCCTTATGAACCGTCTGGGCATAGGCCAGGTCGATCTCGCTGAGCATTTCCACGCTGTAAGGCGCTTTCCGGCCGTCAAAGTCCAGCGCCAGCCATTCGCCCCCGGCGTCGATCTCCGCGATGCGGCCTACGTCGCCGTTGAACATTCCGGTACCCACGGTGCCGTCATCCTTCTGCCAGACCACATCGTAGTCATTCCGGGTCTGCATGATCCGGTCCCCTACCCGGAACACCCGCTCCCCCCATAAGATCTCCCGCTTGCCGGGTGTCCGGGGGTTCAGCGCCTCCTGCAAGAGCCGGTTCAGGTTGATGGTGCCGCAGGGCCCCTTCCGGGTGGGCGTCAGCACCTGGATCTGCTCCGCCGGGATGTGCATATTGTCCGGCAGGCGGGTCTTGCACAGCTCCAGCACCGTCGCCACCGCCCGCTGGGCATCCCGGCGGCAGAGGAAGAAGAAATCCCCCTGATTCCCCTTCAGGTCCGGGCTTTCTCCCAGATTGACCCGGTGGGCGTTGCGGATGATGGCGGACTGCTCCGCCTGCCGGAACACCTCCCGGAGAAACACAGTCTCGATCTTCTTGCTGCGGATCAGGTCGGAAAACACATTTCCCGCTCCCACGGAGGGTAGCTGGTCCGCATCTCCCACCAGCACCAGCCGGGTGCCGGGGCGCAGCGCCCGCAGCAGCGCGGAGAACAGGGACACATCCACCATGCTCATCTCGTCCACAATGACGGCCTCGGCCTCCAGCGGTTCCTTTTCCGTTTTCTGGAACGTCACCTGATGGGCCGCCTCGTTCCATGTCATCCCCAGCAGCCGATGGACTGTCTGGGCCTCCATGCCCGTCAGCTCGCTCATGCGCTTCGCCGCACGGCCCGTGGGGGCCGCCAGCACGATGTTCAGACCCATTTTCTGAAACAGGGCCACGATGCCCCGGACGGTGGTGGTCTTGCCGGTGCCGGGGCCGCCGGTCAGCAGGATGACGCCAACTTTCGCCGCCAGCTCCACCGCCTGCCGCTGCAAGGGAGCGTAGGTAATCCCCTGTTCCTTCTCAATTTCCGCCACGGTCCGGTCTGCAAACCGGCTCTCGTCGGCGTCCATTTCCAGCAATGCCAGCAGCCGGGCGCAGGCGGAGGTCTCCGCCTCCCACAGCCGCCGCAGGTACACCGCCTCCACATTGGCGATCCGCTGGATCACCACGGCGTGATGCTCCGCCAGGGCGTCCAGTGCTACTTCCACCTGCTCGACCCCGCAGCCCAACAGCTGGCTGGTGGCGACAAGCAGCTTGTCCTTCGGCAAAAACACATGGCCGTTATTCTCGTTATAGGTCAACTCAAAAGTGAGGGCCGCCTCAAGGCGCTCCGTGCAGTCCTCCGCAAATCCCATGGACAGCGCCATGGTGTCCGTCACGGAAAAATCCACGCCGCATACATCGTCTGACAGCAGATAGGGATTTTTCTCCACCACCCGGATGGCCCCGTCCCCATACTGCTGCCGCAGCCGGATGGCCAGCACCGGCGGCAGCTGATACCGGGAGAGAAATTCCATCAGCCGCCGCAAGCCCATGTGCTGACGGAACAGCTCTCCGATCTCCATGGCCTTTTTCGTGGTAATGCCCCGGATCTCCTGAAGCCGCTCCGGCTCCGCCTCTAAAATATCCAGGGTCTCCAGGCCGAACCGATCCACGATCCGTCGGGCGGTAGTCGGCCCCACACCCTTGCAGATGCCGGAGGACAGGTAGGCGAAGATCTCCTCTTCCTCCTCCGGCAGCGTCCGCTCCAGCTCCTGCGCCTTCAGCTGCTCGCCGTGCTGGGGATGGACCTCCCAGGTACCGGTAACGGTCAGATGCTCCCCCGGCGCCACGCAGGGGATACACCCCACAACAGTGACGACCTCCCCCTCCTCGGTGAGGAGGCGGAGGACCGTATATCCGTTTTCGGCGTTCTGAAAAATAACGCTATGTACCGTGCCCTCCCGGCAGATCAGTTCTTCCATGACTTCCTCTCTTTAACGTGCCGGTGTAGCCCTTCTTGCGAAAGGCCCCTGACCGGCATTTTTATCTCTCGTTCCCGGCGTCCAGCCGGAAGTCCGCCCCGTTCACCACAGCGGCGTTGTCCTCCCGCTCCGCCAGATAGTCGGCAAGGCCCCTGGCCTCCGCCGTCAGGCCGCAGTCGGCAATGACGATCTGTGCCCCCGGCAGACTGCTCCGCACCCGGCGCAGCTCCCGGACATCGTGCTCCAATGCTAACGCCTCGCCCCGCACAGGCAGTACCAGCAAAAGCCCCGGGATCGTGGGCCGCCCCGCGTGGAGCACCGCTCCCGCCAGCAGCCATACCACCGTGGTCATCCCCACGGCGGAGAAAAAGGCGATCACGCCGTCCCGAAATACGTTCATCCCATCACCTCAGTCCAGAATATGAGGGGATGCTTTCTTTGGTGACAATGTTGGATACCCACAACTTTTCAAAAGCCGAAAGCTCGTTACTCCTGCTTATTCTCTTCTTTGGGTTCGATTTCTTTTAGCTTTTTCAAGATTTCCGCCTGATTCTCCTGAATTTCTTCCTGTTTTATGTAGATCTTCACCAGCAAAGCAAACATCAGCGCCACAAATAGAAAACAAGCCACATACAGTCCATCGTCACCCATCAGCATACTGCAAATCCACATCAGGATAAACGTTCCTATAACGCAAAGGATCATACTTCCAATAACAATAGACATATTTGCTTCTCCTTTTTTGAAAATCATTTGTGTCTGCGTTTTTTCAATCCTCCCTGTTGATCCCCAGCTCCGCCAAAATGGCCTCCTCCCGGCCCCGCATCTGCTTTTTCTGCGGGCCTTCGTCCAGATGGTCATAGCCCAGCAGGTGCAGCACGGAGTGCACCACCAGATACGCCAGTTCCCGGCGGTTAGAATGGCCGTACTCCTTGGCCTGCGCCGCCACGTGCTCCATGGAGATCACCATGTCCCCCAAGGGCACCAGTCCGGTGCCGGGGTCGGCGTCCTCCCCGCCGGGCAGCTCGCCGGGCTGCAGGTCAAACTCCGGGAAACTGAGCACATCCGTGGCTCGGTCTACCTCCCGCATATCCAGATTGATCTGATGGATGGCCTCGTCATTGGTCAGCAGCACGTCCACCTCACAGGGAAAATCCACCCCCTCTGCCGCCAGAGCGGTGCGGATGACCTTGCGGATAAAGGCCCGCTGGCCCTCATTCACCCCCGGCACGTCGGCGGTGATGGGAATATAGTGCCGTTTTGCCATTATTTCTTCCCCTTTCCGCCGTTTTTGGCAGTTTCGTATTCTTCATAGGCCTTCACGATCCGCTGAACCATCACATGACGCACCACGTCGGCGTTGGTCAGCTCGCAGATGCCGATGCCCTCCACCTTTTTCAGCACCCGCATGGCTTCCCGCAGGCCGGAGGGCTTGCCGTCCGGCAGATCGATCTGGGTCACGTCGCCGGTAATGACGATCTTGGAGCCGAAGCCCAGCCGGGTCAGGAACATTTTCATCTGCTCCCGGCTGGTGTTCTGGGCCTCGTCCAGAATGATGAAGCTGTCATCCAGCGTCCGGCCGCGCATATAGGCCAGGGGTGCCACCTCAATGTTGCCCCGCTCCAGATACTTCTGGTAGGTCTCCGCCCCCAGCATATCAAACAGGGCGTCATACAGCGGCCGCAGGTACGGGTCCACCTTGCTTTGCAGATCGCCGGGCAGGAAGCCCAGCCGCTCGCCGGCCTCCACCGCAGGACGGGTGAGGATGATGCGGTTCACCTGCTTTTCCCGGAAGGCCTGCACTGCCGCCGCCACCGCCAGATACGTTTTGCCGGTACCGGCGGGGCCTACGCCGATGGTAACGGTATTTTTCAGCACCGACGCGATATATTCCTTCTGGCCCAGCGTTTTCGGCTTCACCGGGCGGCCCTTGGCGGAGATGCACAGCACATCCCCCGCCAACTCGCTGATCTGCTCCTCTTTGCCGGTGCGGACCATGTCAATGATATAGCGGACGTTCTGCTCTCCCAGCGCCTCCCCCCGGGAGGACAGGGTCAGCATGGCCTGCACCGCTTTGGCGGCGTGCATCACGTCCTCCGCCTCGCCGCTGATCCGCAGCTCGCCGTCCCGGTTGGTCACCGTCACATTAAATTCCTTTTCCAGCAGGCGGATGTTCTCGTCAAAGGAGCCGAAAATATTGACTGCCTGCTCCATCCGCTCAATGCTGATCCTCTGTTCCATGCCATCACTCCTAAAGTTATCCGGACGCGCCGTCCGGTTCATTTGCTGTATAAATCGGGGCCTGCGTCCCGAGTTCCTCCCGGCACTCCGCCGTCAGTGTCACCGTCAGGACATCCCCCCGGAGCCGGGAGGCCACCTGACTGGCCGTTACCTCGCCGTAGGGGTCCACAAGGCTGTGGAGATACGCTTCCAGCGCCGCCCCCGTCTCCTTCTGCCGCCGGGCCTGCGTGACCGTCACCGGCTCCGTTTCGTAAAACCGGAGAGTCTCCGTCTCCCATGTGATCGGCAGCGGGAGACCGCACACCCGAACCGGCGTTCTCTCGGTTATTTTATCACACTGGCCGCTGTCAATGCTACTGTTTGCAAAGAATTTTATCCTGCGGCTGCCGAAAATCACGGAATGGAGCCGCTTTTCCCGTCCGGTATACCGTTTTTCTGCCCCGGTGAGGGGCACGTTGGCCGTCAGGGTGTACCACGTCCGACCCTCCACGGACCCAAGTCCCGCTGTGAACCGGGTGCCGAAGGTCCCTGTGTCCTCCACGCCGGAGATCAAAAGCTGCCCCTCCGTCACCGACATTCCCTTCAGCACTTGGGGAACGCCCCCCAGCGCCTGCACCCGCAGCACCAGTCCGTCCCGCCGGGCCACTAAATTGCACGGTATTTTCCGGTCCAGCGGCTTCGGGGCCGTCCGCCGCTCCCGGACTTCCACATTGGCCCGGCAGCCGGATACGTTCACCGCCACCCAGCTCAGCTCCGGGATCTCCAGCAGCACATGGTTGCGGATGTCCTCCCCATTCAGGGCGAAGCCGAAACACCCCCGATGAACGCCGTTGTTCTCCAAGGATCGCAGGATCACCTCCCGCGGCACCGTTTCATTCCCGGCAATCTGAATATCCCACACGAAGAAGGACCCGATCAGCACCGCCGCTCCGCACGCCGCGATGCCTACCGCCAAGGCCTGACGGTGCCGCAGCTTTGCCAGCGTGTAGGGCGCGCCCTCCCGCCGCACGATCTCGATCGTGCAGTCCAGCTTTTCCGCCGCGCGGCTGAGGATGCGGTGATCCCCCCGGCTCATGCGGCAGGTAAACGTCTCCGCCCCTTCCCATTCCAGATCCCAGAAGGCCAGCTTCCGGGCGGAGCACAGATTCAGCACCCGCTCCGGGTAGGAACACGTCACCCGGAGCCACACCTGTCCCCGGACCCTGTTGATAAGTTCCTTCAGCATGACACCCACTCCACGCCGTCGATCTTCCCGCCGATCCGCAGTTCTTCTCCCGTCATGGCCACCAGCGTCAGCCGTTCTCCGCGAATCCGCAGAACGCCGAAGCCTGTGTTGGCATCGATTTGGGTATCGCTGTAAGCCAGCAGGCCCGTGTGGCGCTCCAGATATAGCTGCCGGTTCCCGATCAGCTCCAATCGGGGCAGGCCCGCCACCACATCCACCGGCAGGTCAAACAGCTCCGCCACGCCGCCCAGAATACCGCCCTGCTCCCGGTCCCGTTTTTTCTCCATGCTCTCACCTCACCGAACTCTATGCGGAAATTCCCCCTGGCTTGCCTGTCCCGCCGTATGAACCGCCCCCGCCCCGCATAGGGTATAGCGGGTGATGCGTATGAAACGGCGGATACGGACGGATGTGTGCCTGATCCTGTGCGGGATCTTGGTCTGGTTTCTGGCGGACGCCAGACAGCTGCGGCTCGAGGCAGCCAAGGCCCTGACCCTCTGCGCCGGGACGGTGATCCCCGCCCTGTTCCCCTTCATGGTCATCACCGGTCTGCTGGTGCGGCTGGGCTTCGGACAATGGCTGGCGCCCGATATGGCTGGCCTGATGGCGTCCCTGTTCCGCTTGCCCGGCTGCGCCGGGTCCGCGCTGCTGCTGGGGCTGGTAGGAGGCTATCCCATCGGTGCCCGCACAGCGGCGGAGCTGTACACCTCCGGGGATCTGACCCGGCAGGAGGCGGAGCGGCTCCTGACCTTCTGCAACAACTCCAACCCCGTGTTCCTCATCAGTGTGCTGGGCGCGGGGGTGTTCGGCAGCGTCCGGACAGGACTGTGGCTCTGGCTGATCCACGTCTGCGCCGCCCTCCTCACCGGGCTGCTGTTCCGGGGACTGGGCCGGGGACGGAAAACCGTTCCCCCCGCCATTTCCTTTCAGGCCCCCTCTCTGCCAGCGGCCTTTGTGTCATCCGTCCGGGACAGCGCCGGGACCATGCTCTCCGTCTGCGCCTTCGTCACGTTCTTCTATGTGCTGATCTCGCCCCTGACGGTCCTCCCCGGCCCATGGGCGGCCCTGGCTGTTGGCTGCGGGGAGCTGTTCTCCCTGACGCCCCTCCTGCCCTGTGACCGCACCGGTTTCCTGCTGGCCGCCGGGTGCGCCGGATGGGGCGGGCTGTCCGTTCTCTGTCAGACCGCCGCCCTTCTGGACGGCACGGACCTCCCCCTCGCCCCCTGTCTGCTGGGGAAGCTGACCCACGGCCTGCTGTCCGCGCTGCTGGCCGCCCTCGTTTCTCTTTGGCTGTTCTGACATTTTTCAACAGGTCTCGCGGGCAAAACGCGGCAAAACGGGGCGTCGGTTTGGAAAACCGGCGCCCCGCTTTGCTTTGGAGAGGTCATGTATGAAAAGATCTATCAACACGCCGCTTGCCTGCGGCGGGATCGTTGGTCTGCCGGTTTGGGACTCCTCCCGGGCGGGCAGTGGGCCGTAGGGGTGTATTTGAAAGAATGGCTTTTTCTCTCGGATCAGCGGCGGGGCCGGGAAACGGCTCTCTCGCCTGCTGATGTACGCAGTATACACCCCAAATCTGAAGGGAACATGAAAAACTTGTAAACCATTTGTGAACGGTGCGGCGGTTTTTTCACTTCCGTTGCACGAGACCGTGCAGCAAACGCCCCTCATACAGGGTGGGCACACGGCGGCGCCCCAAAAGTTACATCCGTGTGACAGGAGGATGTTATCTATGAACAAAACAGCCAATTTTCAGTTGACCCAGTGGGAAAAGACGGACCGCATCATGATGGAGGACTTCAATCGCGACAACGCCGCCATCGACGCGGCGCTGAAAAGCAGCGCCGACAAAGTGGCGGCGCTGCAAACGGCGCTGGCCAGCTGCGGAAACTGCAAGATCGTATACGGCACGTACACAGGAAACGGCAAATACGGCAGAGAAAATCCCAATAAGCTGACCTTTAACGGCGATCCACTGTTTGTCATTATCAAGGGCAGCATCGGTTCTGCTCCGACATTTGGAATTCAGGCCATGCGCGGATGGGATATCGCGTATACAGACGCCACGGATTTCTCTACTATCTGCTACCTTACATGGGGGGAACATTCCCTTTCCTGGTATAACAGCCAGAGCAGTACCGACCAATTCAATGAAAGTGGTTCTGTCTATCCCTATATCGCACTGTTTGCCACTCAGGAATAAAACAAGGCCCCGGACTTTTGTCCGGGGCCTTGTTCTTAATCGCAAGTACTTAAACTCTTAAATCAGAGATCAAGCACGGGCAATGTTGGACTGAACACCGTCAATCACAACATAGTAGCTGTGGCCAGCATCCACAGAGAAGGCGGGGGTCACGCCATAGAAGTAGTCACCCTCATCAACCTTCACATAGTTGTTCTGACCAGCAACATACTGATACAGCTCGAAGCTGTGCTTGACAGTCGTATCAGTCAGAGCGTCACCCTTCTTGTTGAACAGCTCAATCAGACCCTTAGAACCCTTAATGGTCAGCTTAACAGAATCAACATCCGTGCTGGTGGGCTTGCTGGGGTTGGTATTGGGCTTATCGTTGGCCTTGTAGGTGTCGTTCAGGATCAGAGTGGTAGCAATGCCAGCGTCATCCACGAAGGCAGCAATGGTGCCGGTGAAGTTGCTGTTCTCACCCAGAGCGCTCAGAGCGGACTTGATGTTGTTGTACTCAACATACTCATCCTCATCGTCATCGCTGGCGCGGACAAAGATCTTGCAATCCTCATCCAGCAGGATGTACTTGTTGTTGGAAGCAGCATCGTCGATCCACAGAGTGGCGCCCTTAGCAGTCAACTCGGCGACATTCGCAACATTCAGGAAGGCATAGCCGTCATCCTTATACTGCTTGGTGTTCCAGTTGTTGCTATTGGTGTAAGTCTGGGCTTCCATGTCGGTGATGACATTGTTCTTATCGAAGGTGCCCTCGTACAGGCTGCCCAGAACCAGGTTGTCTCTCGGAGTGCTGTTATCCTTGGACTCGAAGGACTTCACAGTCACAGCGCCGTCCTTGGTGATGGCTTCATAGGTGTAGATGTAGTCACCGTTCTCCAGAGACTTGGACTTGATGCCGGAGGTCAGGTAGACCATGGACTCAGAGGAGCCAGCAGTCTTGCCCACGACCACAGCATAAGTGATATAGCCGTTCTTGTTGTACAGGGCGAAGATCATGTCGTCCTCGGTCGCCGTCTTGTTAGTACCCTTCTTATTGGCAACACCATCGAAGTTGCTCAGCTTGGAGTCATACTTGACCTCAACGCTGGAGTGCTTGATACCGGTGGTAACACCCTCAACCTTCACGATGGAGCCTTCCTTGATGACATCGTCGTCAGCCTTGACAGCGATCAGAACGGTGTCGTTGTTGCCGTAGGCAATGACCTTCTTGCCGTTCACAACCTGCTCAACAGTGTTGTTCTGCTTGTCGAGCTTGGTGGTGGTGCTGTCCATGATCTGCTTGTCGGCAACCTCTTCCAGGTTGTAGACGCCGTTCTTCACGGTGTACTTGAACCAGGTATTGGTGGTAGCAGACTCTTCCAGACGGCCGCCATCCAGGTCGCCGCTCTTGACGTCGATGGTCTCCATGGTGCCATCGGTGAAGATAGCCAGAGCCTTATCGACAGCCTTGGCCAGAACGGTGCTGCTGCGGTCATAGCCAACGACGAACATGAAGTTGTCGTCACCGTCAACCTGACGTGCGCCGATCACATAGCCATAGGGATCCAGATACAGATCGAAGGTAGCGTCGTCCAGCTGCTCGACATTGTAGTCGTACAGGACCTCAGCATCCTCGAAAGCCTTCTTAGCGGTCTCATACTTGTTGCCGCCGGCAGTCAGCTTGGTCAGCTTATACTCATCCTTCTTGTCCGCATCCGCGTAGTCGGTGGAGTAAGAGGTGATGGAAACGTCCTTAACGGTCTCGACGGGAGTGACGGTCTTGACATCGCCATTGGCGATGGTGACCAGAACCATATCCTCTTCCTTCAGCTTCTCCAGGCCGTCCACATCCTCAGACTCGACAGTCTTGGGTGTGCTGATGGTGGTGGGAGTGTCGCCCGCCTTGGTAGCAGCCTTCGCACCAGTGTAGACGTCCAGACGGACATCCTCAGTCTTGGTGTTGTAGTCAGCAGCAACCTCAGCCAGATAGGTGTTGATGACAACGACAGTGGTCTCCTCAGCGTCGGTGTCCACATAGATCTCGGTCAGAACACCCTTGCCGGTGGAATTCATGGTATCATCGTTCTTCTTGACCAGCTTGTCAGCCTCGACAGAGAGGGCCTTCTTGTCCAGCTTCACGCCGTCAACCCAGTAGGTCAGGGCGAAGTCGCAAGCGTTGGAGCCGATGTCGGAATAGACGTCGCCGCCCTTGACCTTAGCGGTGTAGGAAGCGGTCAGCAGGTCGGTGTTGACATAGTTGCCGATGTCCTTCTTGTCATAGGTCCAGTTGTTGGTGGGACGGCCGAAGTCGTCGGTATCGTCGGTGCGGACCAGCTTCTCGAAGTACTGCTCGCCGAACTGGACATAGCCGTCCTTCTTGATCTTGCCGTCGTTCAGGGTGCCCTTGTTCCAGGTCAGGTCCTTGCGGACGCCGGAGATGGCAACAGCGGAGCTGCCCTCGCCGACAACGATGCGGTTGTCATACTCGACCATGGTAGCCTTCAGGGTGTTGAAGGCATACAGGCAAGCCTCTTCACGAGTGACAGCCTTGACACCGTTGAAGCTGCCCTTCAGGCTCTTGTTCAGGCCGGCGTTGATAGCCTGCTTGGCAACAGCGATGGACCAGTTGGCGCCGGTGTAGCCTTCGATGGCAGAGTCATAGCCCAGAGCGCCCAGCAGCATCTTCATGAAGGCATAGCCGGTCAGGGTGGCGGCGGGCTTGAAGGTGCCGTCAGCGTAACCGGAGATGATGCCTTCCTTCTGGCAGTAAGCAATGTAGCCAGCGAAGGTGTGGTTGGTGGGGACGTCCTTGTAAGGAGCGGCGTCAGCCACCAGAGCAGAGGCGGTGGTGGGGCCAAGGATCAGGTTGCAGATGATCTTGGCAGCAGCGCCACGGGTCAGGGTGGCGGTGGGACGGAAGTCACCTTCGGCATAGCCGTCGATGACCTTCACGGCGGACATCACGTCGACAGCTTCAGAATAGGTGATCTTGCTGCTGTCGGTGAAGTCCTTGGCACCAGCAGAGACAGTGACCAGAGACATGGTCATTACCAGAGCCAGTACCAGAGAAAGGAACTTCTTCATGGGGTTTCCTCCTTTTAGATTCTCCCTGTCGGGAGTTGGTTTTTGCAAAACCGGCTTCCCCTTTACCGCCCCGATTTACATATCGTGGCTAGCCTACCCAATATCTGAACCGGGGGCATGTTCCGGGTATCCTGCTTTGCAAGGCCACTTTATCAGCCCCATTTCCGAATGTAAATAGTTCCGGCCTGGATGTAATACAAGTGCAAAAAAGCAGCGTTTTTATGCAGAACTGTGCCATTCACGCAACGTTTGAACGTAACAAACCGGCCAAGGCGGACCTTGACCGGTTTCGGTGTTTTCGGGGCAAAACGAGGGTCATTTCTCCTGCTCCGGCAGGGTGTAATGCCGCCCGGTGAGGACCAGCTCGCCCCGGTCCGTCAGCCGCCGGAGGAGCAGCGTCCCCTGCTCCGGTTCGAGGCCCAGCAGGCGGATGAAATCCTGACGGCGGCCGATGCCGTGCTCCTGCAGATAGGCCCGGATGATGTCCAGATGGTCATCGGGGTCCGCCACCGCCCCGGCGGGGTAGTACCGGGTGCCCACCCGCACCAGCCTGCCCGCCTCCCGCAGTTCCAGAAGGTACTGCCGGGCAGTGCTTTTGGACACGCCCAGCCGCTCCATGACCGCTTCACGGGTCAGCCAGCCCTGCTCCTCGGCCTGAGCCATCAAAAGCTGGGCCCGATCCCCCTGACGGACCCAGGTGTGGAGGTTCCGCAGGTTCACATGCTCCAAGCCGCCCCGGATCAGCGCCGTGCGGGTGACGGTGGTCAGCCGGGAGAGGTCCATGGGCCGCCCGGTGGTGGGTGCGGTAAAGACCCGCGGCTCCGCGGGGTCCTTGCGGCGGTCCCAAGCGTCCAGCAGCAGCCGCCGCAGGCGGCTGCCCATGGAGACCGTCCGGTCCGGCAGGCGGATGAGGTTCTGGTCGAAATCCACCTGCCCCCAGGTGAGGGAGGCGATCTCTCCGGGCTGCATCTGGAGCTTCCAGCCCATCCAGAGGGCCAGTCCGGCGGGAGACGAGCCCTCCTGCTGGATCACACGCCAGAGAAGATACTCCGCCTCGTCCCGCTGGGCCAGAGGATTTTCCGGCGCGGCGGGTTTGGTGAGATAGGGCGAGAAGGCATCCCGCAGGGTGGACACCGCCATGCCGCTGACCCGGGCCACATAGGGCCAGTCATGGGTCTGAAGCTGGCGGATCACAAAATCGTGGCGCAGGTCCATGAGGTTGACCTTCTGGCCCTCGCTGTCCAGCGCCAGCCGGGACAGCCGGGAAATGGACTCCGGCGGCATAGGCTTCTTGCTGCGCTCGGAGATCACCACATGGGGGTCCCGGAGGGCACAGCGAACGTGCCGCTCCCGGAGGCAGGCTTCCGTGGAGGGTTCCAGCGGGACCGCGCGGTCCGGGAGTTGAATGGCCTTGCCCTCAAAGTCCACCTGATCCCAGCGGAGTTCTGTGATCTCGCTCCGGCTCAAGCCCTCCAGCCAGGCCAGACGGAGAATGGCCCCCTCCGGGCTGTGGGGGTGCCGCTCCAAAATGCGCAGCATGGCGGCCTCGTCCGGCCGATTGAACGTGTGTCCCATGGAAAAGCCTCCCATCTCTCGCCGCAGAAACAGCGCCGCGGCGGAACGATCGTCTGCCGCGGGGATGGAAGGACAAAATGATGATTTTGTAATAGGATGCCGGAAAAGTACGGTTTCCGGTGGGATACCGGGCGCAGCTCCCGCCGTTTTACCGGGCCAAGCACACAAAAAGGCATGTTGAACAGACGGGGCCTGTTCTGACCGGAGGTCCCGTCTGTTCAGCACGCCGCAAAGCGAAGAACGTCTTGCTTTTTCTTAATTTTTCAAGTAAACTTTCAGTTGTCGGCGGGGACCGGCGGCTTTTTTGCCGCCGATATGTGACAAAATCATCATTTTGTCTAACAGAGCAGTCCCAGCCGTTCCAGCTGCCGCAGATGCTCCGTGCCGGTGGTCAGCAGGTAGATCCGAGTGGTCTCGATGGAGCTGTGACCCAGAATATCCGCCAGCTTCACTACGTCCTGACAGGCCCGGTAAAAGGTCCGGGCGAACAGGTGCCGCAGATTGTGGGGAAAGACCTTTCCCGCCGCCACACCGGCGGCGCGGCACAGCCGCTTCATCTCCGCCCAGATCTGTGTACGGGACAACCGTTTTCCGCCTCCAGTGAGAAAGATCTCGCCGGAGGTGATTTTTTGTTTCCGGGCGTATTGCAGCAGCCGGCGGCACAGTCGGTCAGGAATAAAAATAGTCCGGACCTTGCCCTTTAGGGCAACATCCGTCCGCCCCCGGCAGGCGGCTTCCACCGTGATGAAGGGCACCTCCCCCACCCGGATGCCCGTGGCACAGATAGTCTCCATCACCAACGCCAGCCGCTCCCGCCCCAGCGTTCTGGCCGTGCGGACCAACGCCCGGTATTCTCCCCGGTCCAGTTCCCGCTCTGCCTCCCGGAAGCTGCAGCGCTGGAGCCGCAGGACCTTTACCCGGCACTCCGGCCGCCCGGCAAAATCAAAGAACCGGTTAAGTCCCGCCAGCATGGCGTTGACGGTGGCAGGGGCGTACCGGGCCGTGAGCCGTGCCTTCCATGTCAGGACCAGACCCCGATCCACCGCGCCGCCGCTCCATCGTGCGAAGGCCCGGATGCTCCGCACATAACTCTCCGCCGTGCCGTGGCTGTATTCCCGGCGGAGGAGCTCTCTTCGAAAACCATCCACCGTCCGCTCCGTGACAAGCTCCATTCCCTTTTTCTGTTTCATGTTTCTTCCCCCTCCCAGCATATCCGCCGGTGATCTCCGACATCTTTCCTTATTTTCACACAGGAATCGCCGGGTGTGAATCTCTATTTCACCGTATATCGCCATTAGGATCTCTATTAGGAAAAGGCCGCCCGATCAGGGCGGCCTTGAGGCTGTCGATAAAGTGATAAATTTTCCGCGACGGTAAGGAAGGGTGTGCGCGGGAAACCCAAGAAGGGATACACCGTCGGCTCAAGCCAATCAGCGGATACTTTATATCCGCTGATTGGGAGCCTTCCTCGAAACAGACTCGCTTGATCCGCCACCGGCGGCACTTCGTCTGTTTCCCCGCGCCATTAAAATCCTAAGTTTTCAGAACTTTTATGAAGTTCTGAAAACTTGCTCAGCGGGGCGAAAAGACTTTTTCGACACGCTGAAGGCCGCCCGATCAGGGCGGCCTTCTTGTCTGCGGCGGCTGCGGGGAGTATGCTGTTGCATAGATCAGAAAAAAAGCGGTTCTCAGAGACCGCCGTCAATAGAATGGGAGGATACAGATGGAGACACAGGAGCGCTTGCGCCGGATCGACCCCGCCCGGCTGGCAGCTTTTCAGGCGGAGCTTTTGCGGAAGGAATACAGCGTCGGAACCGTGGAGAACTACCTTCGGGCAGTCCGGGCCTTTGCCCGGTGGAGCGGCGGAATGGTGGACCGGGGTCTGGTCCTGACATGGAAGGCGCAGCTCACGGCCCAGTACGCCCCCGCCACCGTCAACGCCATGCTGGCAGGTATCAACCGCTTTTTCGCCTTTATGGGCTGGCCGGAATGTAAGGTGAAGGCGCTGCGGCTCCAGCGCCGCAGCTTCCGGGAGGCGGAACGGGAACTGGACCGGGAAGAATACCGCACGCTGGTCCGCACCGCCAGAACGCTGGGGAGGGAACGGCTAGCACTGGTGATGGAGACTATCTGCGCTACGGGCATCCGGGTGGGCGAAGTTCCGTATATCACGGTGGAGGCCCTCCGCCGTGGAAAGGCGGTGGTGGCCCTGAAGGGTAAGGTCCGCACGATCCTGCTGCCGGAGAAGCTGTGCAAAAAGCTCTTAAAATACGCGAAACGGCAAAAAATCACCTCCGGTGAGGTATTCCTCACCGGAGGCGGAAAACGTCTTTCCCGGGTGCAGATCTGGGCGGAGATGAAGCGGTTGTGCTGCGCTGCCGGCGTGGCGGCGGATAAGGTCTTCCCCCACAATCTGCGGCACCTGTTCGCCCGGACCTTTTACCGGGCCTGTCAGGACGTGGTGAAGCTGGCGGATATTCTGGGCCACAGTTCCATTGAGACCACCCGGATCTACCTGCTGACCACCGGCACGGAGCATCTGCGGCGGCTGGAACGTCTGGGGCTGCTCTGTTAGACAAAATAACCCTTTTGTAAATATTCGCCCTCTGACGAGGGCCGCAGGCCGCCCACGGAACCAAACGAATCGGGGTGGAAGCGAAAAAAGCCGCACTGAATGAGATCGGTTTTGAAACTTTCAGGACCGATCTCATTCAGTGCGTTCAAAGGGGGATTTCCCTTGCTTTTTCCGCTGCTTTTCAGTAAAATTAGGTTGTCGATGTGGGGCGGCGCTTTTCTTTTGGCGCTGCAAAGATAACAAAAGGGTTATTTTGTATACGCCTCACCGGCCTTGATTTTTCCCGCCGGGACCCCCGGCGGAGAAGGGGAGGTCCCGGAATGGGGTATACATTCAAACGGCCGGACCCGGCGGCCATGGAGCGGATACTGACTCGGTTCCCGTACAGCCCGGAAGGGGCCATTCTCCGTCTGGCGTGGCTGGAGGGCCTGAGCCGGGAGGAGATTGCCGCCCTCACCTGGGATCAGGTGCAGTTTGAGGACAATGCCCTGACCCTTCCGGATCGGACCGTCCCGCTGGCCCCCTCCGCAGAGGACTGCCTCCGGGAGCGCCATCGCCTGTACGCCCAGCGGGACCCCCACGTCATCATTTCCGACCGCTATCAGCGGCCCATGCCGCCGGAGTCCGTCTCCCGGCTGGCCCGGACCGCGCTGGATACCGAGGGCCAGAAGGTCAGTCTCAAGGATCTCCGCCAGGACTTCGTCATCCGCCAGCTTCAGACTCATGACTGGACCTACGCCGCCCGGGTCAGCGGCATGGCGGTCTCCACCCTCCGGGGTTCCTTCTCCCAATACTTTCAGGAGCGCCAAAGCGCCGCGCCGGAGCTGCCGCCGGACAGCGAATACCTCCTCTGGCGGATCGTCCAGCAGGAGGGCAGCTCCGTGGTAGGACTGGCCCTCTGGATGGGCTGGAAGCTCCAGATGCAGCCCGGAGAAATTCTGAATCTCACATGGTCTCAGGTAGACTTGGACCGGAGTCTCCTGCGCCTGCCGGACCGGGAAATCCCCATGGGCAGCCGCCTCAGCCGCCTGCTGGGAGATGTTTACGACCACCGCAAGGACCCCGCTCAGGACCGTGTCCTCCTGACCCCCGGCACCGGAAAGCCCATGGACCTGGCCCGCCTCTCCACCGTGATCCGCACTGCCCTGATCCGGGGCGGGCTGGAACAGCTCAGCTTAGGGGATCTGAGCCGCCTCAGCCGCCGGGGCAGCCAGCGGCAAACCGTGCTGGCCCGTCTCTCCGCAGTCGGCTCCCTGACCCGCGAGGAGGTCATGGACCTGCTGGGCGTGTCCAAAAGCGCCGCGCTGAAGCTGCTGAACCAGCTCCGTCAGGACGGAGCCGTGGTCCGTATAGGCGGGTGCTACTACCCGGCGGGGGCCGTGGTCCTGCCGGAGGACCAGTCCGCCGCGGTGACGGCCTACCTCGCCGCCCACGGCACCGCCGTCCGGAAGGAGCTGGCGGAGCTTCTGAACCTGCCCCCCGCCCAGTGTACGGCGCTGCTGCGGCGCATGGTAGACCGGGGCGAGCTCCTCCTCACCGGCAAGCGGTACGCCCTGCCGCCCCAGAAAAAGCCCCCTGAAACGAATTGAATATTGCCACGTTTGCAAACAACAAAAAGTGCGGAAATCACGTTATTTCCGCACTTTTTTACATCTGCATTACGAACCGGGCAAATCTATTTACATCCTGGCCGGGGGCTGTTACATTAGGCTTGCGAAACAGAACCGCGGGCAAACTGCCTCCAAGCTCCGTGCTTGGTGTAGGCCTGCACATTGCAGGTTCGGCTAGCCCCGACACGAAACCCGGAACCCGGGGGCGGGGAGCTCCAAGGGAATGTTTCGACATTTTATCAAGGAGGAAACCCCATGAAGAAGTTCCTTTCTCTGGTACTGGCTCTGGTGATGACCATGTCTCTGGTCACTGTCAGCGCTGGTGCCAAGGACTTCACCGACAGCAGCAAGATTCAGTACGCTGAAGCTGTTGACGTGATGTCCGCTGCGAAGGTCATCGACGGTTATACCGACGGTACCTTCAACCCCACCGCCACTCTGACCCGTGGCGCTGCTGCCAAGATCATCTGCAACCTGATCCTTGGCCCCACCACCGCATCCGCCCTGGTGGCTGATGCTGCTCCTTACAAGGACGTTCCTACCAACCACACCTTCGCTGGCTACATTGCTTACTGCCAGAAGACCGGCATCATCTCCGGCTATGCTGACGGCACCTTCAAGCCCGCCAACTCCCTGACCGGCTACGCTTTCATGAAGATGCTGCTGGGCGCTCTGGGCTACAAGGCTGATCAGGAAGGCTACACCGGCGCTAACTGGTCCATCAACGTTGCCAAGCGCGCTCTGAACATCGGCCTGGCTGATGATCTGGTGGGCGATTTCAACGGCGTCAAGGCTGTCAACCGTGAAGAGGCTTGCCTGTATGCCTTCAACACCCTGAAGGCTACCATGGTCGAGTATGACAAGAACTCCACCGTCATCGTCGGCAACATCACCATCAAGGAGCAGTCCGACGCCAAGGAGATGGCCAACACCGGCAAGACCGACGGTAAGATCTTCAAGGCTGACGGCAAGATGCAGTTCGCCGAGAAGTATTTCGACAACCTGTCCGTCACCAAGGGTTCCGACGATTTCGCTCGTCCCGCCAACGTGTGGAAGCTGAAGGCTGAGAAGATCGGCACATACGCTGACACCGCTGATCTGACCTACACCAAGTCCGTTGATGTCTGCGACATCTACAAGGATCTGGGCCTGGGCTCCAAGATCGAGAAGAAGGACGTTTCCGTCTATGTGGACGGCGTTGTTGATCCCGAGAACAAGATCGTCCCCGTCGCTATCACCAAGGATAACGATGATGATAGCTATGGCGCCAACGGCGTTCTGACCGAGGTCTTCTATGATGACGATGCTGATACCGTCACCATCACCGAGGTCAACACCTATGTCGGCGAGATTTCCAAGACCGTCAAGGCTACCTCCAAGAAGGATGCTTATGTTGTTGTGATCCCCGAGGGTGTGAAGCCCACCAGCATGAAGAACAGCGAGGAGTTCGAGACCACCGCTTCCTTCGATGATGACGCTTATGTTCTGTACACCTACTCCGAGGATGCCAAGGAGATCAAGTCCGTTGAGGTTGCTAAGTCCGTCTCCGGCGAGGCTACCCGCATTGAGAACAAGGCCAAGGTTTGGGATGCCAACAAGGCTATCTACATCGAGAACACCGCTTACAAGTTCTCCAACAAGGCCGATGGCGTGAAGCTGGATGATGCCAGCGTTGGCAACGAGTACGATGTCTACCTGGATGCTTATGGCTATGCCATCTATGTTGAGGAAGTCGAGGAGATCGGCAACTACGCTCTGCTGGTTGACTATCAGAACAAGACCAACTTCAACTCCAACAAGGCTATGCTCGTCTTCGCTGACGGCACCGAGAAGGTTGTTGAAACTGCCAAGGATTACAAGGGCAATTCCAATAAGCTGGAGCTGGGCACCATTGTCACCTACAAGGAAGACAACGGCGTTTACACCCTGAAGCCCGTGGCTAAGACCATTGCTACCGGTACCTTTGGTACTGCCAATTCCGCTCCCTATAAGGGCACCTCTGAGCCCAAGAACATGGGTGTGAATGGTGACTTCAACCTGACCAGCGATAAGGCCGGCGTTCAGATGACTAAGACCAAGTTCTACACCATCGATAAGACCGGCAGCAAGAGCGTGGCTGCAAGCGATACCACTGGTACTAAGAACGTTCAGACCAACTCCAAGACCATCTTCGTGGTCTACAACATTGATGACGATGATTACACCGTCTACACCGGCATCAAGAATGCTCCCAAGATCGCTTCCACCGCTACCAAGAACGTGTCTGCCTATGCTTATGTCAAGGGCGGCATGACCAAGGTGATGTTCATCTATGCGGATGATTCTTCCATCATCTCTGACAGCAACAAGAAGATGGTCTTCCTGGCCAACGAGTCTGTCTCCAACCTGATCCACACCAAGAACAGTGACTACTACACCTTCAACGCTGTGATCAACGGCGAGATCAAGGAAGTTATGGTCGACTGGAACGTTGAGGTCAACGGCAAGACTCTGGCTTCTGCGGATGTCAAGTCCCTGAACGGCCTGTTCGAGAGCTATTCTGTGGATAAGTACGGCGTCATCACCCGTCTGACCAGCTACAGCACCGATGCTTACAATAACACCGATGCCAAGCAGGTCTTCAACAACACTCCCAAGATCGAGGGCGTTGACAGCAGCAACAATACGGTTACTGCGGTTGCTGCCAAGAGCACCATCGGTATCGACAAGAAGAGCGCTGACTACACCGTGCTGGTGAGATATGATGGCACCAAGGACTTCGACTACACCATCACTGTTGATGACAACGCCAAGGTCTACGCTGTGGACGAGGATGGCAACATCACCGAGAGCAGCTACAAGGCCATCACCAAGGACACCAACGATAAGGTTTATGCCGTGATCGAGGACTATCTGGTGAAGGCTCTGGTCATCGAGGATGTCGATGATGGCAAGGCTCCCGAAGTTACCGAGGGCAACGGCACCTTCGACGTGACCGTTTCCAAGAATCAGGCTGGTGCGCTGGGGCTGTCTTACAGCAACTATGTTGTTGAGGGTTATCCCAATTTCAGCACCGATTGGGAAGGCACCAAGGGCAAGGTTACCGTGACTCTGGTGGTTGACGGCGAGACCTTCACCCAGACCACTTCTTACAAGGGCACCCAGACTGTTCAGTATATGCTGGACAACGCTAAGATTCCCTCTATCACCCTGGACCTCGCCAGCGGCGGCGTCAAGGTGAAGGCCACCGTGACTGTCACCTTCGACGGTATGAACAACGATACCTACAAGCTGGTCGGCACCTCCGGTCTCTCTATCCTGGGCTAATCTCAGAATAGTAAAACAGCTTGTAACAAGTTGAGAAATCCCCCGGACGAAAGTCCGGGGGATTTTTTTGCCTCAGGCATCCATCTGGTACAGGGCCAGAACCCAGTATAGGGAATTGTCGGTGTTCAGTTGGTACTTTGCGTTATTGCTGGATACAATGGAAAGCTGATTGCCTGACCAGGACAACAATGCATCCCGGATCTGCGCACTGCCGCTGTCATAGACGATCAGACTGCCCTCGGATGCGCCGCCCTGCGCAGCAAAAAAGGTGCCTCTGCCCCGAACAAAAAAGACCGTGGGCATTTTGGGGAATGTGATTACCGTGGGGTATTCCTCACCTCGTGTTCCGGTACCGGTATAAGTGGAAATCCCTATTTGACAGTTTCCGCAGCTGGCCAGCGCCGTTTGCAGCGCCGCCGCTTTGTCGGCATTGCCTTTCAGCGCCGTGTCGATCTTGTCCCAGTTGTCATTGAATTCCGTGTGCAGGATGCGGTCCTCCGGGTCCCAGCGCTTCAGGCCGTAATTGCTTTTGTTTTCCATGCGATTCCTCCTTGTTATGCAGCCGTAACGAATTGCGTCCGCCATATTCGCCTCCGTTGCCCGCGAAACAAGATCGCACGAGTTGCCGCAATTACAGCAACAGCTTTCATATATCCCCCAAAGCATGACAAAAAAAGCCCCGAAGTTTTTCCTTCGGGGCTTTTTCAGTCGATTGATTCGATTCAGCTGCTTTTAGTCGGTGACGTAGGGCAGCAGAGCGATCTGACGGGCACGCTTGATGGCCTCAGTCAGCTCACGCTGATGCATGGCGCAGGTGCCGGTGGTCCGACGGGGCAGGATCTTGGAACGCTCAGAAATGAAACGACGCAGCTTGGCGGCGTCCTTATAATCAATGCACTCGCACTTCTCGGCGCAGAACTGGCAGACCTTACGGCGCTTGTTGCCGCGTGCGGGACGGGCGGGACGAGCTTCACGATCGAAAGCCATGATTGCTTCCTCCTTATAGTAATATCAGAACGGCAGTTCGCCGTCATCCTCGCCGATCTCGGCGAAGTCAGAGCCGCTGGCGCTGAAATTGCTGGGAGCGGCGCTGTGGGAAGCGGGGGCGGGAGCATAACCGGGGTTGTAGCCGGAATTGTCGCCGCCGTCGCGCTTGGAATCCCCGAAATACACATTGTCGGCCACGACCTCGGCACTGCGGCGCTTGCCGCCGTCCTTGTCGGTCCAGTCCCGGATCTGCAGGCGGCCCTCCACCACGGCCATGCGGCCCTTGGTGAAGTACTTGCTCACAAATTCGGCGGTGTTGCGCCAGGCCACGATGTCAATGAAGTCCGTTTCCTTTTCGCCGGACTGGGACTTGAAGTCCCGGTCAACAGCCAGAGAGAAGGACGTCACCGCCGTACCGCTGCCGGTGCGCCGGAGCTCGGGGTCACGGGTCAGGCGACCCATGAGAATGATTCGATTCAGCATGTGCTGCTCCTTTACTCGCCCTTGCAGACGATCAGGGAACGCATGACGCCCTCGGCGATTCGCAGCTTACGATCCAGCTCGCGGGGGAATGCCGGGCCGCTGACGAAGGTCATGAGCACATAGTAGCCCTCGGTCTTGTAGTTGATGGGATAAGCCAGCTTGCGGTTGCCCCACTCCTCAACCACGACGTCAGAGCCGTTCTGCTCGGCCAGGGACTTGAAGTTCGCAACCTGAGCGGCGATAGCCTCCTCACCCTGTGCAGGGTCGAGCACATAGACGACCTCGTAATTGGCAGTAATCTTTGCCATATTTGCACCTCCTTTTGGACAAATGGCCCTCATTCTCAGATGAGGGCAAGGATTTACTTACATATTGCAAGCCTTATCATTATATCCGAAATACAGCAAATGTCAAGGAAAATATTGAATTTTTTCGAAAAAATCCGAATTGATGTAACTTTCCCCGGGAAAACGGTTAAAAAAGCGGCAGGCCCCGGAAATCCGGGGCCTTGTTCCACTCAACCGCTCAAATATTCGTTGGGGTCTACGGCCTTGCCGTCCTTGGTGACGGCGAAGTGCAGATGGGGCTGTCCGGACTCCGCCGCCGCAGTGGTCCCCACCGCGCCGATGATCTGCCCGGCGGACACCGGGTCCCCGGCCTCCACGTTGGGCTTGGCCTGGAGATTGGCATAGGTGGTCTGATAGCCGTTGTCATGCTCCAGCACCACGGTGGTGCCCATCAGGGGATCGTCCGTCACCGACAGCACCGCCCCTGCGGAGGCCGCCAGTACCGTGGTTCCCTGCTGGGCGGCGATGTCCACGCCGTTGTGGGTACGCCAATCTCCCAAAGTAGGACTGTATACCAGCTCCTCCATGGAAAAAGCCGTCAGCACATCCCCTCGGAGCGGGGCCACCACCAGACGGGGTGCTTCCGCCGCCACAGGCGTGTGATCCACCTCCACCTCCGGCAGCTCCTTGGTTTCCTTTGGCGGGACCGGCACCGGCGCCGGCTCCAAAGTCTCCACTGTCGGAAGCCGCACCTCCGGCATTTCCACCGGCTGCGACACGGGGACCTGAGGCGTCACCGCCTGCTGGGGCAGCGGGTCCTCCCGGTCCTGCAGCAGGACCCAGCCGCACACCCCCACCACCAGCAGGCACACCGCCAGCGTGCCGTAAAAGCCAATGCCCGAAAGTACGTTTTTCACCTTGTTTTCCATACAATACCTCCCTTCCTGTTCATAGGTACGGAAGGAGTATGGTCAAAAAATCCAAAGGCTATACCAAACCCGGCAATTTTCCACTGTCAGCGGCGCGGAAATGAGAAAAAAGCTTTTTTTCTCCGATACGATGTGGTATAGTTGGGAACGTACACAGAACTTCGCGTGGGAGGGGATCTCATGAACTACACCGGAAGCATGATCCTGTTTATTTTTCTCGTCCAGTTGGCGGCGTACACCCTCAAGTGGCTCATTGGGTTCGGGAATCCCCTGATCTCCGCACCGCTGCTGGCCATGCGGCTGGACAACACCCTGATCACACCGGGCAGTCTGCTGCCGGACCTGGTCATCAACGGTCGGATCACTTGGCAAAACCGGAACAACTTCCGCTGGCGGGCCATCCTTCCCCTGCTGCTGGCCATGGTGGCCGGGGTGGTCCCCGGGACCTGGCTGCTGCGCTTCTCCCTGCCTTGGATTATCAAAACGGTTTTGGGCGGCGTTGTGGTATTTCTGGGACTGGAAATGGCCACTCGCCGGCTGCGCCCCATCCGCCCGGACCGTCGGGAGATCCCGTGGCTGCGGTATCTGGTGGCCTTCTTCTCCGGTATGTGCGCGGGGCTGTTCGGCATCAATATGTTTCTGGTAGCCTACCTTCAGCGCACTGCCAAGGATTACGATGAATTCAAGGGCAGCATTTGCTTCCTCTTTCTGGGTGAAAACCTGTTCCGCACCGGGCTGTATCTCTGCACCGGGCTCCTGAACCGCTCCTCCCTGTGCTTCAGCCTGATCTCGCTGGCCGCCGCCTTCTGCGCCGCCCGGCTGGCCCGGCTCCTCTCCCCTCACATCAGCGGAGAGCGGCTGCAAAAGCTGTCCATCGTGTTTTTCCTGCTGGGCGGCGTCAGCATCATTGTGAAATCCATTTTGCTGCATACATAAGAAACGCTCCCGCGCCTTTTCGGTGCGGGAGTGGTTTTATCTCAAATTCGGAACAGCCGTCTGCCGTTTTCCCACGTCACGCGGGTCATTTCCTCCGCCGTCACGCCCTTCCACTCCGCCAGTTTTTCGATCACATAGGGGAGATACCGGCTGTCATTCCGTTTGCCCCGCATGGGTACCGGAGCCATATAGGGAGCGTCCGTCTCCACCACCATCCGGTCCAGGGGCGTGATGGCCGCCACCTCCGGGGCCCGCTTGGCATTTTTATAGGTGATGGGGCCGTCAAAGCCCAGATACCACCCCCGCTTCAGCAGCTCCGCCGCCATCTCCGGCGAGCCGGAAAAGCAGTGGAACACGCCGGTGACGGTGGGAAATTCCCTGATGATGGCAAGGCAGTCCCCGTGGGCTTCCCGATCATGGACGATCACCGGCAGATCCAGCTCCGCCGCCAGTGCCAGCTGCTTGCGGAATACCGTCTGCTGAAACGCTCTGGGCGGATTGTCCTCCCAGTAGTAGTCCAGTCCGATCTCCCCGATGGCTACCACCTTGGGCCGTTCCAAAAGCTGCCGCAGCTCCGTCAGGTCGCCGTCCTGAAAGCCGTCGCAGTCCTCCGGATGGACGCCCACGGCGGCGTACACATGCGGGTACCGTTCCGCCAGCTCTGCCGCCGCACGGGAGGAGGGCAGGTCGCATCCCGGGTCCAGCACCAGCCCCACGCCGACCCCCGGCATGGCGGAAAGGAGCGCATCCCGGTCGCTGTCAAAGCGGTCCGCGTCATAATGGGCATGGGTATCAAAAATCGGCATAATCCTCTACCTCGTTCGTTTTTTGCTCCAGTATACACGGAAAGCGGCCGTTTGAAAAGAAAAACCGTGGGAGGACCCACGGTTTTCCGAAGTTCATTCTGTTGGCTCCTTGGGCAGCGTCACCGTGATCACGGTTCCCTTCCCCGGCTGGCTTTCCAGCCGGAGGGTACCGTGGTGATACGCTACGGCGTGTTTCACGATGGACAGCCCCAGCCCCGTGCCGCCAATGGCCCGGGAATGGCTCTTATCCACCCGGTAAAACCGCTCAAAGACCCGGCTCTGATCCCCCTCCGGGATGCCGATGCCGGTATCCCGAACCAAGAGGGTCACGTCCCGCTCCGTCTCCGCCACCTCTACGGTGACGCTTCCGCCGGGGACGTTGTACTTCACGGCGTTCTCGCAGAGGTTCCGGGCGATCTCGTACAGCAGCCGCCGAACGCCGAAAACCGTTCCGGCGGTGCCGGTCACGGAAATGTGCACCGCTTGTGCCGCCGCCTGTGCTGTCAGAGAGCGGGCCGCCTCCTGCGCCAACTCCAAAACGGATACCTGCTCATGGGGCAACGCACCGCCCTCGTCCAACTGGGACAGGCGGAGAATATCGTTGATCAGCGATACCAGCCGGTCCGCCTCCTGATGGATGCGGCTCAGGAACCGGGGCTGATCCTCCGGCTTCACCAGACCGTTTTCCAGCAATTCCGCGCTGCCAATAATGGACTGCAAGGGCGTTTTCAGTTCGTGAGACACGTTGGCGGTGAACTCCCGCCGCATCCGCTCGGCTTCCGCCTGCTCCGTCACATCAAAGGCCAGCAAAACCGTACCCAGCACCTTGCCGTTGGATTCGATACGGCTGAAATCAAGCTGGTATTCCCGGCCTCGCCGCTCTGCCCGCAGCTGACTGTGCCCGGTCTCGGCGGCGTCATGGATGGCGGCGGTCAGGTCCGGATGGCGATCCACTGTCAAGAAATCCTGTCCTACGCAGGTACCGTCCGCATGAAACAGTGCTTGGGCCGCCGGATTGATGCTGAGGATGCGCCCGCTGTGGTCCAGCAGCACCAGACCTTCCCGCATACTGCCGGTGATCTGTTCAAATTCGTCCTGCCGCTGCCGGAGGTCTCTGGTCCGATGGCGGATCTCCTGCTGCTGGGCGTAGACCCGCCCCAACAGCGGAGACAGCTCCTCATAGGCGTTGTTGTCCAGCGGGTGCTCCAGATCCAGCCGGTTCAGCGGCTCCACCACCCGTCTGGCCGCCCGGCTCGCCAAGAGTGCGGAAAGTCCCACCGCCAACAGCGCCACCACGATGACGGCGTGAAGCATCCCAAGAACCAGCATCCATACCGTTTTCTGACTGCCGGAAATGCGGAGCACAGAGCCGTCCGTCAGGCGCACCGCCTGATAGAGCATCTTTTCCGTCAGCGTCTCGGAATAGCGGGCGCTGCTGCCGCTGCCGCCGGTGAGCGCCTCTCGGATCTCCTCCCGCTGGCCATGATTTTCCATGGGCTGCGTATCCGTTCGGGTGTCATACAGCACTGCGCCGTCCGATGCCACCCAGGTCAGCCGCTCCGCCGTGTCCCGGACGCGGGCCAGATAGTCCGCGCCGTCCGCTTCCACCGCCGCCGCAGCCAGTGTCAGTTCTGTCTGAAGCTGCTGTTCCCGCACCGTGCCGAAATAGGTGTAAAGGCAGCCGGTGATCACCAGCAGCGATGCCAGCAGCACCGTCAGTGACGCTGCCAGAGTCGAACGAAAGATCTTCCCGGTCATAGGCCGGTCTCCATGCGGTAGCCCACGTTCCGAACGGTCTCGATCAGCTTGCCGTAGGCCCCTAACTTCTGCCGCAGGGTGCGGATGTGCATATCCAGTGTGCGGCTGTCATCCATGTACTCCATATTCCACACCTGTGTGAATAGCTGTTCTCTGGTGAATGCCATTCCCGGATGGGACAGAAACAGCCGCAAAAGCTCAAACTCCTTATAAGTGAGCTGGAGCCGCTGGCCGTCCGCCGTCACGGTGCGGCAGTCCAGGTCCATAGAAAGGCCCCCGGCAGAGAGCACATGGCCCGTGTCAGCGGGATGACACCGCCGCAGCACCGCCTTCACCCGGGACACCATCTCCATGACGCCGAAGGGCTTCACCAGATAGTCGTCTGCCCCTAAGTCCAGACTTTGAATTTTGTCGTATTCCGCGCCCTTGGCCGTGGCCATAATGATGGGGATGTCCCGCAAGGCCGGCGCGGCCTTCATCTTTTTCAGCAGAGACACACCGTCCTCCCCCGGCAGCATCACATCCAGCAGGACCAGCTCCGGCGTTTCCGTCTGCAGCGCCTCCCAGAAGGATGCTCCATCGTCAAAGCCTCTGGCCTCAAAGCCGGTGGATGTCAGGGCGTACAGCTCAATATCCCGGATACTGGCGTCGTCCTCCACGCACCAGATCATAGCAATCTCCTTATGTCAGTGTGATTTCGTCCTTGTGGGTCCCGGTCACGGAGTAAATGACCCACTCGGCAATGTTCGTGGCGTGATCGCCGATACGCTCGTAGTACTTGGCGATCATCAGCAGGTCCAGGGCGTATTCGCCGTCTGCCGGGTCTGCCGCGATCTTTCCGATCAGGCTCTGCTTGACCCGGGCAAACTGCTCGTCCACAACATCATCCGCCGCGATGACCTTTTTCGCCAACATTATATCACATTTCACATAGGCGTCCACACTTTCCGTCACCATTTGTATGACAGCCTTTGCCATTTCCTTCAAAAGGGCGTCGTTTTCCGCCTGCCTCCCGTCTAAAAAGGCTACGATCTCTGCGATGTCCTCCGCCTGATCGCCGATGCGTTCCATGTCGGTGATCATCTTCAATGCGGCGGAGATCTGCCGCAGATCCCGGGCCACCGGCTGCTGCCGCAAAAGCAGCTTCAGGCAGAGGTTTTCGATCTCCCGCTCCTTGTGGTCGATCTCGCTGTCCAGAGGAGCTACCTTGGCGGCCAGCGCCGTGTCCCCCTCCGTCAGCGCCTGAGAGGACAGGGCGATGACCTCCTCGCACAGCGCCCCCATCTCGATCATCTCGTGGTTGAGCTGCAAAAGCTGTTCGTCGAATTTGCTGCGCATCTTACCCAAACCTCCCGGTGATGTAATCCTCCGTCCGTTTGTCGGCGGGGGTGGAAAACAGCTGCTCTGTCTTGCCGAACTCCACCAGCTCCCCCAGCAGGAAAAAGGCGGTGTTGTCGGAAATACGGGCGGCCTGCTGCATATTGTGGGTCACCATGACCACGGTGTACCGGCTTTTCAGCTCCGCCGCCAGATCCTCGATCTTGGAGGTGGAGATGGGGTCCAGAGCGCTGGTGGATTCGTCCATCAGCAGCACCTCCGGCTCCACGGCCAGGGCCCGGGCGATGCACAGCCGCTGCTGCTGACCGCCGGAAAGCCCCAAGGCGCTTTTCTTCAGCCGGTCCTTTACCTCGTCCCAGATGGCGGCGGAACGCAGAGAGTTCTCCACGATCTCGTCCAGCTTCACCCGGTTTCGGATGCCGTGGGTCCGGGGGCCGTAGGCCACGTTATCGTAAATGCTCATCGGGAAAGGGTTGGCCTTCTGAAACACCATGCCGATCTGCTTGCGGAGCCATGTGGGGTCCACAGAGCTGCCGTAGAGGTCCTGTCCGTGGAAATCCACCTCGCCGCTGAGCTTCACACCCGGGATCAGGTCATTCATCCGGTTCAGCGTCCGCAGAAAGGTAGATTTGCCGCAGCCGGAGGGCCCGATGAAGGCGGTGATTTCGTGCTCAGGAATGGCGATGGATACATCGTGAAGGGCATGGTTGGGGCCATACCAGAGATTCAGTTTTTTTGCTTCCAAAATTGGTTCCATAGGGTCTCCTCAATTCTTTTTCAGCTTCCGCCCCAGAAACACGGCGGAGAGGTTGATGAGCAGGGTCAACAGCATCAGAATGGTGGCGATGGAGAAGGCCACCGCCGTCTCGCCCCGTTCGTTGGCGTAGACATACAAAGCCACCGTCAGCGTGGCGGAGGAGGAATGAAGGGCCGTGAAAAAATCGTTGAGCACCAAACCGAACCCGGCGGTGTACAGCAGTGCCGCACTTTCCCCCACGATGCGGCCGACGGCCAAAATGCAGCCGGTGACGATGCCGTCGATGGCGTTGGGCAGCACCACGGTACGGACCATGCGCCACTTTCCGGCTCCCAGCCCCAATGCTCCCTCCCGGTAGGACTGGGGCACGGTTTTCAGGCTCTCCTGGGTAGTGCGGAGAATGGTGGGCAGGATCATCACCACCAGAGTCAGTCCGCCCGCCAGCACACCTGCCTGCAAATTCATTTTCTGCACGAAAAACAGCATACCGACAAGGCCGAAGATAATGGATGGGATTCCCGTCAGGGTCTCGGCAGCGAACTCAATGAGGCTCACCAGCCGCCGGTTTTCCGCGTACTCCGTCAGATAGATGGCGGCCCCCACGCCCAAGGGCAGAACGATGACCATGGCCATCAAAATGATATACAGAGTGTTGAGAATGTTTGGTAAAATACCAATCGTATTCTTAATATAGCTGGTCTGGCCGGACAGCAGCTCCCAAGTCAGCCCCGGGATCCCCCGGCAGAAAATGTAGCCGATCAAAAATACCAGCAGTGCGCAGGTCAGTCCGGCGCACAGCCACACCAGCGCACGCATCCCCCGGTTGTAGACCCGGCGGAGAAGGGATAAGGTTTGTCCGTTCATGTCAGCCCTCCTTCCGGTTCTTGACGCACACGTTCAGAAACACATTGATGAGCATGATAAAGAGGAACAGCACCAGGCCGATGGAATAAAGCGCCTGCTGATACAGGCTTCCTACACTGGCGTAGGCCATGCCGGAGATAATGCCGGTGGTGAGAAAGCGCACCGGCGTAAACAGCCCCGGCATATTGGACACGTTGCCCGCCACCAGAATGATGGCCATCGCCTCACCGATGGCCCGGCCCACGCCCAGCACCACCGCCGCCGCGATGCCGCTGCGGGCGGCATGAAGGCTCACCCGGAAATAGGTCTCCATCTCCGCCGCGCCCAAGGCGAGACTGGCCTCCTCGTACTCCTTTGGAACGGCCCGGAGCGCCGTATCCGACACGTTGATGATGGAGGGCAGGATCATAATGGCCAGCACGATCATGGCGGCCAGCAGGCAGGCGCCGGAGCTGAGGTGGAACAGGTTCCGGATGGCCGGCACCAGCACGATCATGCCCACCAGACCGTACACCACCGACGGGATGCCCGCCAGCAGCTGTACCGCCGTGCGGATCACCGCCGCCAGCTTCGGCGGGGCCACCTTCGCCAGAAATACAGCAGTCAGCAGTCCCACAGGAACGCCGATGACGATGGCCCCGGCAGTGCCGTAAACAGAGGTCAGAATAAAGGGCAGAATTCCGTACTGTGCGCCGGTGGTGGTGTTGGTGGGATCCCAGACCTTGCCCAGCAGAAATTGAAACAGGCCAATCTGCCGAATGGCGGGCAGGCCGGAGAGAATGAGATAGATGCTGATGAGCAGCACAAAGGCCACCGCCACGATGCCGCACAGCAAAAAAATCAAATGGATGATCTGCTCCACGGTTTTGCGGGCACGGTAGCTGCTCCGCTCCGGTGTATGCGGGGGATTTGTAATGCTTTCCACCGCGTTGACGGCGGTCAGAATTGCGTCAGAGTCCATGTCTGGCTCCTTTCTCGGTTTTACAGGAAGCGCCTCCACCTACGGTGATAGATGGAGGCGGGCTTGTCATGCTGTGGGAAGGAAGGGTGTGGGAGGAACCCTGTGGGGGTCCTCCCCACTTCTTTGATCGAACAGATCTTAGGCGATGTACGAGATCCGCGCCGGTTGCTCCCTTATTTCGCGACAGGCACCGCACCGGCAGCCTTGATCAGCTGGCTGGCAGCGGAAGAGGTAGCGTAGTCGAAGAATGCCTGGGCTGCGGGAGACAGGGTCTCGCCGGTCTTGGTCACCAGCACGAAGGGCCGCTGAATGGCGTAGCTGCCGTTCAGAACAGTTTCCTCCGTGCAGGCCACGCCGCCTACGGTGACGGCCTTGACGGTGTTCTTACCCTCTACAGCGGAGAGGGATGCGTAACCGATGGCGTTGGGGTTGCCGGCAACCGCCTCGATGACGCCGCCAGTGGAGGTCAGCTCCTGATCCAGCTTGCAGGCGTCCTTGGTGCCGGTGATGGACTCGAAGCCGTCCCGGGTGCCGCTGCCCGCCTCACGGCCGATGCAGGAGATGGTACCGGCATCGCCGCCCACCTCGCTCCAGTCGGTGATCTCACCGGTGAAGATCTTGCCGATCTGCTCCACCGTCAGATTCTCCACCTTGCTGTCAGCATTGACGATGACGGCGATGCCGTCCAGCGCCACGACGGTCTCGGTCAGACCGCCGGCCTTCTCCTCGTCCTTCAGGGCGCGGGAGGCAAGGCCGATGTCGGCGCTGCCGTTGCTGGCAGCCTCAATGCCTGCGCCGGAGCCGGTGGGATCATAGGTGACGGTGACGCCGCTGTTGTCGGCCATGAACTGCTCACTCAGAGCGCCGATGACCTTTTCCATAGAGGTGGAGCCGTTGGTGGACACACTGCCGGAGAGGGCGGCCTCAGCCGGAGTCTCCGTCTGCGCGCTGCTGTCGGTGTTCGTGTCAGCAGGCGTTTCCGTCTTGGATCCGCAGCCGGTAAGGGCCGCCAGGCTCAAGGCCAGGGTCAAAATCAATGCAAGTGTCTTTTTCATGTTTGTCTTCCTCTTTTATTTGTATTTGATATTTGGGTTTTCCCCTTTTCACATTGTCAGTGTACCGGCTGTATGTAAAGGACAAAAGACAAACCATGTAAAATCCATGTCAAATCATTCCGCAAATCACTTCTCTGCCGAAAAAAAGCAGAGAAAAAGCGTCTTTCCGCAGTGCGGAAAGACGCTTTTTGAAGCACAAACAGTCGATTCGGTTATCGCTGACCCTTGTCGTAGGGAATACCCTCCGCCTTGGGCGCGCGGGAATTCTTGGAGGTAAAGGCCAGCACGATCAGGGAGATGATGTAGGGCAGCATATTGTAAACGGAACTGGGAAGGTTCATGACCTTCAGGAAGGCAAAGCCGGTGTAGACGTTGCCCAAGGCCCGGAAGAAGCCGAACAGCAGCGCTGCCAGCGCGATGCGCTGGGGCTTCCACTGGCCGAAGATCATCACCGCCAGAGACAGGAAGCCGAAGCCAGCCACGCCGTACTCAAACCGCCACTCGGACACACCGGCGGTGATGAACACGATGCCGCCCAAGCCGCCCAAGAAACCGGAGATCAGCACACCGGCCCAGCGCATTTTATAGACGTTGATACCCACGCTGTCCGCCGCCTGAGGATGCTCGCCGCAGGCCATGAGCCGCAGGCCGAACCGTGTCTTGTACAGCAGCACATAGGAGGCTACCAGCAAAAGCGCCGTAATGAGCATGAACCAGCTGAACTCAAAGGAGCCGATGTTCACGGTAAATGCCTTTTTGGCACCGGCGTACTGAATGATGGAGGACACGTCATCGGGATTGGCCGCAGTGTTGATGGCCTTGACAATGACGGTGGCCCCAGCGGTGCCCAGCAGGTTCAAAGCTGTGCCTACCAACGTCTGATCTGCCTTGAAGTTGATACAGGCCACAGCCAGCAGGCAGGAATACACCATGCCCACCGCGGCGGAAACCAGCACCACTGCCAGGATCGTCACAAAATGAGAGCTGTTCTCTCCCAGATAGCGCATCGTCAGGGCACCGCCCAGAGCGCCCATGATCATGATGCCCTCCAGACCCAGATTGATCACGCCGGAGTGCTCGGAGAAGCAGCCGCCCAGAGCCACCAGGATCAGCACGGAGGCAAAGATCAGGGTATATTGCAGCAGCAAACTCATGCCTGATCGCCTCCTTTCCCGTTGGCCGCATCTTGTTCCGCGGCAGCCTTGGCCTTCAGAGCCGCCTTTTCCTCCCGTTTGGCAATGGAGCTGTTCATCACATGCTTCATGAACAGCACAAAGCCGCAGAGATAAATGATGATGGAAGAGATCAGATCGGAGATCTGCGCGCAATACAGGGACTTATCCACATACGCGCCGCCGGCGGTGATGTGCTGGATGAAGAAGGACGCCAGCATCGTGCCCAGAGGATTCAGTCCCCCTAAGAAGGCGGCGGCAATGCCGTTGAAGCCCATGGCGGGAACGGAGGAGGTAGAGCACTGCCACTGCTCGTAGCCGGTGAGGTACAGCAGCGCCGCACCCATGCCGGCCAGCGCACCGGAGATCACCAGGCTCAGGATCACGTTCCGCTTTTCCGCCATGCCGCAGTATTTGGCGGCGTTGCGGTTGAAGCCGGTAGCCTTTAGCTCATAGCCAAATCTGGTCTTATCCAGTACGATCCAGATCAGAATCGCCATCACAATGGACAGGGGGATGGCCAGACCCACATACTGATTCTTGTTGAACAGCGCCCCCAGCCCCAGAGAGGGCAGCACAGCAGAGGGGTTGTTGTTGGCCAGCACGATGGTGTAGGGGCTGGCGGCCTCTTTCACCGTGGTCAGCAGCATATTGGTCAGGTAGAGGACGATCCAGTTCAGCATGATGCCGGAGATGACCTCGTTGACGTTGCAATAGGACTTCAGCACACCGGAGATGGCCCCCAGCACTGCGCCGCCGGCCATAGCCACCAGCAGGCAGGGCAGCCAGCTCCAGCCCAAGCCCAGCGCCGCGTACAGGCTCAGTGCCACGCCGAAGCAGTACTGGCCCGCAGCTCCGATGTTGAACAGGCCCACCTTATAGGCAAACAGGATGGACAGCGAGCACATCAGCAGCGGTGCGGTCTTGACCAGCGTGTTGCCCAGATATTTCAACTGGGAGGATGTCTTTTTATAGGTCAGGAAGTTTTTGACCACAGTAAGGATCGCCTCGCCGGCGCCAGCGGGATTGATGACCAGCAGCACGAGATAGCCGAGGAACAGACCCAGCACGATGCACAAAAGAGAGGCCAGCAGCGATTGGAAGCCGTTGCTCTTGAAAATATTCTTTTTCATGCCTTCACCTCGTCTCTCTTGGCGCCGGCCATGTAGAGGCCCAGCTCCTCCTGGGTGGTGGTTTTCGGGTCCAGCTCGCCCACGATCTCACCCTCGTACATCACAAGGATGCGGTCGGGTACGTCCATGACCTCGTCCAGCTCCAGACTCACCAGCAGCACCGCCTTGCCCTCGTCCCGCTGGGCGACCAGCTGACGGTGGATGTACTCAATGGCGCCAACGTCCAGACCGCGGGTGGGCTGGACTGCCACCAGCAGTTCCGGATCCTTGTCGATCTCCCGGGCCACGATGGCCTTCTGCTGGTTGCCGCCAGACATGGAGCGGGCAATGGTAACAGGGCCCTGACCGGAGCGCACGTCATACTGCTCGATCAGCCGCTCCGCGTAGCCGCGGATGTTCTTCCGCCGCAGGAAACCCGCCTTGTCGGTGAATTCCGGCTCAAAGTACCGCTGGAGTATCATGTTGTCCTCCAGAGAATAGTCCAGCACCAGACCGTGCTTATGCCGGTCCTCAGGGATGTGGCTCATGCCCATGGTGCTCCGCTTGCGGATGGAGGTGTGGGTGATGTCCTGCCCGCAGAGGAAAAGCTCGCCGGACACCAGCGGTTCCAGACCGGTCAGGCCATAGACCAATTCCGTCTGGCCGTTGCCGTCGATACCCGCAATGCAGACGATCTCGCCCCGCCGTACCTGGAAGGACACATTCTTCACAGCGTTGTTCTTATGGACCTTGGAGGCCATGGTCATATTCTTGACCTCCAGCACCACGTCTCCCGGCTCCGCAGGCTTCTTTTCCACATGGAAATTGACGTTGCGGCCCACCATCATGGCGGACAGCTCCGCCGGTGTGGTGTCTTTCGTATTGACGGTGCCGATGTACTTGCCCTTGCGGAGCACGGTGCAGCGGTCCGCCACCGCCATGATCTCCGCCAGCTTGTGAGAGATAAAGAGGATGGACTTCCCCTCCGCCGCCAGATTCTTCATGATCTGCATCAGCTCGTCGATCTCCTGGGGCGTCAGCACGGCGGTGGGCTCGTCGAAGATCAGGATCTCATTGTCCCGGTACAGCATTTTCAGGATCTCGGTGCGCTGCTGCATACCCACGGTGATGTCCTCGATCAAAGCGTCCGGGTCCACATGGAGACCGTACTTCTCGCTGAGGGCCAGCACCTTTTCCCGGGCCTCCTTTTTCTGGAGAAAGCCATGCTTCGTAGGCTCCACGCCCATGATGATGTTGTCCAGCACCGTAAAGCAGTCCACCAGCTTGAAGTGCTGGTGCACCATGCCGATCCCCAAGTCATTGGCGTCATTGGGGTCCTTGATAGAGACCTCCTTGCCGTCCTTCTTGATCGTTCCCTCCTCCGGCTGATACAGGCCGAACAGCACGCTCATCAGCGTGGACTTGCCCGCGCCGTTTTCGCCCAGCAGGGCATGGATCTCACCCTTTTTCAATTGAAGGGTAATGTCATCATTGGCGATGATGCCTGGGAACCGCTTCGTAATGTGGAGCATTTCGATGGCGTAATTCGTTTCCAAGTCAAACCGCCCTCCTTCCGTTTTAATGGCCCGCCGTGTGGATCTCGCGGGGACGGAAACCATGTTCATTTACCGGCAGCGGCATATTGCCCTCACATCCAGTATTATATTCAGTATACTATAACTCCGCTCAAAAAGAAAGGCAAATCGACGGCCGGAATCATTTTTTTGAAGAGTGGTCTCCTCAGGGCGCTTCCATCGGGAGACTCGTCCGCTTTCCGCAAACTGTTCCCGAAAAGACTGCCAGCCGCTTCAACATCCGAAATGCCCCATTCCACCAGGGTGCCAATGGTTTTCCGTACCTCCTTCTTTTGGCAGATAAAAAAGGAACGTCCTTTCGGACGTTCCTTTTCGCGTATGGATTTGCGTTCTGCGCTTAGCCCTTGATAGCGCCCTGGTCCTCCACAGCGATCACGGTGGCGAAGTCAGAGGGAGCCTTGCTCACATCGTTGGAAACGGTGATCTTGCCGTCGAACATATCCTTCACCATGGCCTTGTAGTCATCCTGGGTGAAGCTGTCAGACCACTGAGTGCCCTCACCCATGGGGATCTGGACATAGTTCAGCTCGGGATCATCGCCGGACACCAGACCCAGAGTAGCGATCTTGCCCTTGTAAGCATCCCAGTTGCCGTTGACGATAACGTCAGTCAGGGTGTCATAGGTGGTGGGATACAGACCCTTCATAGCGGAGGTGACGGTCATGCCTTCCACGCCGGCGTAGCCAGCGATGACGCCAGCCTGGTCAACGTCCACGCCGATGACCTTGGCGTTAGCCTTCTTGGCAGCGTCCACAGCGGAGGTGTAGATACCGCCGCCGCAGGCGAAGACGACCTCAGTGCCGCCGGCATACCAGGTATCCATCACAGCGGTGATGTCAGCGTCGCCGAAGAACTGGCCGCCATAGACATAGTTTACGGTCACATCGGTCAGGCCCAGATCGGCGGCAGCGGCGTCAACGCCCTGCACGAAGCCGTAGCCATAACGGACAACAGCGGGAACAGCCATGCCGCCCAGGAAGCCCAGGTTCTTGTAGCCCAGCTTCACAGCAGCGTAACCGGCCATGTAGCCGCACAGCTCTTCCTGGTACACAGCGCAGTACACGTTGCTCATATCAACATACTTGTTCAGATCCCAGTTGCTGGGGTTGAAGTCATAGGACTCACCAGCCTTGGCAACGGCGGTCTCGAGCAGGTCGCCGGCGGCGACGTCGAGCGCGATGAACTTCACATCGGGGAATTCGGGAGCGGCCTCAACGATGGCGCCGCCGAAAGCGTAGCCAGGCATGACGATGACGTTGAAGCCTTCGTCAACGGCCTTTTCGATCATGGCGACACGGTCGGCGGTGTTATCGCCGGCGGGCCTGAAGTAGCTGAACTCGATGCTGTTGTCCTCGGCGAATGCCTTGCAGGCCTCATAGGTGGTCTGGTTGAAGGACTGGTCGGTGATGTCGCCGTAGTCGGTGATCATTGCGACCTTATAGGCGCCCTCGTTCTCAGCAGGCTGCTCGGTCTGGTCAGGCGCATCGGTCTTGGTATCGTCGGTCTTCTTATCGCCGCAGGCTACCAGGGACAGAGACATGACCAATGCCAGAGTCAAAGCAAGAAACTTCTTCATTGGAATCTACCTCTTTCATGTTTTCTCCTTTTAACGTCCGCTCCCGCTCTGAAACGCACCGTGCCGTATTCCCCGGAGGGATCACAGCCTATGTATGGCTTCGGAAGCCGGGTGCAAGCTCTTTAAAAGGGTCGACCTCAAGGGTCTATGTCATTATAACAATTTCACCCGGGCAATGCAATAAGAAACCCGAATTGTTTTCAATTTTGCCATATCTTTCACGCATAAAAGAACACCCCGCCCGGGATCGGGCGGGGTGTTCCCTTCAGGAAGCGTTAACAGTCTATCGGTCTCAGTCCGCCATCTTCACGGCGACTTCCAGCGCAATCTTCATCATGTTGGTGAACGTGTTCTGCCGGTCCGCCGGGGACAGCTCCTCCCCCGTCACCAGATTGTCGGAGATGGAGCAGATGGCCAGCGCCCGCTTGCCGGTGTAGGCAGCGTTGCAGTACAGGGCCGCAGCCTCCATCTCCACCGCCATGACGCCCATCTTCTGGAAGCGCATGTTCCGTCCGGCGGCATCGTAGAAGGTGTCGGAGGAATAGAGGTTTCCCACCGGCATCTTCACACCCAGTTTCTTGGCGCTTTCCACTGCCGCCATCAGCAGGTCAAAGTCCGCAATGGGGGCAAAGGTGCCGCCCAGCTCATACTGCTCCAGATAAGCGGAGTTGGCGCAGGCGCCCTGACCGGCCACCACGCTGCCCAGCTCCAGATCTGCCCGCAGGGCTCCGGCACTGCCCACCCGGATGATATTCTCCACATCATACTGGGTATACAGCTCGTAAGAATAAATACCGATGGAGGGCATTCCCATGCCGGAGGCCATCACGCTCACCGGCACGCCCTTATACAGGCCGGTATAGCCCTGAACGCCCCGGACGTTGTTTACCAGCTTCAAATCCGTCAGGAAGGTCTCCGCGATGAACTTGGAGCGCAGGGGGTCTCCGGGCATCAGTACGGTTTTGGCGAAATCGCCCTTGCTTGCTTCATTGTGCGGTGTTCCCATGCTGCATCCTCCTTATTTTTCCATGGCCTTCACGGCCTTGACCACCCGGCTGGTGCCAAGACGGGAGGCGCCCAGCTTGATAAAGTCCTCGGCGTCCTGCAGATTGGCAATGCCGCCGGCGGCCTTGATCTTCACGTTGGGGCCGACGTGCTTTGCAAAGAGGGCCACATCCTCCCGGGTGGCGCCGCCGCCCCCGAAGCCGGTGGAGGTCTTGATATAGTCCGCGCCGGAGGCGGTGACGATCTCGCACATTTTGATTTTTTCCTCATCCGTGAGGAAGCAGCACTCGATGATGACCTTCAGCAGCTTGCCGTGGCAGGCCTCCTTTATGGCCTTGATTTCCGAGAGCAAGTCCTCCCACTTCCGGTCCTTCACCCAGCCGAGGTTGATGACCATATCCACTTCCTCCGCGCCGTTATTCACGGCGTCGGTGGCCATGAAGCACTTGGCTGCGGTGGTGTCATAGCCGTTGGGGAAGCCGATGACGGTGCAGATAGGCAGCTTGCCCGCCACATACTCCGCCGCCTGCTTCACATAGCTGGCGGGGATGCACACACTGGCGCAGCCGTACTTCATGCCGTCATCGCAGATGGCCTTGATCTCGTCCCAGGTGGCCGTCTGGGCCAGAAGCGTGTGATCGCACTTGCTCAAAATGTCTTTCAGTTCCATTTTAAGTCACTCCTTATCATAAAGTTAAGTTTGTTTCTTCGATACGTTTATCATACCAGTTTTTTTGATTGCTGTCTACCGTCCATCTCCCCCCTCTTTTGCCCAACGCTCCGGTGTCTTGCAATCCGGTCCATTCGGTGCTACAATGTAGGCCACCAAATCCAAAAGGAGCCTTTTTCATGAAAAAACGACTGTTATCCGCGCTGTGCGCGGTGATGCTTCTCATCTGCGCCGTCCCCATGGCCAGCGCCCAGACCGGGGATGCTGCCCGCCGGGCTGATGCCCTGACGGTGCTGCATCTGCTCTCCGAAGATCCCAGTCGGGATCTGACGAAGCCCGCCACCCGGGCTCAGGCCGCCGTGCTGCTGGTTCGTCTGGCCGGCGGCGAGAAAAAGCCGGACACTGACGGCTGGTTTGCCGGTTTCCGGGATGTGCCGGACTGGGCCCGCACCGCTGCGAACTACGCCAACCGCCGGGGCTGGATCTCCGGCGTCAGCAACGTACAGTTTGATCCCAACGGTCACCTGAACGCCGACGCCTGGTGTGCTATGCTGCTGCGGATGCTGGGCTACAGCGACAAGACCGGGGACTTTGAGATCTCCGACGCCGCAGCCTTCGCCTGGCGGATCGGACTCACCGGCCGCCAGCTAATCGGCATCCTCTCCGTGGGCGATCTGGCGGAATCCATTTATGACGCTCTGGATTTCTGTTATAAGGGAACGGAGGCCACAGTGCTCTCCCGCCTGATGGACCTCAGCGTCTGCACCGCCTCTGCCGCCAACGCTCTGGGGCTGCTGAACAAGGACTATACCGCCCGCCAGCTGGCGGACCGCTACCTCTCCGCCGCCTTCCAGCTCAGCCTGTATGAGACAGAGGAGCAGGTCCACGATGAGGTCTCCTCCGCCGACGCCAGCGGCTTCTTCATCAGCGCCGACGGTCTGGCCGTCACCAACTATCACTCCATCGAAGATTCCATCAAGGCCACCGCCACCCTCCTCAACGGAGAAACCTACGAGGTAGAGCGGGTCCTCTACTACGATACCGGTATCGACATCGCCGTGATCAAGGTCTCCCGGACCAATCAGTCCCGCCGCACCACCTCCGCCTTCAACTATCTGGATCTGGTAGGCACGGCGGACATCCGCCCCGGCGATCCGGTGTACGCCATCGGCAACCCTCTGGGTCTGGGGCTGGCCATCAGCTCCGGCATCATCGGCTCCACCGCTCATGAGCTGGACCGTTATGCCCTGCCCTGCATTGTCAACTCCGCCGACATTTCCCGGGGCAGCAGCGGCGGCGCGCTGATGAACGCCCACGGTCAGGTCATCGGCGTCACCTCCGGCGCTTATACCTATGGCAACAATATGTATCTGGCTGTCCCTGTGGACCCGGTGATGGCCGCCGACCTGACGGTTTCCGGCTGGACCTTGAAGGAGGTCAAGGCCATCGAAGCCGCCAAGGACAAGGACTGAGCTTTCCCGCTTGTAAAGGAGTGATCCCATGAAACGCATCCTGGCCCTGTTGATGGCCGTTTCCCTGCTGCTGTGTCTGGCAGCCTGCGGCCAACCAGCAGATCACGCCCCGGAGCAGCCGCCCCAGCAGGCAGAGCCATCCGAGCCTCCCGCCTTAGAAGGCGAGGCCCTCTCCGTCCTTCCCGCAGAGGATGCCAGTCTGGCAGAGGGCGGCTATGACGCTTACCGGGAGGCGGACCCCATGGCGGAGATCGTACTCCTGCCCACCCGCTCCGTCACGGACTTCCACTATTTCATCGTGGGTTTCCGGGAGGACAGCGAACTGCTCACGCTCACCCGCGAGGATGACCTCTACACGGCGGATGCCCTTTCCCCGGGCCGTCCCCTCCTGCTGGCCATTCCCTTTATGGAAACGATCCCCAACCGGGGCATCTCCTATGTGGACGCGGACGGCGCCCTCCGCCAGTACGCCATTGTGGAAAGCGGAAAGGACGGCACCATCTTCCTGATGGAAGAAGCCTTTGACTCCGCAGCCTAAACAGACAAGAACCGTATAAAAGGTCCCCGGAGCGCTGCTCCGGGGACCTTTTTATAGATGATCTTTTCGTTCCTTTTTCGGCTCCGGGCAGAGGAAATACCGGGTCATAATGATACCCAAAATGACAAGGATCACCTGGAAAACATCCACAGGCCAAATAGCTCCGTTGCCGCCTCCCCCGCCGCCGGAGCCGCCCTCCGAATTCCGGTACAGCTTTATCAGCTCCCCTGTATCCAACTGGCTGCCTTCCGCATCATAGTAAGCCACGGACATGCTGCCAAAAAAGCCAGCCTTGACCTGCTCCTCCGTCACCGGGATCACCTGAAGGATACTCTTGGCCGCCGTTCCCTCATACACCGGCGCCAGTGTGCTGATGTCCGGCAGGATCTCCTCCTCGCCATCATAAGCAGGCAGACGGTATCCGGGAAATACCCGGAAGCTGGCAGCCTCCTTCGGCCAGTTTGCGGTATAGATCTCCAGATACCGCTGTCTGCCTATCTGGATCAGGCTCGTATTCACAATGGGACAGGTGTCATATTCTCTGCTCCGAAAGCGGTATCCGCCAAACAAGCCCCGCTGGAATTGATAAATACCCTGCCGTTCAAACGTTCCATTCTGTTCCAGCCGGTACAGAACAAACATCCGATCCTTTACCGTCGCAGTTTCCAGAACATCCACCTCTCCGTGATACGGAAATCCAGAAATGGATACCAGATCCTCCCGGATGATCTCCTTCATCTCCGCCGTGTCGGTCAGGTCATAGCAGTATTCCAGCCGATACAGCCCTACCAGGCACAGCAGCGTCGCCGCCACGGACAAAACGGCCCCCAGCCGCTGCTGCCAGCGGAGCCGCTTCAAAAAATTCAGCTTCGGCGGCGGCGCTTTTTCCGCTTTCAGGTCCGCCGCCATGGCGTCCCGGGCTGCCCGGCAGTCCGGACAGGATTCCAGATGCTCGCAAATATCAGCTTCCGTCTCCGGCCCCGTCAGGTGCTCCAGATAGGACGGCAGCAGGTCTCTCACAATATGGCACGGCAGCATTACACACCGCCTCCTTCCAACAATTTCTGCTTTGCCCGGTAAAAGGTCACTCTCGCCCAGGTCTCGCTCTCCCCTAAGATCGCCCCGATCTCCGAAAAGGACAGTTCCCCGGAGAGTCGGAGATACACCACCTCCCGGGTCTTTTCCGGCAGGGCGTGGATACGGCGGAACAGCTCCTGCCGGCTCAGATTCCCCATTGCCGCATCCTCGGCGCTGCCCTCCCCCGGCAGGTCCGTCATTTCCTCGATGGGAACGTGATTCTCCCTGGCCCGGCGGGAAAGCTCCTTTTTCATCAGGTTTCCGGCGATCCCGCAGAGATAGGTGGACAGCGCCGCCTCTCCCCGGTAATTCCCCGGATGCCGGATGGCCTCGTAGAAGGTCTGCTGGGTCACCTCCTCCGCCAGATCCGCATTCCGGGTGAGGGAGAACACATAGCGGTACACAAGCTCCGCGTTTTCCCGGTACGCCCGGTCAAAATCCGTCATGCTCTCCCCCCCTTTCTGTTGATTTGTGCCGGAACCAGACCGGTTCGTTACAGTCATTCTAAAAAATATTTTCTCAAAAAGCAACTCCCGCTCGTCTCCTTGCGTACACCGCCGACATCCGCTTCACCGCTTCCTCAACAAAAACACCCCCGGTGCGCGGATGCACACCGGGGGTGTTTCGTATACTTTTGAATTGGATAAGACGCTTAGACCTCGCCGAAGTCAGCGCACTTTGCGATCACGCTGGCGCAGCGGGGGCACAGGCCGTTTTCGTCAGCCTGGGTGCTGTGCTTCCAGCAGCGGGGGCACTTGGTGCCGGCAGCCTCGCTGACGGAAACCGCCAACTCGCCGCCCACAGTGACCTCCACCTTGGAGACGATCAGCAGATCCGCCAGAGCAGCGCCGTCCATCTCCGCCAGGAAGGCGTCCTCGGTGGGGACGGTCAGGGCCACATCGGCCTCCAGACTCTTGCCGATCTTCTTCTCGGCACGGGCGGTCTCCAGCGCGCCGTTGACGGCGTCGCGGACCTCGATAATCTTTTCCCACTTGGCCATCTCATCAGCGGAGAGAGCGTAGTCGGCAAACACACCGTTCATATCGTTGAACAGCACGTTCCGGTCGTCGTCACCCGCCTTGTGGGGCATGGCCAGCCAGATCTCGTCGCCGGTGAAGCACAGAATGGGAGCCATGATCTTTGTGATGGTATCCAGGATCAGGTACAGGGCTGTCTGGGCGCTGCGGCGGGCCAGACCGTCGGTCTCATCGCAGTACAGCCGGTCCTTGATGATGTCCAGATAGAAGTTGGACAGCTCCACCACGCAGAAATCGTTGACGGCGTGGGTCACCACCAGGAACTCGTAGTCATTGTACGCCTGAGCGCACTTTTCGATCAGGGCGTTCAGACGGGTGACGGCCCAGCGATCCAGCTCCAGCATGTCGGCGGGAGCCACCAGATTGTTGGGATCAAAGCCGTCCAGGTTGCCCAGGCAGTACCGGGCGGTGTTGCGGAACTTCAGGTAGTTCTGAGAGAGCTGCTTGAAGATGGCGTCGGAGCAGCGCACGTCGGCGTGGTAATCGGCAGAAGCCGCCCACAGACGCAGGATGTCCGCGCCGTACTTGTTGAAGATGTCAGCGGGGTCCACGCCGTTGCCCAGAGACTTGTGCATGGCCTTGCCCTCGCCGTCCACGGTCCAGCCGTGGGTGACACACTCCTTGAAGGGCGCACCGTTGCCGAAGGCGCCCACGGCGGTCAGCAGAGAGGACTGGAACCAGCCGCGGTACTGATCGAGGCCCTCCAGATACATATCGGCAGGCCAGAAGTTCTGATCCCGCTTCATGGAGGCATAGTGGGTGGAGCCGGAGTCGAACCAGCCGTCCAGCGTGTCGGTCTCCTTCTCGAAGCCGCTCTTGCCGCCGCAGTGGGGGCAGGTCATACCGGCGGGCAGGAAATCGGCGGGGTCCTTGTCGAACCAGGCGTTGGAGCCTTCCTTGCCGAACATCTCGGAAATGGCGGCGATGGTCTCGTCGGTCACCACGGGCTTGCCGCAGTCCTTGCAGTACACCACAGGGATGGGCAGACCCCAACGGCGCTGACGGGAAATGCACCAGTCGGCGCGCTCCCGGATCATGCTCTTCATGCGGTCGATACCCCAGCCGGGGACCCAGCGGACCTCGTCGCAGGCGGCGCAGGCCTCGTCCTTGAAGGCGTCCACGGAGCAGAACCACTGGGGGGTGGCCCGGAAGATGATGGGGTGCTTGCAGCGCCAGCAGTGGGGATAGCTATGGACGATCTCCTCGCTGGCCAGCAGAGCGCCGGACTCCTTCATATCCTTCAGGATGACAGGGTTGGACTCCTCCACCACCATCCCGGCGTACTTGCCGGCATAGTCGGTGTGGCGGCCCTGATCGTCCACAGGCACCACCATGTCCATGCCGTAGCGCTTGCAGGTCTGGTAGTCATCCGCGCCGAAGCCGGGCGCGGTGTGGACGCAGCCGGTACCGGAATCCATGGTAACATAGTCGGCCAGCACCAGACGGCTGGTCTTGGGCAGGAAGGGATGGTCCGCCAGCATATTCTCAAAGAAGGCGCCCTCGTGAGTCTCCACGATCTCGTAATCGGAGATGCCCGCCACGCCCATCACCTTGTCGGTGAGGGCCTCAGCCATAATATACATCTCGCCGTTGCCGTTGTTCTTCACCACGGCATAGCTCTCGGAGGGATGCAGCGCGATGGCCAGGTTGCCGGGCAGGGTCCAGATGGTGGTGGTCCAGATCACGAAGTTCAGCTTGGACTTGTCCAGATGGCTCAGCTTGCCCTGATCGTCATGCATGGGGAACTTCACATACACGGTGGTGCAGGGATCATCCTGATACTCGATCTCAGCCTCAGCCAGAGCGGTCTCGTCATGGTAGCACCAGTACACGGGCTTCAGGCCCTTGTAGATGTAGCCCTTCTTGTACATCTCGCCAAAGACCTTGACCTCCTCGGCCTCAAAGCTGGGGTTCATGGTCTTGTAGGGGTGTTCCCAGTCGGCCACAACGCCCAGGCGCTTGAAGCCCTCCATCTGGATGCCGATATACTTTTCGGCATAGGCGTGGCAGGCGGTACGGAAGTCAGACACGCTCATGGCCTTGCGGTTGAGCTTCTGCTCCTTGATGATGGCGCTCTCGATGGGCATACCGTGGTTATCCCATCCGGGGATATAGGGTGTGTACCGGCCACGCATGGCGTAGGACCGGACGATGATGTCCTTCAGGGACTTATTCAGGGCGTGGCCCATGTGGAGGCTGCCGTTGGAGAACGGAGGGCCGTCGTGAAGGGAGAAGCGGGGCTTACCCTCGTTCTTCTTCAGCAACTCGTTGTAGAGGTCCATGTCCTCCCAGCGCTTGAGCATCTCCGGCTCCCGCTTGGGCAGACCCGCCCGCATGGGGAAGTCGGTCTTTGGCAGATTGATGGTCTTGTTGTAATCCATGATGCGTCTCCTTTTATATTTGTAAGTCTTATTTTTTGCTTTTATCGATCATATTGCAGCGGAACACAACCAGTTGGCAGTCTCGGCAGATCATAGTGTCCGGAAACTCCGGAAAGGGGTCTCTTGTAAACATAGATGTGGTATCGTCCCCTATCGGGCCGAGATCGACCTGATCCGTAGGCCCCTTAAAAAATCGCAGTTCCTGCTGAGTCCAGAAGGGATACTTCTGCGTGTGCATAAAGCCTTTTTCCATTACGTTTCCGCAGTTGGGGCAGTTCATTGCTGATCCTCCTTCACGCAAAACAAAAAACGCTTTGCCTCTGAACTCAGAGACAAAGCGTTTGAAAACACTCTGCGGTACCACTCTTCTTGCCGGTCCCCTTGCGGAGCGCGGCCACTCACGCCTGCCATTACAGGCTGACGGAATAACGCCCGTCACACGTCCACGCTTACTCGCGTCGTCTTTCAGCAGGAGGCTCCAAGGTGATTTTCACCGCCGCGCCTGTCCGCCTCGCACCAAACGGCGGCTCTCTTTACAGACTTTCGACCGGCTACTCTTCCTTTTCTTCGCCAAATATCCAGTTACTCGGTTATCATATCACATTTTCACCGTTTGTCAACCGTATTTTCCCGGTTTTTCCCCGGAAAATACAGACTTTTCCGTTCCAACCGCTTCCCGTGGAAAAACCGGCCCCGCCCAAGGGCGGAGCCGGTGCAGAGGAACTGGTGAAATTACTTCGCGGCGGTCATTCCGACGAAACGAACCAGGATCACAGCGGCCTGTGCCCGGGTTGCCGTCCCCTTGGGAGACAGCATCGCATTGGTGGTGCCGCCGATCAGGCCGCTGCCCACAGCCCACTGCAGAGCAGGCACCGCATACTGGCCGACGCTCTGGAAATCCTTGTAGCTCAGCAGATTGGTGTCCTCACCCACACTGATGTCCGCGCCGTTGGCCTTGGCGTAGCGGTACAGGATAGCAGCCAGCTGCTCACGGGTGATGGCACGGTTGGGCGCGAAGGTGCCGTCGGCATAGCCGCCCACGATCTCCTTGCCGGAGGCCCACTTTACGGCATCAGCATAGTACGCACCGTTGTCCACATCGGAAAAGCCGGTAGTATTGGCAGTAACAGCGGGGCTGCCGGCCATACGGTACAGCATCGCCACCACCTGACCACGGGTCAGGGTACCGGCGGGGCTGAATGTGGTGTTGGAGGTGCCGCCCATGATGCCGTCGGCATAGACCCGCGCCACTTCGCTGAAGCACCAGTCGGTGTTCTTCACATCCGTGAAGGGCAGCGTAGTGCTGAGGGTCTTCATCATTTCCTGTACCACGGATGCGGAGGTGTTGGAAGCCTCGGTGTAGTTAAAGGCATAGGTGTCGTGGGCAATGCCGTCTGCCTTATCGCTCATGCAGCGCAGAATAGCGCAGGGCATGCCAAACTGATCGCAGACGCGGGCCACGGAAGCGCCCTCCATCTCGCAGGCCAGTGCGTCGAACTTGGTCTGAAGCTCCTTGACATAGGATTCGCTGGAGATAAACTGGTCGCCGGTGGCGATCACGCCCTGATGGACCTTGGCAGAGCCCAGCACATCGCAGGCAGCGTTGTAAGCGATCTTGGAAAGGGTGCCATCCACGGGGATCATGCCGGTCTCCTGATTGCTGCCGGCTTCGCCGTTCCAAACGAAGCCGTTGTTGGTCTCAGTGCCGTAGTCATGCTGCACAAGGCTGGTGCCGATGACCATGTCCATCACGTTCACGTCGTCGCCCACGCCGCCGGCAATGCCGGTAAAGACAACGCCCTTGACCGTGAAGTTATTCAGCAGGGCCGCGGTATAGTTGGCAGAGAGGACCTTGCCGACGCCGGCCTGAACCAGTACCACGTCCTCGCCATTGAGCTTACCCACATAGTAGGTCTTGCTTCCGATCACGGTTTCCTTCTGGATGTCGGCGGCATCCACAAGAGCCTTCAGTTCCACGCTCATGGCGCTGATGATGGCGGTACGGGGCGTGGTGTCCTTTGCTGCGACATCCTTGGCAGCGGGAAGCGCGACCCGATCCTTGGCAATGGTGTTCAGCATTTCCTTCACCACAGAGGCGGAGGTATTGGAAGCCTCAGTGTAGTTGAAGGCATAGGTATCATGGGCAATGCCGTCGGCCTTGTCGCTCATGCAGCGCAGAATGGCGCAGGGCACATGGAACTCGTCTGCCACGCGGGCCACGGAAGCGCCCTCCATCTCGCAGGCCAGTGCGTTGAACTTGGTCTGAAGTTCCTTGACATAGGACTCGCTGGAAATGAACTGGTCGCCGGTGGCGATCACGCCCTGATGGACCTTCTCCGCGCCCAGCACGGTGCAGGCAGAATCATAAGCGATCTTGGAAAGGCTCTCATCCACAGGGATCATGCCGGTCTCCTGATTGCTGCCGGCCTTGCCGTTCCACTCAAAGCCGCTGTTGGTCTCGGTGCCGTAGTCATGCTGCACCAACTCGGTGGCAATGACCATGTCCATCACGTTCACGTCGTCGCCCACGCCGCCGGCAATGCCGGTAAAGACGATGCCGCCCACATGATAGGTGTCGATGAGGGTCTCAGCGCAGGACGCCGCCAGCACCTTGCCGATACCGGCCTTGACCAGCACCACATCCACGCCGTTGAGGACGCCCTCATAAAAGGTGTTGCCTGCGATCTCTTCCGTCTTGGAGATCTTGGTCGCCTCCACCAGTGCGTTCAGTTCCACGCTCATAGCGCTGACGATACCCAGCGGGCCCTCAGCCTGCGCGGCACCTGTCTGATCCGCAGCTGCGGCGGAAACCCCCAGAGATACCGTCATGACAATGACGAGCATCAGGGACAGGGTCTTTTTGAAGAGTCGGTTCATGCTTCTCTCTACCTCCGTTTTAAAAGTGATACCTTTATCATACTATCAGTCCCTTTCAGAAGCAACCCCAAACAAACAGAATCGGTTCCTCTTTTTTTCGATTTATTTGTTGTTTTTTCATATAGATCATCCTGCTCTTTGACGCAAAAAAAGGGTATGACCTTCCACTGATAGTGGAAGGTCATACCCGCTTGATAAGCTTCATGTCACTGATACCGGTAGAGCTGGGCCGTGTATCCGTCGATACACCGCAAAAACATCTCCCGGTCCCGGAATTCCATCAGTTGAGAACCGGCCTCCTCATGAAAGGACACCACACGGCGCTGGGTATCTACCCACAGCTTCCAGATCGGTTCCCTGGTCATTGTCGTTTCCATAGTGCGTGCTTCTCCTTTCATACACACATTCTCCTTCAGCGCCCCTTGGAGCGGTTTTTGTTCCTGTACCTATAAGACGATTTGAACACCGATTTTGTTGCACATTTTTCCAAAAAATTTCAAATTTTTTTAGGCCAGCAGAGGACGCACCACCTGATCGTTCACCACGGCGAAGCTCTCCCGCAGGTAATAGTTGGCGCTGAGCCACCACCACGGCAGCTTTGCCGGCACCTGCACCACCCTGCCGGGTCCGGCGGCGTTCAGCAGCAGCCGCACCCGCCCCATGTGGAAATCGTTGGTGACGATGGCCACTGTTTTATGGTAGTCATCCGGCAGCAGCGCCAGAGAATTTTGCAGGTTCTGTCGGGTATTGGCGGACTGCTCCTCTAAGATCAGCCGCTCCGGGTCAATGCCCCGGTCCGTCAGCGCGTTATACATGGCCCGGGCCTCGGAGATATCCTCCCCCGGCCCCTGTCCCCCGGACAGCACCGCCGGGATGCCCGGATGCGCCTTGAGATACCGCTCCGCCGCGTCGATGCGGGTTTGCAGGGCCACGGAGGGCGTGGTGCCGTTGACCCCGGCTCCCAGAACGATCACCGCGTCCGCCGGTTGGGCTGACTCGTCCCGGTGTCCGGCCCGGATGACCCAGACCTCCACCGCCGACAAGCCCAGAACCAGCGCCGCCAGTCCTATTTGGGCGATCCGCAGCAAAATCTTCCAGCCCCGGTGGCGGCGGCTCAACCGGCTCAGGCCCAGCAGCACCAGACAGACCAGCGCCAGTCCCCAGCTCAGCTTTCCGGAAAAGCCCACCCCCGGCAGACGCTGCAATCCCAGCCCCAGCAGGCAGAACACCAGCGCCAGCACCGCCGTCAGTCTTTCGGAGCGTTTCCACTCAAAAAACGTATGCTCATTCATATCGTATATTCTCAGATCCTGTCTCCCCGGCGGTCTCCCGCCGGGGAGCGTCCTTGCGGTACGGTCTATGTCAGGCCACGGTTGTCACCATCACCGTGGGGCCGTCCGCCCCGCCGATGATGCCGAAGCTGGTGGCCTCCGCCCCATCAGACATGCTGGGGCTGTGGCTGTCATCCACGGCGGGAGCGTTTTCCGTCTCCGTGGGCAGCTCATCGCTCTCTGTCCCGAACCACCCCGCCGGGTACTCGCTGTACCGTTCATAGTATTCCTCGGGGCTCATATGGAACTGCCCATAGAACTGGTCATATTGGTCCCAGCCGCCCGCGGCGTACTGCCACGGGTACCGTTCCCGGTTGGTGACCAGATCGGCGTCGGTGATCAATTTCAGGTCCTTCAGCGCCCGGATCGTCTCCGTCATGCCTTCCTTGACGTTGATCCGGATCGTATCATGGATTCTGTTGAACTGGCTCTCCGGCAGCTTGTATTCGAACTGAATGCGGAGGTCATAGTTGTCGGCGTCATTATCCGCCAGGAACCAGTTATACACGCCCCAGTCTCCGTTTTCCGCGTCCTTGGCCACGGCGTCCAAGAGCAGACCCGCCTCCCGGCTGCCGAGAGTGCCGCCGCCGCTCCATGTCTCGAACCACGCTTCAGTCATCTGGAAGCCCTCATCCCGCCAGCGGATGCGCTTCTGGCGCATTTCCGGGCTGTTGATGAGCTGATCCAGCAGATAGTCATAGGTGCCCTCCCGGGCCATGCGGTCAGGGGTCAGATACAGTCTGTACCCCCGCTCCACCTTCAGCCCGCTGTTGAGCATATAGGTGATGCGGACATGGGTGATGGTCGATTGCGCCCCGCTATCCTCTGCGGATTCTTCCACACTGGCCGTATAGCCGTCGGAATAATAGCCATACCCCGGCGCTTCTTTTTGAATGTAATCCTTATCGTCGATAATGGTCTGGTGCAGCGTCCGGACCTTCTCGATGAGGACGTCGTCCTTCCCGGGTGTCAGGTAATAATTGCTGCCGGCGGCGTAGACGTTCACCAGCTTTACGCTGTCCGGTGCGGGGATGCGGCGGGTCACGCCGAACAGATCGTACTTCATGGCGCCGCACAGGGCCGCGCAGCCCAGCGCCACCGCCAGCATTCCCTTCCATGTGGTCTTGAACACCCGGGGCGTTTTCGCCAGCAGCATGGACGCCGCGTAATAGCCCACGGCGCCGCCCGCGATCATGCACAAGATCATGGGCAGGAGCGCGAAGTACTGGCCGTTCTGAAAACTCTCCCACAGCAGGGCGTACAGCAGCCGTCCGCCCAGAATGGCGGCGTAGACGGCGCAGCCGTACCGGAACACCGGCTTCATCCAGCCCACGGCCACCACATCTCCGGCGCTCTCGCTGCGGCGTCTGCGGTACAGCAGCCACGCCAGTCCCAGCAGCGCCGCGCCCGCGGCGGCATAGGCGGCGATGAGCCAGCCGTTTTCCAGCGTCACGGAGGTCAGCACACTGGTCTCATACCGCTGACCGCCCAGTCGATCCGTCACCCACTGGGTCTCGTAGGAGTTGTTGGGAGAGATTTTCTGCATGAGGTATACCACGGGGCTGAGCCACTCCACGGTACCGGAATAACTGCTGTTCAGGCCAAAGCAGAAGCCCTGCGCCAGCAGGTTCACCATGAAGTCCGTCAGCACGGCGATAAAGTTCAGCAGTCCGTAAAGGGCGGGCAGCATAAAGATGTTGCCTACAATGAGGGCGCAGAAGGTGGCAAGGCCGAAGAAGAACAGGCTCTCCCCCATAACGCCTAAGACCGTCACCAGCACGCCCATCGGCTCAAAGCCGCCGAACAGCATCGTCACCAGCACCAGCAAAACGCCGGTCACAGCGTAGGGAATGGCCATCATCGTCAGGCCGGACAGCACGTTGGTAACAAACAGTCCCTCCCGGCGGATGGGCAGCGTGTGCATCATTCCCACGCTGCGGGCGTTGTAAAGATAACTCCACACCGCCATGGCACACAAAATGGCGTACACGATGGAAATAACCGGCACCCCGTAGGACAGCACAGTGTAATACGCCTGTCTGGTCTCCAGAGGCGACCAGAACCGGAACCCGTTGTGCAGCAGCTCCAGCAGCATCGCCAGAGGGAACATGGCCCCGCCGAAGGAGGCAAGGCCCCACAGCGGCCAGTACCGGGACAGGTTTTTCCGGAAAAGAGTGCCGTTAAAGCACGATGTCTTTGACCGCATAATCCGCACCTCCCAATTCGTAAATAAAGATCTCCTCCAGCGTCAGGGGGATGGCGTCCACCAGCAGCGGGCTGTAAGCCATCAGCCGCTCCGTGGCCTCCTGCGCGTTCATCCGCATGATGAGGGTATGCACCCGGCCGAGCTTCGAGGCGTGAAGCACCGGCAGCTCCGCCGGAACGTCCTCCATGCCGTCGGGGAACACCACCTGCAATTTCACCATGTTGTCCTGCAGCTGGGCCAGACTTCGCTCCAGCAGCACATGGCCGTGATCCATGATGCCCACATGGTCGCACACGTCCTCCAGCTCCCGGAGGTTGTGGCTGGATACCAGCACCGTAGTGCCCCGCTCCGCCACGTCGCCCATCATCAGGCTCCACACCTGACGGCGCATCACCGGGTCCAGACCGTCCACCGGCTCATCCAGGATCAGATAATCCGGTATGGCGGACAGAGCCAGCCAGAAGGCCGCCTGCTTCTGCATACCCTTGGAAAACCGCCGGATAGGCCGCTTTTCGTCCAGTTCAAACACTTCCCGCAGCTTTTCATACCGCTCCGTGGAAAAATTGGGATAGAATCCCTTATAGAACCGCATCATGTCCCCGATGCCTGCGGAATTGAAATAGTACCAATCATCGGGAATAGCGGCGATCTTGGCCTTCAGCGCCGCGTTTTCCCACACATCCTCGCCGCCCAGCCGCACGGTGCCGCTGTCCTGCCGGAAAATGCCGGTAAGGTGGCGGATGATGGTGGACTTGCCCGCTCCGTTAGGACCAACCAGCCCATAGACGGCCCCGGTGGGCACACTGATGGTGGCGTCATTCAGTGCGGCAAAGCCGTCAAAGGTCTTGACGACGTTTTTCACTTCGATCATTGCTCGTATACCTCCTTGATGAGCGTCGCAGCGTCCGCTTCCGTCACGCCCAGATACCGCAGCTCATTCAGCAGTTTTTTCACGTCCGCCCGGAGCGTTTCCCGCCGGGCGGCGTCGGCGTCCGCCGTACCGCTGACGAAGCTGCCCTTTCCCGCCACGGAGTAAATATAGCCTTCCGCTTCCAGCTCGTTATAGGCCCGCTGGATGGTGTTGGGATTGATGGACAGCTGGGTAGCCAGCGCCCGGACCGACGGCAGCTTTTCGTCCTGGGCCATGGCCCCGGTGACGATCATCCGCCGCAGGCCGTCCTTGATCTGTTCATAAATGGGACGGGAATCCCGGTAATTCAATGTCAGCACATGTGCCTCTCCTTTCTGAGGAATGTTCGATCAGCGGTGCAGGATCACCGCTGTCAGCAAAATAACCAGCAGTACCGCGCCTGCGATACCAAGCAAAAACAGCGTACTCATTGCATCTGCCCCGTTCTCAGGGCTGCAAGGCCACGGACACCAGAACAACAGCGGCAAAAATCAGACCCACGATGGCGGCGATCCCCGCAAAACCAAACAGCATCATGTTTCGTCTCCTTTCCGGCCCGGCTTCAAAACCACGCCTACCGTCAGCGCCGCCAGTGCTCCCAGCACCATCAGGGCGGCTACTACCTTCTTGATGACCTTCATAACGTTCCTCCGAACTGTACCAACTGTACTATGTGTGTTAGTACAGTTAGGATAACACGGCCGTTTCTCTCTGTCAATCCCCTTTCAAAAAAATATTTTCCGCCTCTTTTCCCCGCTCCTTTTATAAAAATAAGGAATTTTTTGCATTTTTCTCTTTACAACCGCACATTCCTATGGTAAACTTGTTCAGCACGTGAATTTGTGCGCAATTCCGGGACTTCGTTCCGCGGAGGATTTCACCACTCCCAGGGCGCAGTTCACGGAGAATTTTTTGAAAGGTGGAAACACACAATGCTGCGTAAAGATCAGAAGACGGCCGTGATCGAGGCCAACCGTACCCACGAGACCGACACTGGCTCCCCCGAGGTCCAGGTCGCGATTCTCACCGAGCGTATCAACATCCTCACCGAGCATATGCGCGCCAACCCCCAGGACAAGCACTCCAACCGTGGTCTGCTGAAGATGGTCGGTAAGCGCCGCAGCCTGCTGGACTATCTGCAGAAGAAGGATATCGAGCGCTATCGTGCCCTGATCGCCAAGCTGGGCATCCGGAAGTAAGAAGCAATGAGGGTGACGGAGCGGTTCTCCGTCACCCTTTTCTGCGAATTTCCAGTCATTTTTTCGCCGGGGGCTGTTGCTTTTTGTGTTTGAAACTGTGCCCGAATCTCGGACATGCTTTCAAATACGAAAAGAGCCGCTCCCGAGCATCTGAGTAAAGGAGCAATCTTATGTCAACCATTATCACCCATCGGCAGTTCCCCGGCTATCATAAGTACGAGATGGAACTGGCAGGCCGTCCCCTGACTCTGGAAGTGGGCAAGCTGGCTGAGTTGGCCAACGCCGCCGTCATGGTGGGCTACGGCGACACCCGCGTGCTGGTCTGCGCCACCGCCTCCGCCCGTCCCCGGGACGGCATCGATTTCTTCCCCCTGAGCGTGGACTTTGAGGAGAAGATGTACGCCGTGGGCCGCATCCCCGGCAGCTTCAACCGCCGGGAAGGCCGTCCCGGTGAGAAGGGCATCCTCACCAGCCGCGTCATCGACCGCCCCATCCGCCCCCTGTTCCCCTATGACTTCCGCAATGATGTGTCCATCATGGCCACCGTCATGGCTGTGGATCATGACTGCTCTCCCGAGATCGCCGCTCTGATCGGCACCTCTGCCGCCCTGGCCATTTCCGACATTCCCTGGAACGGCCCCGTGGGCGCCGTAAAGATGGGCCTGGTGGACGGTGAGCTGGTCATCAACCCCACCAGTGAGCAGCGCAAGGTCTCCGATCTGGACGTCACCGTGGTCTCCACCGGCAAGAAGGTGGTCATGATCGAGGCCGGCGCCAACGAGGTCCCCAACGACAAGATGTTCGAGGCCATTCAGAAGGCCCACGAGGAGAACCAGAAGCAGATCGAGCTGATCAACAAGATGGTCGCCGAGATCGGCAAGCCCAAGTTCGACTATCCCCACGCCGCCTTCGACCAGGAGCTGTTCGACGACATCGTGGCCAACTTCATGGACGAGGCCAAGGCCGCTATGGACACCGATGACAAGAACGTCCGTGAGCAGCGCTGGAACGCCATGATCGAAAAGTGGCACGAGAAGTATCTGGAAGATCACCCCGACATGGACCAGTATCTGGAGGAGATCACCTACAAGTTCCAGAAGAAGATCGTCAAGGCCTGGCTGCTGGAAGGCCACCGCGTGGACGGCCGCCAGAAGAACGAGATCCGTCCCCTCAGCGCCGAAGTGGGCGTACTGCCCCGGGTCCACGGCTCCGGCCTGTTCACCCGCGGCCAGACCCAGGTCCTGTCCGTCTGCACCCTGGACACTCTGTCCGCCTGCCAGAAGCTGGACACCATCTGGGAAGAGACCGAGAAGCGCTATATGCACCACTACAACTTCCCCGGCTACTCTGTCGGCGAAGCCAAGCCCGCCCGCAGCCCCGGCCGTCGCGAGATCGGTCACGGCGCTCTGGCCGAACGGGCCCTGCTGCCTGTGATCCCCTCTGTGGAGGAGTTCCCCTATGCCATCCGCGTGGTCTCTGAGGTGGTTTCCTCCAACGGTTCCACCTCTCAGGGCTCCATCTGCGGCTCCACCCTGGCTCTGATGGACGCCGGCGTGCCCATCAAGGCCCCCGTGGCCGGCATCTCCTGCGGTCTGATTCAGGACGATAACGGCGGCTTCACCACCTTTATCGACATTCAGGGCGTGGAGGACTTCCACGGCGAGATGGACTTCAAGGTAGCCGGTACCAAGAAGGGTATCACCGCCATCCAGATGGACCTGAAGAATGACGGTCTGACTATGGAGATCATCAAGAACGCTCTGGACATCACCTATGACGCCCGCTGTGAGATCCTGGACCAGATCATGCTGCCCTGCATCGCCGAGCCTCGTAAGGAAGTCTCCAAGTACGCTCCCAAGATGGTCATTATGCACATCAATCCCGACAACATCCGGGACGTCATCGGCAAGGGCGGTTCTGTCATCCAGAAGATCGTGGCCGACACCGGCGCCAAGATCGACATTGACGATGACGGCACCATCCACATCGCCGCAGCCGACGCTTCCGCCTGCGACGCCGCCAAGAAGTGCATTGACGACATCGTGTTTGTCCCCGAGATTGGCAAGCTGTACTACGGCCGCGTGGTGCGCCTGATGACCTTCGGCGCCTTCGTGGAGCTGGCTCCCGGCAAGGACGGTCTGGTGCACATCTCCAAGCTGGCCGACCATCGCATCGAGAAGGTGGAGGATGCCTGCAAGATCGGCGACATGATGTGGGTCAAGGTCACCGATATCGACGAGAAGGGCCGCGTGAATCTCTCCCACAAGGACGCCATGCGTGAGATCGCCGCCAAGGAAGCCAACGGCGAGCGGGTCAAGTAAATCGTCTTTCCATTCCAAAACGCCAGACGGGGCGGGCACTTCGCCCGCCCCGCCTTTTTCGTTTCCTGCGCCACAACAAAAGGCCGGGATTCCCGGCGAAGCCAAAGAGGATATTCTCTCTGTTCCCGCAGGGGGCAGTTCCCACTACGGGGCAAGGGGAAGGAGTCTTTGGCGCAAAGCCCCCTCCCCCTTAGACCCCCACCCGAAACATGGGGGACGCCACCTTACACCGTCACGGCGATACGATTCCTGGCCCTAATGGGCCGCCAATCGTGCCGTTTCCTCGAAAGCACCTCGCTTTATCCGCCCCCGGCGGCGCTTAGCCCGCTTTCCCCCATACCCCCTCGTGGCACAAAGGGGCGGAACTGCAGTCCCTAACACCGTCATGGCTATACGATTCCCGGCCCTGATGGGCCGCCAATCGTGCCATTTCCTCGAAAGCACCTCGCTTTATCCGCCCCCGGCGGCGCTTAGCCCGCTTTCCCCCATACCCCCTCGTGGCACAAAGGGGCGGAACTGCAGTCCCTAACACCGTCATGGCTATACGATTCCCGGCCCTGATGGGCCGCCAATCGTGCCATTTCCTCGAAAGCACCTCGCTTTATCCGCCCCCGGCGGCGCTTTGGTGCTTTCCCCTTTGGAAATCCCTCCCAAGGAAAGACGGGGGAGCAACAGTGGAAAGAGAAGCAGAGGACGTCCTATTTGCAACACCTGTGTGCGAAGGACTTTCTGGTGCAGGGACGCACTGATTTGAGATTTGAGTATAGCGCAGCCGGTAGGGGCGTTTCAAGTTTAGTCGGCAGTGCGTGGCGGCCAACCTCCGTTTTGGGTGAGTTGACCGACAAAGCGGTCAACTCATCCCTGACATTTTTTCTTTTCCACCGTGCACGGCGCATTTTCTTTTTGATGTCTCAAAAAGAAAATGGGGGGTGCATCCCCACGGTAAAACCGTGTATTCTCGTGCCGCAAAGTGGCACCATGCTGCATCCCCTGCGGCGGTTCGCCGCGCCCCTTGTTGGAGCAAAGAAAAAGTAGGGGACATTCCAATGGGCAAAGCCCATTTTAGGATTCGATCCCGCAGGTATCACCATGCTTTCCCATGCCGCAAAGCGGCACCCTCTGAAAGGAGCTTCTATGTCTGATCTCATCGCCGCCATTGCCACCGGCAGCACCGCCACCGCCATCGGCATCGTCCGGGTCTCCGGGATCGGCTGCTTTGCCGCCTGTGACCGGGTCTTTCGTCCCCGGAACGGAGTCCCCTTCGCCCAGCAGCCCTCTCACAAGATGGTGTTCGGAGAAATGCTGGACGATTCCGGCGCCGCCATCGATCAGGGATTAGCCGTCCGCTTCGGCGGCGGACACAGCTACACCGGGGAGGACTCCGCCGAATTCCACTGCCACGGCTCCCCCGTAGTTCTCCACACCCTGCTCTCCGCTCTCTTTGCCGCCGGAGCCCGTCAGGCCCAGGCCGGTGAATTCACCAAGCGGGCCTTTCTCAACGGCAAAATGGATCTGACGGAGGCGGAGGCCGTCATCGATCTCATCGATGCCCAATCCGCCGCCGCCGCGAAAAACGCCGCGGCCCAGCTGGACGGCGGCCTCCGCCGCCGCCTGGAGCCGGTGCAGGAGGCCCTCATCGACATCACCTCCCGGTTTTACGCCGTGGTAGATTACCCCGACGAGGACATTGAGGACATTCAGCCGCAGCAGATCCGATCCTCTCTGCAAATCGCCGCCGACACCCTCTCCGCCCTGCTGGACACCGCCCAGCGGGGCCGGGTGCTGAAAAACGGCGTCCGCACTGCTATCGTGGGCCTGCCCAATGCCGGAAAGTCTTCTCTGCTCAATGCCTTGGCGGGCTATGACCGGGCCATCGTCACCGACATCCCCGGCACCACGCGGGACACGGTGGAGGAGACCGTTACCTGCGGCGGAACCCTCCTGCGGCTCATTGACACCGCCGGTATCCACGATACCGCCGACGCCGTGGAGCAGCTGGGGGTGGAACGGAGCCGCCGTGCGGCGGAGACTGCCGATCTGGTGATCGCCGTGGTGGACGGCAGTCAGACGCCGCCGACTGTGGATGAGGACATACTCTCCCTTTCCGCCCAGGCCCCCCACTGGATCCTGGCCGTCAGCAAAAACGATCTGAACCCCGCCGCGAAAACTGCCGTCTGGCAGCTCCCCAAGGAACTGCGGGACCCTGATGCTTTCGTCTCGTTCAACTCCGTGGCCCCCGGCGGGCTGGATCTGCTGGTGGACGCCGTGCAAAGCTGCTTCCCCGCCGAGACCCCCGCTGACGCCGGTTCCCTCCTGACCAACGCCCGGCAGGAATCTGCCGTCCGCCGGAGTCTGGAGGCTGTCCGTCGGGCGCTGTCCGCGCTGGACAGCGGTCTGACTCCCGACGCTGTCCTCACTGATGCGGAGGAAGCACTGGAGTCCATCGGCGAACTGACGGGCCGCACCGCCAAGGAGGAGATCGTAGGCGCGGTGTTCAGCCGTTTCTGCGTGGGAAAATAACAATTTTCGTTTTCCCCTGTCTTTCTTCCTGTTTTCCTTAACGCATAATCCGGTTTACAAAACTACAAAAATGTGATATACTTGCTCTGATTTCAAAGGAAGGAGCACCGGTATGGAAAAAATTTCCGCCTTTCGCCGTCAGTTGGAGACCCACCGCCCTGCGGATTGGGAAACACTGCCGGATTTCCCCCTGTATATGGATCAGGTCCTCTCCTACATGGAACGGCAGACCATCCGTCTGGACGAGAGCGACGCTCTGACAGCCTCTATGGTCAATAACTACACGAAAAACGCCCTGGTCCCCCGGGCTGAGGGCAAGAAATACAACCGGGACCATCTGGCCTACCTCACCTTCGTCTGCATTCTCAAGCAGGTGATGTCCGTCCGGGATATGGACCTGCTGATCCGCACTGAGCTTTCCGATGACCGCTCCGTGGAAAACGGCTACCGGGCCTTTCTGGAAAGTCTGGACGGTGCCCTGTCCAGTACCGTGCAAGAGATGGGCGCTTATGAAGGAACTGACAATCTGGCGGACGCCGCCGTTCATTTCGGTCTGCTGAGCTACGCCGCCGGCCTTGTGAGCCGTCAGTATGTGGCCCAGCTCCGCGCCCGGACGGAACCCGCCGGCAAACCGGATAAAGCCGAGGCCAAAAAGACCGCGAAAAGCAGAAAGGAGCGCAAGGACTGATGCGTGATTATGTAATTTTAACGGATAGCTGCTGCGATCTCTCTGCGGAAATGGCCGCAGAGCTGGGCGTAGAGGTCCTACCGCTGAGCCTGCAAATGGGTGATCGCACCTACCGCAACTATCTGGATGGCCGGGAAATCGGCTTCCATGAGTTCTACGAGCGGGTCCGCTCCGGTGAACTGGCCACCACCTCCGCCGTCAACGTGGGGGAATTTGAGGAAAAGATGCGGGAGATCCTGAAAACCGGAAAGGACATCCTGAGCATCAGCTTTTCCTCCGCCCTCTCCACCACCTACCAGTCCTCCGTCATTGCCGCGGAGGAGTTGAAGGACGAATTTCCCGATGCGAAGATCCTGACGGTGGACTCCCTCTGCGCCTCTCTGGGGCAGGGATTGTTCGTGTATCTCTGCGCGCAGGAGCAGAAAAAGGGGAAAACCATCGACGAGGTGAAGACCTTTGCCGAGGAGACCAAGGGCCGCGTCTGCCACTGGTTCACGGTGGACGATCTGAACCACCTGAAGCGGGGCGGCCGGATCAACGCCGCCACCGCCCTGTTCGGCACCATGCTGGCCATCAAGCCGGTCATGCATGTGGACGACGAGGGCCGCCTGATCCCGGTCAGCAAGGCCCGAGGCCGCAAGGCGTCTCTGACCGCTCTGGTAGACCGGATGGAGGCCACCGCCATCGACCCCGCCGGTCAGACGGTGTTCATCAGCCACGGTGACTGTCTGGAGGACGCTGAATTTGTGGCCGGTGAGGTCCGCCGCCGTCTGGGCGTGGAGACCGTCCACATCAACTATGTGGGTCCTGTCATCGGCAACCACTCCGGCCCCGGCACCATGGCGCTGTTTTTCCTTGGCAGCGAACGATAATTATGCAAACACATAGCAAAAACAAGAAATGTGCCATTTCCTCGCCCCTGCGGGGCAACCGGAAATGATGCACGAAAACTTCATGCACTGGCATTTGTGCATGTTCGCGGTGCACTGCTCATGCATGAAGTTTTATGCGTATGAAATTAAATTTTCCGCTCTGGCGGAAGCACATGTGAGGATCATATATGGAATGGCTGGAAGTACACATTGACACGAATCACGCCGGGCTGGAGCCTCTGGAGATCTTCCTCTCCGCCAATGGAGTGGACGGCGTGGTCATTGACGACGAGCAGGATTTCCAGAGCTTTCTGGAAAACAACCACCAATATTGGGACTATGTGGACGAAGATCTGGAGGCGTCCATGAAGGGTAAATCCCGGATCACCTTCTACCTCCCGGCGGACGGAGACGGCTTTGACCAGCTGGCCCACCTCCGCACTGCTCTTCAGGGCTTCAAGGACGCCCATGCCGGAAAATACGGCACCCTCCTGATGACGCTGGAAAATCTGAAGGACGCCGACTGGGAAAACAACTGGAAGCAGTATTATAAGCCCATGGAGATCGGCGAACGCCTGCTGGTGATCCCGGAATGGGAACAGGAAAACGTGAAGGGGCAAGCCAAATACGCCGGCAAGGTGCCCCTGATCTTAGAGCCGGGCCTCACCTTCGGCACAGGCAGCCACGCCACCACCCGCCTGTGCCTGACAGCGCTGGAGGAAGCCGTCCACGGCGGCGAGACCGTATTGGATCTGGGCTGTGGCAGCGGCATTCTCTCCATTGCCGCGCTGCGGCTGGGCGCCGCCTCCGCCAAGGCTGTGGACATTGACGACAAGTGCCTGACGGTGGCCTATGAAAACGCCGCTCTCAACGGCATCGGCAAGGACCGCTACGCCGTTCTGGTGGGGGATGTTCTCTCCAACGGCGCCCTCCGGGAAACTCTGGGCGGCGGCTACGATGTGGTGGTTGCCAACATTGTAGCGGACGTCATTATAGGGCTTGCCCCCATGGTGCGGCAGTTCCTGAAGCCCGGCGGGCTGTTCCTCTGCTCCGGCATCATCGACACCCGGGCCGGGGAGGTGGCGGACGCCCTCCGTCAAAACGGTTGGGAAATCGAAACTACCCGGTCCGGTGAGGGCTGGTATTCCTACGCCTGCCGCTAAACTCAGAAAGGACCCTGAATACGCCCATGAATAAGCTCCAAGCACTCAACACCTGGATGACCCCGAAAATGCCCCTGCTGATCCTCGGCGCTCTGGCACTGGGACTGCTGTTCCCCGATCAGATCGGCCTGCTGTGTCCCGCCGTTTCCGCCCTGATGATGTTCCAGACCTTTGCCAACAGTCTGGGCAGCAGCGTGCAGGATCTGGGCCGGGTCCTCTCCCACCCCAAGCCGGTGCTCATCACCATGCTTTCTCTCCACCTTCTCATGCCGTTGGCCGCTTTGGGTATTGGCAGCATGTGCTTCCCTGACCAGCCCCTCTACACCCTGAGTCTGGTGCTGATGGAGGGTTCCCCCGCCGCCGTATCCTCTCTGATGTGGATCGTCATCGGCGGCGGCAGCGTGGAGCTATGCCTGTCCATTATCCTGTTGGATACCATGCTCTCCCCGGTGATCCTGCCGCTGACGCTGCGGCTGCTGTGCGGCTCCGTGGTGGAGCTGGACACCTTTGGCATGATCCGGGATCTCTTCGTCATGATCGTAGTCCCGGCAGCTCTGGCCATGGTGCTCTGCCGCCTGCTGGGCCAAAACATCTGCGCCAAAGCCAAGCAGCGGCTGAGTCCCTTTTCCAAGCTGGCTCTGCTGGTCATCATCTGCGCCAACGTCACCCGCTGCGCTCCCTTCCTCCACGAGTTGAACCGCGAGCTGGTACTGCTGCTCTGCATAACGCTGGCCATGCGGCTCATCGGTCTGGGCTTGGGCTTTCTGCTCTCCACCCTCTTCCGCTTCCCCTATCCGGTAGAACTGACGGTGACCGTCAATTCCAGTATGCGGAACAATGCCGCAGCCGCTACGCTGGCCGCCCAGTATTTCCCCTCGGAGGTGGTGTTCTCCCCCTCCGTCTCTCCCCTGTTCTCCCAGCTCACCAGTTCTCTGGCGGTGCGGGCTCTGCAAAAACGGCAGCAGAAGATCGATCATCCCGCCTCATAACAACCTATTTGCAAAAAAAGTGCGGAATTTTCCGTGCTTTTTTTATTTTCCCGACAGATTTCCCGACATTTCCCCTGCTCCCCGGCGCTACAATACAGGCAGAACCGGGAACGCCCGCCGTTTCCGAACCTGTCAGGAGGTGCCGCGCATGTTGGACACGCAGGTCCATTGGCTTCCGGTGGAGCAGATCGCTCCCAACCCACACCAGCCCCGAAGGGAATTCGCTCCCGGACCTCTGGCGGAACTGGCGGAATCCATCCGCCGCCATGGGATCATCCAGCCCCTGTCCGTCCGCCGCAGGGATGATGGCTGGGAGCTGATAGCGGGAGAGCGCCGCCTCCGGGCAGCCAAGCTGGCGGGACTGCAAACAGTTCCTTGTCTGGAAATGCAGGTCGATAAGCAGGACTCCGCTATTCTGGCCCTTATCGAAAATATCCAGCGCCGGGACCTGCATTACTTGGAGGAAGCCACCGCCATCGCCGCCTATCTCCGTCAATCCGGCTCCACGCAGGAGGAAGCCGCCGCCCTGCTGGGCCGCTCCCCCTCCGCTCTGGCCAATAAGCTGCGCCTGCTGCGGCTCTCCCCTGACTGCTGCCGCCTGCTCACAGAACATGATCTGACCGAGCGTCACGCACGCGCCCTCCTCCGTCTGGAGGATGAAGAAGAACGTCTCAACGCCCTCCACCACATCATCCGCCATCATCTGAACGTAGCCCAGACGGAGCAGTACATCGACAAGCGTCTGGCCCAGCTGCAGACCACGCCCCCCTCCGGCCGCCGGGTCTTTCTTCTCAAGGACGTCCGCCTATTTCTCAACAGTCTGGACCGGGGCCTGCGGCTGGTGCGGGAGGCCGGAATCGGTGCGGAGTCCCGCCGGGAGGACACGGAGGACGCCATCCTTCTCACTATCCGCATCCCCAAGAGCCGTCAGGTCGGCTGACATTTACAGTCCTTTTCAAAAAACGGAGGCTTCGGTCTCCGCTTTTTGGTTTTTTCCGGAAACCGCAGCCTGCCACTTGCGCCAAAAGTCAAAATTATTCCACTCTGTTACCGGATTGTAACGTCTTTTTTCAGAAAAGAGTGATATGATAGCGTTAAATGGGAGATTGTTTCTCATTTAGCATAACGATCAAAACAGGAGGGCTTCTTATGGAACCGATCCGTGAAGCCGAGGTACAGACCCAGCCGGGGAAGCGGCTGAACGAGGAACCCAAAAAGAGTGGGAAGGGGCCGCTGCTGATTGCCGGCATCGTGCTGGCGGTTTTGCTGACGGCCTACGTGGGCCTTTGCGCCTATGCCGGTTCTCTGGATACATTTTATCCCAACCGCCACATCAACGGCATCGACGTAGGCGGTCTTACCGTGGGACAGGCGCAGCAGCGCTTGGAGGCTCAGCTTCTCAATCAGGCGATCACCCTTGTGGATAACGAAGGCCAGCCCCTGGCCCATCTTACCGTGGGGGACCTGGGCTACACGGCAGAGGATTTTTCTGGGGACGCTCAATTCTGGAAAAACGATGATCAGAACAAGGGCTTTTTCAAGAAAGGCTGGGCCTATCTGGCCACCGTCACCGGTCGCTGGCCCGGCGGTGCCCATTGGCCGGACATGGACCAAGCCGTCTTTTCCAAAACCGTATCCCGTCTGACGGAGCAGCTTTCCGAAGCACCCCTTGACGCCTCCGGCGCTGTGGAGGGGCAGTCTGTCCACATCACCAAGGCACGGGACGGCCGAACACCGCAAGATCTCCGTCTTCTTCTGGCAGATATTTCCGATTACAGTCAGAGCGGCTATCAGGTCCCCGTCTCCTTCCAGACCGTCCCCGCCAAGACCCTCACCGCCCAGCAGCTCCACGACCAGCTCCACGGCGAGGTGCGAAACGCCTCCTATGACTCCGCTACGGACTCCATCGTACCGGAGCAGCTGGGGGCCGATTTTGATATCGCCGCCGTTCAGAAGGCCATGGACGAGGCCGCTCCCGGCGAAACGCTGACTGTGCCGGCCGACATTCAGCAACCGGAGGTCACCGCCGCCGATTTGAAGGCCGTCCTGTTCCGGGACGTGCTGGGCGAGGCCAAGACCCATGTCTCCGGCTCCGCCGGGCGGATTGGCAACGTTAAGCTCTCCGCTCAGATTATCAACGGCCTTGTTCTCAACAGCGGAGAAACCTTCTCCTACAACGAATCCGTCGGCAAACGGACGGCGGACCGGGGCTTCAAGCCCGCCCCCGCCTATGTCAAGGGTGAAACCGTGGACGAGATCGGCGGCGGCATCTGCCAGACCTCCTCCACCCTGTATCTGGCCTGTCTCATGAGCAATCTGGAGATCACGGAGCGGTACGCCCACCGCTATGTCCCCGCTTACATCGCCTGGGGCATGGATGCCACGGTGTCCTGGGGCGGCCCCGACTATAAGTTCACCAACAACACCCTGTATCCCGTGAAAATCGTCACCAAATATGAAAAGGGCTATCTCACCGTTCAGATTCTGGGCACCAATGTGGACGGCACCTATGTAAAAATGAGCAACGAGGTCCTCTCGAAGACCCCCTGGGAAACCATCTATCAGGAGGACCCCACCATGGCTCCCGGCTCCCCGGATGTGGTGAAGGTAACACCCTATACCGGATACAAGGTCAACTCCTATCAGACCATTTATGACAAGGACGGCAAGGTGATCGACAGCCATTTTGAAGCGTCCAGCAACTACAAGGTCCGCAACAAGGTGATCTTACAGGCCCCCGCCGCCCAGCCCGGCAGCGGAACAGCGGAGATCCCCGCCGTCACACCGGACACTCCGTCGGATACCCCTGTTCCTATGGAGCCAACAGTCCCTGCGGAACCTGCCGCGTCCCCTGACCTTCCTGTCGAACCGGAGATCCCGGCGGAACCGTAACAGAAGCGCCCCACAGCTTGTTCGTTGCAAAGCAGCCATCCCCATCCGTTTTTAAGATCAAAACCGCAACCCCCCGCCCATACATCAGTATGGGCGGGGGGTTCTTATGCTTATACGTGCTTATACGGAAGCAGCCTTACAGGCCCCGCTTCTTTTTTAAGACCCGGATGTCCTCGCCCACAAAGGGCAGAAGCTGATACTCTCCCTCGATCCGGGAGGCGATCTGTCCGGAATACCGTTGTGCGATGGCCTCCGGCATCAGGTTGGTGCTGACGATTGTGGACTTCTTTTCCAGCAGGCGGCCATTGATGATCTGATACAGCGCGCTCTGGACGAAGGTGGTCACCATCTCCGTCCCCAGGTCGTCCAGGATCAGCAGATCGCAGTTCAGCACCCGCTCCACGTCCCGCTCTGCCTCATCCCGGCCAAATTTCTGCGCCTCGAACCGCTCAAAAATGTGCCCCGCCGTGTCATATACCACGGAGAAGCCCTTGCCGCTGACCTCTCTGGCAATGGCGGCGGACAGGTGGGTCTTTCCCAGCCCCGGACGGCCGAACAACAGCAGGTTGGCCGGTTTTTTTCCAAAATTGTGGGCATATTCCACGCAGGTGTCATACACCCACTCCATGTGCTCCCGGGCAGACTTGGTTTTTCCCGGTGCCCGCTGGTCGGAATACCAGTCGGTGTCAAAGGTGTCAAAGCTCTGGCTGCCCAGATCCAGCAGCTTGGAAAGCTCCTTGCGCTGCTCCTCCACATAGTAGGTTTTCAGGCAGCGGCACATCTCGCCGCCCCGGTAGCCCGTGTCATTGCAGAAGGGGCAGAGGGGCGTATCCTCCAGCGCGTTGTCCGGCAGGCCCAGCTCCGCCAACAGCATCTGCCGTTCTGCCTGCAAGCTGAGGTTTTCTTCCCGCAGGCGCTGGATCTCCGGCAGCGGGTCCTCTCCCCGCCGCAGAGCGGCGGCCATCACCCGGCTGGCCGTGCGGCGCAGCTGATCCTGAATTTCCCGCAGCCGGGGTCTGCGGGCATAGAGCTGTTCCCGCTGCTCCGCCAGATCCGCTTCCCGTACGCTCCGATCCGCTTCATACCGCTCCTGCGCCAGACGCAGCAGCCGTCCGTCATATGCCATGTCCCCGCTCCCTCCTTACACATATTTCCAAGCGTCGCCCGCCGACTGTGTCGGCTGCTTCGCCGGGGGCTTGTCCGCCCGTTCGATCTCCTCCGGGGTATGTAAGCCCGCCTCGTGCCAACGCTTTAAAATACCGTTGCAGTAGGGCCATTTCAGCTCGTGGCACTTGAGCACCGTCTTGTCATAGGCCAGAGCCACCGCCTCCGGCGGAAAGCCCATCTCCTGCCACGCGTTCAGATACTTCTCCTCCGATGCCACCGGCAGCCGGTCTCCCAGGCCCAGCGCCCGCATATACGGCGGGATGGCCCCCTGACGCTCCGCGTACTTTTTCAGGTACTCCACTGCGGCCCTCTGGGTGTCGATGCCCCTTCTGGCCCAGGCGTAGCCCTCCTTCTCGATCTGCCGCAGGGTGGGCCGACGCCCCTCTCCGTACTTCCGGGTGACCCGCTCCACGCAGTGATTCACCAGCAGGAAGATCACGTCCGCCGGCAGGCCCAGATAATCGTTCAGTCCCAGCAGAACACCCACATCCGGCGTGGTGAGCCGCTTCCCCAGTTTTTTTTCCACCTCCGCCGTCAACAGACGGAATTCCTCGCTGCTCTCCAGCCGCCGGGCAATGTCATCCCGCTGGTAGCTGGGCTTTTCATCAGCAGGCTCCGGGATCTCCTCCGCTGCGGGCGCCAACAGCCGCAGGTCCCGCAGGGCTTGCTCCGCCGCCTCGATGCGGCTCTTTTCCCATCGCAACTCTCCCGCCAAAGACCGGGGCTGCACCGTTCCGTGATGCCGCAGAAGCGCCAGATATAGGAGCGCCGCGTCGCCGTCGCCCCGGTCCAGCAGACGCTTTACCGTCTGGGCCGTCAGCGTGACGGACTCATCCGCCGTGTGGATCAAAATACTCGCCATCCGCGCTCCTCCTTCAGCGTGTCGAAAAAGTCTTTTCGCCCCGCGTGGGGCAGGAATACACCGTCGGCCCAGCCGGTTTCCGGGCGCAAAGCGCACGGAAACCGGCTGGGCGCAACGGGTCGAAAAAATCTTTTTTCCCGTTGCCCTTATTATCAGAACTTGTAAAAGTTCTGATAATATTTGATTTCAATGGCGCAGGAAACCCTTCTTGGGTTTCCCGCGCACACCTTTCCTTTCCGTTGCGGAAATCTCTACTGGCGGCGCATCGCCCGTTTCCCCTTCTTGGGTTATCTCCGCGCCAAGAGCCGCCTTGCGGCGGTTGCGCTCCGAAACGCGCCTGCGGGCGCAGTCCCGCGCACACCCTTTACCCGCAAGGGGTATGCAGCATCCGTAAAGCGGCAAAGCCGCTAACGGCTGCCCTACCTTACCGTCGCGGAGAATTTACTACTTTATCGACAGCCTCTTTCCTTTTCATTCAGCCCTTATTCTACACGAAATCTTCCCCTACGGCAAGAGGGCCGTCAGCGAGTTGTAAACTTTTTCGATTTCCCACGATTTTTGTGGAACACCTGCGGCCTTTGTGCTATACTGGATGCTGTAATATTGTGTATTGCGTCCCAACGCAGGACATATATAAAAAAGGAGGATGCGCAAATGGCAAACCGTGTTGTCATCACCATCTGTGGAGAGGAATACACCCTGGTAGCGGACGAAACCTCCGCCTACATGCAGAAGGTAGGAAGCTGTGTCAGCGACAAAATGACTGAGGTCATGAACGATGCCAAGGTGGGCCGCACCGACGCCGCCGTGCTCACTGCCGTCAACCTGACGGATGAGCTGTTCAAATCTCAGGCTGCCGCCGAGCAGCTTCGGAGCCAGATCAAAGGCTATCTGGACGAGGCTTCCAAGGCCCAGGCTGAGGTCAGTGAGCTGAAACGGGAGATTTTCCGTCTTCAGCAGCGTCTGGACAACCGCAAGTAATGGCTCTGGAACTGCTCTCCCCCGCCGGGTCTCCGGAAGCCCTCCGGGCCGCCGTCCAGAGCGGCTGCGGCGCCGTCTATCTGGGTTGGGGGAGCTTCAACGCCCGCCGGAGCGCCAAAAATTTTTCTGACGAAGAATTCGCCGATGCCATCCGGTACTGCCATCTCCGGGGCGTCCGGGTCTTTCTGACCCTGAACACCCTGCTGACGGACCGGGAGCTGCCTCTGGCCTTAGATGCCGCCCGGACGGCCTGCCGTCTTGGGGTGGACTCCGTGCTGGTGCAGGACTGGGGCCTATTTGCCCTGCTGCGGGAGGCCTTGCCGGACCTCCCCCTTCACGCCAGCACTCAGATGAGCGTCTTTACCGCCGGCGGCGCCAACGAGGTCTATGGGGACGGCTGCGAGCGAGTGGTCATTGCCCGGGAGTGCTCCCGGGAGGACACCGCCGCCATCTGCAAGGCCTGTCCCGCCGAGATCGAGATCTTCGGCCATGGTGCTCTCTGCATGTGCTACTCCGGCCAGTGCGAAATGAGCGCCCTCATTGGCGGACGCAGCGGCAACCGGGGCACCTGCGCCCAGCCCTGCCGCCTGCCCTATGGCTTCAACGGCCCCGCCAAAAACACCTATCCCCTCAGTCTGAAGGACAGCTGCCTTGCCGACCGCATTTCCGATATGGAGCGAATGGATGTCAGCTGCCTGAAACTGGAAGGCCGCATGAAGCGCCCGGAATATGTGGCGGTCATCACGGACATTTACGCCCGTCTGCTCCGGGAGGGCCGGAAGCCCACCGCCGCCGAAAAAGCGGATCTGGAGCTGGCCTTCTCCCGCTCCGGCTTTACAGCGGACTACTGGCAGGGTCGCCACGGCCCCGCCATGTTCGGCACCCGCCCTGAAAACACCCCGGAGCCGAAGGAATTGTTTGCCGCCGCCCGAGCCAAATACGAAAAGGATGACGCCCGCACCGTTCCCATCCATTTCTCCTGCTCCTGTCAGGCCGGACAGCCGGTTTCCCTGACAGTTTGGGACGATGACGGCCATGTGGCCGCCGCCGAAGGCCCCATCCCGGAGCCGGCTCAGAACAAGGCACTGACGGCTACCGATCTGGAATCCCGTCTGCAAAAGACAGGCGGCACCGCCTTCCACTGCACGGATGGCTCCGCCGATGTAGCAGACGGCCTGTTCCTCTCCGCCGGGGCGGTAAACGCCCTGCGCCGGGATGCGCTGGCCGCCTTGGAGAACGCCCGTTGTGCCGTTCCGGTCCGCCGGGAACAGGACTTCTCCCCCCTGCCGAATCTGGACTGCACCGCCGATACCCCGGCCCTGACCGTTTCCGTCACAACCTGGGCGCAGGCGGAAGCGCTGCTGCCCCTGTCCCCCGCCCACATCGACCTCCCCTTGGAGCTGCTGGCGGAGCGGGACGCGCTGCCGGACTTTGCCGGGGAGTGGTGCGCCATTCTTCCCCGTGTCTGGCGGGACCGAAATGAACCTCAACTCCGCGGGTGGCTGGCCCACGCTAAAAAACTGGGTGTCACCTCCGCTCTGGCTGGGAATATCGGCCATCTGCCCCTTTTGCGGGACGCCGGACTGACTATCCGCGGTGACTTCGGCCTCAACGTGTTCAACAGCCGCTCTCTGGACTATCTCCGGCGCAAGGAGCTCTCCTCCGCCTGCCTGTCCTTCGAGCTGCGGTTCCCACAGATGCGGGACATCCAAAAGCTGATCCCAGCAGAGGCCATCGTCTACGGCCGACTGCCCCTGATGATCACGGAAAACTGTCTGGTGCAGAATGAAACCGGCTGTCACCTGTCCGAAGCGGGTGACGCCGTCCCCCAGCAGGCTCCCTGCCGCAAGCCAAACGATCTTCAGGACCGCACCGGGGCAAAGTTCCCGCTGCTCCCGGCCTACGGCCACCGGACGGAGATCCAGAACAGTGCGCCGGTGTGGCTGGCGGACAAGCCCGAGTGGAAGCGCTGCGGTCTGACCTATGCCCGCCTGCGGTTCACCACGGAAGCACCTGCGGAATGTGCGGACATTTTCCGGGCCTACCAGACCGGTGCCCCCGCCTCCGGCCCCTTCACCCGGGGACTCTACTACCGCGGTGTGGATTGACCCGACGGCAGAATCTCACCGGGAATCCCCCGCTTTTTCAGGCGATTTTCAGTTCTATTTGTATAATAGAAGCCATATAATACAATTTGTTTTTAATTTTGGAGTTTTACATGGAAGAGATCAAGGTAAAATATTTTGTGGACGGCATCGATGAGCTATGCTATGTGGCAGGCAAATCCGACTGGATCGACCTCCACGCCGCCGAGGATGTGGACATGAAGGCCGGAGAATTCCGCCTGATCCCCTTGGGCGTCGCCATCGAGCTGCCGGAGGGCTATGAGGCCCATGTGGTGCCCCGCAGCTCCACCTTTAAGAACTACGGTCTGCTGCAAGCCAACTCCATGGGTGTGGTGGACTACACCTACCGGGGAGACAATGACCAGTGGCGCGTTCCCATGTACGCCACACGGGATGTCCACATCGACAAGAACACCCGCATTTCCCAGTTCCGCATTATGAAGAACCAGCCCCCTCTCGTCTTTACCCGTGTGGAGCACCTCACCGGTCCCGACCGGGGCGGCTTCGGCTCCACCGGCAAGTAAGGAGGATCGCCATGTCTCGCATCGTTTTGGCCTCCGGGTCTCCCCGGCGGCAGGAATTATTGAACCGCATCGGCATCACGGATTTTGACATCCGGGTGCCCCAGACGGACGAGCACTACCCGGCGGGTCTCACCCCGGCGCAGATCGTGGAATACATCTCCCGGGAAAAGGCGGATGCCGCCGCCAAGCTCTGCACCCCGGAGGAGATCGTCATCACCGCCGACACCATGGTGTTTCTGGATGACCAGCGTCTGGGCAAGCCTCTGGATGAGGCCGACGCGCTTCGGATGCTCACCGCGCTGCAGGGCCGCCGCCACACTGTCTGCACCGGCGTCACCGTCCGTCAGGGAGACCGCGTACTGACGGAGAGCGAAGCCACCGGCGTGGTGTTCCGCCCCGCTGAGGAATCCGAGCTGCGGGCCTACATTGCCACCGGCGAGCCTATGGACAAAGCCGGGTCCTACGGTGTTCAGGGCAAGGGCGCGTTGCTGGTGGAGCGTCTGGAGGGCGACTTCTTCAATGTCATGGGCCTGCCTGTCCTGCGTCTGAGCCGGATGCTGGCTCAGTTTGGCATTAAGCTATTGTAATCGATTGCGTTTTAACTTTTTAGAAGGAGAACTTCCTTGAAGGATTTTCTGAAGAATCACGGATTATGGATCCTCTTCGCCGGGGCGGTGATCGCCGTGGCGCTGGCTCTGCTGTCCTATTTCAGCACCAACGCCTCCCCGCTGGTGGATCTGGCCAACACCATTACCAGTCCTTTTCGGGCAGTCTGCACCTCCGTATCCGGCTGGTTCACCGACAAGCAGAATTACTATGAGGACGTCACCGCCCTGAAAGCGGAAAATGAGGCCCTGAAAAAGCAGATCGCGGAAATGGAGGCCACCGTCCGTCAAGGCGAGGCCGCCAGTCAGGAAAATGTATTTCTCCGGGACCTGCTGGACCTGCGTCAGCAGCGCCGGGACCTCTGCGACTTCGAGACCGCCACCGTCACGGAGCGGGGTGTCACCAACTGGACCGCCTCCCTGACGCTGAACAAGGGTGCCGTCCACGGCGTGGAGGTGGGCGACTGCGTCATCGACGGAAACGGCAACCTGGTGGGCCGCATCAGCAAAGCGGGCTACGACTGGTCCACGGTTTTGACCGTGATCGACACTGACACCTCCTTGGGCGCCCGTGTCTACCGGACCAAGGACATCGGCATTGCCGGCGGCGATTTCGCCCTGATGGGTGACGGCAAGCTGAAGCTGGATTCCCTCCCCGCCTCCTGCCAGCTGTTGGAGGGCGACCTGGTAGTTACCTCCGGTCTGGGCGGCTATCTGCCCCCGGATCTGGTCATCGGCTCTGTCTCCGAGCTTCGGGCTGACGATTCCGACACCTCCAACTACGCCATCCTCACCCCCGCCGCCGACCTGAACGGTCTCACGGAGGTGTGCATCATCAAATCCTTTGAGATCGTAAGCTGACCGCTTACCGTTCATTCACCATTACAGAAGGGAGGGATTCCCCTTGCTGGCCCGCAGCGCCACGATTTTTAAATGGACTCTGTACACTTTGGCCGGGCTGGTCTGGGCCGTTGTTCAGGCCGCCTTTCTCCAGCGTGTAACCATCTGGGGCGTCATTCCCTTTCTCTATCCCCTGATTGCCGCCCTCCCCGCCACCTTTGAGGGCCCCGCCGCCGGCACGGTCTACGCCCTTGCCTGTGGCGTTTTCTGCGACCTGCTGCTCCCCTCCTCCATTCCCTGCTTTTACACCTTGATTCTCCCCCTTGTGGGCCTCGCCGCCGGACTGCTGTCCCAGAGTCTGATCCCAGCCGGGTATCTCTGCTCTGCCGCCGCGGCTCTGCCCGCCTATCTGCTGACAGGCATCTTCCACTGCATTGTCCTTTGGGCTCAGGGTCATCCCGCATGGGGTGCGGCCATGTCCGTGACCCTGCGGGAGCTGTGCGTCTCCCTGCTGTGGAGCCTGCCTATGACCTGGCTGTTCCGCCGGGTCTATCTCCGCGTTCATGTTGACGATTAAGGACTTTCCACGGAGGTAATCATGAACCAACGCCCCTCCCAACTCACCAGATTCCGCGTCATGGCTGCCATGGCGCTGGCAGTGCTGGCCATTTATCTGGTGGTCCTTTTCAATACCCAGGTTGTTCACCACGAGGAATATCTGGCCAAATCCATTCAGACCATCACCCGCATGGAAAATGTGGAGGCCTCCCGGGGCATCATCACTGACCGCTCCGGCCGGACCCTTGTGACCAACCAATCCACTTACAGCCTGACCTTTGACGCCTCTCTTTTGAAGCCCGGTGAAAACCAGAATGACGCCATCCTCCGTCTGGTCACCCTCTGCCGGGATCAAGGGGTCGCTTGGGAGGATAACCTCCCCCTCTCCCTGGACGGCGCGGCCCATTTCACCGTAGATACCCTTACCGACACGCAGAAGAGCCGCTTTTTCTCCTACCTTCGGGACCTGAAGCCCACCCGGGAGCTGCTGGCCGCCTATGTCCGCCAGCACCCGGAGCTGCTGAAGCCCCCCAAGGAGGGTGAAACTGCTCTGGACCCGGCCACCGCCAAGGACACAGAGCTTTTGAAGCAGACCAACAGCGCCGCGCTGACCAATTCCCTCCTGCTGAACGCCGGCGTCACACCCGCCAAGCTCTTCGACTGGATGCGGGAGGATATGAAGCTCTCCGACGATTATTCCGACAGCGACGCCCGCTTGATCTTGGGTGTCCGGTACGAATTGAAGCTGCGGAAGCTGGGTGCCAACAACAACGCCTACGTTCTGGCGCAGAACGTGGATGTAGCCTTCTGCTCCCTCATCAGCGACGGCCAGTTTCAGGGGGCCAAGATCATCCGCTCCTCCGCCCGGCAGTACGCCACCACCTACGCCACCCATATTTTAGGCACCGTGGGCCGTATCCCCGACTATACCGATGAATGGGAAGATCGGGGCTATCTAATGGATGACACCATCGGCCTCTCTGGTGCAGAAGCCGCCTTTGAGGACTACCTCCGGGGTACGGACGGCAAGCGGATGATCTCTGTCAACAGCGACGGAAAGATCACCGGTGAATATTATAGTGTAGAGCCCCGCTCCGGCTATACCGTGGAGCTGACGGTGGATCTCAAGCTCCAGCAGGCGGTGGAGGACACTTTGGCCGCTAAAGTAGCCCAGTTGAACCAAAAAGACCATCTGGACAGCCGGGGTGCCGCCGCCGCTGTGGTCAAAGTCGGTACAGGCGAAATTCTGGCACTGGCCTCCTGCCCTTCCTATGACCTCTCCACCTGGCGGAAGGACTTTGCGGAGCTGCGGGACGATCCCGCCAAGCCCCTGACCAACCGCGCCACCAACAGCCCCTACGCCCCCGGCTCCACCTTAAAGCCCGCTACCGCTGTGGCGGCACTGGAATCCGGTGTCACCACCACCACCGAGACCATTTTTGACCCCGGCTACTGGAAATACCCCAGTGCCACTTGGGAAAACAACACGAATTGCTGGAAGCGCAGCGGACACGGCAAAATGAACGTCACCAGCGCCATCACCAATTCCTGCAACACCTATTTCATGGAAATGGGTTACCGCATGGGACTGGACACACTGAACGAATACTATTCCGCTCTGGGCCTCGGTGAGCCCACCGGCATCGAGATCGGTGAAAGCACAGGCCGGCAGGCCGTCAATGAAAGCGGCCAGGATCAGGCCCCGTGGGCAGCTTTCGGCCAGGCCAATCAGGAATATACCCCGTTGCAGCTTGCCAACTACATTGCTACTCTTGTCTCCGGCGGCAAGCATTACCCCGCCCATCTTCTGAAAAGTGTCAAATCCTATGACAACTCTGAGATCATCGCCACTGGCGACACAGAACCCCTCAACACCCTGAACATCAGCGATTCCACCCTGCAAGCTGTGAAAAAGGGTATGCTTGGCTACACCACCAACGGCGGCTCTGTGGCCGGTCCCTTCCAGAACTGCGTGGTCTCCGCCGGTGCGAAAACCGGTACCGCCCAGATCGGCGGCTCCATGAAAAACGGCGTGTTCGTAGCCTTCGCGCCCTATGACGAGCCGGAGATCGCCGTGGCTCTGGTATTGGAAAAGGCTGACGCCGGCGCGGTTCTGGCCACCACCGCTGTGGACATTATCAACGCTTACTTTGACCGGGAGGACACTGCGTCCATTCTCCCGGAAAATCAACTGATTCCTTGATTCGGAGGTCTCTCCCATGCGTGATCCCTTTGTGTTCGACTCCCGCAGTGAGTTCTGTAAAAAGCCCTTTGGCGCTGTCCCTTGCGGCAGCGATGTTGTGTTTCATGTCCGTCCCCTCACCCGGGATGGCTATTCCCGCTGTGTCCTGGTGGCACGGCGGGAATTTTCCGGTGAAGAGATCCAGATGGAGCTTCTGCCAGAGGCTGTGGACGGTGAGCGTACCCGCTTCACCGGCGTCCTCACCGCCCCCTCAGAACCGGAGTTGCTCTGGTATCATTTCCGCCTGATCCGCTCCGATGGCTCCACGGCCCTGTTGGATCAATCCGGCTGGCAGGAGACCGGGGAGATCCAAAGCTGGCAGCTCACCGTCTACGAGAAAACGGCCACCCCTCTGTGGTTTGGCGGCGGTGTGGTCTATCAGATCTTCCCGGACCGCTTCTGCCGTCTTTCCCTCCCGGACCCCACCGGTCTGGTGGGAAACCGTTGGGTCCATGAGAATTGGAACGACCAGCCCGTTTGGGCGCCGGACCCAGACGGCGAGGTACGAAACCGGGACTTTTTCGGCGGCTCTCTCAATGGTATCACCGCCAAGCTGGATGATCTGGCCGCTCTGGGCGTCACCGTGCTGTACCTGAATCCTATTTTTGAATCCGCCTCCAACCACCGCTACAACACAGCCGACTACCTTCACATCGACCCCATGCTGGGTACTGAGGAGGACTTTCGCCGCCTTTGCCGGGAGGCCAAGGAGCGAGGCATCCGGGTGATTTTGGATGGCGTGTTCAACCACACCGGCTCCCAGAGCCGCTACTTCAACGCCGACGGCTTCTATCCCGGCGCAGGCGCGGCCCAAAGCACCGATTCCCCTTATTTCAACTGGTTTTCCTTCCATCCCTGGCCTACGGATTATGACGCCTGGTGGGGGATCATGACGCTGCCTGCTGTTCAGGAGAACGAGCCGGACTACCGGGACTTCATCATCCGGGGACAGGACTCCGTGGTGCGTCACTGGCTCCGGGCCGGGGCCTCCGGTTGGCGGCTGGACGTAGCCGATGAGCTGCCGGATGACTTTATTGCCGAAATTCGTACCGCTATGGAGGAAACCGCCCCGGACAGCTTCCTTTTGGGTGAAGTCTGGGAGGACGCCACCACCAAGGTGGCCTATTCCCAGCGGCGGCGCTATCTGCTTGGCCACGAGCTGCACGGCGTGATGAACTACCCCTTCCGCACGGCGCTCATCGCTTACCTGCGGGGTGGAGACGCTGACGATTTCCGGGAAACGCTGGAAACCCTCCGGGAAAACTACCCGCCGGAGGCATTCCTCTCCCTGATGAACTTCCTTGGTACCCACGATACCCCTCGCATCCTTACCGTTTTAGGCGCTGACAACGTACCGGACAACAAGGCAGACCGGGCAGCGTACCGCCTCTCCCCCGCCCAGCGCCAGATTGGCCTGGAGCGGCTGCGGCTGGCGGCACTGATCCTCTTTACCTTCCCCGGCGCGCCCACCGTCTATTACGGAGATGAAGCTGCTATGGAGGGTTGGGAAGATCCCTTTAACCGGGCCGGCTATCCTTGGGCACAGGAAGATACTGATCTCAAAGCGCACTTTGCGGAACTGGCCCGGTTCCGGCGCTCCTTCCCGGCATTGCAAGCTGGCGTTCTTCATTGGATCTGGACCTCCGGTCCCCTGTTGATCTTTGCACGGGAGCTGGATGGTCAGCTTCTGACCACCGTGGTCAATGCCGCTGATGTGTCTCAGGCCTTATCGCTGCCCTGGTCTGCTCCGCCTGCCCGGGATCTGCTTACCGGTCAGCGCTTCATCCCAACTGACAATGCAATTTCCTTGACATTGCCGCCCCGCAGCGGATTGCTGCTGCAAACCGATCTGCCGTGAAGCGCTCTCGCTTCTGCTTCATGTTTCACGTGAAACAACTCCGCTGACTTTTGTCAGCGGAGTTTCCTTTACATCCGCCGCCAACAAAATGTTTCACGTGAAACCAGTAGAATCTGAGTTTCCCAAAAATTGTTTTTATAAAAAATACTGCAAAACCGCATTTTTTTACAGGAACGCCTTGAAACACCGCAGGCTCCTTGTTATAATACTATTTGCTGAGTCATTGCACCGCAATGCTCCACGGCACTTATGCCGTGCATCAAACAGGGCTGTGGCCCGGAAAGCAGGTGGCCTGTGGCAAAAATCATTTCCATCGTAAACCAAAAAGGCGGCGTGGGCAAAACCACCACCTGTGTCAATCTGGCAGCAGCACTGGCGGAGCAGGGCAAGCGCGTCTTGCTTTGCGACTTTGACCCACAGGCCAATTCCACTTCCGGCATGGGCGTGGACAAAACCGTTTCCAAAGGCATTTACGAGGTGCTGGTCTCCGATGTGCCCGCCGCTGACGCGGTGGTGCACACCCGATACGGAGACGTGCTCCCCTCCAACAAGGCACTGGCCGGCGCTGGCATCGAGCTCATCGGCATGGACCGCCGCGAATTTCTTCTGAAGGACGCGCTGGACCAGCTGGCGGCGGAATATGACTTCATTTTCATTGACTGCCCGCCGTCTTTGGAGCTTTTGACGCTGAACGCCCTCTGTGCTGCTGACAGCATTTTGGTTCCGGTTCAGGGCGAGTATTTCGCTCTGGAAGGTCTCAGCGACCTGATGAACACGGTTCGCATTGTGCGGCGCTCTTTGAACCCGAAGCTGGCGCTGGAAGGCGTTCTGCTGACCATGTTCGACGGGCGCACCAATCTGGCCATGCAGGTGGCGGAAGAGGTCAAGCACTACTTCCCCGGCAAGGTCTACGCCACAGTGATCCCCCGGAACGTCCGGCTCTCTGAGGCGCCCAGCCACGGAAAGCCCATCACGGCCTATGACCGCACCTCCCGCGGTGCGGAGGCCTATCAGGCACTCGCAGTCGAGTTCCTGAAAAAACAGTAGAAAGGAGCGTTTCTATGGCATCAAAAAAGCCCTCTGGTCTCGGCAGAGGACTCGGCGCCCTCTTAGGCGACGATGTGATGAAAACCGAGTCCAGCGGCAGTCTGTCACTTCCCATTTCACAGGTGGAGACCTGCTCATCACAGCCCCGGAAGCGCTTTGATGATGAATCTCTCCAGGAACTGGCGGATTCCATTTCACAGCACGGCATCATTCAGCCGTTAACCGTGCGAAAGCTGTCATCCGGCTACTATCAGATCATTGCCGGAGAACGCCGCTGGCGGGCAGCCCGGCTGGCGGGCTTACAGGAGGTTCCGGTCATCGTGATCGAGGCCGATGACCGCGAGGCGGCCGAGCTGGCCATGATCGAAAACCTCCAGCGAGAGGACCTGAATCCCATGGAGGAAGCCGCCGGTTTTCAGTCATTGATCGAATCCTACCACATGACGCAGGAGGAAGCCGCCCAGCGGGTAGGCAAATCCCGCAGCGCCGTGACCAATGCCCTGCGGCTGCTGGGACTGACGCCCTCCGTCCGAAAGCTGGTGGAGGAGGGCAAACTCTCCGCTGGTCACGCCCGGGCTTTGGTTCCCCTCTCCCCTTCCCTGCAGGAAAGCGCGGCCAACGCCATTGTCAGCGGCGGACTTTGCGTCCGGCAGACAGAGGCTCTGGTCAAACGGCTTTCCGCTGAGAAGAAAGAGGCGCAGGCCAAGGACCCTGACGAGGTGGATTATCTGGCAGAGGCCCAAAATGAGTTGAAGGCCCGGCTGTGCCGCGGTGTGAAGATCGTTCCCGGCCGTAAAAAAGGTCGGATCGAGCTGGAATATTACGGCGTGGACGATCTGAACGACCTGCTGGACGCTTTGGCTGTCATCAAGGTCTCACAATTAAAGAAAGGACCTCAGGTATGAAATTTGAAAAACGAGCTGACGGAGGCGAGGTGACGCCCGCATCCTCAGAAACGCCGGAAACCGGCAAGAAGCCCGTTATCATCTATATTCTGATCCTGTTCCTGGCGGCATTTCTGCTGATGTTTCTCTCCATGCTGTCCCATCAGCGGAGCAACACGGAGGCACTGGGACAATTGCAGAATTCCGTCTCCGCCATTCAGGAGATCCAGACAACACAGGAGCAGATCATCGAGCTGCAGAAGCGGCTGGATAAAACAGAAACAGAACGGGATGAGGCCAAGGAGGAGCTGAAGGTCATTTCTGACAGCATCTCCGATCTGGAGAAAACGTCTCAGGCGCTGCTGGCCCTCTACAATCTTCAGCAGGAGTATCTCACCGGAAATCTGGACGGCTGCCTCCTGACCCTTCAGGAGATCAGCGACCAGCATCTGGACGAGCTTCTGCCCAGCACCAATACGGAAGGCGTTACGCCTCCGGCCCAGCGGTATCAGGAATTAAAAGAAGCGATCTTAAACAAGTAAACATTATCATTACAATTATTTCGATCAAATCGATCAAGGAGAATGAACTATGCTCGACATTAAGTTTATCCGGGAAAATCCCGACATTGTGAAGGAAAACATCAAGAAGAAGTTCCAGGACGAGAAGCTGCCCCTGGTGGATGAGGTCATCGAGCTGGACAGCCAGCGCCGGGCCAACATTCAGGAGGCAGACCAGCTCCGTTCCGACCGCAACCGCCTGAGCAAGCAGGTCGGTATGCTGATGGGACAGGCCAAGAAGGACCCCAGCAAGCTGGCTGAGGCCGAGGCTGTGAAGAAGCAGGTCACCGATGAGGCTGAGCGGCTGGCCGCTCTGGAAAAGCTGGAAGCCGAGCTGGACGAGAAGGTCCACCACATCATGCTCCAGATCCCCCAGATCATTGACCCCTCCGTGCCCATCGGCCCGGACGATTCCGCCAACGTAGAGGTCCAGCGCTTCGGCGAGGCCAAGGTGCCTGACTTCCCCATCCCCTATCACACGGACATTATGGAGAGCTTTGACGGCATTGATATGGACGCCGCCGGCCGTGTCTCCGGCTCCGGCTTCTACTACCTGCTGGGTGACATTGCCCGTCTCCACGAGGCTGTGCTGGCTTATGGCCGGGACTTCATGATCTCCAAGGGCTTCACCTACTGCATCCCCCCCTTCATGATCCACGGCAACGTGGTGGAGGGCGTTATGAGCCAGACGGATATGGACGCCATGATGTATAAGATCGAGGGCGAGGACCTGTATCTGATCGGCACCAGCGAGCACTCCATGATCGGCCGGTTCATCGACCAGATCATTCCCTCCGACAAACTGCCCCAGACGCTGACCTCCTACTCCCCCTGCTTCCGCAAGGAGAAGGGCTCTCACGGCATTGAGGAGCGCGGCGTGTACCGCATCCACCAGTTTGAGAAGCAGGAGATGATCGTGGTCTGCAAGCCCGAGGACTCCAAGGCGTGGTACGATAAGCTGTGGAACTTCTCCGTAGAGCTGTTCCGTTCCATGGACATCCCCGTGCGGCAGTTGGAGTGCTGCTCCGGCGATCTGGCCGACCTGAAGGTGAAGTCCTGCGACATTGAGGCCTGGTCCCCCCGTCAGCAGAAGTACTTTGAGGTGTGCTCCTGCTCCAACCTGGGTGACGCCCAGGCCCGCCGTCTGCGCATCCGCTACAAGGATGAAAACGGCAAGATGCAGCTGTGCCACACGCTGAACAACACCTGCGTGGCACCTCCCCGTATGCTGATCGCCTTCCTGGAAAACAACCTTCAGGCGGACGGCACCGTGAAGATTCCCGAGGTCCTGTGGCCCTACATGGGCGGCACCAAGGTTCTGGTCCCGACCAAGAAGTAAATTCTTCACGCAGCCCTGTAAAAACAAGAAATCGGCCAAAAGCTACGAATTGTATTATTTGAACGGAATAGTACAATTCGTAGCGGGCCGATACAGCTCATAACAGACCGTGGAGACCATGTGGGGATTATTTTAGGTCCCGAAAACGTCTCCATTCCGGTCTGTGTTCTGAAACCCTTGCGGCGCAACGGTTTCAGCTTTCAAGATTTTTTGACCAAAAGGAGGTGCTTCCTATGTCCGCACCCGAAAAGAAAAAAAGCTTCATGGGGGAGTTTAAAACCTTTATCGCCCGAGGCAATGTGATGGATATGGCCGTCGGCGTCATCATCGGCGGTGCGTTCGGTAAGATCTCCACTTCCCTTGTGAATGACGTCATCATGCCCCTGATCTCCGTACTCACCGGCGGCGTTGATTTTTCCAACTGGAAGATCGTACTGAAGGCCGCTGTCGCCGGAGCCGACGGGGTGATCGATCCCGCTACGGAGGTTGCCATCAAATATGGCAGCTTCCTGGCCACGATTCTGGATTTTCTCATCATCGCCTTTGCGGTGTTCCTGATGATCAAGACCATCAACGGCTTCCATGGCAAGCTGAAAAAGCAGGAGGAAACCCCTGCCAAAGAACCCGCCCCACCGGAGCCTTCCAACGAGGAAAAGCTGCTGACGGAGATCCGGGATCTGCTGAAAGAGAAATGATGGAAGCACAGCTGCGAAAAGGCCTGACGGAATTGGGGCTGGGCTATGACGCCGCCCCCTCCCTGCTGCGGTTCGGAGAGCTGCTGCTGGAAAAAAACAAGGTGATGAATCTCACCGCCATCACGGACCCGGAGGATGTGGCTTCCCTCCACTTTTTGGACAGCGCCGCGCTGCTGACGCTGGCGGACCTCAAGGACAAAACCGTGGTGGATGTAGGCACCGGTGCGGGTTTTCCCGGTATGCCTCTGAAAATTTTGGAGCCGTCCATCCGCATGACGCTGCTGGACTCCTTGGGCAAGCGGATCACCTTCTTACAGGAGGTCTGCGACGAGCTGGGATTGCAGAACGTGCAGTGCGTTCACGCCCGGGCGGAGGAATTTGCGGCAGAGCACCGGCAGAGCTTTGACTTCGCCGTGTCCCGGGCCGTGGCGAATCTCAGCGTATTGTGTGAGTTGTGCCTGCCACTGGTGAAGGCGGGCGGATACTTCCTGTCCATGAAGTCCGTGGAGTCCGATGAGGAACTGGAATCCGCCAAAAAGGCTATCAAGACCTTAGGCGGACAGGTGGAGCGGACGGCCGACTACCAGATCCCCGGCACAGAGGTGGTCCATCGGGTGATTTTTATAAAAAAAATTGCCGAAACACCAAAAAAATATCCCAGACCATTTGCAAAAATCAAAAAGAATCCGTTATAATAAGGATACTGGCATTTGAAAGTGAGGTGGTGTCGTGAGCGGACAATGTATCGCGGTAGTGTCCGGCAAGGGCGGCACCGGTAAGACCTCCCTGACTGCCGGAGTCGGCACCGCGCTGGCCCAGAGCGGCAAGCGGGTGCTGTGCGTGGACTGCGACATCGGACTGCGAAATCTGGATCTGGCCTTGGGTCTGACGGACCGGGCGCTGATGGATTTCTCCGATGTGGCGCTGGACCGCTGCCCGCTGGAAGCGGCTGTGGTGGCGCATCCCAGTATTCCCAATCTCTATCTGCTGACGGCGCCTGTGCGAATGCGGGGGCCTGCTGTGACAGAGGAGGACTTTCGGCGGATGCTGCAAAAGATCCGGCAGCAGTTTGACTTCTGTCTGCTGGACGCACCGGCAGGACTGGGGCTGGGGTTCCGGCTGGCGGTCTGCGGTGCAGACCGCTGCGTGGTAGTGACCACGCAGGACGCCTCTTCCCTGCGGGACGCCCAGCATACCGTGATGGAACTGCGGCAGTTCAGCTCCGGCCGGCTGCATCTGGTGGTGAACCGGGTGCGGAAGAAGCTGCTGCACAGTATGCACGCCACCATTGATGATGCCATGGACAAGGCAGGTCTGCCTCTCATCGGCGTGGTACCGGAGGATGACGCGCTGCCTGTGTCCCTGAATCAAGGAACTCCCCTTTTGCTGCGCTCTTACAATGGAGCGGCCAGCGCATACCGAAATATCGCAATTCGACTGCAGGGCGGTAAAGCGCCGCTGCTGCGGATCAGATAAGAACCTCAGAAAGGAGATCGACAGATGAATATTGCTATTATGTCGCATGACAACCGGAAGGACCTGATGGTGCAGTTCTGTACCGCCTACGCCGGCATTCTCTCTCAGCATAACCTGTACGCTACCAACACCACCGGACACATGGTAGCGGAAGCCACGGGTCTGAAGGTACACTGCTTCCTGTCCTATGCCCACGGCGGCAGCCAGCAGATCGGCGCCCGCATCGCCTACAATGAATTCGATCTGGTACTGTTTTTCAACGACCCCAGCAACGAAAAGATGGCCGGTGAGATCAGTTACATCTCCCGCCTGTGCGACCAGAACAATGTGCCCTTCGCCAGCAACATTGCCACGGCGGAAATGCTGGTACTGGGTCTGGCCCGGGGTGATCTGGACTGGCGTATGATCGTCAATCCCGCCAGCAACCGGCCCATCGCTTGACAAATCGCCGGAAAACGGCTACTATCAAATGAATACACCGCTATGACGCCGCAGCAGTAGGTCGGAACGCAGTCTCACAGAGAGGGGTGCAATGCTGAAAGCATCCCGTCTGCCCCGGAGGAAGGACAGCGGCGGAGCGGGGACGGAAACGTCCACGGTCCCCTTCCCGTACCAGAAGGCCAAAGGGGGCAGTCTGCCCCGAATTTGGGTGGCACCACGAAGCGTAAGCTCTCGTCCCAAAGCTATGGGACGGGAGCGTTTTTTTGCAGTTTTTACGATCCTATAACGCCCTGTTTCAGTGGAAAACTCAGTAATATCACCCGAAAAGGAGTATTTTTATGGCAAAAATGACCCCCCGGACGCTGTCCGGCTTTATGGAGCTTCTCCCGGCGCCCCAGCAGCAGATGGAGCGCATCATGGAGGTGCTTCGCAAGACCTATTCCCTGTATGGCTTCACGCCCCTGGACACCCCCGTCATCGAATCCAGCGAGGTGCTGCTGGCCAAGGCCGGCGGCGAGACGGAAAAGCAGATCTACCGCTTCCAGAAGGGCGACAGCGACCTCTCCCTCCGCTTTGACCTGACGGTGCCTCTGGCCAAGTATGTGGCCCTCCACTACAACGAGCTTTCCTTCCCCTTCCGCCGGTATCAGATCGGCAAGGTGTACCGGGGCGAGCGTGCCCAGCGGGGCCGCTTCCGGGAATTCTATCAGGCGGATATCGACATCATCGGTGACGGCAAGCTGGACATCACCAACGAGGCGGAGATCCCCTCCATCATCTATCAGACCTTCTCCACTCTGGGACTGAAGCGGTTCCAGATCCGGGTGAACAACCGGAAGATCCTGAACGGCTTCTACGCTATGCTGGGCCTGACGGAGAAATCCGCCGACGTGATGCGGACGGTAGACAAGCTGGATAAGATCGGTCCCGAAAAGGTAAAGACCATCCTGGTGGAGGATTTCGCCGTCAGCGAAGCCGATGCCGATGAGATTTTAAAGTTCATTGCCATCAAGGGCAGCAACGAAGAGGTCCTGACGGCGCTGGAGGGCTACACCGGCAGAAACGGGATGTTCGATCAGGGGCTCAGCGAACTGAACACCGTGGTGAAGTATCTGGCGGACTTTGGCGTACCTGCAGAGAATTTCGCCGTGGATCTCACCATTGCCCGTGGTCTGGATTACTACACCGGCACGGTCTATGAGACCACGCTGCTGGATCACCCGGAGATCGGCTCCGTGTGCTCCGGCGGACGGTATGACAATCTGGCGGAGTTCTACACCGACAAGCAGCTCCCCGGCGTGGGCATTTCCATCGGCCTGACCCGGCTGTTCTATGTGCTGGGCGAGCAGGGGATGCTGAATCCGGAGCTGCCCACCGCCCCGGCGGATGTGCTGATCCTGCCTATGACGGAGGATCTCTCCCCCGCCATCGCGCTGGCCACCCAGCTGCGGCAGGCGGGCATCCGCACCCAGCTCCACTGTGAACAGAAGAAGTTCAAGGCCAAAATCAGCTATGCCGACAAGCTGTCCATCCCCTATGTGATCTTTCTGGGCGAGGACGAGATCAACGCCGGCGTGGTGGCCTGCAAGGACATGAAGTCCGGCGAGCAGACCAAACTGAATACGCAGGAGACCATCGACCGGATCAAGGCCGGTCTTGCTGAACTGGAAAAAGGAAGCGTGATCGTGGAATAACCACAGAAAGGAGCCTGTTATGAAGCTGACTCTGAAGCGTGACCTGCCGCTGCTGCTGGCGGCGCTGCTGGTGATCTGGGGGCTTTGGTACGCCAGACCGGTGGGGGTGGAGACCCTGTATCCGGAACTGGAGCCGGACATCATTGAGGTGTATTTGTCGGATTTCACCACATACCGCCATGAGGATCGGCGCTTGAAACTCACCGCCGGGACAGAGGAATTTGACGATCTCTGGTCGGAGATTCAGGAATTGCGGTTCCGGCGCGCCCCCTTCAACGTGGTGGTGCAGGCCCTCCCCTTCCTGGAAGGGATCGTGGATACCTACGTCAAATACCCGGAAACCGATGATTTAGATACCATGTCTATCAGCTTCGCGCAGGACAACGGAACTGATATCTGGCGGTCTGAGCATCTGAAATTCGATGTGGACGCATGGAGTTACCGGGACTTTGACCATGGGGTCACGCTGCCGCTGATGATGAAGAACGGCCACGAAATCGGGCAGAAAATGGCCCACGAGCTGTGGGAACAGGCGACCGAATAAATACAATTCGTTATTTCTTATTTTCATTATACAATTCTAAATCACTTTTCATGGAAAGGAAGCAACAATATGATGCAGAATCGAACTCATACCTGTGGAGAGCTGCGCCTCAGTGACGCGGGCAAGCAGGTGAAAATTTCCGGCTGGATGGAGAACGTCCGCGTGGTCAGCGCCAATCTGGCCTTCGTGGTGGTCCGGGACTTCTACGGCACCACGCAGGTGGTGGCGGAGACCGAGGACATGGTGAACACCTTCAAGGCCATCACCAAGGAGTCCACCATCTCCGTGGAGGGTACCGTCCGGGAGCGTGACAGCAAGACCGACAAGATGGCCACCGGCGACATTGAGATCGTCCCCGCCAAGGTGGAGGTGCTGGGTCGCTGCCAGCACAGCGAGCTGCCCTTCCAGATCAACCGCAGCCGGGAGGCCGACGAGGCCCAGCGGCTGAAGTACCGCTATCTGGATCTGCGGAACCCCGCCGTGAAGAAGAACATCATCCTGCGGTGCAACGTGGTGGCCGCCCTGCGGAAGTCCATGACCGAGCACGGCTTTTTGGAGATCACCACGCCCATTCTGACGGCCTCCTCCCCCGAGGGCGCCCGTGACTATCTGGTGCCCGCCCGGAACCATCCCGGCAAGTTCTACGCGCTGCCCCAGGCTCCCCAGCAGTTCAAGCAGCTGCTGATGACCTCCGGCTTCGACCGTTACTTCCAGATCGCCCCCTGCTTCCGGGACGAGGACGCCCGTGCCGACCGCTCCCCCGGTGAGTTCTATCAGTTGGATATGGAGATGGCCTTCGCCACGCAGGAGGACGTGTTTGCCGTTCTGGAGGACGTGCTGCCTCCCATCTTCGCACAGTACGGCGCTTACAACCGGGCCAGCGGCGCACCCTTCACCCGTATCCCCTACACCGAGGCCATGGAGAACTACGGTTCCGACAAGCCGGACCTGCGGATCGACCTGCGGGTGCAGGACGTCACCGCCGTTCTGGGCGGCTGCGGCTTTGAGCCCTTTGCCGAGGGCAATCTGGTGAAGGCCGTGAAGGTCAGTGAGTTCCACGAGACCCGGAAGTTTATCGACAAAACCCTGGCGGATGTGGAGACCGTGTCCGGCGGCAAGGCCTACTGGTTCCGCATGGACGAAAACGGCGAGCTGGTGGGCGGCATTTCCAAGTTTGTCAACCCCATCAAGGAGAAGGTCGTGGAGGCCCTGGGGCTGAAGGCCAATGACTTCGTGGCTCTGTCCGCCGGTAAGCGGGAGGCCGCCCTCAAGACCGCCGGTGTGCTGGTCAAGACCCTGGGCGCCGCCGTTCCCGGTCACATGGACAAGGAACAGTACGCCTTCTGCTGGATCGTGGACTTCCCCATGTATGAGATCGGTGACGAGTCCGGCGAGCTGGAATTCTGCCACAACCCGTTCTCCATGCCCTCCGGCGGTCTGGACGTGCTGCTGAAGGCCGAAAAGGGCGAGATCGACCCCCTGAGCATCACCGCCGACCAGTACGATCTGGTGTGCAACGGTGTGGAGCTCAGCTCCGGCGCTGTGCGGAACCACGATCCCGAGATCATGATCAAGGCCTTTGAGCTGGTCCGGCTGGGCGAGGATGATGTGAAGGCCAAGTTCCCCGCTATGTACAATGCCTTCACCTACGGTGCACCCCCCCATGCCGGTATCGCGCCGGGCGTGGACCGCATGGTGATGCTGCTGGCCGGCGAGGACAGCATCCGGGAGATCATCCCCTTCCCCATGAACAAGAACGCCCAGGATGTGATGATGAGCGCACCCAGCGAGGTGACGCAGAAGCAGCTGGATGAGCTGCATATCCAGATCACCAAACTGGAGAACTAAGCATATCTGCCGTTATGCGGCACGGGAAAGCATGGTGATACCATGCGGGATGGAATCCCCATTTTCTTTTCCTCTTGTGGAAAAGAAAACGGCCATTCATGGTCAAAAGAAAAGACGCTGAGGGATGAGTTGACCGGCAAAGCGGTTAACTCACCCAAAGCGGGGGCTGGCCGTCACGCACTGCCGACAAAATCCGGAAGTTGCCTGCCGGCTGCGCTATACCCGAATATCAAATCGGCATATCCCCGCATTTGAGAGTGCGGAGCACAACGGGGCGGAAAACCGAATCGGCGTATTTCTACTCCCGTGCGTTCCGCTTCGCTACGCACTACCCGGTCCGTTTCCGGTTTTATCCTCGTCTCTCGCCCTTCGTCCCCTTGGGGGTTGGTTTTTCCTGCCCCGTCCCTCGTCTCCGGGAGGGGGTTCCAAAGGTGAAAGCACCAAAGCGCCGCCGGGGGCGGATAAAGCGGCCCGCTTCCGAGGAAATGGCACGATTGGCGGCCCATCAGGGTTGGGAATCGTGTTGCCGTAACGGTGCTTTCGGGCTGCTGCCCCGGCCTCTGGGGGTTGGTTTCCAAAGGCGTGGACCGAGGCCCCCGGCCTTTGTGTCGTTGGGGGTCCAGGGCGAAGTCGAAACGCCCTGGTGCTTTTCTTCCAGGGGTGTGGGGCGGGTTCTTTTCCAGAAAAGAATGCGCCCCACGTCCCTGCGGTGGGAACTGTCCCTTGCGGGAGCAGGAAACTATGCGAAAGCGCGCGGCATCGCCGCGCGCTTCCTTGTTATCCGAAATCATGACGGCTGCCCGTCGAAATTCCAAGCTCTTCGTAAAGGGAAATAATCGCTTCGATCTTATGAAAGCAAATTTCATCACTTAACGTATCGTCCCGGATGATTGCCAATATCTTTTTCAACGTGCGTCCTGCGGCGTCAGACACCAGACAGCGATAAAATTCCTGCTCATTCTGCATAAAAAGACCCCCTAAGTTCTAATACTATGTAAATAGTAACTAATAATATAGGAATTGTCAATGAGTTACTTTGCAGATAGTATAGAACAAGAGGTGATGGTCTGATGCCAAGGTCTGTTCACGCGACAAAGGAATATGGAAAGCTTCGGTTTCATTTGTCAGAGCGTATGGTTGAACAGGGATTGAACCGCAACCAGATTGCACAGGCCATCGGAAGCCGCTTTGAGGTTGTGGACAAATGGTGTTCTGACGGTCCGGAGCGGATTGACGCGGATGTACTGGCCCGTTTATGCTATGTATTGGAGTGCGGTGTTGGGGATCTGATCACCTATGAAGAAGCTTAAGGAGGGCGAGGCCCTCCTTTTTTCTTTCTTTTTTTCCCGGTTTATGATAGACTGAAGCTACTTTGAGAGGAGGCGCCTATGAAACGCTTTTTGGCCGCGCTTTTGGCGGCATTGACTGTATTTACCCTTACAGGCTGCGGAAAAACAGAGAATCCCGCTGAACCGGTGACGCCGGGACAGGGGGAGGAACCCGCCGCGCCCACGGAACCGGAGCTGACGCCGGAGGAAATCGCGGAGCAGGAGCGTCTGGCGGCGGAAAAGGCCCGTGAGAAACGGCTGCAGGGACTGCTGGACTCCATGACCTTAGAGGAAAAGGTGGGACAGCTTTTCTTCGTCCGGTGCCCGGAGACCAACGCCGTGGAGGATATTTCCACCTACCATTTAGGGGGCTATCTGCTGTTCGGACGAGACTACAAGGACGGCGACAACTGGCTGACATGGGAGCAGTTCATCCAGAAAATCGAGAGCTACCAGGATGCGGCCGCTATCCCCCTGTTTATTGGAAGCGACGAGGAGGGCGGCACCGTCACCCGGGCCAGCCGGAACCCTAACCTCTTCTCCGAACCCTTCAAATCTCCTCAGAAGCTGAACTACATCGGCGGCATTGAAGAAATTCTCCGGGATACGGACACCCGAAGCCGGGAGCTGCGGGCGCTGGGCATCAATGTGAATTTCGCACCGGTGTGCGACGTGTCCACTGACCCTAAGGATTTCATCTATGACCGGACGCTGGGGCAGGACGCGAACATGACAGCGGATTATGTGAGGCTGGTGGTGCCGGCCATGACGGAGGGCGGCACGCTGTCGGTGCTGAAACACTTCCCCGGCTATGGCAGCAACGCAGACACCCACACCGGCATCGCCGTAGATCAGCGGCCTATGGAGACCTTTGAGACTGCCGACCTGCTGCCCTTCAAGGCGGGGATCGAGGCCGGGACTCCTTTTGTGCTGGTGAGCCACAACATCGTCAACTGCATGGACCCGGAACTGCCGGCGTCCCTGTCCCCTGCCGTTCACAAAATTCTGCGGGAAGAATGCGGCTTTGACGGCATCGCCATCACCGACGATCTGGCGATGGACGCCGTGAAGGCCTACGCCAAGGACGGCGCTGTGGCTGTGCTGGCCTTGCAGGCGGGGAACGATATGGTTGTTACCACGGACTACCGGACCCAGATCCCCGCCGTCATTGCGGCGGTACAGGAGGGCACACTGGATGAAAGCGTCATCGATGACGCCTGTCTCCGGGTACTGCGGTGCAAGGACACCTTTTTGGGGATCCCCGAAAGTGATTCCTGATTGGATATTCCATGAAAACAGCCTGATTTGCTGCATTTTTTGAAAATGTGCAACCAAAACGTCCCTTTTTTCGTCTTTCCTTGTGAACAGCTATTGGAAAGACCGGTCTATGGGAAAGGAGCATTTCTATGAAAAAGTCTCTGCGTTTTTGCGTTTTGCTGGCTTTAGCCGCCGCATTGCTGACGGTCTCCGCCTTTGCGGACACGGGGCCGAAGGCGCAGTTAAAGGTGCTGGTGAAAAATGCCCCGGAGGAGCCATACTACCTCGATCTTTTGGAAAAGGGGGATTATCAGGGGCACACCTATGGCTCCGGAGACGGGGATGACACATACAGCGGGCTGGATTGGAGCTACTCCGAGGAGGAGATCGCTGCACTGGACAGCGAGCTGCTGGACGCGCTGCGGGCGGCGGTGCCGGAAGGCTGGCACGCCTGCACCGCGCAGGGCACCAACGGTGCGCCCATGTGGGGCGACCTGATCGGCAGCGACGCAGGCGGGGTGCGGCTCCATTCCTTCCGTTACCATGGCGTACCGGATACGTATCGGATCATTCTCGTAACAAAAAGCGGCGAAAGCTGGGTATCCGGAGTCCTGCACCGGGCAACGCTGCAATCCAGCGCAACGGTGGATTGGGCGGCAAGGATCGCCAACGCGCCCAGTCCGGCCATGGCCTATGCGCTGCAATTCCTGTGCACCCTCCTCCCTACCCTGCTGATCGAGGGGCTACTGCTGTTTGCCTTCGGCTACCGGAGTAAGAGAAGCTGGCTGGTATTTCTGCTGGTGAATCTGGTGACACAGGGCGGCTTCGCCGTCTATCTCGCCGTGACGGTGTTGAATCACGGTGTAAGCGGCTGGTCTTTGATCTTCTATATTCCCATTGAGGTCATCATCACACTGGTCGAATTGCTGCTGTACCGCCGTCTGCTGACGGAAAAAAACAAGGCGCGAGCCGCCGTGTACGCCATTGCCGCCAATCTCTGCTCGGCTGTGTTGGGTCTCTGGCTCATTGATCCGCTGTGGCATTTTATCGTGTCGATCTCTTAAAAATGAAAGGAATTTTCCCCATGGAAACTGAAAAGCTATACTACGCGGACCCGTTTTTGACGGACTTTACCGCTACGGTTCTGGACTGTCAGCCGGGTAAAAACGGCTATTTGGTCACATTAGACCGCACAGCCTTCTACCCGGAGGGGGGCGGACAGCCTGCCGATCACGGCGTTCTGGACAGAGCGGCTGTGACGGACGTCCATGAAAAAAACGGCGTGATTCTCCACAATGTGGACAGAGCCGTGGAAATTGGGAAAACTGTCACCGGCGCCATCGACTGGGAGCGGCGGTTCGACCACATGCAGCAGCACTCCGGAGAGCATATCTGTTCCGGGCTGATCTGCCAGCGGTTTCACTGCGACAATGTGGGATTTCACATGGGCGCGGACATCGTGACCATCGACTTCAACGCCGATATTTCCTGGGAGGAGCTGTTGGAGATCGAGGCTAAGGCCAATCAGTATCTTTATGAAAACCACCCCATCGACATTCAGTTCCACCGGGGAGCGGAGCTGGAGGCCATCGACTATCGGAGTAAAAAGGCGCTGGAGGGGGATGTGCGGATCGTGGCCTTCCCCGGCGCGGACTGCTGCGCCTGCTGCGGCACCCATGTGCTGCGGAGCGGGCAGGTGGGACTGGTGAAGTTCCTGTCGGTGCAGAAATTCCGGGAGGGCGTGCGGATTGAGCTGCTGTGCGGCAAACGGGCGCTGGAATACCTGTCCAAAACATGGGAGCAGGCCAAGGCCATTGGCCAGCGGCTCAGTGTAAAGCCTGTAGACAGCGAGGCGGCCGTGGAACGGCTGGAGGGCGAGTTGACCAGCCTCAAGCTTCGCTGCACCCAGTTGGAGGAGTCTGTATTTGAATCCATAGCCAAGGAGCTGGCGGGAAAGGGCGATGTGATGCTGTTCCAGCCCTCCATGCGGCCGGACAGCGTCCGGCGGCTGATGGATGCCGTGTCCAAGACCTGCAGCGGTCTGGCGGCAGTTTTCTCCGGAGAGGAGGGCCATTACGCCTACGCCCTGGGCCGGGCGGACGGACAGGACATCAGCCCTCTGGTCAAGGCCATGAATACGGCCCTCCACGGGCGGGGCGGCGGACGGAACGGCTTCGCTCAAGGCAGCGTGGAGACGGAGCGGAGCGCCATTGAATCGTTTTTCAAGGAGAATGGATATGGAATATGTGATTAAGGAATTGCTTCACCCGGAGGAGGATGACGAGGCCAATTTCATCTACTCGGAGCTGGACAGCCAACGCCGGGAGACCCGGCGGGTGGAGTTTTATCCATCCGGTATGTGCTTTGCCTACGGCGGGGATATGGGACAGGACGAGGTACTGGACCCCACGCCTTTCCCGGAGGATCTGCGGACACTGAACCGCCCCGGTGAGGTGGAGGTCCGGGCCATCCCCCGGCAGTTGTTCATCGAGGTGTGGAATCAGGCACAGGAGCGGCCCGACGGCTTTATGGGGATGTTCTATTGACTTCTTTACCGCTGCGGAAAATTTGTTTTTCATAGTAAAACCCCGGCCCCGGACTTTTGTCCGGGGCCGGGGTTGCTATTCTGCTATTTTACAATTTGCGGTTGCCTGTTGTCTGCGGGGTGGCGGATCACACCACCGCGAAGAACTTAATGAGGAACAGGGCAGAGATCACATAGGTCAGCACGCTGACGTCCTTGGCCTTGCCGGAGAGGAGCTTGACCACCGTGTAGGAGATCAGGCCGAGGCCGATGGCGTGGCCGATAGAGCCGGAGATCGGCATACCGATGAGCATAATGGACACCGGCAGCATCTGGTCCATATCGTCAAAGTTGACATTTTTGAGGCCCTGAAGCATCAGCACACCGACATAGATCAGCGCAGCGGAGGTCGCGGCACCGGGAATGATGGCGGCAACGGGAGCGAGGAAGATGCAGGCGAGGAACAGCACGGCAGAGGTCAGCGCGGTCAGACCGGTGCGGCCGCCAGCCTCCACGCCGGAGGCGGACTCGATAAAGGTGGTAACGGTGGAGGTGCCGGTGGCAGCGCCCGCGACCGTACCGATGGCGTCGGAGAGCAGGGCCTCCTTCATGTTGGGCATCTCGCCCTTCTCATTCACCATGCCGGCGCGGGAGGCGGTGCCCACCAGAGTGCCGATGGTGTCGAACATATCGATCATGCAGAAGGTGATGATCAGCGTGATGGCGGTGAACCAGCCGATGTTCATAAAGCCCGCAAAGTCAAACTTGAAGAGCGTGGTAGAGACCATGTCGGCGAAGGGCGGCACGAAGCTTGCGGTCTCAAGGCTTGCAAAGGGATTCACGCCGAGGAATGCGAAGCTGCCGATCCAATAAAGGACGGAGGAGAAGAGCATACCAAGCAGCACGGCGGCCTTGATGCCCTTCTTGGCCAGCACGACCATGACGAACACACCGAGGAACGCGGTCACGACGGTCAGGACCATCGTGTCATAGCCAGAGCCCATGTTGCCCTTGATAATACTGGGGGTCAGGGCGCCGAAGAAGTCGCGCATCATGTAAAACGGACCGCCGTTTTCGGAATAGATGCCAATGTTGGAGCCGAGACCCACGTTCATCAGCATCAGGCCGATGGCAGGGGCAATGCCGTAGCGCACACCGAGCGGGATGGCCTCCACGATCTTCTCGCGCACCTTCAGCACGGTGAGCACGAGGAACACGATGCCTTCGATGAGGATGATGACGAGGGCCGCCTGAAAAGCGCTGGTGTAGTCGCAGTCATTGATCACGGCGATGTTGGCCACCACCACGGCGAAGAAGCTGTTGAGACCCATGCCGGGCGCCATGGCAAAGGGCTTGTTGGCCAGGAAGGCCATGCAGGCGGTGCCGATGGCGGAGGCGATGCAGGTTGCAAGGAACACGCCGTTCCACAGCGGCGTGCCGACCGCGAAGCCGGTGAGCAGATTGGGGTTCAGGGCGATGATGTAGGCCATCGTCATGAACGTGGTCAGGCCCGCCAGGATCTCCGTCCGGACGGTAGTGCCGTTCTCTTTCAGTTTAAAGATTTTTTCCATAGTTTTCCCCTTTCTCTTATCACAGGGCCCCGTAAAGGTCAACCTCTGTTATAACGAAATTTTAACACAAATTTCCGCTCATGAATAGTTCTGAGATTTACTGAAAAAATAGGTATCTCTTTAGCATATTGCACAAAAACAGCCCTGTCATTTCGACAGGGCCGCTTCGTTCAGGCAGTATGATGGGGTTCAAAGGCTTCTTCGATCCTTTCCCGCATCCGGAAATCCCGGCGCTGCCACACAAAAGCCAGAGCCACAGGAAGCAGAACAGGCAGGATCGTGCAGCTTCCCCACCCCATCGCCCACAGCACACATTCTGCAATAACGCCGGCATGGAATGCCAACAGCGTTCCTCCGTAGAGATTCATCCGGGGGATATGGTCCGAATCCCGGAACAAATGGGCCTGGACCCAGGCATCCACAAACTGGCGGAGGTTGTTGGTAGAGAAGATGGTAGAACAGGGATACCCGTATTTTCCGGCAAACACGCACCACTGGAAGCCCATGGCAAAAATGCAGATGTAAACGCCCAGCTCCGATAAGTGCTCCGGCAGAACACTCAGCACACAGGCCGCAGCTGCATCTGAGAGAATGGCCCACATCCGCAGATCGCCCTTACAGCGCTTCGACAGGCAGGCTGCCAGAAAAATCGTAAAAACATACAGGATAACGATTCCAAGACGCAGCAGCGCTTTGATCCAGTTTTCCTGAACCGCGCTTGTGAAAACCTCAATGAAATTGACGGTCACTGCCGAGGCGAAGTGATGAAAGCGCAAAATAGCATACGCGCCGAACCAGCCGCCGATCAGTGCCATGCAGAAATGCAGGCGCCGTTTTGATTGCTCCAACTGTTCTTCCATGTTCCTCTGATCCTTTTCCTTAAAGAGGCGGAGAGTCGATCAAACCCTCCGCCCTGTTACTGTGTTTTCTTAGAACTTGATCTTCTCTTCCAGATAGCTCTTCACCTGATCAATGGGGATACGCACCTGATTCATGGTATCACGCTCACGGATGGTGACACAGTGGTCAGCGGGGGTGTTCTCGTCGCCCACGGTCTCAAAGTCCAAGGTAATGCAGAAGGGAGTGCCGATCTCATCCTGACGGCGATAGCGCTTGCCGATGGAGCCGGTCTCGTCATAGTCCACCATGAACTCCTTGGACAGCTCGTTGTACAGCTCCATAGCGGGGCCGGAGAGGACCTCCTTCTTGCTCAGAGGCAGGATGGCGGCCTTAAAGGGAGCCAGAGCGGGATGGAAGTGCATGACCACGCGGACATCGTCCTTGCCGTTCTTGTCCTGACCCACAACTTCCTCGTCATAAGCGTCGCACAAAACGGCCAGAACACTGCGCTCCACGCCCAGAGAGGGCTCGATGACATAGGGGATATATTCCACCATGTCCTTGCCCTCGCCCTCGCGGTAGACCATCTTCTGACCGCTGGTATTCTGATGCTGGGTCAGGTCATAGTCAGTACGGTCGGCTACGCCCCACAGCTCGCCCCAGCCGAAGGGGAACAGGAACTCAAAGTCCGTGGTGGCCTTGGAGTAGAAGCACAGCTCCTCGGGATCATGGTCACGGAGACGCAGGTTCTCATCCTTCAGACCGATGGACAGCAGCCAGTTGTGGCAGAAGGTCCGCCAGTAGTTGAACCATTCCAGGTCGGTGCCGGGCTTGCAGAAGAACTCCAGCTCCATCTGCTCAAATTCCCGGACGCGGAAAATGAAGTTGCCCGGGGTGATCTCGTTGCGGAAGGACTTGCCGATCTGGCCGATGCCGAAGGGCAGCTTCTTCCGGGTAGTGCGCTGGACGTTGTTGAAGTTCACGAAAATGCCCTGAGCGGTCTCGGGACGGAGGTAGACAGTATTCTTGGCGTCCTCAGTGACGCCCTGGAAGGTCTTGAACATCAGGTTGAACTGACGGATGTCGGTGAAATTGTGCTTGCCGCAGGTGGGGCAGGGAATGTTATGCTCTTCAATGAAGTCCTTCATCTCGGCCTGAGAGAAAGCGTCCACTGGCTTGGGCAGTTCAAAGCCGGTCTCGGCGCACCAGTCCTCGATCAGCTTATCGGCGCGGAAGCGCTCGTGGCACTCGCGGCAGTCCATCAGGGGATCGGAGAAGCCGCTGAGATGGCCGCTGGCCACCCAGGTCTGGGGGTTCATGAGGATGGCGGCGTCCAGACCCACGTTATAGGGGTTCTCCTGGACGAATTTCTTCCACCAGGCATTCTTGATGTTCTTCTTCAGCTCAGCGCCCAGAGGGCCGTAGTCCCAAGTGTTGGCAAGGCCGCCATAGATCTCGCTGCCGGGGAACACAAAGCCTCGGTTTTTGCACAGGGCAACGATTTTGTCCATGGTCTTTTCAGTGTTTTTCATGGTTTCCTCTCCTTTTTGTTTGGTGGCTCAGAGCAATTTCAAAATTGCATGCACGCAATTCTGATGCCACGCGTCCCGGCTGCCGTGTCTGCGGCGAGGGGCGCGGCTCAACTCATGCGTTTTTGCGCAGCAAAAAACGCCCTGAGCCTATTTTAGTAGGCTCAGGGCGAACATAATGTCCGTGGTTCCACCTGAATTCCCCGTTGGAGGCGGGGCACTTCGTTCCCGGTAACGGCGGGGTCCGGCGAAGCATTTCCGCTCCGCGGCTCCAGGGCGCCATCCGATGCTTTCCGGAGGAGCTTACACCAACCGCTCCTTCTCTGAAACCGGATCCAGCAGAACTTCCCTGTCACAGCCTTTCACCCGGTCACTGTATCACGGTTTTTGAACATTGTCAAGGTAAATAGCGGAAAACGGCCGTTTTTTCATTGAGTTTCCGAAAAAAGTCACCGACTTTTTCACAATGTTGAAAGGAATCCGGAAAAATAGGACAACGCTCCGCCTGAAAGACGGAGCGTTGGTTCGGTTTACTTTTTCTCCCGATCGTAGGCCACGATGACCCGACGATTGGGGTCCACACCCGTGGAATAGGTGGTGACACCGGGAACCTCCTGCAAAGCCGTGTGGATCACATGGCGCTCGTAGGCGTTCATAGGCTCCAGAGTGACGCTGCGGCGGTACTTGACCACCTTGCCCGCCACCTTGTTGGCCAGACGCTCCAGGCTCTGTTCCCGCTTGGCCCGGTAATTCTCGGCGTCCAGCTGGACACGGACCCGGCTGCCGGTGCGGTTGACGGAGTAGCTGGTGAGCTGCTGGATGGCGTCCAGAGTCTCGCCCCGGCGGCCGATGATGGCGCCAAGGCCCTGACCTTCCAGAAACACCTTGTAGCGGCCCTTTTCAGGGAGATATACCTTGACCTCTGCCTGAACCTCCATCTGCTGAAGGAGGCCGGAAAGGAACTTGCGGATCTCCTGAGCCCGCTCGTCATCCACTTCCTCGCCCAGATCCTCCGGGACCTTGACGGTCTGTGCTTCCTCGGTCTTGGGAGCAAGCTCCTTCTTGACCGGCTCTTCCCGGCGCTGAGGCTTTTCGGCGGGCTTCTTTTCTGCCCGGGGCTTCTCGGCCTTGGGCTTGTCCTCCCGGACTTTTTCCGCCTTGGGCTGGGCGGGAGCGGCAGGCTCCTCGTCCTCACCGTAGCTGACCCGGACCTTGGCAGGGCAGCTTCCCAGACCCAGGAAACCGGCCTTTGCCCGCTCCAGGATCTCTACGGATACATCGTCCCTGTCCAGCTTCAGCTGCTCCAGGGCGCGGTTAATGGCTTCTTCTTCCGTTTTGCCCGTTACATCAATAAACTGTCTCATAACGGCTCCTCATTATGTTTCGTCATAGCGGTCCGCCTTGTAAGCACGGCCACGGGCATAGGGGCGGTCACCCACCCGGCCAGCCTCGGTGGTGCTGGTAGCGGCCTTGGCAGCTTTGACAGCCTTGGCAGCCTGAGCAGCCTGCTGCTTTTCCCGCAGGGTCTTTTTCTTCTGCTCTTCCTGCTTTCTCTGCTGCTCCTGAACGCGGGCTTCTTCCATGCGGCGCTGGCGGTCAGCCTGGCGGGCCTGGAAGCGGGCCTCCTCTTCCTCGCTGAGCTTGGCAGAGAAGGTCTTGTTAAGAATTGCCTCCTGGATCAGGGAGAACACACTCTGGGCGATCCAGTACACGCCCAATGCGGCAGGCATGATGAAGGCGATGTAGACGCTCATCAGGGGCATCATATACATCATGGACTTCATGGATGCACCGCCGGCAGCGTCCGCCTGAGGCTGGGTCTTCATGGTGAGCTTGCTGAACACAAACTGGGAAAGGCCGGCCAGAATGGGGATCAGGATCACGCCGATCACGGCCCAGGTGAAGGTGAAGTTCTTGACATACTCCCAAGGCGTGGCGGTAAGATCCAGCCCTAAGAAGTTATAGTTCATGTCGAACCAGCCCTCCGGTGTGGAAAGGCCCATCTCTTGCACGGCCTTCACCAGGTTGATTTGGCCATAGGAGGCCAGCTGGTACAGACCGTCCTTCAGGACCGGTGTACCGGTTGCCTTATCCATCATGACGATGTTCGTCAGATTGACGCCGGCATCCGCAGCGGACTGCACCACGGTTTGCAACACATCCTTGGAAAGCATCATGAAGTGGGTGATGGGCTGGCGGATGATGGAATACAGGGCGATCAGGATGGGGAACGGGATCAGGCTCCAGAGGCAGCCGCTCATGGGATTGACGCCTTCCTCTTCGTAGAGCTTCTGCATTTCCTCCTGAAGCTTGGCCTGGTTTTTGGCATAGCGCTTCTGTAACTCCTGCATCTGACCGCTGACGCGGCTCATGCGCATCATGCTCTTCTTGGACTTCATCTGGAAGGGCAGCATGATGAGCTTGATGACCAGAGTAAACAGGATCAGAGCCACACCGTAGGAGTTCGTCAGGTTATAGAACAGACGAACCAGCCAGGCAAAGGGTACGCAAATGTAGTAGCCAATGGTGGACATTCTTGTCTTTCCTCCGATATTCTTTTGAATCAGGGAACGGGGTCGTAACCGCCTTTGTGGAAGGGATTACAGCGCAGGATCCGGCGGAAAGCCATCCAGCCGCCCTTTAGGGCGCCGTATTTTTCAATGGCTTCCAGTGCGTATTGAGAACAGGTAGGGGTATAGCGGCAGCAGGGCGGCCGAAACGGAGAAATAGCCCGGCGGTAAAACCGCACCAAAGCCAAAAGAACCCGCTTCATACGGGCTCCTTCATCAGATCTACCTTCCGGCACAGACGGCGGAACTGCTTTTGCAGCTCCGGCCAAGGGGCCGTGGCAGTTCTGCTCCGGGCAACCAGGATAATATCATATCCCGTTTTCAGCTGGGGCTTTTCCAGACGGTAGACCTCCCGGAGACGGCGGCGGCAGCGGTTGCGCACCACGGCATGTCCCAGCTTTGTAGAGGACACCAGCCCAAGACGGTTCCGGCCCAGACGGTTTTTCCGGCAGTACAGCACCATGACGGGACTGACAGCCGAAACGCCCTTCTGATAGGTTCTCCGAAATTCATAATTCTCTTTCAGCGTGACCGCTGCTTTCATGACTCGTTCCCTGTCCTTTCACCCTGAGCAAAGTTTCCTTGGATACAATTCCAGGGACGGAGGACGCTTGCAGTCCCACCGTCCCTAAAGGACATTGTTCAGGTGTCTCCCGCGCATGAGTCCTTCTTAGTAGCTCAGGCGGGCACGGCCCTTGGCGCGGCGGCGAGCCAGGACCTTGCGGCCGTTGGCGGTAGCCATTCTCTTGCGGAAGCCATGGACCTTCTGGCCGTGGAGCTTCTTGGGCTGATAGGTACGTTTCGTTGCCATGTTGAGACACCTCCTGTCAGATTTCCGTCCGCCTTGCGGCGGCATTTACTCGACACCCCCGGAGACCGGCGGCGCAGTAAGCATATCAGTGCGTACTTATGACGCACGGATTAGTATACATACTTTTTCAAATTCTGTCAAGAAAAAGTTGCAGATTCCGTGAAAAACATCCGGTTTTTTCTGTTTCCTGTACGTTTTGGCAGATATGGTGCTTTTTTTGTCGGAGATAACCACATTTTGTTTCCCGACAGCCCCTAAATTTTTGAACTTTATTATTTAGTATATGTGTAATTTCTGTTGCCTGAACGTTCTGTTTTTGATATAATGTAATTCGGTATGATTTTGTCTTTTATAACAAGAGAGGTGTTCTGATTTGAATTCTGTCGCTGATGTGTGGACCAACGTCCTCCAGCAGCTCAAGAAGGATCTCTCGGAGACGACCATCACCACCTGGTTCGATGAACTGACGGCGGTGGACATCCGGGAAAATACCTTCTATCTGCACTGTCCCAACGACTTTAAAAAACGATACATCGAATCCCTGTTTATCAAAAACATCAAAGCCGCCCTTCAGGATCTCTTCTCCATGGAGTTTGAAGTGAAGATCCTGGATGAAGCGGGACTTCTGGAATTTCAGGGCGGCGCGCCCAAGAAAAACAGCGATCGCTTCACCTACGAGGATTTCACGTTTGAGACCTTCGTGGTAGGTCCCAGCAATAAGCTGGCCTACGCCGCCTCTATGGCGGTGGCGGAGCATCCCGCCCAGAACTACAACCCCTTGCTGATCTACGGCGATTCCGGTCTGGGCAAGACTCATCTGCTGTATGCCATCGCCAACGTGATCCGGCAGAATGATCCGGCTGCCAAAATTGTCTACATCAAGGGCGATGACTTCATCAATGAGTTCATTGAGCTGATCCGGGCAGGCCGTGGCAGCGACTTCCGGGCCAAGTACCGGGAGGCAGACCTTCTGCTGGTGGACGACGTGCAGTTCGTGGCCGGCAAGGAACAGGTCCAGAATGAATTCTTCCATACCTTCAATAACCTGTACGAATCCGGTAAGCAGATCGTTCTGACCTCGGACCGTCCCCCCTCTGAGATGACGCTGCTGGATGACCGGCTGCGGACCCGGTTTGAATGGGGCCTGCTGGCGGACGTTACGCCGCCGGACTTTGAGACCCGTCTTGCCATCGTAAAGAACAAGGCGGCGGCGCTGGGTATGGAGCTTCCCGACAAGATCGCCAGTTACATTGCCGAAAATGTCACTGCCAACGTCCGACAGCTGGAGGGCACCGTCAATAAAATTCTGGCTTACAAGGATCTGCTGGGCAGCGAGGCCGACGAGGCCACAGTCACTCGGGCCATGCAGGACATTCTGAAAAAGAGCAACGAGTATATTCCCACGCCGGACAACATTCTGGACTACATCAGCAAGTATTACGGGATCGAAAAAGAGATCATCTGCGGTCAGCAGCGGGTCAAGGATGCCGTGGCTGCCCGCCAGATCGCCATGTACCTCATTCGCGGCATGACCAATCTGCCTGTGGTGGAGATCGGCAAGGTCTTTGACAACCGGGATCACTCTACAGTGCTCTACTCTCTCAAGCAGGTAGAAAAGCAGATGAAAAAAGACCCCGCTTTTGCCGAAACGGTGAAGGAGATCAAGACCAATATCAACAACCGCCATTGACCGTATTTTTTCCACATTTGCAAGGGAAAAAGAAAAACTGCAATGTGGAAAAAGAAAGTCCGTGTAAAACCGATTTTTTTCCACATCTTTTTTCCACAAGGGCGTGGAGGCTGTAAATATTGGGGTTGCAAGGGTTTTTCTACTTTTCCACATTTTTTTGCACTACTGTTACTTTCTTCTAAAAAAATTATTTTTTCTTTTTAAAAAGCGCTTTTATCCCTATTTGATACAGAAAGGAAGCGGCTCTCATGATTAAATTTTCCTGTGAAAAAGTTTTCCTCCAAAACGCGATTGCCGTCACCAGCCGGGCCGTTGCCCAGAAGAGCTCCATTCCGGCGCTGGAAGGTCTGTTGATCCACGCGGACCAGCAGTTGACCATCTCCGGCTACAACATGCAGACCGGTATTCGCACCAACGTTTTCGCCAACGTTGTGGAAGGCGGCGATATCGTGCTGAACGCCCGGCTGTTTGGTGACATCATCCGCCGGATGCCCGATGATATGATCACCTTTACCGCTGATGAAAAAATGATGGTCCATGTCTCCTGCGGTGATGCGGATTTTGACATTCTGGGCCTGTCCGCCGCAGATTACCCGGATCTGCCGGAGGTTGAGGATGAATATGCCGTTTCCATGCAGCAGAAGGTGCTGCGGAGCATGATCGAGGAGGTGGCCTTTGCCGTCTCTACCAATGAAAGCCGCCCGGTCCATACCGGTGCGCTCTTTGAGATCGCGGATATGAGCCTCAGCATGGTGGCCGTGGACGGTTTCCGTCTGGCTTTCCGCCGGGAGAAGCTGGAAAAGCTGGAAGGCGGCGCGTTTTCCTTCGTCTGTCCCGGCTCCGCCCTCAGTGAGGTCAAGAGTATTTGCGGAGATACGGAGGATCTGGTGACGGTGACGCTGGGCAAGCGGCATATCCTATTTGAAATTGGTGATACTCAGCTGATCTGCCGCCGTTTGGAGGGTGAGTTCCTGGATTATAAGAACGCCATCCCCCGGAAGAATCCCATTCAGATCGTGGCAGAGACCAAGGCCCTCATCGAGAGCATCGACCGCGTGTCCGTGGTGATCTCCGACAAGCTGAAAAGCCCGGTGCGGTGCCTGTTCGACCATGATAAGGTGATGCTGTCTGCCAAGACCGGCAATGGTGAGGCCAAGGACGTGTGCCGTGTCAGCGGTGACGGCGACAAGCTGGAGATCGGCTTCAATAACCGGTATCTGATGGAGGCGCTGCGGTATGCCCCGGCGGACAAGGTGAAGATCGAGCTGAACACAGGGGTCTCCCCTGCCATTATCGTCCCTGTGGAGGGCGAGGAGAACTTCCTTTATATGGTATTGCCTGTACGGCTGAAGAGCGCGGAGTAAACAAATATGAAAACAATGACCATTACAACCGAATATATCAAGCTTCAGGATCTTCTGAAGCTGGCCAACGCCGTGGAGACCGGGGGCGAAGCCAAGGAGTGCGTCCAGAGCGGCGAAGTACAGGTCAACGGCGAGGTGTGCACCATGCGGGGCAAGAAGATCCGCCCCGGAGACGTGGTAACCTTCCGGGGACAGGAATACGCAGCGGCCTATGCGGATTGACGGGTTAAGCCTGGATTTTTTCCGTAATTACGTTCATTTAGACGCTGCGTTTGACCCGAATATCAATGTGATCTACGGTGACAACGCCCAGGGAAAGACGAATCTGCTGGAGGCGGTGGCCTATCTCTCCGGCGTCAGCCATCGGGCCAGATATGACCGGGAGCTGATCCAATTCGGCGTGGATCACGCCTTTTTGAAGGGGAATGTGTTTGCCAGAGATCGAGAGTTTCTGCTGGAGGCGGAGCTGCACCGGGGGGCGCGGCGGGTGCTGCGGTCTAACGGCGTCAAGCTGAAAAACGGCGGCGAGCTGTCCGGTATTTTTCAAAGTGTGCTGTTCTGCCCGGAGGACCTGTATCTGATCCGGGAAGGAGCCGCCGCCCGGCGGGGCTTTCTGGATGACTGCATCTGCCAGCTTCGGCCCCGGTACGCGCAAGCACTTGCGGAATATAAGCGGCTTCACGAGCACAAGATCCGCATTTTGCGGGACAGCGAGGAAAAGCCCTCCTTGCTGGACGCGCTGGACGAGTTTTCCATGAGCATGGCCAAGGCGGGAGCGCTGCTGATCCATTACCGGGCGCACTTTATCAAGCGGCTGTGTCAGGCGGCCCCGGCCATTCACGGAGATTTTTCCGGCGGCCGGGAACGGCTCACACTACATTATGAAACGGTGTCTACGGTGACGGACCCGGAGGCGGGGCCGCAGGTGATCTTCCAGCAGCTTTTACAGCATCAGGAGGAGCACCGGGCGGCGGAGATCGCCAGCCGGCAATGTCTGTCCGGCCCTCATAAGGATGACCTGCTGGTGGAGATCGACGAAAAGGCCGCAAAAAGCTACGCCTCACAGGGCCAGACCCGGACGGCGGCTCTCTCATTGAAGCTGGCGGCCCGGGAGATCTTTCAGCAGGACACCGGGGAGTATCCGGTGCTGCTGCTGGACGATGTGCTCTCGGAGCTGGACCCCCGGCGGCAGGAGTTTGTACTGAACCGCATCCGGGGCGGGCAGGTATTCATCACCTGCTGCGAGGATGACCGGCTGCCGCAGCTTTTGGGAGGAAGGATCTTCCATGTCAAAAATGGCACTGTGCGGTGATGAATACCGCGACGGAGCGCAACGAACGGAGCCGCGCGTCAGCGCGTTTTGAAATGCCGCGCCGTTACGCGGCGCATCACCTGCTGCGAAGATGACCAGTTGCCGCAGTTGTTAGGGGGAAAAATCTTCCATATTAAAGAGGGCTGGATGGCTGAGTAGAGGAGCGGTGCTATGGAGAACCGAAAAATAAAGGTAAAAAGCCTGATCAGTGTGACGGCATGGGTGGTCGCGCTGGGGATGTTCATTGCGTATCTCTTCCTGGAAAGACAGTGGATGCTGTTCACGATAGACTTTGCCATTCTGCTCAGCTGCCTGCTTGGGATCTCAGATCCGGAGGAGGACAGAAAGAGCAAGAATGTATATTGGATCTTTCTCATTACCCGTGTGATGGATGTTGCGATACGGCTGATGTAAGGACGGGCTTTGTGCGCATTGACGTTGCTTTTGGAACGGAGGAATACCGTGTATTTGCATTTGGGACAAAATGAAATCGTACCGGACCATCGGATCATCGGTATTTTTGATCTGGATAAATGCAGCTATGAAAAGCGCACCCGGGAGTACCTGACACGGGCGGAAAAGGATGGCGTGGTGCTGGATGTGTCCGGCGACCTGCCGAAGTCCTTTGTGGTGTGCGACCACCCCTATCACCCGCAGATCGTGTATCTGAGCCAGTTGAATACCTCCACCCTGAAAAACCGGGCGGAGAGCGAAAAGCTGGTACTGTGAGACAAATGGGGCGGGCCGGGAACGGCTTGCCGTTGAATAGAAGTAAGAATTTCTTCGGGGCAAGAAGAACCGAGCCGGAAATGGCTCCGGCTTGATTCTTCTGGTTCCGCGATGAAAGGAGAACCTACATGGCAGAAAACGAGATCCTGCAATCCACGGCGGTGGATGCCGCCAATGATTACGACGCATCTGAAATCCAGGTTCTGGAAGGCTTGGAGGCTGTGCGGAAGCGGCCCGGTATGTATATCGGCTCCACCTCCTCCTCCGGCCTGCACCATCTGGTTTACGAGATCGTGGACAACGCCATCGACGAAGCGCTGGCGGGCTACTGCTCGGAAATTTCCGTGACCATCAACGAAGGCAACACTATCACCGTGGTGGATAATGGCCGCGGTATCCCCGTGGACATTCAGGCCCAGACGGGAAAACCCGCTCTGGAGGTGGTGTACACCGTGCTCCACGCCGGCGGCAAGTTCGGCGGCGGCGGCTACAAGGTGTCCGGCGGTCTGCACGGCGTGGGCGCATCCGTGGTGAACGCATTGTCTGAGTGGCTGGTGGTCCAGGTCCATCGTGACGGCAAGATCCACGAGATGAAGTTCGCCCGGGGCCATGTGACGGAGCCGATGACGATCGTGGGCACCACGGATCACACCGGGACCACCGTGACCTTCAAGCCGGACCCGGAGATGTTTGAGGAAACGGTTTACAGCTATGACATCCTCCATACCCGGATGCGGGAGGAGGCATTTCTGAATGCCGGCCTGCGGATCACCATTGCCGACGAGCGTTTGGCCTCCGCCGAGAAGCCGGAGGAGGAGCGCCGCCATTCCATGTGCTACGAGGGCGGTATCCGGGAGTTCGTCACCTATCTGAACCGCACGAAAACACCGCTGCACGAGCAGGTGATCTACGTCAGCGGGCAGAAGGGCGATTCCATGGCGGAGATCGCCATGCAGTATAACGATGGCTACAACGAGACCACCCTCTCCTTCGCCAACAACGTCCATACCCCGGAGGGCGGTATGCACGAGGAGGGCTTCCGCCGGGCGCTGACCACCGTGCTGAATAACTACGGCCGGAAAATCAAGATGCTGAAGGACGATGAAAAAGTCTCCGGCGAGGACTGCCGGGAGGGCCTTACCTGCGTCATTTCCGTGAAGCTGACGGACGCACAGTTTGAGGGCCAGACCAAGGCCAAGCTGGGCAACAGCGATATCCGGACGCTGGTGAACAACATCGTCTCTGAAAAGCTGGATACCTTCCTGGAGGAAAATCCCCAGGTGGGCCGGATGATCTTGGACAAGGCCCTCACAGCCAACCGGGCCAGAGAGGCAGCCAAGAAGGCCAGAGAGTCCATCCGCCGCAAGACGGCGCTGGGCGGCGCGGCCATGCCGGATAAGCTGCGGGACTGCAACGAAAACAACCCGGAGCTCACCGAGCTTTATATCGTCGAGGGTGACTCCGCAGGCGGCTCCGCCACCCAGGGCCGTGATTCCCGGTTTCAGGCGATCCTCCCACTATGGGGCAAGATGCTGAACGTGGAAAAGGCCCGGGCGGACAAGGTGTATGGCAACGATAAGCTCCAGCCGGTGATCACGGCGCTGGGCGCGGGTATCGGTGACGAATTTGACGACGCCAAGCTGCGCTATCATAAAATCATCATCATGGCGGATGCCGATGTGGACGGCGCCCATATCCGGACGCTGCTGCTGACCTTCTTCTTCCGCTTCATGCGGCCTCTGATCGAGCAGGGCTATGTATATTCCGCTGTGCCGCCGCTTTACAAGCTGACCCGCGGCAAGACCACGCGGGTGGCCTTCTCCGACGAGGAGCGGGACGCGGTGTCCGCTGAGCTGCGTGGCGGCAATCCCAACACGAAGATCGACATTTCCCGGTTCAAGGGCTTGGGCGAGATGAACCCCCATGAGCTGTGGGAGACCACCATGGACCCGGAGAAGCGGACCCTGCGGCGGATCACTTTGGATGACGCCGTACAGGCGGACGAGACCTTCACGATTTTGATGGGCGAGAAGGTGGAACCCCGGAAGGAGTTCATTGAGAAGCGGGCCCAGTATGCGGTCAATCTGGATTATTGATCCCTCAAGGAGGAGAAAAAATGAGTAAAAAACCCCAATATGACCCCGAGGAGATCCGGTATCCGGAACAAAGAATCGTGGAATCTCCTCTGGTGCCGGAGATGGAGCAATCCTATATCGAATATGCCATGAGCGTTATCGTGGGCCGCGCCCTGCCGGATGTGCGGGACGGCCTGAAGCCGGTGCACCGGCGCATTTTGTACGCCATGTACGAGGACAATCTAACCTCTGACAAGCCTTTTAAGAAGTCTGCTACCTGCGTGGGCGACGTGCTGGGCCGGTATCACCCCCACGGCGACGCCTCCGTGTATGACGCGCTGGTACGTCTGGCACAGGACTTCTCCATGCGCTATATGCTGGTGGACGGCCACGGCAACTTCGGTTCCGTGGATGGCGACCCACCGGCGGCCTACCGATATACGGAGGCCCGTCTGAGCAAGATCTCCGACGAGATGCTCCGGGATATTGAAAAGGACACCGTAGACTGGGACCCCAACTTTGACGAGAGCCGGAAGGAGCCCCGGGTCCTCCCTGCCCGGTTCCCCAACCTGCTGGTAAACGGCTCCAGCGGTATCGCCGTTGGCATGGCCACCAACATCCCGCCCCACAACCTGCGGGAGGTCATTGGCGCCTGCATCTGTGTGCTGGACGATCCCAATGCCTCTCTGGCTGACCTGATGGAGCACATCAAAGGACCGGACTTCCCCACCAAGGGCATCATCATGGGCCGGTCCGGCATCCGGGCGGCTTACGCCACCGGCCGGGGCCGCATCGTGGTCCGGGCGCGGCATGAGTTTGAGGAATTCGGTCATGACCGTACCCGCATCGTCATCACGGAGCTGCCCTATCAGGTAAATAAGCGGACGCTCATCAAGAGTCTGGCGGATCAGGTGGAGGATAAGCGGCTGGAGGGCATTTCCGACATCCGGGACGAGTCCGACCGGAACGGTATGCGGATGGTCATTGAGCTGAAGCGGGACGCCAATCCTCAGGTGGTCCTAAACCGCCTGTTCAGCCAGTCTCAGTTACAGACCACATTTTCCATCAATATGCTGGCTCTGGTGGATAACCAGCACCAACCCAAGATCCTGTCCCTGCGGCACATCATTGACGAATACCTGGCGTTCCAGGAGGAGATCATCGTCCGCCGGACCCGCTACGATCTGAAAAAGGCTCAGGAGCGGGCCCATCTGCTGGAGGGTCTGCTGATCGCACAGGACAACATCGATGAGGTCATCAAGATCATCCGCAGCGCTTATGACGATGCCAAGCAGAAGCTCATGGAGCGCTTCGGTCTGGATGAGATTCAGGCACAGGCTATTCTGGATATGCGCCTGAAGGCGCTGCAAGGTCTGGACCGGGAGAAACTGGAGGGCGAGTACAAGGAGTTGGAGGAGCGAATCGCTTACTTCAACCGGGTGCTGTCCGACGAAAGTCTGGTGCGTCAGATCCTGAAGGAGGAACTGACCGCCATTGCCGAGAAGTTCGGCGATGACCGCAAGACCGAGATCCAGGACGTGGAGGACGAGATCGACATTGAGGACCTCATTGAGGAGGAGCAGTGCGTCTTTACTCTGACGGAGGCGGGCTACATCAAGCGGACCCCCGTCAGCGAGTATACCGCTCAGTCCAAGGGCGGCATGGGTAAAAAGGGCATCACCACCCGGGAAGAGGATACGGTGGTGGATGTGTTTACCGCTTCTACCCACGATCATATCCTGTTCTTTACCGATACCGGCAAGGTCTACCGGAAGAAGGGTTATCAGATCCCCGAATCCGGCAAGACCGCCAAGGGAACAAACCTCATCAACATTTTGCAGATCGAGCAGGGTGAGCGGGTGCAGGCCATGCTTCACTACCGGGAGACCGGCGAGGAGCAGCTCTATTTGATGATGGTGACACGGAACGGTACGGTGAAGCGTCTGCCGGTGGAGGCTCTGAAGAACCTCCGCAATAACGGCATCCGGGCGTTGACTATGGACGAGGGCGACCAGCTGGTATCTGTCCGGGAGACTGACGGCAGCCAGAAGATCCTCATCGCTACCCATGACGGCATGGCCGTGGTGTTCGACGAGAATGACGTCCGGCCGATGGGACGTTCCGCTATGGGCGTCCGGGGCATCCGTCTTCGGGAGGGCGACTATGTGGTAGGCGCTGCCCGGGCCAGAGAGGGCAAGAGCGTGCTGACCATCACGGAGAAGGGCTACGGCAAGCGGACGCCTGTGGAGGAGTACCGCATCACCAACCGGGGCGGTCTGGGCATCAAGAACTACCAGATCACCGATAAGACCGGCAAGATTGTGGGCGTCAAGGTGGTGGACGGCACCGAGGACCTGCTGCTGATGACCCAGTCCGGTATCCTGATCCGGACGCCGGTGGAGAACATCAAGGAGACCGCAAACCGGGCCACTCAGGGCGTGATCGTCATGCGCTTCAAGGAAGAGGGCGACCAGGTAATCTCCATGGCGTTGGCGGAGCATGAGGACACGGAGGAAGCGGAGGTTTCCGCAGAGATCTCCGCAAATGAGGAAAATTCCACCACAGAGACCTAATTAAATCAAAAAATGCAAGGAATCGGTAAAGAGCTGATTCCTTGCATTTTTTGCACTCTTCAGAGAAATACAAATTAGTTTCCGGTAAAAAAGTACAGAATACAAGAGAAATTTCTGTGCGGAAAGCGAATTGATTTTTCCTGTGGCGGCTGTTATGTTAATAATAGAAATGGAAGTTTGGACTGCGGGAAAGGAGACTCTATGAAATATTTCATTTTTTTGTTTTCCATCGTAGCCTGGGGCTCTTTAGGGCTGATTATCGGAAAGGGCGTTGCCGGGACTTGGAGAGAGGAGAGCAACGCCGATAAGAAAGCCCGAATCTTAAATGATCCTGATATTCAGACCTGTACCCACGGTTCTGAGGAATGAGAAAACAGCATTGAAAATGCGATAAAAAATCCGTCTGGAGTATTCCAGACGGACTTTTTTCAGTGAGGGGGCAAAACAGATCCCGGCAGGTATCCACAGATCGATTGACAGAAATTTTCAAGAGTGCCAAAAGAGGACGGCTGAGGCGGCTGCAAGAGAAATTGGAGTTGGCTCAGCGCTTTTCAAGTATTTTTCTTATAAACGCGGAGAGCAGCATGGCCGCGGCCCCTAAAAGCAAGTAGATCAGCGCATAGAGAAAAAACGCCGGTTCGCCCATATCGAAATGCAGCCATGTACCGGCTAAAAACAAGATCGCGGTGATCATCGGCAAGGCCCAGAAGCGTTTGACATCTTTTCCAGCCTGTGCTCCGGCAAATATGGCATAAATAGGGTTCAGCGCAAAAAACAGGATGAAGCAAACGGCCATTCCGCCGTCGCTTTTTACGAAGGTGACCGCAAGCCAAGGAAAGACCAGCATGATCACGGCCGATGCAATGATCCACGGTATCATTTTTTTCATACCATCACACACCTATGTCAAACAGTTAGTTACCTCTGCTTCCCTTTCAGTTTAACATGCCACGGAGAAAAGAACAAGCCTCCGGTCAATAAAGTGGTAAATTCTCTGCGACGGTAAGGTAGGGCAGCCGTTAGCGGCTTTACCGCTTTACGGATGCCGCATACCCCTTGCGGGTGAAGGGTGTGCGCGGGACTACGCCCGCAGGCGTGTTTCGGAGCGCAACCGCCGCAAGGCGGCTCTTAGCGCGAAGATAACTCAAGAAGGGATACACCGTCGGCTCAAGCCAATCAGCGGATACTTCGCATCCGCTGATTGGGAGCCTTCCTCGAAACAGGCTCGCTTGATCCACCACCGGCGGCGCTTCGCCTGTTTCCCTACGCCATTAAAATTCTAAGTTTTCAGAACTTTTATAAAGTTCTGAAAACTTGCTCAGCGGGGAGGAAAGACTTTTTTGACACGCTGAAAAGAACAAGCCTCCGGTCAATGACCGGAGGCTTGCGGGTATACGGTTGCTTGACGCCCTTGCGGGAGAATTACATCTCTTTGATGGCAGCCTGTGCGGCGGCCAGACGGGCGATGGGCACACGGAAGGGAGAGCAGGACACATAGTCCAGACCGGTGCGGTGGCAGAACTCCACGGAGGAGGGATCGCCGCCGTGCTCGCCGCAGATACCCAGATGCAGGTCGGGGTTCACGCTGCGGCCCAGCTTGCAGGCCATATCCACCAGCTTGCCGACGCCCTTCTGATCCAGCTTGGCGAAGGGATCGTTCTCGTAGATCTTCTTATCATAGTAAGCGCCCAGGAACTTGCCGGCGTCGTCACGGCTGAAGCCGAAGGTCATCTGAGTCAGGTCGTTGGTTCCGAAGGAGAAGAAGGCAGCTTCCTTGGCGATCTCATCGGCGGTCAGAGCGGCGCGGGGGATCTCGATCATGGTACCAACCAGGTACTTCATGTCGGAACCGGCAGCCTTGATCAGCTCGTCAGCAGTCTTGACCACAATGTCCTTGACATACTTCAGCTCCTTGGCCTCGCCCACCAGGGGGATCATGATCTCGGGGACCATGGTCCACTCGGGATGATGGGCCTGAACGGCCAGAGCAGCCTTGATGACGGCGCGGGTCTGCATGGCGGCGATCTCCGGATAGGTGACAGCCAGACGGCAGCCGCGGTGACCCATCATGGGGTTGAACTCGTGGAGGCCGGCGATGATGTTCTTGATCTCGGCAACGGTCTTACCCATGTCGCTGGCCAGCTTCTCAATGTCGGCCTCCTCGGTGGGAACAAACTCGTGCAGAGGGGGATCCAGGAAACGGATGGTGACGGGGCAGCCCTCCATAGCCTCATAGATGCCCTCGAAGTCACTCTGCTGCATGGGCTCCAGAACGGCCAGAGCGGCTTCGCGCTCTTCCACAGTGTCGGAGCAGATCATGCGGCGGATAGCGGGGATACGGTCCTCGTTGAAGAACATGTGCTCGGTACGGCACAGGCCGATACCCTGCGCGCCGAACTTACGGGCCTGAGCGGCATCGTGGGGAGTGTCGGCATTGGTGCGGACCTTCAGACGGCGGAACTGGTCAGCCCAGCCCATGACACGGCCGAACTCGCCGCCGATGACAGCATCGGTGGTGGGCACAGCGCCGTCATAGATGTTGCCGGTGGAGCCGTTCAGGGAGATCCAGTCACCCTCGCGGTAAGTCTTGCCGGACAGCTCGAACTTCTTGTTCTCCTCGTCCATCTTGATGTCGCCGCAGCCGGAGACGCAGCACTTGCCCATGCCGCGGGCCACAACGGCAGCGTGAGAGGTCATACCGCCGCGGACGGTCAGGATGCCCTGAGCAGCCTTCATGCCCTCGATGTCCTCGGGAGAGGTCTCCAGACGGACCAGGACCACCTTCTCGCCGCGCTCAGCCCATTCCTTGGCGTCCTCAGCGGAGAAAACGATCTTACCGGAGGCAGCGCCGGGAGAGGCACCCAGAGCCTTGCCGATGATGGCGGCCTTCTTCAGGGCCTCAGCGTCAAACTGGGGATGCAGCAGGGTGTCCAGAGAGCGGGGCTCGATCATGGCCACGGCCTGCTTCTCGTCGATCATGCCCTCGTCCACCAGATCGCAGGCGATCTTCAGAGCGGCAGCGGGAGTGCGCTTGCCGTTACGGGTCTGGAGCATATAGAGCTTGCCGTGCTCCACGGTGAACTCCATGTCCTGCATATCGTGATAATGGTCCTCCAGGGTCTTGCAGACACCCTCAAACTGCTGGAAGGCCTCGGGGAACTTCTCAGCCATCTCAGCGATGGGCATGGGAGTACGGACGCCGGCGACGACATCCTCGCCCTGGGCGTTGGTCAGGAACTCGCCGAAGAGCTTCTTCTCGCCGGTGGCGGGGTTACGGGTGAAAGCAACGCCGGTGCCGCAGTCATCACCCATGTTGCCGAAGGCCATGGACTGCACGTTGACGGCAGTACCCCAGGAATAGGGGATATCATTGTCGCGGCGATAGACGTTGGCGCGGGGGTTGTCCCAGGAACGGAACACGGCCTTGATGGCGCCCATCAGCTGCTCCTTGGGATCAGAGGGGAACTCCTGGCCAATCTTGGACTTGTACTCGGCCTTGAACTGCATGGCCAGTTCCTTCAGGTCCTCAGCGGTGAGATCCACGTCCTGCGTGACGCCCTTCTTCTCCTTCATCTCGTCGATGAGCTGCTCGAAGTACTTCTTGCCCACTTCCATGACCACGTCGGAGTACATCTGGATAAAGCGGCGATAGCAGTCCCAAGCCCAGCGGGGGTTGTTGGACATCTTGGCGATAACGTCAACAACGTCCTCGTTCAGGCCCAGGTTCAGGATGGTATCCATCATGCCGGGCATGGAGGCACGGGCACCGGAACGGACGGAGACCAGCAGAGGATTCTCGTGGTCGCCGAACTTCTTGCCGGTGATGCTCTCCATCTTCTCGATGTATTCCATGATCTCGGCAAAGATGCCGTCATTGATCTTCTGGCCGTCCTCATAATACTGGGTGCAGGCCTCGGTGGTGATGGTGAAGCCCTGAGGCACGGGCAGACCGATGTTGGTCATCTCAGCCAGGTTGGCGCCCTTGCCGCCCAGAAGTTCACGCATGTTGGCGTTGCCTTCCGTGAACAGGTAACAATACTTCTTGCTCATAGAAACTCTCCTTCGATTTTTGCCCGGAACAGGCAGAATAGAACAACATGGAGCCGGTGGACGCCCAATGCGGAAAACCGGCGGCCTGCGGCTCCGGATATAACCATTTTGTATTATAGTAGATTGGGAAAGAAAATACAATCAATATATTTTACAAGATTTTCTTTTGAAATTAAACGTTTTCGATAAAGAAAAAGGCGGTTTTTCAAACGTATGCTGCAAAAGTGAGCGCAGAGGGCCGCTTTTAGATGAATCGTTTATGCGAAACGAATGTATTCTGAGGAAGATCGAACGGCGGTCTGCATACGCAGACCGCCGTTGTGGGGTTCTTCTTCAGTTGCCGAGATCCTGCCCCAGAATGTACTTTTTCAGGGGCTTATACAGCACCGCCGCGATGACCAGCGCAATGATGGTATTGGGCAGCATATAGGAGCCGTTATAGACCAGAGAATAGGCGGAAGGACTGGTGAAGGTCCACTTCATGAACTCCGTGGGAGCCAGAATTTTGTAGATGGTCACGCCGCTGATGTAGTGAACGACAAAGCGGCCGAGGCAGCCTACCACGGTACCGACAAAGATGCCCCACTTCTTGCCCTTGAACAGGCCAGCCAGACCCAAGGGAGTAAAGGCCACCAGATAGTCCAGCAGCATGGACTGCCAGCCCCAGGCGTAAGCACCGTCAAAAATGAGCTGCAAGAGGCCGAAGGTGAAGCCGGCCATGAGGCCCGGAGTCAGTCCCCAGCGGACGGCAAACAGGATGATGGGGAACATGGCGGGGGTCAGGGAGCCGCCGTTGGGCAGTTCCATCAGCTTGATGTAGCTGAGTACCTGGGCCAGGGCCACCATCATGGCACCCTCGCACAGCATCCGGACTCGGAAATGGAAGTTGGTATTCTTTGCGGACATAAACGTCCCTCCTGAAAAAAAGTACCGCAGGCCACATGAACGGGCTTGCGGTACGGAAAGACAGATCGTTCACTTCCTACGCCGGCATTACCCGGATCAGGTTTAAGGGAAAGAGGGCAGTCACAGCCCCGCATCTCAGCCGGAGTTCTCTCCAGCACCCCTGTGTTCAGTTTTCTACGGCCAGTTAAAATTATAGAGAAAAACGGCGGTTTTGTCAATACAATTGCCGGATCTCAGTACCGTTTGTCCAGAATGGAGACGATCTCCGCAAGGGTATCGTGGTCGCAGTCCGCCACAATGGTAGCGCCGCAGCTTCGCACGGTTTCTACGCAGTTAGCCGGGGCAAACCCCTCTGCCGCCATCGTCAGCATGGAGAGATCGTTGTTTTCATCCCCGGCGCAGTAGACATGATCCATGGAGATCCCCAGGCGCTTTGCCAGACGAGCTACCATAGCTCCCTTGCTGGCACCCTTCCGGGTGACCTCCAGCAGGGTCCTGTCGGAGAAAAACACCTCGTAGTCCGCTGACCAAGGCTGCCTGCTCACATAGTCCCGCAGAGCCAGCAGGTGCTCATGGTCATCCTCAAACATGATCTTGATGAGGGGCATCGGCACCTCCAGCAGGGTTGGGACAGGCTGCACCCCGGCATGGGTCACGTGCTCATGCTGCCGGGTGTACTCGTTGGGCCGCACGGCATGGATCACATTGTCCATGTGATAGGCCTCCACTGCCGCTGTGGGAAACCGGTCCAGCACATCCTGACCCTGCGGACGGATGGTCTCCGGCAGCTCCATGGTTTCCAGATAGCGCTCCGTTTTGAAATCGTACAGCGCGCCGCCGTTGCACACAACGGCCGGTGCGTTCATGGGCACCTGCTCCGCGAACATCCGGAAAGCGGGCAGCGCCCGGCCTGTGGCTACGGCAAAGCGGCCGCCGTTGTCCATGAAATAGCGGAGGGCTTCCACATTCCGCTGTGAAATAGGTGGAATGGGACAGCCGGTGCGGCGGGGTAACTCTGTATTCAGGATGGTATTGTCAAAGTCGCTGGCCAGCAGGACGCCGTCAAATTTTCCCATAGTTATTCTCCTAAAAAACGGCGGAGCGGAAAGATTCCCGCTCCGCCTGAGATAGCCGCTTATTCCGCGGAGGGTGTTCCGCCGGCGTTTCCGCCGCCACCGCCGCGATGGCGGCGTCCGCCCCGGTGACGGCGGCGCTTAACAGCTTCACCGTTTTCCGGATTGATGACCTTTTCCCGGACGGGAGCCGCATCCTGCTTGGGACGTTGGTCCTGCTTGGGCCGCTCGGTCCGGGGGCGGTCCTGCTTAGGCCGCTGAGACCGGTTTGCGGGCTTGCCGCCCTGACGGCTCTGGCCTTCGGGGGCCTTGGGAGCTTCCTTCTTCGCCGGTGCGGAAGTGTTGGGCGTTCCCTCACCGCTGCCGCCGCTTCTGCGGCGTCCGCTCCGGTGACGGCGGCGGCTTTTGCTCTCGCCGCCCTCCTCACGGGAACGTTCCCGGACAGGGGCCGGTGTCTCCGCCGGTTCCTCCGCTTCAAAGTGCCGGGAGATCACCGGCGCGATGAACTCCTCTTCCTTTTCCTCCACATACCGCTCGGGCCGCTCCGTGGGGATCTCAATGCCCTCACGGCTGCCCTTGCCGTTGCGCAGGACACAGATCTCGCAGTTGTGGTAGCACTTCTGGGTCTCCGGAGCACTGTCCAGGCTGACCTTTACGGTTTCCCGCAGCAGGTCCACGGCTTTTACATTGCCGGGGCCGTCGGGGGTCTGAACGAAGGATTCCTGCTTGGGCATCCGCTTCTGAGCATCCTCATAGGCGTTCTGCTCATATTTCAGGCAGCACATCAGCCGTCCGCAGGTGCCGGAGATCTTGGTGGGATTCAAGCTGAGATTCTGGGTCTTGGCCATCTTGATGGAGACGGGCAGGAACCCGTCCAAAAACTGGGAGCAGCAGAAGGGCCGCCCGCAGATGCCGAGACCGCCCACCATTTTGGCCTCGTCCCGGACGCCGATCTGACGCAGCTCGATCCGGGCCCGGAACACGCCGGCCAGATCCCGCACCAGCTCCCGGAAGTCCACCCGGCCATCGGCGGTAAAGAAGAAAATGATCTTACTGCCATCAAAGCTGGCAGATACGTTCACCAATTTCATTTCCAGACCGTGATCCGCGATCTTCTTCTCGCAGATGTCGAAGGCCTCGCTCTCTTTTTTTCGGTTGTAATCCACGGTGCGGCGGTCGGCGTCAGTGGCCAGCCGCAGCATGGCGCACAGGGGCTGGACAACAGTTTCGTCCGCCACCTCGTGGTTCCCCTGAGTGCAGGTGCCGAATTCCGGGCCCTGGGCGGTCTCCACGATGACCTGATCGCCCATTTTCACCGCATGTCCCTTGGGGTCAAAATAATAATTCTTGCATCCGCCACGAAAGCGGACACTGATCACTTCAGTCAAAGGATTTCCTCCAATTCCACCGCCAAAGCCCCCAGCACATGGCTGGCGCCCACATTGTAGGAACAGGCTCCGCGATACGTTTGTAACAATTCTATTGTGCCCATGATCCGCTGTTTTGTCAAGCGTTTCCCAAGCTGGACGACAAGGGCCGCGTCCGGTCCCTCCGGGGATTGACCGTACTGGGCCAGAAGGGCTGCCGCCAGAAGGGTCCGGGCCTGATCCAGCATGGCCGCAAGGCCGTCCCGGTCCAGCCGTTTTTTCTCAAGACGGACCATCAGCTCTGTGACAGTCCCCCTCTTCCCTGCTGCCAGCAGACGGCACAGCTCCACGCCCGCCTCCGAGCTTTCCTTTTCCACGGTGACGGCGGGATGGAGCTTCAGCTCCACGCACCGGGAACGGAGCGTCTGCAAGACCACGGAAGAATTTTCCGCACAGAAGAGGAATGCCGCGTAGGGCGGGCCTTCCTCTACGATCTTCAGCAGTACGTTCTGGTCCTGCTCTGTCAGAATGGTGCAGTCCGGAAAGATATAGACCTTCCGGGCACCTTCGTTGGGCCGGATATAGGCATCGGCGCGGATCTGGCGGACGGTGTCCACGGAGAGGTTCTTATGGGCCTCGTCCCGGACGGTGATAACGTCCGGGTGAATGCCGGAGAACACCTTGCGGCAGGCGGGACATGTCCCGCAGGGCTTTTGTCCGCCGCCCTGACACTCCATGGCCGCAGCAGCGTACTGCGCGGCGGCGATCCGGTCCCCGCTGCCGGAAAACAGCAGCGCGTGGGAAAGTGTTCCCCGTCCGGCGGCTTCCCGGATCCGCCGGGCAATGGGGTCATTGACAAATTCCATTGGACCGCCTCCCTTCTTTCCCGTTTCCCGCAAAAATGCAGAATAAGTATAGCATATTTCACGCAAAAAGGGAAGAACCGTTTTTCCTATCAATGGAGTGCGAAAAAATTTTCAATTCCATATTGACAACTTTCCTTGTCAATGGTATCATCCATAAATGACAAAGATAGTTGTCAAATTGACAAGCGGACCTAACAGAAAGGAGGGGCCTATGCCCCTGTATAACCGATTGAAGGAATACCGGGCCCGGCTGGGAGTCAACCAGCAGGAAATGGGCCGTCTGGCGGGGGTCTCCCGCCAGACCATCAGCCAGATCGAGCGGGGGGACTACTCCCCCTCTGTGACCCTGGCGCTGAAGCTGGCAAAGCTGTGCCAGGTCTCTGTGGAGGATATTTTCAGCTATGAGGAGGATGTGCGCAATGAAGCAGAAAAGTGAGAATCAAAAGGCATTTCCCAGATTTTTGGGGATCTTAGTGGTGGCTAGCCTTATCGGCGGTGTGCTGGGTGGTCTGTCCGGTGTGGCCGGGTATTTCTGGAAGGACCATACTGCTTTCGGTGCGGCGTTTGCCCACCTGCTGGGCGCCGCATCCCCCTGGGCTATGGTTGCCTGTGCCGCCGTGCTGCTGGGTCTTGGACTGTACCAGTACCGCAAGTCCGACACTGCCTTCCATGGCTGGGACGGCGAGGATGAGGACGTGATGCAGCGGGCGGAGGAGCGCCTGAGCTGGGCGTTGCTGCTGGACAGCCTGACGGTGATCGTCAGCTTCTTCTTTTTCAATGCCGGCACCGCGAAGCTGCCACAGAGCTCCGATGGTAATACGATCACGCTGCTGGTGATCTTTCTGGTAGTCATCGCACTGGCCACTCTGCTCCAACAGAAGACGGTGGACCTCACCAAGAAGATGAATCCGGAAAAGCGGGGCAGCGTATATGACATGAAGTTCCAGGAGCGCTGGTGGGAAAGCTGCGACGAGGCGGAGCGCCGCCAGATCGGCCAGGCCAGCTACAAGGCCTACGTTACGGTGAGCCGCTTTTGTCCTTACTGCTGGGGCGTGCTGCTTCTGGGGAACATGGTCTTTCACTACGGCATTCTGCCCAGTGCCGTGGTGCTGGTGATCTGGGCGGTGCTGTCGGTGAGCTATACCCGGGAGGCCATCCGCCTGGGCCGCCGGGGCCAGAAAACGGAATAAGAGGACAAAAAGGAAAGGCCGCTTATGCGGCCTTTCCTTTTGTGGATCGTGTACTTTGATTTACTTCTTCTTGCTCTCCCACTTGGTGACGCACAGGGAGCAGGCAATGTCGCCGGTGACGTTCAGGCAGGTACGGCCCATGTCGAACAGACGGTCCACAGCCACGATCAGGCCGATGTAAGCCACGGGGATGCCGATGGCTTCCAGCACCATGGCCAGCATGATCATACCGGCGCCGGGGGTACCGGCAGTGCCGATGGAGGCCAGCGTAGCGGTGACCACAATGAGGATCATCTGGCTCAGAGTCAGCTGCATACCGGCACAGGTGGCCAGGAACACAGTGGCAACGCACTGATAGATGGCGGTGCCGTCCATGTTGATGGTGGCGCCCAGAGGCAGCACGAAGGAGGAAATATCGTCCTCAGCGCCCAGAGCATCGGCGCACTCCTTGGAGACCGGCAGGGTCGCGGCGGAGGAGGTGGAGGTAAAGGCGAAGATCATAGCCGCGGAAGCATTCTTAAAGAACTTGACGGGGCTGATGCCGGCAAACGCCTTGGCGGAAACAGAATAGACCAGCAGGGCGTGGAGAATGTAGCTGATATAGGCGCACAGAATGACCAGTGCCAGAGAGCCGAGGATCTCAGCGCCCTGGGTGGCAACCACCCAGGTCATGTAGGTGAACACACCGATGGGGCTCAGGGAGATGATGAATTCCATCAGCCGCTCAACCACGGCATAAGCGGAGGTCACCATGTCCCGGACCAGCTTGGACTTCTCGCCGGCAGCCAGAATGGAGCCGCCGAACAGCAGGGCAATGACGATGACCTGAAGCATATTGGCTTCGGTAAACGCCTTCCACATGTTGGTGGGGAAAATGGCAACCAGAGTTGCCATGAAGCCGGCGTATTCCTTGGCCTCGTACTCGGCGGCCTGAGCGGCCTCGCTGAGGTTGGGGAACAGGCCCGCGTTGTTGAACACCGTTGCCAGAACCAGACCGATGACGCAGGCCACGGCAGTGGTGACCATGAAGTAGAGAATGGTCTTCCAGCCCACGGCGCCCACCTTTTTCATGTCGCCCATGGAGATGATGCCGTCGATCATAGACAGCAGCACCACAGGCACCACGATGAACTTCAGCAGGTTGACGAAGATATCACCGAAGGGCTTGATGTAGCTGGTGGTGAAGCCGGCCGCGCCGGTGAAGTAGAACACCAGACCGACAACGATACCCAGTACCAGAGCAATAAAGATCTGTACCGGCAGGGACAGTTTTTTCTTTTTTTTCATAGAATACGCTCCCTCTTTCACACTTTTTAATACGCTGTGCGTAAAATTCGCAGAAATTTACGCAAATATGATTGGAGATATTATAGCGGTATGCCGGGAACTTGTAAAGTCCGCACTAATAAAGTTGTTTATTTTGTGCAAAATCCCATCTGTTTCACTGGATCATTCGTCAAAACGGAGATTCTATGGGCGTTTTTTGCTTATTTTGCCCGTACACGGAAGCCGCAGAAACGGATGGCGGCTTTTGCAAGCTCCGCAGTGGGATCCACAACGGGGACCGTCAGGCCCACGGCCTCCGCAGCCAAGGGCAGTTCCGTGCAGCCCAGCAGGAACACACCGGCCCCACGGGTCATCATATGCTCCACCACGGTCAAAAGATCCGCCCGGTAAGCGTCCGGACCTTTTCCGGCTTTGACACCGTCATAGATGACCCGCATGAGGGCATCCTGCTCTTCTGTCTCCGGGGTTAGGTACGGCACATCGGCTTCCCCAAGGGCATTTTGATACAGTTGAGCGGAAAGCGTCCCCTTTGTGGCCAGAATTCCCACGGTCATTCCGGGGAACTGGGACTTGCAGGTTTCCGCAGCGGCGGTGAGGATGCTGAGGAAGGGGATCTCTGTCATAGCCTGGAGCCGGGGCAGGAAGTAATGGGCGGTGTTGCAGGGCATGATGACACAGTCTGCACCGCAGGCTTCCAGATTCCGGAGGGCACTTGCCATTTCCGGTACCGGGTCCGGGCCGTTGCTGAGGATGGCGGCGGTGCGGTCGGGAATGTTGGCATTGCTGTCGATGTACACCCGGATATGATCCCGGTCCGTTTCCGCCTCCGTCAGCAGAGTGATCTTCTGAAACAGGTCGGCGGTGGCCAGAGGGCCCATGCCGCCTAAAATACCGATAGTCTTTTTCTCACACATATTACGCACCTCAACTCCAGAATTCCGGGAATAAAAGCTCGCTGCCCACCTTTACGGTCAGCAGAAGCAGGACTGCAATCACCGTGGGCCGGACGATCTTGCTGCCGTTTTTGATAGCCAGACCCGCACCGATATAGTGCCCCAGAATGGATGCCACGGAAGAGATCAGGCCAACGCCCACCAGCACATACCCGGCCCGCAGGGCGGTGAACAGGCTGCCAAGATTGGAGGCCAGATTGACCACCTTTACGCCGCCGGCCGCGTGACGGGTATCCAGCTTGGCGAAACGCACCAGCGCGATCATCATGAAGGTGCCGGTGCCGGGGCCGTAATACCCGTCATATCCGCCGATGACAAAGGCCGAGCCCCAGATGATGAGCCGCCGCAGCCAAGGGTCCAGCGGCGCTGTTTCATCCGGCCACTTCCGGGTCCGCAGGGTGATGAACGCCACCACCGGCAGCACCACCAGCAGCAGGTATTTCAGCACTACCGCAGGGGTGTGGTGCTGGAGCCAGGTGCCGCAGACGGAGCCGGTCAGGGATAAGATTACCGCCGGGGCAAAGAGCTTCCAGTCCACCAGTCCCTGATGGATGAACCGGGCTGTGGAAAAAATCGTGCCGATGCCGGAGGAGAGTTTATTCGTCCCCAAAGCGTTATAAATGGGAAGGTTTGAGAGGCCCATGAGATAGGTAGGGACGGTGATGATCCCGCCGCCTCCGGCGATGGCGTCCATAAACGCGCCTAAGAAAACGCCAACGCAGATCAGCAGTACCACCCAGAGGGCTACGCCGTCCACCGTGATGTCAGTCAGGAAGGAAATCATGAAAACTCCTTGTTTACGGCCCGCGGGGCCTGAATTTTGCTGTCAGGCCAGTGGGTCCGACAGATGGAATGTACTCATCTTAACAGACCTTAAACGCCTTGTGCACCGGCATATTCTACAAGAAGCGGGAACAAAAACTGGAAAAGTAAGACAAATCGGACAAAGAGTGTCTTTCCTTTTCGACACCCTCTTACCTTGACGCTTTCGGCTATCCGGCGGTATAATATGAAATTAAAGTATGACATTTGTAAAATGACTTGCGGCTGCCTTGACGTAATCGTTTTAAAATGCTACCCTCAGTATGAGAAAAAATAATATGGCAGCAGAAAGGGGAGACCCATGGCAGATCAGACTCAACTGTACCACAGCGGCAGCTTGACGGACGGCTGGCGGCTCTTCGGTGCGCATCCTGCCACAGAGGGAGACGTCCACGGCTGGTGGTTCAACGTTTGGGCGCCTCATGCAAAGGCTGTTTCCGTAGTCGGAGATTTTAACGGCTGGGACCTGACCGTTGATCCACTTACCCAAAAGGGCGAATTCTGGCAGGGCTTTCTTCCGGACCTGCCCGTCTATACCAGCTATAAGTATGCCATTACCGGCGAGGATGGCAGAGTTCACTACAAGGCGGACCCCTACGGGTTCCATACGGAGACCCGCCCCGGCACCGCCAGCAAGCTCTATGACATTGAGCATTTTTCCTGGACGGATGAGGATTTCCGCCGTAATAAGCAGCCGGTGTACCATCAGCCGCTGAATATTTACGAGGTCCATCTCGGCTCGTGGCGGAAGCATGAAAACGGCGAGTTCCTGGATTACCGGGATATGGCCCGGCAGTTGGCGGCTTATGTGAAGGAGATGGGCTACACCGCCGTGGAGCTGCTGCCGGTGACGGAGCATCCTCTGGATGATTCCTGGGGTTACCAGTGCACCGGATACTTTGCGCCTACCTCCCGGTTCGGTACGCCGGAGGATTTCATGTGGTTTGTAAACCACCTTCACGAAAACAACATTCCGGTGATTTTGGACTGGGTCCCCGCGCACTTCTGCAAGGATGAGCAGGGCCTTTACGAGTTTGACGGTACCTGCTGTTATGAATATGCCGATCCCCGGAAACGGGAACACGCCGGCTGGGGTACCCGGGTCTTTGACTACGGGCGGCCGGAGGTGGTGAGCTTCCTCCTCTCCTCTGCCCGGTTCTGGCTGGAAATGTACCACATCGATGGTATCCGGGTGGACGCTGTGGCCTCCATGCTGTATCTGGATTACGGGCGGCAGGACGGCCAGTGGACTCCCAATATCCACGGCGGACGGGAAAACCTGGAAGCAGTGGAATTTCTCCGGAAGCTGAATACCATGGCCTTTGAGGTGGATCCCAACGTGCTGATGATCGCTGAGGAATCTACCGCCTGGCCTCTGGTGACCAAGCCTGCCGACGTCGGCGGACTTGGATTCAATCTGAAGTGGAACATGGGCTGGATGAATGACATGTGCCACTATCTGAAGCTGGACCCCTGGTTCCGGCAGGACCACCACCGGGATTTGACCTTCTCCATGATGTACGCGTTTTCCGAGAACTATGTCCTTCCCATCTCCCATGACGAGGTGGTCCACATGAAGGGCAGTGTGGTGGGGAAAATGCCCGGAGACTACGAAAACCAGCTCCGCTGCACCCGGGGCTTTTATGCGTACCTGCTGGCCCATCCCGGCAAGAAGCTGCTGTTCATGGGACCGGAGATCGGCCAGTGGCACGAATGGGACTCCAACGGTCAGTTGGACTGGTACTTATTGGAGCATGAGGAAAATCAGCAGCTCCATGCGTTCTTCAAGGCCGCCAACGCCTTCTACAAGGCGGAGAGCGCCCTGTGGGACATTGATTTTGACTGGCAGGGCTTTGAGTGGCTGGTGCCGGATGACAATCACAACAACGTGGTGGTGTTCCTCCGGCGGGATCAGGCAGGGAACGAGCTGCTGTGCGCGGTGAACTTCTCCCCAAACGATTATGAAAACTACCGGGTAGGCGTACCGCCCCGCAAGCGGTATGTCCCCGCCTTTACCACCGACGCGCCGGAATTCGGCGGCAGCGGGTTTGCGGATACGAAGCCGCTGACGGTAAAGGACACGCCCTCCCACGGAAAAGAACAGTCTGTCACTCTCCGGCTCCCCGCGTTCGGGGCGGTATTCCTCCGGGGAGAGGGCAGCTTTACAAAGCGCGGTTCGGCAACCAAGGTGAAAAAAGTGAAAAATAGGAAAAGGAGCTGATCCACCCATGAAAAAAGAGTGTATCGCTATGCTGCTGGCTGGCGGACAGGGCAGCCGCCTGTATGTCCTCACCGGCGCCATGGCCAAGCCCGCCGTCCCCTTCGGCGGTAAATTCCGCATCATCGACTTTCCCCTGTCCAACTGCACCAACTCCGGCATTGACACCGTCGGCGTCCTGACTCAGTACCGGCCCATGGAGCTCAACAGCTACATCGGCTCCGGCCAGCCTTGGGATCTGGACAGCAGCAGCGGCGGCGTCCATATCCTGCCGCCTTACATGGGCAGCAAGGGCGGCACCTGGTATAAGGGCACTGCCAACGCCATCTATCAGAATATCGGCTTCATCGACCAGTATCAGCCGGAGTATGTGGTGATCCTCTCCGGTGACCACATCTATAAGATGGATTATTCCGAAATGCTCCGCCGTCACAAGGAATCGGACGCTGCCTGCACCATTTCCGTTATGGAGGTCCCCTGGGAGGAGGCCAGCCGCTTCGGCATCATGTCGGTGGATGGGGAGGATATGATCACCGAGTTTGCCGAAAAACCCCGCCAGCCCAAGAGCAATCTGGCATCCATGGGCATCTATGTGTTCTCCTGGAAAGCGCTGCGGCGCTACCTCACGGAGGATGAGGCGGATCCGGGTTCCGAAAATGACTTTGGCAAGAATATCATCCCCAAGATGCTGGCGGACGGCCAGCGGATGGCGGCCTTCCGCTTCCAGGGCTACTGGAAGGACGTAGGTACCCTCACCTCCCTCTGGGATGCCAACATGGATATGCTCTCTCCGGAATCCGGCCTGGACCTGTCTGACGAGTCCTGGCCCATTTACGCCCGCAGCGTAGACGCGCCCCCCATTTACATGGGCGGCGACAGCCGTGTGAGCCACAGCGCCATCAACCGGGGCTGTGACATTGAAGGCACCGTGGAAAATTCTGTGCTCTCCCCCAGAGTCACCGTGGAAAAAGGCGCCAAGGTCAGCTATTCCGTGCTCCTCCCCGGCGTTACGGTGGAGACAGGCGCTGTGATCGAATACGCCATTATCGGCGAGGGCTGCCACATCGGTAAGGACTGCCGGGTGGGCGGCGCACCGGATTCCGCTCTCGATGGGAAATGGGATCTGACGGTGCTGGCCCCGGATTGCCAGTTGGAGGATGGCCGCGAGGTGGCCCCCGGCATCATGCTGGACCACCATGGTAAGGAGGTGCTGAAATGAACCGGATGCATGGCATTATTTTCGCCTATGAACAGCGCGGAGAACTGCGGGAGCTGACAGAGCGCCGTACTGCCGCGTCGATGCCCTTTGGAGGCCGGTACCGGGCGGTGGACTTTGCCCTGTCCAACCTGCTGAACGCAGGTGTTACCGATGTGGGTATGGTACTCCACGGCCGGTATCAGAGTATGCTGGATCATGTGGGCAGCGGCAAGGTGTGGGATATGTCCCGGAAGCGGGGCGGCCTGCATCTGCTGCCTCCCTTCAACTACCTTCACGAGTGGGGCGTCACGCCCTTCCGGGGCAAAATGGAAGCCCTGGCCGGCGTCCGGGACTACCTGAACGAGATCCGGCAGGATTATGTGGTGCTGATGGAGGGCGACCTGGTGGCCAACCTCCCGCTGGCGGATATTCTGGAGCAGCATATCCGCACCCATGCCGACATCACCGCCGTCTGCGGAGATGACAGTTTCGCCACGGAAAACGGCACCTATTTTGAAAAGGACCCGGACGGACGCATCCGGGAGGTGCTGTTCAATATGCACCAGCCCAGAGGCTACCGGAGCCTGGACGTGTTTGTGATGTCCACGGACCTGCTGCGTTCTCTGGTGGACGAGTGCCAGGCAAGAGACCAGTACAGCTTCCGCCGGGATGTGCTGCAGGCCAAGCAGGATCTGCTGCATTTGCAGAGCTATACCTTCAGCGGCTTTGCCGCGCAGATCCGCTCCGTGCAGGAGTACTATGACCGCTCCATGCAGCTTTTGGATAAGGAGATCCGGGAGGACCTCTTTACGTCGGACCGGCCTATCCGGGCCAAGGGTGCCGATAAGGCGTCCACATACATCGGACCTGACGGCGTGTGCCTGAACTCCCTGGTGGCTGAGGGCTGCCGCATCGAGGGCACTGTGGTGAATTCCATCCTCTTCCCCGGCGTCACTGTGGAAAAGGGCGCAAAGGTAGAGGACTGCATCCTCTTCCGGGGCACCACTGTCCGGGAGGCAGCGCGGCTGTCCCATGTGATCACGGATAAGCATGTGGAGCTGCTGCCGGGCCGCACCATGGTGGGCCATACCGCATATCCCATTGTCATTGCCAAGGGCAGTGTGATCTGAGCAAGACGGCCTGAGGGGGTTTCGCAAAATCTCTGGTCTTTCTTCTCAGGAAAGGAGTAACAATATATGAAGATTCTATATGCGGCCAGCGAGGCCGTTCCCTTCTGTAAAACCGGCGGACTGGCAGACGTAGCCGGTTCCCTGCCTCCCGCTCTGGCGGAGCAGGGAGCCGAGACCGCTGTGATCCTGCCTCTGTACCGGCGGGTCAGAGAAAAATTTGCTGACCAACTGACGTTCCTGTGCTACGATTATGTGGATCTGGCCTGGCGGCACACCTACTGCGGCCTGTTTTCCATGAAAAAGGACGGCGTGACCTGGTATTTTCTGGATAACGAGCAGTATTTTGACCGGCCCGAGCTCTACGGCTATGTGGATGACGGAGAGCGCTTCGGCTTCTTCTCCCGGGCCGTGGTGAAGATGCTGGACCATCTGGAGTACTGGCCGGATGTGATCCACTGCAATGACTGGCAGACGGCCCTGATTCCCATTTATCTGAAGGATGACGGCGTCCGGGAGGACCGGTATCGCTCTATCCGGACGGTGCTGACTATCCACAACATCGAGTATCAGGGACGCTATGACCCCTATTGCCTGGGCGACCTGTTCGGCCTGGACCGGGGCTGGGTGGATGACGGCACCCTGCTGCTGGACGGCGATCTGAATTTGCTGAAGGGCGCCATCCTCACCGCTGACGCGGTGAACGCCGTGTCCCCCACCTATGCGCAGGAGCTGAAGAATCCCTACTTTGCTCACCGGATGGAGGGCATTTTGACCCAGTGCGGCTATAAGCTGTCCGGCGTACTCAACGGCATCGACATGAAGCTCTACGATCCTGCTGCTGACGGACGCATCACCGCCAACTATACGGCGGAGGATCTGTCCGGCAAGGCTGCGGATAAAACCGCTCTCCAGAACCTGATGGGTCTGAACGAGGAGCCAAACACCCCCATTATCGCCATGGTGAGCCGTCTGGTATCCCATAAGGGATTGGATCTTCTGCGGGAGGTCATGGGCGACATCATGGAGCTGCCTGCTCAATTTGTGGTGCTGGGCAGCGGCGATGCCGGATATGAGGAGTTCTTCCGCCGGACGGCGGAGCGGTATCCCGGCCGTATGGCTGTGCGTCTGGGGTATAATGAGGCACTGTCCATGGCTATCTACGCCGGTGCGGATCTGTTCCTGATGCCCTCTCGCAGCGAGCCTTGCGGCCTTTCCCAGATGATCTCCATGCGCTACGGCACGGTGCCCATCGTCCGGGAGACCGGCGGCCTGAAGGACACCGTTCAGCCCTATGAGGCCTGGCGTGACGCCGGTACCGGCTTCACCTTCGCCAACTATTCCAGCGCGGATATGCTCCATGTGATCCGGGAGGCGGTGTATCTCTACAAGGATTATCCCGACGCCTTTGCCCGTTTGAGAGACCGGGCCATGGCACAGGATTTCAGCTGGAACCGCAGCGCCGGGGACTACCTGCGGATCTACGGCGCTGTCACTGGCCTTTCCTGGGAAAAGTCTGCCCCGGAAGCACCTGCCGCGGAGGCTGCCGCCCCCACTGAGGAGCCGGTGATCGAGGTTCCTGCCGAGGAAGCTGTTGTTTCCGCTGCGGAGCCGGTCAGTGAGACCGCTGCAAAGCCTGCTGCAAAAAAGGCGGCGCGGAAAACGGCTGTAAAGAAGCCTGCGGCCAAAAAGACAACAACGAGAAAGACCGCAGCCAAGGCCACGACTAAAAAGGCGGCCGAAAAAGCGGTGGAAAAACCGACTGAAAAAGCAGCTGAGAAGCCCGTTGAGAAGCCGGCCGAAGAACCTGTTAAGAAAACTGCCGCGAAGACCACGGCGCCTGCGGACACCGTGGAAACCACGCAGCCTGTTCAACCCAAAAAGAAAGGAGCCGCTAAAAAAGCGGCAAAGTAAACCCGTATGACCGTACCATTTACCACGCAATCGTTACAAGACGCCCTGACCGCCAAGCTGGCCTTGAACTTCGGCACCGAGCCGGGGGAAGCCACGGATCAGGAGATGCTGAAAGCCTGCGCTCTGGTGCTGCGGGATGTGATGGCCCTCCGGGGCGTACAGACCGCCAAGGAAACAAAAAAGGAGCAGAAAAAGCAGGTCCACTATCTCTCTCTGGAATTTCTCATGGGCCGGAGCCTGATGAAAAACGCTTACAATCTGGGCGTGCTGCCCGAATTGAAGGAGGCTCTGGGCAACCTGGGCTTCAAGTCCGGCGACCTGTTTGAGCTGGAACCGGACGCAGGTCTGGGCAACGGCGGTCTGGGCCGCCTGGCCGCCTGCTATCTGGACTCCATGACCACGCTGGACATCCCCGCCACCGGCTATTCCATCTGCTATGAGCTGGGTATTTTTAAGCAGAAGATCGTGGAAGGTCAGCAGGTGGAGCTGCCTGATGACTGGAAGGGTGTTGGCTCCGCTTGGCTGCTGCCCAAGCCCGACGAGGCTCAGGCCGTCCACTTTGGCGGTACCCTTCGGGAATTCTGGCATGACGGCCATCTCCACATCGTCAACGAGAACTCCACCACCGTGCTGGCCGTTCCCTGCGACATGGTGGTGGCGGGCTATGATACCGACCACGTCAACACGCTCCGGCTGTGGGATGCCCGGTCCACCCGCCCTGTGGATATGGCCCTGTTTTCCCGCGGCGAATATCTGAAAGCCTCCGAGGACGAGGCCATGGCGGAGACCATCGCCAAGGTCCTCTACCCTGAGGATAACCACTACGAGGGCAAGTCCCTGCGGCTGAAGCAGCAGTATTTCTTCGTTTCTGCCACGGTGCAGTCCATTGTCACCAAGCATCTGGAGACCTATGGCACCCTGAAGAATTTCCATGAGAAAAACATCATTCAGATCAATGACACCCATCCGGCTCTGGTGATTCCGGAGCTGATGCGGATCTTCATGGACGAGGCGGGCATGAACTGGGACGAGGCGTGGGACATCACCTCCCGCTCCGTGGCCTATACCAACCACACGGTCCTTTCCGAGGCGCTGGAGCGCTGGCCCCAGCAGCTGGTGGAGACCCTGCTGCCCCGCGTGTGGCAGATCATTCAGGAGATCGCCCGCCGCTGGCAGGAAAAGGTGGAGAATTTCTTCCACGATCCCTCTGTTACTGAAAAGATGGCTATTGTCTGGGGCGGCGAGGTACGGATGGCCAACCTGTGCGTTGCAGGTGGCCTGTCCGTCAACGGCGTGTCCGGCCTCCATTCCGAGATCCTGAAAAAGGACGTATTCAAAAATTCCTATGCCATGGAGCCCTGGAAATTCACCAACGTCACCAACGGCATCGACCACCGCCGCTGGCTCAGTGAGATCAATCCGGGTCTGGACGGCCTGGTACGGGATCTGGCCGGTGGAGACGACTACCTGCTCCATCCTCAGGCGCTGAAAAAGCTGGATGCCTATGCGGACGATGCGACTGTCCTCAAGCGTCTGGACGAGATCAAGTGGCAGAATAAGGTGAAGTTTGCCGACTACGCCCGGAAAGCTCAGGGTGTGACCCTGGACCCCAACGCCATTTTCGACGTGCAGGTCAAGCGGCTCCACGAATATAAGCGGCAGTTGCTGAACGTATTGCACATCATCACCCTGTATCAGCAGTTGCAGGACGATCCCAACTGCATCACCCGGCCCCACACCTTCCTGTTCGGCGCCAAGGCCGCGCCGGGATATGCCGTGGCCAAGCGGATCATCCACCTCATCAACTCTCTGGCGGATGATATTTCCCATGATCCCCGCTGCCGGGGCAAGCTGCAGGTGGTGTTCCTGGAGAACTACCGGGTGTCTCTGGCCGAGCATCTGATGCCCGCCAGCGAGGTCTCTCAGCAGATCTCCACCGCCGGCAAGGAGGCCAGCGGCACCGGCAACATGAAGTTCATGATGAACGGTGCCCTCACCGTGGGTACTTTGGACGGCGCCAACGTGGAGATGCACGATGTGCTGGGCGATGAGAACATGTTCCTCTTCGGCCTCCATGCCGATCAGGCTGCTACACTGAAGCGGGAGGGCTATGTGCCCCAGCGCTATATCAGCCACGATCCCCAGATGGAGCGGTGCCTGAATGCCCTGCGGAAGGGCTTCCGGGACGGCGTCAGCTACGAGGACCTCTACCAGCGGCTCATCAGCCAGGACGAGTACCTCCTGCTGGCGGACTACCGGGCCTATTGCGACGCCGAGCGCCGCATGGCAGAGACCTATGAAAACCGGGAGACCTGGAACCGCATGAGTCTCCACAACATCGCCCGCAGCGGCATCTTCGCCGCCGACCGTGCTGTGGCGGAATATGCCGACAACATCTGGGACGTTCCCCACAGATAATCAGATTTGATCCACTATCAGCGCCGCCCAAAAGGGCGGCGCTGATATTTTTCACTCCTTCTGCCTTTGGAGTGTCCGCGAAGGGGAAAGTATTTAGATAAATTTCTAAATACCTGTTGACAGCCTGTGGGACATGTGCTATTTTCTATTTAGAAAATTTTCTAAATACTATGCGAGGGAGGGCTGCGGATGGCCTTTGCAGAGACCTTCAAGGCGCTGTCGGACCCGGTGCGGCGAGAAATTCTGAACCTGCTGAAGGGCGGGCGTCTGACGGCGGGCGAGATCGCCGGGCAGTTTGACATGACGGCGGCCACCGTGTCCTATCATTTATCCCTGCTGAAAAAAGCCGGTTTGATTTTCGAGAGCCGGGAGAAGAATTTTATCTATTACAGTCTCAACGCCTCCGTGCTGGAGGAAGTTTTGCTGTGGTTACAGGATCTGAAAGGGGCGAACGACCATGAAGCATGAGAAAAAACGATTGATTTTAACGACGGTCATTTGTTTACTGCCAATTATGGCGGGATTGGTACTGTACAGCCGTCTGCCGGAGCGGGTACCCACCCATTTTGATTTCAGCGGCACACCGGACGGCTGGTCCAGCCGCCCCTTCGCGGTATTCGGCCTGCCCTGTCTGCTGGCGGCGCTGAATGTGTTTCTGTATGCCTGCCTGAACCGGGATCCTAAGAGGGCCAACATGAGCGGCGCCTTGAAAACCGTCAGCCAGTGGAGCCTGCCGGTTCTGTCAGTGCTGTGCTATGGCCTGACCCTGACGGCGGCGCTGGGCTATCCCTCCCGGATCGAGATCGTCGTCCCGCTGCTGACAGGTATCCTTCTTCTGGTGATCGGAAACTATCTGCCCAAAACGAAACAGAGCTACACCATGGGCATCAAGCTGCCGTGGACGCTGCAAAGCGAGGAAAATTGGACCCGGACCCACCGATTGAGCGGCTTTTTGTGGGTGCTGTGCGGTCTTGTGATGATCCCCCTCTCCCTGCTGCGGCTGTGGAGCGGTTGGCTGTTTGGGGTGCTGCTGGCGGTGATGGTTCTGATCCCTGCCGTCTATTCCTACGCACTTCACAGAAAGGGCATCTGACATAGTAGCCACGGAACCCCCAAAACGAGAACCCCCTGCGGAATGGACGCATCCATTCCGCAGGGGGTCGTTTCTTGCTGTTTTTGCGTCGATCCTGATGTTACACAGAGAACAGCAGGTCGCTGTATACCGGGAAGGGCCACCGCTCGGCGGGGGTCAGCTCCTCCAGCCGGTCCGCCAGTTCACGGGCCTTTTCCATATCCGGGATCAGGTGATCATGGCTGTAAGCCATGGCCTTCTTAGCGTCTGCCGGGATCTTGCTGAGGTCCCGCTCCATTTTTTCCGTGGCAGCATAGAGCTTATCCGTCAGCTGGCCCATTTCACGGGCCACGGTGTCATCTGCCTTATGGCTGACGCCCATTTGCTCCTTTTTCCAGCCTCGCTCGCACAGCTCCGCCGTCACCGCGGATACGGCGGGCAGGATCTGCCGCCGCAGCATATCCGCCATGGTCCGGGCCTCGATGGTCAGGACCGTGGTGTAGTTCTCGATGTGGATCTCCGCACGGGCATTGATCTCCTCTTTCGTGTAAATCCCATGCTTGACGAAGAGGTCCACGTTTTTCTTGGCGGTGTAGACCGGCAGAGCGTCCGCCGCGGATTTCAGGTTGCTGAGGCCCCGCTTTTCTGCTTCTGCGATCCAGGCGTCATCATATCCGTTGCCGTTGAAGATGATCCGCTGGTGGTCGGTAAAGACCTTTTTGATGAGCTTTTCCAGATCCGACTGGAAATTCTTGGACTTTTCCAGTTGGTCGGCAAACTGCTGCAATTCCTCCGCCATGATGGTGTTCAAAGCGATGTTGGGACCGGAGATAGACTGGCTGGAGCCAAGCATCCGGAACTCAAACTTATTGCCGGTGAAGGCCATGGGAGAGGTGCGGTTCCGGTCCGTGTTGTCCTGGGGGATGGGGGGCATGGCGTCCACGCCGATCTGGAGGGTGCGCTTGCCGGCCTCTTTAAACTCTGTACCGCGGATGATGGACTGCACGATGGCATCCAGTTCGTCACCCAGGAAGATGGAGAGGACTGCGGGAGGTGCTTCGGAAGCGCCCAGACGGTGATCGTTGCCGGGAAATGCCACTGTAGCCCGCAGGAAGTCCTGATACTCGTCCACGCCCTTGACAAAGGCCGCCAAGAACAGCAGGAACTGGGCATTCTGGCTGGGAGTCTTGCCGGGCTTGAAGAGGTTCTTGCCGGTGTCGGTGTTCAGGGACCAGTTATCGTGCTTGCCGGAGCCGTTGACGCCGGCAAAGGGCTTTTCATCCAGAAGGCATACCAGATCGTGCTTTTCTGCGATCTTCTTCATGACCTCCATGGTGAGCTGATTGTGGTCGCAGGCTGTGTTGGCGTCTGTATAGACGGGAGCCATCTCGTGCTGGGCGGGGGCCGCCTCATTGTGCTTGGTCTTGCTGTAAATACCCAAAGCCCAGAGGTTTTCGTCCATGTCCTTCATGAAGGCTGCTACCCGGGGACGGATGGCGCCGTAATAGTGGTCATCCAGCTCCTGACCGCGGGGAGGCTTGGCGCCGAAGAGGGTGCGGCCGGTCATCCGCAGGTCCTCCCGCTGGTTGTACATCTTCTTATCCACCAGGAAGTACTCCTGCTCCGGGCCGACACAGGGCGTGACCTTGCGGGTCTCCGTGTCTCCGAACAGCCGCAGGATACGGATGGCCTGACGGCTCACGTCCTCCATGGACCGCAGCAACGGCGTCTTTTTGTCCAGCGCGTGACCGCCGTAGGAGCACAGGATGGTGGGAATGCAGAGGGTGCCCTCCTTGATAAAGGCAAAGGAGGAGGGGTCCCAAGCGGTGTAGCCACGGGCCTCAAAGGTGGCCCGCAGGCCGCCGGAGGGGAAGGAGGAGGCATCCGCCTCGCCCCGAACCAGATTCTTGCCGGAAAATTCCAAGATCACCCGGCCGCCCTCGGCAGGGGCGATGAAGCTGTCATGCTTTTCCGCCGTGAAGCCAGTCATCGGCTGGAACCAGTGGGTATAGTGGGTGCAGCCCCGCTCCACCGCCCAGGTCTTCATGGCCCCGGCAATCTCATTGGCGACAGCCAATTCCAGAGATGCTCCATCGGTGACGCAGCGCTTCCACGCCTGATAGCAGGCGCCGGACAGCCGCTCCTTCATGGTTTCCTCATTGAATACTCTGCTGCCGAACAGTTCGGGCAGTTTCAGCTCGCTCATGGCGGTCCCTCCGTTCAAGACGATAAAATATCAAGTTTATCCTACCATAAATTCATGTAAACGCAAGAAAAACATTGAAAAATCTCACAATATGAAACTGAGTGTATCACGGGGCCGTCCCCCTGTCAAACGGTAAACTGCACAAATACGGCTCCGTCCGGCGGCTTGGGTCTGTCTGCGGATTTTTTTACCTTTTCTTCCCCGGCATCTTTCCAAAACCGACGGCCTGTGCTATACTTTCATTTATATGTTTAAAAACAAAAGATAAGGGGCGTTCATCATGGGAGCCATTGGGTTTGACAATCAAAAATATCTCACTACGCAGTCTGAACAGATCAAAAAGCGGATCCACCAGTTCGGCGGGAAGCTGTATCTGGAATTCGGCGGGAAGCTGTTTGACGACTATCATGCCTCCCGGGTACTGCCGGGCTTTGAACCGGACAGCAAGATCCGGATGCTTCAGCAGTTGAAGGATGATGTGGAGATCGTCATCGCCATCAACGCCGGGGACATTGAGAAGAATAAAATGCGGGGGGATCTGGGCATCACCTATGATGAGGATGTCCTCCGCCTGATTGATATTTTCCGGGACATGGGGCTGTATGTGGGCAGCGTGGTGCTGACCCGTTACAGCGGACAGGATGCGGCGAACGCTTTCCTTCACCGGCTGGAAAAGCTGGGCATCCGCTGCTACCGGCACTATCCCATCGCCGGATATCCCTCCGACGTGGCCCATATCGTCAGCGATGATGGCCTGGGTAAAAACGACTACATCGAGACCAGCCATTCCCTGATCGTGGTGACGGCTCCCGGTCCCGGCAGCGGCAAGATGGCCACCTGCCTGAGCCAGTTGTATCACGATCATAAGCGGGGCGTCGATGCCGGCTATGCCAAGTTTGAGACATTCCCTATCTGGAACCTGCCCTTGAAGCATCCGGTCAACCTTGCCTATGAGGCCGCTACCGCCGATCTGGATGATGTGAACATGATCGACCCCTTCCATCTGGAGGCCTACGGCGTCACCACCGTCAATTACAATCGGGATGTAGAGATTTTCCCGGTGCTGAACGCCATTTTCGAGAAGATTCAGGGCAAATCCCCCTATAAATCCCCCACAGATATGGGCGTGAACATGGCGGGGAACTGCATCGTGGATGACGAGGTATGCCGCGCCGCCTCCCGCATGGAGATCCTGCGGCGGTATTACACCGCGAAAACCGAACTGGTCCAGGGTAAGGGGGCGGAGGAGACTGTCCGCAAGCTGGAGCTGGTGATGCAGCAGGCCGGCGTGACGCCGGAGATCTGCCCCGCCGTGGCAGCGGCGCTGGACAAGGCGGAAGCCACCGGCGCTCCCGCCGGCGCCATGGTGCTGCCGGATGGCCGGATCATCACCGGCAAGACCTCCGGGACATTGGGGGCTGCGGCGGCGCTGCTGCTGAATGCTCTGAAGGCTTTGGGAAATATCGACGATCAGTTTGAACTGATCTCCAAGCAGGTCTTAGAGCCTGTCTGCCATCTGAAAACCACGTATCTGGATCACCGTAACCCCCGACTCCACACCGACGAGGTACTGCTGACCCTGGCGATCTCCGCCCTGACCAACCCGCTGGCGGACCTTGCCAAACGGCAGCTGCCCGGTCTCCGGGATAGTGAGGCCCACTTCTCCGTCATCATCAGCGAGGAGGATCTGAAAATCTTCAAGCGTCTGGGCGTCCGGGTGAGCTGTGAACCGAAGTATGAGACCAAGCGGCTCTATCACCGCTGAGAACATTTGCCCCTGCGCTTGACACATCAGAAAGGAGACGGCGTGTGACACCGAAGATCGTCTGCGTCGCAGGCCCCACCGCCTGCGGCAAAACCACACTGGGCGTTCTGCTGGCCCAGCGCTTTCACGGAGAGGTGGTCTCTGCCGACTCCATGCAGATCTACCGGGGCATGACCGTCGGCACCGCCGCCCCTACGGAGGCGGAAATGCAGGGGGTTCCCCACCACATGATCGCCGTGGCGGAGCCCAGCGAACAGTGGAGCGCCGCAGAATACGTGGCGAAGGCCACGCCCATCGTGGATGACATCCTTTCCCGGGGGAAGCTGCCCATTCTGGTGGGCGGCACCGGATTGTGGATGGACGCCCTGATCCGGGGACACGGCTTCGCCGGCGGACACGCCGGCGGAGAGGTGCGCCGGGAATTGGAGACCCGGTTTGACCGGGACGGCATTGAGCCGCTGCTGGCAGAGCTGCGGCAGGTGGACCCGGAAAGCGCCGCACGGCTCCATCCCGCCGACACCAAGCGCATTCTCCGAGCGCTGGAGGTCTATCTGGAAACGGGCGAGACCATCTCCGCCCACAATGCTGCCACCCGCCAACTGCCTCCCCGGTATGACGCAGTATGGATCGGCCTGCAATTCGCAGACCGGGCCGACATGAAGGCGCTCATCGACCGCCGTGTGGACAAGATGACGGAGGAAGGGCTTTTAGAGGAAGTCCAAACTCTGCTGGCCATGGGACTGCCCCGGAATGCCACCGCTATGCAGGCCATTGGCTATAAGGAGTTTTTGGGCGTACTGGACGGGATCCTTACGGAGCAGGAGGCGCTGGAGCTGGTCAAGCTCCGCTCCCGGCAGTATGCCAAGCGCCAACTCACCTGGCTGCGGCGGAATCCGGCTATTCACTGGATCTATTGGGAAAAAGACCGTGATTTTGCCCGTGCCCTCCAGATTTCGACAGAAATTTTGACCGCTTCTGGCTTAGGATAAGACCAGGGGCGGCGGTCATCGACCAACAGAGACAGCGTACCGCTGGCACAGCCGCTCCCAAATAAAGAAGGAGCGGAATACTATGCAGAAAAAAATCAATTTACAGGATCTCTTCCTCCTGCGTCTTCGGCAGGAGCGGCTGCCCGTCACCGTGTTTTTGATGAACGGATTCCAGATGCGGGGCACCGTTACCGGCTACGATCCCTTTGTGGTGGTGCTGGAAAGCGACGGCAGGCAGCAGGTGATTTACAAACACGCCATTTCCACAGTGGTCCCCCTTCGTCCGGTGGCCCTGCGGGAAAGTGAGGAGGAAGCTGCCCTGTAACGATACGAGGCGTACATGAATCGATCATCCTTTGTAAGCAAGCTGTTCACGCCGGTCATCACCCTTCTGGTGCTGGCCTATTTCGGCTATCAGATCTACGGCTATGTAAGCGACCCCTTTTCCACCACCCTGGCCTACACCTATCAGGTGGAGGATACGGTGGACATCAGCGGCTATGTGGTCCGGCAGGAGCAGGTGCTCACCGGCGATGCCGGCGGCCTTATGCGGCTGCGGAAAAACGAGGGCGAGCGGGTCGGCACCGGCGGGGCCGTGGCCACCGTCTACGCCGATCAGGCGTCCTTGGACCGGCAGAACGAGATCGAAACCCTGAATAACCGCATCGAGCAGCTGGAATACGCTCAGGAATCCATGCTGGGCGCGGAGGTCACGCTGAAGCTGGACAGCCAGATCGCCCGGTCCCTGCTGGATTACCGGACCGTTGTGGCGGCGGGACGGCTGGACGCAGCGGAGAGCCGGGGGCAGGAGCTGCGGTCTCTGGTCCTCAAGCGGGATTATACCTATTCCGGCACCGAGGATCTCAGTGGGCAGCTGCAGGAATTGAAAAATCAGTTGAAAACCCTGCGGTCTCAGGCTGCTAACTCTGTAAAGACCATCCGGTCTCCCCGGTCCGGTTTGTTTTCCGCCGTGGTGGACGGCTACGAATCTGTTCTGACGCCGGACAGTTTGTCCGCGCTGACTCCCAGTGCTCTGAATAAGCTGTCCCCTGCCGAGCTCCCCGCCAACACCGGAAAGCTGATCCTGGGGGACAACTGGTATTATGTGGGCGTGGTCTCCGCACAGGAGGCCCAGACCCTTCAGACCCGCCAGAACCGTCTGGGAACCGGAGAGAGCCTGTCCCTCCGGTTTACCAAGAACGTGGACCGGGACCTGTCGGTCACGCTGTTGTCCGTGGGCGCGGAGGAAAACGGCCGCTGTGTGGTGACTTTCCAGGGGAATACATATTTGCAGGAACTGACGCTCCTGCGCCGCCAGAGCGCCGAGATCATTCTGGATACCACCGATGGACTGCGGGTCCCTCTGGCTGCGCTGCGTGTGGCCACCCAGACCGTTACGGAAAAGGACCCGGAAACCGAGGAGACTGCCAGCAAGGAGGTCAATGTCACCGGTGTTTACTGCGTCTCCGGCGCAAAGGCCCGGTTCAAGCCGGTAGAGGTGCTGCTCACCGGTGACGATTACGCTGTGGTCCGGTCTGCCGGCTCCACGGAGAAGCTGCGGCTGCGGCCCGGTGACGAGATCATCGTTGCCGCACGGGATCTGTATGACGGAAAAGTTGTTTCATAAAGAAAGAGAGGGATGTTCTATGTCCATTCAGACAAATATTCAGGAGGTCCGTCAGCGGATCGCCGCCGCCTGCGGAGAATGCGGCCGGGACCCCAAGGAGATCACGCTGGTAGGCGCCAGCAAGATGAATGACGCCGCCGCCTGCCGGGAGGCCATCGCCGCCGGGATCGACGTGCTGGGCGAAAACCGGGTCCAGGAGATGACGGAGAAGCTGAGCCAGAACGCCTATGACGGCGCGCCGCTCCACTTCATCGGTCATCTCCAGCGGAACAAGGTCAAGCAGGTGGTGGGCAAGGTAGCCCTGATCCAATCCGTGGGGTCTCTCCCCCTGCTGGAAGCCGTTGAAAAAGAGGCGGAAAAGCAGGACATCGTTCAGGACATTCTTCTGGAGGTGAACATCGGCGGCGAGGAGGCCAAGAGCGGCTTTGCCCCTGCTCAGTTGGAGGACGCCGCCAGAGCAGCTCAGGCCATGTCCCATGTCCGGGTCCGGGGATTGATGACGATCCCCCCCGCAGACAGCGACCGGGACACCAATATCCGCTATTTTCAGGAAGTCCGGGCACTTTATGTTGACATCAACGAGAAATTGTTCCATAATGAATTAAAGTGCCTTTCCATGGGCATGAGCGGCGATTTTGAGGATGCTATCCGAAATGGCGCCACCATGGTCCGTGTGGGCACCGCGATTTTCGGCGCCCGGTATTATCCCACTTGATTGCAGGAGGTTTTGGCTTATGGGTATTTTGGACGAGCTGAAGAAGCTGACCCATCCCTATGATGACGAGGATGAGGAATATGAGGATTTTGAGGAACCCCGTGAGCGCTCCTTCGATGACCGCCGCAACAAAGCGGAGGATCGCCGGAACAAGGTGGTGAACATCCATGCCACCACGCAGCTGAAGGTGGTGCTGGTGAAGCCGGACCGCTTTGAGAACGCCTCGGAGATCGCCGATCAATTGAAGGACAAGCGGACGGTGGTGCTGAATCTGGAATCCACCAACAAGGATGTGGCCCGGCGGCTCATCGACTTCCTTTCCGGCGTGGCCTATGCCGGCGAGGGCAAGATCAAAAAGGTTGCCGCAAACACCTATATCATCACGCCTTACCACGTGGAGCTGGAGGGCGATCTCATCGATGAGCTGGAAAACAACGGCTTATATTTCTAAGCGGGGAGGATATTGGATATGCTGACACCTCAGGAGGTTTCGACCCATTCCTTTGCCAAGGCGTCCTTTGGCGGCTACAACATGGCCATGGTGGACGAATTTCTGGATGAGCTGACTGACGATTATACCGCTCTCTACAAAGAAAACGCGGCGCTGAAAGCAAAATTGAAGGTCCTAGTGGAGAAGGTGGAGGAATACCGCGCCACCGAGGATTCCATGCGGGCCACCCTGCTCACCGCTCAGCGGATGGCGGATTCCATTGTGAAGGAAGCCGAACAGAAGCGGGATCAGATGATGACGCAGGCGGAGATCGACGCCAAGCTGAGGATCAACTGCCTGAAAAACGAGGCTGCCGCCGCGGAGGAACGTCTGCGGAAAGGCAAGGAGGAACTGGAGAAGTTTTCTGCTGCCGTCCGGGCTGTGTGCGATAAGGAGATCCAGCTTTTGAATGAGCTGCCTCAGGCCCCGGTGGAGCTGCCTCAGGAGGAAGCCAAACCGGAGGACTCCGTTCAGGAGATCGAGGACAGCGTCATGGCCGCGTTCAGCGAAGCAGCGCCGGAGGAGGACGGCGACACGGCGGAGACCCAGACGGAAGCGTCTGAGCCTGTTGCCGAAGCGACGGATCCCGCCGCTGACACCAGCGATCCCTTTGGGGATTTTCCCGACCTTTCCAGCACACGCCAGATCAATCTGGACGAACTGAAATTCGGCCGTAATTACAATACTTGACAAAAAGCGGCCTGCAAGGCCGCTTTTTGCTCTTTCAGGAGGTAGCTATATGGAAACGCAAGCGCCGATCATCGCCTTCCTGTATGACTTCGACAAGACTCTGTGCACCACGGACATGGAGGACTACGCCTTCATCCCCTCCCTTGGGTATACCCCGGCAGAATTCTGGGGCAGGGCCAACGCCTTTGGCTGGGAAAACCGGATGGACGGCCTGCTGGCCTATATGTACACCATGATCCAGGAGTGCGCCGCGCAGAATATCAAGCTGGACCGGGCCTTCCTGAACCACTGCGGTGAGTCCATCCAACTGTTCCCCGGCGTCCGGGAGTGGTTTGCCCGGATCAACGCCTTTGGGGAGAGTCTGGGCGTTCAAGTGGAGCACTATGTCATTTCCTCCGGCCTCCGGGAGATCATCGAGGGCAGCGGAATCGCTCAGGAATTCCGGGAGATCTATGCCTGCGAGTTCTACTACAACGAAAATGGCGACGCCTGCTGGCCCAAGCTGGACGTCAACTTTACCAATAAGACCCAGTTTGTCTACAGGATCAATAAGGGGATTCTGGATGTGTCCCGGGATAAGGAACTGAACGACTCCATGCCGGACGATTCCAAGCGGGTCCCCTTTACCAACATGATCTATATGGGAGACGGTCTTTCCGACGTGCCTTGTATGAAAATGATGCGGGCCTACGGCGGACAGGCCATCGCCGTCTATCAGGCCAGCAACCGGCAGGGTGTGGAAAAGCTGCTGGCGGACGGACGGGTGGATTTCATTTTCCCGGCAGACTACCGGGAGGGCATGGAGCTGGACCGCACTGTCCGGGACATCCTCCGGAAAATGACCATCACCGACCGGCTGCTGGAGGTCAACAACCGCCAGCTCCGCAGCATCGGCGGCGATGTGCTTCCCAATCAGGTGGGGCTGTTCTGAACACGGAATATCTGAATGATCGGAAAACCGGCGCAGAAAATGCGCCGGTTTTTTCTGTTTTTCCGGGAAAATCTCTTTACTTACAGTATCGTTTCTGTTAAACTATACGCTGTGTATTGAATCAATTCAGCCGGGGCAGCGCCCCGGCTGTTTCACGGAGGGTATCCATGGCAACAGAATTTTCCAGAACGCTGTCCCTGCTGCGGAAAGAGCGGGGCGTTTCTCAGCGGGTGGCCGCTGCGGATCTGGGGGTGTCTCAGGCTCTTTTGAGCCATTATGAAAACGGCATCCGGGAGCCGGGCCTTGCCTTTGTGTCCAAGGTCTGCGACTACTATCACGTCTCCGCAGACTATATGCTGGGCCGGACACTGGCCCGGGACGGCAGTATGCTCACCGCCGAGGAAATTTTGAACGCCGCTGAGCCGGGCAATGTGCTCCAGGGCAGCGTGCTGGCCACCCTGCGGGGCAAGCTCATCACCAGCGCCAGCGGCGTGCTGTTCGGCCTGCTGGGCAAGCTGGGAGACAAGGATGCTATCAACGCCGCGGCGGACAGTCTGGGCTGCCACATCTACCTGCTTTACCGGTTGCTCCACCGGGCCGCCGGAGGCAGCACCGCCTATTTTGCTTTGCCCGAGGAGGACTGCGCTGCAGGCGCCGCCTCCGCCGGGGCCTCTCTGGCCCGGACGGACTACGCCCGTGCGCTGGCGAAACTGTCCCGTGAAAAGGCCGCCTTTCCGGATATGTCCCATGAGACGCTTAACAGCGCCTTTCCCGGCCGGAGCCAGGGTATGATCCAAGTCCTCAGCACGGCGGACGGCCAGCTCAACCGCCTGAATCAGTCCGGCCTGAAATGAGTGTGCAGTCTCTGGCCTTTCTGGCCTTTTTGACCGTCACCGTCTGCGTCTGCCGTCTGCTGCCCAAGGAACGAATCTGGGTGCTTTTGGCGGCCAGTCTGGTGTTTTACCTCTGGGACGGCGCTCCAGCGGCTCTGTGGGGGTGCGGACTGCTGGCGGTGTCCTCTTTTGCCAGCTATCTTGCAGCCAACACGCTGCGAAAGCACCGCCGAAAAAGCGTCCTTCTTGCCGTCGTCTGCTATCACATCGCGGTATTGGGGATTTTCAAGTACACCGGTTTTTTCACCGGCGGCGCGGTACGGATGCCCTTCGTGCCCTTGGGTATCAGCTTTTTCACCTTCCAGCAGATCTGGTATCTTCGGGAGGTCTATGCCGGGACCTTTTCACAGGTCCCCACTCCGGCAGAATACCTGACCTACAGCTTCTTTTTCCCCACGGTGTCCTCTGGTCCCATCTTGAAGCCGGAGAATTTCTTCCCCCAGCTGCGGGAGGCCTCTCCCCTGCCCCAGGATACCGCAGCCGGTTTGTACGCCATCGGCCTCGGCCTTGCCAAAAAGGTGCTGCTGGCGGACAATCTGGGCGTGCTGGTGAACAACGGCTGGGGCAGCCTCTCTGAGCTGACGGCCCTGACCGCGTGGTGCGTGATCCTGGGCTACACGCTTCAGCTTTACTTCGACTTTTCCGGATATTGCGACCTTGCTGCCGGCTGCGCCCGGCTGCTGGGACTGCGGCTGCCCATCAACTTCGACTCTCCCTACCGGAGCCTTTCCGTTACGGAGTTCTGGAAACGCTGGCACATGACCCTGACGGCCTTCCTCCGGGAGAACGTCTACTTTCCCCTGGGCGGCAGCCGAAAGGGCCGGGGCCGTACATACCTGAACATTCTGGTGGTGTACCTCGTCAGCGGCATCTGGCACGGCGCGGGGTGGACCTTCATCCTATGGGGCCTGCTTCACGGGCTGGCGCAGGTTCTGGAACGCCTGTGGGGAAAACGGCGGGACGCTCTGCCCCGCTGGGCCCGGTGGGCCATGACCTTCCTCTTTATCAACCTTGCGTGGATCTTTTTCCGGGCGCCGGATGTGTCCTCTGCCCTGCTTTTGCTGAAAACCGCCGTTACCGGCGGGATGGGCGGGATCCGCCTGTGGCTGGTGAACGGCTTGTTCCGCCGGGAGGTCAGCGCGCTGGAGCTGCTGCTCCCGGTCATCGGCCCCTATACGGCCTACCTGCGGGTGGCGCTGATCTTGGGGATCGGGCTGCTGGCGGCTTTGTGGCCCCGGAACGTCATCCGTCAGATGGATACGTTCCGTCCCAACTGGCGCAGCGGCCTGTATGTGCTGGCGTGGTCGGTATGGGCCATTTTGTCCTTCACCGGCGTGGTGACATTCATCTATTCCAACTTCTAAAGAAAGGAGGCCCCGCCATGGAACAGCGCGCCTATCAAAAATGGACCCGGGGCCTGCTTTTGGGGCTTGTGCTGGTGCTGACGGCCTGCGCCGCCGTGGTATACAGGGTGGACCCCTGCTTTTACTACCGGATGCCCACGGACCGGGAGCCTGTTTTCTTCAGCGAACGCTACCAGACGGCGGGTATCGTCCGCAACAACCCGGCGGACGTGGTGCTGCTTGGCTCCTCCATGACCGCCAACTGCTACGGCAGTCAGCTTGAGACCGTTTTCGGCGGCACGGGCCTGCGGCTCACCATTCCTGACGGCTATTTCAGTGAATTCGATCAGGTGATGGGCCTGCTGATGCGGACTCACCCGCCCAAGCGGGTGCTGTTCGCCATGGATACCAATATTTTCACCCGGTCTCCTGACGGTGTTACCGGTGCAATGCCCGATTATCTCTATGACGCCAGTACCATCAATGACGTGAAATACCTGTTGAATAAGGACGTGCTCTATTACAGCCTCTACGCCCTGATGGCCCAGCGCTGGGACGAGGGCGAAACGCTGGACAAGGGATTTTCGTGGATGGATACCGTCTGGTGGAACCACATGACCGCCTTGGAGGAATATACCCGGCCGGACATCGCCCCGGAGCCGATGCCCCGGGACGGCCTGCTGGCGGACGCCGCCAAAAATCTGGCGGTTGCGGCAAGCTGGGCGGAGCGGTACCCGGAGGTGGAATTTGATTTTTACTTTTCCCCTTACAGCATCCTCTATTGGGACAAGATCGGCCGCATGGGAGAGACGGACGCCGTGTTTGCGGCGCTGGAGCTGGCCTGTGAAACGCTGCTGCCCTACGAGAACGTCACCCTCCACGGACTGCTGTTTGACCGGGATATCATCGAGCACCTGGACTACTACTGTGACTACGTTCACCACTCCGACGAGGCGGGCGCGCTGGCGCTGGAAAAGATCCATTCCGGTACCGATCGGCTGACCGAGAAAAATTATCGGGAAACTCTCGCCAACTGGCATGACTTTGTGGTAAACTACGACTACGATAAATTCTGGGACGATTACTACTGGTATCAGTTCCATACACCGGCAGGCGCAAAGACCTGACCGTTTCACATGAAACCTGAGAATCCGTCCCTTGGGACGTTTGCCTACGGAGGTTTTTTCTATGACCAAGCAATCCAATATCCGAAATTTCTCCATCATTGCTCACATCGACCACGGCAAGTCCACTTTGGCGGACCGGCTGCTGGAGATCTGCGGCGCCGTTTCCCAGCGCCAGATGGAAAATCAGCTTTTAGACAACATGGATCTGGAGCGGGAGCGGGGCATCACCATCAAGGCCCGTGCCGTGAAGCTGAACTACAAGGCTCAGGACGGCGAGACCTATGAACTGAACCTCATCGACACGCCGGGCCATGTGGACTTCAACTACGAGGTTTCCCGGTCGCTGGCCGCCTGTGAGGGCGCTGTTCTGGTGGTGGACTCCACACAGGGCGTGGAGGCCCAGACCTTGGCCAACACTTATCTGGCTATGGAGCACGATCTGGAGATCCTCCCCGTGTTCAACAAGATCGACCTGCCTGCTGCGGACCCTCTGAAGTCCAAGCAGGAGGTAGAGGACATCATCGGCCTGCCCGCCATGGACGCCCCGGAAATCTCCGCCAAGATGGGCATCAACATCGAGGCGGTGCTGGAGGATGTTGTCCGCAATGTCCCGGCTCCCAAGGGTGATCCCAAGGCCCCGCTGAAGGCGCTGGTCTTTGACAGCCAGTATGACAGCTATCGGGGCGTGGTGGTGTATTTCCGCATCATGGAGGGCACCATGCGCACCGGTCAGACCATCAAAATGATGGCCACCGGAGCGTCCTATCAGATCGTGGAGTGCGGTCATCTGCTGCCTCTGGGGCTGGAGCCCTGCGATTCCCTGTCTGCCGGTGAGGTGGGCTATTTTACAGCTTCTATCAAGACCGTCAGTGATACCCGGATCGGCGACACCATCACCGACGCGGCGAACCCCACGGCGGAGCCCCTGCCGGGCTACCGGCCGGTGCAGTCCATGGTCTACTGCGGCATTTACACCGAGGATGGCTCCAAGTACCCCGACCTGCGGGACGCGCTGGAAAAATTGCAGCTGAATGACGCATCCCTGAGCTTCGAGCCGGAATCCTCCGCCGCCCTGGGCTTCGGTTTCCGCTGCGGCTTCTTGGGAATGCTCCACATGGAGGTCATTCAGGAGCGTTTGGAACGGGAATTTGACCTGGATCTGGTGACCACCCTCCCCTCCGTTATCTACCACGTTTATAAGACCAACGGCGAACTGGTGACGGTGGACAATCCCCACAACTACCCGGACCCCTCCCTCATCGAGCGGGCGGAGGAGCCTTACGTCAAGGTGAACATCATCGCCCCCAACGAGTATGTGGGCAACATCATGCCCATGTGTCAGGACCGCCGGGGCGAGTTCAAGGATATGCAGTATCTGGACACCCATCTGGTGGAGCTGCATTACCAGATGCCCCTGAACGAGATCATTTATGACTTTTTCGATGCCCTGAAGGCCAACACCAAGGGCTACGCCTCTCTGGACTATGAGCTTTCCGGCTACCGTCCCAGCGATCTGGTGAAGGTGGACCTGCTGCTCAACGGCGATCAGGTGGATGCGCTGAGCTTCATCGCCCACCGGGACAAGGCCTACCCCCGTGCCCGCCGTCTGTGCGAGAAGCTGAAGGAGAACATTCCCCGCCAGCTCTTTGAGATCCCCATTCAGGCGGCCATCGGCGGCCGGGTCATCGCCCGGGAGACCGTGAAGGCCATGCGGAAGGACGTGCTGGCCAAGTGCTACGGCGGCGACGTCACCCGTAAGAAAAAGCTGCTGGAAAAGCAGAAGGAAGGCAAAAAGAAGATGCGGGCCTTGGGCACTGTCCAAATGCCCACGGAGGCGTTCCTGGCTGTCCTCAAGCTGGATGAATAATCTCTTTTTGCCTTCCTGCGAGCCGCAAAGCGGCGAGCCGGCGCTGTGCGCCGTTATTTCAATCAGCTTTTGAAACGCGGAGCGTTTTCAAAAGGCAAAAAGAAGATGCGGGTCTAAACAGGGCTCCCGCCGAAACCCAGCGTTAGCGGTTTCGGTGGGAAAAGGAGGCGCAAGGGAGCAAATGAACGCTTTGCCGCAGGCGGAGCGGAAGTTAAGCGGACTTTGCGACGACGCGCAGATGCCTACCGAAGCCTTCCTGGCTGTCCTCAAGCTGGACGAGTAACGGCTTTTTGCCTTGCCGACGCATGGACGCCTTTCGATCCTGTAAAACAAAACAGCCCCCGTCCGGATTACCGGACGGGGGCTGTTTTGTGAAATCACATCAGGTTGTAGAGGATCTTGGCCATCTGGCCGCGGGTGATGTTGCTGTGGGGCTTGAAGCTGCCGTCACTGTAGCCGTTGATGACCCCCTGAGCCGCCATGGTGCGGATGTAGTAGTCGGCGTAGCCGGGGATCTTGCCGCTGTCGGTGAAGGTCAGGTCCGCCAGCGCATAGCCCTTAGCCTGGGTGCGGCCGATCATGGCGGCAGCCTGGGCGCGGGTCAGAGCGTTGTTGGGATTGAAATACAGGCGGCCGTTTTTCTCCGCGCCGGAGATGACGCCCTCGGTATAGAGAGCCTTCACTGCGGGAATGGCGTATTCCGGAATGATGTCCAGATCCGCGAAGGGCAGAGACACATCGGCATACTTGCTCTCATCCAGCTTCAGATAGCGGTAGAGCATCACGGCGAACTGGGCCCGGCTGATATTCTGGTTGGGACGGAAGGTGCCGTCGCTGTAGCCGGTGGTGATGTTGGCGTTATAGAGGAAGTCCACATAGGTGGCGGCCCAGTAATCATTGATGTCACTGAACTTGTGGTCCACGTTGTAGGAATCGATGTCCACGCTGGCCCGGCCGATATTGCCGGAGGCATCCACAGCGGTAACGGTGATCCGCAGGGCCTCCCCGCTCTCGCCGGGGGCGGGAAGCGTGTACTGGAAGGAACCGGTCTTGGCGTCATAGTTTTCCAGAGGCTCCGCGACACCGTTTCTCGTCACCGTAATGGAGGAAGCGGGCAGAACGCCGTCCACCAGATCGGAGACCTTCACGCTGATCGTCTGAGTCTGCTCATCCAGTGCGGCTGTCACCGTCGGCGGGGCGTTATCCACCGTGCCGGGGAAGGCGGCGGTGATCTGGTCGATATAGACTGTGCCGCTGCGGGGGGTGTCGGCGTAGGTCACCTGAATATGGTCCCAAGTGGCGTCCGTAGTGGAGGGAGCGTAAATGACCACGCCGCTCAGGGTGAAATACTGGGGCAGCGGCACGTTGATCTGCTTCCAGCCGGTGAAGTCCAGCGTGGTGACGGGCAACTCCAGGTCGCTCTTGATGTCACCAGTGTAGAGGAAAGAGAGCTGGTTGCCGGAGCCGTCGCCGTAGACCCAGAGGTTCAGGGCTGTGTAGGGCGTTCCCAGATTGGAGAAGGAGCCTGCCATGGCCTGAGAATAGTAGCCGGTGTCCTCCGGGAGCACATAGTCCAGCTTTCCGGCGTAATGGCCTCTCTGGACATGATCGCTGACATTGGTGCGGGAAACCGTCAGATAGTAGCCGCTGGAGAAGCGCGTATCCGGAGTTTCAAAGTCCTCAATGGTCTGCAAGGCCACCTGAGCCACCGTGACGGGGATAGTCAGGCTCTTGTCCCCGGCGGAGACCGTCAGGTTTCCGGTGCCGGGGGCGGAGGCGGTGAACACACCGTGCTCATCCACCGTGCCGATGTCCCCGGAAACAGACCAGGTAAAGGCTTCATTGGTTGCCGTCAGAGGCAGATGGTTCCAGACGGCCCCAGCGGTGAGAGCGGTCTTGCTGCCGGGGGTCACGGTAAGCTCCGTCAGGTTGGAGGCACCGTTTTTCAGGGTCAGATTGTCCGGGTTGCGGATGGCGTGGACCACGGTGCTGCCCTTGGCCCCCCGGCCAGAGGCCGTCACGGTGATATCGCCGCCGGAGGCGGGGGTAGTCAGCAGATAGCGGCCGTCCTCTTGCTCCGCAATGCTGCCGGCGCTGGCGGACAGTGTATAGCTGGCGTCCATGGGGATGTAATTGCTGTCCACACCGGAGGCTGTGACGGACACGGCACTGCCGGCCAGCACATAGTCACCGGCGGCGTTGACGTAGAAATGATCCAGCCGCCCGCTGGAGCGGTCGGAGGCCACTAAAAACACCTGATTTGTGACCTTGCGCCCAGTCTCGGAGGGACGGTTGATGATGGTGGCCGTTGTGGAATCCGGCGTTGTCACCGCCAGATTGGTTGAGCCGCCGCCATCCAGGCATAGCACGGTCTGGCAGCCCAGTTCCAGCAGCCGCTCCCCTACCTGAGTCAGGGAGGCACCGATGGAGTGGCCGGTCTTGCGGCCGTCGATGGTGTAAAAGATCAGGGTGCCGTCCGCTTTCTGGCCAACGGCGGTGCGGGGATTGCTCCCAGCGGCCAGGTTGGGGACCACAGCTCCGTTTTCCGCCAGACAGTAGAGCGCGCCGATGGCATACTCTACATCCTCCCAGCCATCGTTGGCGGAGACGGTGAGGGTCAGTTCACTTCCCTGTGGGATGTTTTGCAGTGCGGTGGTATAGTAGCTGTCTGCCTGCAAATTGGCGGAGAGAACGATCTGATCCGGCGCAAGGCTGGTGACGGCGGTCTCTTCCACCCGATTCACCCGGAGGGTGACAGTGGAGCCGATGGCCAGCTTCCCCTGCTCCACGGTGCAGACTACATTGATGCCGGGTTCTGTGGTGCCGGTGGTGTGCTTGGCGTTAAAATCGTATGTATAGAGGTAAAGGCCGCTGTTGGTGCGAGCCTTGTTCACCGCCGCCACCGGCCGGACCAGCTCTGTGGAGTTTCCGAAGCCGTCATCCACGGCATAACCCAGATTTGCGGAGACCTTGACGCCGGGTTTGCCCAAAATGGCAGAGCCGTCCGCCCGGAAGCCGATGGCGTAATATCCGGCGTCACTGCTGCGGAGCAGTCCCTCCGTCACCACCATGCCAATGGGCAGGCCGGTGGAGACATTATAGAAATCGCCGTTGATGCCGGCTACTACCCGGTAGCCGTCATCTTCCAGCAGCGCGGCCGTGTCCGCCACGCTGGAACGGTCTGTCAGCGCGTCGCCGTAGGTGACGATGGGGGTCACAGCCTTGTTAGGCGTGTAGGTGATGAGATTTTCCGTCCGGAGATCGGAGTAAGTTGTACTCCAGAATACATTGGTGGAAAGCTGTGTCTCCTGGTGGAGAAGTGTGTCCTTGGCGAACAGGTCCTCCCCCAGCGCGTTTGACGCGGCGGCGGGCAGAGTCAGCGCGCTGATGAGACTGAGGGACAGCAGCAGGGATGTGAGTTTACGGATGCGGTGCTTCATAGGAACCTCCTATCGGTACAGGTCCGGGAAACCCCGGACAGGGTGGTCTACATAACATCCATAGCATAGCATAGATGCAGGATGAAGTAAATGAAAAAAGTGTTACAAAATCGGCGGGATCTTCCAGTAAGTCCGCAGCTTTTAACGGCGGAAAGCTGTTGCAAAAAAGGAAGGTTTCCGTTATAATATTCATGCGAAAAGGAGGCGGCAATATGACAGTAACGGTTGATGATAAGCGCTGCATCGGCTGCGGTATGTGCGCCGCCGCCGTACCGGAGGTGTTTCAGGTCATTGGGCGGGTGTCCACGGTGCTCTCCCAGCCTGCGAAGGAACGGTTCTTCCGGGTATTGGATGCCGCAAACGGCTGTCCGGTGAACGCGATCCAGGCAGAGCGGCGTTGAAAAAGTGAGACCGCAAAAAAAGAAAAAGAAAATCAGAAAAATGGCTTGACAATTTTCTGCCCATCTGTTATAGTAATTCGTGCCTATTTGAGGCAGATATGGCGGCGTAGCTCAGCTGGCTAGAGCATTCGGTTCATACCCGGAGTGTCACTGGTTCAAGTCCAGTCGCCGCTACCATGATCCGGAGACGTCACGTGACGTCTCCCGGATCTTCCCGGCCCGTTGGTCAAGTGGTTAAGACACGGCCCTTTCACGGCTGTAACATGGGTTCGAATCCCGTACGGGTCACCAACCTATCAGACGTCGTGAGTGGCGTCTGATAGGCCAACTAAAAAATGGAGGCTTAGCTCAGCTGGTTAGAGCGCATGCTTCACACGCATGAGGCCACTGGTTCGAGTCCAGTAGTCTCCACCAAAAATCACCGGAATCAATTGATTCCGGTGATTTTCTTTCGTAATCCGCAACTTTTCAAGGCACTTAATTTTTGCCGTTTTTTCAAGACTCACACGCCGACCCACACGGGGAAAGGTGCGGAAAGTACCGGACAGGGCCAGACAGGAATTTTTCTGTCTGGCCCTGTATTTTTTGCCATATTTACCGCATCTGCTGGCTGATGACCCCGCCGATGGTGTCGGCGGCATCCTGCTTCATCTGGGCCGTGGCGTGGGTGTAGGTGTTCAGGGTAAACCCTGCCGAATAGTGGCCCAGCGCGCCGGACAGCGTTTTCACGTCTACCCCGCTTTTCAGCGACAGCGTGGCGAAGGTGTGTCTGAGATCATGGAACCGGATGTGTTCCGCGCCGATGGCCTTCAGAATTTTGTCATGGGTTCGGCGGAAGGCATCCGGGTCATACATAGTCCCGGTCTTGGGCGATGGAAACAGATACGGATTGCGAGGGTGTTTCTGATGTTCGGCGATCAGCAAATCCACCGCCTGATGCGGGAGGGCCAATGTACGGATGGAATTTCTCGTTTTCGGGGGGCTTACAACCAGTTCCCCGTTGATTCGGTTCACCTGCTTGGTGACGGCGAGTGTCCGGTTTTCAACATCCAAGTCCGTCCATTGGAGGGCCAGCAGTTCTCCCCGCCGCAGGCCGGTGGTCAGTTCCAGATAGAAAGCGGCGAGAAGCCCTCGGCGCTCCGCTTCCGTAAGGTACATCCCGATTTTCTCCTGCGGCAGAATTTTCATTTCCCGTTTCTCGAGCTGCGGCAGTTTGCAGCCCTGGGCGGGATTGCTGAGGATGAGCCGCTCCGCCACCGCCTGCTCCAGGCAGTTGTGCAGCAGCGTGTGGACGCCCCGCACCACTCTGGGGCTGAGGCTTTTGTCCTTGAGTTCAGGGAAGTTTTTGCGCTGGACTCGCCCGCTTTTTTGGAGGTTGTTGTAAAACCGCTGGATCTGAATGGTAGTCAGCTTGTCCAGCGGGACGCTGCCAATTCCGGGAATGATGTGGTTCTCGATGTAGTTGGTGTAGTAGGCTTTGGTGTTTGGCCGGATGCGGGGCTCGGCGTAGACCTCGTACCACGTTTTCACCCATGACGCTACGGTGTATGTCCCGGCTTTGGATACGTCTAACTTTTGGCTTTCGCTGATCGCAGACTTGAGCTTTTCCTTGACCTCGGCCTGCGTTTTGCCCAGCACGTTTTTGATGATCCGCTTTCCGGTTTCCGGGTCATAGCCCGCAGTGTAGCGTCCTTCCCAGCGGCCGTCTTTCCGCTTGCGGATGTTCCCTTCCCCGTTTGCTCGTCTTTTTGGCATGGTATCAGCCCCTTTCGCAACGAACAATACCGTAAGCAAGGGAACAAAGCTACCAGAAAACCGAACTGTTATCAAAAAGTTATCATTTGCGCTCCCTCAAGCAGGGAGCCTTATCTTTGCCTATTGCGGCGCAATTTTTGCACTGCCGGAGAGTGCTCTCTTTGATTTTAGCAACGCAAATTCTGCATTACCGAGGGCGTCCTCTTTAGTTACAGCGGTGCGATTTTGGAACGGCTGAGAATCCCTTTTTATTGACTACAGCAGCGCAAAATATGCGCGATCTGCACCGAAAATTTCTCTCGCTTGGAAATCACTTTTTTGAGTGGTTGAAAACGTTGAATCCCTCAACCGCCTGCGGAACGGTCACCTCGAAAAGTCTGTTGTCACGGGCATTTTCCGTCCCTCACGTTCACCCACGACCGCGAAAACGCCTCTCAAGGTGCACCTTAGACTGCGGTTTCCAGACCTCGGAAAGCCCCGCACTGCGGGGCTTTGAGGCTGAGAGGTGCCCAATTACGGGCACCTCTCTTTATCTTGTGCTAAAATCGAACGGCCCTCACCGCTCGAAAAACCCTCCTGTAAAGTTCGGCTTTTCGCTCAAAACCGTTCCCGCAACTATCGCCAAAAAGTTACCGCCACAACGCTGTTTCAAACCGCTTCTTATTCCGATTTTCAACTTCTCCTACAAACGCCCCACGTTTGCTTTCGTAGGCGAAAGCGGGTACACACTCGCCTTCGCCAACAGGATCGCACACAGCGGCTCACACGCCGAAACACGGGCCATCCCTCCCCTCCGGCCACTGTGAGGCTTGTGCCGCCAGTGAGATTGCTCTGTAATACCACTCGATTCCACCGCGCTTTTATATACATACATTTCCCGGTTCTCTGTGAACCCCCACTATCAGCAACAGCTCTATCTCAGACCATCTTTCATCGTGTTTTTCAACTTCTTGCACAAACGGCCCACATTTGCTTTCACTCCCGAAAGCGGGTACACTCTCGGCTTTCGGAGAAGGATCGCACACAAGGGCACACACGGCGAAACACGGGGCGTTTCGGACGGGGGTGGTATCTCTACCCTCAGACCGTTTTGCGTGTTTCGGAAACCCTGCGCGGCCAGGTGTCAGAACGGCAAACTTTGCCGCTTTGGGGTCTTGGTCTGGTGTGCTCCCGAAGAATGCAGAGAGCCTTTGGGACAGCGATGCGCTTATGCGCGCCGCTGTTTCGAGGCGTCGCGGCCCCGCTGGGCTGCGCAGTTCTGATGCCGCTATTCGTTCAGTATGATTTGGAGAGATGGAAAGACTTGACCAAGCGTTCCGGCAGAGTTACTATCACACGCAACAACCGAACGGCCAGCCGTTTGGCGCTTGTGTGGGAGCCGCTTTAGACGGTAAAATGAGAGCCATCACGCTTGATTTCAAGGAGAGTCATCATGAACGGACATTGCCTTACAAACGAACAGATCCTCGCGTTTTCCACGGCACTTTTTCTGGCGGAACGGTCTCAGGCAACGATGGAGAAATATCTGCGGAGTGTACGAGCGTTCTCGCTATTTTTGGACGGTCAGCCCGTTACGAAGGATACCGTTATGGCCTGGAAAAAGCACCTTCAGAGAGAAGAAAAATATTCTCCGTCTACCGTCAACGCATCGCTGGCGGCCCTGAATTATCTGTTCAATTTTCTCAGTTGGTCGGACTGCCGTACACACTATTTGAAGATCCAGCGCCGCCTGTTCCGGGAGACCGGGCGGGAGCTGGATCGAGCAGACTATAGGTCTTTGAGTAGTTTGTTCATGTTCATCTCCTCCTTGCAACACAAAGGCATACCACAATCTTGAACCAAAAGTTATTTAAATATTTGCGAATAGGCACTTTCGTAAAAACTTGTGAGAAGAGATTGCGTCAGAGACTCTGCTATGGTATATTTAAATTGATTCCCAGCTCACAAAACCGTTGCAGAAATCTTGTCTGTGAGTTATAGTTAACAGAGGTCAAAAAAGATGGGGAGTGACGATTTTGAAGCCGATTATTAAATATCGTGGAGGAAAACAAAAGGAAATTCCTGATTTTATAAATCGGATTCCACAGGATTATCACCGCTATTTTGAGCCTTTCCTGGGTGGAGGCGCAGTCTATTTTCATATGGAACCAGAGCAAGCAGTTGTTGGAGATGTGAATCCAAAGCTGATTACATTTTATCAGCAACTAAGAGACAACTATCCGCTAATGCAGAAACAGTTGGATCAACTTCAGCAGCAGTATGAAGCAAATCAGTATGAGTATGAAGAATTAAAAAGGCAATATCCAAATGAACGGTGCGAGAATCGTAATGAGGCCCTATACTACCACTTACGGGAACAGTATAATCATCCTACGGGCGAATATCTTGATGGGGTACTATATTATTTCATTAACAAAACGGCGTATTCGGGTATGATTCGGTATAACAGCCATGGAGAATACAATGTTCCGTTTGGCCGGTACAGACATTTTAATACAAAAGTTATTACAAAGGAACACCATGATTTATTGCAGAGATCATCGGTTTTGTGTTCTGATTATCAGGCACTTTTTGAGATGGCGACAGAGAATGATTTTATGTTTTTAGACCCACCGTATGATTGTGTTTTTAATGATTACGGAAACATTGACATGATGAATGGGTTTGACGAAAATGAACATCGAAGATTAGCCGCGGATTTCCGAAATCTAAATTGTCCAGCGCTAATGATTATTGGAAAGACACGATTGACCGAGGAGTTATATGCACCCTATATTCGAGGGGAGTATCAAAAGAGATATGCTGTGAACATCCGAAATCGCTTTCAGTCAAATGCGATTCATATTATCGTACAGAATTATGATTAAAAGCAGAGGTGGAGCTACGGCCCCACCTCTGCTTTGCTATTAAAGGGTTTTATAAAATCATTGAAAACGTTACTGTCAGGAATGTGAGCATCATGCAAACAGGCATTCAAAAGCTGTGTGGGGTCAACTTGGTAAATCAAAACACGGTCACCAGGAGAGGCGCTTACCATAGTTTTTGACAATGAAGTTTTCTTTGCAATTTCATCATGCCAATCCGTGTTTGGTACTGCATACCCTACACAACAATACATGCCGCTTGAAGAACAGTAAGGAATCAAAAATGCGTTGCCAAATAGCGCAGTAGGGTATTGATTTTTGAGAGAATAGTAGTACTGAATTTGTTTTGCGATGTCTGAATTTGGAGGAGCAGCATAGACACGGAAATTCGTGTCATCAAATATGGGACAATAATATTTGGCATCGAAAATTGCCAAGTATGGGTCAGAAGTAGTGCTTGTTCCAGCATTAAGAATATCGGGAATTGCTTCTCCACTGCCAATATAGGCATCGCTGGATCTATCCAAATAATACTTCGGTGGACCGGAGCGGGTATGCTCGATATTCCCAAAATATTTCTTGGTTGCGGCTTCCCAAAAATCTTCAAATGAAGTGATCCCTAAACGAGTTTGGTTGTACGGCCCTTCCTTGCACCAGCTTCTTAATCCCCGGAGGAGCCGTAATTCCCGATCAGAAAAAGTCTGATTCATTTTATTGCTAATGGTAGGAACATAACGTGAAAGGTCTACATTATCCAAGCGTGGTGCAGCAGGGAGTGTAAGGCTCTTAAAAAGTCCAAGTGGCTTAAGGAGGCGAGCACACTGATTCACAATATAGGCATGGAGCGGTGTAATGGTATCAGAAATCTTTCTAACACTTTTCACTGTGATTGGTTGTAGATATACAGGTGAACGGTCAAAAATCGGTGCTGTGCGATGAATCGTCTGTGTCCAATTGCGTTGTCCGATACCATCGGTGCGAATCTGCCGCTTACGCTCGGTATATAAACCATTTTCTGCATAGTCTCTCAAAAGGAATACGGCAAGATCATATGGGTTTGAGATATGTGCTGTGCGCCGGGGATTAAACGGGTGAAACTGGTTCTCAAACCGAACACTGGACTGTGAAAATATCTTTGCGGCAACCTTGCAAATCAAATTGACATGTTCCAGTATTTGAGGCACAGATGGCGTTGACAGGTATTTTGGAAAACCAATTACTACGGCTTCTGCAACACAAGAGTAATAAATTCCAATGAAGGAAAAAGAGGTACCGCTAAAGAAACCCTGTTTTGCCAGATCGGCTTTTAATTCCTCCTGAGTAGCGTGAGACAACGCATTCCAAACAGATTTAGATTCTGGCGGAACATCACCAGGGAAATCCTCCCATCTGGTCAGTTCCTTTGCGAAAATAATTGCAGTGCTGGACATAGGCATACCTCGACATTAAACGGATGGGGTTATATAACTTTTTTCCGGGAGTACAGTCAGCGATTTGATATCCACGGAGGTTCCATTGAAAGCAAGGTTTTTCAAAGCCTGTCGGAGCTGCGAAAGTGTATGAATATTTTCCGCAAAGAAACTGGAAGGGGTATTGCGGAAAACATCTTGTAAGAGGTATGCAAATAGTTTGTCCACTAATGGATTTTGCATGGTAGACAGCTCATGTGTTCCAGTTTCATTTCGCATTTCTACAGATGCTTTTGTGTACTTCTCAATATCATTCATCTCAGTTTCACTGAAGAACCAGTAGCCAATGCAATGATCTTCCGCAAAGCCCTCATTGAGAATCTCCGTGTTAATGGAGTCTCGAAAAGTATTCCAATCGAAAGTAGTGGCAACATAGGATTTTGCGGAACTATCAAATACAGGCAAACAGATATGAGGGCGGCGTGCATTAGATGGATCAACTTCTACGACATCTCGATAAATACAGGACCAGCGTCGCTTGAATGCTGAATCCAATGGAAATACACCTTGATCCGCGCTGTTCAACGTAGTCCAGATATACAGGTTGTCTGGGAGTTTTATCTTGCTAAATGCATCCTCGGGCAAGTCTATCGTATCGTCTGTAAGTTTGTGGGAAACTGCGGAGTGGAGATAGTGCGCAAACTCTGATTTTGCGGTGATTTCATAAATACTGGTACCCTTTTCGCGATCCAGAAGCTGAAAAATGTCCCCGAAGACGCTGGCTGCATTAGCACGATTTAATTCTTCGATAATTAGAATATATTTCATAGGGGACTTATTTAGCTTTGCGGCATAGCAGTCGGCCAAGAGTTCAGCTAAAGGTCCCGGGGAAAATCGATATGTGATGTGTTCTCCAGACACTGTACCGGAGACAGGGGTTCCAGCATACTCTAAGGCTACGGTTTCGGTGCAGTCTTCCTGGGGAACGGGCATATATTCTCCGACAAACTGCCCGTAGGAATAGTCTTCATAGAATGTGACACGCCGATATATGGCCTGACCTGCTGTCGCAAGATCAGTGGCAGCCTTATTCAGAAAATGGCTCTTGCCCGTACCAGGAGCGCCGTGAACCAGCAAATTGTGGGGCAGATCTAAGGGAGAGGGATCAGGATTGTAAAGTGCAGAAGGGTTAAATACCACACGATATCCACCTGACAAATCTGTCATATACGGTCTGGAGTCAAAATATTGAAGATAGTTTTCCAGTTGGCTTGTAGTGAACGAACCAGAAGAGTCGCAAATGCGAATAAAGCAGCTCTGTGTCAAGCTGGGGCAACTATGTTCTGCGGGTGGAATCCGGAAAAACGGTCTGGTTTCAGGAGCAAACATATTATCATACATGCTGCGAATGTCCAAACGCCCCGGTGTGGTCGGAAGAATCTTACTTTCTATGGATACAAGATATTCTGAGGGTTCAATTCCCGCAGAGAATTTAAGACTGGCTGGGGGCGTCACACAGTAAGCAAAGAAAAAGTAGCGAAGGTTCTTATGCTTTGCATAAAGATATGCAAGCTGTGCGTTGTCTGTAAAAACTCGAATTTGAGGTTTTACACGATCACTTCCCGTAAGTGAAGTTTGACGTAAGGAGACTACCAACTCCTCCCCTGAGGGGGTAGTCCAGAGGGAGAACTTCCCAGAGGGGATGGTGCCCAGAACAGCATCACTTATAGATGGATTTTCGGCAAAAGACCAGTCTGGAAGAGCGGCTTTAATATTTTGATATAGTGTATTGCTATCTGCGAACAAGGCCATATATACACCAACTTTCTTTAGAACTGTTATTATAATTTTATCAAACAAAGAACATTTTGGCAACTACCGGGAGATTGTTTTTAAAAATCATGCAGTTGACGATAGAATTCCACATTTTTCCAAATAAGCACGGAAATTTAAATCCGCTACAGATTATCATACCTGTATCGGATTCTTAATGTTAGCAGCGCTGATTGTCTCTTCCCCTCTTGTACACTTCGTTTCCCCGTAGCGATGTGATTGATCTAATTGAGACGGTCAATGCTATTGTCCTGAACTAAAATTCCAACAAAAAATCTGCGAGTTATCGAAATGATAACTCGTGGATTTTTCCTTGTCCAGTACCAGCGTTATACCCATGGGTCACAATTTGTACCTATGAGAAGTAACACTTACGGCGCAAGGGTGTGGTTTTCCTTGACATTCTCCTGTAACTTGCTATAATGAGGGTAAGAAAAGGGCGCTGCGACAAGCGGTTATGACCCCATCAAATGAAAAGTTATCTAAGCGAACTTAGAAACCGTCACTTGGCAGAGTGGCGGTTTCTGCTTTTTACGATAATCGTCACGGTGAACCGTCCGATATGTAACGTAATCCGCATAAGCAACACCCCCTTTGCGGGTGTGTAGCCATAACCGCCTGCCGTTCGTGCAGCGCCTGACCGCATTTTTCCAAGTTCTGCATATTCTGTCAAGAAAGTCACTTTGTTGTACAGGAGTTCCTTGTCCGATGTGAACAGAAAACGAGGATCGCGCTTTGACCCACGTCCTGACCCACGAACAGAAAAAATGGGGCGGAAACAACGGAGAAAAGCGTATCTACGGGTGATGGAATTCTTCGGCAAATCCGTTTAACACCGCTGAAACAGTGCGGAAGACGTCCCTATCGAATCTTCACACGCATGAGGCCACTGGTTCGAGTCCAGTAGTCTCCACCAAAAATCACCGGAATCGCTTAATTCCGGTGATTTTCTTTCATAATCCGCAACTTTTTATGGCACTTAATTTTTGGCGTTCCTTCAAGACTCACACGTTGACCCACACGGGGAATAAACTGTACCCAAGAAAATGGACACGAGATTTTGACCCATGGCCCCGTTCGGCGGACACGCATTTGACCCATAGGGGCAGAAGCGCCGCACCTGTGTTATGATAGAACTACCGAACGGAGGTGCTGTATGGGCACGAAGAAGAAATTCACACCAGAGGAACTGAAGCATCTGCAGGCAAACCCCTACACGCTGCGGGTGACGGCAGACAGCATATCCTACACCCTCGCTTTCAAGGAGGCGTTCTGGGCGCTCAGTCTCCAGGGCTACACCGGCACAGCCGCCTTCCGCAAGCTGGGCTATAACACGGAAGTTCTGGGTTTCGAGCGGATCCACAATACTACAAAGCGCATCCGGCGGGAGGCCAGATCGCCGGAGGGCTTTCATGAGGGCGTCCGGGGCGGTGTGCGTATATCAGGCGGCGGGAACAACCAGACAGAGGGGGCGTCCGCCCCGTCTGACGAAGCCGCCAGACGCATGAAACGGGAGATTTTGTGTCTCCAGCAGCAGATGGCGTTCTTAAAAAAAGTCATGCGGCTGCACGGCAAGCCGGGAGAATAGCCATGGACAGCGCCGGAGAGAGATTTAAGGCCATTCGCGCCGCGTTGGCGGATCGGAACAACATCCTCACCGTGAAAGACCTGTGCGAATTGGCAGGTGTCTCCCGCTCCGGCTACTACAACTGGGTTCGTTCTGAAAAAAACAGAGAGCTTCGGGAGACGAAGGACCGGGCGGCATTCGAACAGATCCTGGAGGCATACCGGTTCCGGGGCTACGCAAAGGGCGTTCGCGGCATTCATATGCGGCTTTTGCACATGGGTATCCGAATGAACGTGAAGAAGATCCGCCGCCTGATGCGGAAATACAAGCTCACCTGCCCCATCCGAAAGCCGAATCCCTACCGCAGATTGCAGCGATCCATCCGAATGGGCAGCGCCGTGGAGAATTTGGTCAACCGGGAATTCGAGTCTCATGGGCCGAGAGCCATCCTCCTGACGGACATCACATACATCCCGCTCTGCGGCAGATTCTGCTACCTCTCCACGATCCTGGACGCCTGCACAAAGCAGGTCCTGGCCTATGCGATGAGCGAATCGCTGTAAGTGGATTTTGTTTTGGAAACGGTCCAGCTGCTGGTAAAGCACCATGGGATCTCGCTGAGCAAGGAGACCGTGATCCACAGCGACCAGGGGACCCACTACACCAGTCTGAAGTTCATCCAGCTGGTGGAGAACAGCGCACTGCGGCGGTCCATGTCCCGCAGAGGGAACTGCTGGGACAACGCGCCCCAAGAGAGCTTCTTCGGGCACATGAAAGACGAGCTGGCCAGTGAGATCCCGGGGTGGACGTCTTTTGAGGCTGCCAAAGCCTCCATTGACCGCTGGATGGATTACTACAACAATGACCGCTGCCAGTGGGATCTGGCGAAGCTATCCCCTAACGAATATTACCACTACATCACCACAGGTGAGTACCCCGCCGGTATGCTGCCGCTATGGGTCAAATGAAAATGTCCTTGACTTGGGGAGCACTTTAGAAATGGCCAGAAAGTACCGGACAGGGCCAGACAGGATTTTTCCTGTCTGGCCCTGTATTTTTTTGCCATATTTACCGCATCTGCTGGCTGATGCCCCCGCCGATGGTGTCCGCGGCGTCCTGTTTCATCTGGGCCGTGGCGTGGGTGTAGGTGTTCAAGGTGAAGCCAGCCGAGTAGTGGCCCAAGGCACCGGACAGCGTTTTCACGTCCACGCCGCTTTTCAGGGACAGCGTGGCGAAGGTGTGCCGCAAGTCATGGAATCGAATGTGCTCCGCACCGATGGCCTTCAGAATTTTGTCGTGGGTTCGACGGAAAGCGTCCGGGTCATACATGGTTCCGGTCTTGGGCGATGGAAACAGATACGGGTTTGTTGGGTGCTTTTTGTGCTCGGAAACCAGCAGGTCGACTGCCTGCTGCGGAAGGGCTAAAGTGCGAATGGAATTTCTCGTTTTTGGTGGGCTGACCACCAGTTCGCCGTTGATGCGGTTCACTTGTTTTGTGATGGAAAGTGTCCGGTTTTCAACGTCCAAGTCCGTCCATTGGAGGGCCAGCAGTTCGCCCCGGCGCAGGCCGGTGGTCAGTTCCAGATAGAAGGCTGCGAGAAGCCCACGGCGCTCCGCTTCCGCAAGGTACATCCCGATTTTCTCTTGCGGCAGAATTTTCATTTCCCGTTTCTCAAGCTGCGGAAGCTTGCAGCCCTGGGCGGGGTTGGCGAGGATGAGCCGCTCCGCCACCGCCTGCTCCAAGCAGTTGTGCAGCAGTGTGTGAACGCCCCACACCACTCTGGGGCTGAGGCTTTTGTCCCTGAGTTCGGGGAAGTTTTTGCGCTGGACTCGCCCAGTTTTCTGGAGATTGTTGTAAAACCGCTGGATCTGAATGGTGGTCAGCTTGTTCAGCGGGACGCTGCCGATTCTGGGGATGATGTGGTTCTCGATGTAGTTGGTGTAGTACGCCTTTGTGTTGGGCCGGATGCGGGGCTCGGCGTAGACCTCGTACCACGTTTTCACCCACGAACTGACCGTGTAAGTCCCGGCTTTGGATACATCCAGCCGTTGGCTTTCACTGATTGCGGCTTTAAACTTCTCCTTGACCTCGGCCTGCGTTTTACCCAGCACGTTCTTGATGATCCGTTTTCCGCTCTCCAGGTCATAGCCCGCCGTGTACCGACCCTCCCAGCGTCCGTCCTTTCGTTTGCGGATATTCCCCTCTCCGTTTGCTCGTCGCTTTGGCATAAAATCAGCCTCCTTTGCCAACGAACAATATCCGTAGGGATTGGGTATCTCTTTTTGCAGCTTGAAAATGCAGGTATGCACCTTCGACCCAGCTGAAATCGTGGCAAATTCGTGGCAAATTGCTGGAATATCTTGACTTTATGCGGATGATATGCTAAAATTTTTCCGGTTTTTAGGTGACTGTCTGCGGGTAGTCCGCCGGGAAATCCATTAGAATTTAACAGATCGGAGATACATATTATGGAAAGAATCAAGACTCTCGAGACTCGTAGCCTGTGCGACAGCGCCAAGAACGGCGGCTGCGGTGAGTGCCAGACTTCCTGCCAGTCTGCCTGCAAGACCAGCTGCGGCGTGGCAAATCAGAAGTGCGAGAACACCAACAAGTAATCAATCGCAATTTTCAAAAAGCTGCCGCCTGTTCAGGCGGCACTTTTTCTGTACGAGGAGAACGGAAGAATGGTACATCAGTATCAACTGAACGGCTACAACATCGTGCTGGACACCTGCTCCGGTGCCATTCATGTAGTGGATGAGGTAGCCTATGACATCATTGCGCTTTACCCGGATCACACGGCGGATGAGATCGTAACGGCAATGATGGGAAAATACGGCGCACGCGAGGATGTGACGGAGAAGGATCTGCGGGACTGCATTGATGACGTGGAGGCGCTGAAGCAGGCCGGGAAACTCTATACCCCCGACACCTTCGCGGACATGGCCGGCACGTTCAAGGAGCGCTCCGGCGATGTGGTGAAGGCGCTGTGCCTGCATGTGGCGCACACCTGCAACCTGAACTGTTCCTACTGCTTTGCCAGCCAGGGAAAATACCATGGAGACCGTGCGCTGATGAGCTTCGAGGTGGGTAAGCAGGCGCTGGACTTCCTGATGGATCACTCCGGCAGCCGCACCAATCTGGAGGTGGACTTCTTCGGCGGTGAGCCGCTGATGAACTGGGACGTGGTGAAGCAGTTGGTGGAGTATGCCCGCAGTGTGGAAAAGGAGCGGGGCAAAAATTTCCGCTTTACGCTGACCACAAACGGTATGCTCATCGACGATGACGTGATCGACTTCGCCAACCGGGAAATGAGCAATGTGGTGCTGTCGCTGGATGGCCGCAAGGAAATCCATGACCGGCTGCGGGTGGACTATGCAGGCAATGGCAGCTACGAGCGCATTGTGCCTAAGTTCCAGAAGCTGGTAGAGGCCAGAGGCAACAAGAACTATTATATGCGTGGCACCTTTACCCATGCCAATCCGGACTTTACGAAGGACCTGTTCCACATGGCGGATCTGGGCTTCACGGAGTTGAGCATGGAGCCGGTGGTGTGCGCGCCGGAGGACCCCGCCGCACTGACAGCGGAGGATCTGGAGATCGTGAAGGACCAGTACGAGCTGCTGGCCAAGGATATGCTGCGTCGGGAAAAGGAAGGCAAGCCCATCACCTTCTATCACTACATGCTGGATCTGACGGGCGGCCCCTGCATTTACAAGCGGATCTCCGGCTGCGGCTCCGGCACGGAGTATATGGCTGTGACCCCTTGGGGAGACCTGTATCCCTGCCATCAGTTCGTGGGTGAGGAAGCCTACAAGCTGGGCGACATCTGGAACGGCGTGACCAATACGGCCCTGCGGGAGGAATTCCGTTCCTGCAACGCCTACGCCCGGCCTGAGTGCAATGACTGCTGGGCGAGATTCTACTGCTCCGGCGGCTGCGCGGCCAACGCCTTCCACGCCACGGGTTCCATCCGCGGCGTCTACGAGGCAGGCTGCGAATTGTTCCGCAAGCGTATTGAATGTGCAATCATGATGAAGGTGGCGGAAGATTCTGCCAAGGCCAACGGCTGATGGAAACGCCCATTGCTGATTTTGTCCGGCGGTACGCGGATTCCGGGATGATCCGGGCGCACATGCCCGGCCACAAGGGAAAGCCCTTTCTGGGCTGTGAGACACTGGACATCACCGAGATCCAAGGCGCGGACAGCCTGTACGAAGCGGAGGGCATCATCCGGCGCAGTGAGTCCTATGCCGGGGAACTGTTCGGCTCTGGCCGGACGGTGTACTCCACGGAGGGGTCCAGCCAGTGCATCCGGGCGATGCTGTATCTGGCGCTGACCTGCGGAAATGGGTCCCGGACGGTGGTGGCGGCCCGAAACGTACACCGGGCGTTTGTATATGCGGCGGCCCTGCTGGATTTTGAGATCGTCTGGCTGTGGCCGGAGCGCAGCTCGTCTCTCTGCGGCTGCCCGGTATCGCCGGACACATTGGAGCGGACACTGGCGGAGATGCCTGCACCGCCGGCGGCGGTCTATCTCACCAGCCCGGACTATCTGGGCGGCATGGCGGACATTTCCGCTCTGGCAGAGGTGTGCCGGAAACATGGTACGCTGCTGGCGGTGGACAACGCCCACGGCGCCTATCTGCGGTTTCTGGAACCATCCTGTCACCCGCTGGATTTTGGCGCAGACCTGTGCTGCGATTCGGCACACAAGACGCTGCCGGTGCTGACCGGAGGCGCGTACCTGCACATCAGCCGTGCGGCTCCAGCATCTCTCCGGGAGAGTGCGAAAACAGCGATGGCCATGTTTGGCTCCACCAGTCCGTCCTACCTGACGCTGGCGTCGCTGGATCTATGCAACCGCTATCTGGCGGATGGGTACCGGGATCGCCTGCGGGAGATGTGTGGGCGTCTGGAGGAAGCGCGAAAGGCGCTGACGGCTGCCGGTTGGCAGGTGGAACCGTCGGACCCGCTGCGGCTGACCGTCAAGGCCCCAGCCGGGATGACCGGCGGGCAGTTGGCGAACTGTCTGCGTGAGAGCGGTGTGGAATGTGAATACGCCGATCTGGATTTTTTGGTGCTGATGCTGACACCGGAGAATCGTGCGGCGGACATCGAACGGCTTCTGCATGCTTTCGGAACAAATGATGCCGTTTATGCGCCGCAGCCGACGCTGCCGCTGGCCCGTGGAGAACGGGTGTGTTCCGTGCGGGAGGCGCTGTTTGCTCCACGGGAGACTGTACCGGCGGCACGGTCGCTGGGCCGGGTCTGCGGCGCCCCTACCGTGGGGTGTCCGCCTGCGATCCCCATTGCGGTGTCCGGTGAGCAAATTGGCCCGGAAGCGCTGGAACTGTTCCGGCGGTATGGCGTGGAGCAGGTGGAAGTCCTGCGCTGAAAACGGTTTTGAGAAAAGCAAGACCGGCAAATCTGAACACTGACAAACCGCAGACCCGGCAGTATTTACCGGGTCTGCGGTTTGTTTTCTTGCTGTATGCATCCGGCTTGTGAACTGTGGAGTCTTGCCAACGGCGCGTTTTGGGGATGGCCTTCTGCCGATGAGGGAAAATAAAACGCCCGCTGTTATAGTAGGAATGCGGTCTGGCAACTGCAAGGTGTAAAACGAAGGGAGACCACACAAGAAGGAATACCACAAACAGTTTATCAAAAATCTTCCAGTGTGCCTCTTGGATAAATTACCAGAAAGTCCAAAGACTAAGCGTAGTTTCACGAGGATAAGGAGATTTGAAATATGAAAGCAACAGGAATCGTGCGGCGCATCGATGACCTGGGCCGGGTGGTCATTCCCAAGGAGATCCGCCGCACTATGCGCATCCGCGAGGGCGATCCGTTGGAGATCTATACCAGCCGGGATGGCGAGGTCATCTTCAAAAAGTATTCCCTCATGGGCGGGTTGGATGATTTTGCGGCCCAGCTTTGCGAGACTATGAGCCGTTCCACCGGGGCCATCTGTGCCGTGACAGACCGGGACAGCGTCATTGCTGTGGCCGGCGGCGCCAAGCGGGAGCTGCTGGGCAAGGGCATTACCGCCCAACTGGAGCAGGTTATGGAGAACCGCCGCATCTACCAATATGACGGTCAAGGGCCCCAGATCCCGGTATCCGACAGCAGTGACCGCCTGATGGCCATTGTGGCCGCGCCGATCCTTTCGGAGGGAGATCTGCTGGGACTGGTGCTGTTCATCAGCGACAGCCCCGCTGCTGCCGGGGACGCGGAGTACAAGTTGGCCCAGACCGTCGCTGCCTTTTTGGGCCGGCACATGGAAAACTGAAGAGATCGACAGCGGCAGGCGGCCATGGGGTGATCCATGGCCGCCTGCTATATTGGTTCTTAAAAGCGGGCGATTACAGGGCGGAGCGATTGCATTTTTGCAAAATGCAATCGCTTACATAGGCGGCTTTGTGAATTATCGAATAGAACCGGTGACGCAAGGAGCGCTGCATTCAAAGAAAAATATCTGGATTTGTAAATGTTGCACAATACAGAAAGACGTTGTTTTTGATATCTGTAGAAAATGGCGATTTTCTATTGCAATCCAAATTTTGCCATGATATCATATTCACAAATCACAGCACTTGGCGCTTTATTTTTATTGTGCATGAATGTAAGCGCTTTCTTACACTGGAAAGGAGAACCGGTTTTATGGATACCCCAACGATTTATGATGTATCCCGCCTGTCCGGCGTCTCCACGGCTACGGTCTCCCGGACCTTCACTACACCGGACCGTGTGCGAGAATCCACCCGCCGCCGGGTCTACGCCGCGGCGGAGGCACTGCATTACCAACCCAGCGCCATAGCCCGGGCCATGGCCCGGCAGCAGACTGACAAGATCGCCTTCCTGATCTGTAAAGAGGGCGCTACCATTCTGGATGAGTTCTACGCCAGTATCTGCGAGGGCGTCATGCGCCGCGCCAACGGCACCAACTACCAGCTTCTGATCTCCACAGCGGAGGAATGGACCCGCACGGCCCAGAGCAAGCAGATCGAGGGTGTCATCCTGGCAGGCAATGCCCAGGCCGACCTGATTTCCGAATTTCAGCGGCAGAACATCCCCGTGGTCCTGGTAAACAACCGGGCGGCGGGCTTCGATCTGCCCTGCATCGTGGCGGATGAAGCCGGCGGTGTGCGTCAGGTAGTCAGCCATCTGATCTCCGCCGGACATCAGCGGATCGCCATGCTGATGGGCCGCTTCTCCCCTTACGTCACCAGTGCCCGCTACAATGCGTTTCTCTCCGTTATGCGGGAAAACGGCCTTTCGGTGGATGAATCCGGCGCGTTGATGTGCGACCGGGATATCCAAAGCGCCACAGAGGCGGCCCTCCGTCTGCTGAGCCGCCCGGATCGGCCCTCCGCCGTATTCGCCTTTAACGATGTGCTGGCCGCCGGCGTCATGAAAGCCGCCCGGCGTCTGGGGCTCCGCCTGCCGGAGGATCTGGCGGTGGTGGGCTTCGACGATTCCTCCGTCTGCCCCATGATGGAGCCGGAGCTCAGCTCCATCCATGTGGATTGCCGACGGATGGGCGAGCTGTGCATGGAGCACATGGCTGCATTGCTGGACGGTGCGCAGGATGTTCCCCGGCTGACGGTGGTGCCGGTGAATCTCAAGATCCGGGCATCCTCCCGCGCCGCGATCTGACAGAAATTTTACACAGGCTTCACCTGGGTTTGATTGTTTCAGCACTATATAAAATGTATACTCTTCGGTGGAAAACGTTTTTCACTCAATAAGGAGGCGTTCTTGTGAAACGGAAAAAGAGAATTGGAACGGTTGGAAAGGCCATAGGCTGTCTGTTTTTTCTGATGGTCTCGCTGTTTCCCATCTACTGGCTGGTGGCAATGGCGATCCGGCCTACGGATGAAATGAGGGGACATATCGCTTTGATTCCTCAAAGTCTGACAGGCATCCATTTCGCGGAGCTGTTTTCGGCCAAGAATTTCGGCACCGCCATCATCAACAGCTTGCAGACTACGTTCGGTTCTCTGTTTGTCTCGCTGGTTGTCGGTATCTGCGCGGCCTATATCATCGCCCGCCGCCGGTTCCGGTTTGGCCTGAAAAAGCCCATGACATACTGGGTCCTGCTGGTGCGTGTACTGCCGCCGGTGGCCTTCACCATCCCGCTGTACATCATGTTCAATAAGCTCGGTATTCTGAACACCAAGCTGCCGGTGCTGCTGGCCTGTGTGCTGATCAACGTGCCGCTGATCATCTGGTTCCTGATCAGCTTCTTCCAGGATCTGCCGGAGGAAGTGGAGGAAAGTGCCAAAGTGGACGGCGCGACCGAGTGGCAGCTGTTCTGCAGGATTGTGCTGCCGCTGGTGGCCCCTGGCATCGCGGCAGTGGCCATGCTCTCCTTTATGTATGCCTGGAACGAGTACACCTACACCGTCATTTTTACCCGGACCGCCGTCAACAACACCGTTCCTCTGGCGCTGGCCCTGCTGAACACGGAGGATAACCTCACCAACTTTGGCCTGGTGGCCGCAGGCGGCGTGGTTTCCGTCATTCCCATTACCCTGTTTGTGATCTTTGCGCAGAACTACTTGATCTCCGGACTTTCAAGCGGTGCTGTCAAAGAGTAACAAAATAAAATCCAACAATTTCAGATTAGGAGGAAAACAAGATGAAAAAAGCGTTGTCCCTGATCCTGGCGCTGGCTATGGCCCTGTCTCTGGCCGCCTGCGGCGGCGGTAAGACCGAGACTCCCTCTGACAGCAATACTCCCGCTGATAATACCTCCGCAGAACCCACCAAGCTGTCCCTGATCCTGCGCGGCGGCACCTATGCCGACGTGATCAAGGAGTGCCTGCCCGCTTTCGAGGCTGAGCACAATGTTGTCTGCGAGGTGCAGGAGCTCTCTGAGGGCGACCTGTACTCCGGCATCGCTCTGGACGCCATCAATGACAAGGGCTCCTATGACCTGTGCATGGTGGACGGTTCCTGGATGGCAGAGTTCACCGAGAACGGCGTTCTGGCCAACCTCACCGAGCTGGGCTACTCTCTGGATGAGGACGTGATCCCCGCCACCACCACCATCTGCTATGTGGGCGATGACCTGTATCTGGCTCCCTACTACGGCAACGTGACCGTCCTGCTGTACAACAAGGCCAACGTGGAAGCCGCCGGTTACACCGGTGACACCATCTTGTCCTTGGAGGATATGCTGGCGATCTGCGAAAAGGCCAAGGCCGATGGTAAGCTGGGCTTCATCTATCGTGGCGACAGCCAGAATAACCTGGTCGTCGACTTCCTGCCCATCCTGCTGTCCTACGGCGGCTGGGTCATCGACAGCAACAATCAGCCCACCGTCAATACTCCCGAGTTTAAGGACGCTATGAACTTCTATCTGAAGCTCATCGCTACCGGTTCCGCCCAGGTTAAGGATGACCTGATCGCTTCCTGCGATACCGGCGCCGGCACCATGGGTGTGGGCTGGCCCGGCTGGTACACTCCCACTGCTGATACCGCTGCTGATTACTGCGCCATCACCGGTGCTGTCGCCAAGGGCGGCGAGACCCACAACGCTAACGTCTATGGCGTCTGGACCATTGGTATCCCCAGCAACAGCCAGAACAAGGAACTGGCTACCGAGCTGCTGAGCTACCTGATGGACAAGGATGTCCAGAAGTCCACCGTTCCCTCCGGCGGTGTGCCCTGCCGTTACTCCAGCCTGCAGGATGCCGAGATCCTCAAGACCTATCCTCAGTATGAGGTTGTCTGCAAGGCTCTGGAAGGCGGTATGTATCGTCCCGTGATTGCTGAGTGGACTCAGTTCTACACCATTCTGGGCGCTGAGATGGACAACATCGTCAACGGTGTCAAGACGGTCGATCAGGGCCTGGCCGATGCCCAGACTCAGTTGGAAGCTCTGATGAAGTAAGCATTCCGCTTACATCCCCATTTAGCATGTAATGAAACGTGCGGCCGGGCGAAAAGCCCGGCCGCACAACAAAAAAGAATGTTTCCCCCATTCCTTTTAATGATTACGATCCGTAACGCTTCTGAAATGTGAGGCCGCTGTCATGAAAAGAAACGTAAATACCAAACTCCGCTCCGCAGATGCCCAGACCAAACGGTTTGGTTTGGGAATGCTGTCCCCTACCGTTGTGATCCTGCTGATCATGACGGCGTATCCTTTGTTCTTTACGCTGGTTTACAGCTTTACCGACTACAACCTTCTCCGCAGCCTGAAGAAAGGGTCCCATTTTATCGCCCTTCAAAACTATACAAAGCTGCTGAGCGACCCGTATTTCCAGCAATCCATTCTCAACACCGTCAAGTTCACTATTCTTGCTGTGATTTTTGAGATGTTCATCGGTCTTGTGATGGCGCTGTTTGTCAACAGTCTGAAACGGGGCCAGAAAACCATGCGCACCCTGCTGCTCCTGCCGTATCTGCTGCCTACCGTCACTGTGGCTCTGAGCTGGCGCATGATGCTCTCTCCTAACTACGGCATTGTCAACCAGGTTTTGCAGGCTTTGCACCTGCCGGTCTACAACTGGTTTTCCGATATCCACACCGCCTTTGGCATGTTAGTGCTCATCGACGTGTGGCAAAGCGCTCCCTTTGTCTTCCTACTGCTGTACGCTGCCCTGCAATCCGTGCCGCAGAGCCAGTACGAGGCTGCACGGATCGACGGCGCGAACCGCTTCAAGATCCTCTTTTATGTGACCCTTCCCAACATCAAGAACAGTCTGGCCCTGTGTGCCCTGCTGCGTACCATCGACAGCTTCCGTCTGTTCGACAAGGTGAACCTGCTGACCGGCGGCGGTCCTGCCAACAGCACCTCCACCATCACCCAGTACCTCTACAACTACGGTATCAAGTCCCTGGACTTCGGCTTCGGCAGTGCGGGCGCCATCGTGATGACCGTTCTGGTCCTGCTGCTTTCCAGTGTGTACATCAAACGTGCGATTTCGTAAGTGCTTATGGAAGAGAAGAAGTTAACAGTTACTTTTGTAAATGTGGGCTACGGCGAGGCCATTCTTCTGGAAAGCCCGGATCCCTCCAAGCCTGACGGCGTATTCACCGCTCTGATCGACGGCGGCAGCGCCGAGGACAGCGAATTCGCGGACCGCTCCTCCGGTCGGGTCCGCATTGAGGAATATCTGGAAAAACGGGGGATCCGCCGTCTGGATCTGGCCGTCAGCACCCACATCCATGAGGATCATCTCTGCGGTCTCCTGCGGGCAGCCCGGATTGCCCCCCCGGCGGTGCTGTGGCAAACGCTGCCGCCGGATCTTTACCGATCCCTCCGGCCTCTGGACGGCTCCGTGGCGAGAAACCTCTCTGAAAACAAATTCATGCAGGCCCTGAATGACTACGGCACCCTTTGCGCTCTGGTAGAGGACCACGGCGGAACCATTCTTGCGCCGAAAAGTGGTCAGGAATTGGTGATTGCGCCAGATTTGACCGTTCAGATCCTGTCACCCTCTACAAAAAAACAGTTGGCCCTTGCGGACGAAATAAATGCGTTGTATAATAGTGCAAACGTTTGCAGTACGTTCCTCCAACGGTTGGACGCGCTGGATGCCCGCATGAACAACTACAGTCTCATTCTGCGGCTGAATTACCGGGATACCCGGATTTTGCTGCCGGGTGACACCAATGTGACGGGCTATGACGGCATTGATCCCGCGGACCTGCGGGCGGACCTGTTCAAAGTGGGACACCACGGACAAAAAGACGGCGTCGACGAAGCACTGGCCGAATTGATCCGTCCCACCGCAGTGGTCTGCTGCGCGTCCAGCGACCGCCGCTACAACAGCGCCCATCCGGACACCATGAAGCTGCTGGCAGATCATGGGGCAGCCCTGTATTTTTCCGACTGTCCCCCGGTCCCCGGTATGCAGATCCCGCCCCATGAGGCTCTGCGGTTTACCGTCGGCCCCAACGGCGCCTTGGACGTCCGGTATCTTCCGGCATCCGAAAACGAATAGGAGGAACACATCATGGCAGAAGTCATTTTAAAGAATATCAAGAAGATCTATCCCCATCAGGAGCCTAAGAAAAAGAAGAAGGGCGAGCCGGAGAAAAAGAACAACCTCCAGATCACGGAGGAGGGCGTTCTGGCCGTTGATAACTTCAATCTGCACATTCAGGACAAGGAATTCATCGTGCTGGTTGGCCCCTCCGGCTGCGGCAAATCCACCACCCTGCGGATGGTGGCCGGTCTGGAGGAGATCTCCGGCGGCGAGCTGTACATCGGCGGCCAGCTGATGAACGATGTGGCCCCCAAGGACCGGGACATCTCCATGGTGTTCCAGAACTACGCCCTGTACCCCCACATGACCGTTCGGGAGAACATTGCCTTCCCTCTGAAGCTGCGGAAAATGGACAAGGCTGAGATCGATCAGCGGGTGGAACAGGCGGCGGAGATCCTGGACATCACGGAGTATCTGGACCGCAAGCCCAAGGCCCTTTCCGGCGGCCAGCGTCAGCGCGTGGCCATCGGCCGCGCCATCGTCCGGGAGCCGAAGGTCCTGCTGATGGACGAGCCTTTGTCCAATCTGGACGCTAAGCTCCGCAACCAGATGCGGGCAGAGCTGATCAAGCTGCGCCAGCGCATCAACACCACCTTTATCTACGTGACCCACGACCAGACGGAGGCCATGACTCTGGGTGACCGCATCGTCATCATGAAAGACGGCGTCATTCAGCAGATCGGCACGCCGCAGGAGGTCTTTAACCACCCCGCAAACCTGTTTGTGGCCGGCTTCATCGGCATGCCCCAGATGAACTTCTATGACGCCGAGCTGGTGCTGGAGGACGGGCAGTATGCCGTGGTGCTGGATGGCGCCAAGGTGACCCTGCCGGAGGAGAAGCAGGCCAAGCTGAAGGCCAACGGCGCGGCAGCCGGCCCCATCACACTGGGCGTCCGGCCTGAGCACCTGATCCTCAGCGGCGACGAGGGCTCCATGATCCACGGCACCGTGGACGTCAGCGAGATGATGGGCAGCGCCGTCCATCTCCACGTCAGCGCCTGCGGCAGCGATACCATTATGATCGTTCCCACCACGGAGCTGGAAAGCACCTCTGCATTTACCATCGGTAGCCCTATCGCCTTTACCTTCAACGGCGTTATGGCCCATCTTTTCGACCGGAATACCCAGAAAAATCTGGAAGTATAAAAAGAATTGAGATTGTCGATAAAGTGGTAAATTCTCCGCGACGGTAAGGAAAGGGGTGCGCGGGAAACCCAAGAAGGGTGTCCTGTGCCATTGGAATCCTTAGTTTTCAGAACTTTTATAAAATTCTGAAAACTTGCCCAGCGGGGCGAAAAAACTTTTTCGACACGCTGTGAATTACTTGAAAGGATCATACAGCGCATCCGCTCGCCTCAGGTGTTGTCTGGGGCGAGCGGACCTGTTGGTTTCATGAGACTATGATGGATTACTTTCGTGAACTGAATTTTGTGTCTGTTGCTCTGCGGCTGCTGCTCTCTGCGGTCATCGGCTTCTCGCTGGGATTGGAGCGGGGACGCAAGCGCCGTCCTGCCGGGTGCCGGACCTATATGCTGGTGTGTATGGGAGCGACCCTGACACTGCTGCTCAGTCAATACGAATACATCATGGTCACCACCAAGTGGGCGTCTATTGCATCTGAAATCGGACTCCGGACGGATGTCTCCCGTTTTGGCGCACAGGTCATCAACGGCGTCGGCTTCCTGGGTGCCGGTACGATCCTTGTCACCGGCCGGCGGGAGGTCAAGGGCCTTACCACCGCGGCGGGCCTCTGGGCCTCCGCCTGTATGGGCCTGGCCATCGGTGCCGGTTTCTATGAATGTGTTTTCCTGGGAACGGTGCTGATCTTCCTTTCCATGCGCTATCTCCCCATCGTGGAAAACATGATGGTGGAACATGCCCCGTTTTTGAACATCTATGTGGAGTTTGAATCGCTGGACCACATTGGTGATGTAATCGGACGCATCAAAGAGCAGAACGCACAGGTTCTGGATGTGGAGGTTGACCACGGCAGGGGTTCGGGCTCCAGCAATCCCAGCGCGGTCTTTTCCCTGCGACTGGCCAAACGCCATAGCCATTCCGATGTGCTGGTCTCCATATCCGAACTGGACTGCGTTTACACTGTGGAAGAATTTTAAAGGAGGGAGAAGATCTGATGCTGCCTATTTTTGATGGACTGCGTGACGTGACGCTTGCCTCCGTCACCACACGAATGCTGCTGGCTGTCCTCTGCGGCGGTCTCATCGGCATCGAGCGGGCTTACAAGCGCCGCCCTGCCGGCTTCCGCACCCACATTCTTATTTGCCTGGGTGCGGCGATCACCACACTTACCAGCCAATTCCTCTATCTTAATCTGCATTACTACACGGATATGGCCCGTCTGGGCGCGCAGGTGGTGGCAGGTATCGGCTTCATCGGCGCCGGTACCATCGTTGTCACCCGGCAGCATCGGGTCAAGGGCCTTACCACTGCGGCGGGCCTCTGGGCCTCCGCCATTATCGGCCTGGCACTGGGCGGCGGCTTCTATGAAGGCGCTCTGCTGACAACGGTTCTTGTGTTAGTGGCAGAATCCTTCCTCTCCCGACTGGAATACCGGATCCTGGACCATGTGCCGGAGATCAATCTCTACATGGAGTACACCGGAAAGCCTTGCCTGGAAGAAGTCCTGCGTTTCCTGCGGGAAAATAAGGTCTCCCTTCAGGATATGGAGATCACCCGCAACTCCGACAGCGAGAGCCACAACGCCTGCGCGATCTTCTCCCTGCGTTTCAGCAAGGGCATTTCCGTGGATGAGCTGCTGACCCATGTATCTCAGATCGAAGGCGTTATCACCGTTCAGGAATTGTGATCCCTTCGGAACCGTGTTATACTGATCCTGCAGCGGAGCTTGCCGCTGAATAGCCTGTTTTTGTTATTTTAACTGATGAGGAGCGGAATATGAAAGAATACGATATCATGGTAGTGGGGCCTGTCTCTCTGGACCACAACATCGATTATTTGGGCAACGAGCGCAAAGAGGTGGGCGGCGCTGTTGTGGCTTCCGGCTTTGCTGCCGCCGGCAGCGGCGCAAAGACCGCCATCTTCTGCAAGTCCAACGCGGCGGACGCCGATGTGAAGGAGCGCTTCGCCGGAGTCAACGCAGACCTCTACTGGGCTGCGTCCAAGGCCACTTGCTCCATCCGCAACCAGTACTTCACCGCCGACAAGGAAAAGCGGGCCTGCACCTCTATGGGCGTGTGCGACCCCTTCCGTTTTGAGGAACTGCCCCAGGTGAAGACCAAGGTCTATCACTTTGCCGGTCTGGTCTACGGCGATTTTGACGGCGCTCTGCTGACGGAGGCCGCCAAGCACGGCAAGGTGGGTCTGGACGTGCAGTGCATGCTGCGCCATGTGGAGCCGGATAAGTCCATGGCCTTCCATGACTGGGCGGAGAAGAAGGAACTGCTGCCCCTGATGGATTACTTCAAGACCGACGCCGCCGAGGCGGAGGTCCTCACCGGCCTGACGGACCGCGTAGAGGCTGCGAAAATGCTCCATGACTGGGGCGCCAAGGAAGTGGTCATCACCCACAACACCGAGGTGCTGGCTTATGACGGCGAGAAGGTCTACACCTGCCCCATCAAGGCCCGGAACCTCTCCGGCCGTACCGGTCGGGGCGATACCACCTTTGCCGGATATATCGCCGAGCGTCAGCGGGGCAGCGTGGAGGAAGCGCTGAACTTCTGCACCGCCCTCGTCTCCCTGAAAATGGAGACCCCCGGCCCCTTTAAGGGCACCCGGGAGGACGTTCTGGCCTACATGAAGGAATTTTATTGATCGATCGAATACAACCAGCCCGCCCGGAATGTTCCGGACGGGCTGGCTTTTTTCTATCTGTGGTTGGCGGTGCGGTTTACCGGGTCAGCGGGTCCACGGAAATATCCATGTCGATCTCAAAGGCCCGGTTCCACGGGAAGTGGTAATTGGAAAGACCGACCTTTCCCCAATGGGCTGTGACGGTATCCACATGGGGCTTCAGGCCGATGAGCAAGCTGCTGCGCTCTAAATTTTTCAGCACCGGGGCGGTGGCCTTGTCCATCTCCGTTGTCAGGCGGTCAACAATGGCGGGACGGTCCAGCTCCGGCAGGCAGAAGTTGTTGGCGTCACCGCCAAGATCATTCCGCACATAGGACAAAATATCCTCCCGTACCACGTTTTTATAGCAGAAATCCTTCAAAATGCTGTCGGCAAGGGTCTTGCAGAAGGCAACCTCCTCCGCCTGCGAGGTCCGGCCCTGAATGAGATGGGCATAGCGGGCTACACCGTGACTCAGGGCCGTGCCGGTGACGATGGCCATATCCAAAAAACCGGCGTAGCTCAACAGCTTGCCCAGCTCCGCTTTTTTCGTCAGGGCGTCATGGAAGGCAGTGCCGTACTGACCGTTGCTTGCATCGATGAGGATCACTGGCAGATCGGCCTTCAGACGTTCATTCAGCACGGCGGTCAACTCCTGGATGTACTGCTGCTTCTGGGCTGCGTCCTCCGGCTGGGTCAACACCAGCACATAGAGATCCGCTGGGGTGTCCTCCACCGTCAGGTCAAAGTAGCCCAGATGCTCCGCCACGATCTCTGTTAGGGGCTTGTAATCATAGTCGCAGGCGGGCCGATCCTCTGTACCGCCGAAATATTGCACATTAATCTGTGCGCCGTTCCAGCCAATCTCGCTGAGATACAGCTTGGCCACGGCCTTAAAGGCCAGATCATCTACACCGGAAAGGATAACATCGCCTGCCCGCAGACGAGCCTGCAAATAGGCGATCTCATTTTTTTGAATGCAGTCCTCGGAGGAGGAATCGTCAATGCCAATGAGCACATGGAACCGGTCGCCGCCGATCCGGCTGACGGTTTCCAACAGTTCTCCGCTGAGGGTCAGCTTGTTGATCCGGTGCTCCGTGTAGCGGAGGGCGGCATCGTGCATCACGCTGTCCTCAAAGCGCAGCAGATCGTGGCCGTCGGCGTCCGTATCGTAGGTGGCGCGAATATTTTCCAGCGTCAATTCGTCCCCAGTGAGGGTTTTCCGGGGTGCCGCGCCGATGGTCCGCATGGCGTTGTAGTATTCCAGCGTGCCGCCGGCGTAGCCCACGGTGGGGGCCAGCCGCATAACGCTGTCCAGCAGCCAGACCTCGTTGTTGGGGTCCTCCGCCAAAGCGGACAGCAGGCTTTCCAGCAAATCTGTCAGAGGCCACGGCACGCCGTCACGCTCTGTGGTGGTTTTCGCCAGACGGGAGGCCACCAGTCCGCCGTAGAGCAGCTGGTCCACGGAAAGAAGGTAGCGGTCACAGCCTGATGCCTCCTGTTCCAGCACCCAATCGTACAGGAGGCCGGGATAGCCGCTTTGCCCGGTCCAGGATTGTGTTTCCAGACCGTTTTCGGCGTAATAGTCCTCCATCTGCCCATCCAGCAGTGTTTTGAACATCCATTCCTCTGGCATATTCAGGACATACCCCAGACTTTCCGCCAGATATTCCACCCGGCCCACGTTGTCAGGCCGGTCATCCAGCGGAACGTAGGCGATCACGGCACGGTCTGACTCCGCATCCGGCAGATCCAGCGGAGGGCGGGCACCGCAGCCGGACAGAAGGGCCAGACATAAGGCTGCTGCCAAGATTCGTTTTTTCATGGGTCCTCCTTTTGGGGTTTTAAATGGGCGTATTCCAAAAAGAGCGGAGCATTCGCTCCGCTCTTTTGTGATCTCCCTTACAGGCCGAAGCTGCTGAGGTCCAGACCGCCGGTGACGCCGTTCATGCTATTCTCCATGGCGTCATTGGCCTGACGCAGTGCCTCGTTAACGGCGGAGACCACCAGATCCTGCAGCATCTCCACATCCTCGGGGTCCACGGCCTCCGGCTTGATGGTGACGGAGAGGACCTCCTTCTTGCCGTTGACCTTGGCCTCCACAACACCGCCGCCTACGCTGGCGGTGAACTCCTGCGCCTCAACGGCGTCCTGTGCTTCAGTCATTTTCTCCTGCATAGCGGCGATCTTCTGCTGAAGCTCCGCCTGACGGGCGGCTCCGGAAATTTTGCCGTTGGTGAAGCCGCGGCGTGCACTGTAACCCATAGTAAATTTCTCCTTTTATTTGATTTCAATATTGTCAAACTGACTGCCGAATTGCAGTAGCTGCTTCAGATTTTCCTCCGGGGACGGCTTTGGCGGCTCTCCCTCCCGGAGCAGCAGCCGCACCGGCTGGCCGGAGACCTTTTCCGCCTCGGCGGACAAAACGCCCCGTACCCGGTCATTGTCCAAACGGTTCAGAGTGATCTCATCGGGTGCAAACACTGTTAGCTGATCGCCCTCCAACACGCCGCCGCACAGGTCCAGAAACGCCCGGTACATGGGAGGGATCTGACCCTTGCAGTTTTCGGACAGAGCCTTCCACCAGTCACCGCTGACGGGCGCAGCGCTGTGAATGGCCGTCTGGGGCTTCGGTGCTGAGGGGATGGAGGCTGCAGGCTTGACCGGGACGGCCTTGGGCTGTGCGGGCCGGACAGGAATGGCGTCCTCGGGAATGTCAAAGACCCGTTCACCGGGTTCCTCCCGCATGGGCGGCTCCTCCGGCAGCGGCGGCTCGTCCCAAGGGGGCGGGGCCTCCGCAGGCGGTGGTTCCACAGGCTTGGACGCGGGCTTTGCAGGGGCCTGAGACACCGGTGCTGCCCCGATCGCCTTTGCGGCAGAGACGCTTTGGTTCACGGCGGCGGAGATCACCGCGCCGCGGGCCGCTGCGTCCTCTAACCGGGTGATCCGGTTTTCCAAGGCGGTGAGATCGCCGCAGAGACTTTCGTCGCACAGCCGCAGGAGACAAAGCTCCGCATCGGTGCGGCGGTCGGCGCTGTAATAAAGATCAGCCGCAGCCTTTTGCAAGGTGGAGGCCAGATAGAGAAAACGGTTGGAGGGAACATCCTTGCCCAGCTGGTCCAGCGTGGCGCTGTCAAATCCGCCGGACAGCAGCGCTGCACCGCCCTCCGGGGCGGTTTTTCGCAGCAGCAGATCCCGGGTCAGGGTAGAAAGTTCACCCAATACAGCGCCTACATCCTTGCCCCCGGCGTACAGCTCGTTCAGCAGCAGCAGCGCCGCCTGGACATTCCGGTCCAGAATGTGCCGCATAAGCTGGGCAGTTTGCAGATTGCCTGCCAGACCCAACACCTCCAGCACCGCCCGGCTGTCCACTGTGCCGCCTGCGGCAGCACATTGATCCAGAAGGCTCAGGCCGTCCCGCAGAGCGCCGTCTGCCAGACGGCTCAGCAACTCGGCACCGTCCGCCGTCAGGTCAATGTGCTCCTGACCGGCCACATAGGTCAGCCGCTGGGCGATGTCCTTGGGGAGAATGCGTTTAAAAGAGTAGCGCTGGCACCGGGAGAGAATGGTGGCGGGCACCTTGTGCAGCTCCGTGGTGGCCAGAATGAACATGAGGTGGGCCGGCGGCTCCTCTAAAATTTTCAACAGTGCGTTGAAGGCCGCCGTGGACAGCATGTGGACCTCGTCCACGATGTAGACCCGCTTTTTTACGTTGGCGGGGGCGTAGATGGCCTCATCCCGCAGGGCCCGGACCTGGTCCACGCCGTTATTGGAGGCGGCGTCCAGCTCCAGAACATCCAGAAAGCTGCCGCTTTCCAGCCCCAGACAGCTGGGACACTGACAGCAGGGGTCGCCGTTTACAGGGTGCTCACAGTTGACGGCCTTGGCCAGAATTTTGGCGCAGGTGGTCTTGCCGGTACCTCTTGTGCCGGTGAACAGATAGGCGTGGGAGGTACGGCCCTCTGCCACCTGCTTTTTCAAGGTCTCGGTGATGTGCTCCTGACCGATGACGTCGGAAAACACCTTGGGCCGCCATTTGCGGTACAGCGCCTGATACATGGAACACACCTCCTGAAAAATCGAAGCCGCGGGAAGGAAGGGCACGCGGGTAGCTCCAAAGGGTGCCCTGCGCATATGAAAACATCCTCCGTTTGCAGACACGGAACCGGCGTCCTCGCGGCACATGGAACATCCCGCTTAATGCTGCTCGGTTCCCCGCCTGACATGGTTCACGGGGCTCCATTGCGCGAGACCGGCTCCGCGTCTGCAAGCGGAGGATGAATTGCGGAATCTATTATACGATATTTTTTCTGAATTATCAACTGGAAATTTCGTTTTTACCGGCAGTTGTGTCGGTGTTTCCGGGGAATACTTGCCTTGACAGAAGGAATGGAGTATAATGGCACCATAATTTTAAACTGGGATTGTTTACCTGAAAGGAGGGGCCATGGAGACCGTTGGGCGTTTCGCGCCGTCCCCCAGCGGGCGGCTGCATCTGGGAAATCTTCTGTGCGCCCTGCTGGTGTGGCTCTCCGCCAGACAAAAGGACGGCCGGGTCCTGCTTCGGGTGGAGGATCTGGATACCGCCCGCTGTCCCCGGAGGTACAGCGAGCAGATGGAGCGGGATCTCCAATGGCTGGGGCTGGATTGGGACATCGGCCCCGGAAGGGACAACGGCACCGGCCCCTATTACCAGAGCCAGCGGACGGAGATCTACCAAGCGGCACTGGAAACGCTGCGGGAAAAGGGCCTTGTTTATCCCTGCTTCTGTACCCGGGCAGAGCTTCACGCTGCCTCCGCTCCTCACCGGGAGGACGGGCAGGTGGTCTATGCCGGGACCTGCCGCCGTCTCACCGCGGCGGAGATCGCGGAAAAAAGCAAAAATCGCGCCCCGGCCCTCCGACTGATAACGCCGGAGGAGCGTTGGGGCTTTACAGACGGCCACATGGGCCGATACGAGGAAAATCTGGCGGCAGACTGCGGGGATTTTCTGCTGCGGCGGTCCGATGGGATGTTCGCCTACCAGTTGGCTGTGGTGGTGGATGATGCCGCCATGGGGGTCACGGAGGTGGTCCGCGGGGCGGACCTGCTGGACTCCACCCCCCGGCAGCTGTACCTCTATTATCTGTTGGGCCTGACGCCGCCGGTTTTTTACCATTTCCCTCTGCTGCTGACGGCGGAGGGCCGCCGCCTTTCCAAGCGGGACGGCGCCGTGGGACTGGACAGCTTGCAGGACAGGCTGCCCCCGGAGGAAATTTTGGGACGGTTGGCGTTCCTAGCAAGGTTCAATCCCTCTGCCGCGCCGAAAACGGCGGCGGAGCTGCTGGCGGACTTCGCGTGGGAGAAGGTACCGCGTCAGGATATCCGGATCCCGGCAGAACTTTTCTGTTAAGGTTTTTCAAAACGGCTTGTTTTGGCGGCGGAGCCGCGATAGAATCATGTGGAACCAGTGGGACGGCGCAATGCGCCGGAAAGGAGCACTATGCGGATCATTGTTGTGGGCGCGGGTAAGGTAGGCACCAGCCTGACCGCCCAGCTTATCCGGGAGCACCGGGTTACGGTCATCGACCAGGAACCCAAGCTCATAGAAAATATCATCAATGTCTATGACGTTATGGGCGTCTGCGGCAACGGAGCCAGCTATGAGGTCCAGAAGGAGGCGGAGGTAGGCAAGGCGGATCTGCTGATCGCCACCACCTCCAGTGACGAGATCAATATTCTGGCCTGCCTGGTGGCGAAAAAGCTGGGCGTGGCCCACACCATCGCCCGCATCCGCAACCCGGAGTACGAGACGCAGCTCCGCTTCATGCGGGGCGAGCTGGGCCTCACCATGTCCATCAACCCGGAGAAGGCAGCGGCTCACGAGATCGCCCGTGTGCTGCGGTTCCCGGCGGCCATGAAGCTGGAATCCTTCTCCAAGGGCCGCTTAGAGCTGGTGGAATACCGCCTGCCGGAGGGGTCCGCCCTGAACGGCGTGCGGCTGCTGGACATTTACCGGAACGCCCGGGCCAGAGTTCTGATCTGTGCCGTGTCCCGGAAGGGACAGACCACCATTCCCTCCGGTGATTTTGAGCTCAAGACTGGAGACAAGATCTATGTCACCGCCGCACCGGAGCATCTGTCCGCATTCTTCCAGTATCTGGGCGTTTTCAGAAAGAAGGCGTCTACGGTAATGATCGTGGGTGCCAGTAAAATGTGCTACTATCTGGCGGACGAGCTGCTGCACATGGGCATGAGCGTGAAGATCGTCGATCAGAGCGAGGCCCGCTGCGCCCAGATGAGCGAGCAGCTGCCCCGGGCGCTGGTCATTATGGGAGACGGCACCGACAGCGAGCTGCTGGCGGAAGAGGGCATCGACCATACAGACGCCTTTGTAGCCCTGACGGGGCTTGACGAAGCCAATATTCTCATGGCCATGTGTGCCTCACGGCAGACGGAGCAGTGCAAGGTGGTGGCGAAGATCAACCGCCGGTCCCTGATGGATCTGGTCAGCAGTGAAGGGATCATTGACAGCGTGGTTTCTGCCCGGGACGTGACCACGGAGCTGATCGTGCAGTATGTCCGGGCCATGGAGGGCGCCGCCGGTTCTCAGATCAAGACCCTCCACCGATTGGTGGAGGGCGCGGTGGAGGCCTTGGAATTCCATGTGGACCGGGACCCCGATCTGGTGAACGTGCCGCTGCGGGAGCTGAAGCTGCGAAGCGGTGTCCTGATCGCGGGCATCGTCCGGCGGGACGGCGAGATCGTCATTCCCGGCGGTAACGATACCATTCGGGCCGGGGACGATGTGATCGTGGTCACCCAGGACACGGCCTTACAGGAGCTGCGGGATATTCTGCGGCAGGGATAAGAGGGTAGACTATGAACACACGAATGATCGGCTTTTTGCTGGGGCGGATCCTGATGGTGGAGGCGGGACTGCTGGCCCTGCCGCTGCTGACGGCACTGCTGTACGGGGAACCCCTGATGCCGTGGCTGGCTACCATGCTGGTTTTGGCGGCCATCGGCTGGGGGCTGAGCCTGCGGAAGCCGGAACGCACCGCACTCTATGCCAAGGACGGCTTTGCCGCCGTGGCGCTGGTGTGGCTGCTGATGTCCACTTTTGGTGCATTGCCCTTTGTGCTCTCCGGGGACATTCCCAACTATATAGACGCTTTTTTTGAAACGGTCTCCGGCTTTACCACCACAGGCGCCTCGATCCTGACGGCGGTGGAGCCCCTCAGCCGGGGCGGTCTGCTGTGGCGCAGCTTTACCCATTGGGTCGGCGGCATGGGCGTGCTGGTGTTCGTCATGGCGATCCTGCCTATGAGCGACGGCCACACCATGCATATCCTCCGGGCAGAGATGCCGGGGCCTACGGCGGGCAAGCTGGTCAGCCGCATGAGCGATACCGCCAAGATTCTCTATGGTATGTATTTTGTCATGACGCTGGTGATGATCGGACTGCTGCTTCTGGGCGGCATGGACCTTTTCGATGCCAGCGTCCACGCCTTCGGTACTGCCGGTACCGGCGGTTTTTCCAGCCGGAACGCCAGCGTAGGAGCCTACAACAGCGCATATATCGACGTTGTTACAGGTATCGGGATGCTGGCCTTCGGCATCAACTTCAATCTGTATTACTTCCTGCTGATGCGCCGCTTCCGGGACGTGGCAAAGTCAGAGGAGCTGTGGGCGTATCTGGGCATCGTGGCCTTTTCCACCGTTACCATCGCGGCCAATATCCGCCATCTGTACGGCGCGGTGGGGACTTCTCTGCGCCACGCCTTTTTCCAGGTGTCCTCCATCGTCACCACTACCGGCTACGCCACGGCGGACTTTGAGCAGTGGCCGGGGTATGCCAAGACGGTGCTGGTGCTGCTGATGTTTGTGGGCGGCTGCGCCGGGTCCACCGGCGGCGGATTAAAGGTCACCCGGGTGGTGACACTGGCCAAGGCCGCCTATGCGGATATGCGGAAAATGCTCCACCCCAATGCGGTGATCCGGGTGCGGATGGAGGGCCGGGCCCTGCCGGAAAAGCAGGTCCGGGGCGTCCAGGCCTACTTCTCCGTGTACATGCTGCTCTTTGCCGTCTCCTGGCTGCTGCTGAGTCTGGACGGCTTCGACCTGATCTCCACCTTCACGGCCCTGGCTGCCTGCATCAACAACATCGGCCCCGGCCTGGGCATGGTGGGCCCCACGGGGAACTTCTCCGCCTTTGCGCCTTGGGCCAAGCTGCTGCTGAGCTTTGATATGCTGGCGGGCCGGTTGGAGATCTTCCCCATGCTGCTGCTGTTCGTGCCCTCCACCTGGCGGGGGAACCGTCTGCGGCGCTGGGAACGGCGAAACTGAATATCGTAAACCAACCGGGAGCGGCGCTGCCACTCCCGGTTGGTTTTTTCAATGAAATTCTTAAAAGGGTACGTGGGCTCACACCACGCCCTGTGCGATCATGGCCTCGGAGACCTTCTTGAAGCCCGCCAGATTGGCGCCGGCCACCAGATTGCCTTCCATGCCGTATTCCTTGGCGGCGTTGTTGATATTGTGGAAGATGTTCACCATGATGCCCTGAAGCTTGGCGTCCACTTCCTCAAAGGTCCAGGAGTAGCGCATGGAGTTCTGGCTCATCTCCAGCGCGCTGACCGCCACGCCGCCGGCATTGGCTGCCTTGGCCGGAGCGAACAGCAGACCGGCCTTCTGGAAGATGGCGATGGCCTCGGGAGTGGAGGGCATATTGGCACCCTCGGCTACCGCCATGGCGCCGCCCTTGACGATCTCCTCCGCCTCGGCGGCGGTGATCTCATTCTGAGTGGCGCAGGGCAAGGCGATGTCGCAGGGGATGGTCCAGATGCCACGGAAGCCCTCGGTATAGGTGCTGCCGGGGACCTGAGCGGCGTATTCCTTGATGCGGCCCCGCTTCACCAGCTTGATGTCCTTGATGATATCCAGCTTGATGCCGTCGGGATCGTGGATATAGCCGTTGGAATCGCTCAAGGCCACCACCTTGGCGCCAAGGGCGGTGGCCTTCTCACAAGCGAAGATAGCCACGTTGCCGCTGCCGGAGATCACCACGGTTTTCCCGGAAAAGCTGTCATTTTTCAGGGTCTTGAGCATTTCGGCGGTGAGGTAGCACAGGCCGTAGCCGGTGGCCTCGGTCCGGGTGAGAGAACCGCCGAAGGTCAGGCCCTTGCCAGTGAGCACAGCGGCCTCGCTGGCGTTTTTCAGCCGCTTGTACTGGCCGAAGAGATAGCCAATCTCCCGGGCACCCACGCCGATATCACCGGCGGGCACATCGGTAAACTGGCCGATGTGGCGGTACAGCTCCGACATAAAGCTCTGGCAGAAGCGCATGACCTCGGCGTCAGATTTGCCCTTGGGGTCAAAGTCGCTGCCGCCCTTGCCGCCGCCGATGGGCAGGCCGGTGAGGCTGTTTTTCAGGATCTGCTCAAAGCCTAAGAATTTCAGGATGGACAGGTTCACCGTGGGGTGGAACCGCAGGCCGCCCTTGTAAGGGCCAATGGCGGAGTTGAACTGTACCCGGTAACCCCGGTTCACATGGACCTGACCGGCATCATCAGTCCAGGGCACCCGGAAGGTGACGACACGCTCCGGCTCCACGAACCGTTCCAGAATGCCGTTCTTCTCCAACTCGGGGCGGCGTTCCACCATGGGCTCCAGACCCTCCAGAACTTCATAGACCGCCTGATGAAACTCCTTCTGATCCGGGTCACGGGCCAGGATCTGCTCATAGACGCGCTTGCAGTATTCATTGTTCAGCATGGGATAGGCTCCTTTCAAATTCTCTGTGCCGGAGGAAATTTTATGCTTTATCTTATCAAATCACAGTTCAGCCGTCCAGTGTATTTTTAAACAAATATGAAAGTTTTACGGGCTGTTCCTGCAAAAAATGACGAGAGAAGATCCTCTGCTGTTCCGGGAAGAACAGCAGAGGATCAAATCGTTTTTCTGCCAAAAACACGGAAGCGGCTTACCGGCCCATGGCATCCCGCAGACGGTCGGTGATGGCCCCCTCGAATACCCGGGAGGAGTGGCCGTGGAGGGTTTCCAGCGCGGCGGCGGCCAGACCGCAGGCGGTGTTTCCGCCCATGGAGAGGTCCATGTCGAAAATGAACTTCACCTCCGGGTCCTGAGGCGCGTTGGGAATGTTGGTCTTCAAGCGGCCGATACCGGCGTGGATCTTGGCGGTGCAGCTGGAATCCAGCTTGAACTGCGTGTCGCAGCCGCAGTTGACAACCCGGTTCTCCGACAGATCGGCTTCCGCCATGGGGCCCAGATAGGCCGGAGTGAACAGTTCCCGCCAGGAGACATCCTCCAGATCGAGGGTGGTGCGGGAGACGATGTTGAGATATCGCAGGCCTACCCGCTGAAAATAGGCGGGCTTGTAGAGCTGGATGAACGCCGCCAGAGGCTTATCCAGCATCCGGGCAAATTCCTCCCAGCCGGGGTAGGACAGCGTGGACAGGGCGATGAAGTCCTTGGTGAGATTCAGCTTCCATCTGCCGTCCTGAGAGAGAAAGTGGTAGTTGGTGACGGGAGGCTGAGGCTCCGGCTTACCGTTGACGATCTGGGGAGGCAGAACGTCCTGCTTCCGGGCGTACTGGGGAAAATCCTCCCGGATACGCTCCTGAAAATCGGCAGGCTCCACATTGTTGATGGAGAGAATGGTGGGAAAGCGCAGCTGGCAGATGACCTCGTGGGCCAGCGCTTTTTCATAGTGGGTGCGGGGACGGTCGGAAAACAGCATAAAAACAGCTCCTTTGCATGAACTATTTGATGGTCCTTATTGTAGCCCCGCCGGGGAGAAAAGTCAACGTTCGGCGGCGGTGGAAACACAGTCCTGTGCGTCCGGTTGGAATTCTCTGCCGTGGTTTCCAGATATTGAGGGTTGTTTCCTGTTGGTGGGTTCCGCTACAATAAAGTTACAAAACGGTTACAAAAAGGAAAGGACGGAACAACCATGAAACGACGAGCCTGCAAGCGCCTGCTGACCGCTGCGGTCCTCTGCGCAGCACTGACGGTCCCCACCAGAGCTGCCCGACGGAGCGTACCGGTGCAGATCGACGGGAATCCTATCGCCGTGTCCGCCTATGTGGAGCGGGGCGTGACCTATGTGCCCCTCCGGGCCTTGCTGAATACGATGGGGGCGTGGGACGTCTGGTGGGACGAAGCCACGGGCCGGGCCGCAGCTGCCTCTGATGACACCCACCTTTGGGCGGACCCGGCGGCGGATACCGTCACCGTCGACGAAAAAACTGTCCGGGGCCGGGTCACGGTGGAAAACGGCGTTACCTATGTCCCTCTGCGGCTGGTGGGAGAGGCCCTTGGCTGCCAGGTAGAGTGGGACCCGTATCTGAGGGGGGCGACTGTGACCTCTCCCGGTGCGGCCTACGATGCCGGGGAATTGTACTGGCTGTCCCGGATCATCTGCGCCGAAAGTGGTGCGGAATCCATGACCGGGCAGATCGCCGTGGGCAACGTGATCCTGAATCGGGTCAGGAGCAGCAGCTTTCCCAATACCGTGGAGGGCGTCATTTTTGACCGGAAGGACGCAGTGCAGTTTGAGCCAGTGAGCAACGGGCGGGTCTATCTGCCGCCTACCTCACAGTCGGTGGAGGCCGCCAAGCGGGCGCTGGACGGGGAAAATGTTGTCGGCTCCGCCCTGTATTTCTACGCCCCGGCTCTATCGCAGGGGACGTGGATCAACGCCAACCGACCCTATCAGCAGACCATCGGCTGCCACCGCTTCTACCGGTGATACGGGACAGGAGGGGCTTCATATACATAAAAACCGGCTTCCGTTTTACGGAAACCGGTTTTTATATGACTATTTAAACGTAGCTCTGGGTGGTCACATCGAACACGCCCCGGGTGGTGATGCGGAGGGAGGGAATCACCGGCAGGGCCATGAAGCTCAGAGTCATGAAGGGATCGATGCCGGGGTTCACGCCCAGCTTGTGGGCGGCATCCTTGGCGGTTTCCAGCTTTTCGTTCACCGTGACCAGCGGCTCGTCGCTCATGATGCCGGCGATGGCCAGAGGCACCTCCGCCACGCTCTGTCCGCCGTCCCACACCACGATGCCGCCGTTCAGTTCCACTACCCGGTTGACGGCGGCGGCCATATCCGTCTCGTTGGTGCCCACCACGATGATGTTGTGGGAATCGTGGGAGATGGAGGTGGCTACCGCGCCGGATTTCAGGCCGTAGCCCTGAATGTAGCCGATGCCGATGTGATGGGTGTTCTTGTGCCGTTCCACAACGGCGATCTTCAGCACATCATATTCCACATCGATGCGGTCAGAGTACCCGGCGTCCACCGTGGTGATCTCGCCGTCCACCATACCGATGATGCCCCGGGGACGCTTCTCGGCGAAGTCCTCGGCGGTGAGGGCCGCCACATGGAAGGTCTTGTGGGCCCGCTCCACCAGATACGGCTCGATCTCCGGGGATGGGAAATCCTGGATCTCGCCGTGATCCACCATGAGAACGCCCTTCTTGTAGACCTGCTCGATGTTGAAGTCCTGGAAATTGTCGATAATGACGAAGTCTGCCAGATAGCCGGGGGAAATGCCGCCCCGGTTGTTCAGCAGGAAGTATCGGGCCGCGTTGTGGCAGGCCACCTTGACTGCGGTGATGGGGTCGGCCCCCAGAGAGATGGCCTTCTTCACGATATAGTCGATGTGGCCCTTTTCCAGCAGGTCATTGGGGTGCTTATCGTCGGTGCAGAACATGCAGCGGTCAGCATACTTGCCGGTGAGCAGGGGCATCAATGCCTCCAGATTCCGGGCGGCAGTGCCCTCCCGGATCATGATGAACTGGCCCCGCTCCAGCTTGGCGATGGCGTCCTTCACATCATGGCACTCGTGGTCGGAGTAGACGCCGGCGGCGATGTAGGCGTTGAGGTCGTTGCCCTGAAGGTCCGGGGCGTGGCCGTCGATCTTCTTGTGGTGGGCCTGTGCCGCCACGATCTTCTCCACGGTCTGCTCGTCGCCGTTGATGGCGCCCACAAAGTTCATCATTTCCGCCAGGCCCTGGACCCGGGGGTGGTCATAGAAGCTGTCGATGGCCCGATAGTCCAGAATGGCCCCGGACTCGTCCAGCGGCGTGGCGGGGACGCAGGAGGGCAGCATGAACCGCACGTCTACCGGCAGGTCCTCTGTGGCCTGCAGCATATACTCGATGCCGTCGGTGCCCATAACGTTGGCGATCTCGTGGGGATCCGTTACCACCGTGGTGGTTCCGTGAGGCAGGACGGCCTTCACGAACTCCGTGGGACTGACCAAGGAGCTTTCCAGATGAATGTGGGCATCCAGGAAACCGGGGAGAACGATCTTGCCGGTGCAGTCCACCTCAGACCGGCCTTGATAGCTTCCCATGCCCACGATCAGACCTTCCGCCACGGCAATGTCCATGGTGGACAGTTCATTGGAGAACACGTTGACAAAGGTGGCGTTTTTCAGCACCAGATCCGCAGGCTCCCGTCCGGCGGCGGCCGCGATGATCCGCTGCTTTTTCAGCAGCTTTCGGTTGATCTTTCCAGCATAGCTTTCCGGCATAGTACCACTCCTTCTATAAATTTAACAGAAATCGGAATTGCTTATATCAGACATAACGAAATGTAATATCTGTTGTTCTTGGGAGCAGTATACTTGAAAAAAACTGATTTGTCCATAGAAGAGACGGCGGTTTCCCGCCGAAATTTTATCCGGATTTTCGGCAGAATTTGACAGGCGGGGGAAACCGGGCGTCTTAACCGGTTTTTCGCGGGAAATCCATTGCGAAACAGCGGAAAAGAGGCTATAATAAATTTAACTATGTCAAAAAACTCCGGAGGTTTTTCCATGAAGTGCATGGTCATTGACGGCAACTCCATCATCAACCGGGCCTATTACGGCATCCGCCCCCTGACTAACCGGGAGGGGCTGTACACCCACGCCGTGTTCGGCTTTCTCACCACGCTGCTGCGCTTGAAGGAGGAAGAACAGCCGGATGCCCTGTGCGTCACCTTCGACCTCCACGCCCCTACCTTCCGCCACAAGGCGGACGAGGCGTACAAGGCCACCCGGAAGCCCATGCCGGAGGAGCTGCGGATGCAGGTGCCGGTGCTGAAAGAGGTGCTGGATACCCTGAATATCCCCCGTTATGAAATGGAGGGCTGGGAGGCCGATGATCTGATCGGCACCATTTCCCGGAAATGCGAGGCAGCGGGCTGGGACTGCGTAGTGGTGACGGGAGATAAGGATTCCCTCCAGCTTATCACCGACCACACCAAGGTGAAACTGGTGTCCACCCGTATGGGCCAGACCACCACCAAGGACATGACCCCGGAGACCTTCCGGGAGCAGTACGGCTTTGCGCCCATCCACATGATCGACCTGAAGGCCCTCATGGGAGACACCTCCGACAATATCCCCGGCGTACCGGGGGTGGGTGAAAAGACCGCTATGGATCTTATTCAAAAATATGGCAGCGTGGACGCCATTTATGAAAAGCTTCCGGATATCGACGCCAAGCCCGCCGCCATCAAAAAGCTGACGGCGGGAGAGGAGGCCGCCCGCCATTCCTACTGGCTTGCCACCATCGTCACCGATGCGCCGCTGTCCTTCGACCCTGCGAAAAACCGGGTGCAGGAGCCGACACCGGCGGCGTATCCCCTGTTTTTGAAGCTGGAATTTTCCAAGCTGATTGAAAAAATGGGCCTGCGTCCAGAGGAAGCGGCCCCGGCGGATGCCGCGCCGGACGTCACCGTGACGGTGGAGCGGATCACGGAGGAATCCCGTGCCCGGGAGGTGCTGGAACTGTTCCGCAAGGCGGATCATGTGACGGTGCTGGCCCTGCCGGACCTCTCCGGGGTCATTGCGGACTGCGATACCGGGGCGGATACCGCCCTGTCGGCGGAATTTTTCTTCAAGCGCTACACCGGTGACTGGAACGCGCTGCTGAACGCCCTGTTCGCCGCCGACATTAAAAAAGTGAGCCATAACGTCAAGGACCTCATGCGGACGCTGCTGGAAAACGGCCTAAACGCAGAGGGCTTCATGTTCGACACCGCTCTGGCCGCCTATCTGGTGGACGCCACCAGCGGCAAATATGAAATCGGTCAGCTGTTCGCTGGGTATTTCCACACGGAGCTGGTAAAGCCGGTTCATCTGGAACCGGATGCCTTCTCCTTGCTGGGGGATGTGACGGCGGCGGAGGCTGCCTTCCACAGCTACACCAGCGCCGTGGACGCCCTGTACGGAGTGCTGGCCCCCAAGTTGAAGGAGCTGGACCTCTGGGATCTGTACGCCACGGCGGAGCTGCCGCTGTGCCGGGTGCTGGCGGAAATGGAACTGGCTGGCTGCCGGGTGGACAAGGGGGCGCTGGTGTCCTTCGGGGAGATGCTCTCCGAAAAGGCCGCCGCTCTGGAACAGGACATTTACAACATGGCCGGGGAGGAATTCAACATCAACTCCCCCAAGCAGCTGGGTGAAATTTTATTTGGCAGGCTGGGCCTGCCCCACGGCAAGAAAACGAAAACCGGCTGGTCCACCAATGCCGACGTGCTGGAAAAGCTGCGCTATGAGGCCCCCGTCGTGGGGGCGGTGCTGGAATACCGACAGTACGCCAAGCTGAAGTCCACCTACGCTGAGGGCCTTTTGAAGGCCCTGGACCCGGATGGGCGCATCCGCACCCGGTTCCAGATGACCGTTACCGCCACCGGGCGGCTCAGCTCCACGGAGCCGAATTTGCAGAATATCCCCACCCGGACGGACCTTGGCAGCGAAATTCGCCGGATGTTTATTCCGGCGGAGGGCTGCGTCTTAGTGGACGCGGACTACTCTCAGATCGAGCTGCGGCTGCTGGCCCACATTTCCGGGGACGAGGCTATGCGGGCGGCGTTCACCACCGGCGCGGACATCCACACCGCCACGGCGGCCCAGGTGTTCCATGTAGCCCCCGGCGATGTGACCCACGAGATGCGCCGCCGGGCGAAAGCCGTGAACTTCGGTATCGTCTACGGCATCTCCGCCTTTTCCCTCAGTCAGGACATCGGCGTGACGGTGGCGGAGGCCAAGGCGTATATGGAGGCCTATTTCGCCACCTTCCCCGGTGTGCGGAAGTATATGGATGATGTGGTGGCAAAGGCCAAGGAGCAGGGGTATGTGGAGACGCTGTTCCACCGGCGGCGGGAGCTGCCGGAGATCCGCTCCTCCAATTTCAATATGCGCTCTTTCGGGGAGCGGGTGGCGCTGAATATGCCCATTCAGGGCACGGCGGCGGATATTATGAAGCTGGCCATGGTGGCCGTGGAAAAGCGGCTGAAACGGGAACTGCCGGAGGCCAAGCTGGTCTTGCAGGTTCACGATGAGCTGATCGTGGAGTGCCCGAAGCCGCAGGCGGCGGCCGCGGCAAAGCTGCTGGAGGAGGAAATGGAGCAGGTGGCCCATCTGTCCGTTCCCCTGACGGCGGAGGCCCACTGGGGCCGCAACTGGCTGGAAGCCAAGGGATAAGGAGTAACATACGATGGAAGAGAAAAATCTGCATGTCCGCATCGTGCCTATGACGGCGGACCATCTGGACGAGGTAGCAGAGCTGGAACGGATCTGCTTTTCTACGCCGTGGAGCCGGAATATGCTGGCGGAGGAACTGGACAACTACCTGTCCGCATTCCTTGTGGCGCTGGACGACAACGATAAGGTAGCGGGCTACGCCGGCTTGCAGGCGGTGCTGGACGAGGGCTATATCACCAATGTGGCCGTCCGGCCGGACTGCCGGAAGCAGGGGGTTGCCGGGAAGCTGCTGCAAGTGTTTCTTGACTTTGCTCAGGCCAACCGCCTTGCGTTCCTGACGCTGGAGGTCCGGGCCTCCAACTACCCCGCCATCGCCCTGTACGGCAGCCGGGGCTTCCGGGGCGTGGGACGGCGCAAGAATTACTATGAGCATCCCCGGGAGGATGCCATCATTATGACAAGGGAGTTTGAACAGCATGGAACTGAGAATCCCGTCAGTTGAACAACTGAGGACGATTTATGACCGGGACCTGAAGGAAGCGTTTCCCACAGCGGAATTAAAACCCCTGCGGAATATTGAGAAGAGTTGGGCGGAGGGCTGGTACAAGCCCTACTGCCTGTTTGACGGAGACAATATCGTAGGCGAAGCATTCCTCTGGCTGGGACATCCCGGCTGGGCATTGCTGGATTACCTGTGCGTTTCCAGTATCCGCCGCAACGGCGGCGTCGGTGCATCCATCCTGGAGAAGCTGCGGGAGCGGGAGGCGGACACGGTGATCTTCGGAGAGTCGGAAGCTCCGGAGGACGCGCCGGACCCGGAGATGGCCCGGCGGCGGTTGGGGTTCTATGCCCGGTGCGGTCTGCGGACCGCCGGGTATGATACGGAGATGTTCGGCGTCCACTACAAGACCCTGTATCTCGCCGGCGGCCCGGTGGATGACGCTGCGCTGATGGAAGAGCACCGGTTCGTTTACGAGAATACATTTTCTGCGGACAAGTACCACAAGTATGTCCGCATCCCCTTTGATCCCAAGGCGGCGCCGGGGCCAAAGGTGCCCTGGCAGCAGTAAGGCGGAGAACGCCGATCTTTTGGAGAAAGAAGCATTGCTATGAAGATTTTAGCCTTTGAATCCTCCTGCGACGAGACCGCCGTGGCAGTGGTGGAGGACGGACGGCGGGTGTTGTCCGATGCCATTGCCTCTCAGGCGGACCTCCACGCCCTGTACGGCGGCGTGGTGCCGGAGCTGGCCTCCCGCAAGCATGTTGAAGTGATCGCGGCCCTGACAGAAAAAGCCTTGGCGGACGCCGGCTGCACCCGGCAGGACATTGACGCCGTGGCCGTCACCTACGCCCCCGGTCTCATCGGGGCCGTACTGGTGGGCTTGAGCTTTGCCAAATCCGTGGCCTACGGCCTTGGGGTGCCTCTGATCCCGGTGCACCATGTCCGGGGCCATATCGCCGCCAACTATCTGGCTTTCCCGGAGCTGGAGCCACCCTTCCTGGCGCTGGCCATCTCCGGGGGCAACACCATGATCGTGGACGTCCGGGATTATACGGATCTGGAAATTTTGGGTGCGACCCGGGACGATGCGGCGGGGGAATGCTTTGACAAGGCGGCCCGAGTGTTGGGACTTCCCTACCCCGGCGGCGCGCCCATGGACAAGCTGGCCCAGCAGTCCAGGGGCGGTGTCTACACCCTGCCCCATTCCCATGTGGAGGGTGCCCCGCTGGATATGAGCTTTTCCGGCCTGAAAACGGCTGTGGTGAATCTGGCCCATCACGCCGAGCAGACCGGCGAGCCCCTGGACGCTCCGGCATTGGCACGGGACTTTGCCCAGGCCGTCAGCGATACGCTGGTCCCCCGCGTCATGGAAGCCGCAAAGCAGTCTGGCCGCACCGCCATCGTCGCCGCCGGCGGCGTGGCGGCCAACTCCGTCATCCGGGCGGACCTGGAGCGGGCCTGCAAAAAAGCCGGCTGCCGGCTGTACCTGCCGCCGCTGCGGTGGTGCGGCGATAACGGTGCCATGATCGGTGCACAGGGGTATTACGAATATCTGGCGGGCCATACGGCGGGCATGGACCTGAACGCCTACGCCACCCGCGACATCAGCGAATAAACGATACCGGCGGTCATCAGACCGCCGGTATTTTTTACCGATATATGGATAAGCGCCGCGGCTCAGCCACGGCGCTTATCCATTATTTAAGAGAGAGGATCAGAGAAGAAAAAGAGAAGAAAGAAAAATTAATCCTGAAACAGCGGAGTAGAGAGATAGCGGTCGCCGGTATCCGGCAGAAGAACGGCAATGGTCTTGCCTTCAAATTCCGGCCGTTTGGCCAGCTGCACGGCGGCCCACACAGCGGCGCCGGAGGAGATGCCCACCAGCACACCCTCTCGCTTGCCGATCAGCTTGCTGGTGGCGAAGGCGTCCTCATTTTCCACGGGGATGATCTCGTCATACACCTTGGTGTTCAGCACATCGGGGACAAAGCCCGCGCCGATGCCCTGGATCTTATGAGCGCCGCCATGGCCCTCGCTGAGGACGGGAGAGCTCTTAGGCTCCACGGCCACCACCTTCACGGCGGGATTCTTGCTCTTGAGGAACTGTCCCACGCCGGTGAGGGTGCCGCCGGTGCCGACACCGGCTACGAACGCGTCCACCTGACCATCTGTATCTGCCCAGATCTCCGGGCCGGTGGTCTCAAAATGGGCCTTGGGGTTGGCAGGATTTACGAACTGACCGGGAATGAAGCTGTTTGGGATCTCTCTTGCCAGCTCATCGGCCTTGGCAATGGCGCCCTTCATGCCCTGGGAGCCTTCGGAGAGAACCAGCTCCGCGCCGTAGGCCTTCATGATCTGACGGCGCTCCACGCTCATGGTTTCCGGCATGACGATGATGATCCGGTAGCCCCGGGCGGCGGCTACGGAGGCCAGACCGATACCGGTGTTGCCGCTGGTGGGCTCAATGATGACAGAACCGGGCTTCAAAAGGCCCTTGGCCTCAGCGTCATCGATCATGGCCTTGGCAATGCGGTCTTTCACGCTGCCGGCGGGATTGAAATATTCCAGCTTGGCCACGATTCTGGCCTTCAGACCAAATTCTTGTTCCAGATGGGTCAGTTCCAGCAGCGGGGTATGGCCGATCAGCTGATCGGCGGCGGTATAGATACGAGACATAAGATGATCTCCTTTTTATGTTGTAGAATGATTTATTGAGAAATGGAAAACGGATCATTCCTGACAACATCGGAAGCCTGGTGTCATACGGTTCATGGAAATCCTCTTTTCTGAGCGAATAAATACAACCAATCAAGTAGGTTAATGGGATTATACGGCGGCGCATTTCCATTGTCAAGAGGAAATTTAAAAAAATCCGGGTTTCCAGCAGAAAAACCCGGCGGACACACTCTGTGTCCGCCGGGGCAGCGTGTCGAAAAAGTCTTTTCTCCCCGCTGAGCAAGTTTTCAGAACTTCATAAAAGTTCTGAAAACTAAAGATTTTAATGGCGCAGGACACCCTTCTTGGGTTTCCCGCGCACACCCTTCCTTACCGTCGCGGAGAATTTATCACTTTATTGACAGTCACACCCGGCGGACACAGAGTGTGTCCGCCGGGGATCAGATAGATCGGATGAAATTGTCTGCAAATGGAGATCACGTCTTGTAAATGCCGCCGCCTACAAATTCCCGCATCAGGGAGGTCTGGGGTACGTCATCTGCCGGGACTGGCAGGAAATAGTCCAAGAACTTCAAGAGACGTTTGGCTTCCAGATATTCGTCGCTGCCCCGGGGCACACCGAACAGCAGCGGCTGCACATAGGGCTTCAGCAGGGCGGTTTCGTAAATGAGGGAGGAGTTGAACACCGTATCGGCGCTGTCCTGATAGGGGAAGATGTTCTGTTCCTCGCCCCGGCGGACGGAGGGCCACATTTTGATGGTGGCCTGAGCACCGTAGCCCCGGGTCCGGGCGTCCCGCTCGATGCGGCGGAGGAGCCGGGCATCGGTGGTGGGAATACGGTTGTGATCGTCGATATTCAGGGTGGTCAGGCAGCTGATGTAAATTTTGTACTTGCTCTCCTTAGGCAGAGAGTGGGAAAATTCGTCGTTCAGGCAGTGGATGCCCTCGATCACCAGTACGTCGCCGTCTCCCAGCGTCAGCTTTTCACCGTTGTATTCCCGGACGCCCTTTTTGAAGTTGAAGGTGGGCATATCCACCGTTTCGCCCTTCAGCAGACGGCTCATATCGCTGTTGAACTGCTCCACGTCCATAGCGCCCAGTCCCTCAAAATCGTACTGGCCGTTGGCATCTCTGGGGGTGTCCTCCCGGTTGCGGAAGTAGTTGTCTGTGGCGATGGGATGGGGCTGCAGGCCGCAGGCCATCAGCTGGGTGGACAGCCGGTGAGAGAAGGTGGTTTTGCCAGAGGAGGAGGGACCGGCGATCATCACGAAGCGGACGTCCTTCCGCCGTGCGATCTCCTCGGCAATGTCACCCACTCGCTTTTCCATCAGGGCTTCGTGGGCCAAAATCAACTGGGTGGCGTTGCCTTCAGCAATCATGTCATCCATCTCCCCTACGTTGGAGATATACATGGCGGCGGAGCGATCCTCGGCGTCATGCATGGCCTGAAACACCTTCATAGAGGGCGTGAACTTACCCACCTGCTCCGGTTCCTCCAGCGACGGCAGGCGGAGGATGAAGCCATCCTCAAACAGCTCCAGAGCAAACCACTGAAGATAACCGGTGTCCGGTACCATGTAGCCGTAGAAATAGTCAGTGAAGCCGTCCAACGTGTAAAGATTGACCCGGGAGCTGATGCGGTATTTCAGGAGCCGGGCCTTATCCTCCATGCCGTTTTCTGTCAAAAAGGCCGCGGCGTCTTCGATATCCACAGACTGCTTTTCAATGGGCAGGACCTGACGGACCAGCTCCCGCATCCGGTCCTCGATCCGGTGCAGCAGGGTGTTATCCAACGTGAAGCTGCCTCTGGCCCGGCAGAACAGAGCATTGCTCAGGGAAAATTCCACCCGGACGTGTTCCATCTGCTCCCGGCCTACCACGTCATAAAATGCCTTGAGCATCAGGAGAATGGCGCTGCGCTCATAGGTCTGGCGGCCCGGCTTGTCGGCGGCGGTGACCATGGAGAGGGAGCAGTTCCGCTTTACGGTCTTTTGCAGCTCCCGGAGCTTGCCGTCCCGGTTTACCAGCAGGATCTGGTGGGGATAGTTCTCCTGAAATTCCGCGGCGATGGCGCGGTAAGTGGTTCCGTAGGGATACTGGTGTATCGTGCCGTTCACGGTGACGTTCAGCATGGTTTCCATAGAATTCTCCTTTCAAATATGGCTGCGGGAGGGTTCTCCCGGTGATCGTTCGCTTTTCTCCATTATACGGTGTGGAACCGCCGGGTTCAATGGGTAAAGTGTAAACATCTGCCCAAAAGCGGACCGTTCCGGCCCCGCCCCTTGCTTTTTGAAGGGTTTCATTGTAAAATTTTCACAGCTACATTGCAGGGAGGACAACGTCATGGCAAAACGAAACAGCCGCAATACCCGGGGACGGATCATCTCCGCCGCTTGGAAGCTCTTTTATGAGCAGGGATATGACGGCACCACAGTAGAGGATATCGTTTTTGAATCCGGCACCTCCAAAGGCTCTTTCTACCATTATTTTGACGGCAAGGACGCCCTGATGGGCACCTTGGCCTATGTGTTCGACGAAAAATACGAGGATCTGATGCCCACGCTGGACCCGGAGAAGGGTGCCATCGAGACGCTGGCCTATATCAACCATGAGCTGTATGTGATGATCGAGTCCAGCGTGTCCATCGACCTGCTGACCCGTCTGCTGTCCACCCAATTGCTGGCGCGGGGAGAAAAGCACCTGCTGGACCGGAGCCGGGTCTACTTCCGCTTGCTGAAAAAGATCGTCCGTCAGGGTGCGGAGCGGGGCGAATTCCGCCCCGGTCTGGCTCAGGAGGAGATCGTCCGGGCCTTCGCCATGTGGGAACGGGCACAGCTTTACGACTGGTGCCTGTGCGGCGGGGACTACTCTCTGGTGGCCTACGCGGAGAAGATGACGCCCCTGTTTTTGGAGAGTTTCCGAGTCGGAGAATAAATCTTATTTTTTGTTTTTCAAGTATTCCATCTTTCTGTACAGTATAAAACTGTTGAAATATAAAGAAAAATCTGATATTATAAGAAACGCCGTATAGAATTGATTCTATACGGCGTTCTGTATTTCATTCTTGTTTGCGTTGTGGTATGATACCAAGCATTGAAGTGTTAAAGGAGAGAGTATTGTATGACATCCGCACAGATCGCGATCATGACAACGATCATTTTGTATCTCTGTCTGGTGATTTTCACCGGCGTGATGATCGGTAAACGAAGCAAGAAGAGCGCTGAAGGCTTTTATCTCGGCGGCCGGGGCATGGGCCCCCTGGTCACGGCCATGAGCGCGGAAGCCAGCGATATGAGCAGCTATCTGCTTATGGGTATCCCTGGCCTCGCCTATCTCAGCGGCGTGGCGGACGCCAGCTGGACCGCCATCGGCCTTGCCATCGGCACCTACCTGAATTTCCTGCTGGTAGCCCGCCGCCTGCGGCGTTACAGCGTGGAGTTGGACGCCATCACCATCCCCAGCTTTATCTCCAAGCGCTACGGGGAGAAAAAGCCCATCATTATGGGTATCGCCTCTCTCATCATTCTGGTGTTCTTCGTGCCCTATGTGGCCTCCGGCCTGGCGGCGATCGGTAAGCTGTTCAACAGTCTGTTCGGCTGGAATTACATGCTCTCCGTGATCGTGGGCGCCATCGTCATCATCAGCTATACCTCCGTGGGTGGCTTCAGTGCTGTCGCCACTATGGACCTGATCCAGTCTGTGATTATGACCGTCGCCCTGTGCGTCATCGTGGTGTTCGGCATTGTGCAGGCCGGCGGTATGGATGCTGTTCTGGCTCATGCCAGCAGCCTTCCCGGTTTTCTGAGCTTTGGTCAGACCTATAACGCCGCCTCCGGCCAGGCGGAGCCTTACGGTCTGATCCGCATTGTTTCCATGCTGGCCTGGGGCCTTGGCTACTTCGGCATGCCCCACATTCTGGTGCGCTTTATGGCCATCCGCCACGAGGATGAGCTGAAAATCTCCCGCCGGATCGCCTCCATCTGGGTGGTGATCTCCATGGCCGTGGCTGTGTTTATCGGCATCGTGGGCCATGCCGTGTCCAGTGTGGGCCGCATCCCCATGCTGGAGGGCAGCGCCACGGAGACGGTCATTGTCCGGCTGTCTGACCTGCTTTCCTCCTACGGTCTGCTGCCTGCCATTGTGGCCGGCTGTATTCTGGCAGGTATTCTGGCGGCTACCATGTCCACGGCGGACTCTCAGCTTTTGGCGGCGGCTTCCGCGTTTTCTGAAAACGTATTGCAGGATGTGTTCGGCGTCAAGCTGACTTCCAAGCAGAATATGCTGGCCGCCCGTTTGACGGTGGTGGTGATCGCGTTTATCGCCATCTTCCTGGCGGCGGACCCCAACAGCAACGTGTTCAAGATCGTCTCCTTCGCATGGGCCGGTTTCGGCGCAACCTTTGGCCCCGCCGTGCTGTTCGCTCTTTTCTGGAGACGCAGCAACCGTCAGGGTGTGCTGGCAGGTCTGGTGGCCGGCGGTCTGATGATCTTCGCATGGAAGTTCTGCGTCCGGCCTCTGGGCGGCATCTGGGACATCTATGAGCTGATGCCTGCTTTCATCGTCAACTGCATCGTGCTGGTGGTGGTCTCTCTGGCTACCCCCGCGCCTGACAAGAGCATTACGGATGTATTCGACAAGGTCCGGGACTAAAAAGCTTATTAAAAAAGCGGTGGGCTCAGCCCACCGCTTTTTCAACTGATTCGGCCGGAAACGGCGTAAACAATAAAGCAACCCGCCGTATGGATTCCATACGGCGGGTTGCTTTTGGCGGGGGCATATGAGGATCGAACTCATCCAGGCGGCTGTTCGCCGTCCGCACCGGTTTTGAAGACCGGGAGGCACACCAGCACCTATCTGCTCCCATATTTCCTTTGAAGCTGACCACCGCCGAAGCGGAGCAACGCTCCGGCGGTATGTCAGTCATGAAATTTGAGCTTCAGGCGGCGGCAGTCGCCCTCTCGAACCGTGATCTGCCGTCGGTCGCAGGCTTCTAAAAACAGCAAAGCGTATTTCCGGGTGGTGTCGAAAGCGTCCCGGACCTCTGCCAGCGTGACAGCGCCGTGGTCAGCACACAGCGTCCGCAAGATATCCAGCCCCTTTTGGAACACCTCCCGGTGCCAGCACAGCTCCGGTGACAGCCGTACCAGCTCTCCGCCGGTGAGCAGGCTTTCCAACACCTGACGAGCCTCCTCCCGGCGCTCCGGAGGAATACTGTCCAGCACCGCTTCAACGGTGTCCGGCTCCGGGCCATCTCGGAGAAAACGCTCCAACAACGCGTCCCGGAGGGCGGTTTGCCGCTTGGTGAGCCGAATGGAAAACTCTGCCAGCGCCCAACGGTTTTCGGCGCGTTTCATCCGCCCCTCCGCCCGAAAAACCTCCAAAAGCGCATCGCCCTCAGCGGGAGTGATCTGCCGGAACAGCTTTTGCCGCAGCTCGGCGGCGGGCATCCCGGCGTGAAGGGGGTGCTTTTGGTGGTAGGCGGACAGCAATTCCCGGCAGCGGCCCCAGAGGGTGTCCAGCGCCGAGGCCGCCGCGTAGCGGTCCGGCAGCGGCTCCGCCAGCTTTCCCTGATTCAGCAGGTCTGCCAGCAAGGATACAGCAGTACCAGTGTCCAGACCGGAACGCTCCGCTAACTGGCTGCTATCCGGCAGTGAAACACCGAATTCCTCCGCAGCTTGCAGCAGCCGTTGACTGCCGGAACCCTGTTCCCGGAGAACCAGGCTGTCCAGCACCACCGGGTCATGCCGTTTGTGGCGAAGGGGCCGGGGGTCCAGCACCGTTCCGCCGCCGATGGTCTCCACCGGAGAGTAAAATCGAATGACAAACCGGTCCTCCTGCTTGACGGCCATTGGCTCCGTCAGCCGCAGCTGGGCAAGGCAGCTTTCTCCGGGGCGCAGCTCGTCACGGTCCAGCAACACCGCCTTTGCCAAATGAACGGAGGTCCCGTGGTACAGATGGACCTGGGAGCCGTTCAAAACCGTGCGTTTGGCGCTTTTCAGACACCGGAGCCGCACATCCAGCATCCGGGAAGGCCGGACGCTGCCGGGTCTTACCGCCGCATCCCCCCGGTGGACCTCTGTTTTTTGCAGATTTGTCAAGTTGAGGGCCGCCCGCTGACCGGCGTAGGCAGCGTCCACGCTTTCACCGTGGACCTGCAAGGTCCGCACCCGGCTTTGCAGCCCGGAGGGGACCAGTTCCACAGCGTCCCCCACCCGGACAGCCCCTTCAGTAAGGGTGCCGGTGACTACGGTGCCGAAGCCGTCCACGGAAAAGACCCGGTCAATGGGAAGCCGGAAGGGTGCCAGCGCGCTTTTTTCCCGCGCCTCCTGTACCAAGCGGTACAGGGCGTCCCGCAGTTCCGGGATTCCCTGACCGGTGACGGCGGAGACTGACAGAATGGGCGCGCCCTCTAAGAAGGTACCCTCGGTCAGCTCCAACGCCTGTCCCCGAACAAGTTCCAACCAGTTATCATCTACCAATTCCGCCTTGGTCAACACCACCAAGCCGCCTTGGACGCCCAAGAGAGACAGAATATCCAGATGCTCTACGGTCTGGGGCATAACGCCTTCGTCCGCAGCGATGACCAGCATGGCAAGATCAATGCCCCCCGCCCCGGCCAGCATATTTTTGATGAATTTTTCGTGGCCCGGCACATCCACGATCCCTGCTTGCGTGCCGTCCGGCCAGTCCAGTCTGGCAAACCCCGGCTCAATGGTAATGCCCCGGCGCTTTTCCTCAGCCAGGCGGTCCGTATCGGTGCCGGTGAGCGCCTTGACCAGAACGGTTTTGCCGTGATCTACATGGCCCGCCGTGCCGATGATGACGTGTTTCATGAAGCGGTCTCCCGAAAAGCCTGAAGGATCTCGTCAAGATCCGCCGGGAACAAAGTCCGCATATCCAGCAGACACCGGTCATGGGCAATGCGGACGATGATGGGGACTGGCCGCTGCCGCAGCTGCGTTTCCAGTGCGGCGGCGCTGTCCCTTGGGGCGACAGCCACGGCGAAGGAGGGCAGCGTCTGGGTGGGGACTGCCCCGCCTCCCACCGGGTTTTCCGTGGAAACCACCTCGGCGGTCACGCCGATCCCTCCCAAACGGCGGCAGAGAGACTCTGCCCGCTGGCGCAGCTCCTCCGGTGTTTGGGCCAGCATGGAGAGCACCGGGATCTCCTGAAGGGCGGTGCCGTCCGCATATGCTTGCAGAGTTGCTTCCAAGGCGGCCAGCGTCAGCTTGTCCACCCGCAGGGCGCGGGCCAGAGGGTGACGCTTCAAAAGGTCAATACAGTGCCGCTTGCCCACGATGATCCCCGCTTGGGGACCACCCAGCAGCTTGTCCCCGGAGAAGGATAATACATCCACCCCGGCCTTTACGGAAGCTTGAACCGTCGGCTCATCCCGGAGGCCCAAGGGTGCCAGATCTACAAGACAGCCGCTGCCCAAGTCCTCAATGACCGGAATGCTGCGGGAGCGGCCAAGCTCCACTAAGGCGGCGGGGGACACGCTCTCCGTAAAGCCCACGATGCGGTAATTGCTGGTGTGGACTTTCAAAAGGGCGCGGGTCTGCTCGCTGATGGCGTTGGCGTAGTCGGAAAGGCGGGTCTTGTTGGTGGAACCAACCTCCCGGAGCACCGCGCCGCAGGCGGCCATCACATCCGGCATCCGGAAGGAGCCACCGATCTCCACCAGCTCTCCACGGGAGGTAATGACTTCTCCTCCGGCGGTGAGGGCGGAGAGGATCAGTAGCACTGCCGCTGCGTTGTTGTTTACCACCATGGCGGCCTCCGCCCCGGTGAGACGGCACAAAAGCGGCTCTACATGGGCGTACCGCTGCCCCCGCTCCCCCGCTGTCAGGTCATATTCCAAGGTGGAGTAGCCCTGAGAGACCTCCCTCGCTGCCGCTAACGCGCGGTCACTCAGGCAGGTCCGGCCCAGATTGGTGTGCAGAACGATCCCGGTGGCATTGATAACGCCCCGGAGGGAGGGCAGGCGGGATGCCCGGCACGACGCGCTGATTTGAGCGCAGAGGGCCTCCGTGGAGGGCAGCTCTGTGACGGTCCCCACCAGAATATCGGCGCGGAGCCGGTCCAGCGTCCGGCGAACCGTCTCCGTCACGGCGGAGGTCTCCACCTCCGCCGCCAGCATTTTTAGGGCGGGCAGGCGGAGCAGGTCGTCTACCTTTGGAATTTGACGCAGCAGTGTATCCATGAGAACCTCCCTTGGCGATTTACGGCTTTTCCTTATCATACTGGATTTCCAACGGGTTGTAAAGCACCCCGGAAAGCAGAAAAACGCGCCTCCTTTCGGAAGGCGCGCTTGCTCACTTGCTGAGGTAGTCTTTCAAAAATTTCACAGCCTCCACATAACCTTGAAGCCCCAAGCCTTTATAGGTCTTGACGCAGGCCATGCCGGCGTAGGAGACCTGACGAAACGGTTCCCGGCTGTCCACATCGGAGATGTGGACCTCCACGGCGGGAATGGCCACGGCCTTCAGCGCGTCCAGAATGGCTATGCTGGTGTGAGTGTAGGCGGCGGGGTTGATGATGATGCCGTCATAGACGCCGTAGGCCGCCTGGATGGCGTCCACAATGGTCCCCTCGTGGTTGGACTGGACGAAACCGACCTCGATGCCCTCGGCATCGCAAGCGGTGCGGATGAGGGCCAACAGGGCCTCATAATTCTGGCTGCCGTAGATGGCAGGCTCCCGCAGGCCCAGCAGATTCAGATTGGGCCCGTTGATGACCAGAAGCTTCATAGCAGCGCCTCCTTAATGGTTTGTACCGTGACCTCCAGCGCCCCGTCATTGGACACCGTCACGTCGGCAAAGCGGCGGTACAGCGGCTCCCGGCGGGCGCAAAGCTGAGCGAGGTCTGTGGTTTGGGAAATGGGCCGGCCCTCCGTTGGCAGCTTGGCAAGGTCGCGGGTCAGACGGAAAATGGTGCCGTTTTGATGCAGCAGCGGGTAGTTTTCCGGCCGGGTGACGCAGCCGCCGCCGGTGGAGAGGATGATGCCGGAGCGCTTGCCCTGTTCCGCCAGAACCTCTGTTTCCAGTTTCCGGAATGTTTCCTCCCCGGACTGGGCGAAGATCTCCGGGATGGACATCCCAGTCCTTTGGGCGATCAATTCGTCAGCCTCCACTACCTCCCGGTCCAGCGCTTTGCCCAGAGCGGCGGCCACGGCGGATTTGCCGCTGCCGGGCATTCCGATGAGGATGATATTCCGCAGCCGCTGGTTCACAGCGCGTTCCACCCGCGCCAAGGCTTCATCGCCGATGGCCGTGCCGGTGAACTGCTCGCTGGAGCGCTTGGCCTGAGCCACCAGCATGGAAAGTCCCCCAGCGTGGGGAATCCCCAACTCTTCTGCCTGTAATAGCAGAGCGGTCCGTGCCGGGTTATAAACGATGTCCAGCACCCCCTCGCAGCGGGAAAAACGCCGCAGATCCACCGCCGCCGCACCGTTATGGGGATACATTCCCACCGGGGTGGTGTTGGCGATGATCTGGGCGTCGGCGTGGCGGTCCAGATGATCGTAATCGTCCGGACCGCTGCGGGAAATGACGGTAACGTCAGCGCCCAGTTGCTCCAGCGCGGCCTTCACCGTGACGGAGGCCCCGCCGCTGCCCAGTACCAGCGCTTTTTTTCCAGCGGGGTCGATGCCGCTGCTGCGAACCATGTAGAGAAAGCCGAACAGGTCTGTGTTGTCGCCGTACAGCGTACCGTCAGGACGGTGGACGAGGGTGTTGACGCTTTGCAGTCTTTCCGCCGCCTCGGACAGCTCTGCACAGTAGGGCACCACCGCCTTCTTGTAGGGGATGGTGACGTTCAGGCCGTCCCAGCGGCCGGAGCACAGAAAGGCATCCAAGTCCTCCTTGGAGACCTCAAAGAGCCGGTAGTCATACTCCCCTAACTCGTGATGGATCATGGGGGAATAGCTGTGGCCCAGCGTTTCCCCCAGCAGTCCGCACCGCAGCATCAGACCACCTCGCTGTAACTGCCCAGATAGGAAAATTCCTCGCACAGAGAGGGCAGCTCGCCCATGAGCTGCAAAAATTCCGGGGCGTATACCGGCGTTTCCAGATCAAAGTAGAACATGAATTCAAAATTCCGCTCCGGCATGGGGCGGCTTTCCAGCTTGTTCAGGTTCAGGCCCAAGGCGTAGAACCGGGAGAGCACCCGGCACAGGGAGCCGGGCTCGTGAGGCAGCACCGCCATGAGGCTGGTGCGGTCCGCACCGGGGTAGATCTCCAGATTCTTGGAGATGCAGATGAACCGGGTGAAGTTGCTGCCCTGATCCTGCACCCCGGCCTCTAAGCATTCCAGCCCGTACAGCTTCATGCAGGAGCGGGAGGACAGGGCGGCGGCGTGGCCGTCCCCCTCCGCCACCTTCTGGGCGGCTACGGCGGTATTCTCACAGGGGATGACCTTCACATCGGGGAAGGCTTGCAGATACTGCTCGCACTGGCTCAAGGCCTGCTGGTGGGAGTAGATCTCCGTGATGTCGCTCCGCTTGGTGCCGGGCTTCACCAGCAGATTGTGGTCCACCTTCAGCCGCACACTGCGGACGATGCGGAAATCGTGCTTCATCATCAGATCGTAAATGGCATTGACGCTGCCGGCGGTGCTGTTTTCCAGCGGCAGCACACCGTAGCGGCACAATCCCCTTTCGATAGCGGCAAACACCGCCTCAAAGGAAGCGAAGTACATGATGTGAGGCAGCTTGAACAGCTTGTCGCAGGCCAGCTGGGAATAGGCCCCCGCCACACCCTGACAGGCAACGGACACGTTGGAGGGAAACAGGTTTGGCGTCTGGTCAATGGCGGTCTGAATTTCCGTGGTCAGTGGGGATGTGCTCCCCAGCAGCCGTCCCTGATAGCAGCGGCTCAGTTCAAACAGCATGGTGTAGAGAGAGGCGGTGTAATCCCGCATATCCTCCGGGGCCTGTGCCGCTACATCCAGCAGCTTTTCCCGCTCCCGGACAGGGTCCAGCACCGGCAGGCCGTGCTCCTTCTTGTAGGCGGCGATGCCGGCGGCGGTGTTCATCCGCTGGGCAAACAGCTCTACCAGTTGGCGGTCGATCTGGTCGATCCGGGCACGATAATCACTGAGTTCCATAGAGATTCCTCCCTTTTAAGACTGGCCCAACAGGGCGTCGTATACGGCGATGGCCACCGCGGCTTCGATACAGGGAACGGCCCTTGGCACGATGCAAGGGTCATGACGGCCCCGGACCCGGAGAATTTCCGGGGTCAGGGTGTTCAAATTCACGCTTTGCTGCTCCTTGGCAATGGACGGCGTAGGCTTGAACGCTGCCCGGAAGGTCAGGGGCATCCCGTTGGTGATGCCGCCCAAAATGCCGCCGCAGTGATTGGTTGTGGTTCTGACCGTGCCGTTTTCCACCACAAAGGGGTCATTATTTTCGCTGCCACGGAGCCGCGCGGCCCCGAAGCCGATGCCGAACTCGATGCCCTTCACAGCGGGGATGCCGAAGACGATGGAGGAAATACGGCCCTCCATGCCGTCAAACAGCGGTCCGCCCAGTCCCACGGGCAGACCCAGCACAGCACATTCCACAATGCCGCCAACGGAGTCATCCTCCGCCTTGGCGGCGGCGATCTCCGCCCGCATGGCCGCGCCCACGGCGTCATTCACCACCGGGAAGGGCTTGTCCGCTGTGGAAACGATCAAAGGGGCGGGGTCTTCTACCGTGCCGATAGAGGCAACGCGGCTGATGACCTCAATGCCCTGCTTTTTCAGCAATTGCAGGCAGATGCCACCGGCGATGCACAGGGGGGCTGTCAGCCGCCCGGAAAACGCGCCGCCCCCGGCGAAATCTGCGTGACCGCCGTACTTCACTCCGGCGGTATAGTCCGCGTGGCCGGGGCGGGGCACCACGGAAAGGCCGTCATAGTCCCCGGAGCGGGTGTTGGTGTTGCGGATGATGGCGGTAAGCGGCGCGCCGCAGGTGACGTTCCCCACCAGACCGGAAAGAAATTCCGGCTGGTCCGCCTCCTTCCGAGGGGTGGACCAATCGTTGCGGCCAGGGGCACGGCGGTCTAAAAATGTCTGAAGGGCCGCCATGTCGATGGTCTCCCCGGCAGGCAGACCCTCCAAAATCATGCCGATGGCCGGGGCATGGGACTGGCCGAAGATGGTCAGATGCAGAAATTCTCCGTACCGGCTCACAGGCCCCCTCCTTTCAACGCGTCAAAATCTTCCCAGAAATGGGGGTAGGACTTGGAAACGCAGGCCATGCCCTGCACAGTGACCGGGCTTTCGCACAGACAGGCTGCCACGGCGGCGGACATGGCGATCCGATGGTCGCCGCAGGAATCGGCAATGCCGCCCCGCAGACGGCCCGTGCCGTGGATCAAAAGGCCGTTGGGCTGTTCCTCCGCACTGCCGCCCAGAGCTGTCAGCAATTGAGCCGTGGTGCGGAGCCGGTCGGATTCCTTCAAACGGAGCCGTCCAGCGTTGAAGATCTGGGTATCCCCCTCCGCCCCGGCAGCAGTGACGCACAGCACCGGGATCAGGTCGGGGATGGGGCCGGCGTCGATGGCCACGCCCTTCAATTCTCCCCGACGAACCGTTACGGAGCCGTTCTCCGTGGAAACACGCGCACCCATGGCGGCCAGAATGTTCAAAACGGCCCGGTCCCCCTGAGAGGAGGCCAGATCCAGTCCGTGAACAGTGACGCCCTCCGGGGACAAGGCGCCCATACACAGGAAGAAGGCGGCATTGGACCAGTCTCCCTCGGCGGTGAGGCGGTCCGGGAAACGAAGGCGCTGTCCGCCGGGAATGTGCCACGTCCCCCCGGTTTTCCGCAGAGAGACGCCGCCCCGGCGGAGGGTGTCCTCCGTCATAGTGACATAAGCGGCGGATTCCAGTCCACCGGTAACGGTGAGGGCGCTGCCCTCATTCAACAGTGGCAGAGCCATCAGTAAACCGGAAATATATTGGGAGGACACATCCCCCGGCAGAGAAAACTCACCGGGGCGGAGCCGTCCCCCGCAGTAGAGCAGGTCATGGTTCTGCCGGATGGTCATGCCGTGATCCGTCAGGACCTGATCCAGCGGATGCAAGGGACGCTGCGGCAGCCGCCCTTCCATGTGGAACACGGCGTCTGCTTCCAAAACGCCGGTCAGCGGCAGAAGAAACCGTAGGGTGGAACCGCTTTCCTGACAGTGCAGATGACGGGTCCCCTGGGGCTTCTGGGTGATGGGCCGCACCGTCAGGTCCTCACCCCGAAGCCAGATCTCAGCGCCCAGGGCGTTGAGACAGTCCGCGGTGGCGGCAATGTCTCTGGAAATGCCACGGCAGCGGATTACCGTCTCGTTTTGGCTCAGAGCGGCGCAGATCAGCAGCCGGTGGGCCTGAGATTTGGAGGCGGGGATGTGAACGGCTCCGGTACGGAAGCCGGGCTGAAGAATTTCGATCATCGCAGACCTCCCGCCTTCAGCCACCCGGCCACCTCGTCGGCCGGGACCGGCTCCACACGGCAATGGCCCACCCGCTCCGGTACGATGAATTTGGTCACATCGTCCGTGCGCTTTTTGTCGGCCTCTGCCGCCGCCAGAATATCAGTCAGGGGATAGTCGGTCTCCGCGGGAAGGCCATACCGCTCCAAAGCGGCCAGCAGCCGGGGCAGCGTCTCCGGGGCGCAAAGTCCCTTTTCCACGGCGGCCCGGGTGATGATGGCCATGCCGATGGCGACGCCCTCCCCGTGGAGCAGGGTGAAGCCGCTGCAAGATTCTATGGCGTGGCCTACGGTGTGGCCCAGATTCAGCAGTGCCCGTTGGCCCCGGTCAAATTCGTCTCCCCGGACCACATTCCGCTTCATGCCAACACACACGGAGATCACCCGCTTGAACTGCTCCCGCACAGGGGTTTTCTCCAGCTCCCGGAGAAAGTCCTCACTGTAAAGCATGGCGTATTTGATGATCTCGGCGCACCCGGCCCGGTATTCCCGCTCCGGCAGCGTATTCAGCAGGGAGGGGTCGCACAGTACCAGAGCGGGCTGATAGAAGCAGCCTGCCTGATTTTTTCCGTGATCCAGATCCACGGCGGTCTTACCGCCCACGGAGGAATCCACCATGGACAGCAGCGTGGTGGGTACCTGAATATAGGGAATTCCCCGCTGATAGGTGGCGGCGGCGAAGCCTGCCAGATCCCCCACCACGCCGCCGCCCAGCGCCACGAGGAAATCGCTGCGGGTGAAGCGGCGGTCGCAGAGGAAATTCAAAACCTGTCCGTAGGTGGAAAGATTTTTCTGCTGTTCCCCGTGCGGGAACAGAAAATGATCAACTTGAAATCCGGCGTCTGTCAGAGCTTTTTCGGCGGCAGCGCCGTAAAGGGCGAACACCGCGTCGTCAGAGATCACGGCGGCCCGGCGGCCAAGGCCCAGTTCCGCTGCCATGGTCCCCAGCCGGGTCAGCAGACCCGGCTCAATGACAACGTCATACTCGCGGGAGGCCGCGATATGGATGGTGGTCAACGGCCATCCACCTCCTCTTTTCGTTTCCGGCCCTCGTCCAGCAGACGGACAAGGCCGGGGAGATCGTTATGTACCATGGCATCCTGATACTGGCGCAGGTTTGCCATCAGGGTATCCAGCTCCGCCATGAGAAAGTCCTTGTTTTCCAGAAAAAGTTCCGCCCACATTTCCGGGGCCAGCCACGCTACACGGGTCATATCCTTGTAGCTGCCAGCGGAGAAGCCCTTGTGCAGTTCCGCCGTGGGGCTTTTGATATAGGCGTTGGACACCACATGGGCCAGCTGGGAGGTAAAGGCGATCATCTCGTCATGCTGTTCCGCCGTGGTAATGGAAAACCGGCCAAAGCCCGCAGGAGCCAGCAGTTTCTTGACCCGGCTCAGCAGGTCGATGTCATTGTGGTCCGCCGGGACCAGCACCATGGGGGCATTGTGGAACATGGTGGGCGTGGCGTACTTGAAGCCGGAATTGTGGGTGCCCGCCATGGGATGCCCGCCCAGATAGGTGAAGCCGTATTCCTTCGCCAGCGGGAAGCAGGCGTCGCAGACCAGCCGCTTCGTGCCGCAGCAGTCGATGACCACCGGCTTCGGGCCGATATGCGCGCCGTGCTGCCGCAGATAGTCTACAGCGGCGGAGGGATAGACGGCGATCAGGATCAGGTCGCAGGAGGAAAGACTTTCCTCCGATAAGAGATCGTCCACCGCGCTGGAAAGAACGGCAAAGTCGAAAACGGACTGATCCGTATCAAAGGCCAGGACCCTATGGCCTGCCTCGTGGTAGGCCTTGGCAAAGGAGCCGCCGATCAGCCCCAGGCCCACGATCCCGACGGTCATGCCGTCACGACCTTCCGGATCTCGCGGATCTTGCCCATCAGAACGTCAAACTGCTCAGGCCGCAGAGACTGCGCACCGTCGCACAGGGCATGGATGGGATCGTTGTGGACCTCAATGATGAGGCCATCGGCATTGCAGGCGGTGGCAGACATAGCCATGGGGGAAACCAGGCGGTTGATGCCGGTGGCGTGGCTGGGGTCCACGATGACCGGCAGATGGGTCAGCTCGTGGAGCATGGGGACCGCCGCCAGATCCAGAGTATTGCGGGTGTAATCGTCAAAGGTGCGGATGCCCCGCTCGCAGAGGATGACCTGCTCGTTGCCGCTGGCCATGATGTACTCGGCGCTCATCAGCAGCTCCTTCAGGGTGTTGGCAAGGCCACGCTTGAGGAGGATGGGCTTGCGGAGCTTGCCCAATTCCCGCAAAAGGTCGAAATTCTGCATATTCCGTGCGCCCACCTGCAATACATCCACATCCTCAAAGAGGGGCAGGTCCACCACGCTCATGATCTCGGTGACAATGGGCAGACCGGTCTCCTGCCGGGCGATCTTCAGCAGTTCCAGACCTTCGGCCTTCAGGCCGGCGAAGTCATAGGGAGAGGTGCGGGGCTTGAAGGCGCCGCCCCGGAGCATATTGGCCCCGGAGGCCTTCACCGCCTTGGCCACCGCCACGATCTGTTCCTCAGATTCCACGGAGCAGGGACCGGCCATGACGCAGAAGTTTCCGCCGCCGATCTTCACATCGCCGACCTCTACCACGGTATCCTCCGGGTGAAATTTGCGGTTGCAGCACTTGAACGGCTCCGTGACCCGCTTTACGGAATCCACAATGTCGAGACTGGCTACCAGATCCATATCCACCTTGGTGGTGTCACCCACCAGTCCCAGAATGGTCTGGTACTCGCCCTCGGATACATGGATGTGCAGCCCCAGATTCTGGAGCCAATCCATCAGCTGTTCACGGCTTTCCTGGGTAACACCCGGCTTCAACGCAACGATCATAACGGTTTCCTCCTATAAATTGTTTTTGATGATAAGTGATGAATGAAAAAACGCCCCACAGGCGTAACCTGTGCGGCGCAAAAATCGGCTTGGGGGGCCCTTTTGATTGCAACACAAATTACCCTTACTATGCGTGCATAGTAAAGTAGTAATAGGTGAAGAACATAACAGAAGTCATAGTAGGTATTTCTCCTGATTTCACAAGGCTTTCCAAGATGGTTACAATGTAACACACCCGCAGGCCCCTGTCAACAAAAGGCAACGAAAAAAGTACACAATTTTATTGGTTTAAAGCGACTGTGATTCCCAGCGAAATCACAGAAGGCAGAAAATCAAAGCTCCCTCCGGCCCTCCAAAGCCCGGGCCAGGGTCGCATCATCGGCAAATTCCAGATGGCCGCCCACGGGGATGCCATAGGCCAGCCGGGTCACCTTGACCTCAAAGGGCTTTAAAAGCCGGGCGATATACATGGCGGTAGCCTCCCCCTCCGTGTCCGGGTTGGTGGCCATGATGACCTCCTCCACACCGCCCTGAGCCACCCGCTCCAGCAGTGGCTTGATGGCGATGTCATCGGGACCGACGTGGTTCATGGGACTGATGACGCCGTGGAGCACATGGTATTTGCCGTTGAACTCCCGGCCCCGCTCCATGGCCGCCACGTCCCGTGGGTCCGCCACCACGCAGATCACAGAGTTATCCCTCTTGGGAGAGGAACAGATGGGGCACAGCCCCCCGGCGGTAAAATTGCGGCATACGGGGCAGTAGGTGACGGTGCGCTTGGCGGTAACGATGGCGTCCGCAAACGCCTGAGCGTCCTCCTCCGGCAGGCTCAGTACATGAAAGGCCAGCCGCTGGGCGGTCTTTCCACCGATCCCCGGCAGACGGGCAAATTGTTCGACCAGCGCCTCCAGCGGCGCGGGAAAATACTCCATGGGTCATGCTCCTTCACGATCCGCAGGGCAGAGCCTTCCACCCTGCCCCGCGGAGATTGATATGGTATACGGTGTTGAAAATTTGGATCAGTCTTCGTCAGGACATCCCCCGGGGGGGGGAGTTTCTCTTGCCCTTATGGGACAATTTACCTTCCGTGCCTGATGAAAAACACGCTGTACCCCGCAAGTGTGCGAGTGTCCCACGCAAGCGAGGCGCCGTATCCTTGGCGGTATGGGATTCCAATCATTTTTGTCAGGACATGTGCCTGACAAAAATACCACATCTTACGCGCCTTAGGCGCGTTCACCAGTCCGCACATAGGCCCCCGCGAAAACCCAGCACAGCGGTTTTCGTGGGGAGAGGAAGAACAAACAAAACGGTATGCGGCCTGCCATCAGGCAGGCCAAACAAAGTGAAGTTTGTTCTGACGAGGCGGGGGGGAATCTAAAGGGAGGATGAAATTCCCTCTTTAACCTAACTCCATAGCGAACAGGGCCGCCGCACCGCCGGTGTGGACAAAGGCGATGTGCTCCTGCCCATCGAAGTAGCCCTCCTTCACCAGCGTCAGGAATTTGGCCCAAGCCTTGCCAGTGTAAACGGGGTCCAGCAGGATCCCCTCCTGCCGGGCCAGTTCCTCGATGTAGGGGGTGTCCTCGGCGTTGGGGATGGCGTAGCCGGCGCCCACATGGTAGATTATCCGGAAACGGCTGTCCATGTCTGTGGGGACGGGCTGGCCCACCAGCCCGGCGGCTTCTTTCACCAATTCGGATACGATCTCCTCAAAGGGGTCGGTATCCACACCCAGACCTGTTGCCTTGGCCTGCGGGAGAAACAGGGAGGTGCCCAGCACCAGACCGGCGGTGGTGCCGCCGGAGCCGGTGGCGGAGGCCACATGGCTGATCTCGATTCCGGCCTCCTTGGCCTGCTCCGCCAGTTCCCGGACGCACTCGGCGTAGCCGATGGAGCCCAGTGCCGTGGAGCCGCCCACGGGGATGATATAGCCCTTGTGTCCCTGGCTGGCCAGCACCTCGCAGCGCTTACGCATCTCGGCGTAGATGTCCTCATAGCTGTCCGTGTCCATAAATTCCACCTGTGCGCCAAAAATATCGTCCAGCACCAGATTGCCCTTGCGGTCCGTGACACCCCGCTTTTTCAGGATCAGGACACAGCGCAGCCCCAGACGGGCGGCGCAGGCGGCGGTGAGCATGGCATGGTTGGACTGGGCCCCGCCGGTGGTGAACACGGTGTCGCAGCCCTGCTTCTGGGCGTCCGCCAGCAGATATTCCAGCTTGCGGACCTTGTTGCCGCCCAAAGCGACACCGCACAGGTCATCCCGCTTGATCCAGATGTCCTTGCTGTAAATGCGGCTGATATTTTCCAGCCGGTAAAAGGGCGTAGGATACACGCCCAGCCTGAGCTGAGGCAGATTATTCCAATGACTCATACGCTCATTTCCCCCGGAGTTCCTTGATACGGGCAGGGATGTCCTCCGCCTTGTAGACGGCGCTGCCCGCCACCAGCACATTGGCACCAGCGTCGATGCAGGTCTGGCAGGTGTCGGGGGCCACGCCGCCGTCTACCTCCAGTTCGCAGGCGGGGTTCCGCTCATTGATGAGCTTGCGGATGGCGGCCACCTTGGGCATCTGGTCCGCCATGAATTTCTGACCGCCGAAGCCGGGCTCCACGGTCATGACCAGGATCAGCTCCACCTGATCGATATAGGGCAGGACTGCCTCCCAGGTGGTCTTGGGCTTCAGAACGATGCCCGCCTTCTTGCCCTTGGCGTGGATCTTGTCGATGGCGGCCTGAATGTTTTCCGGGAAATCCGCCTCCACATGGACCGTTACCAGATCGGCGCCGGCATCGCAGAATTTCTCCACGTACCGCACCGGCTGCGTGATCATCAGGTGAACATCCAGGAACATATCCGTGACCTTCCGGATAGACTTTAGCACCGGGATGCCGATGGAGATATTGGGCACGAACACGCCGTCCATCACGTCCACATGGACGTAGTCGGCATCGGCAATGCGGTGAATGTCTCTCTCCAAATTCGCAAAATCGGCGGAGAGGATAGACGGAGAAATTTTAATCATGGAGATGACCTCTTTTCTCTAAATTTCCGGCAGATGGGCCGGAGATATGGGACATGCTTCGTGGCAGACGGCGGCGGGAACGCATAGGATAGCGCAAGCGGCGTGAGCGTCCCCATCGATACGCCCCGCAGCGTCCGCCCTCGGGTCTGACGCCGCCGCTTTTCGGATAGGAGGCCGGCGGCAGCGCCGGCCTCCATTAGGGCGCAAAACAACTGCAATTTCGATGACTGTTTTCAGCCATAGTGTAGCAGACATGGGCGGCAAAAGCAACGCCGGGAGGAAAATTTATGCCCCCGCTCCTTTTATTGACCAACGATGGTGCCTATGCTATAATCACCCTGTATGAAGGAAAGGAGGTGGCTTATGCCCGCTATTTCTGTGATCGTACCGGTCTATCAGGCGGAAGCGCTGCTGCCCCAGTGTGTAGAGAGCGTTTTGGCCCAGACCTTTTCCGATTGGGAGCTGCTGCTCATCGACGATGGCAGCCGGGACGGTTCTCCGACCCTGTGCGACGGCTACGCCGCAAGAGACCCCCGCATTCGCGTGTTCCACAAGCCCAACGGCGGCGTGTCCACCGCCCGGAATCTGGGGTTAGAGCAGGCCACGGGACCGTATATCGCTTTTTTGGACGCCGACGACGCCTTTGAGCCGGCGGCGTTGGAGACCTTGTGGTATCTGCGGGAAAAGGCCGGGGCAGACAGCGCCGGCTGTGCCCACTACAACGTGACGCCTGACGGGGAACAGCGGACAGAGCTGTTGCTGCCGGCAGGAATCTATGAAGAGACCGGCATCCGGGAAAAGATCCTCTGGCCTCTGGCGGGGGACCGGCTTCAACCGCCGGTGTTCAACGGCTTCATCTGGCGTTTCCTCTTTGACGCCGCCATCCTCCGGGACAACGCCATTACCTTTGAAGGGGCCTATCTGGAGGATGAGCTGTTCCTGATGGAATATTTCGCCAATGTGCACCGTCTCGCGGTGACGGACAAGCCCCTGTACCACTATCTGGAAAACCCCGCCTCCGCCACCCACCGCTATATGCGGGACTATCCGGCGGTATTCGCCCGGTTTTTGGAGCGAAAGGCGGAGATCGTGGAGAAATACGGCCTTGACGCCGCCCGGCCTCAGTGGCGGGCCAACACAGTGTGGGCAGGGCTGCTGATCGCCGTGGGCAACGAGTATGTGAAGAGCAATCCGAAGCCCGTCCGGGAAAAGCGGAAGGCCGTGGAAGCCCTCTGCGCCCAGCCGGAGTTTGCGAAAGCCATCCGGGAACTGCGCCCCAAGGGCTTGGGCCGCAATAAGCAGATCGTGGCGGATCTCATCGGCAGCGGCCGGTTCGGTACGCTGACGGCGCTGTACCGCCTGAAAAATCATATGTAAGGAGCAACTATGACACTTTGGCAAACCAGCCTGACCTATCAGATATGGGTCTGGCTTTGCGATGTCTATGAGGACAGTACCCTCCACCGTTTTCTGGCGGCAGCCGGCCGCTGGTGCAGTGGACAGGTCGAGGAGAGCCGCATCCTGCGGCCGCTGTGCCGGGAAGGGATTGCGGCCCGGTCTTGGCGGGACAGCTTCCTGTGCCGGGTGCTCAGCGCTCTGGTGAACCTGCCAGGGACGCTGCTTCACGCTTGGTACAAAGCGTGGAACCTGACCTTTGAGGACAGCTTTTTCGCACGACTGGCCTTTGACATGGGAGACAGTGCCTCCATTGCCCAGTTCTGGTGCATCGCGGCGCTGTGGTGCATCCCCTACGAGCGCTGGAACAACGCATACAGCTTTATGACCGGCGTTTTGCTGCTGCTGCTGTTTTACGCCGGGGCTATGCGGACGGGCCGCCGTCTGGATGTGGCCCGGATCGGCTTCTATCCGGCGTTGATGCTGGCTGCCGTGACGCTGGCCGTGACCTTCTCCTATGCGCCGGGGCTGTCCGCCCGTTTTTTGATCTACCATGTGTCGGCGGCGCTGCTGGTGGTCATCACCGTCAGTGCCGTGCGGAATGGGGAGGATCTGAAGCGGCTGTGCGCCGGGGCGGCTGTCTGCGTGGGCGCAACAGGCGCTTACGGCATCGTCCAGCGAATTCAGGGTGTGAAGGTAAATCCCTCCTATGTGGATCTGAAGGTCAACGCCGGTATGCCGGGGCGGGTCTTTTCCATTTTCGACAATCCAAACACCTTCGCACAGGTGCTTTTGCTGCTGCTGCCGCTGGTGCTGGCCCTGTTCCTTACGGCAAAGCGCTGGCAGTGGAAAGTCATCTGCGCCGGTATCTTCTGCGTGGGCGGCATGGCCATGGCCATGACCTATTCCCGGGCAAGCTGGGTGGGGCTGGCCGTTTCCATGGCGGTATTTGTATTTTTCTGGAAGCCGAAGCTGATCCCAGCCTTTATCCTGCTGTGCGTACTGGCGGTGCCCTTCCTGCCCACCACGGTGCTGAACCGCATCCACACCATTACCAATACGGCGGACTCCTCCACCTCCAGCCGGGTGTCTCTTTACAAGGCGGCCATTGAGGTCATCCGCCGTTCCCCCCTCACCGGAGCGGGCCTCGGCACCGCCGCCACCCAGACATACATCCGGGAGTTCAACCTGTATCACGACAAGGCTCCCTTTGTCCACTCCCACAATTTCTATTTGGAGGTCTGGATTCAGATGGGCCTGCTGGGCGTCACCGGTTTTGTGGGTTCCATGCTGTGGAACATCAAAAACGCCGCCCGGGCGGTCCGGCATAACGGCCCCTCCGTGGGGAGGACGGTAGCAGCCGCCGCTGCGTCTGCCATGTGCGGCGCGATGGTCTGCGGTCTGGCGGATTTCTTGTGGAACTATCCCCGCGTGCTGGTCATTTTCTGGTTCACCTTCGCCATGGCCATCGCCGGCGTCAAGGTCTGCACGGAAGAAGCAAAGTAAATGATAAAAACATTCGCCGTATGGACCTCCATACGGCGAACGTTTTTATAGGGTGCTTCCCTGAATCAGATTGTCTCTCAGAAATGCCTGATGAATGGCGTTCAGTACCCGCTTTTTATCTCCGCTCCACAGGGGAGCCAGCAGGTCCCGCTTCGCGCCGTCCCCGGTGAGGCGGTGGATGACTGCCTCCGGCGGAAGATTCCGCAGGCACAGCTCCAGAATGGAAATATATTCCTCCAATTCCAGCGTCTGCACCCGGCCTGCCTGCCACTCCGCCGCCAGATCCGTGTTCCGGAGGACATGAAGCAGGTGGAACTTGATGCCCTCCGCTCCGCTTTGACCGATATAGCGGGCGGTCTCCGCCATCATTTCCGGTGTTTCGCCGGGAAGCCCCAAGATCTGATGGACGATCACCGTCACACCGATGGCTTTCAGGTCCTTCACAGCCCGGTCGAACACCGGCAGGTCGTAGCCCCGGCGGAGATACCGGGCGCTTTCCGGGTGGATCGTCTGCAAGCCCAGCTCCACCCACACCGGCTTGATGCGATTCAGCTCCTCCAATAGGCCCAGAATATCCGGCCCCAGACAGTCCGGCCTGGTGGCGATAGATAAGATCACCACATCCTCCGGTGCCATGGCCGCCTGATACAAGGCCCGCAGGCGATCCGCGTCCCCGTATGTGTTGGTAAAGGACTGGAAGTAGGCGATGTATTTCGCATCGGTCCCGGCCTTGGCGGCTACCCGCAGTCTGGCGGCGGCCAGCTGATCCGGGATGGCTCCGGCCTCCGCGAAGGCCCCCGCGCCGTCGCAGAAAATGCAGCCGCGCGTGTCCAGCGTCCCGTCCCGGTTGGGGCAGGAACACCCGGAGGACAGGGCCAGCTTGTAGACCTTGCAGCCGTATTCCGCCTTTAGCCGGGAGTTCAGGTCATTCCAGTACATATCATTCCGCTTGGGGGGCGGGGTAGGGGATGGAATAGGGCTGGCTGCCCCGTTCCGCCAACTTTTCCTCCAGCCACGCCTTCACCTGCTCCACGCCCTCCTCCGTCCACGGGAAGGTCTGGGATTCCACATCCTTGGCCAGCTCGAAACTGGTGTTCTCGTAGACCCAGACAGTGAGAGTGCCCTTTCCGTCCGTCCAGCCCTCCCGCTGAAAACGGTAGCGGAAGGTGCCGATGCTGCCGGGGTAAATAGCGGCTTTTGTGAAGAAGGCCACATTCAGATGATCGAAATGTCCCATGATTACCTCGTTTTCCCGCTCTGCGGCGTCCTGATTTTTTCCTCAGCAGTATAGCATACTTCACCGGGTTCCGCAACGGCCCTTGCACCGGCGAAAAAAACAGGGTATACTGTTTATGGTTATAAATATGCCACATAAAAGGAGACTGCCATGAACATTCTGGTGCTTTCGGATTCCCACGGAAATATATCCAATATGGAGGAGGCGGTTGAACGGGAAAAGCCCGACATGATCCTCCATCTGGGGGACTGCTGGCGGGATGCGGAACGGCTGGCGGAACGGTATCCGGACATTCCCATGGAGCACGTTCCCGGAAATTGTGACTGCCGTCCGGAGGAGCCGGCGGAAAAACTGCTGTTTTTAGAGGACTGCCGTGTGTTGATCTGCCACGGCCACACCTGCGGCGTGAAAACCTCCCTGCTGACAGCGGGCTTGAAGGCAGAGCAGGACCATTTAGATGCCTTTCTGTTTGGCCATACCCACAAGCCTTTGGTGGACAAGCGGGGCAGAACGCTGTTCCTGAATCCGGGAACTGTGGGCAAGGGCCTGCGGCCTACCTACGGTATATTAACGGTAGAGGGCGACCGGATCGACGGCCGAACCGTGTTTTTGGATAGCGAATCATAAAACCAACAAATACGATAGGTAAAAATATAAGCAGAATTGATATCTGAAAGTGCATTTTTTAATTTTACAAAGGTCAACCTATCTGTTAAAATGAATAAGCTGGGGCAAAAGGCCCTGTGTTTGAAGCTAAAATCATGTGTGCCGCCATATGGCGGCGGATTGGAGTTATTTATGAGCCGTATGGTCGGTACTGTTTCCCGGGGCGTCCGGGCGCCTATTATCCGCAGCGGCGACGATCTGGTGGAGATCGTCACCAAGTCCGTTTTGGAGGCTGCCGCCCAGCCGGAGGATGGCTTTGCCATCCGGGATCGGGACGTAGTGGCTATGACCGAGGCCATCGTGGCCCGTGCTCAGGGCAACTACGCTTCCGTGGACGATATTGCCGCCGACGTGAAGGAAAAGCTGGGCGGTGAAACGGTGGGCGTTATTTTCCCCATCCTCAGCCGCAACCGTTTCGCCGTCTGCCTGCGGGGCATTGCCAAGGGTGCGAAGAAGATCGTCCTCATGCTGAGCTATCCCTCCGACGAAGTGGGCAACCACCTGATCGACCCGGATGTGATGGACGAAAAGGGCGTGGACCCCTACCGGGACGTGCTGACCCTGGAAAAATACCGGGAGCTGTTCGGCTACACCGTGCACCCCTTCACTGGCGTGGACTATGTGGCCTACTACATGGACCTGATCCGGGACTGCGGCGCGGAGACGGAGGTCATCTTCGCCAATGACGCCAAGGCCATCCTGCCCTATACCAAGAATGTCATCAACTGCGACATCCACACCCGCAAGCGCACCAAGCGCCGCCTGATCGCCGCCGGTGCGGAAAAGGTGTTCTCTCTGGACGAGATCCTCACCGCCCCTGTCAACGGCAGCGGCTATAACGAGAACTACGGCCTGCTGGGCACCAACAAGGCCACCGAGGATACGGTGAAGCTGTTCCCCCGCGACTGCCAGAGCATGGTGGAGGCCATTCAGAAGAAGCTGTATGACGCCACCGGCAAGCACGTGGAGGTCATGGTCTATGGCGACGGCGCCTTCAAGGATCCCGTTGGTAAGATCTGGGAGCTGGCAGACCCCGTGGTGTCCCCCGCCTACACCGCCGGTCTGGAGGGCACGCCCAACGAGTTGAAGCTGAAGTATCTGGCAGATAACGATTTCGCCGGTCTGAACGGCGAGGAGCTGCGGCAGGCCATCAAGGGCCGCATCGCCGCTAAGGACGGCAGCTCTCTGGTGGGCAACATGGTCTCCGAGGGCACTACCCCCCGCCGCCTGACGGATCTGATCGGTTCCCTGTGCGACCTGACCTCCGGCTCCGGCGACAAGGGTACCCCCATCGTCTACATTCAGGGCTATTTCGACAACTACACCAACGACTGAGAAAACAACGAAAAACAGACGCCGCTTCTGCATGAAGCGGCGTCTGTTTTTTATGGTTCGTCCTCCGGGGACAGCAGCCGCATGACGGATACCTCGTAAGCTGTCCGCTCCTCCGGGCCGGTTTCTGTCACCTTTCGATATACCCGGCTCTGGATCCGCCCCTCAAGGGACAAGGGCGCTCCCGCCTCCAAGGTACACACCTGTGACGCCACCTGTCCCCACGCGATCACCGGCAGGTAATCCGCCCGGCCGTAGCTCCGGGGCACGGCTAAGATCAGATCGCTGATGCTGCGGCCCAGCGGCGTCCGCCGGTAGATAGGCGGCTTGCACAATGTCCCGGCCAGCAGGATGCGGTTGACCGGCTCTCCCAGCCCCGGCTGAAGGGACCGGGCGTACACCGTCAACACGAGACGCCGTCCGGGGCCGGACCGGTTGTTAAAGGAGCGGAGCTGTCCCTCTACCCGGAGGGGAACGCCCTCTTTCAGCAGCGGCAGCTGTGTCTGCCGCACCAGCAGGGGCAGACGGTCCGCCGTGCCGGACAGCCGGGGGACCTCCAGGATTTGACGGTAAAAAAGCTGGCCGTGATTTTCATGGGATGGCTCCGGAGCACCCACGGGGATCCCCTCCAAAAGCACTTCGTTTCGGGTTTGATTTGTCATCTCGTCCACCTCTCGGTTGTGATGCTCCATCCTATGAGGGGGCGGCGGGCCTTAGAACAAAGTTGAGACTGTCAATAAAGTGGTAAATTCTCTGCGGCGGTAAGGAAGGGTGTGCGCGGGAAACCCAAGAAGGGTGTCCTGCGCTATTAAAATCCTAAGTTTTCAGAACTTTTATGAGATTCTGAAAACTTGCTCAGCGGGGCGAAAAGACTTTTTCGACATGCTGAGCGAAGTTTACAAATATCACCTTGTAAGTCGCAGTGCAAGCGGATATAATACCCTCATCAAAACGAAAACGGGGGGACGGCTATGGCGAATATTCTGGATTATCTGGACTGGCGGGAGGATCTGACGCTGGCGCAGGATCCGTTTAACGAAGTGGATAACCTGATCTTGGCGGAGCTGTCCTTCGTGGACTTCGGCGGCATCGTCCCCGGCCCCGGCGAGGGGAGGGCCGTGCCCCTGTGGAAGGCGGCGGAGGCGTATTTTGCCAAAACGGAAGGCCGGCCCATCGACATGGGCGTTCTGGTGCCCAATCAGATTCCGGAGCTGCTGCGCCGGGCGGCAGCCTCGCCCCGGTTCCGGGACATGAAGCTCAACGGCTTTGTGGACCATCTGGACACGGTGAAGGCGGAGCAATTCGCGGCGCTGGCGGCAGAGTGCGGGGATGGCACCGTCTACCTCTCCTTCCGGGGTACCGACGATACGCTGGCAGGGTGGAAAGAGGATTTCTATCTGAGCTGTATGCGGGAGGTCCCCGCTCAGAAAATGGCAGTGACATACACGGAGGCCATGGCCCATCAGTACCCCCGGATCAAGCTGCGGCTGGGCGGCCATTCCAAGGGCGGCAATCTGGCAGTGTGGGCGGGGGTGTTCTGCCCTACGGCGGTGCAGCGGCGGATCGCCGCCGTCTGGTCCAATGACGGCCCCGGCTTTCACGAGGATATTCTGTCTCTGCCCCGGCATATCCGGCTGGCGGAGCGTATCCACACCATCGTACCCAAATCCTCCGTGGTAGGGATGCTGCTGGAGCACGAGGAGGACTACACCGTGGTGGACAGCAGCCAGCAGGGTCTCATGCAGCATGATGGATTTTCTTGGGAGGTGCTGGGAAATCATTTTGTTCGGCTTCACAGTGTTACCCGGCAGGCTCAGTTGACGGATCAGGAATTGCGGGGCTGGGTGCAGGGACTGACGGTGGAGCAGCGAGAAAAATTTGTGGACAGCGCCTTTCAGGTGCTGGAGGCCTCCGGTGCCCAGACCCTGACGGACCTGAAGGCAGACAGCTTCAAAGCGGTGCGGCCTATGGTCCGGGCCTTGAAGGATCTGGACAAGGAGACCCGGGAGGCTCTGCTGAAATTTATGAGCATCCTCTTTATGAGCAACCTGCGGATGACGCTGGAGGGCATTCAGGAAGAAACGGAGAAGAGCCTTCTGCGGAACGGAAAAAAGGCGGAGAGATCCGCCGGGAAGAAGGGATAAACAACCGCAGATGTTCCAAGCGGAACGTCCGCTTATGCCGACAGCGGAAAAAGCAACCGGCTTCAGACATAAAAAGCATCCACCCGTTATGACGGGTGGATGCTTTTATGCTTGGCCGGAATCCTGACAGCTCCGTTCCAGAGAGCGGCGGATATTGCCGTCCAGCAGATGTCCCAGATGGTCGATGTAGGCATCAGTATCGTATTTCATGCCGTTTTGCAGCCATAGAGCGGTCAGCCCGGACAGCGCGGCGGCATAGAATTCCGACAGGACCCGGATATCCTCATCATCCACAGGAAGGCCCTCGGCCTGATCCCGGACATAGGAGGTCATGGCGGCTAATGTCACTTTATGGTAGTAGCGCCGAAGCGTTTCCTGATTGCCCGAATTGTAGAGATGATACACGGCCCGCTTGTTCTGAGAGGCAAAGGCCGTAGCGTCCCGGAATGCTTCCTGCCAGCTGTCATACCGGCGCAGCTTGGACTGGAAATCCTGAATTTCCAGCTGAAGAATGTCCTCTACCAGTGCGTAGATATCCGCATAATAGTAATAGAAGGTGTTGCGGTTCACAGCGCCCGTTTCCGCAATGTCTTTGATGGAAATTTTATCCAGAGGGCGTTCGTTCAGCAGTTGGATAAAGGCCCGCCGGATGGCATTTTTTGTCTGTTGCGCCATAGCCCGCTCCTTTTGAAACAAATTTCCTTTTTCATATCCATTATACACGGAAACCGGACCAGTCTCAAGTGCGAGTTTTTAACGAAATCTTTAAGGCTTTAGGCACGGAGGCAATTTTGCCTGAACTTTTACGGGGCATTTTCCCATACCATTAGGCACAGGCGGAGGATATGCCCATAGTGGCGCCGGAGGAAACATGTTACACTTTCAGTATGGAGAAAAAGGGCGCATTGGGCGCTTTGAGGGAGAAGAGGTGCAATATGAGGCACGTTCTGACATCGGAAGCTGTGACCAGAGGTCACCCGGATAAGCTGTGCGATCAGGTGGCCGATGGGGTACTGGATGCCTTGCTGACGGAGGACCCGGAGGCAAGAGCTGCCTGCGAGGCGGCTGTGTGGGAAAACCACCTGCTTTTGTTCGGAGAGATCAGCGCCCGGCAGGAACCGGATTACGAGGCTGTGGCCCGGGAGGTACTGCGGGACATCGGCTATGACCGCCCCGGACTGGGCTTGGATGCGGATCACTGTGACATTCAGATCCGCTTTCATCCGCAGTCACCGGATATCGTTCAGGGCGTCAGCCACCGCTCGGCGGAGGATACCGGCGCCGGGGATCAGGGGATCATGACCGGCTACGCCTGCCGGGAGACCCCGGAACTGATGCCCTTGCCGGTCACCTTGGCAGGAGCGCTGGTGAAGCGGCTGGATCACATGCGGCGCTCCGGCGGGATGCCCTGGCTGCTGCCGGACGGCAAAGCTCAGGTCAGCGTGGCTTATGAGGACGGTCGTCCCGCCCGGATCACTACGGTGGTCCTTTCAGCACAGCATACACCCAATGTTCGCACGGATGCCTTGCGGGAGGTGCTGCGGCGGGAGGTGATCCTGCCGGTGCTGCCCCCGGCGCTGACGGACGAGGAGCCGCTACTTTATATCAACCCCACGGGCCGGTTCGTCATCGGCGGCCCCGCTGGGGACGCCGGCCTCACCGGGCGGAAAGCCGTGTCGGACGCTTATGGCGGCGCAGCCCACCATGGGGGTGGTTCTCTGGCAGGAAAGGACCCCACAAAAATGGACCGCACCGGGGCCTATCTGGTCCGGTATCTGGCGAAAAACGTGGTGGCGGCAGGCTTGGCGGACCGCTGCGAGGTGCAGCTGGCCTACGCCATCGGCCTTGCGGACCCCGTCAGCGTGTCGGTGAACACCTTCGGCACAGGTATGATCCGCGATGAGACGCTGGCGGTCTGGCTGGAGGACCATGTGGATATGCGGCCCGGCGTGGTGATCCGACGGTTCGGGCTGACCCGGCCGATTTACCGGGGACTGGCCGCTTACGGTCCCTTCGGCGAAAACGGCCGGGGGATGCCGTGGGAGCGGACGGATCTGCGCTTCCCGGCGCAGTTTTGACCTGTATTCTGCAAAATTTAAATAGAAGGAAGAAAGTAAGATGCGAAATCCAGTGAAAACCGCGAAAAGACAGCTTCTGCGTGTGGGAAGCTGCGCACTGTCCGCCCTGATGGTGCTGGGCTCCATCCCGGCGGCCGCTATCGGTGACGGTGTGACCGCCACCTATGACGAGGCATACTACGCCATGACGGACTACTACGGCAATCTCACCGACGGCAGTGTGGTAAAGAGCTACCGCACCAACGGTATTGCCACGCTGACAGACTACGGCGATTACGATGAGATCATCAACCTGACCGACGGCACAGTGCCTGCCCGGAACGGCGGCATGACCACCTTCCGGCTGGACGAAAAGGCCCTGCCCGGGACCTTCTACTTCGAGGGCAAAACCACAAAGCCCTTCCAGCAGCTTCCCTGGACGATCTCCATGAGCTATACCCTCAACGGCGTGCCCACCAAGGCAGAGGATCTGGCGGGACAGGCCGGTGTGGTGGAGATCCGGCTGGACATCGTGCCCAATGGACGGGCCAGCGAGTATGCCCGGAACAACTACACCCTGGAAGCCATGGCGATCTTCAATCAGGATGACATCCTGTCTCTGGAAGCCCCCGGCGCCCAGGTGCAGCTGATCGGCAACCTGCGGGCGGTGCTGTTCCTCGGTTTGCCCGGTGAGGAATGCCACTATACGATCCGGGTAGGCAGCGAGGACTTCGCCTTTGGCGGCATGACCTTCCTGATGGTTCCGGCTACTCTGAGCCAGCTGGAGGAGATCGCCAAGCTCTCTGAGCGGAAGGACGATCTGGAGGACAATTATAACAAGCTCTCCGGCAGCATTGATTCCCTGCTGGGCGCCATGACGGCCATGACCGGCAGCCTGAACGCCTCTGCCAACGGTCTGGAGCAGCTGAATAAGGCCCGGGGCATTTTCTCCGACGGCAAGGGCGTGATCTATTCCGGAACGGACGCTCTGCGGGAGGATCTCTCCAATCTGACGGATGTGCTGGAGCCGGTGGAGGGGCAGATCGAAGCCCTCAGCAAGACAATTTCTGATTCCAAGTCCACCCTGCGCAGCATGGCCAACACAGTCTCCGACCTGAAGGGTGATCTGAAGGATGTGGAGAGTGCGCTGAGAGATCTGGAAGACGGCACCGGCGATGCGCGCAAGGTGTTCAGTGCGCTGGGCAGCCTACGCAAAAGCCTGAAGGCGCTGCAGGAGGCTCTGGGCGGCACCGTAAAGGACACCTCCGGCAAACTCGATGAAACCATCGACAAGAACCAGAACGTCGGATCCACTACTGTCAATCAAGTAAAGGAAGCGCATAGCGCCTATGTAGAAAAAGACCGCAAGACCTTCTATCAGGATTTGTTGGAGCTGAAGGGGACCGAAAATGCGGGGGAAACCGCAGCGACCGCTGCGGCAGTAATAGAAAATCTGGAGCAAGCAAAGACGGGACTTGCCGCCTGTGGGAAAAAGCTGACTGAGTACAAAGAAAAACTGGGACAGACAGAAGATCCCGTAGCGAAAGCTGAGTTAAAAGCTACGATTGATGCACTTGAAAGTAAAATCGCGGAGTTGGAAGGTACGATTTCCCTGTTGCAGGCGGCGATAAAGGAGAAAGGGATTAACAAGCTGGAAACCGCTTATCAGGCAAAGGCTCAAATGACCTTCCAGCAGTTCTGCCAGCAAGTCCTGGGACAGAGTGCCGCCACAGCCAAGCAGATGAACGATCTGTGGCTGGTGTATGCCAGCGGCAAGGTGAAAGGCGGCGATACTCCCGCCAGCGGCGGAACCCTTTCCGGTGAGCTGCTGCACAACGATCCCGAGGACAGTTCTGGGAAGGACACCTCTGGCGGAGACAGTGCGTCCTCCGACAATCATTCCGACAGTTCGTCCGAAAAGACACCCGGCGGCAGCGGTTCTGAAAGCACGGGCGGAACTGTGGAAGGCTCTTCCACGGACACCGGAAACGGGAGCGGAACTGGCGACAGCGGCGCCAACACAGATGAAAACGGTTCCGCAAATACCGGCAGCGGAGAGAACAGCGGAGAGAACAACGGCGGCGGATCCCAAAAGGATCCCACAGGCGCCCCAAATCCGCCTGACCCTGAAAACCCGGGAACTGAAACGGAACCGGATGCGCCGCTGCCTCCCAGTGAGAGTGTCGGCGGTGCGGTGGTGGACCTGATCTCCGGCGGTCTGGACAGCGCCATGGCGGAGATCGCCAAGCTTCAGAAGTCACTGGCAGATGTGATGAATAGATTGAAGGATCCCACCAGTCAGGTGATCAGCGACCTCAGCGCTCTGTGCGGCCGGATCGAAAACCTGTCCTCTCTGCTCAACAGTGCCGAGGACCTGTCTGCCGCCATCCGCCATTCCTCTGCGGACCTCCGGGATATCTTGGATGATGTGGAGGATCTGCAGGACATCCTGGATGATTACGAGCCGGTTTTGCAGGATACTCTAAAAACCGTCAGCAGCCTCAGCGCCAGTGCCATCAAGACCATCCGGGATACGCAGGGCCTCATCAGCGACACGGAAGCCCTGATGAAATCCACCGGCGCTACGCTGGATGACGGCACCAAGCAGACTCTGGAGGGTCTGGCGGCCGTCCTGCGGAGCACTGCCAAGACCATGGGCACCGCCGGACAGATCAAGGACGCCAAGTCCAGCATCTGCGACATCATCGAGGACACCTGGGATGAGTATACCGGCGACGTGAACAACCTTCTGCTGATGGATGCCACCGCCGAGGCCGTGTCTCTCACCGACAGCCGCAACCCCTCTCCTGAGAGCATTCAGATCTTGATCCGCACTCAGGAGATCACCATGCCGGACGAGGATGAAACGGAGGCTGAGGCCGCTGCGGAGGTGCAGACTACCTTCTGGGGGCGTGTCGCGCAGATGTTCAAGGACTTCTGGGCGGCCATTACCGGCCTGTTCGGCGGAAAGGATTGATCGGCCATGCTGGAAAAAATCGCAAAATGGTTGACCCGCAAGCCGAAGCTGGTGGCCATGATGGCGGTACTGATGCTGATTCCCGCCGCCATCGGCTATATTTCCACCCGCATCAACTACGACATTCTGTCCTACCTGCCGGAGGACCTGGAATCCTCTCATGGCGAAAAGCTGCTGGAGGAGCCCTTTAAAATGGCGGCCACCAGCATGCTGGTGGTGGAGAGTATGCCCGCAGGCTATACTAACAGCCTGCTCAATGACATCAAGGCCATTGACGGTGTTTCCAATGCCATCTGGATCAGCAACCTCATGGGCATCCAGATCCCCACGGACATGATCCCCGCCAACTTCCGGGATATGTTCTTCGCCGGAGACGCTACCATGATGATCATTCAGTACAGCCACCCCGGCGCCTCGGACGAGACCATGGAGGCCATCGAGCAGGTCCGGCGGGCCTGTAATGAAAAGTGCTTCCTGGCGGGCTTCTCCGTGGTCATCAAGGACACCCGGGACCTGATGGACAGCGAGCTGCCCATCTTCGTGGGTCTGGCGGTGCTGCTGGCCCTGGTTGCCATGATGGTGACGCTGGAATCCACGGTGCTGCCCTTTATCTTCCTGGCCAGCATCGGCTTTGCCGTCATCTACAACTTCGGCAGCAACATATTCCTGGGGGAGATCTCGTATATCACCAAGGCTATCGCCGCTGTTTTGCAGTTGGGCGTCACCATGGACTACTCCATCTTCCTCTACCACCGGTATGAGGAGGAGCGCCCCAACTACGATGACGAGCGGGACGCCATGGCGCAGGCGGTGGTTGCTGCCTTCCGCTCTCTGTCCTCCTCCAGCCTCACCACGGTAGCGGGCTTTCTGGCCCTGTGCGTCATGCGGCTGACGCTGGGCCGGGATATCGGCATCGTTATGGCCAAGGGCGTTGTGCTGGGCGTGGCTACCGTTATTCTGGTGCTGCCCTCTCTGGTGCTGATTTTCGATAAGCAGATCACTAAGCACAAGCATAAGAGTCTGATGCCCAGCTTTGACAAGGTGAACAGCTTTATCCTACGGCATAACAAGGTCATTATGGTGATTTTTGTGCTCCTGTTCATCCCGGCCTACTACGCCCAGTCCCACGCCGGAATCTACTACAAGCTGGACGAGTCCCTGCCCCGGGACCTGCCCTCCATCGTCTCCAACGAAAAGCTGAAAAACGACTTCGATATGGCTACCTCTCACTTCATCGTCCTGCGGGACGATTTGAATCCGGCGGAGATGAGCGACATCGAAAACCGCATGGAGGAGGTCAAGGGCGTTACCTCCGTGGTATCCTACCATAAGATGCTGGGTACCGGCATTCCTGACTTCTTCATTCCAAATGAGGTAAAGGATATGCTCAAGCAGGGGGGCTATCAGCTGATGATGGTGAACTCCAGCTATTCTCCGGCCACCGACGCAGTGTCGGCCCAGCTGGACGAGATGACCGCCATTTTGAAGCAGTATGATGAAAACGCCATGATCACCGGCGAGGGCGCCATGTACCGGGATCTGATCGACACCACCGCCGTGGACTTCGTGGTGGCAAACTACCTGTCCATTGCCTGTATTTTCATCATCGTGGCGTGGGCGTTCAAGTCCATCACCGTTCCGGCGGTGCTGGTGGCCACCATTGAGCTGGCGATCTTCCTGAATCAGGGCTTCTCCTACTTCTCCGGCGCTTCCACGCCTTTCATCGCACCTACCATCATCAGCTGCGTGCAACTGGGCGCTACGGTGGACTACGCCATTTTGATGACCTCTCGGTTCCAGGAAGAACTGCAAAGCGGCAAGAACCGGAAGGAGGCTATCCGCATCGCAGCGGATTCGGCGGACGCTTCCATCATCACCAGCGCGCTGGTGATGTTCTGCGCCACCCTGGGTGTGTCTTTTGTGTCCTCGATCGACCTCATCGGCGCCATCTGCATCATGCTGGCCCGGGGTGCTCTGATCTCCGCCTGCATCTGCCTGTTCGTGATGCCTGCCGTGCTGTATGTCTGCGAGCCGATGTTCAATAAGACTACCCTCCACTGGCGGACCGAGCAGCCTAAGAAGGAGTCCAAAGCCGCCAAGGCTTTGAAAGCAGCCTCTGAAAAGCTGCCTGCCCGCAAAGAAAAAGCGGCGCTGCCGGAAAAGGGAACGGAGCAGACCGAGACAACGGAGCCTGCGGAGGCAGCCGATTCGACAAAGCTTGCCGCGGAATCGGAAACTGAAGCAGACGCGGCGCGGGAGACTGCCAACGTCTGAGTTTGGAAAACCATAAAAAGCGTCCGCCGTTCGGCGGACGCTTCATCGGGGTGAAAAGACTTTTCACCCCGATGAGCAAGTTTTCAGAACTTTATAAAAGTTCTGAAAACTAAGGATTTCAATGGCACAGGACACCCTTCCTTACCGTCGCGGAGAATTTACCACTTTATCGACAGTCTTAAGCGTCCGCCGTTCGGCGGACGCTTTCCTATACGCGGAGAGCCGCAGCGCTTTAAGTGCCGAACCAAATTGCGGCGAAAAACGCAAACACAGCTTCAAAGAATCTGGAAAGACCTGCGAATTGCGGAGAATACCTTAGAAAACGCAAAAAAGTGCCCGGAAACTATGTTTCCGGGCACCGGCTTAATTAAGTTTGTGTAATTGATCAAGGCTTCAGAGCGGCCACCCACCGGCCGTACTTTTCCAGATTGGCGTTGGACGCGGCAGCATCGGCTCCCTGAGTCAGGATGTAGACCTTGATCTTCGGCTCCGTGCCGGAGGGACGCACCAGAATGACGGTGCCGTCTTCCAACTCATACCGCAGCACGTTGGAGCCGGACAGCTCCATGCGGCTCTTAGCGCCGGTGACGCAGTCGATCACGCTGCCGTCGGTATAATCCTTCCGGACAATGACCTTGACGCCGCTGATCTCCGTTGGGGGATTTTCCCGGAGATCCTTCATCAGCTTCGCCATATCCCGGAGACCGTCCAGACCGGGCATCACCAGATTGTGGGTCTTTTCTGCGTACCAGCCGTACTTTTCATACAGGGCATTCAGTGCGTCAAAGAGGGTCATGCCCTGAGCGTCATACCACGCGGCCATCTCCGTCAGCAGCATGGAGGCAGTGACGGCGTCCTTATCCCGGACGTAATCACCCAGCATATAGCCATAGGATTCCTCATAGGAGAAGATGACCTTACCCTCGCCGGACTCCTCCAAGGCGTTCTTTTTTTCCGCCATGAACTTGAAGCCGGTGAAGGTATCGAAGCACTTTACGCCGTTGCTCTCCGCCACCTTCCGGGCCATTTCTGTGGTGACGATGGTTTTGAGGGCCACGGGGTTGGCGGGCATCTTCCCGGAGCGCTTCATGGCGCCGATCAGATAATCCAGCAGCAGCACGCCGGTCTGGTTGCCGGTGACGGGCTGGAACTCGCCCTCATGGTTCCGCACCATGATGCCGACCCGGTCGCTGTCCGGGTCGGTGCCCAGAATGAAGTCCACGTCATTCTTTTTGGCCAGATCGATGGCCAGATAGAACCCCTCCGGGTTTTCCGGGTTGGGAGAGACCACCGTGGGGAAATTGCCGTCGATGACCATCTGCTCCGGCACGGGGATCAGGTGCTTGATGCCCAGCGCAGTCAGCGCCTCCGGCACCAGCTTGTAGCCGCAGCCGTGGAAGGGCGTGTAGACCAGCTTGAAGGTGTCCGCTACTTTGGCAACGGTCTCACGGTCGTTGATCATGGCGGTGACATTGGCCATGAACTTCCGGTCCGTTTCGTCACCCATGGCCTCAATGAGACCGCTCTTTACGGCTTCCTCAAAGTCCATCCGCTTCACACCGTCAAAAATGTCGATTTCCTCCAACCGCTTGGCGATGGCGTCGGCGTGGTGGGGGGGAAGCTGCGCGCCGTCGGACCAGTAGACCTTGTAGCCGTTGTACTCCTTGGGGTTGTGGCTGGCGGTGACATTGATGCCTGCCTGACAGCCGTATTCCCGGACGGCGAAGCTCAGTTCCGGGGTGGGCCGCAGAGAGTCGAAAATGCGGACGTGGATGCCATTGGCGGCGCAGACCTCGGCGGCGGCCCGGGCGAACTCCATAGAGTGATTGCGGCAGTCCATGCAGATAGCCACGCCACGGCGCTTGCCCTCCTCACCCTCGGCGGCGATGACGTCGGCAAAGCCCTGGGTGGCCCAGCGAATCACATGAATATTCATGTTATGTAAACCGGTGTACATAGTGCCCCGGAGACCGGCGGTGCCAAACTCCAGCGGGCCGAAGAATCGGCTTTCGATCTCCTTGGGATCGTCCTTAATAGACTCCAACTCAGCGTGTTCCTCCGGAGAGAGGGCGGGGCTGTGGAGCCACTTCTCGTATTCCTGCATGAAATCCATTTGCAAGTACCTCCTTATATCGTATCAACAGTGTTCTGTGTGTTCGCCTGAAAAATTACTTATGGTATCTGCTTCCGGCGTTGATCTGGTAGGCCCGGTAGATCTGCTCCAAAAGCATCACCCGCAGCAGGTGGTGGGGAAAGGTCATGGGGGACATAGACAGCCGCAGAGCGGCTTGCCGCTTCAAGGATTCGTGCATTCCGAAGGAGCTGCCGATGAGAAAGACGATGTGGCTGGCGCCTTGGGCGGCGCTGTCCGCCAGATAGCGGGCCAGCTCCTCGCTGGAGCGCTCCCGCCCCTCCACACACATGGCGATCACCAGACAGCCGTTGGGCAGCTTGGCCCGGACAGCGTCGGCCTCCTTGGAGAGGGCCGCCTCGATCTGGGCGGGGGAGGGATCCTCCGGCAGCCGTTCCTCCGGCAGCTCGATGATCTCTAATTTACAGAACCGGCTCAGCCGCTTGACGTATTCCGCCGCGGCGTCCAGATAGAATTTTTCTTTCAGCTTGCCGGTGCAGAGAATGGTCATCTTTTGCATAAGGCCCTCCTTCTGACGATGTGACACGGGCCGACGGTGTCCCGGGGCGCTACGGACAGTTCCGGAGTCAGTCCGGCGCCGTCCAGCGCGGCGGCTACGGCGTTCAGCGCCATAGCGGGGGTGTTGTTATCACGGCTCAGGTGGGCCAGAACGATGTCACTGGCGCCATTTTCCGCCAGTGTGACGGCAAACTGGGCAGCATCCTCGTTGCACAGGTGACCCTGAAGACCCAAAATGCGCTGCTTCAGGTAATAGGGATATGGGCCGGAGCAAAGAGACTCTACATCATGGTTGGACTCTAAAATGACAAAGTCCACGCCGGGCAGCAGATCCAGAGCCTCATCGGTGACATAGCCGGTGTCGGTGAGAAAACCCACACTGCCGCTCTCTGTGTCCAGCCGCCAGCCGCAGGAGCCGGGGGCGTCATGGGAGGTGGGGATGGGCTGCATATCGATCTCTCCCAAGGTGATGGGACCGTCCAGTCCCATGAGCCGGGGGTCGATCCCCTCTACCCGGCAGCTGAGCTCCCGGCAGGTCCGGGGGGTGGCAAGAAGCGGGCAGGTTGTTTTTTTCAGAAGGGTGTTCAGCCCGGAGATATGGTCGGAATGGGTGTGGGTGATCAGAATAGCCGTCAGGTCTGCCGGGGTCAACCCCAGTTCTTTCAGAGCTGCGGTGATCCGGCGGCAGGAGATCCCGGCGTCGATCAGCAGATGGGTGTCTCCGCAGGAGAGCACAGCGGCGTTTCCGGAGGAGCCGCTGGCAAGCGTATGTACGGTGGTCAAGAAAATACCTCTCTTTTGAAAAACGTCCGCCGGGGAACGGGCCGGTCAAGGCCGACACACTCCCTGACGGACGTGAAGTTCAGCTGATTTGCGCAGTGGAAAGGGCATCCTCGTCCGGCTCCTCCACGGCGCGGATGTCCGCGCCCAGAGCCCGGAGCTTGCCGATGATGTCCTCATAGCCCCGCTCGATATACTGCACGTTGGAGATCTCGCTCTCGCCCTCTGCCGCCAAAGCGGCGATGACCAGAGCCGCGCCGGCCCGCAGGTCATAAGCCTGGATCGGTGCGCCGGTGAGCTTTTCCACGCCCTCTACCACGGCGGTCTTGTCATCCACCTGAATACGGGCACCCATGCGTTTGAGTTCATCCACATAGCGGTAGCGGCTGCTCCAGACACCCTCGGTCACCAGACTGGTCCCTTGAGCAAGGGTGAGGACGGTGGTCATCTGGGGCTGCATATCCGTAGGAAAGCCGGGATAGGGCAGGGTCTTGACGTTGGCCTTTTTCAGGCGGGCGGTACGGCGTACCAGCAGGGTATCATCCTGCTCCTCCACCTCTACACCGCACTCCTGGAGCTTGGCGGTGATGCAGTCCATGTGCTTGGGAATGATGTTTTTCACCAGGATCTGACCGCCGGTGGCGGCCACGGCAGCCATATAGGTACCGGCTTCGATCTGATCGGGAATGATGGCATAAGAGCCGCCGGACAGCCGCTCCACGCCCCGGATCTTGATGGTATCCGTACCGGCGCCCCGGATGTCGGCGCCCATGGAGTTCAGGAAGTTGGCCAGATCCACGATGTGAGGTTCCTTGGCGCAATTTTCGATCACCGTGTCCCCCTGAGCCAGCGCGGCGGCCATCATGATGTTCATGGTAGCGCCTACGGACACCACATCCAGATAGATGTTGGCTCCGGTGAGACGGCCGGACTCCACAATGGCGTTGATATAGCCACCCTCCGTGGTGACACCGGCACCCAGAGCGGAAAAGCCCTTTACATGCTGGTCGATGGGGCGGACGCCGCCGAAATTGCAGCCGCCGGGCATGGCAACCTCTGCCCGGCCGAAACGGCCCAGCAGAGCGCCGATGAGATAGTAGGAAGCCCGGAGCTTCCGGGAAAGCTCATAAGAGGTCCGGGTGGTGTGGATATGGCGGCTGTCGATCTCCACCGTGTGGCGGTTGATGGAGCGGATGGACGCGCCAAGCTGCTCCAAAATCTTCAAAATCGCGGTAACGTCGGAGATCTGGGGGATGTTTTCAATGCGGCAGACGCCGTCCACCAGAATGGCGGCGGGAATAATGGCAACGGCGGCGTTCTTCGCGCCGCTGATCTCCACCTCGCCGAACAGAGGCTTGCCTCCGTGTACGATGTATTTTGTCAACGTTCTGACCTCGTTTCAGGTATTCTTTTGCGGGGAGAAAGCCTTGCGCCGGGATTAGTTTGTCCGTCGGGCCGGCACTTCATGCACCCTGAGAAAAAAGTGGACAGTACCACTCATTATGATCGGCGTCAGTATAGCATACTTTGCCTGAAAAAGCAAACGATTCCTGACAAAATATGAAATTCAAACAATTTTATGCCCGACGGACGGTACCGGAAATGCAGTTTACATAAAAAGTTGCCGTATCCGTGACGATCCGCCAGGAGGGAACCAGCGCCATGGGAGCGGCGGTGGTGCTTTGCAGCTCGTAGCAGAGACTGACCTCCGTGATGGAGGACACCACGGAGCTGGAGGCGTGGCGCATCTGCTGAAAGGCAGTCAGGGCGGCGAAGGCGGAGAGGGGCTTCTGCCCGGAGGAGGTCTCCGCGCCGGTCTCCGGCAGCAGAGCGCCGCTGGCGGACAGGACGCGGCCCTGATCGATGGTAAAGGTGACGGCGGCGTTGAACACCGGCGTACCGTTCCACAGGCGGACAGCCGTTGCAGTGCCGCTGCCCGTTTCATCCAGTGTAAATATCGGCGTATCGTAAGAAAACGCCTTGCAGAAATCCCGACAAAATGCTTCCGCGTTCTCCTGTGACAGAGAACCGGCGGCGTCAAAGCTGCCGGTGTCCCGGAAGGCGGCGGCGCCCTGCTGGCTGGTGTAGGTGTAAATGCCGCCGCCCTGAGTGGTGCGCTCCAGATTATCTCCCAGAAGAAAGGTGGCGGCCTTTCGCTCCGCTGTCTCATCCCGGATCAACGCATAGGTGGAAACGGCGGTGTCCGTGGGGATCAGAGCGGGGTCCAGCGTCATGCCGTCCGCCGCGAACAGAGAGACCAGTTCCTGCTGCTGGGTGCGGCGGGCCACCCGCTCCTCGTTGCCCCGAATGGCCAGAGACGTCAGTAAAAAGGCGCTGAGCAGCGCCAGGATCAGAATGATGATGTTTTTCAGGCGATAGCGTTCCGTAGCCGCTCAACTCCTTTCAGAAAGTGTGATGTCAATCCGTCAGCCAGACGGCAGAGAGCGGATAGACGCCGGTATCGGCATAGCCGATGGAAAGCTCGGCCCCCTCTGTCCTCCCGGCGATGGCCATAGCCTGCCGCAGCGGCAGCAGAGGCGAGGCGGAGCTGGCAGCGCTGTATTGCCGGGGACGCAGGGACAGAGCGGAGATCGTATTGCCGGAAAGCGTCACCTCAGCGGCAGCGGAGCCGTCCGCGAAGCGGATGGGAACGCCGCCGGACTGGTAGCCGAAGGTTAAGAAAGTCTCGGTTTCTGACTGCTGCCACTTCTGCAGATACAGCCGGGCATCGCCCTCCGGGATCAACTGATCCAACAGCTCCAGAACACCGGAGACGGCTTCCCGAGGCATGGGAAGGCCCCCGGCACTTTCTACGGAGAGGACCGTTTCGCCGCCGCTGGTGTAGGAGAAGGTGCCGCTGCCACTGATGCGGATGACCCGGTCTCCCTCCACCACTACCTCCGCGCCGCCGGCGTCGGTATAGCGGGAATTGGTGTGGGGGTTGAAGCCCAGAACGGAGAGCAGCGTCTCTGTGGAAACGGTGCTTTCCGTCACCGTCAGTTGGGGCAGCTCAGGGAGAGGGTCCGGAAACAGGGAGAGAGGGGCCAGATGCTGGCCGTATCCGCTGAGATCCTCAAAAGCAAAGGCGGTAACGCCCAGCTCAAAGTGATCCAGTACCTCCGTCAGGGTAGAGGGCTGCACGGCAGTGACGCACTGGTAATAGCGGGATCCGCCGTCCCACAGCAGCAGGACCACCTGACCGTTCTGCTCCGCTGCGGCCAGAGCGCGGACGGAAAGCTCACTTTCTGCGGTGATACCCATGAGGTCCGCCAGATAGGACACCGGCAGGGGCTCTAAAAAGTCACAGTAGACTGACGGTTTTCCCAAAGCCGACCGGAAGGCGGCAGCACTGGAATCCATCCGGCTGCGGGCAGACCCAAGAACCTCCCGCAGCAGTGTTTTGATGGGGGTGAAGCTCTCGCTGTCCGTGGTGAGGGAGATGCTGCCATACCGGCCGTATTCTCCGGTGACGGCCGCCCGCACCGGGGCGGACAGGGTATCGGAGGCGGGGGCATCGGAGATCTGGTCGCTGACAGGAGCGGTGAGCCGCTGCCAGGTGCCGCTGCCGGCGGCAGCGCCCAACTGGAAAAACTGCGTTCTGGAAAAGAGGAACAGGGACAGCAGCGCCAGAAACGTGATGGTGATATTTTGGATAAAATCCCGGTAGCGCATGGCCGGTCCCTCCTTTCTGATAAAAGCTGAAATTACTGCTGAGCCGACGTGTTTTCTGCCGTATCCTCCGGTGCGCCGGGGGCGGGCTGGGTGATGGGCAGCTCCAGACGGACCGTGGTGCCCGGTCCCTCATGGGGGACCAGGGAAATGGTGCCGTGGTGCCGCTGGACGATCTCTCTGGCGATGGATAGTCCAAGGCCTGTGCCGCCGGATTCCCGGGAACGGGCCTTATCCACCCGGTAGAAGCGGTCGAAAATACGCTCCCTGTCCTTTTCCGGGATGCCGATGCCGTCATCCCGGACCTCCATCCAGGCGGTGTCGGGGCTGGCTCCGGCGGTGACGCGAATGTGTCCGCCGTCCGGAGTGTACTTGATGGCGTTGCCGAGAATGTTCATCATCACCTGCTCCAGACGGCTCCGGTCGCCGGTGATGAGGGGCAGCTCTCCCTCCGGCACATAGGTCAGCTCATGGCCCCGCTGCTTGGCGTTGAGACTGTTGGAGCGGACCACGCTTTCAATGGCGTCATGGAAGGGGAACCGGGTGAACACCATTTCGGTGCTGCCGGCGTCCAGTCGGCTGAGGGTCAGCAGATCCTGAACGATGTGGGTCATGCGGTCCGTTTCCGTAATGATGATGTCCAGGAAATTGTTCTCCATCTCCCGGGGAATGTCATCTCCGGCATCCCGGATGGTTTCGGCGTAGCTGCGGACGTTGGTCAGGGGGGTCCGCAGCTCGTGAGACACGTTGGCCACGAATTCTTTGCGCCGTTCCTCATTCCGGTGCTGTTCCGTCACGTCATGGAGCAGGATCAGAACGCCGCCCTGGGCCTTGTCGGAGAAGGGCGTGAGGTAGAGGGCCAGGGTCCGGTCTCCCACCACCAACTCATCTTCAATGTAGTTGGGTTTCTGGAGGGCCAGCACGTTCTGGAAGGGATGCAGGTCGCCCAGCAATTCCTCGTAGGTGCAGCTGGGATCGATGGATCGCCGCAAAAGCTCCGTGGCGGCGGGGTTGCAGTGGATGAGGTGCCCCTCCCGGTCAAAGGCCACCACGCCGTCGGTCATGTGGAGGAACAGGGTATCCAGCTTGTTGCGCTCGTTTTCCACGGCAGCCAGTGTGGACTGCAGGACCTCGGCCATCTCGTTAAACGTTCCGGTGAGAATACCGATCTCGTCGGTGGATTCCACCGGCAGCTCGCTGTCAAAATCACCGGCGGCCACCCGTTCTGCGCCGATGGTCAGCTTTTCAATGGGGCCCACCATGGTCTTGGAGAGCAGGAAGCTCAGCAGCACGGAGATGAGAAGGCCGATGATAAGCGCCTGCATGATGATCTGGAAAAGCTGGTTATTCAGATCGGATACCGTGTCCTTGTTATCCAGAATGTAGATGATGAAGGCGTTGTCACCGCCGAAGATGGGGATGGCCACATCCATGTAGTCGGCAGAGATATCGCTTTCATCGCCTACGGTAGAGGCGTCCTTTCGGGAAACCGCGTTCCGGGCGGTCAGAAGATTAGCAGACTGCTCCCGGGGCAGGTCGGAGGACTCAGCACTGCCGGCCAGAAAGCTGCCTGCGGTGCCGTCCAGCACATAGTAGTTCCGGGTGCGGTAGTCGATGCCCAGCATACCGGCATTGACCTCCATGATCTCCTGAATACGCTCAGCGCCGTCTGGCTGAGCGGCGGCGCTGCGGAGGTCCGCCACAAACTCCCGGCGGTCCGCGCCGAAGGCACTGCTCATCTGCTGATAAAAGCTGTCGATATAGAAACTGGTGACGCTGGTGGTCAGGAACGCGCCTACCACCGCCATCAGGGATGTGATCAGCAGCAGGAGGATCAGCGTCAGCTTCATATGTAAGCTGCGGAACAAAAAATCACCGCCTTTATGGTGTTCAAAGGATCTGAAAACTGTACGGCCCGCCGTGTGCGGGGGCGGGCGCGTCCCGGAGAAGATCCCTGTGTCCTCTTCAAAACATGAGAAGAACGCAAGGAACGTCACCGGAGCCGGTGGGGATTACACCGCGAAATAGTACCCCACGCCCCGGCGGGTGAGGATGTATTTGGGGCTGGCGGGGTTTTCCTCGATCTTTTCCCGCAGACGCCGGACGGTCACGTCCACAGTCCGCTGATCGTCGCCCACGTAGCCGTAGTTCCAGACCTGCTCCATCAGGTCGATGCGGGAGTAGACCTTATTGGGATGGCTGGCCAGGAAGGTCAGCAGCTCATATTCCCGCGTGGTCAGCTCCAAAGGCTTGCCGTCCCGGAAGACCTGATGGCTGTCCGTGTCGATGGAGAGGTCCCCTGCCACCGGCATGGCTGTGGCCGCAGCGGTGGCCGCGGCGGCGGTGTTCATAGCCGTGCGGCGGATGTTGGCTCCCACCCGGGCGATCAGCTCCCGCATGGAGAAGGGCTTGGTAATGTAATCATCGGCGCCGATCTCAAGACCGGATACCTTGTCGGCCTCCTCCTCCCGGGCGGTGAGGATGATGACGGGCACGTTGTTGCCCTCCTCCCGGAGGGTGCGGCACACGTCGAAGCCGATCATCTTCGGCAGCATCACGTCCAGCAGGATCAGGTCGGGGTTTTCCTTCCGGGCCTTTTCCAGGCCGTCGGCTCCGTCATAGGCCTCCACGGTGCGGTAGCCCTCCCGCTGAAGGTTGAAGCGCAGGATGTCTACGATATTTTTTTCATCCTCCACAATGAGGATGGTTTTCTGGGCGTCCGTTTTCTGTTCCAAGGAAACGTACCTCCTATTATTTTTCTATTACAGGTTTAGCAGGACCTTGGCCCGCAGGACTGCGGCCACGGTCTTGGCGTCATCGATCTCACCGTTGACGCAGCGGTGCACCATTTCATCAAAGGGCACCCGCTCCACGTTGAGAAATTCATCGGGGTCCAGCTGCTGCTGGCTGAATTTCAGCCCCTTGGCCAAAAACAGGTGCAGTGTTTCCCCGTAGCAGCCGGGGGCGGGCAGGAGCTTGCCGAGGGGCAGGAAGGTCTCCGGCTCCGCGCCGGTCTCCTCCTTCAATTCCCGCAGAGCGCCCGTCACCGGGTCCTCGCCGGGGTCCAGCTTACCTGCGGGCAGCTCATCCAGCACCTTGCCAAATACATACCGGTACTGGCGGACCACCAGCACCCGGTTGGCTTCATCCAGGGCCAGGACCGCCGCGCCGTCCACATGATCCACCACTTCCCGAGTGGCTTCCTCGCCATTGGGCAGGCGCACGTCATCCACGTGCACTGTCATGATTTTACCCTCAAATACGTCCTTGCGGCGGAGCTTGACCTCCGTTAGATCCATGGGCATTTTCATTCTATCCACCTCGTTTAAAGGGCAGAGACCCTGCCTATACTGTATTCAGTTTATTATAGCATAGGCGTGTTGAATTGCAAAGGGCTTGTTTTTCTTGAAGTCATGGGAAAACTATGGTATACTGACTCACTGGAAACGAGGTGGTCCCCACGGAGAAAAAGGGAATCAAAATCGCGGCCCAGAACCGCAAAGCCTACCACGATTACTTCGTGGAGGATCAGTACGAGGCAGGCATCGAGCTGTGCGGCACGGAGGTCAAATCCATCCGTGCGGGCACGATGAACCTGAAGGACTCCTACTGCACTGTACAGGACGGCGAGCTGTTCGTCCACAGCATGCACATCTCTCCATACGAGCATGGCAACATCTTCAACCGGGACCCGGACCGGGACCGGCGGCTGCTGATGCACAAGCGGGAGATCCGCAAGCTCCACGCTCTCGTCAAGCAGGACGGCTACACGTTGGTGCCCCTGAGCGTCTATTTCAAGAACGCCAAGGTGAAGGTGGAGGTCGGCCTGTGCAAGGGCAAGAAGAATTACGACAAGCGGGACGCCACCGCCAAGCGGGACGCCGCCCGTGAAATGGACCGGGCCATGAAGGCCCGCAGATAACAGATCAGAAAGGAACGAATGAATATGAGCAATCCCATCGTAACCATCACTATGGAGGACGGCCGCATTATGCGCGGCGAGCTGTATCCCGAGAAGGCTCCCAACACCGTCAACAACTTCATCTCTCTGGCTAACAAGGGCTTCTATGACGGCCTGACCTTCCACCGGGTCATCCCCGGCTTCATGATCCAGGGCGGCTGCCCCAACGGAAACGGCATGGGCGGCCCCGGCTATGAGATCAACGGCGAGTTCGCCGGCAACGGCTTCCGCCAGAATGACCTGATTCACGAGACCGGCGTGCTGTCCATGGCCCGCACCATGGCACCCAACTCCGCCGGCAGCCAGTTCTTTGTGATGGTGGCTCCCGCTCCTCATCTGGACGGCCAGTACGCCGCCTTCGGCAAGATCACCGAGGGTCAGGATGTGGCCATTGACATTTCCCGTGTCCAGCGGAACATGATGAACGATATGCCCAAGAAGCCCGTGGTCATGGCAACCGTCCGGGTGGATACCCAGGGCGTCGAGTATCCCGCTCCCGAGACCCACTAAAATACTCCGAAAGGAGATCTGACCATGAAAACAGCAGTTATTACCGGCGCGTCCTCCGGCCTTGGCCGGGAATTTGTCCGGCAGTTCTATTCCGTATTCCCGGAAATTGAACGGGTGTGGCTCATTGCCCGCCGGATGGATCGCCTTCAGGAACTGGCAGAGCAGCTGGAGGAAAAGGGGATTAGCACCCTGACGCTGCCACTGGACCTGTGCGACACCATGAGCTTTACCGCCTATCAGGAGCATCTGGTGGAGGAACAGCCGGAAATCGCCCTGCTGGTGAACAATGCCGGATGCGGGTATCTGGGGAACATCGGCGAGATCGACACCGTTTCCCAGACCCGGATGATCGATCTGAACCTCCGGGCACTGACGGCCATCACCAATTTGTCGGTGCCCTATATGGAAGCCGGGAGCCGGATCTTGAACGTCAGCTCCATCGCCTCCTTCTGCCCCACCCCCCGGATGACGGTGTATTCCGCCACGAAAGCCTACGTTTCCGCCTATACCATCGGCGCGGCGGAGGAACTGAAGGCAAAGGGCATCACCGTTACCGCCGTCTGCCCCGGCCCCATGGCCACAGAGTTTCTGGCAGTGGGTCATGTGGTGGATTCCCGGCCCTTTGAGCTGCTGCCCTACTGCGATCAGGTACAGGTGGCCGGCGGTGCACTGCGGGCGGCCAGAGCGGGACAGACCATCTACACCCCCAGACTGTTCTATAAGTTCTACCGTCTGCTGGCAAAACTCACCCCGGCCAAATTGATGGTCAAGCTGACCAAAACCTGAAACTGTCACGGAATTGTAACACATTCCGATATGGGAATGTGTTACAATTCCAAATAGCAAATTCTGCTTTCCTATTTTACAAACCAGCGGAGCGTTTGTGGAACGAAAGAGGAGGAGCAATGGAACGGATGAAGTTTTCGCCGGAAGGCGGAAATGGAATGAGTGACATTTGCTCAAAAGCGCAACTCACGTCCAACTTGTTTCACAAACCAGCGGAGCGTTTGTGGAACGAAAGAGGAGGAGCAATGGAACGGATGAAGTTTTCGCCGGAAGGCGGAAATGGAATGAGTGACATTTGCTCAAAAGCGCAACTCACGTCCAACTTGTTTCACAAACCAGCGGAGCGTTTGTGGAACGAAAGAGGAGGAGCAATGGAACGGATGAAGTTTTCGCCGGAAGGCGGAAATGGAATGAGTGACATTTGCTCAAAAGCGCAACTCACGTCCAACTTGTTTCACAAACCAGCGGAGCGTTTGTGGAACGAAAGAGGAGGAGCAATGGAACGGATGAAGTTTTCGCCGGAAGGCGGAAATGGAATGAGTGACATTTGCTCAAAAGCGCAACTCACGTCCAACTTGTTTCACAAACCAGCGGAGCGTTTGTGGAACGAAAGAGGAGGAGCAATGGAACGGATGAAGTTTTCGCCGGAAGGCGGAAATGGAATGAGTGACATTTGCTCCGACGACGGGGCCGTAAAGGTTTCGACGGGGATGGGGAAGCGGGACAAGCGGGCGGCGGCGCCTGACCGCCATAAAACGGGCAATTTTATAAATTAAATAACAACAATACTGTTGCTATTGCTGCTTAATTAAAGCAGCCGTCTGAACCGGAGAGGCCACAGGCCGGGGAAGGCGTCGTTGATGTGGCGTCCGTGAGGCGGGAAAGAGTTGACCTGCCCACGCATCATGACTCTACCAAACCGCAAAGTCTGTCAGGTGTCTTTGCGGGGCGGGAATTCTGAAACCTGACTGCGCCCGGAGAAAGTCCCGTGAAACTGTTTTCGGACAGGGGTTCAATTCCCCTCGGCTCCACCAAAAGAAATGGACATGACTTTTCGTCATGTCCATTTCTTTTGGCGGTAGAGCTTTTTCGCACATCCCCCATCCTCGCAAAAGAGCGGTCCCGGGTGTCATATCCGGGACCGCTGTTGTTTGAAGCTGATTTTACACGTTGAAGCGGAAGTAGATCATGTCACCGTCCTGAACCACATACTCCTTGCCTTCGCTGCGGAGCTGGCCCTTCTCCTTAGCGGCGTTGACACCGCCGTACTTGATCATATCATCATAGGCAATGACTTCCGCCCGGATGAAGCCCCGCTCGATGTCAGTGTGGATTTTACCGGCGGCCTGAGGGGCCTTGGTGCCCTTTTTGATGGTCCAGGCGCGGCACTCATCCTTGCCGTAGGTCAGGAAAGAGATAAGGCCCAGCAGGGAGTAGCTGCACTTGATGAGCCGATCCAGACCGGATTCCGCAATGCCCAGCTCGTCCAGGAACATCTGGCGGTCCTCACCCTCCAGCTCAGCGATGTCCTGCTCCAGCTTGGCACAGATGGGCAGCACCTCGCTGCCCTCCGCTTCTGCCAGCGCACGGACCTTCTTCAGATACTCATTGCCCTCCTGATTGGCGAAGCCGTCCTCGTCCATGTTGGCGGCGTAGATGATGGGTTTTAGGGTCAGCAGGTCGGAGGTGGCGATCAGGGCCTTGTCGTCATCGGAGCAGTCAAAGGTCCGGGCGGACTTGCCGCCGTCCAGATGCTCCGCCAGGGCCTTGAACACCTCCACCTCATGGAGGAACTTCTTGTCGCCCTTGGCGGCCTTCTGGGCTTTGTCAACACGGCGCTGGACCATGTCCAGATCCGCCATGATCAGCTCCATATCGATGGCCTCAATATCCCCCACGGGATCTACGGGCACGTTGGTGCCGGCGTCTGCCACCACGTGCATGATGTTTTCGTCATCAAAGCAGCGGACCACATGGACAATGGCATCGGTCTCGCGAATATTGGCCAGGAACTTGTTGCCAAGGCCCGCGCCCTGACTGGCGCCCTTCACCAGACCGGCAATGTCCACGAACTCGATGACCGCCGGGGTCTTTTTGTCCGGCTCATAGATCTCTGCCAGCTTGTCCAGCCGTGCATCCGGCACTGCTACCATGCCCACGTTGGGGTCAATGGTGCAGAAGGGGTAATTGGCGCTCTCGGCACCGGCGTTGGTGATGGCGTTGAACAGGGTGGACTTGCCAACATTCGGCAGTCCCACGATACCTAATTTCATAAAGCAAATTCTCCTTTTGCTGTTGTTTGGCGTTTTCTAATAGCACATTTTATCATCCTATTGGGAAAAGCGCAAGTAGGGCGGGGGGAAAAGACTGCTGCTGATGACGTTGAAACGGCAGCTATATCATCGGGGACAGCCAACCGGTAAGGCTTTGCAGCGCTGCGTTGGAACGCGCCGCCTACGGCTGCCGGTCTTATGGAACATGACCGGCGAAACAGTCTGGTTGGCGTAAAGCTCAATAAAGGTGCAAAGGGCATGACAAAACCCTGTAACCGTTGAGATTACAGGGTTTTGTGTGGCGGAGAAGGAGGGATTCGAACCCTCGAGACCCTTTAGGAGCCTACATGATTTCCAATCATGCGCCCTCGACCAACTAGGCGACTTCTCCATAGCTGTGTCCAGCGCTTTTCCGCTATGCACTTGTTGTCTTGAACAGACAGCGATATTATTATAACAGAGACTTTAAAAAAGTCAAGCCCTTTTCTGCATTTCCCTTGAGAAATTTGCGCTTTTTGTCGGAACTCTTGCGGCGAGCGGCTTTGCGCCTGCCAAGAAAGCGACAGATTTTCCACAGCGGTGAGGAAGCGTGTGCGCAGGCCCCCCAAAAAGGGTGCTGCGCTATTGAAATCAAAAAGCTTCAGAACAGTTGTAAAGCTCTGAAAATAGACTCAGCAGAGAGAAAAGACTTTTTCTACACGCTGAAGCGGCATGGCAGAACGCCATGCCGCTTCATGATGCTTGAAAACTTACTTGTGGTCAACAGCGGACATGTGACGGATCAGCTCCACCATCTTGTTGGAGTAGCCGCACTCGTTGTCGTACCAGGAAACAACCTTCACAAAGGTGTCGGTCAGAGCGATACCGGCCTTCTTGTCGAAGATGGAGGTGCGGGAATCGCCCAGGAAGTCAGAGGAAACAACTTCCTCATCGGTGTAACCCAAAACACCCTTCAGCTCGCCCTCGGAAGCGTCTTTCATGGCCTTGCAGATATCCTCATAGGTGGCGGGCTTAGCCAGCTTGACGGTCAGGTCCACAACGGAAACGTCCAGAGTGGGAACACGCATGGACATACCGGTGAGCTTGCCGTTCAGCTCGGGGATGACCTTGCCGACAGCCTTGGCAGCGCCGGTGGAGGAGGGGATGATGTTGCCGGTAGCAGCACGGCCGCCGCGCCAATCCTTCAGGGAAGCGCCGTCCAGCAGCTTCTGAGTGGGAGTGACAGAGTGAACGGTGGTCATCAGGCCTTCCACGATGCCAAACTTGTCATTCAGGACCTTGGCAATGGGAGCCAGGCAGTTGGTGGTGCAGGAAGCGTTGGAGACGAAGGTCATGTCGCTGGTGTACTTATCCAGGTTGACGCCGCAGACGAACATGGGGGTGTCATCCTTGGAGGGAGCGCCCATGATGACGTGCTTGGCACCGGCGTCGATGTGGCCCTGGCAGAGCTCCTTGGTCAGGTGTTTGCCGGTGCACTCGCAGATGTACTCAGCACCCACGGAAGCCCAGGGAATGTCCTTGACCTCCATAGAGGTGAAGACGGGGTACTTCTTGCCGTTGACGATCAGACCGCCGTCATAAGCCTCGACAGTGCCGGGGAACTTGCCGTGAACAGAGTCATACTTGAGCATGTAAGCCATGTACTCGGGGTTCATGAAGGGATCGTTCAGAGCGACAACCTCAACATCGTCATGAGTCAGGGCAGCGCGGAAAGTGAGACGGCCGATGCGGCCAAAGCCATTGATACCAATCTTCGTGAGCATGGGAAAACTCCTTTCAATATTGAAAAAACTTTAAAAGATTAAAGAATCGTTTGCGCAAACGATTATTTCTTTACTTTTACTATCTTATCATGGACGATAAAAAATGGCAATCAGCATTTTGCATAACATTCTGAGAGCATATTGGGCAAAATGGCGAGGATTTGGTTGGAATTTGATAAAAAAGCGAAAAAGTAGAAGAAAGGAGCCAAAAAAGACTTGACGTTATATGAAGCGGGGGCGTATACTGTAAAATGCAAATGATTACGCAAACGTAGAAAAATTGCGTAAAGAGGTGAACGATCATGAAGGTGACCATCAGCGATGTGGCAAGGTTGGCGGGTGTTTCCACCGCCACGGTTTCCCACACCATCAACTCGACCCGCTACGTCTCCGGCGAGACCAAGGAGAAGGTCTACCGGGCTATCGCGGAGCTGGGCTACACGCCGGACGCCTCGGCCAGAAGCTTCCGGACCGGAAAGAAAAAAACCATTGGATTTATCGTTCCGGATATTTCCAATAAGTTTTTCGCAACGATGATCGAATCCGTGGAGAATTATCTCTCTGCCCACGGATACCATCTGATCATTGCCAATACAAAGGAGAATCCGGAGCGGGAGGAGACCAATATCCGCCTGCTTTCCGCGGGACTGGTGGACGGGCTGCTCATCGCCAGCACCATGGAGGATTTCAGCCGGTTCGAGTCCCTGATCCCCGCCGGATTTCCGGTGGTGCTGGTGGACCGGACCTTTGACACAAAGCGGTTCCCGTCGGTGAGCGTGTCCAATTTCCAACCGATCTACCGCAGCGTCTGCCGTCTGGCGGGCAAGGGCGACAAGCGGATCGGCATGATCGGCGGCCTGCCCCGGCTGTCCTCGACCAAGGAGCGGATCGCTGCCTATCAGGAGGCGGTGGCGGACTGCGGCCTGCCTCAGGATGACCTGTTGATCCGCTACGGCAACTCTATGGAAAACAGCGCCCAGTCCTGTCTGGATGAGCTGCTGGAGCAGAAGTGTGACGCGCTGGTGGTGGCCCAGGGCCTGATGGCCTCGGAGACGGTGATCTACCTCCACAAGAAGGGCCTTAAGCTGGGAGAGGACATCGATCTGGTCACCTTCGTGGATTACGATTCGGATATCAACTATCTGTATTCAAAGCAGATGGACTGCATCATCCAGCCGGTGGAAAAGCTGGGCGAGACTGCCGGCGAACTGATCCTCCGGCGGATCGAAACGCCGGATGCCCCGGCCTTTGAACAGGTGCTGACCTCCACCTATCAGCCCTGCAGCATGTAATAAGAAAAATGTTTATGCCCCGTCCCGGATCATTCCGGGGCGGGGCTTCGTCTTGACAGGACCATACGGGTATGTTATGGTTGGAACGTCTCCGGAAAGTGTTTCTGACCGGCGACACCATGCCCGCATACCGTTCTGCCGGTGAGGATGCTCCGAACCGAAAGATGAGGAAGGACAAGATCGCTGTACATTTGTCATCCCCTCTGCTGAACGGCAGGGGGGATGTATTACTTTATTGAGAAGGAGAGACCGCTGTGGAAGCTGTGGAAACGCGGGTGGCCGTCATTGCCATCATTGTCCGGGAGGGCACGCAGGTCGCGGCACTGAATGATCTGCTGCACCAGTACGGGCCGTATATCGTGGGCCGCATGGGCGTACCCTACCGGGAGAAGGGCGTGAACATCATCAGCGTGGCCATGGATGCCCCCGGTGACGTCATCTCCGCCCTGTCTGGAAAGCTGGGTCGCTTGGAGGGTGTCACCGCCAAGACCGTCTATGCCCCGGCGGGGAGCGTATGAAAGGAAGAAAAACCATGAACTGGAAGAAAAAACTGTTGGCGCTGGGCCTGTCTCTGGCCCTGACCCTGTCCCTGACTGCCTGCGGCCAGAAGGCCGCCGAACCGGAACAGCCGGAGGAACCTGCCCAAACGGAAGAACCTGCGGCCGAAGCGCCGGATGGTACAGAGACGGACACTGCCCATTTCAGAATTGCTGCCCTGAAAGGCCCCACCGCCATGGGCCTGGTGGAACTGATGAGTCTGAGCGACACGGCCAATGAGATGATGGAGGGCAAGGAGAATGTGGTATCCACCGGCAATACCTACGAATTCACCCTGGCCGGTTCCGCCGACGAGGTGACCCCCGCCCTCATCAAGGGGGACCTGGACATGGCCTGCGTGCCCGCCAACCTGGCCGCCGTGCTGTACGGCAAGACCAACGGTGCCGTGGAGGTGTTGGCGGTGAACACCCTTGGTGTGCTGTATATCGTGGAAAACGGGGGAACGGTGCAGTCTATGGCGGACTTAAAGGGCCAGACCATCGTGGCCGCCGGTAAGGGCAGTACCCCGGAATACGCTCTGCGGTATCTGCTGACGGAAAACGGCATTGACCCGGACAAGGATGTGACCATCGACTGGAAGAGCGAGCACAGCGAGTGCGTGGCGGCGCTGGCCAGCGGTCAGGCCACCATTGCCCTGCTGCCCCAGCCCTTTGTCACCGTGGCGCAAAACAAGATCGAGGGCCTGCGGATGGCCTTGGACCTGACGGCGGAGTGGGACAAGCTGGATAACGGCTCCGGCCTCATCACCGGCGTCATCGTGGCCCGGCGGGATGTGGTGGAGGCCAATCCCGGCGCGGTGGACAGCTTCCTCCAGAATTACGCCGCCAGCGTGGAGTGGGTCAACGCCAACAACGCGGACGCCGCCCAGCTGATCGCAGAGTATGGCATCATCGAGGCCGCCCCTGTGGCGGAAAAGGCACTGCCCTACTGCAACATCGTCTGCATCACCGGCAGCGAGATGAAGGACAAACTCTCCGGTTACCTGCAGGTCCTGGCCGACGCGGAGCCTTCCTCCGTGGGCGGCACTCTGCCTGGGGATGATTTTTACTACGGCGGATAAAAACGGAAAATCCGCGCAGGCAGAGCTACACTTGGCCTATATCTGAATTTACGATAGAAAGGAGCGCCGCCTATGGACAGGAAAACAGACCTCCGCCTGTGGGCGGTGCTTTTCTGGCTGGCGGTCTGGCAGATCGCGGCCATGGCGCTGGCAGCGGTCTATCCCCACGGCGAGCTGCTGTTGGCCTCGCCCGTTGATGTGCTGCTGCGGCTGGGGCAGCTGGCCGTCACCGCCGCCTTCTGGCGGACGGTGGCCTGGTCCGCCGTCCGGATCTTCGGCGGATTTCTGCTCGCCACGGTGTTGGCGGTCGCGCTGGCGGCACTGGCGGCGTGGAAACAGTGGCTCCGGGGGCTGATGGCCCCGCTGGTGGCGGCGGTCAAGACAGTGCCGGTGGCGTCCTTCATCATTCTGGCGCTGGTGTGGCTCAACAGCCAGAGTCTGTCCCTGTTCATCTCGGCGCTGATGGTGTTCCCGCCGGTGTACCTGAATGTGCTGGAGGGTATCTGCCGCACGGACCGTCGGCTTCTGGAAATGGCCCGGGTGTTCCGGGTCCCCTTTGGGCGGCGGCTCCGGGGCATCTATCTGCCGCAGGTGATGCCCTATTTCCGCACGGCGGTATCTTTGGGCCTGGGCCTTTGCTGGAAAGCCGGGGCAGCGGCGGAGATCATCGGCTTGCCCGCCGGGTCCATGGGAGAGCGGCTGTACACCGCCAAGGTCTACTTCCAGACGGCAGATCTGTTTGCATGGACCGTTACCATTGTGGCGGTGTCAGTGGCGTTTGAGAGACTGTTTTTGGCGCTGGTGGACCGACTAATGGGAAAGGCGGGGCTGTGATGGAAGTCAAAAACCTATGCAAAGCCTACGGAGATCGTCCGGTGCTGGAAAACGTGTCTTTTACCGCCGGTGTGGGAGTCACGGCCCTGTGGGGGCCGTCAGGCGTGGGAAAGACCACCCTGCTGCGGATCCTGTTGGGCCTGGAAAAGCCAGACAGCGGCGAACTGATGGGAACGGCCGTCCGTTGGAGCGCCGTTTTTCAGGAGGACCGCCTGTTAGAGGGACTGGACGCCTTGGGAAATCTCCGGTTTGCGCTGGGGACGGACTACGAGGAAGCGAAAGCGGTGGCCATGCTCACGGCGCTGGGCCTGACCTGGGAGACGGGCAAGCCGGTGGGGGCGTGGTCCGGAGGCATGAAGCGCCGCTTGGCTTTGGCCCGGGCGTTGCTGGCAGTATCAGACGCCGTGGCGCTGGACGAGCCGTTCACGGGACTGGATGAGGAAAATCGCCGGAGGGCAGCACTGTGCATCGCCGCCGCGGCAGAAACCAAGCCGGTGCTTTTGGTGACCCATGACCGGACGGAGCTGAACCTCCTGCGGGCGAATATTGTAAATCTATAAGTAAGAAACCCGCCGCTGACAAAAGTCAGCGGCGGGTTTTTGCTGGATTCAATTTCCAAAACCGTTTTGCTTAAGGTGGCGGCGCATATCGGCAAGGGCCCACACCAGACTGGCGCCCAGTGCGATCCCAAGGGCATAAAGAGCGGTCTGGCGGGCAAAGTCCGCCGACAGATCCATGTCCTGCTGAACGGCATAGTACATGGCGTAATAGAGGGGCCGCCCCGGCACCAGCGGGATCAGCAGCGCGGGGATCAGAAACAGCGTGGCGGGCGCACCCATAAACCAAGCCAGAAACTCCGCATACAACGCGGCAAAGGCGGCGGCGGTCAGGGTGGGGAGCAGGATACCGGACCAGATCGAGGCGGCCGCCAGATAGACGCCGCAGGTCAGCAGACCCCCCAGAGAAGCGGCGAACATATACCGCCGACGCAGGTGGAACACCAGACAAAAACCCAGCGCCCCGGTAAAAGATGTGAGAAGCTGCACGATCACAGTCCGATCCCTCCCATCAGTAAAAAGGCGCTCATGAAGCCCATAGCCAGCGCCCCGGCCCACAGCAGCGTTTCGATGAGCCGCATGGCGCCGGAGATCGGGGAGCCTACCATGGTGTCCCGGACGGCGTTGGTCATGGCCAGACCGGGGATCAGCAGCATGATGTCACCGATCAGGATTTTGTCGGCGTGGAGCTCCGGCAGGAAAAAGGCGCACAGGGTAATGCTGATGCCAACAGCCAAAGCGGAGAGCAGATTGAATACCAAGCGGTTGGGGCACTGAGGGCCAAAATGCCGCTGGAGGCGGCAGATCACCAAGCCAAACAGGGCAGCCACCAGACCATCCGTCATGGAACCACCGAAAAACAGGGCGCAGCTTCCTGCGGCCAGCGCGCTGCCCAGGTAGACCAGCAGTGGCTTGGGGGCTTCTGCCGTGATCTGGGCAACTTCCCGGCGCAGTTCATCCAGCGGAATAGGATCGGCGCAGCATCGGCGGCTCAGATCGTTCAGCGCTTCCAGAACGGTGAAATCCGTGCCGCCGGGAGTCAGGATCCGGCGGGTCTGGGTGATGTCCCGCCCGCTGGGCAGCGTCATGGTTACCACGATGCTGGAGGTGATGACAAAGGCATTCATCCGAACAGCCCCGTAGGCCGTGCCCATGCGGGTCAGAGTGTCCTCCACCCGGTTTACCTCTGCCCCTACGGCCAGAAGCGCTTCCGCAATGTCCATGAGACAGTGCAGCAGGACCTCCGGCTGCGCCGGGACAGGGATCTTATCTGCGTTCACGTCACTCAAAAGCCGAAGAGCATAGAGCGGTCAATGTCAGCCAGACTGTGAGCACCGCACATGGCCATGGTGTCCGCAAGCTCTGCCTGAAGCTTGTCCACATAGGCCTGCACGCCCTCCTGACCGCCGCCATAGACCATGGTGACGAAAGGACGGGCGATGAGCACCGCGTCGGCACCCAGAGCCAGAGCCTTGAACACGTCCATGCCGGAGCGGATGCCGCCGTCCACAAAGACCTTCATCTTGCCGCCCACGGCGTCTACGATGGCGGGCAAAACCTCGGCGGTGGCGGGGCATTGATCCAACACACGACCGCCGTGGTTGGAAACGACAATGCCGGCGGCTCCGGCTTCCAGTGCCTTTTCCGCACCCTTTACCGTCATGATGCCCTTGAGGATAAAGGGCTTGCCGGCCATGGCGGCGATCTCCTTCAGCTGGTCCACGGTTTTACTGCCGGCGGGGGGATTCAGTCCCTTTAGGAAGGGCAGGCCGGCAGCGTCGATATCCATGGCGATGGCGCAGGGATCAGCGGCCTTTACCAGGTCCATCTTCTGCCGGACGGTTTCCAGATTCCAGGGCTTCACAGTAGGAACACCGCAGCCGCCGTTGGCCCTTAGTGCCTCGGCTGTGGCTTCCATAACAGCGGGGTTGGTGCCGTCACCGGTGAAGGCGATAATACCAGCATTGGCGCAACCCTCTACCAGAACATTATTGTAGCTCAGGTCATCGTGCTTATCGCTGTAGTGCAGCGTCACGGCGCCCACAGGGCCTGCCATCACAGGGATCGCCAGCTTGTGGCCGAAGAAATCATAAGAGGTGTCCACATCACCGTTTTCGCAGATGGTGTCCATATTGACGCACAGCTCCTGCCATTTCTGGTAGTTGCGGATGGCGCCGGTGCCCAGACCCTTGGCGCCGGGACCGGGGACCGTGTTTTTGCAGGCGAGGCCGTTGCACACAGGGCAGGCGTGGCATTTGCCCATGCAGGTCCGGGCCTGCTCCAAAACTTCCTGATAAGTCATTGCAGTTTCCTCCTGAATCGTATAGCTTTGTAAAAATCCCGTTAAAGATCAAACATATTCCCGATTGGCCTCATTTTACAGCAGGCGGCAGAAAAATACAAGTCGGTAAAATGTTGAGAGCGGCGGAACTTTTTGGCGGGAATTTCGTCTATATAAGTAGAAGAGCGGCACGACCGCTGAAAAGGAGGAAGCGCTATGAAAAGAAGGTTATTTGTCTGTTTTCTTGCACTGACCATGCTCCTGAGCCTGACTGCCTGCGGAGCCGCCAGCAAAACTGCGGCTTCCAGCGCCAACAGCCGCCCTGCGGATACTGTCTCCGCGACAGAGGAGAAGGGATATTTCGACGCTGAGACCAACGGCGGTTATGACGACGAGGGCCGGGACAGCGGAGGAAGTGTTCTGGAAAACCAGAAGATCATCTACACCGGAGACATCAATCTGGAAACCACGGCGTTTGACGAGACCGTTAAGGCGCTGGCAGCGCTGGCGGAGGTCAAGGGCGGCTATCTGGAGAGCAGCACCGTAGGCGGCGGGAGCCGGGGCTACCGGTGGGCGGATTATACCGTCCGGGTGCCCTCCGCTCAGTTTCAGGGCTTTCTGGATCAGGCCGGGGAGCTTGCCCATGTGACGTGGCGGAACACCAATTTGGAAAATATCACAGAGACCTATTATGACACGGCGGGCCGCCTGAAGACCCAGCAGATCAAGCTGGAGCGGTTGCAAAAGCTGCTGTCCCAGGCGGAAAACATGGAGGACATCATCACCATTGAGTCCGCCATTTCCGAAACAGAGTGGAATATCGAGGACCTTTCCGGCACCCTGCGGCACTATGACGCGCTGGTGGACTTCGCCACCATCAACGTCCATGTGTCGGAGGTCTATAAGTATTCCGACACGGAGGAACTGCCGGAGAATTTCGGAGATCGCCTGAGCAGCGCTATGAGCCGGGGCTGGCATTCCTTTGTGAACGGCATGGAGGACTTCGCCGTGGCGCTGGCGTACAGCTGGATGTGGCTGATCCTGTGGGCGGTCATCATCGCAGCGGCGGTGGTTATCCTGCGGAAGATCCGGCGGCGGAACGGGACGAAAAAACCGCTGTTCAAGAAGAAAAACGATGTAAAACCGGATGACAAGTCCGGTGATACCTGATAGACTAAAGGCAGCGGGAGACCGCTGCCTGAGACTGTCGATAAAGTAGTAAATTCTCCGCGACGGTAAGGTAGGGCAGCCGTTAGCGGCTATGCCGCTCTACGGATGCCGCATACCCCTTGCGGGTAAAGGGTATGCGCGGGAAACCCAAGAAGGGGAAACGGGCGAAGCGCCGCCAGCGGCGGATAAAGCGAGCCTGTTTCGAGGAAGGCCCCCGGTTTTCGGGGGCAAAGCACACGGAAACCGGCTGGGCCGACGGTGTATTCCTGCACCATGCGGGGAGAAAAGACTTTTTCGACACGCTGAGGCAGCGGGAGACCGCTGCCTTTTCTGATATTTTAGGAGGGATCGTTATGAAGCTGACCTGGCTGGGACACGCCTGTTTTCTTTTGGAGGAGGACGGCTATCGCATTGTACTGGACCCGTATACCGGCGTGGCGGGGTATCCGCCTTTGCACATACAGGCTCACGCCGTTTTTTGCAGCCACGGCCATTTTGACCATCACGCCACAGACTGTGTGGAGCTGCTGCCAGAGCGGGAAAGCCCGTTTACGGTCCGGGAGGTAGAGACCTTTCATGATGACCGGGGCGGCGCGCTGCGGGGGACCAACACGGTCCGGATTTTTACAGCCGGCGGCCTGTCTGTGGCCCATCTGGGCGATCTGGGGCACCAGCTGACGGTGGAGCAGGCAGCGGCCATCGGCCCGGTGGACGCCGTGCTGGTGCCAGTAGGGGGCGTTTACACAGTGGATGCCGCCGGAGCAAAGGCAGTGTGCGATGCGCTGCATCCTCGCTGCGTGGTGCCCATGCACTACCACCACGCGCCCTACGGCCTGACGGAGGTGGACAGCGTGGAGCCGTTTCTGGAGCTGTGGCCCGCGGAGGAGGTCCACCATCTGCAAGGGGCGGCGTTTGAGCTGACCGAGCAGACTGCCGGGGTCATGGTTCCTTCGTTTTGAAGAATAGCTCTTGACAAAACCATGAATACTATGTAATATAGTTTTGAAAACTATATTACACGGCAATGAGGTGATCGTATGGTACAGAACAGACAGGTGACCCTGTTAGGGGATTCCATCTTGAAGGGGATCCAGGTTGATCTGGGTGACCGGCGCTACCGTACTCATAATGAGATCAATGTGGAGGCACTGGAATCGGAATTTCAGCTTTCCATTCATAATGACGCGCACTTTGGAGCCACGGTCCGCAAGGGCAGCCGCTTGCTGGACCGGATGCTGGCCCGGAAGCTGCCCTGCGACATGATGGTGATGGACTTCGGCGGCAATGACTGCGACTTCCGTTGGAAGGAGATCGCGGAGGACCCCACGGGGGACCATCAGCCCAACGTGCCGCTGCCAGAGTTTGTGGAGCTGTACCGGGAGATGATCCGGCGGGCACGGAGCCACGGTATCCGGCCCATCCTTACCAACCTGCCGCCGCTGGACAGCGAGCGTTTTTTCAACTGGTGGTGCGGAGATCTGGACAAAGAGGCTGTGATGCGCTGGCTGGGAGACGTGGGCAACATCTACGTCTGGCAGGAGCGGTATTCCCGTGCGGTGGAACGTCTGGCCCGGGAGGAAAATGTGCCGCTGGTGGATGTCCGAGGAGCCTTTTTGGACTACGGCCATCTGGAGCAGACTCTCTGCGCCGATGGTACCCACCCCAACACCGTCGGTCAGGGCTTGATCACAAAGGCGTTTCAGGATTTTGGCCGTGGACTGCGGCTGGCCGGTCAGACTGTCTGACAAATGAACAAAAATACGGGTCGGTTTTCAAAACCGGCCCGTATTTTTTACAGCTTTTTGAAGATGTGGATGCGGAAGGATGCCTGACAGTCCAGATTTTCCAACGCTTCCATCCGCTCTACGCCCGCCTTGGGGGTTTTCCAGCAGTAGGGCGTCATACGGAAGAGGGCTTGGATATCCGCCTGATCTGCCAGATGGAGGGTGAAATCCACCGGAACGATGGCCTCATAGGTGAAGCCCTCGTAGGGAGTCTCTTTTTCCTCGTTGGGGTAGGGCGCATCGTAGAGGACCCGCTTCAGCTCCCACAGATGGTCGGCGCCGGGTACCACATAGAGAAAATGGCCTCCGGGCTTCAGGACCCGGCGGAATTCGTCAATGGCCAAGGGGGAGAAGCAGTCCAGCAGCAGGTCTGCTGTTTCATCCGCAAAGGGAAGATGATAGCAGGAGGCCACCGCGAACTCCACCTGCTTTTCCCGTTTGGCGGCCAGCCGGAGGATAGATTTGGAGATGTCGATACCGGCTATAGCGGGCGTTTTCCCGGCGGCAGTCAGGGCTGCCCGGATGCCGGCAGTGTAGTACCCCTCTCCGCAGCCGGCATCCAAAATCACCGGATACTCGCCCACAAGCGGCAAAATCCGGCTACAAAGCGTATTTAAGAGCGGCATATAATACTCTTTGGATAGGAAATCCCGGCGGGCTGCCGACATAGCCTTGTCATCGCCGGGATCGGCGGAGTGCTTCTGATTGGGGGGCAGCAGATAGGTGTAGCCCTCCTTGGCGATGTCATAGCTGTGTCGGTCAGCGCAGCGGTAGACCCGTTCCTCCCGGTCCAGCGGACCGCCGCAGACAGGACAGCGGAACAGAGATTTCATACGATCCCTCCTATGCGTTCAGATCTTGGGTCACGTCATGGATCCACTTGCCGCTGCGGATCCGGTACAGGCCGAAGGGAACCTTCAAAGCGGATTCCGTGGCCATGATGAAGCAGAAGATGGCGATGGGAGCGTGGAGTACCAGCCCCAGCAGCACCAGCAGCGGCAGGGTGAAGCACCACAGGGGGAGAACGTCGATCAGCATGGCAATCCGCACATCGCCGCCTCCCCGGAGAACGCCCACGATGCCGGTGGTGGCAAAGGCGTGGAGCGGGGCAGAGATGGAGTAGCAGATCATCATGGTCACGCAGAGAGACGCTGAGGCGGCGGTCATGGAGAACAGAGGCAGCACGTGGGGCTTCAGCACGAGCCAGAACAGCAGCTGCTCCGCTATTGCGACACCAAAGCCGGTGCAAAAGGCCACAAAGGTCAGGGCCTGACCAATGGGATAGGCGTTTTTGCCGCCCATGCCCACCTCCTTGCCGACGATCACGGCGGCCGCCGCTGCCACGCCGAAGATGGCTACCGTCACCATCTTATCGATGTTGCCCGCCACGGTGTAGGCGGAGATCAGGTCTGTGCTGCCCGCCATGTGGCCCATGATGACGGTGTAGAGTGAGGTGCCGGTACCCCAGAGAGTCTCGTTCAGCAGCACCGGCGTGGAGAACTTCACAAAGCTGCGGAAGGTGGCCTTGCCGGGCCGGAGAATACAGGCGGGCATCAGGGGCATCTGCTTGCAGCGCAGGGCGTAGACAAGGGAAATGACAAATTCCACCACACGGGAGGAGAAGGTGGCGATGGCGGCGCCGGTGATCCCCAGTGCGGGCAGACCCAGCTTGCCGAAGATCAGAATGTAGTTGCCTACGGTGTTGCAGACGGTGGAAATGGCGAATACCGTCATGCCGAAGCGGGGATTCTCAATGCTCTGCTGCATACCGATGTAGATGGAGGAGAGGGAGTTGAGAATATAGGAGAAGCCCACGATGCGGATGTAGGAGGTGCCCAACTCCACCAGACGGGCATTGTCGGTAATGAGCATCAGCACCTGTCGGGGGAACAGACCCATGGTCAGAGCGCAGAGGGTGGAAATGCCTCCTGCCACAAAGAAGCCGATGCCCATGACCCGGTTGATGGATTCCCGATCTCCCCGACCCCAGAACTGGCTGATGAGCACGCGGGAGCCGCTTTGCAGACCGAAAACGATGAGCTGGATGATATAGATGGGTACATTGGCCACGGTGACGGCGGACATCTGCTCCTGACCGACCAGACCCACCATGAAGGTGTCCATAAAGCCCAGGGAGGTGGTGATCAGGTTCTGAAGGACCACTGGCAGAGCCAGTGTAAAGACCCGGCGGTAGAAGCCGGGCTCCCGGCGAAGATAGCTGAAATTCATAAAATGAAATTCCTTATTCAGAATAATAAATGGAATCCATGTTTTGTCAGGGCGTGTACCTGACAAAACATACTTTGCGGTTCACAAGTGTGCGAGCGTAGCGAACTCTCCAGAGGGGCGTCTCTTGCAGCTTTGCGGCAATTCACCTTCTGCATAGCAGTGAACCGTGTGGGGAATTCTCAAGGGGGAGTCTGCTCCCCTTGATATTTTATAGCTTTATAGCATGGGCATCCGGTGATCGTGATGATTCCGGAGGGCCTCCGCACAGGCGTCGATCTCGGCGAAGGTGGTCTCGGGGCCGAAGCTCAGCCGGATGACACCGGCAGCCACCCGCTTGGGCAGATGCAGCGCCGCCACCACTTGGCTGGACTTGCCCTGGTGACAGGCGGAGCCTGCGGAGACGCAGATCCCCTGACTGCCAAGATCGTTTACCACATTCTGGCTGGGCCAGCCCGCCATGGAAACAGACAGGACATGGGGGGCCTTGCCGCTACCGATGATCTGGAGGTCCGGAATGGCCGTCAGCTTTTCCACAGCGTAGGCCTTGACCTCTGCCATGTGCCGGAGCTTGTCCTCCAAATGGTCCCAGCGGAGCTCCACCGCCTTGGCGAAGCCTGCAATCTGGGCGGTGGCCTCCGTGCCGGAGCGGAGGCCCATTTCCTGGCCGCCGCCGGGCAGCAGGGGCCGGGGATTCCGGACCCGGGGGCCGATGTACAGGGCGCCGATGCCCTTGGGGGCGCCGATCTTATGGCCGGAGAGGGTGATGAAGTCTGCCCCCAAAGTTTTGGCGGAGAAGGGGACTTTCAAAAAGCCTTGGACCGCGTCGGTGTGGAGCAGGGTTTTTTCATTGACGGCCTTCAAACCCTTGGCGATGTCTGCAATGGGATAGATGCTGCCCAGCTCGTTGTTCACCATCATCACGGACACCAGCGCCGTGTCCGGCCGCACCGCCGCCAGAACGGATTCGGCGGAAATGTCGCCGTTTTGATCCGGCAGGATGGTCGTGACCTCCCAGCCCTCCTGCTCCAGCTGCTGGCAGCAGTTGAGGACGGCGTGGTGCTCCACGGCGGTGGTGACGATGTGGCGGCCCACATGGCGGTTCTGCCAGCAGGCGGCCCGGATGGCCCAGTTGTCACCCTCGGTGCCGCAGGAGGTAAAGAAAAGCTGGTTTGCTTCGCAGCCTACGGCTTTGGCGATCACAGCCCGCCAATCCTCCACGCTGCGGCGCATTTCCTGTCCGAAGGGATATTGTGCGTTGGGGTTGGCGTACTGTTCTGTCAGCACGGTGTACATGGCGTCCGCCACAGCCTTGGGGACCGGCGTGGTGGCGGCGTGGTCCAGATAGATCATAAAAAATCCTCCTCTTGCCCTATTCCGAAAATAAACGTATAATGGGAGGGAAATCACGGGAATCCCCCCGGAAATCTCTTTCAATAGCGTAATTATTCATTATATAAGAACGATTCTGAAAACGCAAGGAGAACCTATGAAAGTTGCCATTTACACCCTTGGCTGCAAGGTAAATCAATATGAGACGCAGGCTATGGAGCAGACCCTCCGGGCAAAAGGACATCAGGTGGTGGAATTTTCCGACGAGGCCGACGCCTATGTGGTGAATACCTGCTCCGTTACCGCCGTCAGCGACCAGAAGTCCCGGCAGGTGATCCACCGGGTACAGAAGCAGTACCCGGCGGCGGTGGTGGCGGTGTGCGGCTGTTATCCCCAGACCCATCCGGAGGATGTGCGGAAGCTGGGGGCGGATCTCATCGCCGGTACCGGCGACCGGGAGGGGTTCGTTTCCCTGCTTGAGGAGGCTGCCGCCGGAAAGAAAAATCTGGAGGCCATTGACAAGTCCTTTGAGCGGCGGGTGTTTGAGGTGCTGCCTGCCGGCGGCATGGAGGGCCGCACCCGCGCCATGCTGAAAATCGAGGACGGCTGCGTGAACTTCTGCACCTACTGTATCATCCCCTACGCCCGGGGACCGGTGCGCTCCCTTTCGCTGGAACAGGCGGTGGAGCAGACGCGGCAGCTGGCAGCAGAGGGCTACCGGGAGATCGTGCTGACAGGCATCGAGATCTCCTCCTGGGGCCATGACTTCAAAAACGGCCAAAGCCTTATCGACCTGCTGGAGGCCCTGTCCGCCGCGGCACCGGAGGTGCGCCTGCGGCTGGGCAGTCTGGAGCCCCGCACTGTGACGGAGGACTTCTGCCGCCGGGCGGCGGCGCTGCCGAACTTGTGCCCCCAGTTCCACTTGTCTATGCAGAGCGGGTGCGATGCCACCTTGAAGCGGATGAACCGGAAGTACGATACCGCCCGGTATCTGGAATCCGTGGAGTTGCTGAACCGCTGGTTTGACCGCCCCGCCGTTACCACAGATCTCATCACCGGCTTCCCGGAGGAAACAGAGGAGGAGTTCGCTCAGACCTTAGACTTCATCCGGAAGTGCCGCTTTGCCCAGATGCACATTTTTCCCTACTCCATCCGTCCCGGCACCCCGGCGGCCAAGATGGAACAGGTACCCAAGGCTGTCAAGGAGGAGCGGGCCCGCCGGGCGGCGGCGGTGGCGGAGGAAATGCACAGGAGCTATTTGGAGGGCTGCGTGGGCCGGACGTATCCGGTGCTGTTTGAGCAGCCGAAAAACGGGAAATTCTTCGGCCACGCCCCGAACTATATGGAAGTTTTGGTGGACGGTGCGGAATTGCATAATGCGCTGAAAAATGTGCGGATCGTCGATGTGGACGGCGAGGCCCTGTTGGGAGAAATCGTGGAACAGGAGGCAGAAGCATGAGGATCGGCAGTCACTTCTTCGCTTATCTTTCCCGGATGCGCTTCATCCAACGCTGGGCGCTGATGCGGAACACGGCCCCGGAAAACGTGCAGGAGCACAGCCACCAAGTCGCGGTGCTGGCCCACGCTCTGGCGGTGATCCGCAATGAGAAGTTCGGCGGCCATGCGGACGCCGGAGCAGTGGCGGTGGCGGCGCTGTATCATGACGCCAGCGAGATCCTGACCGGCGATATGCCTACGCCCATCAAGTACGACAACCCCGCCATCCGCAAAGCCTACAAGGAGGTGGAAGCGGTGGCGGAGGAAAAGCTGCTGCATATGCTGCCGGAGGAATTTCAGCCGGTGTACGCCCCCATCCTCACGGTGACGGACCCGGAGACGGAGCGGCTGGTGAAGGCGGCGGACAAGCTGTCCGCCTACATCAAATGCGTAGAGGAATTGAAGGCCGGGAACAGTGAGTTCCGGGACGCCGCCGCCCAGACCCGCGCGGCGCTGGAGGAATACGAGCTGCCGGAGGTGACGTATTTTCTGGAGACCTTCATGCCCAGCTTTTCCCTCACGCTGGACCAGTTGAAATAGCGGGAAAGCTGGCGGAGCGGCCCCGTGGAGGCGAATTCTATGAAGATAACGATCGATTTCGGGCATCCGTATTTTGAAGAGGAAGTCCTATTGGGACTCACGCAGGATGACCTGAATTGCTTTTATGCGGACGCAAGTGAAGTAGACCGGCTCAATCTGTTCTTTGTTTTGGAGGCGTCACTGCATAGGCTTCAAGGGAAAGAACGCATGAAAACCGCTGCCTACTGTGCGTTTTTGATGGCGTATTATCTTTTTATCGCATTGACACCGCCTGCGTCTTTTGAGCTTGCGGAGTTCTATATAGACAGGGCGCTGGAGTGGGATGAAACCCCGGAGTATCGCCAGTGGAAAGCGATCATAGATGAGGGAAATTGATGAATCTGAATCGTCAGACGAATCGATGGTGTCCCCCTCGTGTACGGTATCCGGCTATGTTCCGCAAAACCGAAGAAAGCCAAGCCGCATTCGCGGCTTGGCTTTCTTCGGTTATATGAAACTGTTTCCCTATTTTTTGGGCGGTTCCCGCCACTTTTCGGCGGGGACACGCCGCTGCTTCAGCCGATGGATCGTAAGCTGCCGCAGCAGGGCGTACAGTACACTGCACAGGGGAATAAACACCAGCATTCCCAGAATGCCCATGAGACTGCCGCCCACCGTCACGGCCGCCAGCACCCAGATGGAGGGCAGTCCCACGGAGGAGCCCACCACATGGGGATAGATGAGGTTGCCCTCAATCTGCTGGAGCACCAGAAACAGGACGATGAACCACAGCGCCTGCCAGGGATCGTTCACCAGCATCAGCAGCGCACCCACGGCGCAGCCGATGAACGCCCCTACAATGGGGATCAAGGCGGTCAGTGCGATCAGAACGCCCACCAGCAGCGCGTAGGGGAAATGGAGCAGGGTCATGGATACAAAAAACATGGTGCCAAGGATCACGGCCTCCAGACATTGACCGGAGAGAAAGCTGGAAAAGGTTCGCTCACTGAGCCGCAGAATATTCAGAAGCTGATCCGCGGCGGCTTCCGGCAGAAAGGCGTAGCAAAGCTGACGGCCCTGCCGGGCCAGCTTTTCCTTTTGCAGCAGGATGTATAGAGAAAAGATCAGGCCGATGAAAAAGGTAGTGACGCCGCTGACGATGCCGCTGACCAGCCCGCCGCCGGAGATTAAAAGACCCTTGCCCCAGTTCTGGACCAGTCCCACGGCTTTCTGAGAAAGACCGGCCCAGTCGATAGACAGGCTTTCGATCTGGTTTGCCAGCAGGGGAAGGTATTCCTGAAAGCGGGCGGCGCTTTCCTGCAAGCGCTCAAAGGCTTCCGGCACCTGCGCCGCGATGGAGGCGACGGCGTCCCGCACGCCGGGGACGATCACCATTCCCGCCAGCGCCAGCACGGCGGAGACTGCCGCAACAGTGAGCAACAGCGCCAGAGGGCGGCGGAGCTTATTGGCTTTTTTTGCATGGGGAAACAGGCAGCGCTCCAGCGTCCGCATGGGGACATTGAGGATAAAGGCGATGGCGCAGCCCAGCAGCAGCGGGGACAAAATGCCCAGCAGCCACCCGGCGGCGCCCGCTACCACATCCAGATGCAGCAGCGCCGCGGCGAAGGCGATGCCGCCGCAGACAACGCCCAACAGGGCTTTCACGGTCTGCTTGTTGAATTCCATATGTCAGGTTCCTTTCGTTGAATCAGACACCAGTCGGGTTTCCTTCCACTTGCCGCTCCGGAAACGGATCGTAAACAGCGCACCCCGGAGACATTCGTCGCAGGCCATGGCGATCCAGATGCCCACAAGACCCCAGCTCAGCGCGTGTCCCAGCAGCCAGCTTCCGCCTACGGCTACGACCCACATACTGAAAATGCCCACGCCCACAGGGTACCAGACGTCGCCGGCGGTGGTGAGGCAGCGGGTCATGACGATATTGATGGACCGCCCGATCTCCAGACCGAACTCTACATAAAGGATCTGCCGGCCCAGCGCGTGGATCACAGGATCATCGGTGAAGATGCTGTAAATAGGATCGCAGAAAATGAGGATCAGCAGTGTCAGCAGCTCGGAGGCAGCCAGCGCGATGCGGATGGTGGACCAGACACGGCCGCTGACCTCGTCCAGCTTCCGGCCGCCGATCATATAGCCCAGAATGATCTGGGTGGCCTGCCCCACGGCGATGGAGTACACATAGGCCACGTTGGCCAGCATACTGCCATAGACCTTGGCGCTGACCACCGCCGCACCCATCAGATTGATGAAACGGAGGATGAAGGTCTGGGATACGTTATAGGACAGGGCCTCTGTGCCGGAGGGGAGGGCGATGCCCAGCAGGGCGCGGAAGGTCTTTGCGGGGAAGGGGTGCAGATATTGCAGGGAAAAACGGACGGTGCATTTGCGTTTCAGCGTGATGCAGGCCAGCGTCAGGCCCACAGCCTTGGAGATCACGGTGGATACGGCGGCGCCTGCCACGCCCATTTGCGGGAAGCCGAAGAAGCCGTTGATCAGAATGGCGTTGCCTACCACATTCAGAAGGTTCATGGAAACGGAGAGCACCACCACCTCTTTCAGCAGGGTGTAGCTCCGCAGAACGGCGCAGAGCTGGATATACAGCCCCTGAAGCAGTACCGTACCGCCTACGATGCGGGTGTAAAGGCAGGCACCGTCAAAGGCGTCCTCCGGCGTCCGCAGGAGCTGAAAGACCAATTCCGGCTCTAAAAGCAAGAACAGGCCCACCAGAAAGCTGAATACGGCGCTGACCGTAACGGCCACGGTGACGATCTCGCTGCATTCCTTACCGACCCGGCCTGCGCCGATGTGCTGGGTCAGGAGAATGGTGGCGGCGGTGCTCATGGTGGTGAGCACGATGATGACCACGTTCATCACCTGATTGCCGTTGCCGATGGCGGCCACGGCGGCGGAGCCGAAGTGGGAGATCATGAATTGGTCCATATTGCCCACCAGAAGCTGTAAGAGAAGCTCCGCGAAGATGGGCAGCGAGAGGTGAAAGACCCGTTTGGTCTGAGGTGAAACCTGCAATGTCATATAAATTGCTCCTTGTTTTAGAAGTAATCGTTTAATATCGGAGCAAGTATATGCGCACGGCGGTTTGGTTGCAAGCGGCAAAGCGCCGAAAGAAGTGTGAAATTCCGGGCTTCTTTCAGCATTTTCCCTATTTTTGGCGCAAATCAGTCCTCGCGGTACCGGTCTGCCTGATGACAGTATTCCCGGGCGGATTCCCGGTTGCTCTCGATCTCGGCCTCCGTCAGGGGACGGACCACCTTGGCGGGGCTGCCCAGGATCATGGAGCCGGCGGGGGCGTCCATTTTGCCGGTGACCAGCGCCCCGGCGCCTACGATGCAGTTATCGCCGATCTTTGCACCGTTGAGAACGGTGGCGCCCATGCCGATGAGCACATTGTCGCCCACGGTGCAGCCGTGGACAATGGCCCCGTGGCCGATGGTGCAGCCGGAACCGACCGTGGTCTCCTCGTGCAGCACTGCGCAGTCCTGAACGTTGGTGTTGTCGCCCACTTTGATGGCACCGTCATCTCCGCGGAGGACGGCATTGTACCACACGTTGACATTCTTTCCCAGGGTCACGTCTCCCACGATGGCAGCACCGGGGCAGACAAAAACGGATTCGTCAAATTTCGGTTTTGTGATCATAAACTTCTCTCTTTCTTGTTAGGCCTGCCGCATCAGATGGCAAAGTTTCCGTTGATAAAGACGGGGATCTCCCGGCCGTCATGGGTGGTGCCCACGATGGAGAGGTCGGCGGTGCCAACCATGAAGTCCACATGGGTCAGCGAATAGTTCAGACCGTGGGCCTGCACCTCCTCCCGGGTCATGGACTCGCCGCCCTCGATGCATTCGGGGTATGCCTCGCCGAAGGCCAGATGGCAGGAGGCGTTTTCGTCAAACAGGGTGTTGTAGAACAGGATCTTCTGGTTGGAGATGGGGCTGTCATAGGGGACCAGAGCCACTTCTCCGAAGTAGCTGGCGCCCTCGTCCACACTGATGGCGGCTTTCAGGAATTCCTCGCCCTTTTCTGCATGGGCCTCTACGATCTTGCCGTCCCGGATGATGAAATGGAACTTGTCGATGATATTGCCGCTGTCCACCAGAGGCATGGCGGAATAGACCACGCCGTTGATGCCGGTTTTCAAAGGGGCGGTGAAGATCTCCTCCGTTGGCATGTTGGCCACGAACTCCACCCCGTTTTTCATCACGGAGTTGCCGGCGGCCCAGAGATGGTCCTCCGGCAGCTGGATAGTGAGGTCAGTGCCCAGAGAGTTGGTGTAGTGGAGATACTTGAAGTGATATTTGTTCAGCAGGTCCTTCCGGCGGCCCAGGGTATCCAGATGCTGACGCCAGGCGGAAACGGCGGTGCCGTCTCCCTGAATGCGGACAGAGCGGAGAATGGCATCCCACAGCTTTTCCATGGCCCGATCCTCCGGCAGCTCCGGGAACACGGTGGCGGCCCAGGAGGGGATGGGCACCGAGGCGATGCACCAAGGGAAGCCGTTGCTCATCTGGAGCCGGTCAAAGGTCTTGCGGAGCACGGAACCGGACTTCTGAGACCGGACCAGCCGGTCGGGGTCCACGCCCTTCAGCGTTTCCGGATCGCTGGCGGCAATGGCCAGATAGGCGGCTCCCATTTCCGCATAGCTGGTGAAAAACTTTTCGCGCCACTCCGGCGTGTCATCAAAAACGGAGGCGTCCGCCCGGAGGAACTTCTGCCGACTAAGATAGTCGTCACTCCAGTTCATGATGACCTCCCGGCAGCCTGCGTCATAGGCCGCGTCAGCACACAGCCGGGCGAAGGAGGCGCACTCCACCGGCGATGAAATGATGAGAGTCTGGCCCTTTTGAACATTCAGGCCTACTTCAATCAGTAATTTTGCATATTCCTGCAATTTTGTATCCATAAAACAGCTTCCTTTCCCGCAGCGAGGCCGCGGCTGAGATTTGACAGACGATTTATGTCTTGGGTATGTTGACGTCCTGCTCCAGACGGTCCTTCCGCATACTGATGAGAACACCGTTCATCTCCGCACCCAGAATCAATGTGAATGCCGAGAGGTTCAGCCAGATCAGCACCACAATGACGGCGCCGATGGAGCCATAGAGCACAGAGTAGTGGGAGAAGTGGTTGACGTAGTAGGAATAGAGCCAGCTGAACGCCATCCACGCTGCCAGAGAGAACAGAACGCCGGGACAGATATTTTTCAGGGGTTGGATGGTATCCTGGGCCAGGGCGTAGAGCAGAAACAGTGCCAGAAAGCTGACGGCCCCGGCTACGGGGAACCGCAGCGTTACCCACAGCTTCGCCAGAAATTCCGGCAGGTGAAAATGCTCCACGGTGTACCACAGCGCCCGCTCTCCGAAGGTCATCAGAGACAAGGTCAGGGCGATGGTGACAATGAGGGTCACGGTATAGAGCAGCACCTTGATCCATTGGGTGATAAAGCCCTTGGGCGGGCCTAAATGGTAGGCTGTCCGCACGGCGGCCATCAGAGAGTTGGTGGCCCGCATGGGGAAGTAGATGGAAAAGACCAGACCGAATACCATGAGTTGGGGGCTGGGATTGTCGGTGACGTAAGTGAAGTACATCCGGAGCAGGTCCACCACTTCCTCCGGCAGAAAATCAGAGAGGACGGTCATCATGCCGGTGATGTTCAGATCCAGCAGACCCAGCAGGGCGCTGATGAAAATGAGGAAGGGAAAGATCATGAACAGCAGGTAAAAGGCCAGCGCCGCACTCTGCATGGCCACATTATGCCGCCCGCAGCGATGGGCCATCAGTACACAGAAGCGGAGAAATCGGTTTTTCGGCAGGGTGTTGTCCCACATAGCAGTGTCTCCCTCCGGGAAGATTTTACTCCCACTTGGCCCAGACGTCCGGGCAGTAGCCCACAGTGGCTTCCTTGCCATTGCGGACGATGGGGGTGTTGAACAGCTCTGGATATTCAAGCAGCTTTTCCTCTTGGGCGTCCGGGGTGATATAGGCCATGTAAAGCTCCTCGTACGCCCGGCATTTTGTATTCACCAGCGCCTTAAAGCCAACTTTTTGCTTGACGGATTGGTACTCCCGGGGAGATAATCCCTTTGAGGGAACGTCGATATACTGATATTTGATACGGCGCTCCTTGAACCAGCGCTCCGCCTTCTTCGTATCGAAGGATTTGGAGGAGCCGAAGATCTGAATGTTCATAGATAACTTCCTTATTATACAGACTGGAGGGGTAGTTTTATGACGGATGCGGTCAGAACATTAAAGGAATGGACCGACGCGGCCCGGAAAATCGTCTTTTTCGGCGGAGCCGGAGTGTCCACGGAGTCCGGGATCCCGGATTTCCGCAGCACCGGCGGATTGTACCATCAGGAGTGGAAATACCCTCCGGAGACTATTTTAAGCCATACGTTTTATAAAAGCAATCCCGAAGAATTTTTCCGCTTTTACCGGGCGAAAATGCTTTGCCCTGACGCAAAGCCCAACGCCGCCCACAAAAAGCTGGCGGAATGGGAGCGGGAGGGGAAGCTGCTGGCAGTGGTGACCCAGAACATCGACGGACTTCATCAGGCCGCTGGCAGCAAACAGGTCTATGAGCTGCACGGCAGCGTACACAGGAATTACTGCGAAAAATGTGGAAAATTCTACGATCTGGATCACATCCTCCACACCACAGGAGTTCCCCGGTGCGATTGCGGCGGCGTCATCAAGCCGGACGTGGTGCTCTATGAGGAGGCCCTGAATGACCGGATCATCGACGGCGCGGTGAACGCTATCGCGCAGGCGGATCTGCTGATCGTGGGCGGCACCTCCCTGAATGTGTGGCCTGCGGCGGGACTTATCAACTATTTCCGTGGGGACCGGCTGGCCCTCATCAACAAATCCCCGGTGGCCCGGGATCTGGCGGCTGGGCTGGTCATTACGGACCCCATTGGCGAGGTTTTGTCCCAGCTTTGAGGCCCTGTTTTTCCGGGCGGTTTTGCCGCCCGGAAAATTTTTTTAGAAAAACCGCAAATTCTGGTTGACATTATGGATACGAATGGCTATAATAATCAAGCAGTCTTTTTTAGGCGGTATTTGTTTGCGGCTGTGCTGGAACTGGTAGACAGGCCAGCTTGAGGTGCTGGTGTCGATTCGACGTGTGGGTTCAAGTCCCGTCAGCCGCACCAGTTTTCTCTCCGGAAAGATTGCTTATGCGCGCGAGTGGTGGAATTGGCAGACTCGCTAGATTCAGGTTCTAGTGTCCGTTACGGACGTGCGGGTTCAAGTCCCGCCTCGCGCACCAGAAAGCCCCATCGGAGGCAACTCCGATGGGCACCCTTCGGGGATTAACTTCATATTGATACGCGCGAGTGGTGGAATTGGCAGACTCGCTAGATTCAGGTTCTAGTGTCCGTTACGGACGTGCGGGTTCAAGTCCCGCCTCGCGCACCAAACAAGAGCATCACTGTAAAGTGATGCTCTTTTGTTCTTAGGCCGGATAGGAGGCGAAATCATGACAAAGGACGAGCTGCGGGAAAAGGCCAACGATCTGCCCTTACAGCCCGGCGTCTATCTGATGATGGACAAGACCGGGAAGGTCATCTATGTGGGCAAGGCGAAAAAACTGAAAAACCGGGTGAGCCAGTATTTTCAGGACAGCGCGGCCCACAGTGTCAAGACCCGGCAGATGGTCAGTCAGGTAGATCATTTCGACACAATCTTCGTCACCAGTGAATTTGAGGCGCTGGTGCTGGAAAACTCCCTCATCAAGCGGCATATGCCCCGGTACAACATCCTGCTGAAGGATGACAAGGGCTATCCGCTGGTGCGCCTCAGCCGGGGGCGGTATCCGAAATTCACTCTGGTGAATCGACCCGCCAATGACGGCGCGAAGTACTTCGGTCCCTTTGGCGGGCGGTACGAGACCCGTCAGGCAGTGGATGCGGTATGTCAGGCTTTGCGCCTGCCCACCTGCCGCCGACAGTTTCCGCGGGACATCGGCGCGGAGCGGCCCTGCCTGAATTTCCACATGGGCCGGTGCGACGGGTTCTGCCGCCCGGAGATGCCGGAGGCGGAATATGACCGCCGGATGGAGCAGGCGGCCCAGTTGTTGGAGGGACGCTCCAAGCAGCTCCTCCGGGACATGACCGCCGAGATGGAAGCGGAGGCGGAGGCCCTGCGGTTTGAGCAGGCGGCCCAGCTGAGAGACCGTATCCAAGCCATCAGCGCCCTGAGCAAAAAGCAGACCGTCATCGCGGGACTGTGCGCCGATACGGACGTGTGGGGCGTGTTCCGGGGGGCGGGCAAGAGCGGCTATGCCGTTCTTCACATGGAAAACGGCGATCTGGTGGGCCGGGAGACGGAACTGCTGACCGCGCCTATGGAGGAATCGGCGGCGGAGCTGCTGGCGGCGGTCACGGCCCAGTATTATCTGCCGCGGGCCATTCTGCCCCATGAGATCTTGCTTTGCGTGGACACGGGGGACTGCGAGGAACTGTCCGAGGCCCTGACCCAGCGGGCGGGGCATAAGGTCTGGGTCCATGTGCCCCAGCGGGGAGAGAAGTCCACACTGGCGGATATGGCGGTCCGCAACGCACAGGAGGAGGTCCGGCGGGCCACCACCGCCGAGGAAAAAACAGCGTATACGCTGGAAGCCCTGCAAAAAATGCTGAACCTGCCCCAGCCGCCCAGACGGATGGAGTCTTTCGATATTTCCAACACCGGCGCCAGCGACATTGTGGCGTCCATGGTGGTCTATCAGGGGGCGAAGCCTTTGAAATCCGCCTATCGCCGGTTTCAGATCAAGGAGCTGACTGGTGGCCATCCCGATGACTACGGCTCCATGCGGGAGGTCCTGCGGCGGCGGCTGCAAAGGGCGGCGGACGAGGACGAAAAGTTCCTGCCCTTGCCGGATGTGTTTTTGATCGACGGCGGCGTGACCCATGCCGACGCCGTCCGGGAGGTGGCGGAGCAATTCGACTGCACGGTGCCCATCTTCGGCATGGTGAAGGATGACCGCCACCGCACCCGGGCGCTGGTCACCCCGGAGGGGCGGGAGATCGGCATTGTGAATGATCAAGCGGTGTTTTCACTCATCGGCCAGATCCAGGAGGAGACCCACCGTTTCGCCATCACCTATCACCACCAGCACCATACCAAGAGCGCCATGCGCTCCGCACTGGACGGCGTTCCCGGTCTGGGACCCAAGCGGCAGGCGGAGCTGCGGAAGCATTTCGGCACGGTGAAGGCCATCCGGGAGGCGGACGAGACGGCACTGGCGGCGGTGCTGCCGCAAAATGTGGCCCATACCCTTTGGATCAGACTCCATGAAAAGGAATCCACTTAAAAAAACGTCCTGCTGCCCCACGGGGCAGCGGGGCGTTTCCGCCATCGGGCGTATCCACCCCGCCTGTCGCCTGTTTTCGCAAGATTTCAGTAGAAATACCATTGTGTATTTGCCGGTAAACTGATATAATAAAAAAACCTATCGGATGAATTTCATGATTTCTGAGGGACAGGCCAGCCTGCCCCATCGGAGAATGAGGTAAGGAATGAGCAATAAGAAACTCTCCCGCCTGTTGGAGCCGAATTTAAAATTTTATTTCGCCGTTATGTTGCTGTTCGCCGTGGCGGCCATCCCTGTCAACTGGCAGCTGGCCTTGGCTGAGGGAACGCTGACCGTTCTGCTGTACTTCTATTTCCGACAGAGCAATCAGAAGCGGCGGCAGGGCGTTTTGCAGTACATCGACTCTGTCACCGGCAGCGTGGACACCGCCAGCAAGTCCACCCTCATCAACTCCCCTCTGCCCACGCTGGTGTTCCGGCCGGATACGGGGGAGATCATCTGGAGCAACGAGAGCTTTTTGCAGCTGGCCGGCGTCCGGGAGCATCTCTTTGAGATGCGGCTTTCCGAGGCCGTACCGGATTTCCAGGTCCAGTGGCTGCTGAGCGGAAAGCAGGAAAGCCCGGAGCGGGTGGAACTGAACAATCACCGTTTCCGGGTCTACGGCAGTCTGGTGCGCTCCCGGAACCGCACCGGCGTGCAGAGCCTGGTGGCCACCACCTACTGGGTGGAGACTACGGAGGCTGATCATCTGAGAGAGGTCTACGAGGCCAGCCGCCCGGTGGCGGCGATCCTGATGCTGGATAACTACGAGGATCTGATGAAGGCCTGCGAGGATACCCAGCGCAGCGCGGTTCTGGCACAGATCGATGAAAAATTGCAGATCTGGGCCAACGCGGGCCAGGGTATCCTGCTGAAAACGGACCGGAATCATTACCTGTTCCTGTTTGAAGAACAGTATTTCCAGCATTTTGTAGATGAAAAGTTCTCCATTCTGGACACTGTCCGGGCGATCCGCGTGGCGGAGAATATCCACCCAACCCTGTCCATCGGCATCGGTAAGGATTCTCCCAGCATCCCGGAGCTGTATAAAAACGCCAAGCTCTCGCTGGAAATGGCACTGAGCCGGGGCGGCGATCAGGCGGTGGTGCGGAATCAGGTGGACTTCGCCTTCTACGGCGGCCGCACCAAGGCCACGGAGAAGCGGACCAAAGTGAAATCCCGCGTGATGGCCAACGCCTTCCGGGAGCTGATCGCAGACGCGGGAGAGGTCTACATCATGGGCCACTCCTTTGCGGATATGGACGCTGTGGGCGCTGCCGCGGGTATCTGCTGCGCCGCCCGGAAGCGGGGAAAGCAGGCCCGGATCGTCATTGACCGGGAGCACACCGCGGCCGAGACCCTGATCGCCCGGCTGGACGCACTGCCGGAGTACAGCGGTGTGTTCCTTACCCCTGCTGAGGCATTTTTGCAGATGCGGGCCGACACGCTTCTGGTGGTGGTGGATACCAACCGTCCGGACATGGTGGAAAATCCCCAGCTTTTGGAATCCTGCAACCGGGTGGCGGTCATTGATCATCACCGCCGGGCAGCGACTTATATCGAAAACGCTGCCTTCAACTTCCACGAGCCTTACGCCTCGTCCGCCAGCGAACTGGTGACGGAGCTGCTGCAATATCTGGTGGAGCCTACCGACCTTCTGCGGGAGGAAGCAGGGGCGCTGCTGGCAGGTATCGTGCTGGATACCAAGCATTTCACCCAGCGGACCGGCGGCCGCACCTTTGAGGCGGCGGCCTTCCTGCGGCGTTCCGGCGCGGATACGGCGGAGGTCCAGCGGCTGTTCCAAGGCGATTTGAAGGATATGGTCACGAAATATGACATCATCCGCCGCGCGGAGATGTACCGGAGCAACATCGCGGTCTCCGTGGTGGAGGAGTCGGGCGTGGACCGCGTTGCGGCAGCTCAGGCGGCGGACGATCTGCTGACCCTGAAGGGCGTTCAGGCTTCCTTCGTGATCTACGCCGCCGAGGGAGCGGTGCTGATGTCAGCCCGGTCTCTGGGCGAGATCAACGTGCAGGTGATTCTGGAGGCCTTGGGCGGCGGCGGCAACTCTACCACCGCAGGCGCACGGATCGAGGACACGGACCCGGAGAGTGTCCGTCAGCAGTTGATCGGGGTCCTGGACGCGTATTTTGAAAAGTGAGGCAGCCTATGAAGGCGTTTTTGAAGGCGTATGCGGTCTGCCTGATCCTGATGGAGGTATTTATCTTCTTTGGTGGGTGGATGCTGTTTGATCTCAGAGGCGTCGGAATCTATCGGGCAGGCGCTGTGATCGCGCTGATTCTGGCGATTGCTGTCTGCGCGTGGAGCAGCACGGCACAAAAGGTCGAAGCGCTGGAAGCAGAGCTTCAGGAATTGAAAAAGCAAATTCATTCAGAACATTCGGAAAGTGAGGATATATAACATGAAAGTGATTTTACAGCAGGACGTGAAGGGTCAGGGCAAGAAGGGCGAGATGATCGAGGTTTCCGAGGGCTACGGCCGGAACTTCCTTCTGCCCAGAAAGCTGGCGGTGCCTGCCACGGCGGACGCCATCAACACCATGAACCTGAAAGAGAAGGCCCGCAAGGCCGAGGAAGCCCGGCTGAAGGCTGAGGCGCAGGAGATCGCCGGGAAGCTCCAGAACTGCCCCGTGAAGCTCAGCGCCAAGGCCGGCAACGGCGGCAAGCTGTTCGGCGCCGTGACCAACAAGGAGATCTCCGAGGGCCTGAAGGCCCAGTACGGCGTGGATATTCCCAAGCAGAAGATCGTGCTGGATGAGCCGATCAAGGCCTACGGCAGCTATCAGGTGAAGGCCAAGCTGGGCTTTGAGGTCAGCGGTACCGTGTACGTCACCGTCTGCGAGGAGAAGTAAGACTAATTCAAGGGGGATCAGGATACACCGTCGCGGCAATACGATTTGCAGTCTCTATGATAAGACTGCAAATCGTGCCGCATCCTCGAAACAGCCTTGCTTATTCCGCCACTGGCGGCGCTGCGGCGGTTTCCCCTTGAGTAAACCCTGCACCAGTGAGATCCGCTCACTGGTGAACGCTGCCCAAGGCAGCTGAGTCAATGTGTTTTTGTCAGGTACAGAAGGTGAATTGCCCCGCAGGGGCAAGAGAGGCTCCCCTGGGGGACGCCCTGACAAAAATGATTGCATGTCTGAATGTCTAACTTGCGCTTCCGGAGAAGCGGGAAGGAGAGTTCCATGGCTAACGAAGATCTTCTGCTGCGGCAGATGCCCCATTCGTTGGAAGGCGAGCAGGCCGTTTTAGGTTCCATGCTCATCGACGAGGGCTGCGTCAAGGACGTGATGGATAAGCTGGTGCCCTCGGACTTCTACCTGCGGCAGAACCGGGAGATTTTTGAGACCATCTACACCATGTTCACCTACGCCCGGCCTATTGACGGCATCACCGTCTGCGAGGAGATGCAAAAGGCCGGGACTTATGACGAAAATACCACCCGCTCCTATCTGGCGCAGCTCATGGAGATCACCCCCACCAGCGCCAACGTGATGGAGTATGTGGCCATCGTTCGGGATAAGGCGTTGCTGCGGGGCGTTGCTCAGGCGGCGGGGGAGATCACGGTGCTGGTGCAGGAGGGCATCGGAGAAGCCGCTGCCATTCTGGAAGCTGCCGAGCAGAAGATCTACGCCGTCCGCCGCGGCCAGAGTGCGCAGGATATGGTGCCTCTGCGGATGGTGCTGCCGGATGTGCTGGACCGGCTCAACGAGATGAGCGAGAGCGAAAGCCGACTTCCGGGCCTGTCCACCGGCTTGTCCGCTGTGGACCGGAAGATCAGCGGCCTGAATAAATCGGACCTGATCCTGCTGGCGGCCCGTCCCGGTATGGGCAAAACCTCCTTTGCACTGAACGTAGCACTGAATGTGGCGAAGTCTGAGAAAAAGACCGTGGCCATGTTTTCACTGGAAATGTCCCGGGAGCAGCTGGCGACCCGGCTTCTCAGCTCCGAGGCCTGTGTGGAGAACACCCGGCTTGTTACCGGCTCTCTGCGGGAGACGGACTGGGAGAAGATCGCCGCCGCTGCCGGCGTATTGAATAGAGTGGATATCCGTATTGACGATAACCCCATGCTGAGCGTGGCGGATATGAACGCCAAATGCCGCCGGATCGACAGCTTGGGCCTGGTAGTCATCGACTATCTGCAGTTGATGACCTCCGCATCCGGTGGACGCAGCGGCGAGAACCGTCAGCAGGTGGTCAGCGAAATGTCCCGTATGCTGAAGGTCATGGCCAAGGAACTGAATGTGCCGGTGATCTGTCTGAGCCAGTTGTCCCGTGCTAACGAGAAGCGGGACGATAAACGGCCCATGCTGTCGGACCTCCGTGAATCCGGCGCCATCGAGCAGGATGCCGACATCGTAATGTTCCTGTACCGTGACGATTACTATAACGAGGATTCCGAAAAGCGGAATATTGCCGAGTGTATCGTAGCGAAAAACCGTCACGGCGAGACCGGCAAGGTGGAGCTGCGGTGGATGCCGGAGTACACCACCTTTGCCACGCTGGAAAACCGCTATGATGAGGATGACTGATCCTCTGACGGCGGTGGAACTGCCGGAGGGCGGCGCACTGTGCGCCGTGTCCGGCGGACTGGACTCCATGTGCCTGCTGGAAATGACGGTCCGGCAGGGACAGAAGCAGGGACGGCGGGTAGCCGCCGCCCATTTCAATCACCAGCTCCGGGGGGCGGAGGCGGACCGGGACGAGGCCTTCGTCCGGGACTGGTGCGCCGCCCGTGAAATTCCTTTTTTCGCGGGCCGGGGCGATGTCCGGGTCTTTGCGGAGGAAACCGGGCGCACCGTTGAGGAAGCCGCCCGGCAGCTGCGCTATAAATTTTTGGAGGAGACCCGGCGGCGGGAGGGCTTTGGCTGCATTCTGACCGCTCACCACGCCGATGACAGCGCAGAGACTATGCTTTTAAATCTGCTGCGGGGCACGGGCCTGAAAGGGTTGACCGGGATCCCAGAAAAGCGGGACTGTATCCTGCGTCCGCTGCTGGGTGCGACCCGGGCGGAGCTGGCGGCCTACGCCGCAGAACACCGCATCCCCTTTGTGGAGGATTCCACCAATGGGACGGACGATGCGGCCCGGAACATGCTGCGCCATCAGGTGCTCCCGGTTTTGAAGAAGCTGAATCCCAGAGTTGTGGAGAACATGAGCCGCACGGCATCGCTGCTGGCGGCGGATGAAGCGGCTCTGGACGCTGCGTGTCGAAAACTGCTGGCCCAATGCGCCGTGACCCCAAACGTTTCCGGAATGATCCCCCTCGCCGTGCTGCAAGACGCGCCGGAGGCCCTGCGGGGACGGCTGGTGCTGGCGGTGCTGGCGGCGGTGGCAGGCCATGAAAAGGACTTGACCGCCGCTCATATCCGGGCGGTTTTGACGTTGGACCGGGGCCAGCTTTCCATGCCCTACGGCGTCACGGTCCTCCGGGAGTCGGCGGCGCTGCGCTTTTTCAAGGCGGCGTCTGCGCCGGCGGTGCAGGCTGTTTCCGTGGGAGAGACCGTCACATTCGGTCAGTGGCAGGTTAGTCTGGCAGAGTCGGCCGGTGAGGGTGTTCTCATTTCCATCTCGGAGACCGCCGACCTGACTGTGACGGCCTGGGACTCCAAGGACCGACTGAACGGCCGCACTGTCAAGCGCCTGTGCGGAGAACGGGGAATTTCTCCACAGGAGCGGGACCGGCTTCCGGTCCTGCGGGTGAACGGCATCGCGGTGGCGGTGCCGGGGCTGCCTATCCAGGAAAATTTCGCGCCGGACCGATATGAGCGGGCGGTGCGGGTGATATTTTTAAAAGTGACAGAGGAGAACAACAATGAATAGTGAGATGGAGAAAGACATTCTCAAGGTTCTGGTAACGGAAGAGGAGTTGAAGACCCGGATCGCGGAGTTGGGTGAGGAACTGTACAAGCGGTATGAGAGACACCGCCCCCTGTTTCTGGGGGTGCTGAAGGGCTCCTTCATTTTCATGGCGGACCTGATGCGGGCTTCCCAGCTGATGTGCGACGTGGAGTTCATCGCCGTCAGCTCTTACCAGAACGGCACCGTGTCCAGCGGCCGGGTGCAGATCACCCATGATCTCCAGCAGGACATCACGGGCCGGGAAATTGTCATTGTGGAGGATATTCTGGACTCCGGCAATACTCTGGCCTTCCTGAAAAGCTATCTGATGGCAAAGGGTGCCAAGAGCATCTCTATCGTGACGCTGCTGGATAAGCCCTCCCGCCGGGAAAAGGCGGTGGAAGCGGATCTGTCCGGCTTTGTGGTGCCGGACGAATTCGTGGTGGGCTACGGTCTGGATTATGCCCAGCTTTACCGGAATCTGCCTTACATCGGTGTGCTGAAGCCCGCCGTTTACGAAAACACCTGAGCATGACCGGCGCTTCCCGGCAGGTGCGGGAACCGCCGCAGCCGCCTGTATGCGGCGATAATACAGAAAGGGGGTATCCCCCGTATGGTAAAAAGAAGACCCGGCGTCAGCATTCTGCCGCTGATGCTGATCGTGATTTTATGTGTCAGCTGGCTGACCCAGCTCAATCAGCGGGATGAGATGACCTATGATGAGATGGTGCAGCTTTTTGAGCAGCAGAAGGTGGAAGCCTTCCGCTTTACGGATTCCAGCACGCTGATGCTGCAGGTCAAGGGCAGCGACCAGCCGGTCCGCTGCCGGATCCATGACTATACCCTCTTTTACAGCGATCTCAACGATCTGGTAAAGGAGCAGAAAGCAGCAGGGATCATCAAATCTTACAGCTATCCCCCTCCGGAGGGGACTGACTGGCTGGGGATCATGCTCCCCTATCTGATGATGGCGCTGATGTTCGGCGGTATGTGGTACCTCATGAGCGTCCGGGCACAGGGAGGCATGGGGCCGGACCGGATGGCAAAGTTTGGCTCCGCACAGATCCGTGGTCTCAGCGAAAAGGATAAGCAGGTCACCTTTGCCGATGTGGCGGGAGCCGACGAGGAAAAGGAGGAGCTCCGGGAGATCGTGGAGTTCCTAAAAAATCCAAAGAAGTATATCGATCTGGGCGCCCGAATCCCCAAGGGCGTGCTGCTGGTGGGCCCTCCAGGCACCGGCAAGACGCTGCTTGCCAAGGCGGTGGCCGGCGAGGCCGGCGTGGGCTTCCTGTCCATTTCCGGTTCCGACTTTGTGGAACTGTATGTGGGCGTAGGCGCCAGCCGTGTCCGGGACCTGTTTGAGCAGGCGAAAAAGCAGTCCCCCGCCATTGTGTTCATTGACGAAATCGACGCCGTGGGCCGCCAGCGCGGCACCGGTCTGGGCGGCGGTCATGACGAACGTGAGCAGACCTTGAACCAGCTTTTGGTAGAGATGGACGGCTTTGCCGCCAACGAGGGCGTGGTGGTCCTGGCCGCCACCAACCGGGCGGATGTGCTGGACCCCGCATTGCTGCGGCCCGGACGGTTTGACCGGCAGGTGTATGTAGGTCTGCCGGACATCAAGGGCCGGGAGGAGATCCTGAAGGTCCACGCCAAGGGGAAACCCCTTGCGGAGGACGTGAGCCTCCGTAAGCTGGCTCAAGGCACTGCGGGCTTTACCGGCGCGGATCTGGAGAACCTCATCAACGAGGGCGCGCTGCTGGCAGCCCGGAAGGATCAGCACTTCATCACCATGCAGGATCTGAAGGATGCGGAGATCAAGGTCATCGCCGGTCCGGAGAAAAAGAGCCGGGTGATCCCCCAGCACGAGCGGGAACTGACAGCCTATCACGAGGCGGGCCATGCGGTGGTCATGCACATGCTGCCGGGACAGGACCCGGTGAGCCAGATCACTATTGTCCCCAGAGGTATGGCCGGCGGTATGACCATTTCCCTGCCGGAGGAGGACCGCTCTTACCTTTCCAAGCACTACATGGAGGATCAGATCGTGGGTCTGCTGGGCGGCCGTGTGGCTGAGAAGCTGTGTCTCAACGATATTTCCACCGGCGCCAGCAACGACATCCAGCGTGCCACCGCCATTGCCCGGAAGATGGTGACGGTATATGGCATGAGCGAGCGGCTGGGAACCGTGTCCTTTGACAGCGGCAATGACGAGGTGTTCATCGGACGCACCATGGGACACAGCCGGGGCTATTCCGAGGCTGTGGCCGCCCAGATCGATCAGGAGGTCAAGGATCTGGTGGACGGCGCCTACCGCCGCTGCCAGGATATTCTGGAAGCGCAGCGGGATAAGTTGGAGCAGGTGGCCCAGTACCTGCTGGAGCACGAGACTATGGAGCGGGATGCCTTCCTGACGGTGTTCGGAGAGAAAACCCATGAACAGCCGGAGGACGTTCAGACTGCGGACGCCGAGGATCAAGACTAAAGTACACGCCGGGGGAGCTATGCTCCCCTGGCGTTCAGCGTGGCGAAAATATTTTCGCCACACTGCTCTTATTTTCAGAACTTTATTAAAGTCCTGAAAATATTTGATTTCAATGATGCGGGACACCCTTCTTGGGTTTCCCGCACACACCCTTTACCCGCAAGGGGTATGCAGCATCCGTAAAGCGGCAGAGCCGCTAACGGCTGCCCTACCTTACCGTCACGGAGGATCTACCACTTTATCGATAGTTTCACACGCCGGAGGAGCATAGCTCCCCCGGCGTTGCATTTTAGGCGGACTTCGTGTATACTGGTAACAATTTCTGAAACCGAGACGGGCTTGGAAAAGCCTTTGCAAAAAGGAGCGTTTATGTACTATGTGATTTTCGGCCTGCTGGGGGCGGCGCTGCTGGGCGCCGATCAGTGGGTCAAGGCCTGGGTCATGGGCCATTTGCAGATGGGGGAGACCACTTCTTTGTTTCCGGGATTTCTGGAACTGATGCGGGTCCACAACTACGGCGCGGCGTGGTCCAGCTTTGCCGGGCAGAAGTGGCTGCTGCTGGGTGTCACCGGCGTCATTTTGGCGGTGGTACTGTGGGTGCTGGCTCGGAAGATCGTCCGGCACCCGCTGGGGATCTGCGCCTGCTGCCTGATCCTCTCAGGCGGCATCGGCAATATCATCGACCGGTTCCGGCTGGGCTATGTGGTGGATATGCTCCGCTTCCAGTTCTGGCCCAGCTATCCCACGTTCAACGTGGCGGATGTGTGCATCGTGTCCGGGGCTATTCTGGGCGCGATCTACTATGTGTTACTCTATGAAAAGCATGACAGGAGGAAAACGGATGGAGCCTCTGATCCTGCAAACGGCCAGTGAGGACGCCGGAAAACGGCTGGACGCATGGCTGGCAGAGCAAACGGAGCTGACCCGCTCCGCCGTTCAAAAGCTGATGGAGGAGGGCCGGGTGACGGCGGCGGGAAAACCCCTCGCTAAAAACACCCGGCTGACCGGCGGGGAAACGGTGTCTGTGGAACTGCCGGAGCCGGAGGCGGTGGACATCGTGCCTCAGAATATCCCGCTGGACGTGGTGTACGAGGACGAGGACGTCATCGTGGTGAACAAACCGAAGGGCCTGGTAGTCCACCCCGCACCGGGACACCCGGACGGGACACTGGTGAACGCCCTGCTGTATCACTGCGGGGACAGTCTTTCCGGGATCAACGGAGAACTGCGGCCCGGCATCGTCCACCGCATTGACCGGGACACCTCCGGTCTCATCATCGCCGCAAAAAACGACTTCGCCCATGTGAAACTGGCGGAGCAGCTTCAGGATCACACGCTGGCCCGGACCTACCGCTGCATCGTCACCGGCAATCTTCGGGAGGATACCGGGACGGTGAACGCTCCCATCGGCCGCTGTCCGACAGACCGGAAGAAAATGGCTGTGGTGGCCGGCGGACGGAACGCCGTGACCCATTGGACGGTGCTGGAGCGCTATCCCGGTGTGAATTATGTAGAGTGCCGTCTGGAAACGGGCCGCACCCACCAGATCCGGGTGCACATGGCCTACATCGGCCATCCGATTTTGGGAGATACCGTATACGGCAACAAAAAACCGGTCCCCGGTTTGCAGGGACAGTGCCTTCACGCTGTAGGGCTGAAATTTATCCATCCCCGCACGGGAGAATTGGTGGAGCTGACCTGCGGTCTGCCGGAGGAATTTGAAAAGCAGCTGAAAAAATACCGGAATATGGCATAAGCAAGGGGCCTCGCTGAAAGCGAGGCCCCTGAGACTGTCGATAAAGTGGTAAATTCTCCGCGACGGTAAGGTAGGGCAGCCGTTAGCGGCTCTGCCGCTTTACGGATGCTGCATACCCCTTGCGGGTAAAGGGTGTGCGCGGGAAACCCAAGAAGGGTGTCCTGCGCCATTGAAATCCTAAGTTTTCAGAACTTTTATAAAGTTCTAAAAACTGGCTCAGCGGGGAGAAAAGACTTTTTCGACACGCTGAGGGGCCTCGCTGAAAGCGAGGCCCCTTGGCTGTTCCGCATGGTTTTTCGCGTTGTTTCGCAAATCAGGAATGGACGGCGGCGATCCGGTCTGCGATATAGGGCTGGACCGCCTCGTAGGGAATTTCCAGCGCGGCGGCCAGCTCGCCGAACAGAAGCTGCTCCGCCTGCTTGAGATAGCGCTCGTCCACCATGCCGAGGCGGCGGTTCTGGGATTCTGCCTGACGGCGCTTGGCGTAAATGGACATGGCGAGCTCCACCAGACTGCGGCAGTTATGCTGCCGGAGACTGGCCTGATACTGCTGAGTCAGCGCCTGAGTGGTGGAAGCCCGACAGGCAGCGGGATGCAGAGTGGGAATTTCACCGATAAGATCTTCCGCCTCCTGCCGGGAGATAATGGGCCGCATGGACACCTTGTCATTGTCTACCGGGGTATAGATCAAACCGCCCTGATAGATGGGTTTAAGCTGATAGTAAAGCCGCTCTTGACGGGTGCTGCCCACCCGCTCCTGCCGCCGGTCAATGGAAAGCACCCGACAGACGCCGGTGGTGCCATAGACCAGCAGATCTCCTGCCTGAAACACGGGAAGTGCCTCCTTTCCAAAAATTGCAAAGATTTCAGATTCATAACCATTCTAACATTATTTTGGCAAAAATGTCAGGGAATATACGAAAAAAGTAAAAAATCTCTGTTTTTCTGAAAAGACGGCGCCCTTTTTTGTGGAAAATATAGGGATTTGGCGCATGATATACACATGGACAGGGAAAAAGCGCCCGAAAGTGAGAACTTTCAGACGCTTTTTTTACAAATGGGAAACCAAATCCCGCACGATCCGGGCGGTCATGCCCCAGATGGCGTGGCCCCCGTAGAGCCACACCGGGACCTCTACCTTACCGCGGTTCCAAGGGTAATCCCGGGGGATCCCCACCGCTTCATAGGGGAAAGACTCCGGGACACGGGGGATCAGATCATAGGCACATGGCTGGGGCAGGGTGGTCCTGAAAAATTCCACCGGTACAGTGAACACCTCCGCTACCTCAGCGGGGGCGGGACGCAGGGCTGCGAGACCGGCAGGGGATACCAGCCCCGGCAGCGGCCGCAGAAGAAAGCCCCGCTGATTGCAGATAAAGTCCCCTTGGCCCAGAAGCCGGATCTCGGCGCGGGGGATGGATAATTCCTCCTCCGTCTCCCGGAGGGCGCAGTCTGCCGGGGTCTCTCCCGGTTCCATCTGCCCGCCGGGAAAGCAGGTCTCGCCGCTTTGACTGACCCCGGCAGACCGGACCTCAAACAGCAGGTGCAGTCCATCCGGACGCTCTACCAGAGGACACAAAACAGCATATTCGTGTCGGGCTTCCAACAGCGTGGGAACATGATCGCCGTAAAATCGGCGCAGATTTGTCAGTTCTTCTCTCATAGCAGCATCGTCAAAGCCCGCTGGCAGTTGGTGATGTCCACCGTCGGCTGGCTGGGTTCGTACTCTCCGTCCAGGGACCAGGGCAGATCCTCGTCCGTTTCCACATGAAGGGCCGACACATGGCGGAAAATGAGACCGCCGCTGTTATACTGCTGATTCAGCAAGGCCCAGATCAGATTTTGCAGCTCCGCTGCATTTTGGGGGTGGGGCACCAGCAGCAGCTCAAAGAGGCCGTCATCCAGAATGACTTCCTCCCGCTCCAGCTTCATCATACCGGCGATGGAGGTGGAGTTGGCAACGGCGCCGAACAGGTATTCACCGTCCAGCGTCTCCCCATCAGCGGTGATGCGGACCTTATAGGGGCGCAGCGTATCCAGATCCCGGAGGCTTTCCAGCAGATAGCCGAAGTGGCCCAGAGCATTTTTCACATCCTGAGAGGCGGTGTAGGATGTCCGGGTGAAGGCTCCGAAGGAGGCTACATATACGAAAATACGCTCACCGAAGCGGCCGATGTCAAGTTGACGGCGCTGACCACGGACGATGGCCTCCGCCGCCTGAACGGGATCTGAGGGGATCTCCAGACTGGCGGCAAAATCATTGGTGCTCCCCTGAGGCAGATAACCCACCACCGGAGGAGTTTTCAGCGTTTGGATGCCGGAGATGACCTCGTTGAGGGTGCCGTCGCCGCCCACGGCCACCACAGTGTCATAATCTCCGCCCTCTTGGGCGGCAATGCGGGCTGCGTCCCCGGCGGCGGTGGTGCGGCGGATACGGAGCAGATATCCGGCATCGCACAGGGCGGCAGCCGCGTCATATAACGGCCCCCGGGGCTTGCTGCGTCCCGCCCGGGGATTGACGATCATCAGGAGCTTCTTTTGGGGTTCCATGTCCATGCCTCCGAAAATGATTATAAATGTTAACAGACGGTTAAAGTAGTATAGCATGGGGAATTGAGGATTGCAATTCCCCCGGGCGACGTGTAGAATAAAGTTTGTATAAAGGTTTCGGGAGAAGTCTGCCGCAGGTGGGCGGACCCTGTCGGCAGGAGGCGGTTGGATGAAGAAAAAAGACAGCGCGGTGCGGTGGGGACTTGCCCTCTTTTTGACCGTGGGCGCGATCCTGCTTTTTTACGATACCCTCTTTGGTCGCCGGGTACTGCCATCCTTCGGCGGTCAACTGCTGAAAGCACTGCAGCCGGTTCTGATCGGCGCGGTACTGGCGTACCTGCTGGCGCCGGTCATCGACTTTATTGAAAACCTGTTTTTTCCGGAACAGATGAAAAAGGCCCACGCAGAGGGGCGTATGACCTCCCGGAGCGCCCGGGCCGTCAGTCTGGTGGTGACCTGGGCCATCATCGGCCTGCTCTGCTATCTGCTGGGCCATGTGCTGATCCCGCAGCTGTACCGGAGCGTGGTGCAGTTGGTTTCCAGCGTGGAAGGCTACTATAATACCATCAGCGGCTGGGTGGAGCATCTGCTGGAGAGCAACCCCACCGTGGAGGTTTGGGTAGCCGACCAGATGGATAAGTTCTACGAGTCCGCAACGGAGTGGCTGAAAAATCAGGTCTTTACCCGGACGCAGATGCTGATGATCGCCGTCTCCGGCGGTGTGCTCAGTACGCTGGTGTTCTTGAAGAACCTGCTGGTGGGCATGATCGTCTCTGTGTACTTCATGGCTACCAAGGAGCGCTGCGCCGCCCATGCCCGAAAGCTGGCTTACAGCCTGTTTTCCGAGGAGGCGGTCTACTGGGTCTTTCGGGGCAGCGCCAAGGTTGACCGCATCTTCTCCGGCTTTGTCCGGGGCAAACTGCTGGATTCCCTCATCATTGGCGTGCTGTGCTTCATCGGCTGCTCACTGCTGGATATGCCGTATACGCCGCTGGTGTCCGTTTTTGTGGGCGTCACCAATGTGATCCCCTTCTTCGGCCCCTTCCTGGGGGCGATCCCCAGCTTCTTCCTGATTTTGTTGGTCGATCCCATTCAGTCTTTGTATTTCCTGCTGTTCGTGCTGGCCCTTCAGCAGCTGGACGGCAACGTGATCGGGCCCAAGATCCTGGGAGAGAGCACAGGCCTTTCCAGCCTGTGGGTCATCATTGCCATTCTGGTGGGCGGCAGTTTTTTCGGCGTGGCGGGTATGTTTTTCGGCGTGCCGGTATGCGCCTGCCTGTACAGCCTGGTGGCGTTCCTGGTGGATCGGCGTCTGGCGGAAAAGGATCTCCCCGTGGAAACGGAGCATTACACCGCTCCGCTGCCGGAGCAGGAAACCGAGCCTGAAAAACCGGAGAAAACGTCGGAAAACTTGTAAAAAAGGCTTGCAATCAGCCGCAGTATCCTGTACAATACAGCCTTGCGAACATATCGTTAGAAAAATAACAAACGATGTGTCCCAAGGCTGTTTTTGCGGATTGGCCACCGCATATTCCCTCATGGATTTTCAGTACCCGTAAGGGACTGGGAATTTGCGGAACGGAGAAAACCGCTCCGCGAATACACTGACTCCCCGGAGCAGTGATATAAAAAGGAGAATTGCATATGAAGAAGAGAATCCTGACGCTTTTGGCGGCGGTCTGCCTCCTGAGCGCCGTACTCAGCGGATGCGGAGGCGGCAGCCAGAACGGGACGACCGGAACTACGGACCAGAGCACCGCGAACACCCAGACGGAAGGCCCAGCGGCCCGCACTGCGGCCGGCGAGCTGAACGTGGGCATCGCCCAGGACCTGGACAGCAGTCTTGACCCTCACAAAACCGTGAAGGCAGGAACCCGCGAGGTCATGTTCAACGTATTTGAAGGACTTTTGAAGCCCGACGCCAGCGGCAACCTGAATCCCGCTGTGGCAGAGAGCTATACCGTTTCCGAAGACCATCTGCTGTATACCTTTAAGCTCCGCGCCGGTGTGAAGTTCCACAACGGTCAGGAGGTGACGCCGGAGGACGTGATTTGGTCCTACCAGCGCTGCGGCGATGCCAATGCCCCGGCAGACATCATCCAGGTGGCGGCTTTTGCCAACGTGGAGATGTATCAGGAGGGGGATGACACCGTCTGTTTCCAGCTGCAGGAGCCCAATAATGAATTTGCGTCTTATCTGACCACCGCTGTGCTGCCCAAGGACTACGCGGAGCAGGATACCGCCCCCGTGGGCACCGGCCCGTTCAAGTTCGTTTCCCGGACGGCTCAGGAGTCCGTGGTGCTGGAGCGGTTTGACGATTACTGGGGCGGGAAGCCCGACCTGACCAAGGTCACCTACAAGATCATTGAGAATGCCGACAGCATTCTTCTCAGCCTCCAGAGCGGCGCTGTGGATGTATTTGCCCATCTGACCACCAACCAGATCCAGCAGCTTGGCGACGGCTTCCATGTGGAGGAAGGCACCATGAATCTGGTGCAGGCCCTGTACCTCAACAACGCCGAGAAGCCCTTTGACGATGTGCGGGTGCGGCAGGCTCTCTGCTACGCCATTGACCGTCAGCAGATCCTGGATCTGGCCTTCGACGGTTACGGCACCCTGCTGGGCTCCAGCATGTACCCCGCTTTCAGCAAGTATTTTGACGACGAGCTGACCAACTACTATACTTACAACACCGAAAAGGCCAAGGAACTGCTGACGGAGGCCGGTTATCCCAACGGCTTCGACATGACCATCACCGTCCCCAGCAACTACCAGTCTCACATGGATACCGCACAGGTCATCGTGGAGCAGCTGAAGGCTGTGGGCATCAATGCCACCATTCAGCCCGTCACTTGGGAGAGCTGGGTGCAGGACACCTATTCCAACCGGCAGTTCCAGTCCACTGTGGTGGGCGTGGATGCTTCCAACATGACCGCACGGGCCATGCTGGAGCGGTTCGTCTCTACCGCCAGCCGCGACTTTATCAACTACAACAACGCGGACTATGACGCTCTGTTCGCCCAAGCTCAGGCCTGCTATGACGATGGGGAGCAGACCGCCCTTTACAGAGCAATGGAAAAGAACCTGGCGGAAAACGCTGCCAACGTCTATATTCAGGACATGGCAGACTTCGTGGCAGTGCGGGATGGTCTTGAGGGCCCCTCCTTCTACCCCATCTATGTTCTGGATCTTTCCACTATCCACTATACGAAATAAGTGATGAACAGCGGACGTTTTGACGCCGCTGACCCGGAAGGGAGATGACAGTCATGCGATACACGGCGCGGAAAATTCTGACGCTGCTTGTCACCATGCTCGTCGTCTCCCTTCTGACGTTCGCGGCTTTTGCTATGATCTCCGGAGACCCCGCCGCCACCTTGCTGGGGACGCAGGCTACGCCGGAAAAGGTGGAGGCCCTCCGGACGGAAATGGGATTGAACCGCCCCATGCTGGTGCGGTACGGGGAATGGCTGGCCGGTTTCTTCACCGGAAATCTGGGCGTTTCCTTCCAGTACCGCCAGCCGGTGCAGGCGCTGTTAGGCCCGAAAATGCTGGTGACGCTGTGCTTGAGCCTGGTGAGCTTTGTGCTGATCGTTGTGGTATCGCTGCCCTTGGGATTGTTGTCTGCCAACGGAAAGCTGGACGGGCTCCACACGTTCCTGAATCAGTTCTGTATGGCAGTACCGCCGTTCTTTACCGGTATCCTCATTTCCTGGTGCTTCGGCATTTTCCTTCGGGTGTTTGTCCCCGGTGACTTTCCGGGATTGGACCGGAACCTCGGCAAGTCTCTGGTGTACTTATTCTTTGCCGCCGTGTCCATTGCCATTCCCCGGGTGGCTATGACGGTGCGGATGCTGCGCAGCACGGTCATCAGCGAAATGAACAAGCCCTATGTCCGCACGGCCATTGCCCGTGGCAATGACCGGCGGCAGGTATTGTGGGGCCATGTGCTGAAAAACTCTCTGGTGCCCACCGTCACCTTCCTGGGGCAGACTATGGCGGAGATCGTAGCGGGCAGCATCGTGGTGGAGCAGGTGTTCTCTGTTCCTGGACTGGGGCGAATGCTGGTGGCCTCCATTTCCAGTCAGGACTACCCTGTGGTGGAGGCCATCGTGGTGATCCTGGCCTTCTGGGTGGTGCTTTCCGGCACTCTGGCGGATCTGGTCAATCGCTGCATCGACCCCCGGATGGGAGGGATCGGCAAATGAAAAAGAGAAATCCTTATCTGACCGTGGGACTGGTGATGACCGGCATCCTGACGGCTCTGATCGTTCTCGGCTTTTTCTGGACGCCCTATGACCCCAACGCCATGGCAGCGGGGCCGAAGCTGACGGGGCCGTCTCTGGCCCACCTGATGGGAACGGACAGCTTTGGCCGGGATATTTTCAGCCGGGTGCTGAAAGGCGCCGGGACCACCTACGGGATCGCGCTGTGTACTGTGGCCGTGGGCGCGGTGTGCGGCACGGTGCTGGGCGCCGTTACCGGCTATTTCGGCGGCATTGTGGACGATGTGCTGATGCGCCTTGGCGATGTGCTGACGGCATTTCCCAGTATTCTGCTGGCACTGGTGGTCATCAGCCTGCTTGGCCCTGGCAAGACGCGGAATGTGATCCTCGCTCTGGGCCTGGTGTTCATCCCCAGCTTTGCCCGGATGGCCCGTGGTACCTACGCCGGGCTGCGGGAGGTCAACTATGTAAAAAGCGCCCGGCTCATGGGAGCTTCCAGCAGCCGCATCCTGTGGCGGCATATCCTGCCTAATACTTGGAGCGTGCTGCTGCCGGCGCTGACCATCGGCTTCAACAACGCTGTGCTGGCGGAGGCATCCATGAGCTATCTCTGCATTGGCGTAACGCCGCCGGACGCCTCTCTTGGCTATATGCTCTCGGAGAGTCAGGGCATGTTTATGAGCGCGCCCTGGTACGCGCTGGGAACGGGCCTGACCCTTGTGTGGATGGTGTTCGGCGTGGGACTGATCGGCGAAGGACTGCAGCGCCGGGGCGGAGGTGAGGTCTGATGCTGGAAATTCAGGATCTGCATGTGAAATTTCATAACCGGGACCGGGAAGCGGTCAGCGGTGTGAGCCTGACCATTCAGGACGGCGAAATTTTGGGTCTGGTGGGCGAATCCGGCTCCGGAAAATCCGTCACCGCCATGAGCGTGGCGGGTCTGCTGCCCCGGAAGCAGTGCGACTATACCGGCCGCATCCTGCTGGACGGGCAGGAACTGCTCCACGCGGACCGGTCCGTTTTGCGGGAGATTCAGGGAGCGGAGATCGGCGTGGTGTTTCAGGAGCCCCAAAGCTGCATGGACCCCCTGATGAAAATTGGGCCTCAGGTGGAGGAGACCCTGCGGATCCACACCCAGATGCCGAAAGAGGAGCGCCATCAGCGGGCGATGGCGGCGATGGCGGCAGCAGAACTGCCGGACCCGGAGGGGATCTGCGACAAATACCCCCACGAGCTTTCCGGCGGTATGCTCCAGCGGGCTATGATCGCGGCGGCTATCGTGAACCGGCCCAAGCTGCTGCTGCTGGACGAGCCTACCACGGCACTGGATGTGACCATTCAGGCCCAAATTCTGGAAATGCTGAAAAAGCTGAACCGGGAGAGCGGCGTGTCCATGCTGTTCATCTCCCATAACCTGAATGTGGTACGGAAGCTGTGCCGCCGGGTGGCGGTGATGCAGCGGGGCGTTCTGGTGGAGGAGGGAGATACCGATCAGGTATTCTACCATCCTCAGCACCCCTACACCCAAAAGCTGATCGACGCCATCCCCACCCGGAACCGAAAGGAGGAGCGGCCATGACGGACGAATTGGTACTCTCCCTTCAACATGTTACCGCCGGGTATCGGGAAGGCGGCGTGCTGGGCCGTAAGTACTTTCACGAGGTGCTCCACGATGTTTCCTTCGATGTGCACCGGGGTGAAATTTTAGGATTAGTAGGCGAATCCGGCACCGGAAAATCCACGCTGGCCAAGACGATCTTGGGGATGGTGCAGCCGGAGGCCGGACAGGTCATCCATTATACGAAACGGCCTCAGATGATCTTTCAGGACCCGTACAGCTCTCTGAACCCGGCGTATCCGGTGGAGTGGCTGTTAGAGGAGCCGCTGCGGATCTACGGAAAGTATGACGGCCCGGAGCGGAAGCGCCGGGTCCGGGAGATGCTGGAACGGGTGGAGCTGCCGGAGGAAGTGCTGAGGGCGAAGCCATCGGAGCTTTCCGGCGGACAGCGGCAGCGGGTGTCCATCGCCGTGGCCCTGATCCAGCGGCCCCGCTTCCTCATTGCTGACGAGCCGGTCAGTGCACTGGACGTGACCATTCAGGCCCAGATTTTAAAACTGCTGCGGGAGCTGCGGGATGAACTGGACCTCAGCTACCTGTTCATCTCTCACGATCTGAACGTGGTCTACCAGCTTTGCGATTCTGCTCTGGTGATGAAGCAGGGGCGCATTGTGGAACAGGGGACGGTGGACGAGCTGTTCGACCATCCCAAGGACCCGTACACAAAGCAGCTGTTGGCGGCGGCGGAATAACCGCATAGCCGAACAACTGGATATAAGGACAGCAGGCGGTTCCGCCTGCTGTTTCCAAATCCTGAGCTTGAAAAATGACAGATGAGGCATTGCTATGAGCTTCTGGAAAAAATATCGAAAACTGCATATCTGGCTGGCTGTCGATCTGACGGTGTTGGGCCTGTATCTGGCTCTGCGGCAGAACCAGCAGCTGATGAACAGCTTTGCGGATCACGTCACCACACCGCTGAAGGCGGCGTTGGGGCGGCTGTGCGCGCTTACCAGCCTGTCCATCATGGAAATCCTGTATGCTCTGGCGGCGGTAGGGGCTGTGGCATATACCGTCTGGTCAGTGATCGCCGTGGTGAAGGCCAGGGGTCACCGGGGACGGCGGGTATACAGCGCCCTTTTGGGAGCGGCGGACGGTATTTTGACAGTTTACGTCCTGTTCTGCCTCATGTGGGGCGTGAACTACTGGACGGACAGCTTTCAGGACCGCTCCGGCATCACAGCTCAGCCAGTGGCTGCGGAAGATCTGAAAAACGTGACCGCCTATTTCGCGGAACGGCTGTCCGAAACGGCGGACACGGTGCCACGGGACGAAAACGGCGTGTACGCGGTGTCGAAAGAGCAAATCCTTTCAGAGAGCCGGTCTGTCTACGGCGGCGTGACGGAACTGTTTCCCTTTCTGAAATTTCCGGATACCGGGGTCAAGGCAGTGCGCTGCTCCCGGATCATGAGCGTCATGGGCTTTACCGGGGTGTATTTCGCCTGTGTGGGGGAGTCCAATGTGAATGTGGACAGCCCCGCCTGCCTGCTGCCCTCCACCATCGCCCACGAGCTGGCCCACCAGCGGGGCGTCGCGTGGGAGCAGGAGTGTAACTTCTTGGGCGTGTTGGCCTCTGTCACCAGCGGGATGCCGGACTACATATATTCCGGCTGGCTGCTGGGATTCATCCACCTTGGCAACGCCTTGTACGAAACAGACCCGGAGGCTTACTGGGCCATTCGGGGCACCCTTCCGGCAGCGGTGGAGGCAGACCTCCGGGACAACAGCGCCTATTGGGATCAGTTCCGGGACAACGTGGTGGAAAAGGTATCCGACACAGTGTATGACACCGCGCTGAAATCCTACGGTGACGCCAACGGCATGAAGTCCTACAGCATGGTGGTGGAGCTGCTGGTGGCGTATTATAAGGATCTGGTATAAAACTTCATGCATGAGCAGCGCACTACGAAAACGCGCAAATGCCAGTGCATGAAGTTTTCGCGCATCATTTCCGGTTGCCCCGCAGGGGCGAGGAAATGGCGCATTTCTTAATTTTGCTATGCTTTTGCGCAGAAAAAAGGACTTCCGCATTCTGCGGAAGTCCTTTTTGGATCATTGGGGCAGTTCGTTTTCCTTGGGCCAGGGGTGCAGCGCATAGGACTGCTCCGGGGTCATGGCAAAATACTGCTTTGTGCCGGTGTTCCCCTGATCCCCCCAGGTGGCGTCGATGTGGACGGTCTCGCCGTCCAGTGTGGCCACGGTCCAGATGTGGGTGGCGTTGGGGAGAGCGTAGCAGTCAATGCCCTCCAGCTTCAAAAGCAGATTGTAAGCGCCGGTATACCCGTCGCAGACGGCCTTGCCGTTATGAAACAGGCTGTAGGGCAGGTGGCTGACGGAGGTGTTGTCCCCGGCGTCATCGTAGGTGCAGTTGGCGGCAATCCACTGGTAATAGGCCCAGGCGATCTCCCGCTGGGTGGAGGCGGGGGTAATGGTCCCCTGCTGCCACAGCGCGTCATGGACGGCGATGGCGGCGGTCAGCGCTTCTGAACGGTATTCCTCGGTACGGTCGCCGGCGATGGAACTGAATTTCAGAATCATGGTTCCGGCGGCGTTATAGGAGCAGGAGGCGTTGTTATAGCCTTGCTCGCAGTACCGCTTGACCGCCAGCAGGGCATTGTTCAGAGTTTCCTGAGCACTGGAAACGGTAAAGCCCTGATCGTATTTCAGGGACAGGGTGTTTTCCCCCTGAGAGAGCATATAGCGGACGGCCTGGTCATAGTCCGCCGCAGTCTCTGGGGCGGCTATGTAGGTCCCCGCCGTGACCAGATCCTCGTAGGCGGCCCCCTCGGCGCTGTAAAGCTCCGGCAGGTGCCAGTCCGGCGTCAGCCGAAGGGAGGGATCCACCATCCGGGTCAGCATGGCCGCGGCGGCCCCTCTGGTGATGGGAGAATCCGGCAGAAAGGAGCCAGTCTCGTCGCTGCCCACGCTGATCCCGCAGCGGTAAAGCTTGAGGATATCATCATAATAAGGCGTGTATTCCGTCACGTCGGTGATCCGGCGGCGGCTGGCGTAGGCCTGAGTGATGAGGGAATCGTTGACCGGGGGCAGTACTGTTTCCGGCAGGAGATTTGCCAGCACATGGGCCATCTGGGCTCGGGCAGCCACATCGGCGAGCTGCTCGTCCAGAGCCTTGTCTAAAACGCCCTCCGCCTGTAAGTACCAGAGATAGGGGGCGTAGACCCGCTGGGCGTCCTTCAATCCAATGGCGGCGGCAGTGAAGGCGGCGGGACCGGCCTCCGGGTCCCCGGTGCGGTACAGGCTGCGGATGCGCCCGGCGAAGATCACCGACTGTCCCACGGTCATAGGCACCGTCAGGCCGTAAGTGCCGTCGGCCTGACCGACAGACAGACCGTATTCGTACAGGGCGGCTACATTTTCATAGAAGGTATGGTCCTCCGGCAGATCGGAGAACTGGCCGGCATAGGTTTTGCCGCGGACAAAGTTGTCCGCGCTGTTCTCCTTGGCCAGAGCGGGAACGCTCATCAGAGACAGTGCCAGCAGCAGGGACAGCGCTTGCTTTTTCATGGAGTGTCACTCCTTTCCGGAAGTCAGGACGGAAGATGCAGATCCTCCGCGGTCCGATCCTCCACATAGGGGTTGAGATAGGTATTCACCAGAGTCAGAGTTTCGTCCGGGATCAGATAAATATACGGAGATCTCCACTCATTAGGCAGGGTGGAGAAGTCGATCTTGTCCACGCCCATTTTCAAAACCTCTGTGCCCAGCCAGGCCAGATTGCCCACGGACAGGTCGGTGTCTACATACTGGTTGAAAATTTTGGCGTAATCGTCGATTTTTGTCAGGATATTGCTGGCGGTGAGCATTTTCTTCGCCACGGCCTTCAAAAACTTCTGCTGGGTCTGCATCCGGCCCAAGTCCTCGCTGCCGTAGCCGGTGCCATCGTTGTTGTGGCGGAAGCGGACCACCCGCATGGCGTCGGCACCGTTGAGGTATTGAACACCTTTTTTAAAATGGATGCTGAGGTTCTGAATGGGATCGTCATAGTCCATGTTGATGGGCACATCGAAATTCACGCCGCCGATGGCCTCCACCAACGCCTCAAAGCCGGTCAGATCCACGGAAACGGTGTAGTCCACCGGGATGCCCAACTGGTCGGACACCACCTCTGCCAGCTTGGTCATGCCGCCCTTGCCGAAGGCGGCGTTGATCTTGTGGGATTTTCCATCCCACACGGCCTTGGAGTCACGGGGGATGCTGACGCCGTAGACGTAGCCGTTCACAGTGTCCACAGCTACCAGAATGTTGGTGTCGCTGTTGCCGTTGCCGTCGTCAGAGCCGGAGACCAGAATGGTGTAGAAGCCGCCCTTGCGCTCCAGATGGGACCGCAGGGCCTCCTGGGCCGCCTGCTCCTCCTCGGATAGCTGGGGATCTCCCGTGGAGGAGGGCTGAGACGGCAGTTCATCCACCTTTTGTTCCGGGGCTTTCAGGAAAAATGCCTTCACCGCCACGCAGGCAGTGAGCAGGATCAGGACGATGATCAAAAAGACTTGCAGGGTGCGGGGCTGTTGCCGCTGACGGCGGCGGGCTCCTCTGGACATATGAAATGACGCTCCTTTATACGCGGCGGGGGCCGCTTCTCTTTTTCGACAGATTTACATAATATTCTATAAGGATACGGCACAAATTACAAGGGGTTCCGGGAAATTTCCAGTTTATTCACAAATAGCCTGTCCGGAAAATGCTGGTCTACGGAAATCGACGTTTCTTAAAGGCTGCGGGGGACCCTCCGAAGGTCCCCCGCAGCCTGCTATTCGCTTCCGGCGCTGTTCGCCAGCCTTTTCAGCAGGCACCGGATCTCGTCCAGCTGCCGGGTCTGCTGGGAAAGGGCGCAACTGATATAATGAAGCTCTGCTGCCAGTCCCTCCGGCGCGGGATGGACCGCTACCGGGTGGGGCCATCGGCGCATGACGGGCTGAACTGCCGGAGCGGCGGGCAGTTCCGGGACAGCGTTTGACTTTTGGGGGCCGCTTTGGCGGCGGCAGCCGCCGGGATCACGTACAGCCATGGGACTTCCTCCTTCTATGTACCCTTGTATTTTTTTCGGGTGGCGATGCCGCCCCGGATGTGCCGCTGGGCCTTGTTCACGTCCAGCACCTCCTTGACCTGCAAGTACAGCGCCCGGTTAAAAAGGGGCAGCCGTTCTGAAATGTCCTTGTGGACCGTGGATTTGCTGATGCCGAATTTGGCAGCGGCGGCGCGGACCGTGGTCCGGTTCTCTATGATGTAAAGAGCAAGGCGCTCCGCCCGCTCCTCCATATTTCCCTTCAAAGCACAACACTCCCCGCCTTTTGTTGCTTTATCCTATGCGGCCCAAAACAGGCTTATGCAAGGGGAAAATTGGCCGCTCCCCATGAAAAAATATTGGAGAATCAAAAAAACCGTGATAGAATAACCATAACGATCTTATTGCAAAAGGAGTGTTGACCATGAATGAGGTTTTAAAGGTTCTGAAAGAGCGCCGCAGTATCCGTGCATTCCGCCCGGAGCCGCTGAAAAAGGAGGATCTGGACGCCATTGTGGAGGCCGGTCTTTACGCGCCCTCTGCCAAGAATCTCCAGAGCACCAAGCTGGTGGTGGTACGGGACGCCGCCGTGCTTGCCAGATTGGAACGGCTGAACAGCCGGATTTTAGGCACACCGGAGGGAACACCCTTCTACGGTGCGCCGGAGGCCATTGTGGTGCTGTCCGACAGCGAGTATCCCAACTGGCTCCAGGACGGCTCTCTGGTAATGGGTAACCTGATGAACGCTGCTGCCGCATTGGGCGTCGGCTCCTGCTGGATTAACCGGGCCATGGAGACCTTTGAGCTGCCGGAGGGCAAGGCTTTGCTGGCGGAGTGGGGTCTGGGCGAAAACTGGAAGGGCGTCGGCAACTGCATTTTAGGCTATACGGATCAGGCTGTCCTGGGGGACAAGGCCCGGAAAGAGGACCGCGTTCTGTATGTGTGAGGAGGGCGGACTATGAATGAAGCGATCCGGCAGGTGACCCACGTTCAGAACATCCGCTATGACAAGGCTGAGGAGCGGCTGTACATCATCGACCAGACGCTGCTGCCCAACGAGGAAAAAGAGATCGAGCTGCGCACCGTGGAGGAGATGATCGAGGCCATCAAAATGCTCCGCATCCGGGGCGCGCCGGCCATCGGCATCTGCGCGGGCTACTGCATGTACGCGCTGGCCAGGGACATTGACGCCAAGGACAACGAGACCTTTTACCGGAAATTGCGGATCGACGGCGAGCTGCTGGGGGCGGCCCGGCCCACGGCGGTGAACCTCCGCTGGGCGGTAGGGGAGATGCTGGACACCGCCAAGGCCCACTTGAAGGACGACCGGGCGGAACTGCTGGAGGCATTGTACCGCAAGGCGGTGGACATCCACGAGGACGACATCGCCAAATGCACCGCCATCTCCGAATACGGCCTGAGCCTTTTGAAGGACGGCGACGGCGTTCTGACCCACTGCAACGCCGGGCCTCTGGCTACCTCCCGGTACGGCACCGGGCAGGGCCCCTTCCTGCTGGCGGCAGAGCGAGGCATCCACATCCGCGTGTTTGCCGACGAGACCCGCCCCCTTCTGCAAGGGGCGCGGCTCACCAGCTATGAGCTGCAGCGGGCGGGGGTGGACGTGACCCTCATCTGCGACAATATGGCGTCTATGGTGATGAAAAACGGCTGGGTGCAGGCCTGCTTCGTGGGCTGTGACCGCATCGCCGCCAACGGCGACTTCGCCAACAAGATCGGCACCAGCGGCGTGGCCATCCTGGCCAAGCACTACGGTATCCCCGTGTATACGCTGGGGCCCACCTCTACCATCGACATGAACTGTCCCGACGGGGCGCACATCCCCATCGAGCTGCGGGACGGCGACGAGATCAAGAATCTCTGGTACGAAAAGCCCATGGCCCTGCCGGAGGTGAAGTGCTTCAACCCGTCCTTCGATGTGACGGACCATGAGCTGCTCACCGGCATCGTGACGGAGAAGGGCATCTGCTACCCGCCCTTTACCGAGAGTCTTGCGGCGCTGTTCAAGGACAAAAAATAAGGAGGATCTGATATGGCTATTTTAGAATCTCCCTCTGCCTGCATCGCAGCGGAGGAGGGCGTCATCGCCAAGGCGGTACTGATGCCCGGCGACCCTCTGCGGGCGAAATTTGTAGCGGAGCACTATCTGGAAAACCCGGTGTGCTTCAATACCGTGCGGAATATGCTGGGCTATACCGGCATCTATAAGGGTCGGAAACTGTCCGTCATGGGTCACGGCATGGGCGTTCCCTCTGCGGGACTGTACGCCCACGAGCTGTATAACTTCTACGGTGTGGATACCATCATCCGCATCGGCTCCGCCGGCGGGATCGGCGAGGACGTGAAGGTGCGGGACGTGGTGCTGGCCATGGGGGCCTCCACCAATTCCCACTTTGCGGACCAGTACCGCTTCCCCGGCCAGCTGTGCGCCACGGCGGACTATGGCCTTTTGAAGGACGCCGCCGCAGCGGCGGAACGGCTGGGCGTCCGGGCGGACGTGGGACAGGTGTTCACCTCCGACCAGTTCTATAATGACAATCCGGAGGCCAACGCCACCTACCGGAAGTTCGGTATTCTGGCGGTGGAGATGGAGACCGCCGGTATTTACTGGACGGCTCAGCGCTTCGGCAAGCGGGCGCTGTCTATCCTTACCATTTCTGACCATATTTTTACCGGCGAAGCCCTGAGCGCTCAGGAGCGGCAGGACTCCTTCCATGAGATGATGGAGATCGCCCTGGAGACCGCGTGGAACGCGGCGGAATAAGAGAGAAAGGCATCATACATGTATCGCACAGTGATTTTTGATCTGGACGGCACGCTGCTGGATACCATCGGGGATCTGGCGGCCGCCGCCAATGCCGTCTGCCGGGAAAACGGCTGGCCGGAGTACACCGTACAGGCCGTCGAGGGCATGGTGGGTCACGGTATCCCCAATCTGGTGAGCCGTTTTTCTCCGGCAGAGGCCCAGGAGCCGCAGACGCTGGAACGGACCCTTGCACAGTTCAACCGGTACTACGGCGCTCACAATATGGAACTGACCGCACCCTATGCCGGGATGCCGGAGCTGCTGAAAAAGCTGAAAGCCGCCGGAGTGCGGCTGGCGGTCTGCTCCAACAAGGCGGACGAATTCAGTCAGGTGATCGTAGCCCACTACTTCCCCGGTATTTTTGAGGTGATCCGGGGGAATCTTCCCGGCACACCGGTAAAGCCGGACCCCGGCGTGGCCCGCGGGATTCTGGAAAAGCTGAACGCCCGACCGGAGGAGACGCTGATGGTGGGAGACAGCGATGTGGACATCCGCACCGGACACAACGCGGGCTTGAAGGCCTGCGGCGTGACGTGGGGTTTCCGCAGCCGGGAAAATCTGGTAAACGCGGGAGCGGATTTTCTGGCAGATACCCCGGCGGAACTGGAAAAACTCCTGATGAACTGAAAATCGAGGCGGTCCCGCAAGGGGCCGCCTCAATTTTTTTGCTGTCTGAAAAAGTTGTCAGGGGAGGGCTGAATGCACTCAAAAGTGCATAAAATGGAGCAGCGGAACGACAGGAAAACGGCTAACAAAAAAGCTTCAATCGCTATCGATAGAGCGATAACCAATTATAGAAAAAAAGCATTAACAATCCGTTCACAATTATGGTATACTTGACGATAGAGGAGAGAGGCAACCCCACTTTAATTGTGTAAAAACACAATAAGCAGTCCCAAGAACCTATCAACAAGCTTTGGAAGAAAAAAGGAGGAACCCTATATGGGCAATACCCTGAACAACAAGAAAGCGAATGGTCTCGCACTGCTCCCGTTCCTGGTATTCATCGTTGTCTACATGGGCGCCGGTCTGGTTTACCAGTCCAAGGGCGTCGACATGGCATTCTATCAGTTCCCCTCTGTTACCGCGATGTTCCTGGCCGTTCTGGTGGCCTTCATTATGTTCAAGGGCAGCATCAACGAAAAGTTTGATACCTTCGCCAAGGGCGCTGCCAACGTGGACGTTCTGACCATGCTGATCATCTACATCCTGGCCGGCGCGTTCGCCACCGTGGCCGCTGAGATGGGCGGCCGCGACGCTACCGTCAACCTGGGCCTGAGCCTGGTTCCCGTCCAGTTCCTGGCCGCTGGCCTGTTCGTCATCGCTGCTTTCATGGGCACCGCTACCGGTACTTCCATGGGCACCATCTCCGCCATCACTCCCATCGCTGTCGGCGTTGCGGAAAAGGGTGGCCTGAACATGATGGTTGTTCTGGGCGCAGTTATCGGCGGCGCTATGTTCGGCGATAACCTGTCCATGATCTCCGATACCACCATCGCTGCTACCCGCAGCCAGCACTGCGAGATGCGTGATAAGTTCCGCGTGAACTTCCTCACCGCTCTGCCTGCCGCTCTGGTCACCATCGTGGTGCTGCTGATCGTGGGCCGTCCCGAGACCGTTACCGAGATCGGCGACCTGTCCTACAGCTTCATCAAGGTTATTCCCTATCTGCTGGTTCTGATCCTGGCTCTGGTCGGCATGAACGTGTTCCTGGTGCTGACCATCGGCATCTTCGCTGCCGGTATCGTGGGCATCGCCACCGGCGCTATCAATCTGGCCGGTTTCGCTCAGGCTGTTTACAACGGCTTCTGCGGCATGAACGAGGTCTTCTTCCTGACCCTGCTGTGCGGCGGTATGTCTGAGCTGATCGCCAAGAACGGCGGTATCGAGTGGATCATCCAGAAGCTGGGCAAGGTCATGAAGGGCAACAAGTCCGCTCAGGTGGGCATTGCCGCTATGGTCTCTCTCTGCGACTGCGCTACCGCTAACAACACCGTGGCTATCATCGTGGCTGGCGACATGGCCCGTGAGGTCTCTCACGAGTACAAGGTTGACCCCCGCCGCACCGCTTCTCTGTTGGATATGTTCTCCTGCGTGTTCCAGGGCATCATCCCCTACGGCGCGCAGCTCCTGGTAGCTTCCTCCCTGTGCAACGCTACCGTTACCAACGGCACCACCATCAGCGCCGCCAACATCCTTGGCTCTCTGTGGTATTGCTGGTTCCTGGCTGCTTTCGGCATCCTGTCCATCTTCATCCCCTTCGCCGATGGCATCTGCCGCAAGGATCCCTGGAACTGGGAGTATGACTGCGCTGAGTCCAACGTGGCCGCTAAGAAGGCCCTGCTGGAGAAGGAAGCCGCTGAGGCACAGCAGTAATCAAACATTGGATCTCTCCTATTCTCGCACTCTTACTCTCCTAACGGAAAACGCCGGCCATTGGCCGGCGTTTTCCTGTTGCCTGCAAGGTTCTGTGTTTCAGGTGAAAAGAACCTGCGCAAAAAATAAACCGGACGAAATCGTCCGGTTCATTTATCTATATGTGCTTATTTGCCGACGATCTGACGATGCAGGGAAGAGGTATATGCAATGGAACGCTGAATAGACTGTTCCAGAAGGCGGACAAATCCCTCGGCGTGAGAGGAGAGCTTGGCGTTCTGCGGATAGATCCAGCCCAGCCGCACCGGATCCTTGTCCGTCAGAGGGATGGTGACCACATTGGCGGGGGAGAGATGCTCTGCAAGGAGGCCGCTGCCGGTGCTGTAAGCGTCCGTATTGGCCAGAACGTTCATGGCGGTGGAGCGGTTGTTGACGATGATGGCCTTGGAGGGCTTGCGCATGGATACCATGGGAAGCTCTTCGGAAAAGTCCACGGCTACGCCCTGAGCCTGTTCAAAGGAGCTGTAAGGATAGCCCTCCAGATCCGCCTCCGACACGTGCTCCAGCTGGGTGAGGGGATGTCCTTTCCGGACGTATACACAGGGGGGCACCACCGCCAGCTCGTAGAAGGTCAGCTCCCGGGCGTCCAGCAGACGGCAGACGATCTTTTCCGTCAATTTGGTCAGATAGATGACGCCGATGTCCGCCCGGTGGTCATACACATCGTCGATCACGCCGTCCATGCTGGTCTCTTTCAATGTATATTGATAGCGGTTTTCCTGGTTTTGCTGGAGCATTTCCAGGAAAGCGTCCTCTGTAAAGGGATACCGCTGGGTGGAAACGCTGAAATGCACCGGCGCGATGGTGCTGCGGGATTCGCCGTATAGGCTCTCGATCCGCTGCTTCTGTTCCAGCAGCGAGACTGCATAGCCCAGAAACTCCTTGCCCTCCGGCGTAAACTCCACGCCCCGGTTGCTGCGGACGAAGAATTTGATACCCAATTCCTCCTCCAGTTCCCGCACGGCGGTGGAAATGCCGGATTGGGACAAGAACAGCTTGTGGGCGGCCTTGTTGATAGAACCGCATTTGGAGATCTCCACCACATATGTCAGCTGCTGAAAGGTCATTGGATCGTCTCCTTTTTACAAAATTCATAAAATTTTCCGCAGGGTGCCGCAGGGGAACACAAGTCCGTCCGCCGGGCTCCTATGGATATAGTTATACATCGTTTGTTGAACCACATTATACGGAGCCTATCACGAAAAGTCAATCCATTATTAAAATAACTGTGAATGAATTGCGAAAAAGAGATACTAACACCTTTTCGCGGAACGTGATAGTATAATAGGTGAAATCCAATAAAAGTATCCGATGAGACTTTCTGGTTTACGGCAAATGTTTACATAAATTTTGCGTGTAAACACCTCTCTGCTCGACTCGCTCTCTCCTTTTGCCAAAAACGTGGAAAGTTCTTACAGATAACTGAAAAACGATAACAACAAAATTTGCCGGTCTCACCGGCCCCGGAACAAGGAAAGGAAGGCATTTATTATGGATTGCAAGAACATGGGCTTCGCTACTCGTCAGATTCACGCTGGTAAGCACGACAACGGTGTCGGCGCACTGTGCACCCCGATTTATCAGACCTCTACCTTCGAGTTTGATACCGTGCAGCAGGGCGGCGCCCGCTTTGCCGGTCAGGAAGAGGGCTACATCTACTCCCGTCTGGGCAACCCCTCTCTGACTCAGGTCGAGGAGAAGCTGGCTGCTCTGGAAGGCGGCGAGGCTGCTCTGGCTACCGCTTCCGGCATGGGCGCTATCTCCTCCGCTCTGTGGAGCTCTGTTGAGGCCGGTGACGAGATCGTTGCCAGCGATACCCTGTACGGCTGCACCTTCGCTCTGCTGAACCACGGTATGAGCAAGTTCGGCGTCAGCGTGAAGTTCGTTGACTTCGCCGATCTCGCTGCCGTGAAAGCCGCTCTGACCGAGAAGACCAAGGTTGTCTATCTGGAGACCCCCTGCAACCCCACTCTGAAGGTGGTTGACATCGCTGAGGTCGCCAAAATCGCTCACGAGTACAACAAGAACATCCGCGTGATCGTGGATAACACCTTCTGCTCTCCTTACATCCAGCAGCCCCTGAGCCTGGGTGCTGACGTGGTTGTCCACAGCGCTACCAAGTACATCAACGGCCACGGCGACGTGATTGCGGGCTTCGTGATTTCTGACGCTGAGTTCATCGGCAAGTGCCGTATGTTCGGCCTGAAGGATATGACCGGCGCCGTTATGAGCCCGTTCAACGCCTTCCTGATCGCCCGCGGCCTCAAGACGCTGGACATCCGTATGGAGCGCCACAGCGCCAACGCCATGAAGGTTGCCGAGTTCCTGCACGATCATCCCGCCATCGACAAGGTCTATTATCCCGGTCTGGAGGACTTCGAGGGCCACGAGATCGCCAAGAAGCAGATGAAGCTGTACGGCGGCATGATGTCCATTGAGCTGAAGGCCGACCGCGACGCCGTTGCCAACGCTCTGAACAAGCTGCAGCTGTGCACCATCGCCGTGTCTCTGGGCGATGCCGAGACGCTGGTCGAGCACGCCGCTTCCATGACTCACTCCACTTACACTCCCGAGGAGCTGAAGGCTTCCGGCATTTCCGAGGGTCTGGTCCGTATCTCCGTCGGTCTGGAAGATCCCGATGACATCATCGCTGATCTGAAGGCTGTCCTGGACACCTTGGTGTAATTTACACAAAAAAATTGACCCGCCGCTCCTCTTGAAGGAGGGGCGGCGGGGTTTTTGACCGGATCGGCAAGGGTTGACAGAAGCCGGATCCGTGTTTATACTTGAATCGTGGACGATTCAAGGAATTCTGTCTACGGCATGATTTGGAAAATCAGCACGAAACGATTTGGAAAGGAAGTACATCATTATGAATTACACCAACACTCCCGATGCCCCCGCCGCAATCGGCCCCTATTCTCAGGCTATCTCCGCCAACGGCTTCCTGTTTGCTTCCGGCCAGGTCCCCCTGATGCCCGGTACCGGTGAGATCGTCGGCACCACCATCGAGGAGCAGGCTGAGCGCGCCTGCCAGAGCATCAAGGCCATTCTGGCTGCTAACGGCCTGGGCTTCGAGGACGTCATCAAGACCACCTGCTTCCTGGCTAACATGGAAGACTTCGCTGCTTTCAACGGCGTGTACGGCAAGTATTTCACCGGCAAGCCCGCTCGTTCCTGCGTGGCCGTGAAGGAGCTGCCCAAGAAGCTGCTGTGCGAGATTGAGATCATCGCTGTCTGCAAGTAAGACATTTCTGACAACCAAAGAGCACCAAAAAGCAAAGCGTTTGTTTTGAAATGGACAGGCCGCTTTTCCGCTGAACGGCGGAAAAGCGGCCTGTAGTTTTTGAAAATAGTTTAATAGAGGAGAGAGTCCTGGCTGCCGGGAAGAAAAGGTATGTGTGCGGAAAACCCAGGGGACGCGCCATTGAAATCAAACATTTTCAGGACTTTTGTGAAGCTCTGAAAACAGAAGACAGAGTGTGTCGAAAAAAATTCAACACGAAAAAAGAGACGCCCGACCGGGCGTCTCTTTTGCGTGCATATAGAGGTATTACGTGAAAAACGGGGATAGCCGAATGAAACCAGTCGCTATTTTCTGCGCCGTTACATCTGAAACAGGGTGATCATCAGTGGCATCGTGATGATGCAGAGCAGCATGGTCACCGTGTTGATCAGACTGGCATAGAGGGCATCCCGACCGAACATCTGACTGAACTGGGTCACAATGTTGGCGGAGGGCGCGATCACAGAGAGCAGACTGATGATGATCAGCGTTTCTCCGTGAGGGGCCAGCGCGGCCAGACCGCTGTATTTGGCAACGCAGACCAAAATAACCGGCAGTACGATCAGTCGCAGCAGCACAGGCTTCCAGAGCTGGCGATAGGAGCGCAGATGCTGCATATCCATATCCGCCATCAGCATACCGATGATCAGCATGGCAACCGGGCCCATGGTATTTCCGGCCATGGCGAATGCCGACCGAATGACTGCGGGCAGCCGGATCTGAAATGCAAACAGAAACAGACCTATGGCAATCGCCAGAATGTTCACATTGCATACCAGATCCCGCAGGGAGATCTCTTTTTTGCCGCTGATGAGGATCCGGGCATGGGTCCATACCAGAATGGTCTGCACGATAGAGTAACAGGTCACATACATGACCCAATCTTCACCCCAAATTCCGATGACAAGCGGAACCACCATGTTGGTGCAGTTCGAGTACATGACAGAGGCTGTTTCCACTGTATTTAGGCAAAACAGCTTTGCCGACAGTCTTCCCAGCACGAGACTCAGCACGTTCATCATCAGTGCAGATAGAAGCGAAAGCTCCATCATGCGTACGGTATCCGTTGTGCGCTCGATCTGAAAAGCGTTCAGGATCACGCAGGGGATGATGACATACAGCAACAGCATGGACAGTACACGACTGTCCTCTGATTTCAAAATACCGGCCTTTACAATGGCCCAACCCAGAAAGATAATGATAAACAACTGGGCGATCTGCTGTAGCAGGATCAGACTCAGCATTTCTCCTCTACGTCTTTCAGACGGCCCAGATAGGGACTTTCTGTCGTGCTCATGCTGGAAGCGGCATTTTTAAAGCGCTCCACGCTGGCGGTGGATTCCTTGACGGGACGGAGGGTGCCGGCGCCGGCCACGCAGCCGCCGGGGCAGCCCATGCCCTCCAGCAGATAGCCGTTGCGCTTGCCGGCCTTAGCCATGGCCAGCATCTTGCGGCATTCCTTCAGACCATCGCCGTACTCAATGAGGATCTCACGATCCGGGTCAATGTGCTTGATGGCTTCCACCACAGCGGCAGCCACGCCACCGCCCACAGCGAAGCCGCGGCCAAAGCCGCTGCCCTCGTCCATGCCGTCGGCAGGATCTGCCTCAAGGGTCTTGAAGTCGATCTCCTTGGCGTCAAACATACCCAGAAGCTCCTCGAAGGTCAGCACGAAATCCACGTCAGAACGGACGGACTTCCGGTTGGCCTCCAGCTTCTTGGCGGCGCAGGGCCCGATAAAGACGATACGGGCGTTGGGATGATCCTTCTTGACCATCCGGGCTGTGATAACCATGGGGGTCAGGGCCATGGAGATGTTGTCCTTGAACTGGGGGAAGAGCGTCTTGGCCATCATGGACCAGGCGGGGCAGCAGCTGGTGCCCATCCAGTCCAGCTTTTCAGGGACTTCCTTCAGAAAGTCATGGGCCTCCTCCACGGTGCACAGGTCAGCGCCGATGGCTACTTCCACCACGTCGGCAAAGCCCAGGGTCCGCATGGCGGTTTTCAGCTTGGCGGGAGTAGCGTCGGGGCCGTACTGTCCCACAAATGCGGGAGCCACGCAGGCGATGACCTCTTCACCACGCTTGATGGCCTGGATCAGCTGGAAGATCTGGCTCTTGTCGGCGATGGCGGCGAAGGGGCAGTTCACCAGGCACATACCGCAGGAGACGCACTTATCATAATTGATCTTAGCCCGGCCCAGCTCATCGGACTCGATGGCGTCCATGCCGCAGGCGGCAGCACAGGGGCGCTCCACCTTGGAGATCGCCCGGTAGGGGCACTGGTTAAAGCACTTGCCGCACTTGATACACTTGCTCTGATCAATGTGGCAGCGCTTGTTTTCATCCAGATAGATGGCGTCCTTGGGGCAGACGTTCATGCAGGGGTGGGAAATGCAGCCCTGGCAGCTGTCGGTGATGCGGACCTGCTTGGGAGGGCAGGCGTTGCAGGCATAGGGGATGATATTGACCAGGGGCTCGTTGAAATATTTCTGATCCGTGGCGGCATCCTGGATATTGGCGCTGATGGGGGCAGAGGGGCCGTTGGGGTCCAGATCCATGCCCAGAGCCAGCTTGAGCCGGGCGGAAACAATGGCCCGCTCCAGGAACACGTCATGGCGATGGTGGGCAACCTCCCCGGGAACGATCTTGTAGGGGATCATGTCCACCTGCTTGTAATCGTCGCTCTCATAGGCCAGTCGGGCCACTTCTGTGAATACGCTGCGGCGGATATCGTCTACCGCGCTGTGTACACCTCTCATGTCTTTCCTCCTGTGTCCGGCAGCAGTCGCATTCTACTCCGGCATCGTTAGTGTCATCTGTTTATGGGCAGATGCAGTCAAGCATATTATAAGCAAACGTTTTTCTCTTTTCAACTGCCCTTTTTCACAGCTTTTTTGCAATTTTTTTCCGATTTTGCACACACTTCTCAATTCATGCCACAGGGCTTCTTGAGAAAATCTGAAAATCCGGCAGCTTTTTAAAGTTTTCCTCGCTTATTGTGTCCGGCTGTGCTATAATATATGGCCGTAATTCCGATGCTTTACATTTTTGAGGAGGTCCGTCCATGGCAAATCGCCGCCGTCCCCGTTCCCGGCTCCACGCAGTCATGCGGTGTGGGCTGCTGGCCCTGTTGGTCCTGTTTGTATATTGGGACAATACGGCGCTGCGGACCGATTCCCTGACCTATACCTCCACCGCGCTGCCGGCGGAATTTGACGGGCTGCGGATCGTGCAGCTCAGCGACCTGCACAACCGGGAATTCGGAAAGAACAATCAGCGGCTGTATGCGGCCGTGGAACAGGCTGCACCGGATCTGATCTTCCTTACCGGCGATCTGGTGGACGAGTACGCCGAGGCCCCGATACCGTATGCAAAGGCGGTAGGGAAGGCCCTCAGCGCCATTGCCCCCACCTACTATGTGACTGGCAACCACGAATGGGCGCACGGAAACGCCGCCGTGGAGGAACTGAAAACAGCCCTGCGGGAGTCCGGCGTTACGGTGCTCTCCAACCAGTTCGTTCCTCTGGAACGAAACGGGCAGACGATCTTCATCGCCGGGATCGACGATCCTAACGGCTACGCAGACCAGACCACTCCGGAGGAACTGGCGGCGAAGCTGTATTCCCAGCAGGAGGACCCCTTCTGGCTGCTGCTGGCCCACCGCAACACATTTTTCAATGGCCGGTACTGCCGTTTGGGAGCGGACCTGACCTTCTGCGGCCACGCCCACGGCGGCATCTGGCGTCTGCCCTTTACCGACGGGCTGGTAGATACCAACCTGAACCTGCTGCCCTCCTTCACCAGCGGTTTTTACCACTGTACGGACGAGGACTGCGAGGGGGCGGAGGTATTTGTTTCCCGTGGTCTGGGTAATTCCCCTAAATGGGCGTTTCGTTTGTTCAACCGGCCGCAGATCGCGGTCGTCACCCTGAAAAAAGGATAGAATACAACTATGATGGAAACTTTTTCTGCGGGACAATTTGATATTGCCGTCATCGGCGCCGGTCACGCCGGTATCGAAGCGGCATTGGCCGCTGCACGGCTGGGACTGGAGACCATTGTGTTCACCATCAATCTGGACGCCGTAGGCAATCTGCCCTGCAACCCAGCCATCGGCGGCACGGGCAAGGGCCATCTGGTCCGGGAATTGGACGCGCTGGGCGGCGAGATGGCCAAGGCCGCCGACGAATGCTGCATCCAGTACCGACTGCTGAACCTCCGAAAAGGCCCCGCCGTCTGGTCCCTGCGGGCCCAGGCGGACCGCCGGAAGTACCAGGAGCGGATGAAGCGCACCCTGGAACGCCAGACCCACCTGACAGTGCGTCAGGGCGAGGTGGTGGAGCTTCGGGCGGAGGGGGGCGCGGTCCGGCAGGTGGTGCTGTCCACCGGCGCGGTGTACGATGTGAAAGCCGCCATTCTGGCCACCGGCACCTATTTGAAGGGCCGCACCATCATCGGTAACTGCGTGGAGGATTCCGGCCCCGACGGGCTGCACGCCGCCGGACCGCTGACGGATTCTCTGCTGAAGCTGGGCCTGCCCCTGCGGCGGTTCAAGACCGGCACCCCGCCCAGAGTCAACGCCCGGACGGTGGATTTTGACGAGATGGAGGTCCAGCCGGGGGATGAGATCCCGGTGCCCTTTTCCTATTCCACGAAAAATCCGCCCTACAACCAGGCGGTGTGCTGGCTGACGTGGACCACCGAGGAGACCAAGCGCATCGTACAGGAGAATCTGGACCGGGCACCCATGTACTCCGGCTTGATCGAGGGCATCGGGCCTCGGTATTGCCCCAGCTTTGAAACAAAGATCGTCCGGTTCCCGGACAAGCTCCGCCATCAGCTTTTTGTAGAGCCGATGGGTCTGAACACGGAGGAGCTGTATATTCAGGGCTTTTCCTCCTCCTTGCCGGAGGAGGTGCAGATCAAAATGCTCCATAGCGTACCCGGCCTGCGCCGCGCGGTCATGACCCGCCCGGCCTACGCCATCGAATATGACTGCATCGACCCGCTGGCCCTGCTGCCCACGCTGGAAACAAAGCAGGTGTCCGGCCTGTACGGCGCGGGGCAGTTCAACGGCTCCTCCGGATACGAGGAGGCCGCCGTTCAGGGCTTTGTGGCCGGTGTCAACGCCGCGAGAAAGCTGAAAGGGGAAAGCCCCTTTATCCTCTCCCGGGCGGAGAGCTACATCGGCACCCTGATTGACGATCTGGTGACGAAGGGCACCAACGAGCCCTACCGCATCATGACCTCCCGCAGCGAATACCGGCTGGTGCTGCGGCAGGACAACGCCGACCAGCGGCTGACCCGGCGGGGGTATGAGATCGGTCTGGTGTCGGAGGAACGGCTCCGGGCGGTGGAGGAAAAGTACGATGCCATCCAGCGGGAGATCAACCGGCTGGAGCACACCGGCGTGGCTCCCTCCCCGGCGCTGACGGCATTTCTGACGGAGCACGGCACTGCCGATGCCCCGGATGGCTGTTCTCTGTTGGCGCTGCTGAAGCGGCCTCAGCTCCACTATGATGAACTGGCGCCCTTTGACCCCAGCCGTCCGACGCTGACGGCGGATATTGCCGAGGAGATCGAGATCTCCGTGAAATATGAGGGCTACATCAAGCGCCAGCTGCAGCAGGTGGCGGAGTTCAAGCGTGTGGAGGGTCACAAGCTGCCCCCGGACCTGGATTACAACGCCATTCAGGGTCTGCGGCTGGAGGCAAGAGAGAAGCTCTCCGCCGTGCGGCCCATGGATCTGGGACAGGCGTCCCGGATCTCCGGCGTCAGCCCCGCCGATTTGACGGCGCTGATGATCTGGCTGGAAAATAAACGCTGAAAGAAGGATATTCATGCGAAAGTTTTTAGCAATCGTGGTCTGCAAGCTGGGCCGATTTGTAGGCAAGCTGGTGGGCAAGGGCAGCTCTATGCCCGGCAAGTTCGCCCTGAAGATCTGCCCCGACATTCTGAAGCGGGTGCAGCTGCCGCCCCACATCATCGCCGTCACCGGCTCCAACGGCAAGACCTCCACCGTGGAGATGATCGCCACCGTCCTGCGTTCCCAGGGCAAGAATGTGATCTACAACGCCGAGGGCTCCAACCAGGTGGAGGGCGTCACCACATTGATCCTGACCCACGCCACCCTTGGCGGCAAAGTCAACGCCGACGTACTGCTGCTGGAAAGCGACGAGCGGTACGCTGCCCACAGCTTCAAGTATTTCCACCCCACGGAATTTGTCATCACCAACCTGTACCGGGACCAGCTGACCCGGAACGGTCACCCCGAAAGCGTGTTTGACGCGATCCTCCCCGCCATCCACCCCGATACGGAGCTGATCCTGAACGGCGACGATCCCCTGTCCAGCTGCTTTGCCATCGGCCATGAAAAAGTGAAGTGGTTCGGGCTGAACCGCTGTGCCACGGATACGGAGACCTCCACCGGGGTCTATCATGACGGGGCCTACTGCCCGGTGTGCCACGCGCCCATGGAATATGAGTACGTCCACTACAACCACATCGGCGCGTACCGCTGCACCAGCTGCGGCCACGCCCGGCCCGACCCGGACTACGCCGCCACGGAGCTGGACCTGCAAAACGGCAAACTGATCCTGGACGGGCAGTTCACCGTGGCATTGGCCTTCCGCAGCATTTACAATGTGTATAACATTCTGGCGGCCTATGCCGCCTGCCGGGAATGCGGCGTGGAGGGAGCCGCCATTGCGGACACCCTCAGCAGCTACATTCTGAAAAACGGACGGATGCAGACCTTCACCCTTGGTCAGCACCACGGCATCCTGCTGACCAGCAAGCACGAAAATTCCATCGCCTATGACACGAACCTCCGCTATATCGCTTCCACCAACGAGGATTGCACGGTGCTCATCATCGTGGACGCTGTGTCCCGGAAGTATTTCACCAGCGAGACAAGCTGGCTGTGGGACATCGACTTTGACCAGCTGAATGTCCCCCATGTGAAGCGGGTCATTCTCTCCGGTATGTACCGGAATGATCTGGCGGAACGGTTCCGATTCACCGGCGTTCAGAACTGGGAAGTCATTCCCGGCATTCCGGACGCGGCAGCAGCGATCCGGGACAGCGGCAGCGAGGCGTTGTATGTAGTCACCTGCTTCTCTGACCGGGACAAGCTGCTGAATTTGCCGGATGTGAAAAAGGAGGGCTGAGCCATGGAATTGAAGATTCTGCATTTCTATCCGGATCTCATGAGCTTGTATGGCAGCTATGCCAACGTGTCCATTCTGAAGCGGACGTTGGAGGAAATGGGCAATACCGTCACTGTGGAGCGGGTGGAGCTTGGCGGAGACGCCGATCTGACCCATGCGGACTTTGTTTACATGGGCGCAGGTACAGAGCGGGCGCAGAAGGCGGCTCTCCTGTATTTTTCCAAGCTGGGAGATGCTGTAAAAGCGGCGGCGGACGCAGGCGTGACCATGCTGTTCGCCGGGAACTCCATGGAGCTGCTGGGCAAGACCATCACCGATGACGCCGGAAAGGTGTACGAAGGACTGGGACTGGCGGACTTCACTGCCGTCCAGAACAAAAAGCGGTTCGTGGAGGACGTTTACGGCCACACGGACCTCTATGAGGACGCAGTGGTGGGCTTCGTCAACCGCTGTTCGGTCATTACCGGCGTGGAGACGCCGCTGCTGGCTTCCATGGACATGGGCCACGGCAACGAGGGACCCTGCGGCCCGGAGGGATATCACAAGGGCAGCGTATTCGCCAGTCAGCTCACCGGCCCCATTCTGGTAAAGAACCCGGCGCTGCTGAAGGTCATGGTCCAGGCCATTTACCGTCACCGGGGAGAGACCTGCCCGGAGATCCCGGTGGATCAATACATGGCCGAGGGCTGGGCCATCACAGCGGAGCAGTTGAAGGCCCGCTGCACGAAATAAAAGAAAAAAGCACGGCGGAAGCCGTGCTTTTTTGTATCTTGACCGTTCAATTTACCATTCCAAGGACCGGACCCGGATCACGTTGGCTGTGCGGCGCACATCCTCGATCACGTTGTCACCCACCTTGCTGCCAAGGTCCACCATGGTATAGGCGTAATCCCCACGGGACTTGTTGCTCAGATTTTCCACGTTGACGCCGTCCCGGCCAAACAGACTGGTGATGTTTGCCAGCATGCCGGGGACGTTCTTGTGCAGGACGCACAGCCGCTGGACACCGCTGCGGTCCATGGTCATCTCCGGTAGATTCACGCTGGAGCGGATGTTGCCGCTTTCCAGATAGTCCCGCAGTGTATCTACTGCCATGGCGGCGCAATTCTGCTCGCTTTCCGGGGTGGAGGCCCCCAGATGGGGCATGGCGATGACGTGGGGAGCCGTCAGGAGACGGTTGTTGGGGAAGTCGGTGATGTAGGCGGCCACCATACCGGTGTCCAGCGCCGTCAGCATGGCTTCATCGTCTACGATCTCGCCCCGGGCCAGATTGATGACCCGCACGCCCCGCTTCATGGCGGCGATGGCGTCAGCGTCGATCATGTGGGCGGTCTTTTCTGTATAGTGGATGTGCATGGTGATGTAATCCGACCGCTTATAAAGATCGTTGATATCCTTTACCACATGAACGTGGCGGTCCAACCGCAAAGCGGTATCCACGGACAAAAACGGATCGTAGCCGTACACATCCATGCCCAGAGAGATGGCGGTGTTGGCCACGATGGAGCCGATGGCTCCCAGACCGATAATGCCCAAAGTCTTTTTATAAAGCTCCGGGCCGATGAAGGCAGACTTGCCCTTTTCCACCACGGTGGAGACATCCACCCCGGAGGCTGCCTGTTCCCGGACCCAGCGGATGGCACCGGGAATATCCCGGGAGCCCATCAGCATGGCGCAGATCACCAGTTCCTTCACGGCGTTGGCGTTGGCGCCGGGGGTGGAAAACACCGGGATACCCGCCGCTGCGCAGCGGTCCAGAGGAATGTTGTTGACCCCTACGCCCGCACGGGCAATGGCCAGCAGACTGGGGTTGAATTCCAAGTCCAGCAGCTTGGCGGAGCGGACTAAAATTCCCTGAGGGTCCTGTACCGCATCCCCGACCTCGTACAGCTCGGAGGGGAACCGGTTCAGACCTACGGGGGAAATTTTGTTCATGGTTTGAATACGATACATGGGGATATCCTCCTTGGCGGCTCCAGTGAGCCGCAATACTCCCGGCGGAACGTGCGGCGCTGGCGTCGCTTCCGTCGAGGTAAATTTCATTATACGGTCCTTTCTTTCGGAATCAATGTCCGAAAACGAAAAAAAGTTTTGCTTTTTGTGGAATTCTTTGTTCAAAAAAGCGTCAGTCCTTCTATGACGCACAGATACAAGAAAAACCTCACGTTTTTGGCGGAAAATGTGAAATTTCCCATTGAAATTAGGGAAACTGTGCATTATAATATGTGACTGTATGTAAAATCTGTAAGGCCATCAGTTGACAAGAATCGACAGACGTTCTTCTCTGATTCGGAGGGCTGTCTGCCGACTGTTGTCAATTGATGGTAAAAAACAAGAAGGGATGTTCCAGATATGCAGAACGAACATTTGAGAAACGTAGCCATCATCGCCCACGTTGACCACGGCAAGACCACCCTGGTGGACGAGATGCTGAAGCAGGGCGGCGCTTACCGGGAAAATCAGGAGGTCGTGGACCGTGTCATGGACTCCGGCGACTTGGAGCGTGAGCGCGGCATTACGATTCTGGCCAAGAACACCGCCGTCCGCTATAAGGACGTGAAGATCAACGTGGTGGACACCCCGGGCCACGCCGACTTCGGCGGCGAGGTGGAGCGTATTTTGAAGATGGTCAACGGCGTTATCCTGCTGGTGGACGCCGCCGAGGGCCCCATGCCCCAAACCCGCTTCGTGCTCTCCAAGGCTCTGGAGCTGGGCCATCGGGTCATCGTGGTGGTCAACAAGATCGATCGCCCCGATCAGCGCATCCACGAGGTCATCGACGAGGTGCTGGAGCTGCTGATGGACCTGAACGCCACCCCTGAGCAGCTGGATTCCCCCATGCTGTTCTGCTCCGGCCGTCAGGGCACCGCCTCCTATTCTCCCGATGTGGTGGGCACCGACCTCAAGCCCCTGTTTGAGACCATTCTGGAATACATTCCCGCTCCCGAGGCGGATGTGGATCAGCCCTTCCAGATGCTGGTCAGCTCCATCGACTATAACGAATTCGTGGGCCGGATCGCCATCGGCCGCATTGAGCGGGGCACCCTGAAGCAGAACCAGGAAATCGTGGTGTGCAACTATCACGATCCCGACGCCGCCCCCAAGAAGGCCAAGGCCGTTTCCATCTATGAGTTTGAGGGTCTGGCCCGGAAGCAGGTGACGGAGTCCACCGCCGGCAACATCATTGCCATGAGCGGTATTCCCGACATCACCATCGGCGATACCGTCTGCGCCCCCGGCGCCGTGGAGCCGCTGCCCTTCGTGAAGATCAGCGCTCCCACGCTGGAGATGACCTTCTCCGTCAACGATTCCCCCTATGCCGGCCGTGAGGGTAAGTTCGTCACCTCCCGCCAGCTCCGGGACCGGCTGTACCGTGAGACCCTGAAGGACGTTTCTCTGAAGGTCTCCGATACCGACCGCGACAGCGCCTTCAACGTGGCGGGCCGCGGCGAAATGTCCCTGTCCATCCTGATCGAGACCATGCGCCGGGAAGGCTATGAATTCCAGGTATCTCCCCCCCGTGTGCTGTACAAGGAGATCGATGGCAAGAAGTGCGAGCCCATTGAGCGTCTGGTGGTGGACGTACCCGGCGACTGCGTGGGCAGCGTCATCGAGAAGCTGGGCCAGCGCAAGGGCGACCTGGTGGAGATGACTCCCGTGGGCGACCGCATGAAGGTGGAGTTCCTGATCCCCGCCCGCGGTCTCTTCGGCTACCGGAATGACTTCCTCACCGACACCAAGGGCGAGGGCATCATGGCTTCCGTATTTGATTCCTATGCGCCTTACAAGGGCGATATTTCCCGCCGCGGCATGGGCAGCCTGATCTCCACCGAGACCGGCGACTCCATCACCTACGGCCTGTTCAACGCGCAGGAGCGCGGCACCCTGTTTATCGGCGCGGGTGTCCCCGTGTACGAGGGCATGATCATCGGTGTGGCCAACCGGGGCGAGGACATCGTGGTGAACGCTTGCCGTAAGAAGCAGCTGACCAACACCCGTGCTTCCGGCTCTGATGACGCCCTGCGTCTGGTGCCTCCCCGCCAGATGAGCCTGGAGCAGTGCCTGGAGTTTTTGGCGGATGACGAGCTGTTGGAGGTCACGCCCAAGAGCCTGCGGATGCGCAAGGCCATTTTGAACCACGAGCAGCGCATGAAGTCCCTGAAGAGCAAGAAGTAAACACACCTTACAGCCCGCCGGATGACCTTCGGCGGGCTGCGTTTTGAAAAGGAGGACCTTATGAAAAAATTACTGGCTGTCTGCGCGGCCGCCGTGCTGCTGTTGAGCCTGGCCACCTGCGGCAAGACCGATACGGACACCATCACCGACAGCAAGGCCGACAAGCCTGCGGCTGAGACGGCGGGCGTGGGTACCCACCACGCGGAGATCGACATTCAGGACTACGGCACTATCACCGTGGAGCTGGACGGCGACGCCGCCCCCATGACCGTGCAGAACTTTATGGATCTGGCCAATGATGGGTTTTACGATGGCCTGACCTTCCACCGCATCATCGCCGGTTTCATGATGCAGGGCGGTGACCCCAACGGCAACGGCACCGGCGGCTCTGAGAACACAATCAAGGGCGAGTTTTCTTCCAACGGCGTGGAAAATACGCTGTCCCACACCCGGGGCGCCATTTCCATGGCCCGGAGCCAGAACCCCGACAGCGCCAGCTCTCAGTTCTTCATCTGCCACGCAGACAGCACTTTCCTTGACGGCCAGTACGCCTGCTTCGGCTATGTGACCGACGGCATGGACGTAGTGGACGCTGTGTGCGAGGCCGCCCAGCCTACGGACGGCAACGGCACCATCCCCGCCGACCAGCAGCCGGTCATCACCGCCATCCGGGTCATAGACTGAGTTGAGCGATAAAGGTCCCACTGAAATTTTCAGCGGGATTTTTGCGGAAGGTGGGAACTTTTTCCGGCTGCCCTCCGTCTATCCAGGCAAACGGAGCATTCTTCCGGAGGCTCCGACCCTGACGAAAGAAAGGAAGATCATCTATGAAATTTTCTGTGAAGCTGATCGCAGCGGCCCTGTGCGCCGCTATGCTGTGCGTCCCCGCGCTGGCAGCCGCTAGCGCCACCGGCGCGGGGGCCTACGTCCCGAACCCTCAATATACCGTGATCTCGGGAACCGTTGCCCATCAGAAGGACGGCGGCTTGCTGATGAGCACGTCCACCGGAGAACCAACGGAGGACTATATCCTGTGGACGGAGGGCGTTATGATCCTGGACGCCGTCAGCGGCGAGCCGGTAGATGCAAAGTCCATCAAGGACGGCAGCACCGTCTATGCGTGGCTGGGGGCGCAGACTGCCGTGACCATGAGCCTGCCCCCACAGGTCACGCCGGAACTGCTTCTGGTGAATGTCCCGGCGGACTACAAGGTTCCTCAGTACGATGTGATCGTCCGCGCTACTGTTATCATGGCGGGAATTCCCCATTACAGCGGCATGGATATCACCCTTTCCGACGGCACGGCGTATCAGGTGTGGGAGGATGCACAGATCACGCCCTATCTCACCCGCAACCGCGTCACCTATCAGGATCTGCTGCCCGGCACCCGAGTGCTGATGTGGGCCGATGACAAGGGCCAGGCCAGCAAGGTCATTGTATTTCCTTACGAGTACAAGGGAAGCATTTCCCTGGACGGCTACGGGCGGCTGTATGTCAACAGCGTCGTGGCGGCGGAGCCCTCAGCCCTGCGTCGGCCCTACGGGGATGAACGGCTGTATGTACCCATCCGGGCGGTGGCGGAAGCCGCCGGGTATGACGTTTCCTGGGATAAGGAGTTCGGTGTCACCGTAAAGGACGGCAGTGATATCCTCTTCCAGATCTGCCCGGACACCAAACTGGCCCACGGTCCTGCCGCGGCTGACCGGCACAGCCTTGCCGGCCCCTGCCTCATCGCCAACGGCGTTACCTATCTGGAGGCCGGGGATCTGGCCCACCTGTTAGGAATGTTCTACGGCGGCTGACGGCAATTATTACAAACATGATATGAAAAAGCCCCCTGCTGAGATTTTCTCAGCAGGGGGCTTTTACTGTCTGGACGGGCTGAATCTGGGGAAAATCCGCTTCGGCGGGATCACACATAGTCATACAGTCCCCGGACGGAGACCTCTCCAGAGGTCAGAGTCTCCGTGGAGCCGTCCTCCCAGCGGACGGTCAGACCAAAGTCATCGGAAATACCTGTGGCGGTGCCGATGCGCTCTCCTGCACCGGAGATGACCTTTATCGGATTGCCCACCGTCAAGCAGTCCCGGCGAAAATGGTCCAGATAGGCGGCGTTTTGGGCAGGGAAGTCGTCATATAACGCATTCAGCGACCGGATCACTTGGGCGGCCAGCTCCGTCCGGTCTGGGGCCGTTCCGAGGGCCTGCGCCAGAGAAATGGCGATGGGGGCTACCTCCGGGCCGAAATCGGCTTCATCCTGACTGACGTTGATCCCCGCGCCGATGATGACGCAGGAGAATTCACCGCTCTCCGCCTCCCATTCCAGCTCCGTCAGGATGCCGCAGAGCTTTTTCCGGTTCAGCACCAGATCGTTGGGCCACTTGATGCCGGGGCGGACGCCGCAGACGGACTCCACCGCGTCGCAAAGCGCTACGGCGGTCCAGGCTGTCAGGGTGCTGATTTCAGAGAGCGGGCACTGGGGGCGGAGGGCCGCCGATAAATACAGCCCCTTCCCGGCGGGGGACACAAAGCTCCGTCCCCGGCGCCCCCGGCCGCCGGTCTGCTGGTCTGCCAGAATCACCGTTCCATCTACGGTGCCGCTGACTGCCCGCCGCTTCAATTCGTTGTTAGTGGAGTCGATGGTGTCAAAGCACAGCAGTTCCCGACCGATCCGACAGTCCCGAAATTGCTCCGCTAATTCTTCAGGGCGGAGCCGCGCTGTCACGCGGGTCAGGCGGTAGCCCCGGTTGGGGACGGATTCAATACCGTAGCCCTCTTGCCTTAACTGCTCCACAGCCTTCCACACCGCCGCCCGGCTGACACCGGCCTGTCGGCTGATAGCCTCGCCGGACAGAAATTCCTCTGTATGCTCCCGCAGGAGTTTTAAAACGATTTGCTTCGTCATGGTACATCCCTCCAACGATACTATACGGCGTCCATGCCGGATTGTCAACCTGGTTTTCACAAATGGTTGACAATCGAGACCGCGTCTGCTACACTTTAGGCGCATCAAACCGAAAAGGAGCTTTTCATTATGAATCATCATGATATGACCCGCAATATGGTCCTCGCCGCCCTGTTTGCAGCCCTGACCGCCATCGGCGCTTTCTTACAGATCCCCACAGGCACCGTACCCATTACGCTGCAATTTCTGTTTACCGCATTGGCCGGTCTCCTGCTGGGGTGGAAGTGGGGAGCCATTTCTCAACTGCTCTATGTGGGCATCGGACTGCTGGGTCTGCCGGTCTTTACGCAAGGTGGCGGCATCGGCTATGTGCTTCAGCCCAGCTTCGGCTTTTTGCTGGGGCTGATCCCCGCCGCCGCCGTGATCGGCGCGCTGACTGCTCGTCGCACCGGGTATCTGACCGTTCTGGCGGCGGTTCTGGTGGGAGATCTGATCCTCTACGCCGTGGGAGTCCCCTATATGTATCTCATCCTGCACGTTTATATGCAGTCTGCCAAGACCTTTTCTGCGCTGCTGGCGGCCATGCTGGTGTATGTGCCTGGCGACACGCTGAAGATCATTGTGGTGACAGCGCTGGCGCCGGTTCTCCGCCGGACCCTGGCAAAGGCGGTGCCTAACCTGTAAAAACGAGGTCATCCGCCTGCGAGAACGGCAGAATGACCGGCTGCCCTCTTGCTATCCGAAGCCGGGTATGATAAAATATTTTATCAAATTTTGAGAATTCGGCGGGGGGGCTGTCTATGAATCGCATTAGCAAGGAAAACTATTATCTGGATATTGCCGAGACCGTCTTGGAGCGGGCTACCTGCCTGCGGCGGATCTATGGCGCCATCATCGTGAAAAACGACGAGATCATTTCTACGGGTTACAACGGCGCCCCCCGGGGCCGGGCCAACTGCGTGGACATGGGCTATTGCTCCCGGGAAGCCATGAAGGTGCCCCGCGGCGAGCGGTACGAACTGTGCCGCAGCGTCCACGCCGAGGCCAACGCCATCATCTCTGCCTCCCGGCGGGACATGGCGGGCGGCACTATCTATCTGGTGGGCCGCAACGCTGCCACCGGGGAGCTGCTGAATGACGCTACCTCCTGCCTTATGTGCCGCCGCATGATCATCAATGCGGGTCTGGACCGGGTGGTGATCCGCCGGACGGAAACGGAATTCGAAGTGGTCCCCGTGGAGGCATGGATCGCGGAGGATGATCTGCTGACCCCGGAAAATGTGGTCATGGACCTGAAATGAGCAGGAGAGCTGCGGAAAGGAAGTCATTTCGTTGAAGGCGGGACTTGTTACCTTCTATCATATCCACCATTACGGCGCTTTGCTTCAGGCGGCGGCCACGGAGCGGGCTGTGGAGCGCTTTGGCTGGGACTGTGAGATCATTGACTACTTCGTCAATCAGGACAACGCCCTGTTCAAGCGGCCCACCGGCTTGGGTTCCGCCGCCCATGACGCTCACACGGCCCTGCACTATCAGGCGCTGTCGGAGCGTTACCGGCGGTTTGAGAAGTTCAGCCGGGACCATCTGCGGATCTCAGATCGCCGCTATGGGCGCTTTGACGAGCTGGCCGGGGGGCCGCTGCCCTATGACCTGATCCTCTCCGGCAGCGACCAGATCTGGAACCCCAAGATCTTCCCGGACGGCCGGTTCGACCCGGTGTTTTTCGGTACGTTTTCCCAGAAGCGCCGCATTGCCTACGCACCGTCCTTCGGTGTTCCCACCATTCCGGAGGGGATGCAGGCGGAGCTGAAGGGCTATCTGGACGGCTTTTCCCACCTCTCCGCCAGGGAGACTCAGGGGAGCGCCATCATCCGGGATATCGCCGGGAAGGACGCCCCGGTGGTGCTGGACCCCACCCTGTTGCTGACGGCGGACCAGTGGGACTCCATGGCCGATCACCCGGCCAATTACCCCAAGGGCGGCTATATTCTCTGCTATTGTATCAACCGCCCTGGCGCACTGACACCCTATCTGGAGCGGCTTCATCAGGAGACAGGGTTGCCTGTGGTGCAGCTTTGCGGCATCCGTCAGAAGGTCCATCCCAAGGCGAAGCAGATCTTGGACGCTGGCCCGGCGGAATTTTTGGGCCTGTTCCAGAATGCCGCCTATGTTGTCACCAATTCCTTCCATGGCACGGTATTCTCCGTCCAGTTCCACCGGCCCTTTTTCACCACGGTCTCCCCGGCGGAGCTGTCCGCCCCGGAACGGTCCCGGACGGTGAGCATCCTGAGCCGGTTGGGTCTTGCCAACCGGGTCATCGGTAAGGGGGATACGGCGGAGCTGCTGGACCCCGTTGACTGGGAAGCTGCCGAAGCGGCTTTGACTGCCGCCCGGAAGGATTCTCTGAATTATTTGCAGGCAGCGCTGGAAGACCGGCCCTATGCGCCGGAAGCGCCGCTTTCTCCTCAGAGCTTTGCCCCGAAGCTGGCAGAGCGGAGCCGCTGCACCGGCTGTACCGCCTGCGCCGCAGGCTGTCCCCATGACGCCATTACGATGGTCCGGGACAAAACTGGCTTTGATTTCCCGGAAGTGGATCTGGAAAAATGCGTCCATTGCGGACGCTGTACCCGGCTGTGCCCAGTTTTGCAGGAGCGCGGTCCGGCGGCTCATCTGCCCGCTGCCTTCGCCGCCTGGAACCGGGATGACGCCGTCCGGAAGGACTCTACCTCCGGTGGCGCGTTCACTGCCATTGCGGAATATGTGCTGGAGGGCGGCGGCGTGGTATACGGCGCTGCCATGGACGGCCATCAGCATCTGCGGCACATCCCCTGCTTCCGGAAAGAGGACCTGTGGCGGCTGCGGGGAGCCAAGTACGTTCAGAGCGATCTGGACGGCGTGTTCCGGGAGATCCGGGAGGTGCTGAAGACCCGCCCGGTGCTGTTTTCCGGTACACCCTGTCAGGTGGATGGGCTGTACCGCTTTTTAGGGTGCCGCCCGGAAAATCTCACCACCTGCGATCTGGTGTGCCACGGCGTACCATCCCCCGGTGTGTGGGAGGACGAGGCCCGGTTTATCGAAGGAAATAAACGGCGGCGGCTGGCAAATGTCCGCTTCCGCAATAAGGTGGAGGGGTGGAAGAACAGCCACTTTACCGCTGTATATGACGATGGCACCGCAGATTCCGCGCCGCTGTTTGCCACCGGCTTTGGCCGGGCCTTTGGCCGGGCGCTGTTTCTGCGCCAGAGCTGCCACGGTTGCCAATATACAAATCTGAACCGCCCCGGCGATTTTACGTTGGGGGATCTGTGGGGCCTGCGGCCGGATGAGTTTCCGGAGCAGCAGCACGCAGGCGTCAGCCTGCTGCTGGTGAACACACCCCACGGCAGCTACCTCTTCGACCAACTCAAGCTGAACTGCCAGCCCTTCCCGGTGGAGCGGGCCGTGGCGGGAAATCCCCGACTGGCGCGGCCCATCGGCCCGGCGGCGGACCGGGCATCCTTCTTCGCCAGCTATGCGGTAGAGCCTTTTGAGGAGGTCCGCAGACAGTTTTTCCGGCTTCCCAGTCTGCCGGTGCGGGCGGCGGGAAAGCTGCTGTCTCCGGAGGCCAAGGCGAAGCTGAAGGCCAAGCTGCACAGATGATTTTCACACAAAAAAGCACGTTCTCTTTCAAAAAGAGAACGTGCTTTTTTCAGGCCAGCGCCACGATGAGCCAAGCAAGGCCGATGGTCCCGGCGCCGATCAGGGTGTATACGATGGGATTCAGGGTCCGCCACCGGTTGGAAAAGCGGCTGGTCCCGCTGGACGCGTAATTGTGGGCCACCCGTCGGGCTTCCTCCACCAGCTCCCGGGAGGTGATCCCCTCTCCTGCAGCGTCATTGCGGACGATGAAGATGGCCTGTTCAAAAAAACGATGCTCCGGCGCGTCTACCACCACGACCCGCCGGGAAATGCCTTTTACCATGCGTGCTGTCCTCCTCAGTTGATCTGTTTCCATTTTCCCGCAAAGGAGGGATGTCTATACTAACCAGCGGCGGCTTTTTGAAAATTTTCCTCATACCGGCTGCTCCGGCTCCGGCAAGCGGTAGAGCACCTGCACGGCGCAGTCATCCTGCAGCCGTTCCCGGCGGATACTTTCAGAGAGGATCAGATTGGCCAGCGTCTGAGGATCGTCCCCACCCCAGCCCGCCAGCAGGTCTTGGAGCCATTCGTCCCGGCTGGGGTCTGCCACGCCGTCGCTGATCATCACGGCGAAGCTGCCGGGCTCCAGCGTCACGGTGGTTATATCCGGTGCGGCAGGAGTGCCCCGCAGTCCCACCGGCAGGCTGCTGCCGGTGATCCGGCGGACGGCACCGTTCTTTTTCAGATAGCTGGGGGCAGCGCCGAACTTGTAGAAGGTGGCCTCCGAGCCTTTCAAAACGCACAGATCCACCGTGGTAAAGCTGCCGGTCTCCGCACCCCGGAGGGCCATAGCGGAATTCAGGGTGGTGAGGGCGGCCTCCGGCTGGATATCCGCCTCCAAAAACTGCCGCAGCAGCCGGCAGGTGAGGGAGGACTCCCGCCGGGCGGCGTCCCCGCTGCCCATACCGTCCGCCAGCAGCAGGCACCAGAGGCCGCTGTCCGTGCGGAAGGCCTCCATGGTGTCGCCGCAGACCATTTCCCCCTCCTTGGGCCGCAGAGCCGCGCCGATAACGCAGGCAGGGATCTCTCCAAAGGCGGGGGCCGCCCCGCTGAGGCCGGCGGCCGCCGCCGTCAGCAGGTCCGACATCTGGGCGTATTGCCCCTTGGCGCTGCGGCGCGTTTCTTCCAGTTGGCGGCGGTACTGCTTCCGCAGCAGAAAGGCCGACAACTCCCCATTGATGGCCTGCAGCAATTCTGACAGATGGATGCAGCGGTCGGCGAAGTGAACGGGGAAGTCCTTGGCCTTGGCCTTGCCCCGCTCGAGGAGGTAGGGAGTAGCGTCATTGAGGGCGTTGAAGGTGGCGGTGTAATCCTTTTGCCAGCACAGTTCGCACAACGCGCACCCCCGGCATACCTTTTCTGCCGCCCGGTCAAAGATGACGGCGGGATTCTCCTCTTGTGGCGGCGGGGTGCGGCTCATGCTGTCATATAGCTCCCGGAGCGCCTCCGCCGCCCGGTTGAGATGGGTTTTCAGGGCCGTGCGCTGGGTGGTGTCCGGGGCCGCTTCCCGCAGAAGCCGCTTTCCACCGAAGATCCGCCGGGGCAGAGCCAGAAACAGCAGGGAACCGGCCACCGTTTCCAGAAGAAGCGTCTGGGCCAACTCCTCCCGGGAGGTCAGCATGGCCGCTGCTGCTCCGGAAAAGAAGGCAAGCGCAGCCATGCTTCGCCGTCTGCATTTCGCGGCGCACAGTCCCGCCACGCCGTAGGCGGCGGTGAACAGCCCGCTGGTTCCGGCAGAGAGGTCCGTGATGAGTCCCAGTCCCAGCCCCGCCGTCACGCCGGTCATGGGACCTTGATCATAGGCAGTGTAGGCCAGCAGGGCGCACAGCAGGACCCGGCCCACGGAGACATTCAAGATGGTCAGGTCTCCTAAAGCCAGCGTCAGGGCCGCCCCTAAAAACAGCAGCCCCTCCGGGGCCAGCCGGTCCTCCTCCGGCTGGAACAGCCGGGTGAAGAAGTGGGCGGAAACGCCCGTCAGGGCCGATGCTGCGGCACAGGGGGCGGCGTGGCTCAGCGGGTCTAAGGATTGCAGCACATAAATACCGCCTACCGCCAGTACCATCCCGGCCGCCAGCACCGGCAGCACCCAGGGCTTTTGCAGAAAGGCAGTGTCCCGGAACGCCGTGGCGGCAGTCAGGATCAAAATGCCTACGGCGGCCAAAGCCAGGACCTGCTGAAAGTCCAGAAACAGCAGCGCCCCCGTCACGCCGCCCAGCAGCGCCGCTGCCCCGTCTGCCCCCGGTCCGGCTGCCGCTATGCAGCCCAAGGCAAAGGGGGCATAGCCGCCGGCGGTCTGACTGGCGGTGAGGGCCGCCGTCAGGAAAAAGCGGATGCCCCAGTTCAGCCACCGGCCGGACTGGAGTCGTTGGATGCTCATAGAACCATACTCCATGAAGGATTCCTCCTTTTGTGTAAAGCTGATGATATAGTCCCAGTTTACAGCCTGTCCGGGAAGAAAAGCGTCGCAAACAGGATCGGGGGACGCAATTTCTGTTATCCTTGCATTTTTGCCGAAATTCCGCTAAACTATTAAAATCAATGTGCTGTGGAAAGGGGTGTGCGTCATGCGCATCGGAACTGTGGAGATCTCCTCAAAATTAGCGCTGGCTCCTATGGCGGGGGTGACGGATGCCGCTTTCCGGCAGATCTGTTCCGAGCTGGGAGCGGGCTACACTATTACGGAGTTGATCTCCTCCAAGGCTCTGTGCTACCATGACAAAAAGACCTTTTCCCTGCTGACCCAGTTTCCCGGAGAGCATCCCGCCGCTGTGCAGATCTTCGGCAGCGACCCCGTCTGTATGGCGGAGGCCGCCCAGATCGCCATGGAACACACCGGGGCGGATATTTTAGATATCAACATGGGCTGTCCCATGGGTAAGATCGTCAACAACGGTGACGGCGCGGCACTGATGAAGGACCCGGAGCTGGCGGGACGCATCGTGGAGGCGGTGGTGAAGGCCCTGCCCGGCGTGCCGGTCACGGCCAAGTTCCGCCGGGGCTGGGATCTGGGTCACTGCAACTGTGTGGAGTTTGCTCAGACTCTGGAGCAGGCGGGAGCGGCCGCCGTAGCGGTCCATGGCCGCACCCGGGCGCAGGTCTACGGCGGCACCGCCGACTGGAACTGCATCCGGGCGGTGAAGGAGGCGGTGTCCATCCCCGTCATTGCCAACGGTGACATCTGGAAGCCGGAGGACGCGGAGCGTATTCTGCTCCACACCGGAGCGGACATGGCCATGATCGGCCGGGGCTGCTTCGGAAATCCCTGGATCTTCCAGCAAGCCAAAGCCGTGCTGGAGGGACAGCCGGTGTCCCCGCTGCCGCCGCTGGCGGAGCGGTGCGAGACCGCCGTGCGGCAGATCCGTATGGCTGCAAGCTACAAGGGCGAGCGGGTGGCGGTGCTGGAGGCCCGGAAGCAGTATTGCTGGTATCTCAAGGGGATCCCCCATGCCAATTACTATAAGGAACAGATCGTACAGATGAATACCCTGGAGGATGTTGACCGCATTACGAAAGGCATCCAACGGGATCTGCGGGATTAGGAGGGGCCATGAACGATCAGAAACACAACTTGATACAAGCGGCCCGGAACGGCGATCAGGCGGCCTTCGGAGAGCTGGTGCGGCAGTACCAGAAGCGGGTGTTCGCCCTTGCGGTGCGGATGTGCCCCACGCCGGAGCTGGCGGAGGAGGCGGCGCAGGAGGCATTCCTCGCCGCGTGGCAGGGCCTGCCCTTTTTCCGGGGAGATTCCGCCTTTGCCACATGGCTTTACCGGCTGACCTCCAACGCCTGCGTGGATCTTCTGCGGAAGGAGAACCGCCATCAGGGACCGTCCCTGGACGATGAGACCGTCAGCGCCGAGGTTCCGGATCCCGCTCCCACGCCGGAGAAGGCGGTGGAGCAGAAGGAATTGCGCCGGCAGATCGAGGCGGGACTGCAAATGCTGTCCCCGGAGCACCGGGAGGTGCTGATCCTGCGGGAGATCCAGCAGCTCAGCTACGATGAGATCGCCGACGTTTTATCGCTGGATCTGGGGACGGTAAAATCCCGGATCAACAGGGGACGGCGGCAATTACGGGAATTTTTGCTGAAACAGGGGAACTTTTTATCGTCCGCTGCGTCTAACAAAACAGAAAGGGGGCTGTGAAATGAATATCCATGAAAACACCGCCCTGCTGGACGCCTTTGTGGACGGCGAGCTGACCAGTGAAGAAATGATTTCCGTCCAGTCCCATCTGGACGAGTGCCCGGAGTGCCGGGCCTATGTGGATGACGCGCTGGCGATCCGGGCGTCCTTCCCCACGGAGGACGATGCGGAGCTGTCGGCAGATTTTGCGGAAACGGTGATGAAGGCTGTGGCGGAAACGCCTCAGTCCCGGCCTAAGAAGCGGCAGCCCTGGGGCAAGCTGGCGGCGGCTGCCGCGTGTCTGGCGGTGATCGTACTAATGCAGCACGGCACGTTGGGCAGCATCAGCGGCGGCAGCAGCAATACCTCCGCTGCCTGTGATACGGCCCCGATGGAGGCCGCCGCAGCGGAAAGTGCTCCCGAGGAACGGTGCCTGACCGCCGCCGGCGGGGACAACGACTCGGATAGCTTTGCTGATACGAACACGGAAAGCAAAAAGACGGATGTGTATTATGCCTGCGCTCTGCCGCCGGATCAGACCACTATGGAGAATGACAGCGCGGCAGCTATGACCGACGGTTCCTCCGCTCAGGATGACCTCCCCACGGTGACGGTCAGCAAATCGGATCTGGGCGAGCTGCTGGATGACCGGGAACCCACCGAGGTAAAGCCGGGTGTGTGCCGGTATCTGCTGACCCGGCAGGAGTTTGAGGACTTGGCGGCGAAGCTGGCCGACCGGGGTGTGACACTGGAAACAGAGGACACCGACAGAGACCAGATCTGGCTGGAAATGCTCGATGAATAAACCGCATAACGGAAACACAGAAAAAGCAATGCCTTTTGGCATTGCTTTTTTGTTTGAACTATGTTATACTGCTTTTTCGACAGGTGCCATCTCCCTGTCCAAGCGCCTTTGACCGGGCGTTCGTTCGGCAAGCCAACATAGGCCCGCCGTTCTCTAAACAAAAAAATGGAGGTTTTTTTATGTCCAAATGGTCTACCCGGCAGATCGCTACTGCTGCCATCATCGCCGCACTTTACACGGTGATGTCCCTGCTGTCCTCAATTTTCGGCCTGACCTACGGCCCCATCCAGTGCCGCTTTTCTGAAGCACTGACGGTGCTGCCCTTTTTCCTGCCGGAGGCGGTCCCCGGCCTGTTTGTGGGGTGTCTGGTGACAAATTTGATGAGTACCGTTGGCCCGTTGGATATCATTTTCGGCTCCATGGCCACGCTGCTGGCAGCGCTGTGGACGGCGAAAATGCCCAACAAATTTTTGGCGACCCTGCCGCCGGTGATCTGCAACGCCGTCATCATCGGCGCAATGATCGCGTGGTATGAGGGCGGCTTCTCCGCCCAGTTCCCCGCCCTGTTCGCCTACAATGCCCTGACGGTGGGCATCGGCGAGGCCATCGCCTGCTGTGTGCTGGGACTGCTCCTGCTGGAGGTCATGCCCCGGATCCCTGCCCTGCGGGGACGGCTGGCAGTCCGGTAAAGCCTGTATACAAAAAGAATCCGCTTTGACATGATGTCAAAGCGGATTTTTTCGTATGTGCTGCTGAAATGATAAGCAAATCAAGCTTTGCTTGCGAAATAGGCCCGGGCATCATCGGCGTTCCGACAGATCTCCGCTTTCAGAGCGTCCAGAGAGTCGAAGCGGATCTCGTCCCGGAGCCGCTTGTAGAATTCTACCCGGATGGACTGGCCGTAGAGATCCCCGTCAAAATCCAGCATCCAGGATTCCACCGTCAGGTCGCTGCCGTTGTTGACGGTGGGGCGGGTACCCACGTTGGTAACGGCGGCATAGCTGCTGCCGTCCATAAGGCAGACACGGGCGATATAAACGCCGTCTCCCGGCACCAGCACATGAGGGGGCGGCACCAGATTCACCGTGGGGATGCCGATGGTGTGGCCGATGCGGCGGCCGTGCCGCACCGTCTGGGTCAGGATATGGGGATGGCCCAGATACTCCATGGCCCGCTCCACCTGTCCAAGGCTTACCAGACGGCGGATGTAGGTAGAGCTGACGGTGATGCCGCCGACCGTGACCTCCGGGATAATGTCGCAGCCAAGACCCAGCTCGGCGCACTTGCTTTTCAGCAGCTCCGAAGTGCCTTGGTTCTTGTGGCCGAAGCGGTGGTCATGACCGGCCACCAGATGGACGGCGTGATACCGCTTGATGAGAATTTCCGTTACGAAATCCTCCCAGGAGGTAGTCATCATCTCCTTGTTAAAGGGGACCATGATGACATCGTCGATGTCGTAGAGACTTTTGGCCAGCCAGGCCCGGTCCTCCGGGGAGTTGATGAGGGGCACCGGTACGCCGGTGACTACCTCCTTCGGCGGCTGCGCCCAGGTGAACACCGCAGAGCGGACGCTCCGGCGCCTGGCTTCCTCCACGGTACGGCGCAGCAAGGCGCCGTGGCCCAGATGGACCCCGTCGAAAAAGCCCAGAGCAATGACTTTTGGTTGAATGGACATGGTTTTATGCTCCAAAAAAGTTCTTGATAGATGTCAGCGTGCCGTTTTCGGCACGGGAAAGACAGAGAAATTCACCGTTTTTGCCATGGACCCGATAGGTGCCGTCCGCCAGCTCCGGCACCGTAATGGGGTTGCCGTTGCGGACCCGGACTTCCTTGCCGGGAGAGGGCAGGGTGTAAAGGGGATAGGCCGTGAACATGGACTCCACAGGCCGCAGAAGAGCTTCTCCTTGGGTCTGTACGTCCTCAAGGGAGACCGCTTCTACCAGCGTGTACCCGGCGGCCATGGTGCGGCGGAGACTGAACATAGTGCCGCCGCAGCCCAGAGCCTGGCCGATATCGTGGCACAGGGTCCGGAGGTAGGTGCCCTTGGAGCACCGGCAGCGGAGCAGGTAGTCCGTCTCGTTCACCTGTTCCAGCAGCTCCAGCTCAAAAATGGTGATATTGCGGGGCTTCCGCTCTACCTCCTTGCCCTTCCGGGCCAGATCATAGAGCTTTTGGCCGTTGATCTTGATGGCGGAATACATGGGCGGGATCTGCGCGATAGGGCCGGTGAAGCGGGGGAGGACGGCTTCCAACGCCGCCCGGTCCACAGTGACGGGATGGGTCTCCAGCGTTTCCCCGGACGTATCCTGGGTGTTGGTGACCAGCCCCAGCCGCAGACCGGCAATATACTCCTTTTCGCCGTTTTCCGCGAATTCTACGGCACGGGTAGCCTGTCCCACAAACACCGGCAGAACGCCGGTGGCCATAGGATCCAGCGTGCCGCCATGGCCTACCCGCTTTTCTTTCAGGATCCCCCGGATCTTGGCGCAGACATCCATGCTGGTCCAGCCGGAGGGTTTATCGATTATTACAATGCCGCTGGCCATAGGCGGTTCCTCATTTCTTGAAATCCGGGACGATCCGGGCGATGGCGTTCAGCATTTTTCCTTCTGCCTCCGCCTGGGTAACGCCCTCCAGCGTGGCTCCGGCGGCGCGGGCATGGCCGCCGCCACCCAACAGACGGCAGACCTCCGTAGCGTTGACCCGCTCGCCAGTACGGAGAGAGAACTTCCAAACGCCGTCTCCCAGCTCCCGCATGGTCACAGCGCAGTCCACCCCCTGGATCTGGGGGCCTAAAGCGGAGAGGTCCTCCGCATCGCTCTCCGTGGCGTGGAATTTTTCCAGCAGCGACCGGGGGACGGACAGCACCGCCGTCCGGTTGTTGTCATAAAATTTTGCCTCTGCCAACATGGCGGCCTCCAGCTGCATCCGCACACGGGATTTCGTCTGGAAGAACAGCTTGTTGACGGCGCGGTAGTCGATGCCGGTGTCCATCAGCTCCGCCGCGGCACGGTGGGTGGCGGCGGTGACGTTGGAGTAGATGAAGCCGCCGGTGTCCGTGGAGATGGCCACATACAGCGGCAAAGCGATCTCCGGCGTCAGGGGCGTCAGCTCCCGGACAATGTCCAAGATCAGCTCGCCGCAGGCGGCGGCCTCCGGACGGACGATGTTGGCCTTGCCGAAGCCCTCAAAGGAGGGGTGGTGGTCGATTGCCAGATCCACCTTATCCGCGTAAGACTTGGCATTGTCGGGGAACAGTCCCACCGTGGCGATGTCCGTAGATACCACTTTTTCCGGCACGAAGTCCGCCGGAGCGCTGTAAGGGGTAAAATAGGGGGCGGTATTCTCCGTCAGTCCGGGATTGGGCAGCAGGTAAGCGGTCTTGCCTATGGCCCGCAGCGCGGCGCACAGCCCCGCAGCACAGCCAACGGTATCACCGTCGGGCCGGATATGGGTCAGGATCAGGACACGGTCAAAGGAGCGCAGCAGCGCGGCGGCCTCGGAAACGGTCAGCATCCCTTATTCCTCCTCCGGTAAAACAGCGTCATTGTCGGGGTTCACCGGCTTTACCTTCTCCGGATCCCGGAGGACCTCCAGAATGTGCGCACCGTAGGCGATGGAATCGTCAGCGATGAACTGAAGCTCCGGGGTGTAGCGAAGCTGCAAGGCGTGGCCCAGCTCCCGGCGCAGGAAGCCGGAGGCGGACTTCAGTCCCTTCAGTACATCCTTTTCCTGATTCTTATCCAGAACACTGACATAAATTTTGGAATAGCGCAGGTCTCCGGTGGTGTCCACACGGGTGATGGAGACCATGCCTACCTGAGAGACGCGGGGATCTTTCAAACGGCGAAGCTGGTCTGCCAGCTCCCGCTGGATCTCCTCATTGATGCGTCCGATACGGTTAGATGCCATAAAAATTCTCCTTTCTGATAGTGGGAGATGAAAACCGGGCGGCGGCATAGCCGCCGCCCGGGGTCAGTTGGAACAGATTTTTTGAGAGGGTTTAGCGGGGGATCTCCTCCATGGTGTAGCCCTCGATGATGTCGCCCAGCTTGATGTCGTTGAACTTCTCCACGGTCAGGCCGCACTCAAAGCGCTCCTTGACCTCCTTGACGGAGTCCTTGAACCGCTGCAGGGAGCCGAGGACGCCCTCGTGGACCACGATGCCATCCCGGACCACACGGACGGAGCAATCCCGGCGCAGGCAGCCGTCCTGCACGTAGCAGCCGGCCACGGTACCCACGGAGGAGACCTTGTAGGTCTCCCGGACCTCGGCGTGGCCAAGGACCACTTCCCGGTACTTGGGAGCCAGCATACCCTTCATAGCGGTTTCGATCTCGTCGATGGCATCATAGATCACGCGGTACATCCGCATATCCACGTTCTGACGGGCGGCGCTTTCACGGGCGGCGGAATCCGGCCGGACGTTGAAGCCCACGATGATAGCGTTGGACGCGGCGGCCAGTGTCACATCGGACTCGTTGATCGCACCCACAGCGCCGTGGATGACCCGGACGTTGACCTCTTCGTTGGAGAGCTTCTCCAGAGAGGCCTTCACAGCCTCCACGCTGCCCTGAACATCAGCCTTGACGATCAGAGCCAGCTCCTTGCGCTCGCCGGACTTGATCTGGTCGAACAGGTTCTCCAGAGAGACCTTCTGCACGGGTGCGGCGGCCTTAGCGCGCTCCTCTGCCTTGCGCTGCTCCACCAGCTCGCGGGCCATACGCTCGTCAGCCACGGCGAAGAAGGGCGCACCGGCCACGGGAGCCTCAGACAGGCCCGCGATCTCCACGGGGACGGAGGGACCGGCCTCGGTGAGGCGGTTGCCCCGGTAATCCAGCATGGTGCGGACACGGCCCACGGAGGTGCCGGCGATGATGATGTCGCCCTGCTTCAGAGTGCCGTTCTGCACCAGCAAAGTGGCCACAGGACCCCGGCCCTTGTCCAGACGGGCCTCGATAACGGTGCCCTGACCGGCCCGGTTGGGGTTGGCCTTCAGTTCCTGGACCTCTGCCAGCAGAACCAGGTTCTCCAGCAGATTGTCAATGCCGATGTGCTTCTTGGCGGAGATTTTGCACACAATGGTCTCGCCGCCCCACTCCTCGGGCACCAGACCGTATTCCGTCAGCTGCTGCATGACCCGGTCGGGGTTGGCATTTTCCTTATCAATCTTATTGACGGCCACGATAATGGGAATATTGGCGGCCTTGGCGTGGTTGATGGATTCCACGGTCTGGGGCATGATGCCGTCATCCGCAGCCACCATCAAAATGGCGATGTCCGTCACCATGGCGCCCCGGGCACGCATGGAGGTGAAAGCCTCATGGCCCGGAGTATCCAGGAAGGTGATGGGCTTGCCGTTGATCTGCGCCTGATAGGCGCCGATGTGCTGGGTGATGCCGCCGGCCTCGCCGGAAGCCACGGAGGTGTTCCGGATGGTATCCAGCAGGGAAGTCTTGCCGTGGTCAACGTGGCCCATGACCACCACCACGGGAGCACGGGGGACCAGATCCTCAGGACGGTCCTCGGTGGTGTCAATGAGCTTCTCCTCGATGGTGACGACCACTTCCTTTTCTACCTTGCAGCCAAGCTCCTCGGCCACGAAGGAGGCGGTATCGAAGTCGATCATCTGGCTCAGAGAGGCCATGACGCCGTTTTTCATCAGGCACTTGACTACCTCTGCGCCGGTCTTCTTCATGCGGCTGGCCAGCTCACCCACGCTGATCTCATCAGGGATCTGGACCTTGACGGGGGCCTTCTTAGCAATTTCAAGCTGCAGCTTGCGCATCTTCTCGGCCTCGTCCTGACGGCGCTTGTTGGAGAAGACCTGACCGCCCTGACGGCCCTTGTTGTTGCGGAACTTCTCCTTGCCGCCCTTTTGGGCCATACGCTCGCCCCGCTGACCGCCCAGCTCTTCCAGACGCTGGTCATACTTGGCCAGGTTCACGTCGCCGCCCTTGCGGGTATCCACCAGCTTTTTCTCAGGCACACGGGTGGTGGGCTGAGCGGTGGCTGTGGACTTGTTAGACTTCTGCTGGGGGACTGCCTGCTGCTGCGCGGGCCGCTGGACCTGCTGGACCGGCTTCTGCTGAGGCTGGGCCTGTGCGGGCTTCTGCTGTCCCTGCTGGGCAGGACGCTGTTGGGGCTGCTGTGCCGGCTTTGCGGTCTGCTGTGCCGCGGCAGGCTGAGCCTTGGGAACCTCGGTCTTAGGCGCTTCCGCCTGGGGGGCTTCCGGCTTCTTAGGCTCGTCAGCATAAATGGCAGCGATATTGGAAATCTGGTTGTTCTGGGTCAGATGCTCAAATACGATGGACAGCTCATGGTCCTCCAGCGCCTGCATGTTGCTCTTGGGCGCAGTGGCATACTTATCCAGAATTTCTGTGATGACCTTGGCGGGCATACCGAAGTCCCGCGCCACATCTCTTACTCTATATTTTTCAATAGCCAATCAAAACACCTCTTACACTCTCCAACCCGGGGGCTGGGCTCGTTCATCTATGAAAACACCGACAGCGTATCAGCTTTCCTTCTTGCGGAAGGAGCCTTTTCCCTTTTTCACCGGGCGGCTGTGGGCGTATGGATTCGGCCTCCCCTTGGGTTTGGGGCGGTTGCTTTTGGAAGGGCGGGACCCGCTCTTGCGGAAGGGCCTGCCGGTGCGGTCATCCTTGGCAAAGGATTTTGCCGCTCCGCCGTTTTCGGCGGTTCTGCGGGGACCGGCCTTTTCTGCGCGCTTGTCGGACACTCCTGCGCTGCGGCGCTGCTTCTCGCCGGACGGCTTATCGGAGACGCCTGCGGGTCCGGCCCCTTTCTCATCGGGCACTTCCTGTTTTTTGGGACGCTTGATGCCCCGGCGCAGGTTCTTTTCGTGCTGGACGGCTTCACTTTTCCGCTCTGCGGCACGCTTGGCCTTTAGTTCCAGCTTGGCAAGATCTTCGTCATATTTTTCCGGGTCCATTTCCGCCAGACGGCGGACCACGGCGACTGCAAGGCCGATGTCTGTAATCGCGGCCACGGCGGCGGAGCCACGGCCGGTGGCCTGCCCCAGTTCCTGCTTGGTAAAGGGAATCCGCAGCCACACACACTGACCGGCTTCCGCAAAGTGCTGCACCCGGCGGGCGGTATTGTCCGCCGCATCAGACGCCAGCAGGAGCACCCGTGCGTCTCTGGCCCGGGCCACAGCTTCCACCGGTTCTTCGCCTACTTCCAGATTCCGGCCCCGGAGGCACAGGCCAATGAGGGAGAGAAACTGTTCATTCCTGTTCATTGTGTCCCTCCAATTCCGCTTCCATGGCGTCATAGACCTCCGGGGGGATGGCTGTGCTGAAAGCACGTTCCAGCGCTCTGGATTTCCGGGCTTTTTTCAGACATTCCACATCGTGGCACACATAGGCGCCACGACCGGGCTTTTTGCCCACAAAATCCAGACTCACAACGCCCTCCGGGGATTTGACCACCCGCAGCAGGCTTTTTTTATCCTTCATCTCCCGGCAGCCCACACATTGCCGCTGGGGGATCTTTTTCACTTTCTGCATTCAGACAGCCCTCCCTTACACATGGCGCGGCGGACCGCGCCGGGCTTTATCTCCTTCTGTTTCTTCTGCTGCGCCGCAGGTACAGCACTGCGATACCCGCAGCCACGCCGCAGAGAAAGAAACTCAACTGTGTCACTGGACGGGTTCCTCGTCCACGATCTCCTTATCGTCCTCACCCTGATAGCTCTCCGGCTTGATATCGATCTTATAGCCGGTGAGACGGGCGGCCAGGCGAGCGTTCTGGCCCTCCTTGCCGATGGCCAGAGACAGCTGATCGTCAGGCACGATGACGCGGCAGGCCTTGCCCTCTTCCGCCATCATGACGTCCACCACGTCGGAGGGCGCCAGAGCAGCGGCGATGAACTGGGCGGGGTCCTCGCTCCACTTGATAATGTCGATCTTCTCGCCCCGCAGTTCGTCCACGATGGCGGCGACACGCTGGCCCTTGGGACCCACGCAGGCACCGATGGGGTCCACGTTCTCGTCAGCAGACCAGACGGCCATCTTGGTGCGGCTGCCGGCTTCCCGGGCGATGGACTTCACCTCCACGGTGCCGTCGTAGATCTCGGGGACTTCCAGCTCGAACAGGCGCTTGACCAGGCCGGGATGGGTCCGGGAAATGAGGATCTGAGGGCCGCGGGTGGAGCGGCGGACGTCCACCACATACACCTTCACGTGCTGGCCCTCCACCAGTTCCTCGCCGGGGACCTGCTCGCCGGAGAGCAGCAGGGCCTCAGTGGACTCCGTGCCGGTGCCGATCCGCAGGGACACGGCGTTGGTGCGGGGGTCGATCCGGGTCACCACGCCGGTGAGGATCTCGTGCTGCTTGGAGTTGAACTCGTCATACACCATGCCGCGCTCCGCTTCACGGAGGCCCTGGATAATGACCTGCTTGCCGTTGCCGGCAGCGATGCGGCCAAACTCCGTGTTGTCCACAGGGATGTTCACCACGTCGCCGATCTCGTATCTGGCGGAAATGGTCTTGGCCTCCTCAACGGGGATCTCGTTGAAGGGGTCCACATAGTCCTCCTCCGCCACCACGTTCTTCTGCACGTACATCTTCAGCCGCTGATGTTCCTCATCCACGTCCACAATGACGTTTTCCACGTCCTTGTGGTCCCGCTTGTAGGCGGTGGTGACAGCCTGGATGATCTTATCCATCATGAAGGTCTGGGGGATGCCCCGTTCCTTTTCCAGCATAGCCAGAGCTGCGAAGATCTCCGGGATGTTCATACCCGCGGGTTCCTTCACCTTTTTCTTGCCTTTCATTGCGATTCTCCTTTTTACTTTATACGTCTTTTTTTGAGACAGGGATAACAGATTAAAATTCCACCCGCAGGCGGCACAGGGCCACATCCTTCTTGCCGAAGGTATAGGCAGTGCCGTTGAGGTCCACGGTGAGAGAACCGTCGGCCTCGTTGTAGGCGGTCAGGGTGCCGGGGAATTCCTTGCGGCCGTCCACCGGCTTGTAGAGCTTCATCAGCACGGGGCTGTTCAGATACCGCTGGAAGTCGGCGGGACGCTTCAGCACCCGCTCGGCGCCGGCGGAGCCTACCTCTAAGGTATAGCTGCCTTCGATGGGGTCGGCCTCGTCCAGCAGATCGCTGAGGGCACGGGAGATATTCTCACAGTCCAGAATATCCACGCCGCCCTCCTTGTCAATGAGGACCCGGAGGTACCAGGTGCCGGCCTCCTTCACATATTCCACGTCCCACAGGGAGCAGCCCTGCTCTTCCACGATGGGTGCCGCCAGACGGGCGGTGAGATCGGTGACCTTTTCCATGGGATTCTCCTTTCGGTTTTTCATTTGCGGCGGAGTGCGGATGCCACAAAAAAGAGCGGACCTTGCGGTCCACTCACAACTTACACTCCTTTAATATGTATTAAGATAGCACACTTTATAATAAATTGCAAGGGCGTTTCCGGACTTTTTTGAAAAAATCACGCTGATTTTTTACAATTTTCGGCCAGTTCCGGAGAAAAAACCCCGGAACCGCCGAAAAACAGTCAACGCACCCGGCAGCCGCCCCACTCCACCGCCGTGAAGCCGGTGCGCTCCGGAGCGGTAAGGCTCTGGGCGGGGATCTCCATGAACTTGTCCAAGGGCTTCCAGGCCATGAATACCCGCAGCAGGGTGTCCGGGGCCGGGTCGATGGTCAGCTTTGCCGCCTGCGTATAGCGGTCCGACTGGAAGGCGATGAGATTATAGGGATTCTCCTGCATCTGGGGCAGCCAGTAGACGATGAACTCGTTGGCCTCTCGCCGGGTGAGGCCCAGCTGGGCCAGCGCATCCTCCAAAAAGGCAGCGGTGTCGGTTCCTGCCACGCAGAAGCCTTGGGAGAAGTCATACGCAATGGTATCCGTGCCCTCCCAGTAGAGATAGCTGTAAGTCTGCCCGGCATCGTCTGTCAGAGTCCCATCCGGGCAGGCAGTCACTGCCCAGCCGTTGCCGTAGGCGGGATAGGTGCAGGTCAATGCTCCGGCGTAGTCCAGCTTTACCGTGACGGCGGTTTCCTCCTCCGGATAGAGGTAGATCACCGGCTTGGCGGCGGCCTGTTCCTCCCGACAGGCCGACAGGCTCAGCATGCAGGTCAGCGTCAGAAGCGCTGCGAAAAACCGTTTCATAAAGAAGAGCTCCTTTCTGTTCAATAAACCGAGGGGTTGACCCCATTCTACCTGTATAGACGGGAAAAAGAGCGGTTTGGTTCCGCACGAAAGCAAAAAAACAGGGCGGAACTTCTTTTTAGAAGTTCCGCCCTGTTTCACGCGGAAAAGAACATAGCCAGAATAGAGGTGATGATGCCGCAGACACATAGAGCGATGGAGCTCATGGCGCCCTGAAGAGGACCGATCTCCAGCGCCTTGCTGGTGCCCACCGCATGGCTGCACGCGCCGATGGCCACGCCCTCCACCACCGGATCGGTGACATGGAACACCTTGGCAAACAGCGGGGCCAGCATAGCGCCCTCGATCCCGGTGATAATGACCGACGCCGCAGTCAGAGCCGGAAGACCGCCGCTGCTCTCCGCAATGCTGACGGCGATGGCCGTTGTGACACTTTTGGGCAGCAGAGAATTCAGCAGGGAGGCCTCCGCTTGAAACAGGCGGCAGAGCACCTGTACCAATAGCATGCTCACGAGACTACCCACAAAGCAGCCCAGCACCACCGGCCAGAAGTGCCGCTTCAGAATGGCCCGCTGCTGGTAGATGTTCAGAGCCAGAACGGCGGTGGCGGGAGCCAGCAGCAGTTTGATAATGCTGCCGCCGGCGTTGTAGTTGTCCAGAGGGATGTGGAACAGCAGCATGATCCCGATGACCAGCAGACTGGCCACCAGCACCGGATTGCAGATCAGAAGCCCCGTCCGCTTCTGGAACCGGACGGCCAGATACCAGCAGAGCAGCGTCACGCCGAGACCGAAAAAGGGCGTGGAAGTCAGCGTATCAATCATGGGACGCCTCCTTTGCATGAAACAGCTTCATCAGCAGCCGGACGCTCCAGGCTGTTGCCGCGTACACCAGCGGTGTGCTGACAAGGGAGACCACCAGAAAGGGGACAAGCTGCAGCTTCAGCATGTCCAGATATTCCAGAGTTCCCACCACGGAGGGAATGAAAAACAGCCCCATATTGTCGATGAGAAAGTGGGAGGTCCCCTGAATCGTCCGCTCCTTGACCCCGCCGCTGAGCAGCAAGATCAACAGCAGGATCAGGCTGATGACACTGGCGGGCAGTGTAAAGGGCAGCAGCGCCGCGATCCATTCACCTGCCATACAGATGAGAAATACGATACAAAATTCTACAATCAGATTCATAACGATCACCTCGGTAAAAAGCAATCCTCAGTTTATGCGCGGCGGCCGGGGAAGTCAATGTGAGAAACAGAGAAAGAAACGGTATTTTTTCGCAGATTTTTAGCAGGAAAAAGCCGACGGGGCGAAACTGCTGCTTCGCCCCGCCGGATCAGTTTTCGATTTTTTAAAACCGGGAGCCGCTTGGCTGTTCTCCGGTAAGGGGAGTGAACCGTCATTTCCGCCGGAGAGCAGCCAGCAGGCAGGCAGCCAGGAAAACCGTCAGGTCCGCCGCCACCACCGTTGCCCCCACCGGGGTAGAAAAGCCAAAGGAGATGGTGAGTCCCACGCAGAAGCACACCACGGAGGTCACGGCGGCGCAGAGGATCACGCCACGGAAGCTCTTGAACAGCCGCATGGCGGTCAGAGCCGGGAAGATCACCAGCGAGGAGATGAGCATAGCGCCCATCATCCGCATTCCCAGCACGATGGTCAGGGCCGTGAGGATGGCCAGCAGGGTGTTGCAGGCGTCCACCTTCAACCCGGTGGCCCGGGAAAAACTCTCGTCAAAGGTGACGGCGAAGATCTGGTGGTAAAAAAGCAGGTACAGCGCCAGCACCGTTACCGACAGCACCACGGAGAGGGCCACGTCTCCCTTTGTCATGGCAAGGACGCTGCCGAACATATAGTTGTCCACATCGGTGGTCATGCCGGTGGTCCGGGAGATCACCAGAATACCGATGGCCAGCGCCGAAGCGCTGACGGCGGCGATGGCGGCATCGCTGTTCCAGTGAGGATGGCTGGCCATCCGCAGCAGGAAGAACGCCGCTAAAATGACTACTGGAATGGAGAAATACAACGGCGTTACCCCCAGCGCCACGGCGATGGCCAGCGCACCGAAGGAGACGTGGCTCAGGCCGTCGCCGATCATGGAGTACCGTTTCAGAACCAGCGGAACGCCTAACAGGGCGGCGCACAGGCTCACCAGCACACCGGCGATCAAGGCCCTTTGCATAAAGGGGTAAGAAAACATCTGTAAAATATTCATGATTCCAGTTCCTCCCGGAAGCGGCGGCCCTGGGGACTCGCCAGATAGTCGGATGCCGTGCCGGTAAAGAGGCCCTTTCGTCCGATGTGCAGTACTGTGCGGGCGCTTTTCAGCGCTGCCTTCAAATCGTGAGTCACCATCACGATGGCCATGCCCTCCTTCTGGTTCAGGTAGGCCAGCGTTTTGTAGAGGTCCTGGGCGGCAGCGGGGTCCAGACCGGTGATGGGTTCATCCAAAATCAAAAGCTGGCTGGCGGCGCACAGGGCGCGGGCCAATAGCACCCGCTGCTGCTGCCCACCGGAGAGATCCCGGTAGCAGGCGTCCTTCAGCTCCAGAATTCCCAGCTTGCCCAGATTCATCATGGCTTCGGACCGCTGGGCCGGGGTGTAGAAAAAATGCAGCCCCTGCCGGTTCAGGCAGCCGGAGAGCACCACCTCCAGCACGGTGGCGGGGAAATCCCGCTGGGCCCGGGTCTGCTGAGGAAGGTAGCCGATGGCCCCGTGCTTCAGTGCCGGGGCGTGCTCGATGGTGCCGCTCTGTGGTTGGATCAGTCCTAAAAGTCCCCGCATGAGGGTGGATTTGCCGGAGCCGTTATCTCCCACCACGCAGAGATAGTCTCCCTTTGCAATCGTAAGGTTCAGATCGGTAAGCACCGATTTTCCCTCATAGCCGAGGGAAACGTCTCGGCAGACGATCAGTTCGTTATCCTTCATGCTTTGCCTCCTGACAGTGGTCGCAGAGCCCGGTCAGCACGGTGCGGCGGGGGTCAATGCGAAAGTGGTGTTCGGAGGACAGATGACGGCAGACCTCCTCCAAGTGCCGGCAGTCCAGATGGACCATCCGCCCACAGCCCTCACACCGCAGCAGAAAGCAGTCGTGGGGATGTCCGGCCTGGGGACAGTATTGGTAGAGCGCCCCCTCCTCCGTGGTGACCTTATGGACCAACCCTTGCTGGGTCAGCTTGTCCAACTGGCGGTAAACGGTTGCCAGCCCTACGGTGAGACCGCCGTGCCGCAGTTCCTCAGAAAGATCGGCAGCGGAGAGACATTCCTCCGCCCGCAGCTGTAAACAGCGCAGTACCGCCTGCTGCTGTTTGGTTTGATAAGCCATCCTTGCCTCCAATATGAAAATGATTATCGTTTTCATATTATAACCGGAAAAACAAACCTGTCAAGACCGTTGCAAAAATTCAAAAAATAAGGTATGGTAGAGGGGAATATAGAACGGCGGCAGTGCCGCCGGGCCAAATATCGAATAGACAAGAGAAATAAAGGAGAAGCAATATGGCTGTTTCTTTGGTGATCATGGCGGCAGGCCTCGGTTCCCGGTATGGCGGCAGCAAGCAAGTGGACGGCATCGGCCCCAACGGCGAAATTCTGATGGAGTATTCCATTTACGATGCCCTGCGGGCTGGCTTTGACAAGGTGGTGTTCATCATCAAGCCGGAAATGCGGGAGATGATGGACGAGCTGGTGGGCTATCTCAAGGAGAAAAAGACGGCGAAGGGCCAGCCGGTGCAGGTGGCCTACGTCTATCAGGACTATACCTCCGTACCGGACTTCTATCACATTCCTGAGGGACGCACCAAGCCCTTCGGCACGGTCCACGCCCTGCTGTGCGCGGAATCCGCAGTGGATGGTCCCTTCTGCGTCATCAACGCCGATGACTATTACGGGGTGGACGCCTACCGGACGATTTATGAGGAATTGGTCAAGCTGCCTGCCGAGGGCAAGGGAACCATGGTGGGCTATCTGCTGAAAAACACTGCCAGTCTCCACGGCACCGTGTCCCGGGGCGTCTGCAAGGTCAAGGACGGAAAACTGGATACCATTCAGGAGGCGCTGAAGGTCCAGCTTTATCCCGACGGACACCTGACGGATCTGGACACCGACACGGACCTGGCCCCGGATACGGTGGTCTCCATGAACTTCTGGGGCTTCATGCCCTCGATCTTCCCGGCGCTGCGGACCTATTTTGAGAACTTCCTCCGGGGGCTGCCTGATGACGCGATGAAGGCAGAGTGCCTGCTGCCGCTGATGGTGGGCGAGGAGTTGAAGGCGGGACGCATGACCGTTTCCGTGCTCCATTCCAAGGACCGCTGGTTCGGCATGACCTACCGTGAGGACCGGGCCCGTGTGGCGGAGGACCTGCGGCAGCTTCACGAGTCCGGCGTGTATCCGCCCTCTCTGCGGGACTGAATAGAAGAATACCCATTGGCCCGGAGGCAGGACGGCGGTCCCGCTTCCGGGCTGATGTCTTTATTGTGAAAAATTTGTCACCAAATTGTTATTGAATTTTTTCCAAATTGTATCGACTTTTTTCGGCAAAAAGTGTCTAATAGGAGATGCACTGCGTTTACATAATGTCAAGCGTTGAAGGAAAGGGGGAATGTGTCCGTGACAGGTAAGCGTATGAGGAAAAATCCGCATGGCTGGATGCTGGCTGCGGTGCTGCTGTTGGCGGCTGCTGGCCTGCTGGCGGTACATTCCCATCAGACGGCGGCGGTCCCACCGGAGGAGCCGGCACAGGAGGAGCCGTCCGTAACGGTGATTCCCGCGGAACCGGAATTACCGGAATTGCCGGAGGGGCCTGTGGAGGAAGACCCTGTCCCGGAGGAACCCTGGGGGCCGGTGGCGGAATCGGCGCCGGTGGATGACAGCTATTTTGACGATGTGGCTTTTGTGGGGGACTCCCGGACTGATGGCTTCCGGCTTTACAGCGGATTGAACCGAGGCACCTATTTCTGCGTTACCGGAGAAACAGTGGCCTCCGCTACGGAACTGGAAAACTGGAAGGGCGAAAATGGGAAAAAGGTCTCTCTGGCAGAGGCCGTGGCCGCCGCTGACTGCGGAAAGATCTACCTGATGCTGGGCGTCAACGAACTGGGCTGGAAGGGGACGGACATCTTCCGGGGCCATGCGGAAAACCTGATTCGCCGACTGAAGGCGGACCATCCCGACGCGGAGCTGGTGATTCAGTCTCTGCTGCCGGTCTCGGCGGAACAGGACGCCAAAGGCTCCTATGTCAATAACCAACGGATTCTGGCCTACAATCAGGTGTGGCGGGAGTTGGCAGAGGAAAACGGCTGCGCCTATGTAGATGTGGCGGAGGCCCTCACCGGAGAGGACGGCTGTCTGCCGGAGGAACTGAGCTTCGATGGCGTTCATCTGAACCGGGCAGGCTGCCGGCTTTGGCTGGACTATCTCCGGACGCACAGCGTAGCGGGGGAAGCACCGAAGAAACCTGCGTCCGCGCAGACGGAACCAGAAGAAGCCGGTCCTGCCCCTGCGCCGTCGGAACCAGAGCAGCCGTGAACGCACGGAGCTGAGACCGTTGGATCAATAAAAAACAACTGCCTGTACCGGGTTTCGAGAACCGGTACAGGCAGTTGTTTTTTATGGGAGAATATGTAGAAAGACGGACGGCTCACGCCGTCCGTCTCTCCGTGTAAGATAGAGAAAAGAGAGGGAAAATAAGATTGGTTGGGATTGCTTCTATGGCTTTATCATACGGTGTGAAAACGGAAAAGTCAACAGGTGATGCCGATTCTTCATAAATTGTTCACAGAATAACAAAACGAATAAATCTGTTCATAAAATGTCCAAAAATACAGGTGAAATATTGGGTTGACGAATGTTTTAACGTATGATAATATTTAGCATACTAAAAATTAGGACACTAAATGTAAAGGAGCTGATACCGATATGAAACCAGCCTGCGGACCGGATTTTTTGGGGCCTTTGTTAGGCCACGCGACCCATCTGGCACGGGAACGGATGGATGCCCGGTTATCCCGGTATGACATGACTCCCTCCCAGACCCATACGCTGCTGTATCTCAGCAGTCACGGCTACACCGCCCCCCAGCGGGATGTGGTGGAACACCTGCGGGTGCGGCCCTCCACTGCCAACGGTATTCTGGACCGGATGGAGGAAAAGGGCCTGATCCGCCGCACGGCGGATGAAAATGACCAGCGGCAGAAGCAGGTCACGGCCACGGAGAAGGGCCGGGAACTGAACAGTCTGGTGCAGGCTGCCTTTCAGGAGGCGGAAGCGGTCATGGTCAAGGGGCTACGGCTGGAGGAGACTGAAGCGCTGCGGCTGCTTCTGTACCGCGTTATCGAGAATTTAGAGGAGGACCGAACCACATGCTGAAAAAACTCGGGCCATACGCAAGGCCCTATTCCAAATGGATCGCGGTGGGCGTTCTGTGCAGCGCTGCCGAGGCTATTTTTGAGCTGCTGATCCCGCTGGTGATGGCGGATATTGTGAATATCGGCATTGAAACGGCGAATCAGAACTACATTCTGCAAAAGGGCCTTCTCATGATGGGGATGGCTGTCATCTCCCTGTGCTTCGGACTGGGGGCTGCGGCATCTTCCTCCGTTGCCGGACAGGGTTTCGGCGCGGAGCTGCGGCGGGCGGAGTATGAGCACATTCAGGATTTTGCCTTTTCCAACATCGAGAAGTTCTCTACCGCGTCCCTTGTGACCCGGCTGACCAATGACGTCAACAATATGCAGATGACGCTGATGATGGGGATGCGGCTGCTGGTGCGGGCCCCGGTGATGCTGGTGGCGGCGCTGGTGCTGTCCATCCGGCTGAGCCGTGACCTGAGCAACGTATTTCTGGTGGTGATCCCGCTGCTGCTGATCGTCATCGCTCTGATCCTCACCAAGGCGGGGCCGCTGTTCCGGTCCCTCCAGGAGCGGACGGACGCCCTGAACCTGGTGGTGCAGGAAAACCTCACCGGCATCCGGGTGGTAAAGTCCTTCGTCCGGGAGGACTATGAGGAGGAGAAGTTCGCCAAGCGCAACGGTGATCTGAAGGAAAGCTCCATGCGGGCCTTCGGTATGGTGGTCATCAATATGCCGGTGATGATGCTGGTGGTTTACAGCACCATCATCGCCGTCATGTGGTTCGGCGGCAAAATGGTCTACGCCGGGACGCTGCCGGTGGGCGACCTGACCGCCTTCTTCACCTATATCACCCAGATTTTGATGTCCTTGATGATGGTTTCCATGATGTTCATGATGATGACCCGGTCCATCGCCTGCGCCAAGCGGATCGTGGAGGTTTTGGATGAGCGGCCCGCCATCACCGACGACAGCGCCAAGGCGGACGCCGCCGTGAAGGACGGCAGCATCGACTTTGACCATGTGTTTTTCAAATACAGTGAGACCAGCCCGGAGTGGGTGCTGAAGGATGTGAACATCCACATTCCCAGCGGGGCTACGGTGGGCATTTTGGGTGGCACCGGCAGCGGCAAGACCAGCCTCATGAGCCTGATCCCCCGGCTGTACGAGGCGCAAGAAGGCACCGTCTCCGTAGGCGGACGGCCGGTGGCGGACTACACCATGGAGCATTTGCGGGAGTCCGTCAGCGTGGTGCTGCAAAAGAACACCCTGTTCTCTGGTACCATCCGGGAAAATCTGCTCTGGGGCGATCCCAACGCCACGGAGGACCAGCTTTGGGCCGCCTGCCGCGCTGCCTGCGCCGACGAATTTCTGGAGCGGATGCCTGACGGTCTGGACACCGATCTGGGACAGGGGGGCGTCAATGTCTCCGGCGGACAAAAGCAGCGGCTGTGCATTGCCCGTGCTATTTTGAAAAAACCGAAGGTGCTGATTTTGGACGATTCCACCAGCGCTGTGGATACTGCCACGGATGCGAAGATCCGTCAGGCATTCCGGCAGGATCTGCCGGGAACCACCAAGCTCATCGTGGCCCAGCGGGTGACGTCCGTCATGGACGCCGACCTGATTCTGGTGATGGATGACGGCGCGGTGGCGGCCCAAGGCACCCACGAGGAACTGATGAAGACCTGCGAGATCTACCGTGAGGTCTACGAATCCCAGCAGGAAGGAGTGAGCATCGGTGGCTGAGAACAATACGAAACGCGGACCGGGCCACGGCCCCGGCGGTCCCCGGGGCGGCTTCCGAAAGCCCAAGGATCTGCGGGGCACCCTAAGCAAGCTCATGGGCTATCTGGGGCGGTATAAGGCGCTGCTGGTGATCGTGGTGATCCTGCTGTTTATCAGCGCCGCCTGCTCCGTGGCAGGCTCCTACCTCATCAAGCCCCTCATCAATGATTATATCCTCCCCGGCGATTTTATCGGCCTTGCCAAAATGCTCTGTGTCATGGCGGGGGTCTATGTTGTGGGGGCAGTGTGCTCCTACGGTTATGCGCGGATCATGGTCCATGTGGCCCAGAACACCGTGGCAAAGCTCCGGGCGGACCTGTTCAACAAAATGCAGAAGCTGCCCCTGAAATTCTTCGATACTCACACCCACGGTGAGCTGATGAGCCGGTACACCAACGATATCGAAACGGTGTCCGAGGCTTTGAACAACAGCTTCGCAAGCCTCATTTCCTGCTCCCTGACTTTTGTGGGGACGGTCGTGATGATGATCGTCCTCAGTCCCATCCTGACGGCCATCACCGCCGTGATGCTGGGGGTCATGCTGCTGGTGGTGAAAACCATCGGCGGCCGCAGCCGCCGGTATTTCGCCGCCCAGCAGAAGGCCATCGGCGCAGTGAACGGCTACATCGAGGAGATGATCGAGGGCCAGAAGGTCATCAAGGTCTTTAACCACGAGGCAGCGGCCAAGGCAGGCTTTACCGGATTGAACGATACCTATCGGGACGCCGCCACCCGGGCGCAGGCCTACGCCGGGGCTATGATGCCCGCCATGGGAAACCTGAGCCACATCAACTATGCTGTCACCTGCTGCATCGGCGGCCTGCTGGCCATCCGCACCGGCGATCTGGGCGGGCTCTCCGCCTTTTTGCAGTATACCAAGCAGGTGAGCCAGCCCATCACCCAGATCTCTCAGCAGGTGAACACCATCCTCTCCGCCGTGGCCGGCGCGGAGCGGGTCTTTGAGATCATGGAGGCGGAGCCGGAGGTAGATGACGGCAAGGTGACACTGGAGCGGGTGAAGGAAAACCCGGACGGCACCATCACTGAGGCGGATTACGACACCGGCGCGTGGGCGTGGAAAAAGCCGGACGGCAGTCTGGTGCCCCTGCGGGGGGATGTGCGGTTCGACCATGTGGTGTTTGGTTACGATGACCGGAAGATCATCCTCCATGACATTTCCCTCTTTGCCAAGCCCGGTCAGAAGATCGCCTTTGTAGGCTCCACCGGCGCCGGAAAGACCACTATCACCAGCCTTATCAACCGGTTCTATGAGATCCAGTCCGGCACCATCACCTACGACGGCATCAATGTTCGGGACATTCAGAAAGACTCTCTGCGGCGGTCACTGGGCGTGGTCCTGCAGGATACCCACCTCTTTACCGGCACGGTGGCAGACAACATCCGCTATGGCCGTCTGGACGCCACCGACGAGGAGGTGGAGGCCGCGGCCCGGCTGGCGGGAGCGGACGGCTTCATCCGCCACCTGCCTGACGGTTATCAAACGGTCCTCACCGGCGAGGGCGGCAGCCTCAGCCAGGGCGAGCGGCAGCTTTTGAACATCGCCCGTGCCGCCTGCGCCAACCCGCCGGTGCTGATTTTGGACGAGGCCACCAGCTCCATCGACACCCGGACGGAAAAGCTCATCGAAAAGGGCATGGACCGGTTGATGGCGGGGCGCACCGTGTTCGTCATTGCTCACCGGCTCTCCACCGTCCGCAACTCCAAGGCCATTATGGTTCTGGAGCAGGGCAGCATCATCGAGCGGGGTGACCACGAGGATCTGCTGGCCCAGCACGGCCGCTACTACCAACTCTACACCGGTCAGGCTGAACTGGCGTAAAGAAAAGCACTGCCATATAGGAAAGTCCCTGCGTACATAGTACGCAGGGACTGAGGCTGTCGATAAAGTAGTAAATTCTCCGCGACGGTAAGGAAGGGTGTGCGCGGGAAACCCAAGAAGGGTGTCCTGCGCCATTGAAATCCTAAGTTTTCAGAACTTTTATAAAGTTCTGAAAACTTGCTCAGCGGGGAGAAAAGACTTTTTCGACACGCTGAGTCCCTGTGTACATAGTACGCAGGGACCTTTTTGATGGCATTGAGCATGTTGGCCGGTCAGACCAGCTTTTCAAAATAGAAGAAGGTCTCGTCCTCGCCGTTCCGCCGCATACAGGCGGAAAGCATCTTGTAGGACGCCTCATTTTCCTTGTAGCACTTTGCTACGACCCGGCTCAGATTCACCTGATACAGACCCCATTCCGCAGCACACCGGAAAGCTTCGGTGCCGTAGCCGTTCCCGGCATAGGCTTTATCAATCCGGCAGCCCAGCTCCGCGCTGCCCCGGTAGTCAAAGTTATAGAGCACCGCCTCACCGATGAGCGTTCCATTCAACCGCACGGCGAAGTTTACCGCCATCCGATTTTCAAAATCCCGGCGGGCCACGTCATAAAAGCTGCGCTCTGTCACAGGCGCGCCCAGACCGCCCACATCGTCATAGCCCCACCAGCGGTTTCGGTCACTGTCCAGCACCAATGCATTATAGGCAGGGATGTCCGCCTCCGTGATGGCGGAAAGGGTCAGCCGTTCGGTTTTCAGTTCCGGGATCGCGGAAACGTGCCGCAGCAGCTCGTTCTGAGGCAGGAAATGATACTTGGGAGCCAGCTTGGCGGGGCCGTATTGCAGCTTGGAGGTCCGCAAACCCCGGTCCCCGGCGTCATCCTCCCGGTTCACATAGGCACAGCCGTCACCAAAGGCGGCCACCTCCGCCTGTACCATGGCAGGATATGCGCCGGTGTAGGAATAGAGGGCCTTTTCAATGTGGATGATGAGGGTCTCGCCGCATTTTTCGCAGAGAGACAGGGCGATCAGCTTTTCTCCGTCGAACATGCCGCCCCGCAGGAGCCAGGGCTTGTCCGGCATGGCCATCATCTTTTTGGAGAGTTCCAGCTCCGCCATGGCCTTGCTGCCGCTGTCCTTGGGAAATTCCGCTTTGAAATCGATCCAGAACTGCTCAATGGCCTCGGCGTCCTCTTTGACGCTGAGGGGACGGAATTCCGCATTGGGCCATTGGGCGTAGAACTTTTTGATGTGATTCCGCTGGCCGGAGTATCGCCGCCCGGCGAAGAGCTGGAGGTCCTCCTTGTAGTACAGGTAGTCCCGCCAGGTACGGATGTTGCTCACCCGCACATAAGGATACCGGGATAGCAGTACAGGGGCTTTTTCCTCCGGCACGATGGAGATCTCCGGCTGAATACCCGTTTCCATGCAGTAGGCTTCAATGGCGGACAGAGCCGCGTCCTCATCCCCCTCCGGTCCGGCCACCGGATAATCGAAGGACACCCGTCCCTCGCTTTCGCACCGGATGATCAGGCAGCCTGCCGCCTCCGCCCAGGCATAACGCAGCGCGCTCCGCCACATGAGCTTGACACCGGCGGAGTATTCGCATAGCGCGTAATCGCAGTTTTCATAATAGCGCCGCAGCATGGCCGCGTCCCGTACCGTAATATTTTTGAATGTCAGCATAAATCCTCGCTTTGATCGGTTTTCTCTATCATACGCCTGAAACGGGCGGACGATACAGTCGCTTTTGCAACTTTTTCAAGAAAAAGTTTCCGGTCCAGATGAAAACTCCCCCGGAATTCCGGGGGAGAGGCTGGTTAGGTCATTTGCTTGCGGCGGCTGAGGTTCATAGTGCCGTCCTGCATGGCGTTCAGGGAATCCAGACTCTTGCCAGTGCCCAGAACCACGCAGGAAATGGCGTCGTCCGCCACAGTGGTGTGAATGCCGGTGCGGGCGGTGACCAGCTTATCGAAGCCGTACACCAGGCTGCCGCCGCCGGTCATGATAATACCGTTGGTGGACACATCCGCCACCAGTTCCGGAGGCGTCCGTTCCAGCACGGAGTGAATGGCCTCCATGATGCGCTCTACCGGCTCCTCAAAGGCGTCCATCATCTCCGTGGAACTGACGGTCACAACCTTGGGAAGGCCCGTCAGCAGGCAGCGGCCCTTCACGTCCATGGTCTCCTCCTCATCCTTGGGGAAGACGCAGCCGATCTGCTTCTTCATTTCCTCGGCGGTGCGCTCGCCCACCAGCAGGTTGTGCTTGCGGCGCATATACTTCACCACGGCCTCATTCAGCTGGTCGCCAGCGATCTTGATAGAGGCGGATTCCACCACGCCGGAGAGGGAGATCACGGCGATGTCCGCCGTACCGCCGCCGATGTCCACCACCATGTGGCCGTCGGGCTGGGTGATGTCGATGCCTGCGCCGATGGCGGCGGCCACAGGCTCCTCGATGAGGTAGACCTTCCGGGCGCCAGCCTGAATGCCTGCGTCGATGACGGCGCGCTCCTCGACCTCCGTGATGCCGGAGGGCACGCAGATGATGACCCGGGGCTTGAAGAAGGAGAAGCCCGCCACCTTGTGGATAAATTCCTTCAGCATCCGCTCCGTCATGTCATAGTCGGAGATCACGCCCTCCCGCAGAGGACGGATGGCGATGATGTTGCCGGGGGTACGGCCCAGCATGGCCTGGGCGTCGGTGCCCACCTTCAGAAGCTTACCTGTGGTCTTGTCCATCGCCACCACAGAGGGCTCATTGAGGACAACGCCCTTGCCCTTTACATATACCAGAACGGAAGCGGTACCCAGATCGATACCGATATCTTTTGCAAACGTCATATTGACACCTCGCTGCACTTTCTGCAAGTCTATTATAAGCGGTTTTTCAACACACAATCATACATTTTCTATTATACGTGTGCTTTTCCCTGATTGCAAGACGCTATCTATGAATTTTTTCCTTTTTTCTCCCGTTTTGGCGTTCTTGCTGCCGTCAGGCAGAGGATGGAAGCAGCCCCATTGTCCCGCAGTACCCGAACACACTCGGACAAAGTGGCTCCGGTGGTGTGGATATCGTCGATGAGCAGGATTCGTCGATCCCGGATCAGTTCCGGGTCCGCAGGATCGTAAACGCCCAGCACATTGGCCCGCCGGGCGGCTTCTCCCTGCAATCCGGACTGGGCGGGATTGTCCTGCACCTTCACCAGCAGTTGCACCGGCCGGGTGTTCCAATGGCGGCAGGCGGCCTCCGCCAGCAGCCGGGACTGGTCATACCCACGCGTTTCCAGACGCTTCTGGCTTACCGGTACCCAAGTCACCGTGTCGAATTCTCCACCGAACCGCTCCGCCGCACACCGGGCCAAAAGCTCACCAAAGGGCTCCGCCAGAGCGGAGCCGCCCCGGAATTTCAGACGCAGCAAAGCCTCCCGCACCGCGCCCTCATACCAGAGCGGGGCGGCGCAGGTCAGGTCCTTCTCCGTGAAGGCCACCTCTTCCTCCGGAAGCCACGGCAGGTCCTTCTCGCACTTGGAGCAGACGCCCACGGCGTCCAGGACTTTGCCGCAAAAGGGGCATTTGGGAGGAAAAAACAGGTTGATGATGCTTTCAAAAAAATGATTCATTTTTTCTTCCGAGGATAAGGCTTCGGTTCATCGGTCAGGCCAACTAAATAGTCGATGCTGACGCCATAGTATTCGGCCAATTTGATGATTGCGTCCAGCGGATACCGTGAAACGCCAATTTCGTATTGGCTATATGTGTTTTGACTGACATGGAGCACGTTCGCAACGTCTTTCTGCGTGAGGCCTCTGTCGTTTCGCAAATCTCGGATTCTTCCATATTTCAATATCTCAGTTCGCATATACATCACCTAAAACGAGTATATGTATCTTGAAATAAGATATTTTTACTTTATCTGGAAATCAGATAAAACCGTCTGCTCCCGCAGAGGGCAGTTCCCACTACGGGGCAAGGGGAAGGGGCCTTTGGCGCAAAGGTCCCTCCCCCTTAGACCCCCACCCGAAACATGGGGGACGCCACCCGTCCCCCATGCCCCCTCGTGGCACAAAGGGGCGGGACTGCGGTCCCTCCCCTTTGGAAACCCCTCCCGGAGTTGGACGGGGGAGCGGCAGCGGAAAGAGAAGCAGAGGGTGTCCTATTTGCACCCCGTTGTGCTCCATGCCCGCAGATGCGGCGGCGCACTGATTTGAGATTCAGGTATAGCGCAGCCGGTAGGGGAGTTTCAAGTTCAGTCGGCAGTTCGTGACGGCCAGTTCCCGTTTTGGGTGAGTTGGCCGCCCCGTCGGTCAACTCATCCCTAAGCGTCTTTTCTTTTGACCATGAATGGCCGTTTTCTTTTCGGCAAGACGAAAAGAAAATGGGGATTCAATCTAGTGCCGCATAGCGGCACTTCCCACGGCAAAGCCGTGCTTCCTTGCGCCAAAGATACCTCCCCCTTGCCCTGACATGGGAATGCCCCCCCTGCGGGAGCAAGGAAAATGTGGGGTGCATTCCCCACGGCAAAGCCGTGCTTCCTGTCCCGGAAGCCGGGACGCCCCTTGCACTATTATGACGCGATCAAAACAACCTTCTTGTGAAATCCCCCAATCCATGGTATGATAACATGAAAAATCTCAAAGGATGTTTAAGATGAAACAAGTCACTATTTATACCGATGGTGCCTGTTCCGGCAATCCCGGACCCGGCGGCTGGGGAGCCATTTTGATGTACGGTGCCCACAAGCGGGAGCTTTCCGGTGGGGAAGCCGATACCACCAACAACCGCATGGAACTGACCGCCGTGATCCGGGCGCTGTCTCTTTTGAAGGAGCCTTGCATCGTGGAGCTTTGGAGCGACTCTAAATATGTGATTGACGGCCTTTCCAAGGGCTGGGCTAAAGGTTGGAAGGCCAAGGGCTGGGTGAAAAGCGACAAAAAGCCCGCCCTGAACCCGGACCTTTGGGACGAGCTGCTGCGGCTGGAGAGCATCCATACCCTTCGCTACCACTGGGTCAAGGGCCATGCGGAGAACGAATTTAATAACCGCTGCGACGAACTGGCGGTCGCCGAGAGCCGCAAATTCCGGTAAGGACGGCATTTTTACCGGTTTTTGCGGGCATTTGTGGAAAATGCAGTCGAAAAGTTGAAAAAGGCTCGGAACGTTTACAAATTGTTCACAGCAAACACATAATTTCGCAAAAATGTTCGGGTATCTTAATACTTGCAAAGGGTCCTCCCAACCCGATGCGTTTTCTCCCTCCTAAAACACACAGCAAAAACCCCTCGCCGAGCGGCGAGGGGTTTTTGTGTTTCCTCACTTGTAATAGTCCGTCTCATCCGTCAGGGCCATGGGCAGGCCGTTGTGATACACCGGCATCAGCTGGAATTTGAAGCGGCTGGTCCGGTGGAGCCGGTCAATCTTTTCCTTTACTGCCGGGTCCACGACGCCCTTGCGGACATACTCGTTGACAGCGCGGTAGGTAAAACCCAGATTGTCCTCGTCCGTCAGACCGGTGAGACCATCGGAGGGGGGCTTGATCAGGAATTTTTCCGGCAGGCCCAGCTCCGCACCAAGGGCGATGACCTCCTCCGTGGTGTACATTCCCAAGGGGGAGAAGGCTCCGGTGGCGTCGCCGTAGACCGTGCAGTAGCCCACCCAGTCCTCCGAGAGGTTGGAGGTGTTCAGCACGATGCCGGCGTCCTCGCTCTGGGCGATGGCGTACAGCGTCACCATCCGCATCCGGGAGGGCAGGTTCACCGTGGTCTGGCGGCTGGGCTTCATGCCTAAACGCGCCATCTCATCCAAAATGCCGCCGGTGCCGCCCTGAATGTTGAATACATAGTGGCGAATTCCGAGAAATTCCACCAGACCGTTGGAATAGTCAATGTCCGGCTGGATGCCGTCAGGCATCAGCACGCCCACCACGTTTTCCTTTCCGTAGGCCGCTACCGCCAGCGCCGCCACCACGGAGCTGTCCTTTCCACCGGAAATGCCGATCACGGCGGTCTTTCCGCCGCAGGCCTTCATCTGCTGCCGCATCCAGTCCAGCAGACCGGGCAGCTGCTCCTTCGCGTGAAATTCCATACGCTCACCCTTTCTGATTTATGATGCCCCATTGTAAAGGGCTGGACCGTAATTTGCAAGCAGATTCCTGCTTTTTGGCAAAAACACGAAAAATGGTGTAAAATTCAGATTAGATTCGACATCTGCAAAAAAAATCCGCCGGAGCGGGAAACGATTTGTCCTGTCATAACGTTTTATCAGTGAAAGCGCTTTTCGATCACACAACAAAGACCTGCTAAGAAAAGTCAAGTAGAAATTTCAAGGCAATGCAGCTTGTAAAAGTGCCACACCGCACCAAGCCGCTTTGCATCTCAAAATGAAACGGCGGCCAGCCAATGGCTTTATGGCGAAGATCAGGCGGTGTGTTCCAATGACTCCAAATAGGCTTTTACAGTGGCGTAGTAGATCCGCAGAAACTTGTTGGCGGAAGCCATCATGTAGACGCGGTAGGGCTTGCCCTCGGCGCGTTTCCTGTCCATGAACTGATAGACGGGTTCATCCAGCGGTGCGGTCTGCAAATAGACGCTCATAACAAGAAAGAGTGTCCGCCGTAAAGACGATGCACCAATTTTGCTCATGGATTTGTGCCTGCCGGTCACATCGCCGGAATCATTTGGCGGAGCATCCAGTCCAGCGTAGGCCACGAGCGCTTTCTTGGAATAAAAGCGGCGCACATCCCCGATTTCAGCTATGAGCTGCGGTCCCAGAGTCGGGCCTACGCCGAACAGATCCATGACAACGGGATATTCCGGCAGCTGGGAAGCCAATGATTGCATTTCGTGTTTGAGAGCCGCAAGCGCGGTAGAAGTCGCTCTGAGCTGTGCAACCGCCTGTTCTACGAGCAACTTCGTTGTTTCGGACTTTGGCATGACGCCAATATGTCCGCTGGCTTCGGCGTAAATTGTGTGCGCCTTTGCTTCCCTGAAGTTGTAGCCGTGCTTCCTGCACCAACGCAGGTATTTGCTTGTGAAAGCCCTTTCGGATTTCTCGCTGACGCAGCGGCAATGCCAGAATTCAGCCACAAAATCCACCCACTTTTCACTCCCATCCCCACGGATCGGGCTTGAAAACAGACGGTTGGCGTTTGGAAACACCGTATCCAGCAGCGAGATCAAATTGTTCTTCAGAACCGTCTGCACCTTGGAATACTGCCGGTACTGGCGGTAGCAGTTCTTCAGCAGCAGCCGGGTATCTTCCTCTGGGATATACCTCGGCAAAGTAAGCCAGCGGTCAAGGCCATAGTTAGCCAGTTTGACAGCATCCTTCCTATCGGTTTTGACACGCCGTAATTCGTTGTTCCCGTAGCCGTGCACCAGCTTTGCATTGATGACGGAAACATATAACCCTGCGTTGTGGAGCAGCTTTGCCACCGACGCATGGTAATTTCCTGTGGCCTCCATGACCACGCGAGTCTCACCGTCCAGACTTTTGAGCTGCTTTGCCAGCTTGCTCAGTTCACTGCCGGTGTGACGGACTTCAAAGGGTGAGATGACGACCTCTCCAAAGGGACGCATGACGGCAATTGTGCTCCTGCCTTTGGAAATGTCGATGCCAACAGAGTTCATTTGCATTCCTCCAACACGAATTTGCAGCCGGAATCCATCTTTTTCTCATTGCCGATTCAATCTATTGGGTGACGCGAACTCCAAGGCTCAACCTGCTCAAATCGAACGCTGCAATAAGGGGATGGCTGACAGTCTTTGTTACGGACATAGAAGCCCAAGGAGGCATTGGTCAGCCAGTTGCTCCCCTTATTGTAGCTTAGGCATGAGATGGAAAGAAAGCCGGACTGGCTGCCCGGCTTTCCTGTCCAAATTTATTGTAATAGGAGGCATTGCATGACGGAAGCACAGCTCAGCAATGCCATGGATGCTTATGGCTCCACGGTTTACAGGCTGGCCCTGACCCGGATGCAGAATATCGCCGATGCGGAGGACGTGTATCAGGAGGTGTTCCTCCGGCTGTGGAAGCAGGCGGCGGAGGACTGGGACGGGGACCGCGCCAAGGCATGGCTTATCCGCACAACGCTGAACCGCTGCGCGGATCTGCACCGGTTCCGCCTACGGAGGCCGGTACTTTCTTTCGCGGAGATACCGGATCTGGCACAGCCGGAGGACGAGAGCCGGGAGCTGTGGGAAGCGGTGAGCCGCCTGCCGGAAAAGGCCCGGACGGCGGTGCATCTTTATTACGCCGAGGGGTATTCGACGGAGGAGATCAGCCACCTGATGCACATTCCCGCCGCCACGGTCCGAACCCGGCTCCACCGGGCCCGCAAGCAGCTGAAAGAACTTCTGGGAGGTATTGACGATGAAACGTGCGTATCACGATCTGATGGAACAAATTTCGGTCCCCAGCGGGCTGAATGACCGGGTGCTGCAAACGGTCCGGCAGGAGGCGGCCGGTGTCGGAACGCGGTGGAAACGGACGGCGCTGCGGGCGGCGGTGTGCGCTGCCTGTGCGCTGGCTTTGGTGCTGGGGACAGTGCGGCTGGCACCCCGTTCGGCAGAGGAACCCGGACTGCCCCAGTTTACCTACAGCTTTGGTCTGACGGCCTATGCCGCCGACATCGGGGAGACCATCGTCCCCAATGCCAACGGCGGGTTGGCGCTGCGCAGCGGCACCGGGATCTGGGACCCACTGCAGGGGTATTTTACCGGCTGCCTGTTTCAGGTGACCGGAGAAAATCTTCAAAAGGTGACTTTGTCTGTGGACCGGGGCGGACTGTACCGCAGCGAGACCCGAAAGGCTTTGTCTAATGATGAGGCGCAGGCACTCTGGCAGGCGGAAGAGAACGGGGAACTGGTGTGCAGTGTCTATGGCGCAGACGAGGGCGCCCCCATGAATGCTGATGTCATGACGGCTTTGGGCAGCGATGTGACCGTGGACTATGATTCTTCGGCCAGCTATGGCTTCTGGGTGCCCCCGGAGGAGCTGCCAACGGCGAGCGATGACATGAAGCAGGATACGTGGGACAGCATCGACACCTTTAACGGAGCGCATCTGACGGTGGAGGCCACCTTCCTGGACGGCAAAACAGAAAGTCGGACCTACACCCTCTCCACCGGCCGTCTGCGGCTGGATCGGTATGAAAACGGGACATGGACGGTCCTGCCCCAGCTGGCCGGGGACGAGGAGGCGTACGTTTACGGCATTTATGCCGTCAGCGAAGAGGAGAGCCGCTGGTTTCAATGGCCGGTGGAGGGCAGCAATACCATCAGCCTCAGCAACCCCTTCGGAGCCAGATGGAATCCCGGCGGACAGGGGAAAACCGTCCACAATGGGATCGACATTCCAGCCGAACGGGGAACCCCGGTGCTGGCGGCGGCGGACGGCACCGTGACGGAGACCGGCTTTGACACGGAACGCGGGAATTACCTGATGATCGACCACGGCGATGGACTCACCACACTGTACGCCGCGTGCAGCAAGGTGGATGTGAACGAGGGTGATCCTGTAAAGGCGGGGACGCCAATCGCCGCCGTGGGCAGCACAGGAAGGTCCACCGGTCCGCACCTTCATTTTGAGGTCCGGCAGGACGGTGTTCCTCAGAATCCCACGGTCTATTTCGACGCGGACGTTCGATCGACCCTGCGGATGGGATAAATAGGCAGCGCCCACGGCGAAAGCCGTGGGCGCTGAGGCTGTCGATAAAGTGATAAATTTTCCGCGACGGTAAGGAAGGGTGTGCGCGGGAAACCCAAGAAGGGTGTCCCGCGCCATTAAAATCCTAAGTTTTCAGAACTTTTATGAAGTTCTGAAAACTTGCTCAGCGGGGAGAAAAGACTTTTTCGACACGCTGAGCGCCCACGGCGAAAGCCGTGGGCGCTGATGCTTTGACTTATTCGGCTTCCGCGTAGATCCCGCCTTCGCCAGCCCACCACATGGCATCATACAACTGCTCAAGATCGGCGCAGGAGCCGGCGTAATCCTTCACATCGTCATAGAGGGGACAGGGCTTGCCGTGGGAAAACCGCTCATTGTAGTCAGCGATGATCCGGGGCAGGTCCTGGTTCAATTCCTCCACCGTCAGCACACGGGACCAGGGCTGGCTGTTCTCATCCTGAAACGCACATTCTATTTCGTCCAGATTGCCGACGATTGCCAGCACCGCCGCCATGTCCTGATAAAGGCCCTTTTCAGAGTCTCCCATTTTACCGGAAGTCTGGGGGACGGAGAAATTCAGCGTCAGGCGGTAAGGTGCGGAGGAGGTGTGCAGCTCCAGCGTATAGCTGCCGCAGGTGTCGAACCGTAAGGCGTTGAGCACCCGGCCCACGGCGGGGGCGTCCCCCACATAGGGCGTTTGGGCCTGATAGATTCTGTCAATCTGCGGCGAGATCTCGACACCACCCTGCCAGATCAGCTGATCGGCCACCCAAACTTCCCGCACACCATCCAGCGAAATATGCTCCCAATGGTCGGAGGTATCATGAAGGAATGACGGCAGGATCTGCCTCGCACTGACACGAACGATGCCGTTTTTGTTTTCCACCATCCAGTGACTGTAGGCAATATCAGACCATTCGGAATAGAAATGCAGATCCAGCTGCCCCGGCACATTTGTGTGAGCCGTCCAGTTGAGATTCTCCCAGTAGTCCCAGTTGGCAGGCTCCCCGATGACAAACAGCTTTGCCGCGACGCCCGCCGTGAACAGCAGCACCGTGACGGCAACTGCCGCCGCCACACGCCGCCAGCCCCGGCGCTTTACTTTTTTCAGATAGTCTACCTCTTTTGCGTCCTCTGGGGCCGCCTGCTTCGGCGCGCCTGCCAGCGCCGTCCGAAGCTGGGCACAGTCCGGACACTCGGACAAATGACGCTCCACCGCTGTATTGCTCTCTGGGGAGGTGAGGCCCTCCACATAAGAGGGGAGCAAATCCCGCACCACACCGCAGGTCAGATCATTTTTCATCGTTGCAGCCTCCTTGCTTCAATCGTTCCTTGCCTCGGTAAAAGGTCACTCTGGCCCAGGTCTCCGTTTTGCCTAAAACGTCTCCAATCTCCCGGAAGGACAGTCCACCGAAGGCCCGGAGGTAGACCACCTCCCGCCCCGGCTCCGGTAATTCATGGACCCGCCGCAGCATATCTAACTGCCCGGAGCGGCTGACGGCCTCCTCCTCGGCGGAGGGCACCAGCGGCAGCTCTGCTTCCTCAGGAAGCTCCGTTTCCCGGTTGGCCTTCCGCAAATGCTGATACCACAGGTGCTTGGCGATCTGGCACAGCCAGACGGACACCTTGCAGCTGCCGTCGAACCGGTCGATGGACCGCACTGCCTGATAAAAAGTCTCTTGGGTCAGTTCCTCCGCCGTCTGGGGGTCCCGGCATTGGGAGAGCAGAAATTTATAGACCGTCTGCGCGTGCTGGCGGTAGACGGTATCCAGATCCTTCACGGAGTTTCTCCCCCTTTCAGCGGTGTTTTCATCTGCTATATCCGTTTGGGGCGCGATTCGTTACAGCGTTGGAAAAAGATTTTGAAAAAAAGGAGCCATACGGCTCCTTTTGCGATGCTCAGAAGGTTTCAGACTGGACCAGTTCCTCGTAGGAACGGATGTAATAGTCGCACAGACGCTGAATCTCCGGTTGATCCTGCTCCGCCGTGGCCTCATAGACCCCGGCCACCCGGAAGCCTGCTGCCTTGGCGGTACGGATGGCGTGGAGGGCGTCCTCAAATACCACGGTGTCCCGCTTGTTGGACTGGAGCCGCCGCATGGCCATCTCGTAGATGTCGGCGCTTTCAGATTTGTGATTTCCCGCGTCGGCGGAGGTGACGATCCCCCGGAAATAGTGGTCGATGCCTGCCGTTTTCAGGGCCTTTTCCGTCAGCCGCCGATGGGTGGCGGTGGCCACATACATCCATACGCCCTCCATTTTCAAAATGGAGAGAAATTTTTCCAGACCCGGCTTGGGCCGGACCTGGCTGGAATAGAATATCTCCATCCGCTGAATGATCTGGTCGATGATCTCCTGCTGGGACCACGGCAGACCGCAGACCTCCCGCAGATAGGGGATCACGTCGCAGTCCGCTAAGGTGTGGAGCATCCGGTCCTGCTCCGGTGTGGCGGTGATGCCCGCCTCCTTTAAGAACGTGGGCCCCAGCTCCCGCCATGTGGGCATGGAGTCCAGCAGGGTCCCGTCCATATCAAAAATCGCGCTTTGTAACCGCATTGATGACCTCGATCTCCGTAAATTTTGAAACTTACAGCATATGCGCCGATAGAGCGCAGATGAAAAAACTGGTATTTTATTGTTCGTTACTGCCGATCCAATAGCACCCTGCACCTATGATAGCAGCTAAAAATTCAATTGCCTTGAGATACATATCATAGCTATGCCAACCAATGATAAAACCAGATAATATATAAATCACTGCAAATACAACTACCGAAATAACCGCCCGCTTTATTTTGTTTTTCATCAAAGAGATCTCCTTTAAAATTCAGATTATGTTTGTCGAGGCATTCCTAGGGGACTTCCCTTGCCCGCGCGGGGCAAGGGACTTTTTTGCCTGACGAATGATACTCTGATGAAGATACTTTGTGTCCCGCATGGAAAAATTGAAATCATTTTTGTCAGGACATGTGCCTGACAAAAATACTTTGATCTAAGTGCCTTGGGCACGTTCACCAGTCCGCAGACTGGTGGGAGGTGGTTAGGAGGGGGACAAGTCCCCCTCCTAAGTAATCAGCACAGTTTGGAACCCGCCGGGATCTGATCGTCCAGCATGATGAGGTTCAGCTTTTCCTCGCCCTTTTCCGTGTGGACGGCGGAAAGCAGCATACCGTTGCTCTCCAAACCCATCATCTTCCGGGGAGGCAGATTCACGATGGCGGCCAGGGTCTTGCCCACCAGTTCCTCCGGCTCATAGAACTTGTGGACACCGGAGAGGATCTGCCGGTCGGTGCCGGTGCCGTCATCCAGCGTGAAGCGCAGCAGCTTGTCAGACTTTTTCACGGCTTCGCAGGCCTTGACCTTCACCACCCGGAAATCGGATTTGCAGAAGGTGTCGAAGTCCACCGTTTCGGTGAGCTGAGGCTCCACCTCCACGTCAGGCTGCTCTGCCTTCTTAGCGGCGGCTTCGGCGGCTTCCAGGTCCGCAAGAGCCTTGTCCAGATCCAGACGGGGGAACAGGTTTTCACCCTTGACCACGGCAGCGGTCTCAGGCAGTTCGCCCCAGAGGTCCGCAGACTCCCAGGTCCGGGCCTCCGCGCCCACACCGATCTGGGCGAAGAGCTTTTCCATGCTCTCGGGCATGAAGGGGGTCAGCAGGATACCGCAGATGCGGGTGGCTTCCAGCAGGTTATAGAGCACATGGGCCAGCCGGGCGCCGTTGGCTTCCATATCCTTGGCCAGCGCCCAAGGGGCGTTCTCGTCGATATATTTGTTAGCCCGCTGGATCAGCTTGAAGGTCTCAGACAGGGCGTTGTGAGGGGCGAAGGTGTCCATCTCATGAGCGTAGGCCTTCTTCAGACCGGCGGCCTGTGCCACCAGCTGGGCATCGTACAGCACGGGGTCCACAGTGTCACCGCTGGCGGCCAGCTCCACGCTGCTGCCCATGCGGACCATGGCAACCAGCTGCTTCTCATCTTCCGTGGCACCGCAGCCTGCAGGCAGGGAGCCGCCGAAGTACTTGTTCACCATGGCGGTGGTGCGGCTGAGGAGGTTGCCCAGATCGTTGGCCAGATCGGTATTGATGGTCTGGATCAGCAGCTCATTGGAGAAGTTGCCATCGGAGCCGAAGGGGAAGGTCCGCATCAGGAAGAAGCGGAGGGCATCCACGCCGAACTGCTCCGCCAGCAGGTAGGGGTCCACCACGTTGCCCTTGGATTTGGACATTTTGCCGCCGTCCAGCAGCAGCCAGCCGTGGCCGAAAACGTGCTTGGGCAGAGGCTCCTCCAGACTCATCAGCATGGCAGGCCAGATAATAGAGTGGAATCGCACAATTTCCTTGCCGACGATGTTGATGCCGGGCCAGTATTTCTTGTAGTCATTATAGCGGTCATTCTCATAGCCCAGCGCGGTGATATAGTTGCTCAGGGCGTCCACCCACACATAGACCACGTGCTTGGGGTCAAAGTCCACGGGGATGCCCCAGGAGAAGCTGGTGCGGGAAACGCACAAATCCTCCAGACCGGGGTCGATGAAGTTTTTCACCATCTCGTTGACGCGGGAGCGGGGCTGGAGGAAGTCAGTGTTTTCCAGCAGGTCCCGGATGCGGTCAGCGTACTTGCTCAGACGGAAGAAGTAGGCTTCCTCCTCGGCGTCCACAACGGGGCGGCCGCAGTCGGGGCAGCAGCCGTCCTTCAGCTGGCTCTCCGTCCAGAAGGACTCGCAGGGAGTGCAGTATTTGCCCTTGTAGGTGCCCTTATAGATGTCGCCCTTGTCATACATCCGCTTGAAGATCCGCTGGATGGCCTTCACATGGTAATCGTCAGTGGTGCGGATGAAGCGGTCGTTGGAGATGTTCATCAGCTTCCACAGATCCCGGACGCCCCGGGGGCCTTCCACGATGCGGTCCACGAACTCCTGGGGAGTGACGCCGGCCTCGTCGGCCTTCTGCTCGATCTTCTGGCCGTGCTCGTCGGTACCGGTGAGGAACATGACGTCCTCGCCCTTCAGTCGGTGATACCGGGCCAGAGTGTCGGTGGCCACGGTGCAGTAGGTGTGGCCGATGTGCAGCTTATCTGAGGGGTAGTAGATGGGGGTTGTGATATAAAAAGTGTCCTTTTCCATATCCGGTTCCTCTTTTCTTCTTTATGATAAATTTTGAGTGATCGCAAATAAAAACGCCGTCCCTGAGCATACGCTCAAGGACGGCGAAGAAAGCCGTGTTACCACCTTGATTCACCCACACCTCGCGGCGTGAGCCTCTGCGGGTACAAGCCTGCCGAAACCGGCACGCGATACCCTGACGCTGTAATGGGCGCACCCATCGCAGCCTGCGCCGAAGCGCTGAGCCGCGCGGCTCCGGGGCCATGTTCTGCCCACCGCATGGGTCCCTTTTCAGCTGCCGGGACTCTCTGAACCATGCCGCGAGGACGTACTCTCCCCTTCATTGCCTTCTCAATTGCACTCACTTATACCATATTTTAAACGATTAGTCAATCATCCGGTCAAAATATTTCCGATTTCCGCTGTTTTTATTCGCTATGGTACTTTCCCCGCCATTTTCCGGCAGCATAATGATAGACGGACAGAGCGCAGGCCACGGCCCAGCCGATGCCGTAGCTCCAATACATAGCGTCCGGGCCGAAGCGGTTTGCCAGCAGGTACAGGAAGGGGACCCGCAGCAGAATCACAGAGGCCACCACGTTCACCATGGGATACAGGCTGTCGCCCGCGCCCCGCATGGCGGAGTTCAGTACGAACAGAATGGCAAACAGCACGTAGGGCGGCATCACACATTGCAGATACCGGACGCTGGCGGCGATGACCGCCGGGTCCGGGGAGAAGATCCGGGACAGAGGGACGGACAGCCACACCACAAGGGCGGAACTGAGAACTGTCCACACAACGGCCATGGTCACGGTGATCCGGACGCCCTGACGGACCCGGTCCTCCCGGCTTGCCCCCATATTCTGCCCCACAAAGGAGATCACAGCGGCGGCCAGGCTCTGGACCGGCAGAAAGGACAGGGTATCCAGTTTATTGCCCACGTTGAAGCCAGCAGTGAAGGCCTTTCCGTAGCTGTTGACCTTGGAGAGTACGCCCATGGCGCCTAGGGCCACCAGAGACATCTGGATACCGCTGGGCAGGCCAATGCGGATGATCTCACAGAACAGTTTGCGGTCGAAGATCCCGTTGAAGGGATGGATGGCCAGCTGCGGATACCTGCGGTTGATATACCAGATACCGAACAGCCAACTGCACAATTGGGCGATGACGGTGCCCAGCGCCACGCCCAGCACCCCCAGCGGTACCGCCAGCACCAGTGCCAGATCCAGAAAGATGTTCAAAATAGTGGACACCGCCAGAAACAGCAGCGTGGTGGAGCTGTTGCCCATGCCCCCTAAAATGCCGGCGTTGAGATTATAGCCGATGCTGCCGACAAGCCCCGCACAGACCACCAGCAGATAGGTCCGGGTCTCTGCCCAGGCGGCGGGGTCCACCCGTAAAACAGTCATCAGGGGATTCACCAGCAGCAGCGCGGCGGCAGTGATGGGCAGAATACTGCGGATGAAGGCGGTATACAGGCTGTCGATGGCGCTCCGGACCCGGTCCGGTCTCCCGCCGCCGAAGGACTGGGCGATGACCACGGTGCCGCCGGTGGCGATGCCGGAGAACAGGGAGGTGAACAGGAAGATCACCGGAAAGCCGACGCCCACGGCGGCCAAGGCTCCGTCGCTGACATAGTTGCCCACCACCCAGCTATCCACCATATTGTAGAACTGCTGCAAAAAATTCCCCGCCAGCAGCGGCAGGGTAAACATCAGAATATGGCGGAAGGGACTGCCCGCCGTCATATTCCGGATTCCGCTTTCCGTCCCCACGATACACCTCTAATCATTTTTATTTTACTGTACTCCTTTTCGCCGAAAAGGGCAAGTTGATTTCCCGTCGAAAACCGGGTAAAATGGGGGAAAACCGTCAAAAACCGCCGCCGGGACCGGGCGGCGGGGAAGGAGCCTCTATGAAACTGGTATCTTGGAACGTCAACGGCCTGCGGGCCTGTCTCGGCAAGGGCTTTCTGGACTTCTGCGCCTTTGCGGACGCAGATGTGATTTGCCTGCAGGAGACGAAGATGCGCCCGGAACAGGCGGAATTCGACCTGCCGGGCTATGAACGCTACTGGAACAGCGCCGACAAGGCGGGCTATTCCGGCACCGCCGTGTTTACCCGGCAGACGCCCCTCTCTGTTACCTATGACTTCGGCAAGGAGGTCCACCGTCACGAGGGACGGGTCATTACGGCGGAATACCCGGAATTCTATCTGGTGTGCTGCTACACGCCCAACTCCAAGGACCAGCTTTCCCGGCTGGACTACCGCATGGAGTGGGAGGACGATCTGCGGGACTATCTGATGGAGCTGGATCAAACGAAGCCGGTGGTCTACTGCGGCGATCTCAATGTGGCCCATCAGGAGATCGACCTGAAAAATCCGAGATCCAACCGCATGAACCCCGGCTTTTCCGACGAGGAGCGGGCCAAAATGACTCAACTGTTAGCAAGCGGCTTTACGGACACCTTCCGGTATCTGTATCCGGACAAGACCGGCGCGTACTCCTGGTGGAGCTATCGCTTCAATGCCCGGAAGAACAACGCCGGGTGGCGCATCGACTATTTTATTGTCTCCGACCGGCTGAAGGATAAGATCAAAAGCGCCGACATCTGGAGCGAGGTCTTAGGCAGCGACCACTGCCCTGTGGTGCTGGAGCTGGAGCTCTGACCCTATGACAGCAGGGTGTTGATCTCATCGACCTCCAAGTCCTGTAAGGCCCAGTTGATGCCGTAGCCGATGACCTTGCCGAGGTCCCGCACCTGCTGGTCAATGTCCCGGGGCGTGACCATGAGGTTTTCCGGGCGGCTCCGCAGGGTTTCCAGATCCGGCTCCGGAAGGCCGGATTCCTCCAATAGATCCGCTGCTAACGTGGCGGCATCCACCACCGTGGGGACGCCCACGGCCAGCACCGGTACCCCCAGCGTTTCCCGGTTCAGGGCGGAGCGGTGATTGCCTACGCCGCTGCCGGGGATGATGCCGGTGTCGCTGAACTGGACGGTACAGCACACCCGCCCCACCCGGCGGGAGGCCAGCGCGTCCACGGCGATGACCACCGACGGATGGAGCCGGTCCACCAGTCCCCGCACCGCCTCTGCAGATTCCACGCCGGTGGTCCCCAACACCCCCGGCCGCAGGGCCGCCACCGGGCGGAACCCGGAAAAGTGCTGGGGCATAGCGTCGATGAGATGGCGGGTGATGAGGATGCTGTCCGCCGCCAGCGGGCCGACGGCGTCCGGCGTCATGGCCCGGTTTCCAAGGCCCACCACCAGCACCGGACCGCTGTCCGGGGTCAGCTCCTTGACTTGCTGCCCCACGGCCCGCACCGCCCGGTCGAAAAACCCATCCCCCCTCTGCCAGAAGGCGGTGAGGTCAAGGGTGCGGTAACTGCCCGCAGGCTTTCCCAGTGCGGCCTCCCCCTCCCGGTCCAGAATATCCACCTGTGTGACCGGATATCCCTGTATTTTCTTCTCCGTGGCCTTTACGCCTGCCAGCCGGGTGGTTTTCCCGGCGGATTCCTGCCACAGCTCGTGGGCCTCGATTGCCAGATCCGTCCGTTTTGTAAACATTTTGCCCTCCTGACACAAAATCTTGTGGTATTAAGGGTAGCATTTGCGGAGATATTCGCGTTATACAAAAAAATATAGAAATATTAAAAAAAGGCTTGCTTTTTCTGGACTTCTCTGCTAAAATATCATTCTGCACGGTGGAAATTATGAAACCGCGCCAAGAAATGCCAGGAGGAGGTGTTTGGTTTGCCGAATATCAAGTCTGCCAAGAAGCGTGTCCTCATCGGTGAGGTCCGCAACGCGCGCAATAAGGCTACGAAGTCCGATCTGAAGACTGCCATCAAGAAGTTCGAGGCGGCTGCCGCTGAAGGCAATCGCACCGAGGCCGATGGCGCTTACAAGGTCGCGGTCAAGAAGGTCGATCAGGCTGTCGCTAAGGGCGTTCTGCACAAGAACACGGCTGCTCACCGCAAGAGCGCTATGACCCTGAAGCTCAACAAGATCGGTTAATAGGCCAAACAAAAGGACGTCCGTCAGGACGTCCTTTTTTGTTTTATCTCCGACTGACCTTATAAAATTTTGTAATTCTGAATATTGTGATAGTATCAAACTGGGATATAATGAATGCAAGAACAGGCGGTACACGCCGGAACAGGTGAAGTGCAATGGAAAATCAGAAGGTAAGAAAGTTAGTTCTCAGTGCTTTGATGGCCGCCCTTGTCTATGTGGCTACCAGCATCATTCAGATCCCGTCCCCCGTCAACGGCTATGTGAATCTGGGCGACTGCTTCGTGCTGCTCTCCGGTTGGCTGTTGGGGCCTTGGTATGGCGCGGCGGCGGCCGGTATCGGCTCCATGCTGGTGGATCTGCTCAGCGGCTACGGACACTATGTTCCCGGCACCCTGATCATTAAGGGCCTTGACGCCTTGGTAGCGGCGCTGATCTTCCGGGCCTTGGGTCGCGGGAAGACTGCCATGCTGGTCAGCGGCATCGTGGGGGAGACCATCATGGTCCTGGGCTATTTTGCCTACGCCTCCATGATCTTGGGCAAGGGTCTGGCGGCGGCCGCCAGTATTCCCGGCAATATCGTTCAGGGGATCGCCGGTATCGCCATCGGTCTTGCGCTGGCTGTGCTGCTGCAAAAGGCAAAGGCGCCTGCGCTGAGCGGTCTGGAACTGTAAACGAAAAAATAAGGCGGCCGTGTGAGAAAAATTCTCACACGGCGCCTTGTGCGTAAAACAAAAGGGAGGCTTATATATGGCAGGAACTACGGTACATACATTGGAGAATCAGCAGCTTTTGGAACAGGTAGAGCGGGAGTCCGCCGCTGCGGCCCGCCAACTGGCGGAGACTGCCCATCTGCGGAAGGGACAGCTCGTGGTCATCGGATGCAGTACCAGTGAGGTGGTAGGGCATCAGGTGGGAAGCTGGTCTACACCGGAGGTGGCGGATGCCATTTTCCGGGGCCTTGACAGTGTGTTCGGCCCCATGGGCGTCTACATGGCCGCCCAATGCTGCGAGCATCTGAACCGGGCTTTGATCGTGGAATACGAGGCGGTCCCCGGCGGGGAGATCGTCAATGTGGTGCCCCAGCCCAAGGCGGGCAGTTCCTTCGCTACCGCCGCTTACAAGGCGTTTCGGCATCCTGTGGCGCTGGAGGAGATCCGGGCAGACGCAGGACTGGACATCGGCGGCACCCTCATCGGGATGCACTTGAAAAAGGTGGCGGTGCCGGTGCGGCTGGAGCAGGATCACATCGGTCAGGCCATTGTGCTGGCGGCCCGGGTACGGCCCAAGTTCATCGGCGGTGACCGCGCCGTTTATGATGAGACCCTGAAGGAGGGCTATCCCGATTTTACGGATTGATCGGGTATCTGCTTTCCTTACGCGCAATTATTTTATGGGAAAGAGGCCCCGGGAGAAAGCAGTTGTTTCTCCCGGGGCTTTTCATGCAGTTCCACTTTGAGATCGTATCCAATGGCGTCAGGTGTCCCCTGTACTTTCGGGGGAGCAAAGTGCAGATTGGAACTTGCTGCAGCAAAAAACAGCTCCGGTCCGTACTGGACTGGAGCTGTTTGCTCACATTTTATAGCTGCTTGACCGTGTAGTAGACAGCCAGTGCGAAGACCACCGCTGCCAGTGCCCACATGGCGTAGTAGGAGATGCCACCGCCCAGCAGAGAGGCCAGCAGAGCCAGCGCGGAAAGACCGCAGGCTGCATATACCGGCAGCTTATCCGCTTGGGGGGGCAGGAGCTTATTCAGCTTGCCGCTCTTGGTCAGTGCGGCGAGAGCTGCCAGCAGAACCAGATAGATCACCACGCAGACCTTAACGGTGGTGCCCACATACATGCTGGAACCGTACCGACGCACACCCCACAGAACAAAGAGGGAGGCACCCAGCACCGTCAGAGCCAGTGCACATTCCCGGTCATACAGCGCCCAGAGGATCCCCAGCAGCATGATGACCGGCACAACGATTGTCATAAAAGAGAGAGTGGCCATATTCCAGCGGACCAGAGCCGTAGCCGTACCCACAAAAGCGCCTGCCGCAGCAAGGATCCAAGCGGATTTCTGCTTCTTGGCGCTGCCCCGCAAAACCAGAGCGGCGATCACGCCCACTGCCAACACACCCGCGCCGATCCCGGCCAGAGTCCAGAGGTAGTGATCATACCAGGCGATCCGGGTCAGTTCAGAGTCGGCATTGATATAAAAACGACGCAGGATCAGTAAATACAATTCTGCTACGCAGCCAGCCAGAAAAAATTTCATTGCTCCATTCATGGGTTCGTCCTTCGGAGCGACCTTTTTATTCGGATTTTTTGCCATCTATTAAAACCTCCAGGGTTATATTTCCCAAAATGCGGGCAGTCCATTCCGGACCGGTTCCCGCCGACACACGTTCATAGTATACCAGTCTCTTTTCCAATTTGCAAGGAAAACCTTCATTGCTTTTTTACAATATTCGCGGTATACTGAAAAAATCGAATCAAATTCTAACGGAGGACGCCATGAAACGGTTCTCAATTCTGATAGCAGCCTTGTGCCTGTGCCTGACAGGCTGCGGAAAACAAATAACGGAGGCTACTGCCCAGATCTTCGCCATGGACACGGTGATGGAGGTTACGGCCTATGGTGAACATGCGGAGCAAGCGGTAAAATACACAGAGAAAAGGATCGAAGAGTTGGAAAATCGGCTCTCCCGTACAAAGGCGCACAGTCTGGTATCCGGGCTGAATCGGGACGGCAGCATCCGGCACTTGACTTACGATTACTGGAATCTCATCGCCCGTGCGAAGGAGTATCGGGACGCCACAAACGGCGCGTTTGATATTACCATCGCCCCCATCATGGACGCGTGGGGCTTCACCGGCGATCAGTTCCGCGTTCCGGAGCAGTCCGAACTGAATGAGCTGTTAAAGCATGTCAACAGCGATGAGATCCAAGTTCAAGAAGAGCCGTCCTATTCCGTAACGCTGGGGGAGGGACAGGCTATCGACTTGGGGGGCATCGCCAAGGGCTATACCTCCGATTTAGTGGAGCAGACCTTCCGGGCCAACGGCATTGAAAGTGGGAAAATTTCTCTGGGCGGCAACGTGTTCGTGCTGGGCGGCAAGCCCGACGGCTCCGACTGGCGGGTGGGCATTAAGGATCCCCGGAATGAGAGCGGCCTTGCGGCGATCCTGTCCCTGCGGGACGCCTACGCCATCACCTCCGGCGGCTACGAGCGGTACTTTGAGGAAAACGGAAAAACCTACCACCATATTATTGATCCCTCCACCGGCTATCCTGCGGACAGCGGTCTGCTGTCAGTGACGGTGGTGGCGGATGCCAACGGGCCGGATCAGGAATGGGTTCTGCCCGGAAACGGCACTATGTGCGACGCTTTTTCCACGGCGTTGTTCGTCATGGGAGAGGAGCAGGCGCTGGACTTCTGGCGAAATGGCGGGTATGACTTCGATCTGGTGCTGGTGACGGAGGATGGCCGGGTGGTCATCACCGCCGGACTGGCGGACCGGTTTGAGGAAGTGAAGGACAGTGGGTACACCTATGAAACGGTTTCCTGAGCTGAAGCCCAATTTCTGGGATGTGATCGTGGTCTTGGCGGTCATTGCGCTGGCGGCTCTCTCGGCCATGACGGTCTGGCGGGGCGGAACCGAAACCGGTGCTCTGACGGCGGTGGTCACCGCTGATGGGCAGGAGATCGACCGCTTTGCCCCGGCAGACCTGCTGGACGCGCCCCGCACCTATTCTTATAACGGCGTGACGCTGACGGTGGCGGCGGAGGACGGAAACGGCCTCCGGGTCAGTTCCTCCGACTGTCCCACCCAGGACTGTGTCCATACCGGGACCATCTCCCGCAGCGGGCAGAGCATCGTGTGTCTTCCGGCCCGGATCGTCATTCAGCTCACCGGCGGCGCGGCAGACAGCAGCGGCGTGGACATTGTAATCGGTTAGGAGGGGAACTGTGAAACTGACAACGAAGCAGTTGACCCTCTGTGCCGTGCTGACAGCGCTGGCGCTGGCGTTCAGCTATCTGGAGAACTTTTTCCCATTATCCCTGGCCATTCCCATCCCCGGCATCAAACTGGGCCTTGCTAATATTGTGACGGTATTCGCCCTGTACGCCCTCGGTCCCGCTCAGGCGCTGCTGATTTTGACAGGCCGGTGCCTGTTGGGGGCGGTGTTCGCCGGGAACATGAACGCCCTGATCTTCTCCCTGCTGGGGGGCTTTTCCGCCATGCTGGTGATGATCTTGCTGTCCCGATCCCGGCATCTGTCTATCTACGGCGTGTCCATCGGCGGCGCAGCGGCCCACAACTGCGGCCAGATCGCGGCGGCCTGCCTGACGCTGGGCTCAATGGCCCCGCTGTACTATCTGCCGATCCTGCTGGGTGCTTCCCTGATCACCGGAGCGGTGACGGGCGTGGCGGCGGCCTGCTTGTTCCGGGCACTGGCCCATACGAACATTTTCCGGTAACAAAACGGACGCTTTTTCGTAGAATGGAAAAATGGTTGACTTTCCAATGGAGAGGTGCTACACTAAACTTGCCATGAGAAATGAATTTGTAAAAACCTGTTGTTGTAAGACATAGGGCGGCTGAACTGCTGATCGCAGATACAGGCGTCCGTTTCAGTGTGCCTGTGTCTTGCATGAAGAGCTTTCAGGAGCGATGTGCAAGCGCACATCGCTCCTTTTGTTTTACCCGGCCGCGTTTCCGAGGATGGAAAGATTCAACATGAAGTATATTGATGAGGAGGATACGTTATGAACTTCACACATTTGGTAGGGAACACCCCCATGATCCGCATCCGCTACAAGCTGGACGGCCGGGAGGGCTTTGTCTGGGCAAAGCTGGAGGCATACAACCTCTCCGGCAGCATCAAGGACCGTCTGGCGGCCCACGTCATTACCAAGTCCACCGCCAACGGCACCCTGAAGCCCGGCCAGCCCATCGTGGAGATGACCAGCGGCAACACCGGCATCGCCTTCTCCGCACTGGGCACGTTCACCGGCCATCCCGTCCACATCTTCATGCCGGACTGGGCCAGTGAGGAGCGGAAAAAGCTGATGGCTATGTACGGCGCCACCCTGCACCTGATCTCACGGGAAGCCGGCGGCTTCAACGCAGCCCTTCAGGGGGCCAGAGATCTGGCGGAGGAGATCGGCGGCTTCCAGCCCAAGCAGTTTGAAAATCAGGATAACCCAGAGGCCCACTACCTTACTACCGGCGTTGAGATTCTGCGCCAGCTTCCGGATGTGACGGACTTCGTGGCCGGCGTCGGTTCCGGCGGCACCCTCATGGGCACCGCCCGCCGTCTGAAGGCGGATCACGCCGTCCGGGCTGTGGCTGTGGAGCCGGATGCAGTGCCTCTGCTTTCCGGCGGAGCTATCAAGGGTGCTCACCACATTGAGGGCATCGGCGACGACTTTATCCCTGCTGTGGTGGACCAGACTCTGGTGGATGGCGTAATGGACATCAACGATCTGGACGCCATTGCCATGGCGGCGAAATTCGGCCGTGTACTGGGCCTTGGCGTGGGTATCTCCTCCGGCGCTAACTTCCTTGGCTCTGTGATTCAGAATCTGGAGCCGGGCCGGAAGGTGGCTACCGTCTTTGCCGATGACAGCAAGAAGTATCTCACCACCATGCTCTCCAATCCCTCGGCGGAAACGGCGGATATGTGGAGCTCCCGCATTGAACTGCTGGATTACGAGCCGGTGGAAACTCTGTAATTTGCAATTTTTGTGCAGCTTTTCCTTGCGGAGCCTTTGAATTCATGTTAGAATCGTCTGTAAAGGGACAAAACAGACGGCGGAGCCGGGCTTGTTGGCCCGGCTTCGTTTTGCTTACAGAAGGGAGAGACCAGATGTTTCACACGATATTATTTGATCTGGACGGTACATTGACGGATTCGCGGGAGGGGATCGTCAACTCCGTGAAATACACCATTGAAAAGCTGGGCGGGACCATGCCGGATGCCCAGACCCTTTTGAAATTCATCGGTCCGCCGCTGCAGGAATCCTTCATGGAGCACTGCGGCTACAGCCGGGAGAAGGCGGTGGAGGGCGTTCGGGTGTTCCGGGAGCACTATGTGCCGGTGGGACAGTATGAAAACGAGGCGGCCCCCGGTATTCGGGACGTTCTGGAACGGCTGAAGGCCAAGGGATACACTCTGGCGCTGGCTTCCTCCAAGCCGGAGGAGCTGTGCGTGAGCATCTGTCGGCGTTTTGGCTTTACACCCTTTCTGTCCGCTGTGACCGGCAGCCCTGCGGGAGCAGACTGGGAAAAGGCGGATGTCATTCGGGAAGCCATGCGCCGCCTGCGCCTGACCGATGCGGATAAGCCCACCGTTTTGATGGTCGGTGACCGGAAGTATGATGTGCTTGGTGCGCAGGAATGCGGCCTTGCCTGCGTGGGCGTGGAGTTCTTCGGGTACGCCGCACCCGGCGAACTGGCGGAGGCCGGGGCTGCCGCAGTCGTGCGGACGGCGGAGGAGCTGGAACAGTTTATTCTGAATCATTGAGCGTGAGAGACGGACAGAGTCCGTCTCTTTTTTCACCTGTTTTCCGCAAACGTGCGCTGAATTTTTGAAAATCGTCATTTTTGTGCATATTTCCCTTTACAAAACCAGGGAACTCCTATATAATATCATGGCTAAAGTAATCTATATGGAAATTGGAGAATCAGTATGGCTTTGATCGAATATGACGTTTATAAGCAGAAGCTGCGGGACCTGGAACCGGAGCTGAAGAAGCTGGGGGACGCCCTTGACATCGACGCTGTGGCTCAGGAGGCTGCCCGTCTGGAGGATGAGACCACTCAGGACGGCTTCTGGAACAATCTGGAGCGCTCTCAGAAGGTGCAGACCCGCCTGAAGCAGCTTCAAAACAAGCTCCACCGCTTCAAGAAACTCATGAGCACCTGGGAGGATCTGACCACCCTGTGCGAGATGGGCCAGGAGGCGGAGGATGAAGAGATCCTGGAAGAATTGAAAACAGAGTTCCCCGCGCTGGAAACCGAGATCGAAGAGATCCGTATGACCACGCTGCTCTCCGGTGAGTATGACGCAAACAACGTTATTCTCCAGCTCCACTCCGGTGCCGGCGGCACCGAGGCCCAGGACTGGTGCCAGATGCTCTATCGGATGTATACCCGCTGGGCGGAGCGTCACGGCTACGCTTGGAAAACGCTGGACTACGAGGAATGTGACGAGGCCGGTATCAAATCTGCCGTTATTTCCATCGAGGGCGAGAATGCCTACGGCCTGCTGAAGAGCGAACACGGCGTCCACCGTCTGGTCCGCGTGTCCCCCTTCGATGCCAACGCCCGCCGTCAGACCAGTTTTGCCGCTGTGGAGGTCATGCCGGAGCTGCCTGATGACGTAGAGGTGGAGATCCGCCCGGAGGACATCGAAATGCAGGTGTTCCGTTCCTCCGGTGCCGGCGGTCAGCACATCAACAAGACCTCCTCCGCCGTCCGCCTGATCCACAAGCCCACCGGTATTGTGGTGTCTTCTCAGCAGGAGCGGTCCCAGTTCCAGAACAAGGATAACTGTATGAAGCAACTGCGTGCCAAGCTGATCGAACTGAAGATCCAGCAGCATGCGGAGAAGATCTCCGACATCAAGGGCGTTCAGATGAAGATCGAGTGGGGCAGCCAGATCCGCTCCTATGTGTTCATGCCTTATCAGTTGGTAAAGGACACCCGCACCGGCTACGAAACCAGCCAGATCGACAATGTGATGGACGGCGACCTGGACGGTTTCCTGAATGCCTACCTGACGCAGTTAGCCACCGGCGAGCTGAAAAAGTAAATGCCAGAAAAGGCGCGGCTGAGAGGCCGCGTCTTTCTTCCGAAAGCTGATATGAAAGGAACCAATCTAATCTATGAGTAAGCAAAACGCCGCGGGTGCGGCTCCCCGGGAAAACAAGATGGGCGTTCTGCCGGTAGGCAAGCTGCTGGCCGGTATGGCGGTGCCCATGATGATCTCCATGCTGGTACAGGCGCTGTACAACATCGTGGACAGTGTGTTTGTCTCCCGGCTCAGTGAGAACGCCTTCAACGCCGTGGGTCTGGCGTTCCCCCTCCAGAGCCTGATGATCGCCGTGGGTGCGGGCACTGCCGTGGGCATCAACGCACTGCTTTCCCGCTCTCTGGGTGAGAAAAAGCAGGAGATGGCGGACCGGGCTGCCGGCGCAGGTATCTTCCTGCTGCCCATTTGCAGCTATCTTGTCTTTGCCTTCATCGGCCTGTTCCTCTCCCGGCCCTTCTTCGTGGCGCAGGCCAAGGCAGTGCCGGAGATCGTGGAATACGGCGTGCAGTACACCCGGATCTGCTTAGGTCTTTCCGTGGGTATTTTCAGCCAGTTCTGCTTTGAGCGGCTGCTACAATCCACCGGCCGTACCAGTCTGGCCATGTGCACCCAGCTGTTGGGCGCCATCATCAACATCGTCATGGACCCCATTCTGATCTTTGGACTGTGCGGCGCACCCCGGATGGGCGTGGCCGGCGCTGCTGTGGCCACCGTTGTTGGACAGATCGTGGCGGCGATCGTGGGCCTGATCGTGAATATCAAGTGCAACCACGACATTCACATCCACCGGAAGAACATCCGCTGGGATCCCATCGTGGCCAAGGAGATCTACCGGGTGGGTATCCCCTCCATCATTATGCAGTCCATCAGTTCCGTGATGACCTTCGGCATGAACAAGATCCTCTTCGTCTTTACCCCCACCGCCACCGCCGTGTTCGGCGCGTATTTCAAGATCCAGAGCTTCGTGTTCATGCCCATCTTCGGCCTGAACAACGGCATGGTGCCCATCATTTCCTATAACTACGGCGCAGCCCGGCCCCAGCGGGTCTGGAAGACCATCCGTCTTTCCAACATCACCGCTATGGTCATCATGGTCGTGGGCTTTACCATTTTCCAGCTGTTTCCCTCCACGCTGCTGGAGCTGTTCGACGCATCGGAGACCATGCTGGCCATCGGCGTTCCCGCCCTGCGGATCATCAGCGTTTCCTTTCTGCTGGCAGGCTTCTGCATCATCGCTGGCTCGGTGTTCCAGGCCATCGGCAATCCGGTGTACAGCCTGATCGTCTCCGTGTGCCGTCAAATGGTAGTATTACTGCCGGTGGCGTGGCTGCTGTCCCGGACTGGACGGCTGGAGTTAGTGTGGTGGTCCTTCCCCATCGCGGAGGTCATGTCCTTCACCCTGAGCACAATCTTCCTGCGCCGCACCGTCAAGTCCGCCAACGAGGTCATGAATTCCAGCGCGGACTGACCGCATGCCTGATTTAAAAGTACACCCCGTTCTTCTGAAAAAGCGGAAGAACGGGGTATATTTTTGCGCATAAAACTGCATGCATGAGCAGCGCACCGCGAACATGCACAAATGCCAGTGCATGAAGTTTTCGTGCATCATTCCCGGTTGCCCTGCGGGGGCGAGGGAATGGCACATTTCTTATTTTACTGTGCTTTTGCATAGCAAAATCCCCCGGAAGAGACCTTCCGGGGGAGAGATGTATGTAGGATTTCAGGACAGGAGCATTTTGTCATTGGCCTCGTCAGAGCCGCTGGCGCGGCTGAACAGGGCCAGCAGGTCGGGGACCGTCAGCTTCTTCTTGTCCTCACCGGAGATATCCACCACCACCCGGCCGGCATCCATCATAATGAGCCGGTTGCCGTGGGCGATGGCGTCCTTCATGTTGTGGGTGATCATGAGGGTGGTGAGGTTGTTCTCCTGCACGATCTGGTCGGACAGAGCCAGCACCTTGTCAGCGGTCTTGGGGTCCAAAGCGGCAGTGTGCTCGTCCAACAGCAGCAGCTTGGGCTGCTTCAGGGAGGCCATCAGCAGCGTCAGCGCCTGACGCTGACCGCCGGAGAGCAGGCCCACCTTGGCGGTAAGGCGGTCCTCAAGCCCCAGATCCAGCGTTTTCAGCAGTTCCCTGTAATCTGCCCGCTCCAAGGCGGTGATGCCCCACTTCAACCCCCGGGGCTGGCCCCGGCGGGCTGCCAGCGCCAGATTTTCCTCGATCTGCATGGTGGGCGCGGTGCCCATCATGGGGTCCTGAAACACCCGCCCCAGAAATGCCGCCCGCTTGTGCTCCGGCAGCTTGGTAACGTCCTGTCCGTCAATGGTGATGGTGCCGGAATCCACCTGGAACACGCCAGCGATGGCGTTCAGCATGGTGGACTTGCCTGCACCGTTGCCGCCGATAACGGTGACAAAATCCCCGTCATTCAGTGTCAGGTTCAGATGGTTCAACGCTACCTTAGCGTTGATGGTATTGGGATTAAACGTCTTGCAGATATCCTTCAGCTCAAGCATGGACGGAACCTCCCTTCTTGGTGTGGATGTGGCCCTTCCAGTAGGGGATCGCCAGGAACACGGCCACGATCAGGGCGGACACCAGCTTCAGATCGTTGGTGTTCAGACCCAGCTGCAAAACGATTTGCAGAACGATGTAGTAGATGACGGCACCGATGGAGACCGCCAGCAGCTTCAACGCGAAGTTGATGAATACCTTGCCGAAGGCCACTTCGCCGATGATGACGGCGGCCAGACCAATGACGATAGCGCCCCGGCCCATGTTGATGTCGGAGGAACCCTGGAACTGGGCCAGCAGACCGCCGGACAGGGCTACCAGACCGTTGGACACCATGAGTCCCAGCACCACGTTGGCGTTGGTATTGATGCCCTGAGCCCGGGCCATGTTGGGATTTGCGCCGGTGGCACGGAGGGAGCAGCCCTTTTCCGTGCCGAAAAACCAGTACAAAACGGCAATGAGCACCACCGTGAATACCACCAGCAGAGGCAGGGGGTTATCCAGACTCACCGAACGCACATACCGCTGGGATACCAGCAGATCATACTTATCCACGCCTACTGCCTGATTGGCCTTGCTGCCCATGATCCGCAGGTTGATGGAGTAGAGGGACAACTGGGTCAGAATACCGGCGAGAATGGCGGGGATGCCGCATTTCGTGTGGAACAGGCCGGTGACAAAGCCGGCCAGCATACCTGCCAGAAAGGCGCACAGCAACGCGGCCCAAGCGTTCAGACCTGCCCGGATCAGCATGACGGCCACGGCACCGCCGGTGGCCAGAGATCCGTCCACCGTCAGATCAGCTACATCCAGAATACGGAAGGTGATGTAGACGCCGATGGCCATCAGGCCCCAGATCAGGCCCTGGGCCACAGCGCCCGGCAGCGCATTGAGAAGGGAGGATAGAAAACTCATACCGTTTCTCCTTGTTCACAGCGGGAGGAGGGGATTGCCCCCTCCCGCCAGATTTTCGTTATAGGATCGCGTTTGTTTTGGATCAGCCCTCAATGGCCTCATAGCCGTCCAGAGGCTGGATGCCCAGCTCCTCGCAGATGGTGGGGTTATACTTGGGGGTGGCGTCGGTGTATTCGATGGGCATGGTGGAGATATCCGCCTCGCCGGTGAGGATCTTGGCAGCCATCTTGCCAGTGGTCACGCCCAGATCATAGTAGCTGATGGACAGGGTCGCCACGCCGCAGCCGGAGCAGATACCCTCCTCGCCGCAGATAGCGGGAACACCGGCGGGCACCAGGATGTTGGCGATGGCCTCGGTGTTGGAGGCGGCGATGTTATCGGTGGGGAGATAGACCACATCCGCGTAGTCAGCGGCGGACTGAGTCACGGACGCCACGTCATTGGAGTCGGTGAAGGCAAATTCCTTGGTCTCAATGCCCTTGTTGGCCAGGCAGGTCGCCACTTCCTGGATCTGGTAGCTGGAGTTGGGCTCGGCGGAGCAGAACAGCAGGGCGACCTTCTGGGCCTCGGGGAACCACTCGGTGATCATATCGGCCTGCTGGCTCAGGTCAGCCAGATCGGAGGTGCCGGAGATGTTGCCGCCTACGGTGCCGTCGAAATCGTCAAGATCCAGGGCCACGCCGTAAGCGGTGATGGAGGTGCCCAGAATGGGAATGTCGGCAGTCGCGGAAGCGGCGGCGGTCAGGGCGGCGGTGGCGTTGGCCATGATCAGGTCCACGCCCTCGGAAACAAAGCCGTTGACGATCGTGCCGCAGTTGTTGGCCTCGCCGGAGGCGTTCTTGTTTTCAAACTCCACCTGGCCGGGGAGGGCTTCATTCAGAGCGTCAATAAAACCCTGGGTTGCAGTGTCCAGCGCGGGGTGCTGCACCAGCTGGCAGATGCCGACCTTATAGGTGGCGCCCTCGGCGGAGGAATTGTCAGAGCCGGTGGAGGGTGTCTCCGTCTTGGAGCCGCCGCAGGAGGCAAGGGACAGCGTCATGGCCGCAGCCAGAACAAGAGCGAGCAATTTCTTTTTCATAGTGATCTTCTCCTTTTGTCCGTATCCGGACGAATTCATAAAGTTGGATGCCTTCCAAAAAACAAGGGGGGCTCTGTCCGTGGAACAGAGCCCCCTCGCGTTTAACGAGTGCAAGCCTTATGCCCGGCAGAATGCCTGTTCCGTTTCTGCATTATGAAAGAAGCCCGCAAAATAGCGTGCGTAGCGGTAAATATAGGTAAACATTCCGAAACGCATTGTGAACTCCTTTCTGCCGCACTGAGCTTTGTGATATTATTACCATACAGCTTTAAACGATTAAAGTCAACTGTGATTTTCTACAAAATGCGGTGAGATTAAATCCGAACTGACGAGCCGCTTTGACAATTTTGTGAAATTCTGCTACACTGCTCATCACAGAGGGCCGGTTACACCTGATATGCTGCGGCTCTCAGAAAAAGAGGATCTGTTATGAACCATTTCAAAAAAATCGCCGGTGTGCTGGAGGCCCACGGCCTGGACGCCGTGCTGCTGACCTGCGAGGCCAACCGCTTTTACGCCTCCGGCTTTCACTCCTCCGGGACGGACGGTGTGGCCATCGTCACTCGAAACCGCAGCTATTATTTCACCGACAGCCGGTATACGGAAGCTGCTGCGCGCTATGTACAGGGTGCGGAGATCCGGCAAACGGACCGGGAACATCCCTACTCCGCCCTCATCAACGAGGTCATCGAGAAGGAACACATCACCCGCATGGGGTATGAGGATGAATATATGACGGCGGCGGATTTTCGCCGCTTTTCGGAGAAGCTCCACTGCGAGCTGGTCCCCGCCACGGAGCTTTTGTGGACGCTGCGGGCCGTCAAGGACCAGGCGGAGTTGGAGTGTATGATCCAGGCTCAGCGGATCGCGGAAAAAGCGCTGGCGGACATTCTCGGCGAGATCCGTCCCGGCGTTACGGAAAAGGAAATTGCCGCACTGCTGCTCTATAAAATGCTGCACTACGGCGCGGAGGACAAGTCCTTTGATCCCATCGTGGTCTCCGGCCCCAACGGCAGCCTGCCCCACGGTGTTCCCAGTGAGAAGCCCATTCAGGCCGGGGAGTTCGTCACCATGGACTTCGGCTGCAAATTCGGCGGCTATTGCTCGGATATGACCCGCACAGTGGCCGTTGGTCATGTGACGGAGGAGATGGAGACTGTTTACAACACGGTCCTCAAGGCCCAGCTGGCCGGAATCGCTGCGGCAAAGGCCGGCGTCACTGGCGCAGCGGTGGACGGCGCCGCCCGACAGGTCATCGCGGACGCCGGATACGGTCCCTATTTTGGCCACAGCTTTGGCCACAGCGTTGGCGTGGAGATCCATGAAAATCCCAATGCTACGCCGTCCAACAGCAAGCCGCTGCCTGCCGGCGCTGTCATCAGCGCGGAGCCGGGGATCTATCTGCCGGGGAAGCTGGGCGTTCGCATTGAGGATGTGATCGTCATCACAGAACAGGGCTGTCAGGACATTACGCTGGCACCCAAGGAGCTTCTGATCCTGTAAATGGTCCGGAACTATACAAAATGGGTTGTGAGACTGTGCTTTCGCATGGTCCATTTGGTGAAAGGCACTGTTGACAATTTCACGCCGGACTCTCATAATCATGAGAGAAACAGAATTTAGAAACGATCCGAAAGGAGCTGTGGAATGGACAAAGTTTACATTACCGGCCATCGCAACCCGGATACCGACTCCATCGTATCCGCCATGGCCTACGCCGCACTGAAAAACGCTCTGGGGCAGCGGCAGTACTGCGCCGCCCGCCTGGGCCAGATCAGCGACGAGACCAAAGCTGTTCTGGACAAATTCGGCGCACAGCCGCCGGAGGTGATCAACAACGTCCGGACGCAGGTCCGGGATTTGGCTTACGATACGCCGCCTACCCTGTCCCCCGGAGCGACCATCAGCCGGGCATGGCAGATGATGCAGGCGGATCGGATCTCTGTTCTGCCTGTGGCCAATGAGGACGGTACTCTCTACGGTATGCTCTCCGCCGGAGATGTAGCCAGCTATGACATGCTGGCTGTTCGCAATTCCGCAGTTAAAAATGTACCGGTCTATAACCTGCTCTCTGTGTTGGAGGGAAAGGTCCTCAACGAGGGCGGCCGGATCCGGGACGAGATTTCCGGCGAAGTCACCATTGCCCTGCCTGCCGGGCGGGAAAACCTACTGTTTTCCTCGCAGGACAGCATTGTGGTCTGCGGCGATCAGCCGGACATGATCAAGCGGGCGCTGGAACTGAGGGTCACCTGCGTCATCGTCTGTCAGGCGGAGGTCGGCCGGGAACTGCTGGAACTGGATACGGATACCTGCATCATTTCCACCCCCTATGACGCCTATCGGGCAGTTCATCTGATCTGCCATGCGCTGCCTATTGAGCGGATCTGCAAAAGCCACGATCTGGTCTTCTTCCATCTGGATGACTATATCGATGATGTTCGCAATACCGTGCTGGAAAGCCGATTCCGGGCTTATCCCATTCTGGATGAGAACGAGCGGGTGGTAGGTACCCTGTCCCGGTTCCATCTGCTGCGTCCCCGGCGCAAGCGGGTGATCCTGATGGACCACAACGAAAAGGCCCAGTCTGTACCTGGTCTGGATCAGGCAGATATCCTGGAGATCGTGGATCACCATCGTCTGGCGGATATTGAGACCAACAATCCCATTTACGTCCGGAATGAGCCGGTGGGCAGTTCCACGACCATCGTTGCGGAGATGTATCAGGAAAAGGGGTTGATGCCCACTGCTAAAATGGCGGGCCTTATGGCTGCTGCCATCGTGTCCGATACCGTCATGTTCAAGTCTCCCACCTGCACCCAGCGGGATATTGACATTGCCAACCGGATGTCCCGTATCGCCAATGTCTCTCTGGAAGAACTGGGACAGACCATTTTCTCTGCCGCCACCGGTGAGGATAAGAGCGCTGAGGCCATCATCCGCACCGACTACAAGGAATTTCACATCGGCGGCCACAATCTGGCAGTGAGTCAGATTACTTGCCTGGATTCTGACCGTCTTATGGCCCGGAAAGAGGAATTCCTCGCCACGATGGAGACTATCCGTAAGAAGAACGGTCTGGACATTGTGCTGCTGATGATCACAAACGTATTGGTAGAAGGTTCCTACCTGCTGTATTCCGGAGATACAGAGACCATCCGTCAGGCCTTCAACATCACCGGCGAGGAAAAGAACAGCGTGTTCCTGCCCAAGATCATGAGCCGGAAAAAGCAAATTATCCCGTCCCTCTCCGCCCTGTGGGGCTGAGAAACGCCGAATACAGACAAAACACCTCCGCGTGGATTTTCCACGCGGAGGTGTTTTTGCGCGCTGAGCTGCCGAAATAGCGAAAAATAGCAAAAAGGCCCCCGGCGTGTCTTGTAAGACACGCCGGGGGGAGTCTTTCGATAAAATGGTAGATTTTCCGCGATGGTAAGGTAGGGCAGCCGTTAGCGGCTGTGCCGCTTTACGGATGCCGCATACCCCTTGCGGGTGAAGAGTGTGCGCGGGAAACCCAAGAAGGGTGTCCTGCGCTATTTAAATTAAATATTTTCAGAACTTTACAAAAGCTCTGAAAATATTGGCAGCAGGGCGAAAAGACCTTTTCGCCCTACTGCCTCCGGCGTGTCTTGTAAGACACGCCGGAGGCAAGGTTTTGCTTATCAGACTTACTTCATCAGTCCGCACACCAGATCCGTGTAGCCGGAGGGATCGTCCAGCGGCAGTCCTGCGATCAGCAGCGCCTGATCGTACAGCAGCTTGGCGTAGATCTTGGCCTTTTCCGGGTCGGCGGTCACGGCGTTCTCCAGAGCGGTGAAGGCCGGGTGCTCCGTGTTCAGCTCCAGAATCCGCTGGGCCTTGATGCTGCTGTCAGGCTGCATGAGCTGGAAATACTTCTCCATCTCAAAGCTCAGGCTCTCGCCGGCGGTGAGACATACAGGGTGCGATTTCAGCCGTGTGGAGGGTTTCACCTCTGCCACCGCGTCACCAAGCGTCTCCTTCACGAAGGCAAACACATCCTTATGGGTGTCGGCCTCCTCCTTAGCCTTTTCCTGAGCGGACTCGTCGGATGCACCGTCCATGGCGGAGCGGAACTCCTTGTCCTTGTAGCTCCGCAGGGTCTGGGCCACGAACTCGTCCACTTCCTCTGTGAAGTAGAGGATCTCCACCCCCTGATCCTTCAAAGCCTCCAGCTGAGGCAGCTTGTCAATCTTGTCCACGGTGTCACCGGCGGCATAATAGATGACCTTCTGATCCTCCTTCATCAGGGAGACGTACTCATCCAGCGTCACCAGCTTCTTCTCCGTGGAGGACCAGAACAACAGCAGATCCTGCAGCAGGTCCTTGTGGATGCCGTACTCGCTGACCACGCCGTATTTCAACTGGCGGCCGAAGTTCTTCCAGAAGGTTTCATAAGCCTCACGCTCGTCCTTGAGCATCTTGGCCAGTTCGCTCTTGATCTTCTTTTCCAGATTTCCGGCGATGACCTTCAGCTGCCGGTCATGCTGTAAAAGCTCCCGGGAGATGTTCAGGCTCAGATCCGGGGAATCCACCACGCCCCGGACAAACCGGAAGTGCTCCGGCAGCAGATCCGGGCACTTGTCCATAATGAGAACGCCGCTGGAATAGAGCTGCAAGCCCTTTTCGTATTCCTTGGTGTAGAAGTCGAAGGGGGTGGCGCCGGGGATGAACAGCAAGGCCTTGTAGGTCACGGCACCCTCGGCGGACACGGTGATGACCCGCTGGGGGTCCGCGAAATCGTGGAACTTCTCCCGATAGAACTCGTTATATTCCTCCGGCTTCACATCGGCCTTTTTCCGCTGCCAGATGGGGACCATGGAGTTCAGCGTCTCCATTTCCACATAGGGTACCTCGTCCGGCTTGTCGGACATGCAGGAGGCCACCTTTTTCGTTTTCGTGACCGCCATGCGGATGGGGAAGCGGATGTAGTCGGAATACTTTTTGATCAGCTCCCGGAGCTTCCATTCTTCCAAAAACTCGCTGTAATGTTCGTCCTCTGTATCATCCTTCAGGTGCATGATGACCTCAGTGCCCGCATCGGACTTATCACATTCCGTGACGGTGTAGCCGTCGGCCCCTGAGGACTGCCACTGATAGGCGGTGTCACTGCCGAATTTCCGGGTGCGGACCGTCACCTGATCGCAGACCATGAAGGCGGAGTAGAAGCCCACGCCGAACTGACCGATCACGTCAGTGTCCTTGGTGTCATCTCCCACCTCCTGCTTGAACTTGTAGGAACCGGAGGAGGCGATGATGCCCAGATTGTTCTCCAGATCCTCCTTGTCCATACCGATGCCGTTATCCGTAACGGTGATGGTCCGGGCGTCCTTGTTGACAGACAGGTCGATCTTGAAGTCCTTCCGGGTCAGCTTCACGCTGTCATCCGTCAGAGCCTGATAGCACAGCTTGTCGCAGGCGTCGCTGGCGTTGGAGATGATCTCCCGAAGGAAGATCTCCTTGTGGGTGTAGATGGAGTTGATCATCAGGTCCAGCAGCCGTTTGGACTCCGCTTTGAATTGTTTCTTTGCCATAAACCAAACACTTCCTTTGTGTATTTTCATATCGTATGTCATTTTAACACGGAATGACTTGGAAAGAAATTACTTTTTTGTAAACTCCGCTGCTAAACCGTTGCCTTTCTCTGACCTATCCGCTAAAATATGTAAGGTAAAAACAGTTACGGTTCCGCGGGAGCCGACGGAAAGAGGCAGCAGGCGTATGTTCTATAAATTCAGATGCGCGGTGGCGCGGTTCATGTACGGCCGGAACGGCATGGATCAGATGAATCAGGCGCTCCTTCGGGGCTACCTGGTGATTCTGGTGGCCCAGTTGATTTTCAGCCTTCTGCGGCTATGGATCCCCGCCCGGATCTGCGAATCCCTCCTTTGGGTGCTGATGGTGTTTATTCTGTTCCGAATGTTCTCCAAAAACCTGACCAAGCGCCGGGCGGAGAACCAGAAGTTTATGGGCTGGATCTGGAAGGCCCGGAACAACGCCGCCGGGGCCAAGGCCCGCCGGGCGGATAAGGAGCACAAGTACTTCACCTGCAAGTGCGGCGCCATCTGCCGGGTGCCGGTTGGGAAGGGGAAGATCGTTATCACCTGTCCCAAATGCGGAGCGAAGATCGAAGCGAAAAGCTGATACGAAAAAAGCGGTTCCGGAAGTTCCGGAACCGCTTTTTCCATATATTCGCAGTGGGTCTAACCCACGTCCGCGTATTTCAGCTTGTAATAGCTCCAGCAGCGCCACTTGCGGACGGCGTCTTTTAATTCCATGGACGCTTCATCCGTCTGCTCGTTCAAAATTCGCTGCGGCAGTACGGAGCCGTCCGCCAGGATATAGGTTTTCTTTTGTACCACCGGCGCGATCCGCCGGAGGGAGGAGAGAAAGTCGAACCACGGACTTTCCCCGGCGCGGCCGGTGAGGTCCAGCAGGACGCTGCCTAAAAAGGAAGCAGAGAGAACGCCGTCCTCCGGCAGGTCCAGCGCGGCCACGGCCTCGCTCCAGTTCAGCGTGTCCGCGGCGGCGTCATTGGCCCAGAGCACATAGGGGGTCTTGTAAGAGCAGAGAATGTCCTCCCGCTCGTTTTCCGGAATGGACACCTCAGATCCCAGCTCCGCATAGCCCTTCTGGTTGTCCCCCAGATAGGGCAGGTGGTCGCCGTAGAACACCAGCACCACAGGCTCCTCCCGCTCTGCGAAGTAAGCCGTCAGCCGGCCCAGCATGGCGTCGGCATCACGGACGCCTTCGGTGTAGACCTCCAGCATGGAGCGGGTCTCCGGGGAGATGTCCGCCGTGGTGGAGACCGGGGGGAACACATAGCCCTCGCCGTACTTGTCGGCGGTGTAGCTCATGTGGTTCTGGATGGTGGTGGTGTAGTTGAACAGGGGACGGCCCTCGCTGACCGCCGTTTCAAATTCTTCCTCGATCAGACCAGCCATGTAGTCATCCGTGACCCAGCGGCCCTTGTATTCTAAATTTTTCATGTCCTTGGCGAATACCTCGTGCTCCGCCCCCAGCCAGCGGTAGACGTTCTCGCGGTTATAGAACCAGGCGTCGCCGGGATGGTAGAAGGAGGTGCGGTAGCCGTCCGCCCCGAACACCCGGAACAAGCTGTCCAGATTTCGGTTCACCACCCGCATGGCGGAGGTGGCGGTGACGGACAGTGCGTTGGTCTGCATTCCCGTCAGCGCATCGAACTCCGTATTGGCGGTGCCTCCGGCGAAGCCGGGGACCACGATGTGACCGGAAAGGGCGTGGGGGTCCTTCTGCAAAGCGTGGAGGTTAGGCAGGGGATCGGTTTCCTCCGTCCAGTTGAACATGGACTGGTCGGTGAGATCGGAAAACGCCTCATTCATCACGAGGATTACGCTGACGTCCTTGCCAAGCCCCGTCTGCCCGCCGGTCTCCCAACCGGCGGCCTCAGACTTGGAAAAGCCCTCCGGCTTGTCCACCGGATAGGTGGTGAACTGGTGGCAGAAACAGTAGGGGAAACCAAGCTCGTTGAATACCGACGGGACATAATAGGCGTTGCTGACCCGGAAGGAATTGTAGAGGGTATTGCTGGCGTACACCGTGAAAATCAGCGCAGTCAGAACGCCGAAGCTGAGGACCGCGCCCACGATCCGCTCCGGCCAGCAGCGGCCGGGGAACACGGCCACGGCGTCCCGTTTTGTCAGCTTGGCCTTCAGTGTGGCGAAGGACACCGGGCGGCTGGGGAACAGGACCCCAAGGCCGATAAGCAGCACGGTGGTCAGCACCACCACGGCGATGGCCTTCACCGGATAGCGGATGTCATAGGACTGGATGGCGCTGCCTACCTCCCGCAGAAGGGAGAAGTCCCGGGGGAACACCGGCTCATCCCGGACCTCAATTTTGACCCGGTTGGCAAGGGACAGCGCGCAGACGAAGAAATTCACCAGTGCCCCGCTGTAAAAGACATTCCGGAACAGGAAGGCGAAGGCCAGCAGCAAAAGTCCGATGGGGAGAGCGTTCAAAACAATCAGCAGGGGCTGGGCCTTGAACCCTGCCAGCACCGTCCGCAGGGCATTTGGCTGGCACCACAGGGCCAGTAAAGTAATACAGCCTGCCAGCAAAACGGCGGCCAGCAGACTCCCCCAGAGGGGCAGTTCTCTTTTATAGATCCGCTTTTCTTTCAAAACGTAAAGTCCTTTCATATCAGAATACCTCTATTATATAGATTTGCCTGAAATTTGCAAGTATTCCCGAAATTTTGCGAGCTTTGCGAAGCGGAAGGAAAACCGGGATTCCAAAAAAACTTGCGGAATTACAATACAAAATGTCGATTTGAAAACAAAAAATACGAATCGTATTTAAAACGAGGGCGATTTTGCGCAAAATCAAGGCCGCGGTGATACCGGAACAACAGCCCCTCCTCAGCAAGTCTGAGCGGCACAACGGCATTGAAATAACAGTCGATTTGCCAATGACTTGCACGGTGACAAATATAAGAAGCGCATGCAAGAAGAAAAGCACGTTTCCTCGTCAAAAGGAAACGTGCTTTTTGAATATCAGTAGATCAGAAGGTCACAACCTCGTTGGCGGGCTTTTCGCAGGGCTTGATGGAGATGATGTGCATTACCGGGCCCTTGCCCTTGTAGGCGGAGTGATTTTCCAAAGCCATACGGGCTTCGACTTCCACCCAGTCCCGGTTCTTGTACTTATTCAGATCCACGCCCTTGGCCACCAGACCCAAGAACTGCACGTCATTTTCACAGCAGACCATGGCGAACCGTCCGGGGCAGTGGGTACCGGGATACTTCTTGGAGTGGCACATGAGCAGCTTCATGTGAACGGTCTTCCCTGCCCAGCGGTCGGGGTAGTCCATCACATCCACATACCACACGCCGTAGTCGTTGTCCGGAATGTCAATGACCTTCTGGTCCAGGTCAAAGGGACACACATCGCCGTTGTTGTAGTCCTCACTGTTGCCCTCCAGGTCCTCCAGATAAATGTCCGCCCGGCGGTTCACCATCCGCAGGTTCCGCTTCCGCAGCGCGGCCTTCAGCTCGTCGGTGCAGCGGTTGAACACCAGCAGGTCGGCGTTGGTGATTTTTTCCATCATGATCTGGCCCATGTTCTTGGCATAGGTCTCAAAGGTATTGGCGTCCACAAAGGTCATCACCTGATAGAGGACCCAGTTGGCGGGCAGCACCTCCCGGTACAGCCGCTCCATGGACCACATACCGTTGTACTCAATGAGGACCTGCTTGGGTTTGTACTGCTTTTCCCATTCCTTGCACTGGGAGCAGGTGAGAGCGGTCTCCTCGTCCACCGTGACCACCGTCACGTTGTCCAGCGCCTTCTGCTCGTATTCCAGCTCGCCCTCTTCACAGCAGATCAGGAGGGTTTTGTCCTCACGGGCGAAGCCGTCCTCTAAAATGCCGTTGATAAAATCTGTTTTGCCGCCGTCCAAAAAACCGGCGATGAGATATACAGGAATATCAGCCATGAATTTTTTCGCTTACAGGCCGAACAGCTCTGCCAGCTTTTCCTCCTTCAGATTGGAACCGATGACGCACAGGCGGCCGGTGTAGTCGGGATGGCCCGCCCGGATCTCATGCTCCTCCGGCACATAGTCGAACTCGATCCATGCGCCGTCGGTGCCGTTCACGATGCCCTTGGCCCGGAGAATGGCGCCGTAGTCACCCGAATCCAGCGCCGTCAGAATACGGTCGATGTCCGCCTGCGTATACACCTTGGGTGTCTCCTTGCCCCAGGAGGTGAACACCTCATCGGCGTGGTGATGATGGTGATGGTCATGGCAGGAGCAGTTGGGGTCATCGCACTCGCCGTGGTCATTATGATGCTCGTGTTCATGCTCATGGTCGCAGCACTCGTCATGGTCATGGTGATGCTCGAGGTCATGCTCGTGCTCATGGTCATGGTCATGATGGTGATGTTCATGCTCATGCTCCTCGTGCTCATGGTCATGGTGGTGGCAGGAGCAGTTGGGGTCGTCGCACTCCTCGCCGTCGTGATGATGGTGATGGTGCTCGTGCTCGTCGGCCTCATGTTCGGCCCGCATCTTCTCCAGCAGTTCATCGGCCAGAGAGACTTTTTCAATGGCGGAGAGGATGGCCTTGCCATCCAGCTCATCCCAAGGGGTAGTGATGATGGCGGCATCGGCGTTTTTCTCCCGGAGCATGGCCACGGCGGCCTCCAGCTTCTCCTGGGTCATCTTCTGGGTCCGGGAGAGGATGATGGTGCCGGCGGATTCGATCTGGTTGTTGTAGAACTCACCGAAGTTCTTCATGTAGACCTTCACCTTGGTGGCGTCGGCCACGGTGACAAAGCTGTTGAGCTGCATGTCCGGCACGTCCTTCACGGTGTTTTCCACCGCCACGATGACGTCACTGAGCTTGCCCACGCCGGAGGGCTCAATGAGGATGCGGTCGGGGTGGAACTGAGCCTCCACGTCCTTCAAAGCCTTGTTGAAGTCGCCCACCAGAGAACAGCAGATGCAGCCGGCGGACATCTCGGAGATCTGGATGCCGGATTCCTTCAGGAAGCCGCCGTCAATGTTGATCTCGCCAAATTCGTTTTCGATCAGCACCAGCTTTTCGCCCTTGTAGGCTTCCGCCAGCAGCTTTTTGATGAGTGTGGTCTTACCGGCGCCCAGGAAGCCGGAGACGATGTCGATTTTTGTCATGGTATCAGTCCTTTTCAAAAATTTTATACCACGGTTATCATACCACGAAATCACAAAAATGCAACGCCGTCACAGAAAATTTACAGCTCCAGCGGCACAAAAAAGCATTTTTGCACCACTGGAGTTATTTTCAGAACCTTTGCGGTTTCGGAGACATTCTTCCTTACCGGTTTCTTACTCGTTTTGCTTTCCTGTTGACTGCCATTTTTACCGTTCCTTTCTCCCGCATTCCCCGGCGATTTCGCCGGAGAGCAGCAACAGACAGACGAGGTTCGGAAAGGCCATCAGTGCGTTGGCAAGATCCGCCAGCTGAAGGACCGTGGCCATGGGGATCACCGCCCCGACAAAAACCGCCAGTCCGTACAGCACCCGGCAGGGCCGTACCGCCTCCGGTCCCAGCAGGTATGATGCCGTTGTCTCTGCCTGAACCGCACAGCCCAGCACGGAGGTAAAGGCAAACAGCCCTAACGCCACGCCGATGAGCCACGGGGCCAGCGGCCCCAGCACCGTTTCAAAGGCCCGGAGGGTCAGCGCCGCGCCGGTGAGGGGGCGTCCGGCTCCGTCCGCCGTTCCCAGCGTGCCGGAGCAGCAGATGGCGAGACCGGTAACGGTGCAGATCACCATGGTGTCGAAAAACACGCCGGTCATGCTGATGAGCCCCTGCTTTACAGGATCCTCCGTGTCAGCGCAGGCGGCGGTGATGGCGGCGGAACCTAACCCCGCCTCGTTGGAAAAAACGCTCCGGGCAACACCCCAGCGGAGGGCCTCCCGGCGGGTGACGATCCCCAAGGCCCCGCCCAGCGCGGCTTCCGGCGCCACTGCGCACCGGAGCATCAGGGTCACCGCCTCCGGCAGGCGGCGGAGGTTTCCCAGGATCACCGCCAGTCCACCGCCCAAATACAGCAGCGCCATCACCGGCACCAGCACCGTGGAAATATCCGCGATGCGGCGGATGCCGCCCAATAAGATCGTCAGAGCCAGCGCCGCCGTCACCAGTCCTACCCGCCAGCGGGGCAGGGTGAAGGCGGCGGAGAAGGTGTCCGCTAAGGCCCCGGACTGGGCCATCGCCCCCATAGCAAAGGCCATCAGCAGGGCGAACAAAGCGTAAAAGCGGCCAAAAACCGCCCCAGCCGGACCCAGCCGCGTCTCCATCACTGCCATAGGCCCGCCCCAGTGAGTGCCATCCCGGCGGACATGGCGGTATTTCACCGCCAGCATACATTCGGCAAACTTGGACGCCAGTCCCAGCAACGCCGCCAGCTCCATCCACACCAGCGCCCCCGGCCCGCCGGATACCAGCGCTGCCGCCACGCCCACGATGTTGCCGGTGCCCACCGTGGAGGCCAGCGCTGTCATCAGAGAGCCGAAGGGGGACACGCCGCCCCGGCCCTTCCGCCGGGCCTCCCTCCCTAAAGACAGGGCCAAGGCCCGCCCCAAATTCCGCTGGGGAAAGCCCCCTGTCCGCAGGGTCAGCCACGCCCCGGTCCCTAAGATCAGCGCCAGCGTCCCCGGCCCCCACAGGAGGGTATTCAGCACTTCCAGCATCCAATCGCCCCTTTCGGGACAGTCTATGCGGGATTTTGCCCGTCAAGACGCGCCGGGGGTGGTTTGTCCGAAAAAAGAGCCAGCGGCCAAAGGCCGCCGGCTGAGGCTGTCGATAAAGTGATAAATTTTCCGCGACGGTAAGGTAGGTCAGCCGTTAGCGGCTCCGCCGCTTTACGGATGATGCATACCCCTTGCGGGTGAAGGGTGTGCGCGGGACTGCACCCGCAGACGCGTTTCGGAGCGCAACCGCCGCAAGGCGGCTCTTAGCGCGGAGATAACCCAAGAAGGGGAAACAGGCGAAGCGCCGCCAGTGGCGGATGAAGCGAGGGCTGTTTCGAGGAAGGCTCCCGGTTTCCGGGCGTCTTGCGCCCGGAAACCGGTTAGGTCGGCAACGTATTTCTTCGCCATTAAAATCCTAAGTTTTCAGAACTTTTATGAAGCTCTGAAAACTTGCTCAGCGGGGAGAAAAGACTTTTTCGACACGCTGGAGCCGGCGGCCAAAAGACCGCCGACTCTCCTGATGATTTGAATTTTACATGGAAAAAATTTATTTTGCCTGCTTCATGGAAAGGCTGATGCGCTTTTTCTTCTCGTCCACCTCCAGAACGACCACCTTCACAACATCCCCCACGGACACCGCCTCGGAGGGGTGCCGGATGAATTTGTCACACACCTGCGAGATGTGCACCAGACCGTCCTGATGGACGCCGATATCCACGAACACGCCGAAGTCGATGACGTTCCGCACCGTGCCGGTGAGGATCATGCCGGGCTTCAAGTCCTTCATTTCCAGCACGTCCGTGCGGAGGATGGGCTTAGGCAGCTCATCGCGGACGTCCCGCCCCGGTTTCAGCAGCTCGGATACGATGTCCCGCAGGGTGGGGACGCCCACGCCGATTTCCTCTGCCGCTTTTTCTTCCCCATAAGCGCCGAGGCGGGCGGGAAGGTCGGAAATGGCTCCATTCTTCACATCCGCTAAGGTGTGGCCTGTCAGCTCCAGCAGGGCCTTGGCCGCGTCATAGGATTCCGGGTGGACGGCGGTGTTGTCCAGTACGCTTTTACTCTCCGGCACCCGCAAAAAGCCCGCACACTGCTGGAAGGCCTTGGGCCCCAGCTTGGGAACCTTTTTGATCTGGGCGCGGGAGGTGAACGCGCCGTTTTCCTCCCGGTAGACCACCACGTTTTTCGCCGTGGTGCCGTTCAGACCCGCCACCCGCTGCAAAAGGGAGGGGGATGCGGTGTTGACATCCACGCCTACGGCATTGACGCAGTCCTCCACCACGCCGTTCAGAGCGTCATCCAGCCGCTTTTGGGGCATATCGTGCTGATACTGCCCCACGCCGATGGACTTGGGATCGATCTTTACCAGCTCCGCCAGCGGGTCCTGTAACCGCCGGGCGATGGACACGGCGGAGCGGAGATTTACGTCATACTGGGGGAATTCCTCGGCGGCCAGCTTGCTGGCGGAATAGACGGAGGCCCCTGCCTCACTTACGATCATATAGCTGACGTTCCCGCCGACCTTGCGGATCAACTCCACCGCCATCTGCTCTGTTTCCCGGCTGGCGGTGCCGTTGCCGATGGCGATGTGCTCCACGCCGTGCTTGGCGATCAGCTTGCTGAGTGCGGCGATGGCCTCGTTCTTCTGCCGTTCGCCGTAGGTGGGATAGACCACAGCGGTATCCAGCACCTTGCCGGTACCGTCCACCACCGCCACTTTACAGCCCATGCGGTAGCCGGGGTCCAGACCCATGGTGACCTTGCCCTTCACCGGCGGCTGCATCAGAAGGGGCTTCAGGTTCAGGGCAAACTGGCCGATGGCGCCCTCGTCAGCCCGGTCTGTCAGCGCTGCCCGTATTTCCCGTTCCAGTGAGGGGAAAATAAGCCGGTCATAGCTATCCTCGGCCGTGGCTTTGACAAACTCCATGGCAGCGGAGCCGGGCTTCACCACCGCGCGCCGCAGCACCGGCAGCGCCAGATCCCGGTCCAGCAGGACAGTGACCTTCAGCTTTTCCTCTTTTTCACCCCGGTTGATGGCGAGGATCTGGTGGCCCTGCAAGCGGCTGAGGGACTGCTCAAAATCGTAGTACAGGCGGTATACGCTGTCCTCCTCCGTGGCGGCGAGGGAACGCAGAGTACCCCGCCGCTCCAACAGCTCCCGCAGGCTCTTGCGGACGGCTGCATCGTCGCTGATCCACTCGGCGATGATGTCATTTGCTCCTTGCAGAGCGTCCGCCGCCGTCTCCACGCCCTTTTCCGAATCGATGAAGCCCGCCGCCGCATCCTCCGGACGGGGACAGTCCCGCTCCTGAGCAAATAACAATGCCGCCAGCGGTTCCAGGCCCTTTTCCCGGGCCACGGTGGCGCGGGTGCGGCGCTTTTGCTTGTAGGGGCGGTAGAGATCCTCCACCTCTGCCAAGGTCTGGGCGCTGTCGATGGCGGCGGCCAATTCCTCCGTCAGCTTGCCCTGCTCCTCGATGGACTTTTTCACCGTATCCCGGCGTTCCTCCAACCCGCGGAGGTATTGGAGCCGTTCCTCCAGCGTCCGGAGGGAGGTGTCGTCCATAGCGCCATGAAGCTCCTTGCGGTAGCGGGCAATGAAGGGGATCGTGTTGCCCTCGTCCAGCAGCCGGACCACGTTTTCCACATGCCGGGGGTCCTTATTCAGCTCCTGCGCCAGCGTTTGAATCATATCCATGCTTGTTGCATCCTTTCGTTGAAAAGCCACCGCCGCGACGGCGGTGGCTTTTGGCTGTTTGAAATTTCCCTTCTCAGGCCCGCTTGAAAAGCTTTTCAAGCTCGTATTTCGTGACCTTCACCACTACGGGCCGTCCGTGGGGGCAGTACCGGACCTCCCCGCTCTGCACCTTTTCCACCAAGATCTTCAACTCGGCGGGGTCGCTGGTCCAGCCGCCCTTGATGGCGGCCTTGCAGGCCATGGTGTGCAGCAGCGCCTCCCGCTTTTCGTCCAGATTCCGGCCTGTGCGGAGATTCTGTGCAAATCCCTCCAGCGTGGCGGCGGTGTCCGCCGCGTCCAAATCCGCCGGGACCTCCCGCACCAGAATTGCGCCGTCACCAAAATCCTCACAGCCGAAGCCGAACTGTTCCAGCAGCTCCAGATTGTCCAGCAGCAGGGCGGCGTCCTCCTTGCCGGGTTCCACGGCGATGGGCTGCAAAAGGGTCTGCCGCATGGGCGGCTCCTTGGAGGTCATCAGCCGGTCAAAGTTCATCCGCTCATGGGCGGCGTGCTTGTCGATAAGCCAGAGGGTCTCCGCGTCATCCTCGCAGATAATGTAAGTGTTCAGGACTTCTCCGGCAATGCGCCACGGGGCCGCCTCCGGCAGCACCGTTTCCTGCCCCGGCAGTTCCATGGCAGTCTGCTGGGCCGGGACGGCGGGAATGGCCGGGACAAAGGGCTTAGGGGCCGGGGCGGGTTCCACCGTCTTTTCCGGCACAGGAACCACAGGCTCCGCAGGCTTGGCGGTCACGGAGGCGGGGGCCTTTCCCAGGGCGCTGGCAGGCGCTGCCTTGACAGTATCCCGAGGCGGCCAGATGGGCTGGACGCTGTCCGCCACCTTGGCAGTGGAGCGCCACTCCGTGTTCCAGGAGGGCTTGACAGGCGCAGCCGGTGTCACCGGCTGCGGACGGAAAGCGGGTTGGGCCGCCTTGGGTGGCTGGGCCGGGGCGGGGGATTTTACAATGGTAGGTGCAGCGGCGGGTTTCGTCCCCTGTTCCCGGTACGCCTTGGCGTCCATGGACTGAAAAAAGTCCTGCCGGGGATTTTGGGTCTCTCGGACCGGCGGGGGAGCCGGCTTCGTCACAGCCCCACCGCGAGCATCCAACGCGTCCATGACCGTGTGGAACACAGCATCAAATACGTCATGCTCCTTGGCAAATTTCACTTGGGTCTTGGCGGGATGGACGTTCACGTCCACCGCCGTCACCGGCAGCAGCACCTCCAGCACACAGCCGGGGAACCGGCCCTTGAGAAGCTGATTCCGGTAGCCTTCCTCTAAAGCAGCGGTCAGAAGCTGGGACTTGATGAACCGGCCATTGACGAAAAACACCTGCATGGAGCGGGAGCCGCGGCCATTGACGGGGGCGGTCACAAAGCCCCGCACCTCGATGTCCCCGCCCCGGCCCTGCACCGGAACCAGCGTTTTGGCGAATTCCCGGCCCAAGGCGGCGTACACGGCGGATTCCAGCTTGCCGTCTCCGGGGGTATGAAGGGACTCCTGCCCGTCCTTGATGAACTTGAAGGAAACGTCCGGGTGACTCAGCGCCAGATGCTGCATCAGCCCCGCCACGGCGGCGGTCTCGGCACTGTCCTTCTTCATGAATTTCAGCCGGGCAGGGGTGTTGTAAAAGAGGTCCGACACCCGGATGGTGGTGCCCTCCGGGGCGCCCTCCTCCCGGACAGGCTCCATGTGTCCGCCCTCACCATGGATGGCGGCACCTACGGCATCCTCCGGCCGCCGGGTCAGCACATCCACCCGGCTGACGGCGGAAATGGCCGCCAAAGCCTCGCCGCGGAAGCCAAGGGTCCCGATTTTGGCCAGATCCTCCGCCGTGCGGAGCTTGCTGGTGGCGTGGCGCAAAAAGGCGGTGGGCAGCTCCTCCGGCGCGATGCCGCAGCCGTTGTCCGTCACCCGGATCAGGCCCATGCCGCCCCGCTGGATCTCCACCACAATGGCGGAGGCTCCGGCGTCGATGGCGTTTTCCACCAGTTCTTTTACAACAGAGGCGGGGCGCTCCACCACCTCGCCGGCGGCGATCAGGTCGGCCACATGAGACGATAATTGTTGAATGTGAGGCATATGATTTCTCCTTACAGCAATGCTGCCAAAACGGGAATGGTGATAATAGACATCAGGGTGGTCAGGAAAATGCTCTGGGCCATACATTCGGTGTCACCGCCGTATTCCATGGCCAGCATACTGCCGTTGAGGGCGGTGGGCATGGCCATGAGGATCACGGCGATATTAGCCACCAGAGGTGTGCCGATACCGGTCCACTTCAGGAGCAGCCACAGCATAATGGGAAGGATCAGAAGTCGGAAGGCCGCCAGAGCCCACAGCCGGGGTGAAGTAAATGCCCGTCCAAAAGGCAAATCTGCCAGCAGAGAACCGACCAATAAGAGGGATAAGGGGGTTGTCAGGCTGCCTGTAAAGTTCAGACACTCCCCAAGCAAGGCTGGCATATTGATGTGGAACAGGGCCACCATCAAGGCGATCACCGAGGCAACGATACATGGCGATAGCAACTGCTGCCAACGAAACTTTGCCTGTCCAGCCAGCATCAAGGGACCCAGAGAATAGGACAGCAGGTTAAAGGGCAGGACCAGGATCACGGCATAGAACAGTGCCTCCTGACCAAAGAGAGCGACCGATACCGGATAGCCGATAAAGGCCATATTTGAAAAAATCAACGAATAGCGCCAGACACACTGCTGCTTGACTGTTCCACCCAACAGGTGGGGCACAAAGGTAGCGGCACAGAAACCCAGCCCATAATAAACGATTGCTACCTTTAAAACGGAAAGAATTTCCTCGGTACTGGGCAGGGTATCTCCAGCGGAGACGGAGCCTAAAATCAGGCAAGGCACAATGATACCCAGGAGCAAACGGCAAAGATTCTGATCCGTTTGCTTGCTCAGATATCCCAGCTTGTGGGCGAGAAAACCTGCGGCCATGCAGAAGAGAATGACCAGCATTTCAGAAAACACGTCAAAAAAACTCACAGAACTCCACGCTCGATTCTATATAGGGTATCACATACCTGCCGACACATGAAGGGCATTGGCGGCGGCGTGGAGCAGAATGGAGCTCCACAGGGTCCCGGTGTGGTCATAGGCCCAGGCCAGCACCAGGCCCGGCACCAGATACTGCACCATCAGCAGGAAATAGGTGATGTCCTGCCGCACTACGGCAAACTGCCACACATGGAGCAAGGCGAACAGCAGGCAGCTTACCACATAGGCCACCGTGCGGCTTTTGCTTTTCAGATTGCCGAATACCAGCCCGCGAAACAGCACTTCCTCCACGAAGGGAGCCAGGAAAATTACGATCAGCAGCGTTACTCTGGGGGCGTCATGGATCTGGGCGGAGATAGTGGTGTCATTCAGGTTGGTGTGGTTGTTCACCAACATCCGGGTCAGCCGGTAGACTAACTCATTGAGGCCGTACAGAGCGATGAGACCCACTAAGATCGACTTGCAGGCGTTGCCCAAATTGTCCGCAAAATTCCGGGTGGTGCGGCCCAGAAAGCTGTGGAAAATGATGAACGTAACGGCAAACAGTGTGTAATAATAGATGGCATTTTGCAGCGAGGGCGAAATGCTGGCATCCAGCAGCCGCTCCGCCAATCGGAACAGGGGCGCTGTGGCAAAGGGCAGCACCACCAGATAGATCACAAAGAAAACAGTTCCGGCGATCTGCTCACCGGGGGTCATATAGGAGGCGGATTTACGTTTGGCCATTGCAAGGCTCCTTTTTGTGGGGTTCCCTTTACAGGGGAAACCGGAATGTGCAGCGAACCGCCGCAGGGGATGTTCTCCACATTTTCTTTGCTTCCCGCAAGGGAACAGTTCCTGTCAGGATGCGGCCCCCACTTTTCTTTTGTCTTGTCAAAAGAAAAGTCGCCGCCACAGCGGTGGAAAAGGAAACCGCTTAGGAATGAGTTGGCCCCCCATGGGCCAACTCACCCAAAACGGGGGGCTGGCCGTCACAAACTGCCGACCAAATCCAGAAGTCTTCTACCGGCTGCGCCGATAGGCACACCTCGAAGAACTGCGTCCCCGCATTTGGTGGCGTGGCATTCATCGGGGCTGCAAAACCGGACTTGACCTGCTTCTCTTTCCGCGCTTTCCGCTTCGCTAAGCGCTGCCCTGCTCTATAAATGAGCACGAGCGGCAGCGAAAAAAGAAGCAGAGGGTGTCCTATTTGCATCCCGAGGTTTCATGTGACTATCAGCACGGTGTACAAGGCTGAATGAAATCCGCACTCCGCCCGTGCCACGAAGCAGAAAACAAATTTCTGAGCAGAACAGTTGAGAACCGCATTCCCCAAACTTGCACAAATGTGCAAGTTTGGATTCGGTACCTTTTCTCTTCCACTGTGCACGGCGCATTCTCTTTTCCGCAAGAGGAAAAGAGAATGGGGGGTGCATTCCAATAGGCAAAGCCTATTTTGAAGAATGCCCTTCTGCGGGAGCAGCACTCACTTACTGAGTTTCTGTTTCAGCTCATACAGCAGGCTCATGGCCTCAATGGGCGTCAGCGTATCCGGCTGGCAGCGGCGGATGGCGTCCAGCACCTCGCCCTCGCTCATGGCGTCCAGCGAGACCTGATCGGTCTCTTTCCGGGCGGCCACGTACTGTACGCCGTTTTCGTCCTCCAGCTCCTTCAGAATGACCTTGGCCCGCTGGACCACCTTCTCCGGCAGACCCGCCAGCTTGGCGACTTCGATGCCGTAGCTGCGGTCGGCGCCGCCGGGGATGATCTTCCGCAGGAAGATGATATCCTCCCCCCGGCGCTTGACGGCGATGTTGTAGTTCACCGTGCCGGGGAGGGTGTTTTCCATTTCTGTCAGCTCGTGATAGTGGGTGGCAAACAAAGTTTTGGCCCCCAGGGTCTTTTTGTCGGCGCAGTATTCCAGCACCGCCCGGGCGATAGCCATGCCGTCAAAGGTGGAGGTGCCCCGGCCGATCTCATCCAGGATCAGAAGAGAATTTTTGGTGGCCTGATGGAGAATATCGGAGACCTCCGTCATCTCCACCATGAAGGTGGACTGTCCGGCGGAGAGATCGTCACTGGCGCCGATGCGGGTGAAGATCCGATCCACCACGCCGATATGGGCGTATTTGGCGGGGACGAAGCTGCCCATCTGGGCCATGAGGACGATGAGGGCCACCTGCCGCATATAGGTGGATTTACCCGCCATGTTGGGGCCGGTGATGATAGCCACCCGCTCCTCCTTTTCCCCCATAAACGTGTCGTTGGGGACGAACAGGGCGTCTTTCAGCACCTTTTCCACCACCGGATGACGACCCTCTCGGATCTCAATGACCCCGGACTCGTCCACCTCCGGACGGCAGAAATTGTTGTGGACTGCTACGGAGGCAAAGGAGCACAGCGCGTCGCACTCCGCCACCGCCGCGGCGGTTTTCTGGATGCGCCCGGCGTTGTCCGCGATCTGCTGGCGCAGGGCGGAGAACAGCTCATATTCCAGCGCCACCACCCGCTCGGAGGCCGTCAGGATCTCATGTTCCAGATCCTTCAGTTCCTGTGTGATGAACCGCTCGCCGTTTACCAAGGTCTGTTTGCGGATATAGGTTTCCGGCACCTGCTCCTTAAAGGCGTTGGAGACCTCAATATAGTAGCCGAACACCTTGTTATAGCCGATTTTCAGGGTGCGGATGCCGGTTTTTTCCTTCTCCTTGGCCTCCATCTCCGCCATAACGCCCTTGCCGCTTTTCAGAATGTGCCGCAGGCGGTCCACTTCTTCGTTGAAGCCATCCCGGATGATGCTGCCTTCCCGGACAGAAAAGGGCGGCTCGTCACAGATGGCGGCGGCAATGTCCCCGCTGATATCGTCCAGCGTGTCCAGCTCGGCGGTCAGTTCGGTCAGACGGCGGTCGGAAAACCCGGAAAGCTGTTCCTTCAGGTTGGGCAGCTTTTCCATGGCGGCGCGGAGGGAGGTCAAGTCCCGGCCACCGGCGGTGCCATAGACGATGCGGCCAATGAGCCGTTCCATGTCTCCAAGGCCGGTCATTCCGGCGATGAGTTCCTCCCTGCGGATGGTGTCATCCACCAGCGCAGCCACGGCGCTGCTGCGGCGGTCAATATCCGTCACGGACAGGAGGGGGCGTTCTAACCAGCTTCGCAGCATTCGACCGCCCATGGGGGTCTTGGTTTTGTCCAGCACCCAGAGGAGGCTGCCTTTCTTCTCCTTGCTCCGAAGGGTCTCTGTCAGCTCCAGATTCCGGCGGGCGGCCAGATCCAGCTCCATAAACCGGCCCTGACGGTAGTAATCCAGCTCCCGGATGTGGGAGAGGTCGGTTTTCTGGGTCTCGTAGAGGTAGTTCAGCAAACCGCCCAGAGCCATGGCGGCGGCAGGCTCCCCGGCAGGCAGCCTGGAAAAGGCTTCCTCACCAAATTGGGCGCGGATGTTTTTCTCTGCCTCCGCCAGCCGGAACCGGCGCTCACCGCCGTTTTCATAGCGGCAGTGGAATTTGTCGGTAAGGACCTCCGTCAGCGCCTGTTCGCTGTAGGCCCCGTCGCTGAGAATGGCCTCGGCGGGATTGAACCGACCCAGCTCGTTGATGATGTGGGTCAGTGCATCCTTGCCGGCGAAGGCGGTCAGGTGGGTCTCGCCGGTGGAGAGGTCGCAGAAGGCCGCGCCGCCCCCCTGGCTGTCCAGATAGATGCCGCAGAGGTAGTTGCCGGACTTATCATCCAGGCAGGCGGCGTCGATAACGGTGCCGGGGGTCACCACCCGGATGATGTCCCGCTTCACCAGGCCCTTGGCGGTGGCGGGATCCTCCATCTGCTCGCAGATGGCCACCTTGTAGCCCTTGGCAATCAGCCGGGCGATGTAGGATTCGCTGGCGTGGTAGGGGATGCCGCACATGGGGACCCGTTCTTCCTCCGGCTTGGCGTTTTTGCCGTGGTCCCGGGAGGTCAGGGTCAGGTCCAGTTCCTTGGAAGCCAGCTTGGCATCGTCGGCGAACATCTCATAGAAGTCCCCCAGACGGAAAAACAAAATGGAATCCGGGTTGTCCTTCTTGATTTCCAGATATTGCTTCATCATGGGGGTCAGTTCCGCCATAAAAATACCTCTTTCTTTATCTTTCAGCAAATGTTTCTGTTTTATGATACCAGATCGTATAAGGGTGTGCCGCCTTGCGGCACGGGAAAGCATGGCGATATCATGCAAGATCGAATCCCCATTTTCTTTTCCTCTTGCGGAAAAGAAAACGGCCATTCATGGTCAAAAGAAAAGACGCTGAGGAATGATTTGACACCTCCGTGTCAAATCACCCAAAACGGGGGCTGGCCGCCACGCATTGCCGACTAAGCCCGCAACTCTCATACCGGCTGCGCTATACTAAAATCTCAAACCAGTGCGTCCCCACACCTATGGGAACGGCGCAACGAGGTGCAAAACTGAATCGGCGTATTTCTACTCCCGTGCGTTCCGCTTCGCTACGCACTACCCTGCTCTGCAAATGAGCAGGAGCGGCAGCGGAAAGAGAAGCAGAGGGTGTCCTATTTGCACCCAGAGGCTTCATGTGACTATCAGCACGGCGTACAAGACTTGATAAGCTCCGCACCCCGCCCGTGCTACGCAGGGACTGACAAGTCTTTGGGCAGAACAGTTGAGAACCGCATTTCCCAAACTTGCGCTTGCTGCAAGTTTGGACAAAAGCGTCTTTTCTCTTCCACCGTACACGGCGCATTCTCTTTTCCACAAGAGGAAAAGAGAATGGGGGGTGTATTCCAATAGGCAAAGCCTATTTAGGGAATATCACACCGGCTCGCCGTACAGCGCCCAGGTGTTGCTGTCCGTTATCTTTACGTCAATAAAGCTGCCGATCAGACTCTTGTCACCCTTCAGCCGCACCAGCCGGTTGCCCTCAGTGCGGGAGGCAAGGGGGAAGTTCTCATCGTCACTCTCGCCGTCCACCAGCACCCGGACGGTCTTGCCCACATAGGCGGCGTGAAGCTTGGCGGAATTGGCATTCTGGACTTCCAGGAGCTTATCGAACCACTTCTGCTTTTCGGCACGAGTGGCGGGGTCCGGCATGGCTGCCGCCTTTGTGCCGGGCCGGGGGGAGTAGATAAACGTAAACAAAGCATCGAACCCCACTTCCTCCACCAGAGAAACGGTGTCCATGGCCTCCGCCTCCGTCTCACCGGGGAAACCGATGATGACGTCGGAGGTCAGCACCAGACCGGGCATTACGCTTTTGGCGTAGCGAATTTCCTCTAAATATTTCTCCCGGGTGTAGCGGCGGTTCATCTCCTTCAGCACCCGGTCATTGCCGGACTGGAAGGGGAGGTGGAGCTGCTTTGCCACATGGGAGCACTTGGACATCACGTCAAAGAGGTGGTTGGTGGCATCCTTGGGATGGCTGGACATAAAGCGGATCAAGTATTCGCCGGGGATCTTGTCGATGTCCTCTAAGAGATCCGGGAAATGGTAGTCCAGATCCAGATCATTGCCGTAGGAGTTGACATTCTGCCCCAACAGGGTGATGTCCTTGTAACCGGCGGCAACCAGTTCCCGGACCTCCTGCAAAACGCACTGGGGATCACGGCTGCGCTCCCGGCCCCGGACATAGGGTACGATGCAGTAGGAACAGAAATTGTTGCAGCCGTACATGATGCTGACCCATGCCTTCACGCCCTTTTCCCGCACCACAGGGATGCCCTCGGCAATGGTGCCGTCCTCATTGTCCACGGCGAAGACCCGCTTCCGGGTCTCATAGACCCGCCACAAAAGCTCCGGGAACTTCCACAGGGCATGGGGGCCGAACACCAGATCCACATGGCGGTAGGATTCCTTCACCCGCTGAGAGACCCGCTCCTCCTGCGCCATGCAACCGCACAGGCAGATTACCTGCTCCGGGTTTTCCTTTTTTGTGTGGGTGAGAATGCCCAGATTGCCGAAGACCCGCTGTTCCGCGTGCTCCCGGACGGCGCAGGTGTTCAGGATCACCAGATCCGCCTCCTTGGGGTCCTCTGTAAAGGTAAAGCCACTGTCGGCCAGCATACCCATCAGCTTCTGGCCGTCCGCTACGTTCTGCTGACAGCCGAAGGTGTCCACGCAGGCCACAGGATGGGCTTCCCGGGAGGTGAACATCTCCTTGATCTTTGCTTCAAACTCCCGCTGACGCGCCAGCGCGTCCTCGGACACCAGTACATTTTCCCGCTTCAAATGGTATATCCTCCTAAAGTTATCTGATAAAATGAGTGGCGATCCGATCTTCCTTTTCCGGGAGACCGAACTGCTCCTTGCCCAGCGCGATGCTGCGCATCAGGAATGTCATGTTCCGGGCCAGGGTCCGCATGGTCTGAAGCCCCTCGCCGTCCTGCTCCGCTTCACCGGGCGTCCGGCCGTGAATACTGTTCCAGTATTGGCTGGAGGCCACAGGCATCCCGGAGATGGTGAAATACTTGTTCAACTCATCAAAGGTGGCGGAGCAGCCGCCCCGCCGGGCGCAGGCTACGCTGGCACCAACCTTCATGGTCTTATCAAAGGACGTACTGTGAAACAGCCGGTCCAGACAGGCAATCAGCGTGGCGTTGGCGGAGGCGTAATACACCGGACTGGCGATCACCAGACCGTCGGCCTCCTGAAACTTGGGGGCCAGCTCGTTTACTCCATCGTCAAAGACGCACTTGCCGGTCTTGGCACAGGAGCCGCAGGCCACGCAGCCCCGGATGTCCCGGTTTCCCAGGACCACCGTTTCCACATCGACGTCATTCTCCTTGAAAATCGCTTCCATTTCCCGCAGGGCCACGGCGGTGTTGCCGTTGGTATGGGGACTGCCGTTGAGCATTAAAACCTTCAGGGACTTCATATTTCGCACTCCTTTCAGAGCCCCGGCCTTATGTGTTTATCCACTTGAAGCCGGGAGAAAAAGCACATAACTTAACTAAAATATCATAGCATAAAAGCTCCCGGAACACAAGAAAAAGGGAGGACAAAAGTTACCTACGCATAAGGACAACATTTCAAATTACCGTTCAAGTAGCATTGAAAAAGCCACTGACTCTGAATTATTCAGGGTCAGTGGCTTTTCGTTGAAAACGAGGCTGCATTCTGGTACAATCTATGTGTATAAAAGGAACTTCTCATAATTGCACCTTATCGGAAGTTGAAAGGAGGGGCACTGTGAGCGAACTTATGACGAAACACGAGATGACTGAGGAAGATATCAAGTTACAGTATATTACTCCAGCGATTGAGAGCGCAGGCTGGGATAAACTTAAGCAAATTAAAATGGAGTACAACTTCACGGACGGTCGTGTCATCGTCCGCGGAAATGTCACAGCCAGGGGAAAGAGAAAGCGCACAGACTATCTGCTTTACTACAAGCCCAATATTCCTTTGGCTATCGTCGAGGCAAAGGATAACAGACACAGTGTCGGAGCCGGAATGCAACAGGCCATCGAATATGCCGAGGTGCTGGACATCCCGTTTGTGTACAGCTCAAATGGCGACGGTTTCTTGGAACACGATATGAAATCCGGCAAAGAGCGTGAATTGATGTTGGAGCAGTTTCCCTCGCCGCATGATCTCTGGCAGCGGCACATCGGCGACGAGCATTTCACGCCGGAGCAGGAACAACTTATTACCGAGCCGTACTATTTCCAGCTGGGTGATAAGACCCCTCGCTACTATCAGCGCATCGCCATCAACCGCACCGTTGATGCGGTTGCCCGTGGGCAAGACCGCATTCTCCTCGTTATGGCGACCGGCACTGGCAAGACTTATACTGCGTTCCAGATTATTCATCGCCTTTGGAAATCCGGCCGAAAGAAAAAGATCCTGTTCCTTGCTGACCGCAACATTCTTGTCGACCAGACCATGCAACAGGACTTCAAGCCTTTTGCAAAGGTCATGACGAAAATCGAGGGCAAAAAGCTGGACAGCTCCTATGAGTTGTATCTGTCCCTTTATCAGCAGTTGGCCGGTGATGAGAATGAAGAGCCGTTCCGTGCATTCCAGCCGGATTTCTTCGACCTTATTGTCATCGATGAGTGTCACCGTGGCAGTGCCAAGGAGGATTCCCGCTGGCGCAGAATACTCGAATACTTCCACAGCGCCACCCAGATCGGCATGACGGCTACGCCGAAGGAAACGAAAGAGGTATCCAATATCTCTTACTTCGGCGAACCCATCTATACATACAGTCTGAAGCAAGGTATCGACGACGGTTTCCTTGCGCCGTACAAAGTTCTCCGTGTCGGTCTGGACAAAGATCTGGAAGGCTGGCGTCCCACAGCGGGACAGCGGGATATCTACGGCTATGAGATTGATGACCGTGAGTACAATACCAAGGACTACGACAAGAACCTCATCATTGATGAGCGTACCAATGCCGTTGCAAAACGTATTACTCGCTTTTTGAAGGAGAACGACCGCTTTGCCAAGACCATCGTATTCTGTGTGGATATAGACCATGCAGAGCGTATGCGGCAGGCGCTCGTGAATGAGAACAGCGACCTTGTGGCGGAGAACGCCAAGTATGTCATGCGCATTACCGGCGACAACGCCGAGGGCAAGGCGCAGCTCGACTACTTCATCGCAGAGGATAGCAAATATCCCGTGATCGTTACGACTTCCAAACTGATGACAACTGGCGTGGACTGCAAAACATGCCGGCTCATCGTTTTGGACAACAACATAAACTCCATGACCGAGTTCAAACAGATCATCGGTCGTGGTACACGACTCAAGCCCGATTATGGCAAAGAGTATTTCACCATTATGGATTTCCGCAACGCCTGCCGACTTTTCGCAGACCCGGAATTCGATGGAGACCCGATCTCTATCATTGATGATGACGATGATCCCGGCGAAGAGCCGACCATCGATCCGCCGAAGCCGCCCGCCCCGACTCCCGGTCCCTGCGGGGACACCGATGATTCGCCTGAAAAGAAGCATAAATACCGGGTGCGTGGTGTCGAGGTCACGATTTTGAACGAGCGAGTCCAATACTACGACAAGGACGGTAAGCTCATCACGGAAAGCGTGACGGATTACTCCAAGAAGAACATTCTCGGTGAGTATGCCACCCTGGATTCGTTCCTCCGTGCCTGGAACTCCGAGGAGAAGAAACAGGCAATTATTGATGAACTTCAGGAGCGTGGCGTTCTGCTAGAGGCGCTGCGCGAGGCATCAGGCAATAAGGACATCGACGATTTTGACCTAATCTGCCACATTGCCTACGACAAGGCACCGCTGACGAAGGCAGAGCGGGCAAACAATGTCCGCAAGCGTGGATACCTCTACAAGTATTCCGGCTTGGCACAGGAAGTTCTGAGTGCGCTGTTGGACAAATACATGAACGAGGGCATTCAGGACATCGAGAACCTCGAAATCCTGTCCAATGACCCGTTCCGCAAATTCGGCACCCCCATGAAGATTGCAAAGCTGTTCGGCGGCAAAAACGGATACATTCAAGCCATCCGTGATTTGCAGAAGGAAATCTACGCTGCGTAAGGAGATATAAGCTATGAGTTTAAATAACCTGGTAAAACGACTGCAGGACATCATGCGCAATGACGCAGGCATCAACGGCGATGCCCAGCGTATCGAGCAGATGGTTTGGATTCTCTTTCTGAAGGTGTATGACGCCAAGGAAGAGATATGGGAGTTTTACGACGAGAATTACACCTCCATCATCCCTGAGGAGCTGCGCTGGCGCAATTGGGCCGTAGACCACAAGGATGGCAAGGCTCTCACCGGCGATGCGCTTCTGGACTTCGTGAACGGAAAGCTGTTCCCGACCCTCAAGGCCATCGCAATCGATGAGAATACACCCATGAGCCAGATCATCGTCCGCACCGCCTTCGAGGACAACAATAACTACATGAAGGACGGCATCCTGCTCCGCCAGGTTATCAATGTCATTGACGAGATCGACTTTGAAGAGTACGAGGACCGTCACGCCTTCGGCGAGATCTACGAAACGATTCTCCGCAGTTTGCAGAGCGCCGGTAACTCCGGTGAATTCTATACGCCCCGTGCGGTCACGGACTTCATGGTGCAGATGATCAAGCCGAAGCTCGGCGAGTCCATTGCGGACTTCGCCTGCGGTACAGGCGGCTTTCTTACCTCTGCGCTGAAGGTGCTGGACGCCCAGGTGCAGACTGTCGAGGACAGAACGGTTTACAGCAACTCCATCTACGGTATCGAAAAGAAGGCGCTGCCATTCCTTCTGTGCGCCACAAATATGCTGCTCCACGACATCGACAATCCTCGCATCATCCACGGCAACAGTTTGGAAAAGAATGTGCGTGAGTACAAGGAGAGCGACCGCTTCGATGTCATTCTGATGAATCCTCCTTATGGCGGCAACGAAAAAGAGGGCGTGAAACAGAATTTCCCGGCTGACCTTCGTAGCAGCGAAACCGCAGACCTCTTTATGTCTGTCATCATGTATCGGCTGAAGCAGAACGGCCGGTGCGCCATTATTCTGCCGGACGGCTTCCTGTTCGGCACGGATAACGCAAAAATGGCGATCAAGGAAAAACTGCTGTCCGAGTTCAATCTCCATACGGTCATCCGTATGCCGCACAGCGTGTTTGCGCCGTACACCTCTATCACAACAAACATCCTTTTCTTCGACCGGACGCATCCCACGACGGAGACCTGGTTCTATCGTCTGGATATGCCGGAGGGATACAAGAACTTCTCCAAAACGAAGCCCATGAAGCTGGAGCACTTCGCCCCGACTGTTGAGTGGTGGGACAACCGTGAGGAAATCACTATCGACGGCTTCGACAAGGCGAAGAAGTACACCGTCGAGGAACTGAAAGCACGGAGCTATAACATTGACCTTTGCGGCTATCCTCACGAAGAGGAGGAGATCCTGCCGCCAAAAGAACTGATTCAGCAGTACCAGGAAAAGCGGGCCAGCTTGAACGCTGACATCGACCGCATCCTTGCCCAGATCACCGACATCCTTGGTATCGACATTACGGAGGAGGGCGACGAATGACTGCGCAGCAACTGAAAAACTCAATTCTCCAGATGGCTGTTCAAGGCAAGCTCGTGCCGCAGGACCCGAATGACGAGCCCGCCAGCGTTCTGCTGGAACGCATCCGTACGGAGAAGGAGCGGCTCATCAAAGAAAAGAAAATCAAGCGTGAAAAGAACCCCTCCGTCATTTTCAAAGGTGCCGATAATACTCCTTATGAGAAAATCGGCGATGAAGTACGGTCGCTGGCAGATGAGATACCGTTCGACATCCCCGATTCGTGGGAATGGGTAACGCTTCAAACCATCGCAACAAGTTCGTTAGGCAAAACACTGGATAAGGCAAAAAACAAAGGCGACCTTAAACCATATCTCTGCAGCATAAATGTTTACTGGGACGGAATTGACCTTACGACGGTAAAAGAAACGCGTCTTGAAGAGAATGAGCTGCCAAAATATCTCTTAAGACCTGGTGATCTCCTAATCTGTGAGGGTGGCGATGTTGGCCGTTCTGCAGTTTGGGAATCCACGCAAGAGATGTACTATCAAAACGCCCTACACCGTGTGAGGTTCTATGGCGAAATAAATCCTCATTATTTTCAGCTTCTGTTGGAGTGTTATAAGGGAAATCAGATTCTCGACGCTTATAGCAAGGGCATGACGATTAAGCACCTGGTGCAAACGGCGCTGAATACAATCGTTTTTCCTCTTCCGCCATTATCGGAACAAACCCGTATTGTGGACGCTGTGAATCGACTGCTGCCATATCTCCATAGCTATGACAGAGCTGAACAAAAATTATCAGCACTCAATACAGGCTTTCCCGAAGCCCTCAAGAAGTCGATTTTACAAGAGGCAGTCCAGGGCAAGCTGGTACCGCAAGACCCGTCCGACGAGCCTGCAGAAGCTCTGCTGGGGCGTATCCGGGCGGAAAAGCAGCGGCTCATCAAGGAAGGCAAAATCAAAAAGGACAAGCACGAATCCGTCATTTTCAGACGGGATAATTCTCATTATGAGAAGTTGGACGGTATGGAGCGCTGTATCGACGATGAACTACCCTTTGAGATCCCGGAATCGTGGGCGTGGGTGCGATGGGGGGCAATCGCAGAATCTATTCAATACGGGTATAATGCACCGGCCAAACAGGAAGGACGCATCAGAATGGTTCGCATAAGCGATATCCATGAAAATACTGTAGCATGGAGTTCTGTCCCGTTTTGTGATATCAAAGGTTCTGATATTCCTACATATCTGCTTCAGCCAAATGATATTCTGTTTGCACGAACCGGAGGAACGGTAGGAAAATCGTTTCTTGTTAACGACGTGCCGTGTGAATCCATCTATGCTGGGTACTTGATTCGTACTCGTTATAGTTCGCTTCTTTGTCCGCAATACTTGAAGTATTTTATGGAGTCTCCGCTATATTGGCAACAGTTAAAAAGCGGGACGACCGCCACTGCACAGCCGAACTGTAATGGACAGACACTAGCAAAGATGCTGCTTCCACTGCCTCCGGCGAATGAGCAATTACGGATTGTTGAAAATCTTGTCCGTGCATTTGCCATAATAGGTAAAATGTAACAACCAGGCATACGCCATAGCCGTGCGTATGCCTGGTTTCTTTTTACCAGTCTATGACCTCATCGACGATAGCCCGTTGCTCGGTTGATGTTTTGCGGAGATAAATGCGGGTAGTTTCAATACTTTCATGCCCCATAAGGTCGGCGAGAAACGCAATGTCGTTGCAGCGATCCAAGAAGCTCTTTGCAAAGCGATGGCGGAAAGAGTGCGGGTAAATGACGACAGGATCGATGCCATACCGGACTGCCAACTTCTTTAGCTGCCCGGAAATACCTCTGGTGGTGATCCTGTCGCCGTATTTATTCAAAAAAATGAAGCCGCTTTCTTGGTGCTTATCGTTCAGCCAAGAAAGGGCTTCATTTTGCAGAGCCTTGGGTATGTATATTCGTCGGAGCTTACCGCCCTTCGAATATAAGTCCAAATGCCCCAGCTTGATGTGTTCTACCTTGATCTGTATGAGCTCACTGACCCGTGCGCCGGTTGCGGCCAGAAAGCGTATTACAAAATACCAGAACAGTTCTTCATCCCGTTTGAGGCAGGTTTTGAAATACTCATAGTCGGCCTCGCTGATGACATTTTCCAAAAAGGCCTTCTGCTGCACTCGTACAAACGGCATTTTCCAGCTCTCTTTGCCGATGCTCTCCAAGTAGCAGTTGATTGCCCTCAGACGCAGATTGACGGTCTTAGGCTTGTAGTTCTCTATCAACCACACCTTATACGCCCGCAGGTTCTTTTTCGTGATACCGTCGTACTGCGAGCTGTATTGCCGAATGGCAAAAAGGTACGAGGATATCGTGTTTTCCGAGAGGTTTGTGCCTCTCAAGTGTCTTTCGAATTCTTCTATCATAGTGAAAGACCTCCTTTCACTATGATATTATACAGTGTTCCTTTTACAGCCCTTTGACCAGCGGGAGCAATTCCTCAATTCGCTGGACAATGCGGTGCTGCTCGGCAAGCGGTGGCAGCGGAAAGAGCAGGTGTAGCACACTTGTGCGATCTATGCCAGGTATTACACCTTGTCCTTTGGCTTTGAGGAGGTCAAAACTCGAATCTAAAAACAATTTGACATACTGCATATCGAGCAAGTCGCTTTTTTGCACCGCCATAATCTGTCTGGCGATATGTGCTTGTGCAATATTACAGATAACGGTTTTGCCATACCCCGAACCTTTACAAACGAGCAAAACATCACCTGCATGTGCAATTTGACGCGGTGTTTCAGTCCAACGATTCACAAGTATTTGCGAGTCAACGATATTACTGGCTCCGGTTATGTAGGCGATACCCTTTCCGGCGCTGTTATACTCATCCGGCGCAAAATCTGTTCCGGACAGCAGTGTAATTGTGCTTTCGAACCGAATCCAGCACCATTGGGGGGGTATCTCAAAGGGCAGTTCATCGTCGATACAACGCTCCACTCCGTTCAACTTCTCATAATGAGAATAACGGGTTGCTGGACAATGGTGCCAGCAAGTTCATCGCTGCTTTAATTGCAGCTATGATTCGCCGCTGTTCCGATAGTGGCGGTACGGGAATGAGCATAGCTGCGAACTCATCAAATTTAAGGCTCTCTACCGTTGTGACTGATTTCACCAGCTCTTTGAGGATGTACGGCTCAAAGGCTTTAATCCCGTAGAACAACCACTCAGACAGCTCAATATCATAAAGTGAGAAGGCTTTTATATCCTGGTTTATGGTGCTGTCGATGCCCAGCTTGCACAGAGGAAGTATCCTTTTCAGAATGCCGCTTCGGGCAACCAGAAGGAGCGTACCGGTAGGATACAATTGCATAGTTGACGCTGCCAATTCAGAGATATGCATCTCAGAATCTGTAATCACCGGACGCTTCATATCCTTTGAAGTTACCCATGGTACATTACCATTCCAGAACTGTGGGTTTGACATCGAGGGCGTTTTGCCACTACTGAAAACACCGAACGACGAAAGGCGTGCCCAGGCCCAGTTCTCTGGTATCTCAAACGGTACCTCCTCGTCGATACAGACATCTTCCGAACCCCGCTTTTCATAATGAGAATTATCCCGTCTGAAAATGACAGATTCGTGCTTGTCCTTTTTGATTTTGCCTTCCTTGATGAGCCGCTGCTTCTCCGCCCGGATACGCTCCAGCAGAGCCTCTGCAGGCTCGTCGGACGGGTCTTGCGGTACCAGCTTACCCTGGACTGCCTCTTGCAGTATCGACTTCTTGAGGGACTCAGGGAAGGCTTCCTGCATTGCTGTGGTTTCATCGTATACTACGCCATAGTTCTTCACTACTGGTAGGACTTCCGACAGTTTCGCCAAAATACGGCGTTGCTCATCAAGGGGAGGAATTGGTGTTAGATACGCTTTGATGGTCGCTGTGGCAAGTTCCTTCTGCTTCGTAGTACCGTCTGCCTGATCTTCTATAACGCTTTGTACGCTTGGATTGGCAAAGTAGTAGTACAAGTATTCCGGGAGAACAAACTGTTTCAGAGGGCGTATAACGGTGACATGGCTATCAGCAACAGCCAGCTCATACGGATTAGCTGCGGTTTTGTAAATAGCCATTCGTCCAAGTGTGCCAAGGCCAGTAGAGTTCCACATTAGGTCGTTGTCCTGCAAAAGACGCTCAGGCCCATAGGAGGACAGAGAATTCGGCTCAATAAACTGTGCCTTTTCAATCGAAAAACCGCTCCATTGATTGCACTTTTGGGCGACAACGGGGTACTTTTTGATTGGAGAATACTTCGGTGACTTTCCACGCTGGATGTACTCACAGACATCAATGAGCCGCACCCACTCCCACGAATCGGGGATGTCAAACGGTACCTCATCCGCCAGCGACCGCACTTCATCGCCGATTTTCTCATAAGGAGTATTATCGGCACCTTTGAGATACCAACGCCGCCTGTGGCGGCGTTGACGCAAGCATCGCATTTTGATGTCAAAATACTGCTTGCTGGGGTAAACCCCAGTCCCCCATGCCGCCCGCGGGCGGGAACTTCTCGGCAGCATTGCCGGAAAGTGAGTGTAAAAATCGGGTTCGGCAATATGGCCGAACCCGATCACAGCGGACTGCCCTAAAGCGCTTCAGACAACATTGTCAAAAGCGGTAGACGCTGAAAACCGGGTTCGGTGAATTCACCGAACCCGGTCAGACTTTTTGACAAGGTTGTCTGAAAGTAAGGGTTGGCAATCTTGCCAACCCTTACTTTACCAGATCGTCTCCCGCACCGCTCGAATCAGCGTCACCACCCATGACAGCGCCGCAAGACCCACCAGCACAAGGAAAATGCCGTCCGCCAGAGCGGTATGGGCCAGATACCACGGGCGGAATACCGTGATTACCAGTGCACCGTACAGCAGCGGCGCAGACAACCGTAGCACCTGTGCCAGACGGACGATCCCGCCCAGCAGCGCCAGCCCCAATGATAAAACAGCATACATCATGTTCCGAGCCTCCTTCTTCGATTTGTGGTATGTTACCATCGGCAGACAGACTTTACAAGAGCCTGTCTGCCGATTTTTTCGCTGTGGGTGTCAATAAGACACCCTTGACTGGACGGCGAGGGTGTCTATTGCACACCCTTGACCTTAAAGCTTTTGCAGGAGCTTTTGATTTTGGGGTATTCACCACGCTGTTTTTTCGGGAGGGGTAGTGAGGGGGTATCTGAAAAAACAGAAAACCGCTTTCGGCAACATTGCCGGAAGCGGT